>ERZ869925.9-NODE-9-length-157619-cov-9.538600_pt1 | contig 157619 bp, 230 predicted proteins | sample MGYA00579311_ERZ869925 | MGnify/ENA primary metagenome ERZ869925 (study PRJEB32216, sample SAMN09231817) | wastewater metagenome | place: USA: Maryland | collected 2016-07-30 | study: EMG produced TPA metagenomics assembly of the PRJNA472060 data set (Reclaimed...
AATTGTTGGGCTACTATTTCTTTAGATGGTTTTGTAGTAGCAATATGAATATTAATACAATAGTAAGGATTAGCTTCTAATCCCATTAAATCAAAAATCTGATTATGATGATTTAATTCTTTAATAGTTTTTTCAACTGTTAATGGATTATTACTTCCTAATACATTAAAATGTGATGGGTGAAAAGTAACTCTAATATTATTAGACTTTACATAATTACCTATTTCTTTTAATAATTCATCAATTTTATTATATTGAGGTAAAGTAGTTATATCATAAGTAAAACCCCAAGGGAATAATTCACTACTAATTCTAAAATTAAAAATATTATTAGCTACATTCCATTTGAGAATAATAAGTAAATCAGTTAAATTTTTTATAGATAGTTCACTTACATAATCTAATCCTTCATATTCAAAAGTAGCTTTACGCATACCTCTACTAGTAAAAATTCCTTTACTTTGTAGTTCAGTATTAATACAACAATAACCTAAATTCACATCAATCGTTTTTGATCAGTTACTTCAACAATGTCTTTCCAAACACTAATGTCTTCTAAATCTTGACCTTTACCATCAAAACTAAATACTATATGAACTTTAGAATCATTTTTTCTATATTCTAACCACTGACCTGAATCATCACTAAATTTATCCCATTCAACTTGAAATCCTTGCTTTTTTAGCAGATCATACAATCTTTCTATTGTTCTTTTAGCCATTATTTAAAAAGGGTTTTTCATATTTAGGTTTACAATATTTCCAAATATCTGACTTATAATCTCCATTATCAAGCATACGAAAAACAATCCCTTGATAACGTTTAATTACATTAAATTGAATCCATGCTGCTTGTTGTTTATGATCCCAGTGATTAACTAAAGACCATCCAACCAACAATTCTTTTTTCTCAAAACAAATATTTTCAATATATTTGTATTGTTTAGTTATTTCTTCAATTTTATTTCTAACCCAATCATCAAATTCATCAGGTGTGTCTATTAGTATTTTACTAATGTCTTCTCCTACTTTAAGAGCTTCCCAAATATCATAACTAGTAATGTCAGTTATAATTCTGTGAAGTCTAATATACTCCTCAAACTTAACTTTAACTCTATAACCTGAAGGTTCAAACTTAATAATGTAACCTTCCTTGTTTTTTTCTTGGTTTTGTTTGAGATATTTAAATACTTCTTCTGAAAATAAAGCATTATTTTGAACAACATCTAAATTAACTACTGAATCATAAGGAATGTCTAGGTCAATTAAATGTTTAACAAAATCATGTGATAATAATTCACCTTTAACTAAATCAATAACTGATAAGAATATTAGTTTTTCTTCATTTCCATAATCAATTACTATCCTGTTTTCAGGATAAATAATTTCAACAAGATAAGTGTAATTTTTGTTAAATTTAGGGGAATTATATTTTTCTAGTATTTGAGCCCCTTTTTGTGCTTGTATAGAATTAAAACTACCTCTAGTAGCAATATTCCACCCATTATACCAAAATATAATACCTAAAGAACCATCTACTTTCTCTTGAATTATAGGAGTTTCATGAAGAGGTAAATTTTGATCTCTTACTTCTTCATAATTAAAAAATTTAGGAAGACATTTAGCTACAACATTACCCTTATCATCTAATATTAATCCTCTAGTTTGGAGAGTAATTTCATCCCACTTCTTTTCAAACTGAGTTTTTCTAGAGTAATTATAAATCCTCAAAGGTAAAGTAGAATGTTTCATTTCATCTACCCAACCTTGAGCAACGTATTCCTTTAACTTAAGATAGTTTGGAAACATTTTTAACTCTTTCGAAAAACCGTTTAATTTTATAACAGGTATTTGGTGTTAATCCTGAGTAATTATCTGTTTGGAAGAAGTGATCTTTTTGCCAAAGTAACATATCTGAATCATCATCTATGATTACATATGTTTCAAAATCACTAGCACAAACAACACCTAAAAATTCAGTATTTTTATTAATCCATTCAAGAATTTCATCTCCTCTTACAGCTCTAGGAATATTAGGAGTTATATCTATAATTTCTCCTTTAAATCCACATTTCTCTAGAACATTTTTACAATATTCTATACCTGAATGTCTCCAAGTACTTGATATAACTATTTTAGCTTTTGTTTTTTCAACTAAATCATTAAGCCATTCTATCCTCTTAGGACAAATTTCACATAAAGGATAAGATTTCCATTCATCTCTAGAATGTTTTATTCTTTCTTCATAAAATATTTGGCAGTTTAGAACACCATCAATATCTAAAAAAATAATATTCAAAATGAAATTACTGTTTTAGTGAGTTCAATTTTCAAATATTGAAAACCCCCTATATCCTGACAATGAGTAATTTGACAAATTTCAAGTTTTTTTCCTGATTGAGATTCTACCTTATCTCCTTTTTGAGGATTATACATAAAATTTGGCCAAACCTCCTGCTTATAATCATCAAGATTTGTACGACAACTTACTTTAATCATAGTGGAAATAATATTGGTGTTCGAATGTATATAACGTTAGATTCTTTTTTCTTGAAATTTAACATTTCAGAACAATCTTTTAATTCTGCACCATAAAGTGAACTTTTATATGTATCTCTTTTAATAGAAACAAATTTTTCTTCCACTTTAACTACTTCACCTGTTACTACATAAGTAATACCATTGTTATTTTGACTATAACCATAGTTTTTACCTACTATAACAGGATTTCCTAATGCATCAGTCATTATGGATAGGTTTTAGAATATTCAGCGGTTTACTAAGACCAAGTTCTAACACTTTTTTATCATATGCTATTGCAGCCTCTCGTTCATCAGCAAAATGACCACAATATTTGGTTCCTTTATAAATAACTTGGAAAAACCAAGGTTTTTGCTTTTTCTCTACATTAGTATAGAAGAGAGCATTAAACCTAACACCGTGGAAATTCGATTGAGGACGGTTCATTTTTCTCATTTTGATAAAGATACGACCTCGTGTTCTTTAACCTAATATCTTTGATGACGCTTTTATGACTTACAACACTCCATAAGTAAAAGCCACCCATAATGGGCTTCATCATGAAAATTACCAGGAATAGCTACCACAAACGTAGGAACATCATAAGAATAAAATTGATAATAGTAGTGAACCCTACCTGATTCAGGGATTACTTTAATTTGAGGTTTAGTCTTAAGAATGAATGCTCTTTCTTTTTTATCTAAAGTTTCAGCAATCTTCTTTATTTCCTCCCAACTTTCAGCTATGAAGACCATTTGATATTAAATAGATAATAAACCCAATTAATCCGATAAGTGAAAACATAGCTATAGGCTTTCTACGTTTACCATACCAAAATTTAGGAATCACATGACTTTTACCAAAAATAATAAACTCATAACTTTGTGTTTCTTTTGGGTCTGTTTCAGGTAAACCTACACCTAAATTAATCCATTTTTGCCACTCATAACTTGCTGAAGCACTAGTTAAAAATACTATTATTAAACTATAAAGTAATGAAATCCAACCAAATTGAGGTAGCAAGAAAGCCATTAAAAAGCAAAATAAAGCTCCAAATAAACTCCTATAAGCCTGATTTGCTAAAATATGGATGTTATCTTTCCATTTTTCTATTATTGGGTTAGAACCTTTTTTTCTACCTTTATAATAAAAAACAGAATGGTATTTAGCTACCATAACTCGAGAATAAGATGTTAAAAGTATACCTGCAATTAAAAATAAAAATTGAATTACCATGATTTATTTAGTTCTTTATAAAATTTAATAGGATCAAAACCGTGTTCTTTAGCCCAATCTATCTTGGGTTTTCTTGCCCCTTTAAAAATCACATCATATGGTTCAAAATCTACCCAGTCAATTTCACATTCTTTCTCACATTTATCACAATTATGAAATTCTGAGTTAGATGGATGTCCCTTAAATGCAGGGAATGAAGGTATAGTTATAACTTTATAGTTACAACATTTACTTAATTTTACTTTAATCATTTTTGCATATAAAGTAAGGTTGGACTGTCTTTATGTAAATCCCAAGTGTCTTTTTGAGGGAAACCACGAGATTCACTTATTTCATAACTAACTTTTTGTAATTCTTGATCTAAAATATGAGCATCACATGGACTAATAATTATGTGGCATCCATTTTTAGTAGGTATTTCACCATAAATTTTAGGTAATGCTCTTTTACTCATAAAAGGATGATCTTTTAATCTTTCTAAAGTAGCATAAAAACGGATTTTATCTTCGGCAAAAGTTCCATCTAAATCTAAAATCCATTTCTTTTCAGGATCTTGATGAAATTCACCACAAACAGAAGGATAAATATTAGCTATTGCTCTATGATTCTTATTAATTATTAGATCAGTGACTCTTTTAAGAGTTTGTAATCCAATAACTTCAGCATTTCTTCTATTTAATCTAAAATAAGCACGAGCATTGTGGAGATGACATAAAATAATAATCTTGTCTTTTAGATTATCATATTCTTCTAAAGAATAAATATAAAAGTTATCTATAAGCTTTTCACTTTTAGAAAGATCAGGATTATCCTTTCTTCGTTTAATAATTTGAAGAAAATAGAAGTCTCCTTCATTTTCAAATTTAAGATAAGTTCTTATTAGATCAAAATTATTCATCAATATTTAAATATTTGATATCATGTGCTTTATCGCACTTTTCATTAAAATCACAAATTAACTCTCTATTTTCTTTGCTCAAAGATTGAGTAGCACCATTACCTATAGTATCTCTTCTATCTAAAGGATAATACCACAAATAAAAATAACCTGTTGGTTTTACATATTCGATTTTAATATAACCTATTTTTTCTAATTCAGGAACTATATAAGGAGCCATTTCAATTTCACTAATATAATTCCAACTATTAGAATCAGATGGATTAAATATCTTTTGATGGTCCTCAACCATTTGAGGAACTATCTTATCAATAATTAAATTAACATCTTGAATAAATTCCTCATGTGTTTTAGTAGGATGTTCAAATTCTTGTATTAAAGAAGAACATTCATAATCACAACTATTTAATACGAATCTCATTTAATATCAGTTACTATAATGTTAACATTCCACCAGTGAGTATGATCAACTTTTAATTCATCAGTTGTATGAAAATAATAAGTTTTTGTAAACATATTCATATTTTTTGCATTACTAAAATCATAATAATACACTCCTGTTTTTAAACAAAGTAGCCTATAATCCTCAGTAGCTATATAACCTTCATCATCTATTTGAATTATGTCACCAGGACTAATAACATTATTCTTTACATTATCATCAAACTTTATTTTATTCATGATTATTTTGTTTATATTCTTCTAAAGAAATTCTATTTCCATTATTAAGAACAACATAATCTTGTCCTGGGATACCATGTCCACAACAAGCATATTTAACACCAGGTAGCATCCCTAGACAAGGATCAGGATCATCCTGACTTGCTTTAAGACCACATTTAGTACATGATTCTATTTCATATTGAGGTTCATTAGTTGATGTGTAAAACCAATCAATACCATTAAATGAATATAGTTCATGGCCTCTCGAAAAGCCTTTATCCAATCACTTCTACTTTAAATGATTTTACTTCAGAATCCTTTTGGTTTTGAATATAAATTTCTACATCCTCTTTGAAATTTTCTATATCTTCAAAAGGATATGGTTTAAATGAAATATTCTCCTTATAACCATGCCAAAGTACATATCCAATAGTTGCAGGAACTAAATAATAATATCCTGACCACCATTTACCTACTCTAGCATAAGTTCGATATTCTTTTATACCGTTTTGAAATTCTCGAACTTCTCTATAAATCTTATATTTACTCATAATCTCTGATTGCAATTACATAGGGGAATCGAGGAATACCATCAGGAGTTAAATTAAAATATTTGATAGTTGCCTTCTTTCCAATGTAAGTTTCTTTTTGAAGCCACATTTCTGCTAGAGTATCATGATCCATTTTCAGGTTCGAATGAAACTCATTGCCTTCTTTAGTTTGGAAACGCATTTTTCCAATAGTTCCTTCACGAGAACCTTTACCCTCCAACACATCCAAAATCTCAAACTCATCATCTTGCCAAGTCTTATGTTTTAACAAATTCTTTGAACGTTTATTCTCATACAAACCATGAGCCGCCCTCAAAATTTGACCTTCATAACCTTGCTCAATATATTTTTCAAACTGTTTTTCAATTTGTTCCTCTGAATTTAGAACAAATGTGGGAACATATGTACATTTAGTACCTTCTTTTTCATTATCCCAAATCTTGATAAAAATTGTATTAAGAAGAAATGCATTTCGTTGGTAAAATGGCATATTATGTTCCTCCATTTCATCTTCTAACACAAAATCATAAATCCAAAATTCAACTACTTTCCCATCTACAATGTCTTGAGGAGTTGGTTTTGTTTTTCTTACAAGAGAAATAATTTTATTGAAATCTTGAGCAAACTTATCACAATAAAGTTCACCATCTAGAACCAAATCAGGATAAATTTTAAACAAAAACTTAACTTCTTCAAAAATATGTGGAACTGAAAGAATAGGCTTTCCATTACGAGTCCACATACCTTCACTATTTATTACACACCTTACTCCATCAAGTTTTGGTTGTGAATAAATAGGATAAATTATTTCTTTTTTCCTGTCTTCATATTTTTGAGCCAACATAGGTTCAAAATATGATTTGTTTCCTGCCTTAGTTATGTCCTCAGAATAACCTTTATTTATTTTCTTTTGTCTTAGGGCAGCAGCTTCTTTTTGTGCCTGCTCAGCTCCTGTAGTTTCATTAGACTTACCCTCATTCTTAGGAGAACAAGTAGTCCAATCATTTATTGTGATAACTCCTCCTACACAACCTGAATATGATCGGAATTTATTTTCTTCTACCTCAACAGTCCATTGAGAAATAATACCATCTGTACCTTTTTTATATATCCAGGGATATTGCATTGTTTCGATTTTGATAAAAATACGACCTAATTAAAAATTAACCACCAATATTTGGTGACTTTTCCATGACCTCGTTAATAAATTTTTCAACTTCAATACTGAAATTTACTCGATCTTTAACGTATTGTTCTAATGAACTATATTCTTGTTTGCCTTCTTTAGTATTTTTGATCTCAAATAGGCAATATAAGCAAGAACGTATATCTGAACAGTATGCTCTTGTTTTATTATAAGGTTTACTATTCTCGACAAATGTTTCTTTAGGAGTAACTACCTCTACTAAAGTATAATCAAGTTCACCTTTTACTATGTAAAAAGGCTCAATGAGCGGATCGTATATCTTGAAGGTCATTGATTAATTTTTGTATATTATCTGGAATAGGTTGATTTTTTAATTTCTTAAACAAATTTTCTATACAACCAACTAAACTAGGATAATAAAAAATATATTTAGTATAAGGTACACCTCCGTTTTCTGTGTATTTTTCAGTAGGTGTTAAAATTTGAGCAATAGTGCAGCAATATTCATCTTTTATGATAAAATAAGGCTCAAAACTAGGATCTTTAATTATAATCATGCGTAAGTATGAATATTAGAGCACCTGAGTTGCGCTCTGAACTGTTCAATTGACGGATATTTCTTCATACAAATCTAATAATGCGTCTAATACGCGTTAATAACTTTTATCTTTATTTATAATAGCAGTATGCGTTATAAAGTTTTAACTTTATATAACGTTTTAAATCTCAAATTTATCTGTTTTGGTCAAAAATTGTGGGATTACTACAGTACTTGGAAAAACAAACTTTTTGCTTGGATCCTGTTTAAGGTAAGCCAAAACAGGACGAGTATCAGCATATTTCTTAATCCCATAAATTACAAAAACCTTACCACCAGATTGAAATTCTTTACCAAACCAATCAGGCATCAAACCAAAATTACGACAATATTTATTCCATTCTTTTTGGTTTTCTTCTTCTTTAGAACCTGCATTCACTTTACCGGTCAAGGTAGTTGTAAAATTATCAGGCTCAAAACGAATATTACCAATTGAAAAATCAATACCTGTTTCTTTTTTGATGTCATCAAAATGTTTTTGAAGACAGGTACGGATTTCTTTGAAAGATTCTTTGGTGAAGCCGTTTGTGAGGTTCATATCTTTTTCTTTTGCAAAAGATACGACCTATATAACGCGAGGTCATTTAAATGGATGACTTTTATATTACTTATTTAATTCATCATATAAGTCATTATCTTCCATTATATGAGTTCCCTTGATGTCAGTTCCCTCACCTTCTCCATCAGCAAATTTGATACCCTTGTAAACTGGATCATCAGCAATTCCTTCAACTATATCACCCTTCTTTAGGTTCTTATAATAGCCAGCTTTGCTTAGTACTTTAATTGCTTTAGCTAAAAGTTCACTGTTTTGAACCAGGATGGAAAAATATGGTGGTAAATTACCCCAAGTTGTTACTTCGTCAGGATTTGAACAAAGAATGTCTAAATTATCTTTTTTTACCTTATAAGGATAGATTTCAGTGTAAAATTCTTCAAGAGAGTAGGCTAGTTCAACACCTTCATCAACTCCATATTTTTCTCCTTGAATTCCATTATAATCTACAAGAATAAGAGTACTCTTAGTTTGTTTGTTATTAAATTCTACATTGAATTCATTCATCAATTCTAAAACTTCTTCTATATCATCACCTCCGTCTTCTGCTTCATATATTAATTCAACTAAATCACAAATTACTATATCTACCTTATTTTTAAGCCATTCTGCTTTAGCAAAAGGACAAGGAGGCATACCTGAAAAAACAGGATTAGGTTTAGAAACGGTGTTTAAAATATAATCATTAAAATCCTTTATTACTTTTTCATAAAGTTCAGGATGGTCTTCTCTTTTATATATCATTTACTATTGTAATTTTTAAATTCGTCTTCACTAAAATCATCAGAACCTTCTTCTACTTCATTATAATCTAAAGTAATTTCTTCTTCAGGATGAATGTCTCTAAGAGCAAACATCTCAAATAATTCACCTGTGTCTTGAGTTTCTCCACAATTAGATTCAGATGAATGATTCATGAATCGAACATTGTCTGCTACTAAACAATAAGCATCATAATCCTCGTCATAAACAGCTGCATTTTGAACAAAATCAAATTCAGCTTTACCAATTTCTCCATCTTTTAATTGTTTTTCTAATTCGTGTCTGTCTAACCACTGATCAATTCCTTTAGTAAACTGCCATATCAAATCACCTTTTTCAATGAATTGATTAGCAAAAAGACCGATTCCATGAATTGAAGATTTGTCAAGATAAGTTTTTACGTTCAGCATAGTTTGATTTCAAATCGGTTTTTCATTTTTTCTAAAGTAGCATGGGGTACATTGTGAATATTTTTATTTCCATGTCTGTTTTCAACAATCAAAGATACGACATTATAATTATATTTGGAAGCTAATTTAAAATATTCTTCCATTTCCCATTCTCTAGTAAAAGTATTACATACAACTATTTCAGGATATAAATGTTCCGATAAAGCATTTTGCTTCATTGCATTTTCTACTTCTGACTTACACCAAGCATGGGCTTCAGGTAATTTAGCGGCATCAAACTTATATTCACCATCCTTTTCAAAGAATTTATCAGCCTCAAATATAGTAGTCCATATTAAATAAGCAAGATAAGTCTTTCCTGCTCCTGGAAGCCCCCTAAGGAGGATTAAATTTTTCATTTCAAATGAGATTCGATGTAGTCAAACATAATTTCATAATCAGGAGTCCAAAGCATAGTCCTAAAAAACTCATGTTCTTTTTTATAAGCTTCAAACATCCCACTGCCTTTTGATTTAGAATATTGAATGTTTGCAATTCTATCACAAAGTTTTACAAAAGTAGCATAGGGTGTATTTCTAATTCCATAATAATAATTAGAATTAGCTCTATCTTTACGTGTTCTTCCTTTTTCATTAGTTAAAGCATAGACTATTTCTGCTATTTCTTTATTAGTTGCTTTAAGAACATCATTGTATGTTAAACGAGTATCTTCAATTAAATCATGACACCAACAAGCTTTAATTACTGATGGAAATTTATCTTCAGGTATCAAGTTTTTAAATTGATGTGCTGTTTGAACAACCATGTTAAGATGAAACCAATAAGGTTGGTCATCATAAAAATGATTTACTCTAGCATGATTATCACATGCAAATTTTTCCATTTTATCGATTTCGTTCATGGTGGTCTTCTTCTAACATACTAATTCGTGGTTGACTATTCATTATGGCCATTATTTCATCTATGGAATATGGCTCGAATTTTGGATTACTATCAAAACCTACATCCATCATTTTTCCAGGACCTATACGATCGCTGTGAATATGTCCGTGAAGTTGAATCCAACCTTTTGCTATACCATTCCAACTAGCAATAGGGTAATGAAAAAGCACTAAATTTTGCTTGTTTACTACTATTTCTTTGTAATGGGATACACTAGTAAATAAACTTGAGACCCAAACAGGATCAGGTCGACCTATTTCGACCAATCTATTATTTTGAATATGATGATCATGATTGCCCAATATCAGATGGATATTTTGACAATTAATCTGTTGGCGAAATTTCCAAATACTTTCAATCCCGCCAAAAGACCAATCACCAAGACAATAGAGAACATCATTTTGTCCTACTTTCTTATTGATGTTATCAACAAGAGTAGAATTCATTTTGTCTAGGGATTCGAAGTCACGTTGACCTCCTCCTTCCCAAGTACTCAAACACTTAATTATATTTTTATGATTGTAGTGCGGATCACTACAGAAGAAAGTGTTCATCAATTTTTAGGATTTTTAGCCATTGCCACTCCCATGCAAAAACCTAAAGCAGCCATTATTATCATGTCCGAAAGATACGACCAGTTAAAATGTAACCAAATTTATCGGATGACTTCGATATTACCCAACGATCGTTAACTCGAGGAATTTTTTTGCTTTATCTAATTTATTAAATTCCAACCTAAAATCAAACCAATAATTTTTAAATTTATCATTTCTAATTACATAAACGACATAACGAACACAATCTTGTTCTTGTACCTTTACAATACAATTTTTAACAGAGGGAACCCAATCTAATTTGGGCATCCAAATCCCTGTAATTTTAGCCCCAAATTCATCTTTTGGAAACTTAACTTTAAGATTACCAATTTCAACTTTACTTCCTGGTTTAATCGATTGCCATTTCATGTATTTAATTGGGCTTTAATAGTTTTATCCGACTTATAATCAATAAGTTGAAAATCTTCAAATTGATAATCTTCTATATTTTTCTTTCCAAAATTTAATTTGGGGAGTTCAAAACCTTTATTATTTAACTGTTCCATAACAGCTTCTTGATGATTAAGATAAATATGAGTATCTCCTAAATTTCCTATTAATTCATCAGGAACCATATTTACTTCCTTTGCTAAAATAGAAAGAAGAAGACCATAAGAAGCTATATTAAAGGGAATACCAAGCACAAAATCACAACTACGTTGATTCCAAAGTAAACTAATTGATCTAGTTGGGACCCAAGGAGCCCATTTTGAAAGCCAATCATGGATGTGTTTATTATCTCCTTCATTATCATAAACCCTTAAAGCAACTAATTTAACTCTATGCCCATGTTTCCCCTCAGTATAATAATTCCACCTTTCTTGAGCAGTTAGTTCTTTAGTCCAGCACTGAAATCCGTAATGACATGGTGGAAGTACACAACTATCTAAATCTGAAGGATTCCAAGCAGTTACCATCAATCTCCTCGAGTCCGGATTAGTTTTAAGATCCTTAATTAAATTAGCTATTTGATCAAAACTTCTTGTTCCAAAATGAGTCGCTGTTTGTCCCAATACAGAGGCAGTATTTATTGTTTCTTTATCCCATTTTCTCCATTGCGAACCATAAATAGGACCTAATTCTCCAAACTGTTTGGCAAAAGCATCATCTTTTTTAATTTTTTCGACAAATTGCTCTTGAGAATATTGAATTGGTTGAATAGAAATTAACTTACCACTATAATCATAGTGGGATTTTACATATGCTTTGTAAGCATCTCCTACCCAAATATTCACCCCCTGTTTAACAAGGGATTGGATATTAGTTTCTCCCCTCAAGAACCATAACAATTCTTCGACTACTCCTTTCCAATAAACCTTTTTAGTTGTTAAAATGGGAAAGCCATCAGACATTTTATGTCTAATTTGAGTGCCAAACAAAGATTTAGTTCCAACTCCTGTTCGATCCTTCTTTTCTACTCCATCAACTAAAATGTCTTGAAGTAAAGCTAAATATTGTATATCTAATTTATTCATCTATTTCTATTGGTAATAATTCCCATTTATCGTCAGGGTGATTTTTCTTTTGATTAGTTATAAATCCTTTAGCCCCCTTTTCAGTATAAAGTTTAGGAGTTCTACTTTCTCCTGATCCCTCAGAATAAAACCAAATACCTCCAATGTCAGAGGGCATTCTGATTAAATAATATACTTTTTTCATGCGTCTCGTAGGGGAATCAAACCCCTGTCATCGATTTTGAAGATCGACACCATAGTCAACGCTGGCGAACGAGACAAATGGGGACTTAAACCCCAATGAGTTTTAAACCTGAAAATAACTTATCTTCAGCCTGTAATGCAATTGCAGTAATTTGATTATCTAAATCAGGTTCTTGAAATTTGGTATAATCTATTCTTTTTAGTTCTAACTTGTAAATCTCTTTACTTAAATTAGCACTTAAATAGACTAATGTATTATTATTCCAAGTTTGTCCTGGGTTTTCTAATAACCATTGAGCTACTGCATGTCCTCCTTGTACCCCCTGATAAGCTAGGGGTAGATTTTCATCGATTAATATGAACAACTTCATATTTTTCTAAGAATTCATTTACTAGCTTTTCATTAACAGGTTTCTTAGATTTGGGAATCTCTTTACCTCTTAATTTAGCATAAGCAATAAACAAATGTCTTAGATTATATCGATTTGCTCTATGTTTTTCTGTCGCTCCAGGAATCCACTTATACCCATTAGTATTGTCAGAATACCCAAAAGCAGGCATTGTTCGTTCACCTTTTAAATGAACTGTTTTTCTTTGATTACGTAACTCGATTTGTTCTTTTGATAGAACCTTTATTGTTTCTTTTATATTTTCCATTTTTATTTTAATTTTTAAGTTTATATTTCTAAAAGCTTAAAAAATCTTATGGAGGTTTCTTAATTCAATTCATGATTTCTTATTTATATACGTAAGCTGATACCTTACCTGATTTCATATCTTTAGCTGCTTCTTTTAATTCACTAAGAGAAACATGTTTAATAAATGTCCATGTTCCTAATTTAGCTCCTGTTTGATCATGTTGGAAATCTTGTCTGTCTCCAACTTTACGATCAAAACCTGAACCAAAAATTAGTTTGAATGGCATTTGAGTATTAGGATCTTTCCAAAATTCAGCACCGTCACCATCATTTTCCCACTCATCATAAACATTAAAGTTTTGATTGTCTCCTGTTTTTATATTAACAGTACCCATAGGAAGAATGCTATCTGCTCGGCCGTATTTGTACATTACATTTATTTATAAATATCCCAATTTTTAAATTCCAATTTAATTACAGTAAAAGTTTTTAATTTCTAACTTTAAATTTGAAAAATAAGGATGGACTAAAATATGTTCTATTTCAGATTTAGCTTCTTCAAGTTCATTATACATTTTTGCATATAGTAATCCTTTAAATTCATTATAACTATGACCGGCCCAATAACCTTGATTGGAAGGATTAAATATTACAAATTTTGTTGTCATTTAAAATACTTTTTATTTTTAGTAGCTTGTTTTTTAACAGCATCTACATAACCTGGACTTTCAGCATAATTTTTGCCTAAATATGCATAATATTCAGATTCATTATTAAATTTCATATAACGACACTGCATGAAAGCATAATCTAAGATAGATTCTCTCCAGGTATCAAACCAAGCATGTCCTCTTTTGGTTCCTTTAGCTGTAGTAACACGAGCTTTTGCCTCTCGAAGTCCAAACAAATTATTGTTTTGTTTAAATATTTTTGAGGTAAAATGTCCAGTTTCAATTTGAGCCTGAGCAAGAACAATGTGAGGAAACTTAATATTTAAATCTTTTAATTCTGCAATGAGACTATCTTGGCAAAATTGAGTATTAGTCTTATATATATGTTCAACAATTTGTTTATCAATAATATGTTGAACTTGTCGATTAAATATAAGACAAGTAAGAGTAAACCAACCTAAACCTACCCCCATTGCGAAAGCAAGCCAACTTGACCTTTTAATCTTCATATGCTTGGTTAAAATAATCTTCAATTTTATCCCAAAGAAGCCCTTCAGGTGATACACCTGTAGTTTTATTAATTATTTGAACATACTCTTCCCCACCTTCTCTCGTCAATGTAACAGTATATAATACATCATCAAATAGTACATCGTAAACTCCACCAATTAAATTAACCATGTCCAAAAGGATTAAAAAAGTACTTAATTTTTTCCCACCAAGTCATTAGTTTCAAATTTGATTCTTCAGCAATGTAGGCATAATAAGAATTAGCTGTTTGAACCAAACATTGCCCTTGCTCTAATTTTAGCCCACAATTAGCTAATTTCTTATATCCTTTAGGATCAATAATTACTCCTAATTGAGTTCTTTTAACTTTAATGTCTTCAAACTGATAATACCAAGTATTTACAACTTTATCACCTATTTTAAACATTGTTTCTCTTTTTATAAAGATATGGCCTAGATTTCTCTAGGCCACACTTTAAGATGACTTTTACATTACTTATATTCGATCAAACGGCAATGTTTTTCTTTATATTGTTTAAACCAGGCAACAATCCAATTTTCTTTTGGTTCTTTATGAGGTTTAGGATTATTTGCCTTATACTCATCTATTTTATCGCATATATATTCTTTTAGCTCTATAAAACCAAAAGCAATAATAGCAATAATAGCAATACTTAGAATCCCAATTGATAAAATTAATGGAATTCCTATCAAATAAGCAGTAAGTGGAGTTGCTAGAAAAGGTATAATTTTACTCATAAGACCTATACTCAGAATCCACATGACAGGACCTACAAGGAATGTTTTAGCCCACCAAGGAGGTCCATTAAAATAATATGATGGTTTAATATTTTCTAGTTTCATCACAATAAACTCAATCAAATGAATCCAAGGGGCAACAAAAAATGAAATCCAAGATGCCAATCCTTTCCAAAAGAAACTACACAAATCTTTTGGACGCTTATCATTAAAATTAAATTGAATTAATTTAAGAGTAAAACTGTCTTTGTTAATTTTCATACTAATTCGGCTGATTTCATTAATTCATAAAAATAATTGTCTTTTGGATCATCAGGACCATCTAAAAGAAGGCCATTATTTTCTAGAAAAATCCAAAAACGTTCATACCACAATCTAATGGGGACTCCTTCAATTATATCTTCATCTTTTAATTGTAGCTTTATAACATTTTGAGATACAAGTATAATTCCCTTATCTGCGGCATCACGAGCCCCATCCTTATCAAATGCTACTAATTCTCTTGCCTGTGCATAACAGTCACCTATAGGTGTTTTTTTCATACTTAAATATGGATTTCAGGTTCAATGTCAGTATTAATTCCAAGTTGACGAGCTCGTTGATAACTTACATAACTTTCTGTTGCTTGATTCCAATAAGTTCGTTGAGTTTTAGGAAGTAACGATTCAATGTCCATAGGACATTTAGCGTCTGCATGATGTTTAATTTCTACAGCAATTTGCCTACCATCCTCGTAGGTACGAAGATGTTCACGACCATTTGGATCAACAGTAGTTTCGGTGGTTCTCATTTGAATTTTTCTTCTATTTCAAACGCAAATTTAACTTTGTCCGTAAATTCCTTATTAATTGGCCTCCAATTTTCAGGAACTACCGTAGTCTTAATATCAATACGTCTTTTATGATGTACTCCATCAACTATTTCTGAATGAAGTACTTGTTCATAAAACTTATTAGGTATCAAAGATAGGTCAGACATATCGTGATCATTATTGAAAACCATGTAACATAAAACGCGTATGTTTTTACTTGCTTCATGGTGTAAAGATACGAACCTCTATTTGATATACCACATTTAGTTCATGACTTTCATATGACCTTTATAATATATTTCCAAGGTCAACATCATAAAATAATCATCACAACTCGGGGTCCCTAACAAATAAACTAATTGTTCATCTGTTAACTGATCAAGACTAGTCATCGTCATCTTTTCTTTTTCTGCGAGCATATTTTCTCGTCCTGTTAAATTGAAATAACCAAGCTTTAAAGGCTTCTAAATTCTGTAACTGACTGTTTTTACTCATTTTTCTAATTTATTAATTGCTTCTTTTATTTGTTCACATTCTTCATACTTTTCTCTTTCTACAAACTTAACTAGATTTTCTTTTAATGTTTGAGCAAACCACTTTTTTTCTAAAGTTATATTAAATGTATAATTATCTTCCTTACACACTAAAGATAAAAGATGAATATTATTTCTTTTATTATCTAAATTCTCAAGAATTGAATTAACAACAGCTTCATGAATAATAAAATCTTCATTATCCTCTATCATTTTTTCAAGTTTCTGACTGCTCTCTAGTACTATCTCTTTCATTGAAAAAATTTGTTAAATCAATATTTATTTGTTTTAATGCTTGAGTTTTAGCATCATCTTTTAATAACTTATTAGCTATTCTTTCTAAATTTTTTTCCTTAGCCTTATCAATATCCTCAAATATTTTCTTATGTTTTTCAGTTTTCATATATTATCAATATATTTCTGAGAATCTGGTTTTTCATCTTCATCCATTAAACCTAAGTTTTTTAATGTTTCTACATGATAATCATCTAATTCCCAGGTAACTTCTTTTTTATTTGCTACTTTATAATCTTCAATACTATCTATTTCTTTATTAGAAAATATGTTTCCTATTGTCAAAAAATAACAATTATAACATATTAAACAAAGATTCTTAAGACTATAATTTCTTTTATTACCATCTTCAAAAACAAAAAGTAAAGGAACTTTATTATCTATTACTCGAGCTTCATTAAAACCACAACGTTTACATTTTTCTTCCATATAACCCTCAAGAATCAAACGTTGTTTAATTCTCGCAGGAGTAAAATATGAAGCATCTACTCGGCCTTCAATAATATCTAAAATATAAACACCTTCATCACTACCTCCATAAAATTTAGGAACTCCTTTTCCTCCTAAATTTTTGTATTTTTCTAATAAAGTTTTGCCAGTTTCTTTATCTTTATATAGACGACACCATTTTGCAAAATGCTGATAAGAATAACCTAAATATCTAGCCGCAGCACTAACAGATTTAGTGTTATTTAATGCTTCTAATACTTGATCTTTAGTCAGAAATCTAGCTAATGGCATCTTCGTCTTCCTCTTTCGGCTCTTCTTTTTCTTCTAATTCTTGATCTAAGAATGAAACATCCTCTTCTTCTTTTTCAAGACTTCTTGTTATTTCATTCATTGAAGGAAATACTTTATCTTCAACTTCACCTATTTCCAACTCAATAGATTCTAATTCCTTTTTAGCTTCATTATATTTAGTTACATCTTCAGGTTCTAGAATTACTATTTCATTGTAAGTATGATCCCCCTCACCCAATTGTAAAGTTATCCCTCCTTTTTTTCCAGTTTGTGAACAATTTACACATGTTTTGGTATTTGGTAAAATCTCTAATCTCTTAATAGGAATTTCCTCCCCACAACTATCACAATTTCTCCTCATCATCATTTTTTAAAGTTAATAAAAATGTCCAAAGTTCTTCACTATTATTTAATATGTAAGTTTCACTTGTTTTATTTTCATCGTCATTTATAGTTAACTTACCAATATTTCCTTCACTATCCATTCGTTCATAAATATACCATAATATAACTCTACCTTTTATAGGTCCATATTTCATATAAATAAGACTCTCAATAATCACAAAATGATCATCAACATATTGAGTTAAATCAATTTTAAATTGTTCAACTAATATTTGTTCTTTTACAGACATTTCGATTAAACTATCAATAATATCCATAAACATTTCTTTTTCTCTCTCTAATCTAGTTTCAGGACTTTCCTCAATTTTAAGATACGAACCATATTTTTTTATATCCATCTTAATAAATTTCGTGTTCAATTTCTACATTATTCCATCCCCAACTATCATCATTAGTAGATTTTTCAAATATTTCTACATAATCCCAAGCTGAATTATATGCTTTATTATCTCCTTCGTATTGACCTTTGTCACTAGATCTAGTTCCATCCTCTTTAGTATAATAAGAACCATGTTCCATGTGGTAAACTCCAGGTTCAAATAATGCTTTAAGAGGACAACCGTTTAATACTGCTTTTTTCTGAATATTAGAATCAATAAAACAGGCATAAATCATACTTTCTTCAAAACCCTTTATTTTATCCCAAACATTTCTATGAGCTAATTGAAAATCACCACAACAATTTATTAAACTATAATGATCTGTTGGAGTTACCTTAGCCATAAACCTTCGTTCAGGGATAGTAGATAATTTTTCTCTTAAACCCAGCCAACTATCAGCACCATAAATTAATTCTTTTGGTGCTTCTCTTCTTGAAATAGTATAAAATCCGTTAGGATCTAATTTATTTATGGTATTTAATAAGTCAAATCTAACAGGAGCAATTATATCCAAATTAGTAGAAACTATCCAATCAGCTTCTGACCTTCTTATACCTATATTTCGACTTAAACTTTCGTTACATATTTGAGCCCCAGGTATTTGTTCTATTGCTTCTTTAGGGATAACAATATGTTTTATTTTACCTGTTTTAGGAAGTTGATCTCTTAATTCCCAAAAATAAGAACCAGTAGGAGAATTCCAATCGACATAAGTTATCTCGTCGAAAGTTTCTAATAAAGATGTAAAATGAATGATGCCTCGTTCTACGTCCTTATAGTTATCATTTCTTCCTATTACTACTACTCCTAATTTCATTCAACTCTTTTTACATTTACAATAGCAGTTTTATTTGTTGGAAACGAAGCTATAACACTTTGGGGTGGCTTATTTTCATCAGTTTCTTCAACTATAAATATTATATGTTTATCTTCAAAAGCAAATGAATTAGCTTCGATTTCATAAACACTTTTCTTATAAACTAAAGTGTATTTATATTTTTGCATTTTTGATAATACTTAATTGTTTCCCACAAACCATCTATTATATTAGTAAATATAAAATCTTTAAGATAAGTATTTACTAACTTTTTTTCTTTAGAACCTACAAATTGTGTAATATCCCATTTTATTTCTAAATCATCTCTATTAGTTAACCCACAAATAATATTTGAATAATGTATTATATTATAATCATTACCTGACGATAAATTACATATTTGTTGATCCCAAGTTAAAGATTTTTCTATTATCTTTAAAGCATCTTCTATGTAAATTAACTCTCTACGCTGAGTTCCATCACCCCATAACACTACTTCTTCATCATTAGATATTTTTCTAATTAACTCAAAGATAAAATGTTTATCATTTAAATCATAACCTGGCCCATAAAAAGTAGAAGGAATAAGATAAGTATAATTCATCCCATATTCCTTATTTAATGCCTTAAGACCATAAAGAAGATGTCGTTTTATTTGACCATAAACTTCATATCCTGGTTCACAATCTCCCTTTAAATAATTTTCTTCAATTTTTTTAACATTCTGGTCATAAGCACAACTTGAACCAAAAGTAATAAATTTAGCTTGTGATTGATATTTTCTCCAATACTGAAGGATAGTATTATTTATTTCCGAATTAATCAAAAATTGATCTCCTGGGTGTTCTTGGCAATAACCTCCAGCATGAGTTTTGACAGCCAAATGAATTATAGCATCAAATTTTTGATGATAACAAATCTCATATATCGGCCAATAAGAGCTATTCATACTAGATGCTTCTTTAATTCTTAGCATCCTAAAATCATTACTATCAAGTCCTGAAACTTGATGTCCTTGGCTTTCAAGATAAGGAACTAATTGCTTACCAACATATCCAGAAGCTCCAGTAACTAATATATTCATATTACCATGTATATTTCCAATTAACTTTTTTACGATTCACATTTCCTTCTTTTATCAAACAAATATAAAATGAACCTTTATCTTCTCTAACTTTATTTTGGAAAGGATATTGGTATAAAACTAGATCAGTTCCTTCTAAAATTAAATTAAAATTATGATACCAAGTAGCTTCAGAATAAACTGATTGATGAAGTGGTACTCCTTGTTGAATATCTGAAAATTGAGCTATTGAACCAACAAAAATACCATCTTTTTCTAAATTATCATTAATATTTTTAAAAACAGCATTTAAATCTGTAGGTTTAATATGTTCTATTACTTCCCAAGCAGTAATACAATTAAATTTTACTTCTTTATCTATATTACCAGATTGATCTTCATTAACTATTTTATATGGTTTAGTAATATCACAAGTAAATAATACTTTCTCATAATATTTAGGCCAATTAGCTCTCTCATGTTTAAGACTATAATCACTTCCTTCTAAACCAATACTAATATTTCCTCTCTCGTGAAAATCTACAGCTAATTGTCCTCCAGAACAACCTAAATCCATAAATTTTATCTTATCTAATTCATGATTTAATTTAAAATACTCATGAACTTCATTAATAAAATCTTCATTAGTATAATTGTCATTTTTAGTTCCGTGAGGAATTAAATGATCAGGAGAATCATATGCTATAGGAAATTCAGTTATTAATTTCATAAATTTCTTTTAATTACTATATCGGGTTGAGGTTCACTCATTAATTTTAATTCTATATCTTGAATTTTCTGTCCTTCTTTTAAAGGAATATATTCGTGTTTCAAATTATTTCCAAAATAAACAGCCTCAATATCAGGAATAGATTCAGGATCTTTTACACTATAAACTAAACTTTCGATTAAAACAACATTCCAATTTCTTCTTAGATAATTATTAAATTTAACTCTAAATAATTTTTGAAGATAACTTCTATTTTCTAACCAATGTTCTTCAAATATTTCTTCATACTTTTTAAATAATTTGGCTGCCTTATTTCTCAATAAAATAACATGAGGACCACCTCTTAATGTTTGTTTATGAATTTCTAATCTTATTTCTCCTAAAATATTTAATAATTCTAAATAACTTTGTTCAAATACTTTGGTTTTAGTTTGACCTCTTCCCCAATCTTCATATAATTTATTCCAAATTGATTGATTAGGAAGTAAATTAAACCATTTTCTCCAATAATAATCTATTAAAGTTTTGAAGTAAGACCAATTAGATATTTTAATATTCATAGATTAGTATAAGGATGTGTTTCTAAAATTGGATAAGCTTTAATTATTTCTTTAATACCATAATTCAAAGAATAATAAGGTTGCCACCCTAGAGCTTCTATTTTATCATTACTTACTATATAATTTCTTTGATCCGGGTCTTTACCAATTTCACTTGTTACTATATGAAAATTAGGGATATAACTCTTAATTTTTTCACATAATTCCAATTTAGAAAGATTAGCAGAAGAAAGACCAACATTATATGCTTGACCCTTCATATCACTATAATTGTTAATAGCAAATATAAAAGCAGAAACTACATCTTTAATATGAATATAATTTCTTTTAAAATGAGACTCAAAAAGGACAATATATTTATCCTTTAAAGCTTTATAAGTAAAATCATTTACCAAAAGATCAAGTCTCATTCTTGGACTTAATCCAAAAACTGTAGCTAATCTGAGAGTAACTCCTCCAGCTTTTAGGACGGCTTCTTCAGCATGTACCTTTGTAATTCCATAAAGAGAAATAGGATTTAGAGGAGTTTCTTCAGTGCAGTGAATTCCATCTTGACCGATCCCATACCCCGAATTAGTAGTAGGGAATATTAACTTTTGTTTACTAGTAGCAACAAGAGATAACCATTTAATCATACTCTCATTAGTAGTTCTAGCAATCCCAGGATTTTTATCACAAGACGGAGCTCCAACTATACATGCTAATGGAATTATTACATCTGCTTCTTTAACTTCTTTAAAATATTTAGAAGTGTCACTTACATCTGCTTTAATAAATTTAAATCTCTCATCTCCACAGTGTTTAATTAGAGAAGTTTGTTTATACATAAGATTATCAACAACTGTTACTTCAAGTTCATCAGGATAGATATCTAACCAACCATCTTGGAGTTCTCCGTCATCATTAAAAGACGGTCCTGCTAGCAAAGTATCAACTAAAACACTTCCTATATAACCTGCACCTCCAGTTATTAATATTTTCATATAAGTAAATAAATTAAAGCAATAACACTATAACTTTGAATTAAAGACGTCCATATCTCTTCAAATTCATTCATTTTTGAATTTGAAGCGCGATAAATACAAAATGGAAGTCCTATTATAGGAATATATCCAATTAACGGCCCTTTACCCAATTGTAAAGTTTTTTGGCTTCATTTCTAATTTCAGATGAAGTTTTACCTTTAATTACTTCTCCGTTGACTAAAATTGTTTTAGAAATACCTGATTCTAAAATTAATCTATAACATTCAATTTTTAATAATTGTTCTATTTCTTTTGGATTATAATAAACTAATTGATCTTCGTTCATTTTTCGTATTTTTTAACTAATTTATTAATTAACTGTTCTGATGTTAAATCTTCCCCTACAGAGAAACTCATAAGAAGAATATCATTTTTAATACTATCAAGTTCAGGAATTGGATTTTTAAAAGCTTTATCATCTACATAAATAGTTTTAAAATCATAATAATGATTTTTAATATTATATTTTTTCATAAGACTAATACTAATCTTATTTTTTTCATTTATAAGATTATCAATAATTTTAGCCTTTTCAATATAATTCAAATAAACTGGGTCTGTATATAATTCTTTTGAAATTTTTGCTTCTTGTTTATCTTTCCAATTTTTATATTTGGAACATAATTTTTGGTAAACTTTACTAGCTAAAGCTTTAGCAATAACCGAATTAATTTTTTGATTAGTTTTCATTTATAAAAGATAATAGATGATTTATTTGTTGTTCAGCACATTCTTTAGTGTCTTCAATATCATTCCAACTTTCTGATGCAGAATCAGTTAGATATTGATGATTATATTTCTTCATAGCTTCTATTAGCTGTTCTCGGGTATAAGTCATTTTATAATATTTAATATTTCTTTACTATCTACTAACACACATTTATTAGTTATTTCTTCTATTCTAGATTTAGGAATATCATAATGATTCTTATGAAACCAACATCTCTTAATTCCTAGATCTTTAGCCATAAGATGAAGATTTTCAATAGAATAAGGCTTACATACTAAATGTCTTGCTCTATCGCAATAGTAAACCACTATTTTACTTCTACTTTATAACCATCAATTGAATATTCATAATGGTCAATATTATAATCTAGAGATACATAATTGCATCCTTTTGACTTTAACATTTGAAGATGTTTTTCCAAATCTTCTATTTTCATAGGAGCGGCTTCAGGAAAATTAGTGTCTTCTCCAGAAAATATAACTTCATAAGGATCACCTTCTTCGTTAACTTGTTCAATGAACATATAACTAAGTTCTCCTGTAAGGATACTTTCTACCTTTTCTATTTCTATAACCTTGCTCATTTTTGTTTTATTTGTTCCCAAGTTTGTCCATTTCGATCTCTTAAAGATAATATTGGTTCCTTAATAGGCCAATCTATATTTAAAGAATCCCATTTCAAAGTAAATTGTTTATCTGCTCCTTCATATAAAGTTGATTGCTTATATGAAAAAATACAATCATCAGATAAAACCAAATGACCATTAGCACAACCAGGAGGAATCAATATTTGATTTCTATTTTTATCGTTTAAGATAAAAGTTTCTACATCATTTTTATCGAAATAATCATAGTTTTTTAAATCTACTACAGCTACAAAAATTTCACCTTTAAGACATTGAATCAATTTCCAAGTAGTCCAATCACCATGTAATCCCCTCAATACACCATGTCTAGAGGTGCTAATATCATCTTGTACAAATCCAATATCGCGTATTTTAGCGTATGTAACGGCGTTCCATGTTTCAACATATTCTCCGCGATAGTCATAATGAATATCCGGTATAATGCGCACTAGACCAGCTATTTTCTCACTTACCTTTAATTTCATATTTCTTTCATTTCAGGATAAGCATAAATGGGGATGTTTTTCCATCTAGCAAGTGCTACTTCAGCATTAGCACCTACACTTTTTTCCCATCCTGGTAATACACAAAGAGCATCTGCTTCATCTACAATCATGTCTACATCCCTTCTGATAAATACCATCATCATTTCTTGGGTGACTACATCACTATCAGGTTTAAAACCTTTACTTTCATCTGTTTTGGCAGGATTCAACGGATTCCAACCTACTGATTTTAAAAATGTTTCAGCTTCATAAAATGCATCGAAGTTATATCTAGGATAACCTCTCATTGGACCTGCAATGTAAATTTTCTTCATAATGATTTTATTAATTCTTCTTTTGTATCAAATAATTCATCTTCACTTCTTTGAATACAAATACCATAAGGACTTATACCATAGATACTAGGTTCTTGATGTTCTAATATCCACTTTAATCTTTTTTCGGGAGATTTACCCTCATAACCACTACCTAAACATATATCTTGAATTTCAGTATAAACTGGTTTATTGAGAGACATAGTCCAAACTTTATCTCCTATTTTATATTTACTATTAATAGTTATCATCTAAATATTCTTATTGGTTGACCCATTCTATAATATTCTATTACTATTCCTTTATAATCAAGACCAACTTCTTGACCTAATAAATTAGTTGTTTTAATTGGTTCTCTTGGAATATTATCTATAGCTACTACTTTATTATAATTTAATCTATAATAATTAATCCCTTGTTGGAATGTTTTATCAATATAATTAAATTCAGATGTTTCGGTTAATAATTCCCAATTTACTAAATCTTGGCTTCTTTCTAATAAAAATTGGTTAATTTCTGATGTCCAATAAAGATAATTAAAATCACCTCGTTTAACCCCATTAAAAGAAATAATTTCAATTGGAAGAGTAGTACAATTTAATGAAGCTGTATTTGATGGATTCCAATTTAAATTAAATGCTAATCCACTTTGACTCCAATTACTAATGTACATTAAATAAACTTCATTAGTAGCTACAGTTAAATATCTAACCCACTTATCTCCTGCAGCTCCTTCACTAAAATCAGTTGAAGTAAAATCAAGTCCAGTAGTTCCTGAAGGAGCAGCATAAGAACATCTTAGAGGAGGTCCTATAGGTGGACACATTTGGGGAATTGATATTCCTGTAGGAAATGGTCCCCAAATAGCAAAATCATAATCATCTAAAGGATTAGCTGGGTTAATTGAGAATGCTAAAGTACCAGCTATTGAAGGATTAAAAACATACCAAGTTCCTTGACGCTCAGCTGAGGCTAGACAACCATAATTTCCTGCATTCAAATCTACTATGCATCCTATATTTACTGAATTATTAGAAAATGCAGTATTAGTACATATAGTTATAGCTCCTAAACAATCTTGAGGAGGAAAATTACTATTTCCACAACACGAAATAGATAGATCTATACAACTAAAATTAGAAGTACAAGGATATTGATCAACCAAAATATTTATAGTTCCTGTAAAAGTTGCTGTCCAAACTATTTGTGATTGTAGCAAACAAAAATCATCATTATAACCTATTATTCCTCCATTATAAAGAGTAATTTCTGTATCCCATAAACCTCCACAAGTTGAAAATGTATAGGTATTACCAGTTACTACATTTAAAGTAACATATTCACCTCCAAAAATACAAGGAACAATAGTTGAGGCTGGACAAGTTAAATTAACTGACTGATAAAATATATTATTATTTGGGCATTGAGCTTGACACACTACAGACCAAAATAAAGCTAAAATTAATATAATTCTTTCCATTTTATTTCGGGTGCTATTTTAACTGAATTTATTGAATGAACTGGTTGTTCACCACTATGAGGCATTAAATCTTCAAATCTATCTACTTCACTTTGTTCTAATACACCTTTATAAGCTTCATAAACTCCTTCATCTACAGGCCAATTACCTCCTTTTTCTTTTAGAGCAGGAATTATTCTATCTTTAATAAATTCAACAGTTTCCTTACTAATAACTGATTCTTCAGTTATATAATCACCATCGTTTATGTCAGCTTCAATAATAAGTGTATATTTCATTTAATTTAATTGATTATTTTTAGCTAATAAAAATTGAGTAACTACTCTATGGACAACATGCATCTCTTTATACTTTTTAACTGCCTCTTCTTTTGTTTTACCAGTACAAATAGGACCTCCAGAAGTAGCTGAATAAGCTATGAAAAATCCTCCTCTCTGTTTAATTTGAATAGGAAGATTATCAAAATATTCTACTTTAGAAGATACCCTATTCTCCTCTGAACCACTCATCTTTCCATTCTTTTTTAATAACTGTAGTACCTTTTTCTTGAACTACTTTAGTAGCCATTGCATTAGCAAATTGAATAGAATCAGAAACTAAATACTGACATATTTCAGGATCAGTTTCTGCTTCCTTTTTAGCTCCTACATAGTAAAAAGCTAAAGCTGCTATAAATGAATCTCCTGCTCCAGTTGTATCTTTAATTTCTGTAGGTTCAACTGAGAATACTTGACCCATATATTCAGCTCCACTTCCTCCTCTTGTTATGATTAATTTATCATACCAAGGTTTATCTAAAGAAACTTTAGGTGGAGTATTTATTGCATTAAGAAATTCAAGGGTTTTATTATATTCTACTTCATTAATTTTGATAAAAGTAAAATTATTTACCCAACCTCCTAAAATCTGTTTTGTATCTAAAAATGTTAATGGATGTTTCTTAGAAATATATTCCATTAACTTTGGAGTAAGAAATCCTTTATTATAATCACTCACAATAATAGCATCATAACTATTCCAATCAACTAAATCTAATCTTTCTTTTTTTAGAGGTGCAACTTTCTGTTCTTGATCAACTCTAATAAACATTTGATTTGTTCTCTGATGAACATATCTAGTTTTAGTTATTTCTTCTTTTTGATCAAGAATATGGGCTCCTATACCTAATCCTTTAAGATTTTCAAATACATTTCCGGCCATTCCTAATGTTTTTTTAGTTTCAGTAGGAATTAAAACAGGAACAGGTGCATCAGGACATAGACGATCACAGTTTCCATAAATGAAAACATCATTACAGCTATCCCCTATAACTAAAATATTATTCATTTCAATAATTTCAATACTTCTTCAGCAGTTTTATAATCTGAATCTTTTCTATATTTTTCGTCGTTTTCTTTTAATTGATCATAACAAACTTTAATCAATCCCATTAAGAAAGAATCACAATAATGATCTTCAAATTGATCTAAAAGTTGTTTAGCTGCCTTTTCATAAAAATTATTCCATTCAAACTCCATGACTGCTTCATCATGAACAAGCCACATATCTTCTACCTTATCTAATCCAGATAAAATATTTACAAGTATTACTGTATTTTGTCCTATATGAACTGGAAATCGTTTAAATTTTCTTACCATGATATTTCCCAATCTTTAAATTCGGCAGCTAAACAATCTACTTTGTAATCTTTACGACCTCCATTTATTTCTTGGATCTTATTTTTAGCCGTATTTCTAATCCCATTAATTCCATGAGTTAGAGCAAGATTACCATCTCCAGTATTATTTCTTACCTTAGATTCATTTTCCCAAATATGTCCATTCATTTGAGCTACCACAATAATAGCTCTAAGTGTTTCAGCATCTATTTTAGGTGATTTATCTAAAATTAACTGGATGTCATGAACTATATCTTTAATTTCCTGAGCATATTCTTCTTTATGTTCAGGAATTTTAACTTCTTTTAGTTGAACTATTGAAAGTCTATCAATTAATTCACTTAATGTAGGGAGATATTTTCTACCTTGTTTTCTAGGGTGAGCTGTCTCAGTTGTCATGTAATGCGTCAATTAAATAAGCTCCCAAAAATCCTGTCAAGAACATTGAGAGAAAACAAGATACAAAACATGAAAGTCCTATTCCTGGATAAGCAATCTCAAGATGGCAGTATATTTGATACCAAACAATAGGAGATATAACAGTAATAAAAAGCAAAAGAAATCCTATAAATTTTTTCATTTTATTTCATGACCATATATACTCATTCCCTCAAACTTGAGAAGAGCATTAGTTAAATAATAATCAAACTTGTATTTATTTTTGATTTCTGTTTGTATAACATAAATCATTTTCTTTTTATCTTCATCTTTAATCTTAGATTCCTGAAGAAAATCAACAACCATTTTCTTAGCTAAATCTAAATTTTTTTCAGCCCAAGCTTGTTGGATTACTTTTTCAAGACCGGAACGAATTTCTGCTTTCATGCTGTAAATATAAAACCTTTACTTGCGTTAACCAATTTAAAAATCTTTTCTTTAAAGTTGGTTTAATTCACAAAAGGATTCCAACCAATTTTCCATTCGTTTAAAATAATCACTATCCTTAAGAGCCCATGCATAATTATTTTCTACTGCCTCTAATCTGGAATAATAATCTTCTGGAGTTAGTTTGTTTAATATTTCAACCAACTCATTTTCATTAGAAAATTGAATAATACCTTTAGGGTCATAAAAATTATCAATGTTTGGAGCACCCCAATAAATTGGTATTGTCTTAGTACAGAAACAATCAACTATCTTATCAGTAAAATAATTGTTATGAGTTGAATTTTCAACAGCTACATGGAACATTGAATTTCGATTCCATACTTCCTTTTTTCCTTCTCCCTCAGGAGGATTTCCATTAGGGAGAGCATCTCCTACTGGTCTATTATTTGTTTCTCTATTAAAATCACTCAAAACATCCCACCATTTATGAGGTACCTTTATTTCAGATTCCTTATCATAAATCCTATAACGAAGGTGGTGGCCTTCTATTTTATTAAGAATCCCCCTGAGAAATGAAACCTCAAATAATTTTCCTTGACATGCTGCTGACCATCCTCCTTCAGGTATTAACCACTGTTTACAATATTCTAAATCAATATTTTTTGATCCATGATGAAATAAAACCGAATTTTCACATTTACTTAATATTTCAGGGCTCCAAGTTAAGATAACAGAAAATAAATGAGCGTTATTGACAGCCCAATCATGTAAACCAAAAAATTCATTTGGTTCATTAATTACTAAAATGTTAATTGGATTAATGCTTAATTCTTCTATATTTTTAGGAACATAATCGTTAAAAATAGTTATAGGTTTATCCTTTAAACTAATTAACTTTTTCTCATAATATTCTTGACCAATAAAATTACTAAATATTTTCATAACGTTTCATTAATTTTTCCCAAGTTGATTGAAAATATTCATTTTTTACATCCTTAGGTACAATATATCCTTTGTAATTATGTCTAGTTAGATATTTCTTGTCTTCACAAACAACTAAGTTTTTAACCTTATATTGAATTGCCCCCTGAATTTTGGCAGCGCAATACATTATAAACGTATCTATTGGACTATAACCTACAGCATCTTTAGGTATTTTAATAGCATCTACTAAAGGTTTAGATATTAAAGTACACCAACCCCCTCCAAATTTAAATTCATTTATTGGCTCTAAAATTATATCTTCTTGGGGAGCCGAATCTATAATTGGGTCACTTATCAATTCATAACCATAAGGTTTGTCTTTGAATTTTTCATTACATAAAACATCCCAAGTTGAATCCCATAATTTAATATATTCAGGAGTTATTATGTATTTATCTCCATTTTGTTTTGCTTCTAAACTAGCTTCTAATAAAGTTGAAATAGTATATTGATTAAATACAGCATCTGTATCTAACATAATAAAATCATCAACTTCTTGCATATTAAAAATATCATGAATATAATCTACACAACCTTTATATAGTTCATCTTCTTGAAAATTAACTTCATCAGCCCAATCTGTGTAAGGTTTTAAATTTTCAAACTTATTTTTAAAGAAGTCTTTTTTTAATATAGATTTATTCCAATCGGTAAAATAATCTCCTAAAGGATAAACTACATCTAAAGTAATATGAAATTTACTTCGGTCAATCCAAATTGAATTCTGTTTCAATAAAAACAATATCCTTTCAAGTTGATCAATATCTCCAACTAAAGGAAAAAGAGAAATGACAACTTTATGCATCTTTTTTATAAAAACGTTTTTCTTCAGGTTGATTCCATTCTTCTAATGAAGCAGGAACTCTTGAATGGTAACCTAAAAATTGAGCCATTTCATTAGTAAATTCAACCATTCTATCATAACCTAAAGCTCTAGGATAATCTAATAATTGTTTCATAAAAGGCTTACTAATTGTAATAGGTATGGCTCTTCTATGTTCTTGAGTTTTATTTGGAGCCGAAGCATGCCAAACATTAGCATTAAATATCAATATATCTCCTCGTTTCCCTGTTGCTTGTTTAGCATTTTGGAAAAAATCTTTATCTTGAGGCTTTCTTTCTTCTAAATGTGAACCCGGAAGTAAATAAGTTCCTCCATTTTCTTCAGTAAAATCATCAACCATCACTAAACAATTTAACATCACAGGAAACTTACCTGAATAAAATCTTAAATCTCGATGAACTATAGATGAAAAATTAGGTTGATTTGGGATATTATCAAGAGCACTAAACGAATTTAAAATACAATTACCTCCAAAGAAATTATCTTTTAATTCTTGGATAATTCCTCTTTTCATTAAGTAACCTAAAAATTGAATATAATTATCGTTATCTAATATTGCATGTAAAGCTACTCCGGGAGTTCCTCTAATTTCAAATGATTTATCTATTAATTCAGATAAATGATCTAACCATTCAATAGATATTTTATTTCTTAAATAAGTATACCCATTAGCTCTTAATTCAAAGTTTTCGTTTTCTGTCATTTTAAAAATCGTTCTCCTTGTTCTCTATTTCTTATAAATTTTGCTGGACTTCCATATGCTAAAATATTATCCGGAATGTCTTTTAATACTAAAGAACCAGCTCCTATAACTGAATTTTCTCCTATTTTAATTCTATCAGCAATTGTAACTCCTAAAGTTATAGCTGAAAACCTACCTAAATCAACAAAACCACCCATAGTTGAACCTGCAGATACACTAGCATATTCTCTTATCATACAATCATGTTCTATTTGAGCTCCTGTAGCGAAAAATGTGAAATCTTTTATAACTGATTTTGGGTTAAAAATAACACCAGCCATAGCTATAATTCCATGTCCTAATTGAACATCATTTCCTATTATAACCGAGGGGTGAATAGCATTAAACCAAGGAAAACCAGGAACTAATTGTTCTATTTGTTGTCTAACATAATAACGACTCCAATTATCTCCCATAGTAATTAAACCACCTACAGGACAACGTGGATCAGAATAATTTTTAATTATATCTTTTATATCCTCTTGTCTGCCTAAAATAGGATATCCAAATCTGATACTTCCCACCTCTTGAACTGAATCAATAATTCCTAAGATATTATATTTATCCTCTTTTTCAATAATATCTATTGAATAATGAGCATGGTTGCCTCCACCAATTAAAATAATATCAGGTTTCATTGGTAGATAGAAAATTTAGACAAATCAGGATAAGGTAACTCTAAATCTTCATTAACTTTTTTAGAACCGTCAGAGTTATAAAATTGATTCATTAATAATAATCCCCTAGTTGCTATTTCAGGCATCATATAAAAATTCCAACCTAACATATCAAAATGATCTTCATGATATGAACACTCATTTCTACCGCTAAATCTAGCTCTTTTGAACCACTGATAGGCAGCATAATTATCTGTTAGAATAGCACCTCCCTTAGATAATTTAAAATGTTTATATGGTCCCGTAAAGGAAATACACATATGTGTTCCTTTTTTATACATATCAGCTGTAAAACTTAAAGCTGAATCCCAAACATTAGTAGGTTCTAGCTGGTAAGCTCCTTTTATTGTTTCTCCTTCAACTGGTCTAAATTTTACTTTTGCCCCAGCATGAATTATTTCACAGGGCACCGAAGGATATGTTCTTGAAGGAATTGTAATTTCCATCTTTTTAACATTCTCATACATTAATGCTAAGAATAATGCATTACTTTGGTTATCTAAAGCAACAACATAAGGTGCATTAGTATAATAAGCCAAAGCTTCTTCAAATTCTTCAGTTACTTTATGAGCCCCTTGAGCCATTTTTATATAGTACTAAAAATTAAAAGAGCAAATTCTGCTTCAGGATTTAAACCAATAGCAGTTAATTCTTCAAACTCAGCATAATCTTCTTTCTTTAAGATTATACTTTTTCCTTCTACTGTCAATTTAAAACCTAATTCATTTTCCTCCAAATTTAAATCTTCTATTCCTGAAAGGGCTTTAAGTTCAGATTCTAATTTATGCTTGTCCATTTTGTAAATTTAAATAAAATTCATTTTGTTTTAACTGTTTATCAAATGTTTTATCATGATAAAGAGATAAATATTCTAATTCAGAAGGAAATTCAGATATTGTAGTATAACCTACTAATTGCTCATGAACTTTGTTTTTCCAGAAAATTTCAGGTTTATTTTTATAAACCCTTAATTGCATATCAGGCCAATTAATTCGATTTAACTTATCTTTAACCCAACCCATTTTATCTATATACTCTTGAGTAATTCCCTCTACATAATTTCTTCTAGGAACCCAAAGAGCTTCTACTTTATCATTATCATCTAAAACATCATGTATTACTGACATTAATATTTCAGTAGGAGTTTCGTCTGCATCTATATTGAAAATCCAATCTTTAGTACATAATGGTTGAAGTCTGTTTTTCCATTCAGCAAAGTCATTATTAAAATCATACCTTACTAAAGTAATTTTATCTTTATACTCTTGAAGTAATTCCCAAACCTCTGAGGTACCGTTTTTGCTATCAAAAAGAACAACTACTTCATCTTGATCCTTTTTATTTTCTAACAAAAAGGGAATAAGATTCTCTATTTCTTCATACTCATTACAAACTGTAATAGCATAACTTATTGAAGGTTTAGACATTAGAACTAGTTGGATTTATTTCACCTGTTACTACTGATTCATTAACTTCTTCATCTTTAGGTAATACTCCAATATATTCTAGAGCCCCAATAAAATCATATCTATCAAAATCTTTTTTACTTTCCATATCAATTCTCCACTCATAATATTCTCCAGATTTTCCGGGGATAGGGTATTTTAATTTTTCTTCTTCAGTTACAGGAACAGCAAGAACTCCAGTCCATTTAACATCATCTTTATTAGGACCATTCAAAAATACCATTCCCATTTTAGGAATATTAATAGTTGAAGGAATCCATTTTTGTTTGAATTCATCCTCCCACATAACATCTTTATACAATTCAGGAAGAATGTCTAATTGTTCCTTCATAAATTGTTTACCTTCTCTCATTAAAGAATTAGAAAGAAATCCACAACCATAACACATAAAAGTTCTGATAGGTGTACCTCCTGCTTGAGCTTTTTGTTCATAACAAGCATCTGACTTACCACAATGACATGGTTTTAATTGATCTTTCATTTTATGTAAGCTATTTCATCTATAATTTTAACTTCTTTGGCAAATCCTCTCAAAACTAATTTAGGTTCTTGTTTATTTCTGTGAGTTTCAACTGGTACTTCACATACTATATCTTTACACGGAATGCATGTTTTATTATAATGAACAGTCATTCCTCCAGTTGATTTTCTATAATGGAAAAAGAATCTTTTCATATAATTAATTTTTTTAATTCTTCCTTTTTATTTTTATCAAGTTCATAAAATTTTTCAGGTTCATCTAAATAATCTCCTTGATATGTCTTTAATTCATTTAAATTTTTAAACATATCAAACATTTTCATTTTTTCATGAAATAACATTTGTTCCCACTCGTTCATACTTCTACTCTTTTAGGCATTGAAATTTTTCCTAATTGTGGAAGTTTAAGTTTAATAGGTTTAGGAAAGTCTGGGAGATATGTAGTTAACAAATTATCTAGTTTTTCCTGCATTTTCTCAAAACTAAAATTAGTCTTTGAAAAGAAAGCTTGTCTTTTAGCTCTTTCAGTATATTCATGATATTTTTCAAAAACATCTTTCAAATATTGTCCTATATGAGCTGAACTAGGAGTAAACCATTTAGCCTCTCTTAAAAGAATATTAGGAACTGCTGCTGTCTCATGAACTTCAGTTAATGTTCCTGGAATTAAATTAGTAAATTCCGGTTTCAAAAAATCTAGTTGACCACTCCATCCACTGCAAATAATTGGTTTTTTTATCAAACTAAATTCAAGTAATGGTCGGCCAAATCCTTCCCCTTTAGTTAAAGAAACCATAGCTTTAACTTTAGGATGATTATAAAGCTCATTAATTTCAGCATCCGAAAGTTCACCATTTATTAAATAAATATTAGGTAAATCATCAGAATTAACTGAACCTTTTATTTGATATATCTTTTGAAGTATTTGATCTCTATCTCCATAAGAACAATTAGCTCCACTTGTTTTCAAAATTAAAGCTGGTTTTTTCTTCTTATTCTTGAATGTCTCATAAAAAGATTTAACTAACAAACCAACATTCTTACGATCCTCACCCATATTACCTTGCATCCAATGACCTACAAAAAGATAACAAAAGTTTTCAGGAATATTATATAAAGTACTAACTAATGATTCTTTTGTATACTCTTCTTCTTTATCTAGTATTTTAAATACATCTAAATTAGCTCCTTCAAATAAAACTTCAACAGGTTTTTCTACCTTAATAGAACTAACTTTTTGATTTGTTCTTTGATCTACTTTATCAAAATTAACTTCTTGGAATACTTTTTTAGCATGTTCTGAAGAAACCAAGGTCAAATCCATCTGATTAATACCTTCAACCCAAGAAGGATCACAAATAGTAGTTTCAATCCCTGCAGTAATTCCAATATTATATTTTCCTACTCGTTTAAATTCATTAGGAACTGTAATCATAATCCAAATATCAGGTTGATATTGGAGTTGAGGAATAAATAATTCTTTTAAATAACTCCATTCAGGATTATCAGTAAATCCATGAGCTGTATTACCCCAATTACAAGGGATAATTCTAATATCCCATTCTTCCTTTTTTAAGTTAATAATTGACTTAACAAGATCTCTTGAACGCGCTCCATACCCTGATGAAGTATCAACTGGTGCGTATATAACACATTTTAATTTCATTAATATACTAAATTATGATTATACTTTCTTTCTCTATATCCTTCATTAGCATTAATGAACTCAAATTTTTCTCTTGGTTTCCAAGTAGCAAACAATTCATCAATACCTTCAATCATTCTTTTACCCATTATTTCAGCTGAAAAACCAGCTTCATCTCCTAGAGCCCAATCCATACCTTCTTTACCTAATTTTTTGAGTCCTTCTCTACCTATTTCGTATGCCTTCAATATTTGGTCAGCTGCGTCTTCAGCTCTACATCTTGAATCCCAAATATAAGGAGTTACAGGACTACCTTGCATCGATTTATTTGAAGGAAATACAGGAAAAGCCCATTCACCACAACCACCATATGTTCCGTTGTGATTTGAAGGTAATTCTGCACTAAATTCAAGCCACCTTCCTTCATTATCATTAAATCTCATTTGATCTTGCATACCTCCAGTAACATTAGCAATAATTGGGGTACCAGTAACTAGTGCCTCAGTTAAACTTAATCCCCAACCTTCATTACTTGAAAGTAATATTTGAATATCAGCTATATTATAAAAATAATTTAACTGAGAAGGATGTAATCTTTGATTTGAAATTTTTACATTCTCATTTTTAGCTCCAAATAAATATTCAATAACAGCCATCAAATCAGTTCCATTATCATCTACTGGCTGAGTATGGAGTATGAATAAACACTTATCTGCTTTTTCTTTAGGTAAAGTATCTAAGAAAAGTTTAAACGCTAACAATGTGTCAGGGATTTGCTTACGTCTCATATTTCTAGAATTAAAGAACATAACAAAATCATATTCTTTACCCCCAGTTAATTGTTTTTTAAAGACAGCAAAATCCTTATCTCCTTCATCTATAGGACGGAAATATTTAGTTGGGATTCCATGAGGAATATATTTAATTATTTTATTCTCACTCTTATCTCCTAAAACTAACTTATTAATGTTAACTGTTTGTTTAGAAATACCAAACAAAGCATCACATGATTCATAATAAGAAGAATTATAAAGTGGAGCTGGATATTCGTCCCAAATATTATAATATATAATTGGAATTTTTCTCCTTATCTCATTTTCTATTTGAAACAACCAGATAAAATATCTAGGATCAGTAATAATAAATAAAGCATCAGGTTTTTCTATGTCTAATATTTGTCTTAAAATACTAGGATCTCCATAACCATTTACCGGAATTATCTTAACTGAAGCATCAGTTATTCCTGCTTCTTTATTTATATCTTCAGAAATATCAAATGCTTTACCTAAATCCGGGTGATTAATAGCTCCACCCATTTGAACCCAATTATAATGGTGTGCCGTATTGATAATAATATCTCTAGACACATTTGAAACTCCACTGCTTTGTCTTATATCATCAGATATTAGTAGTATCTTTTTTCTCTCCGCTTGATTCATCAACTTTTAAATTATTTTGTAACGATAATTCGGTAACTCTTTTTTTAAATTCTTTATCAGTAAGATACATAAAAATAGTAGTATCGACAAGTTTTTTCAAACTAAATTTTTGTCTTACACACTCAATTTTAAATAAATCAAAGTTAGTAATATCTACTTTCACTGATGTTAGTATATCGTCTTTCATTTTGATATAAATATATCGAAATTTAAGAATCTTTTTTAGAACACAATTCAGGTTTAGAATTGAATGGACACCATTTACATTTCGAACTTGGTTTCATTTCAAATTTTCTCTCCTTATAACCATCTTGGTCGAAACATTCTTCTAAAAACTTATCAAGTAATTTCTTAGCTTTATTTACTTTTTCAACTCCATTTGGAGGTACAAAACTTTGAATCCTCTTTTGAGGATAACTACTGTTTTCCCAAAGTTTTCGTTTTAGAATAACAAACTCCAAATCTATATTTTCAAGTGGAACCTCAAACTGTTCACTAAAAAATAATTTATAAAGTAATAATTGAGCTTGTTTTACTTCATCTTTCTTTTCTGATGACCAACCCTGTCTTGATGTTTTAATATCAATTATATAGAATTTATTTGTTTTCTCATGATATAATACGACATCAATGAATCCTTTGTATATAACGTTATTATACGCATTATTGGGTTTTATAATGAGGGGAATCTCACAACCCACAAGATGCCAATCACGTTTCGAAAAATATTCTCCACGTTTACTCTTTAAAAATTTAATTATTTCAAGACCATCATTATAAAATTCATGCATTTCATCTTGAGATGAAAAATGCTTATCTTTATTTGATTTAAGATCTCTTTTATATACCTCAGTAAATCTTTCTTGGAAATATTCCTCTAAATCAAATTCATCAGCCTTTACTACACTTTCATTATACATCATCCCAAGATAATGTTGAACTGTTTCGTGAAGTGCAGTCCCAAAAGTCATATTAATTGAGGGAGCTGATTCGTATAATTTTTGTTTATATTGAAGATTCCACTTGTGTGGACAATCATTATACATTTGAATTTGAGAAAAAGAAATAGTTTTCTCCCCAGACACCACCAAAGGTTGATGTTCTTTTATTTTTTTAATAATAGGGAGAGATTTTTTGGTCTTTTTCTTTAATTCAGTTTTATCAAAAACCTCATTTTTATAACCAAAAAATTTATTTATTTTTTCCAATTGTCTCCTTCTACAAGTTGAGCAATTAAGCAATATACTGAAATGTCTTTCCAGGAATCAACAAGAGGTTCATTCTGAGCTTCACCTCCTTTGATAAGCATATTTTTCCAACGATTTATTTTATCATTAACTCTAAAAAAGATTCCAGATAATGACATTTTCTTCTCTTCTTTAGTTTCAAGCTTAGTTCCTAAAGAAATATTTCCTAAACCATAGTCAGACATTTTGGAAGCAAACATAGTATACTGATCTTCTTGTAATTTTTTAAAAGAAGCAGCTAAACTAGGATATTCTTGTTCAAATTTTTCTATCATTAATTCTTTATGTGTTTTTCTCATTGGTTTGAATATTATTGTTCTTTCGGCATCATATTTAGGAACTATTCCTTCTTTCAATATTTTAGTTGGAGAAGGTTGTAGTTTAATTTCGCTAATATGAACTAATTCACCTCCAGCACCAGCATTAGGACATACATGCCAAGTATCAGGATTTGATTTACCACATTTAAGACAACTCATTTCATTAACTTTGTTATTTCTTTATCTTCAAAACTTAACTTTAGAATCTCTTTAATATCATCTTTAGACATATACTTAATATATTCTTCCACTTCTTTAGAAGAACATTCAAAATAATTAGCTAAATGAAGTAAAAGATCTTTATTAGCTACCTTATTTTTTGATTTAATATATTGTAACCAAAGAGATTTTTTAGGTAAAAATTCTAAATAAATTTTATAATAACTTTCTTTGTTTTCATAAGGAATTACTTGAACATGATTAACTAATTCAACCAAATCCTTATTCATACTTAAAAAACGATTTATCATATAAGGATTAACTTGCTTTAAATCTTCCTCAGACAAATCTTTGAAAGATTTTTTATTTTGAGTTAAATCCTTTATAATACTAAAGATATCAGGCAAGTTCTTTTGTTTTATTATATTCTTCGAATTCAGCTCTTAATTCTTTAGGAAGCATGCTGATCACAACTTTGCCAGTTTTAACATCATAGAATACTGGTACTGGAAGTACTCCATTTTCCTGAGTTCCTGTTACAAATTTAGATACTTCTCTTAGGATAACTCCTTCTGAGAAAACAGCATTATTATCTTCTGAAAGAATAGGTTTAGTAATAGCTAAATCGATATTCAATTTTGGTTTTTCGTTCATTTTATTATTTCTATTAGGGTTGATATAAAAGCGGCTAAGTTAATTTCTTTATCTACTCTAAAATTAGCATGATAAAGATATTCTTCTATTTTTATTATGATTTGACCTTCGTTTCCTCTAGCATATTCTTCAACATGATCATATAAATAACGATAAACCTCTTCAAATTCAGATATATTAGAATCAACAATTATTTGTCTAATATTCTTCCAATTAGGTTTTCCTTTAAGTTCTTCTAGAATTTTAGGAAGGTAACTACTATCAATTATTAATGAACCATCTAATTTTAATTCTCCATCCTTAACTAAAGACTGACATGTATTTATTACCTTTCTTATGTCAGGATAACACTTTTTAATAATAGGAACTAAAGTTTCTATTTCATATTTAATACTTTCCTTATCTAGAATTTTTGTAACATATTCAGCTACTTCTTGTTTTGAAGGAGGAATTACTTTAAAAGTTTGACATCTAGAATGAAGTGGTTCAATTATTCTTTCAACATAATTACATGTTAAAATAAATCGAGTATTAAGAGAATATGTTTCAATTATATTTCTTAATGAAGCTTGAGCCTGAGTTGTCAAATAATCAGCTTCATCTAATATAACAATTTTAACAGGTTCAAATGAAGCTGCTTGAGCAAATCGTTGTACTTTATCCCTTATAGTATCAATTCCTCTTTCATCAGAAGCATTAATGTAAAGATAACTACACTTAATATTCTTAGTTAATATTTTGGAAAGAGTAGTTTTACCAGTTCCTGGTGAACTATAGAGAAGTAAATGAGGAATGTTCTGAGATTCTAAACATTGTTTGATAAACAATTTTAGATTTTCATTTCCAATATAATCTTCTAATTGTTTTGGCCTATACTTCTCGACCCAAATACTATGTTCTTTCATTTACCAAATCTAAATTGGTGAGTTATATTTCCTTCATCTTCAACCATAACATCAGGAGTTGATCCGTTAGGTTTCAATATTCTAGTAGCATAATGTTCTGCATCATCCTCATTAAGAGCATCGAAAGGAGGAACTACTTTTTGAACAAATGGATTTCCTCGACAGTCTTCAGTATAATCTTTATGATCACCAAACCAACGTTTAAGTTGAATGGTTCCATTAGAATGTAAATAAGCCCAATATTTCATAACCTTTATTTTAAAATTATAACTTTATTTGTTGCTGCAAGGTAAGAATTAGTAAACTTAAAGGCACATTTAGATAAAAGGAATTCAAAATATTCTTTAATCTAATATAAACTTGCCCACTGTTTGGTACAAGACAAAATTCTTCTATTTGATAATTTGCCTTTTCGTAATTTATTATTTGTCCCTTTAAGTTTACTGCATCTCTCATTTTATTTATATTTTAGTTAGAACATACCTCCCATATTACCTAAATCGTTTTGTTCTTTGACTTTAGGTTTTTCTATGATAATTCCTTCAGTAAGTAGAACAGTTGAGGCTACAGAAGCTGCATTTTGTAAAGCAACACGAGTCACTTTAAATGGATCTATAATACCAACAGTTTTCATATTTAAAGTTGAATTACTTTTTAGGTCAAAACCAGTCCAAGAATCAGAATTTTTAACTGTATTTAGTAGATTATAAATATTCGCAGTTTCATAACCCGCATTTTCTAATATTTTGGAAAAAGGTTTTTGGCAGGCATTAATAACTATTTTTTGACCTAAAATAAAATCATCAGAACCATTTTCAATAACATATTTTGAAACTGAATGAATTAATGCTGAACCACCTCCAGGGATTATTCCTTCTTCAACTGCTGCTTTTGTAGCATAAAGAGCATCTTCTACCCTATCTTTTTTCTCTTTAATTTCAGTTTCAGTAGTCCCACCAACAAATATAATGGCAACACCTCCAACTAATTTAGACAAACGCTCTTGTAGTTTTTCTTTTTCAAACTGAGAAACAGAATTTTCTATTTGTTTTTGAATGGCTTCTATTCTTTCTTTTATTTCTTTTTCATCACCTTTACCATCAACAATAGTAGTTTGATCTTTAGATACAGTTACTGTACGTGCTCTGCCAAACCAATCAGTGTCAAATTCTTCTAATAACATACCTTTATCTGCAGTAACTACTTTACCTCCAGTTAAGATAGCTAAATCTTCAAGTATCAATTTACGTCTATCACCAAAATCAGGAGCTTTTACAGCACAAATTTTGATAATTCCTCTAATTTTATTTACTATCATAGTAGATAGAGCTTCACCATCAATGTCTTCAGCAACCACCAATAAAGGTTTGTTTTCACTTGCTGCTCTTTCCAAAATACCCAGTAATTCTTTAATAGGAGTCAATTTCTTATCTACTATTAGAATCAAAGGATCTTCTAATAAAGTAGTCATTGTATTCTCATTAGTAACAAAGAAGTGAGATTTCCATCCTTTGTCAAATTGCATCCCTTCTACAGTTTCAAGTCTAGTTTCATCAGTATTTGATTCCTCAATGTGAACTATACCTTCTCGTCCTACTTTACTAATAGCTGTAGCTATAAGATTACCAGCTTCAGAATCGTTATTAGATGAAATAGTTGCAATTTGTTTTAGTTGGTCTTCAGAAGATATTTCTTCTTTAAACCAACTAAGATTTTCAATAATTTTATTTACAGCAAAATCAATCCCTTTTTTAAGTTCAACAACATTTGAGCCATTATTAACATGTTTAACACCTTCATTAATTATCTCCCTAGTTAGAAGAGTAGATGTTGTAGTACCATCTCCAGCTACATCTGCTGTTTTAAGTGAAGCCTGTTTAACCATATCAGCTCCTAAATTTTCAATAGGATCTTCTAATACTACATTTTTAGCTACAGTTACTCCATCTTTGGTTGAACGTACTTCTCCATTTTCTACAAATACTATATTTCTACCATTAGGTCCTAATGTAGAAACAACTAAATCTGATAACTTATTAATTCCTGTAATAAGTTTTTCTCTTGCTGTTGATCCGTTTTCTATAATCTTACTCATTTGATTTAATAATTGCTAAAACCATTGTTTCTGAACATCCATAGTATGTATTTCCCTCAAAATCTATTTTAATAGGACCCATTGGAGGGATAATAACTTTATCTCCTACTTTAATAGTTGTAGGTATAAATTGTCCTGTAACAGTATATTTTCCAGGTCCTGCGGATACTACAGTTCCTCCAATATTTTTTTCTTTACCTACATCAGGAATAATAATATTACTTCCTTTTTTTCTATCTTCTAATTTACCCGGTTCTATTAAAATAGAATCAAATACTGCTTCAATCATAGTTTATTTCTTTTAACTTATTTTTTAATCTTAATTTTTCTCCCAAATACTCTTTAATACTTAAATAATTTTTCTTTTCTATCAATAAGAAAATTAATCTATCTATAATTTTTTCTAAATCAGGATTGTGAAAATAATGTCTCAAATAACTTTTACCTGAATTTGAATATTCCGCCGTAGGAACTACAACTTGAGCAATAGTATAACCTGATTTTTCTTTAATTATATAATATGGTTTAATAAATTCATTTCTAATCTCCATTTTCGTTTTGAACTAAAAAGTATTTACTTTCGATCTTATCATTTACAAAACTTATTTTCATTAATCCCGCTAAACTAATAAAAATCTCTGCTTTTTCCATTTCCTTATTACATACTAATATTTCTTTTAACAAATTAGCATTATATGTAATTTTAGGAATCGAACTTAATTCTGTTGTAACATTTCTACAATAATATGAAACTCTATCTGAAAATTCATCATCATTTCCAAATTTTATTTCAACTTTTTTACCATTTCCTGATATTTCTTCTTCTAAATTAAAAACTAAATCAGCTGTATCATTTAAAGCATTTTTTGCTTTAGCTAATGAATTAATGTCAGAATTAGATAATTCAATAGATAATTCATATGTTGGTTCTTCAACATCTGGAGCTTTTCTTATTAATGAAAGATCAGCTAATGAATAAATTAAATCAAATTGATTATCTGCAATAGTTAATTTACTATATGTAGTTCCTTTTTTAGTTAGATCAACAAATATGTCTTTATCAGTAATTGTTAATAACCTCAAAAGTCTAGTAGTATCATATATTGCTATTTCAGCATTTTTTATATTTATTTCTTTAGCTATAATACTACCAACTAAATCAGAAGCAGGAGAAACAAAATCAATGTAAAGATTATTATCTTTAAAACTCCATCTTGTTGACTCTACAGTCCCATTAAGATAGTATTTTTGAACTGCAGATTGGAAATATGATTTACTTAACATTAAAATTTAAAGAATTTATTAATATTCTTATTATAAACAGGTAAATCCCAACCTAAATCTAAATATAAATTATCTATCTTATTTTTTAGGACAGAATCAAATATTTTATTTCGATCTACAAAATTATTAATCAAGTCAATAATTTCCGGAGGATCATTATAACCATTAAAACCTACTACTTCTATCTTATACGGATTATCCTTAAGATACGAAATATACATTTTATCCCCCACCTGAAAAAGAGGATATTTGTCGTCTAATTTTTTATGTTTTAAAATATCATTATACTGGATTGCCGACCTAGTATTAATAGGACATCTTGATTTGAGGTGAGTAAATATTTCCCCTTCTCTAGGGATGTCTGCAATATATTCACCTAGTTTTTTTAACCCTGTAGGCTTTAGTAATTTTTTCCAGTCTATTTTTTGAAGTGATTCTCTAAATTCAAGTATATTTTTATCTATATCTGATTTAGTTTTTCCAAACATAATATCCTTAATGATTCCTTCACCAAATTTCTTAAACAGAGGAGGAAAATTAGATTTCATAAGGTCAAGACCTTTCATATCTAATTCTTCTACTTTTACTCCTTCTTTATCTACAATATATTGAGCATATCTACGTTTACCAGCCCAATAAGCTGATTTTAGGATAGATTCCGTTTTAAAATCAAACTTATGTTTTTTTACATTAAATAATTTAGAAGAAAACACATCCATTTGCTTATTTAAAGCAATAGAATATTTATGAGCTACTTCTCTTACTTTTTCAATTATTTCCTCTTCTTTTTCTAAACCTAATTTGTTAATTAGAGGTTCAGCTGAAAAGAAACAACTATCAGTATCACTAGCTATACAATGATCTCTATGTTTTTCAATATCAAATTTCAAGCTTAATTTCTGAATTAATAAATTTAATACTTTCTTGAATTAATCTTTGACCTGTTAAAGTAATTGCACTAGATATGAATAATTTACCATCAGTAAATCTAAATGAAGGTAAACTCATAGCTCCATATAAACTATTAATCAAAATTTTGAATGAATGTTGTTTAAGATCTAATCGCTTATATGTTTCCCAATCACCTTTTTTACCTGCTAGTTTCATTTCTTTTTTAAATTCCTGTCTTCTAGCAAAACCATCTTCTAAAACTTCAGGTATAACACCTTTTTCATCAGTTCTAAACATAACACCATTAGCTGATATAGACAAATTATTGCTTTCTATATATTCAATTAATTCACTAACAGTTATCTTTTTTACTTTTCCATTTATTGATTCTACTTTGACTACTTGATCTTTAGGTTTTTCTTTTAATTCTTCTAAAGACCACCAACAATCAAAAATATCATTAACTATAATCCTCCCTATTAGAGTCTCAGGACTCATATTCAGAGACATCATAATTGTAGGATAAAGAGAAGCTGCATCACAATCAAAAACATAATGATGAAGTCCTACTTTGGGATCTAAAACAAATCCTCCAGCATATTTTGATTCTTCATCAGTTCTATTTCTTAATGCAGGATTAAGAGTTGTTGGTTTATTTACTGAAACAATTCCTTTTCTCTTAAGATAAGTTAATATTCTACCTTCATTAAGAACCGTTGCAAGATAAACACTTTCATATTCGACATGACAAAGATGACAAATTATCAATGCTAAATCAATAAATTTCATCTTTTCCTCAAGAGCAACAAGAATTTCTACGTCTCTTAAGTTATATTCAATAAACTTATTAATATCCTCTTTAAATAATTTATCTAAAGAACCATGATATTCTAACTTTCCTAACTTAACGTATTTGTCTCCAATATCGCCTAATTTATAACTAGTTTCTTGTTTAGAAATAAATTTCTTAAACAATTGCATATAGTCAAGATGATTGACTCCTCCAATCTTAACTGGGTTGACATCAAGAGCGTAATCACTTATTCTAATTTTCCCAATAGGAGATAATCTCTTAGCTGAGAATTCACCTAATACATTTTTTATCCTATGATAAAGATAGGGAATATCAAAATAACCTCCATTCCAAGTTGAAACAATTGTTGGATCTAAATTCTCCCATTCATTGAGAAAAGCATCTAATAAATCTTCTTCATTAGTGTAAGCAACAATTTCTCTATTTCCTTCTATAGTTTGAGTTTTTAATAATCCAGCTTCATCTAAAATAAAACAAGTGTACTTTTTTGAATTATTATCATATAAAGCTAAAGCAGTTATTTTATTACCAGCTAATCTTATATTTTCAGGAGTTAAAGCACCACCAATTTCACACTCAATATCAAGATAAATTAAATTATGTTGAGGTGGTTCATCTTCTTCATAGTAAAGATCCCTTAAAAGTACAAGTTCTCTACTTATATCTTTTTCATAAACATTAGGATCCCTCCAATCATATTTTTTAGTTGGAGACACAGTTTTACCATCTAAAGTAAGATACTCTCCCTTATAATCATTAACATAACAAGTAGGAGTATATTTAAAATCAGTCCAACCTTCTACGCTATCTCGTAAAAAATATTTATACTCTTCTTTACAATAATATATTGCTTGGTACATTTACAATTATAACTATTTTATCTAATTTATTAGCTTTTTCAATACTATCTTTAGTTCCTTTACTTTTGAAGTCCCAAAAAGCTATGACAACATCACAGTTTTCAATAATAGTAGTGTTTCGTTTTAATCCAGCTAAAGCATTATAAGGTCCCCATTTTCCATATCTAACAACACAAGGTTCAGACATATTTTTCCAATCAGCTAAATATTCTTCAAAGGGAATATTTCTTTCCTTGGCCCATTCTATTCCAATGGTATCAGGTCCTACAGCTCCTCCAGAAACTACTAAATCAATTGTTGAATCTTTAAGAAGTTCATTAAGTTTATTATAAATAAACTCTTTGTCCTTAAAATCTCTGCTACCAATTATCGCTAATCGCATTTATAAGGTCCAATATTATGTCTAGTAATTGTTATTAAACGAAATTTTCATTTATTATAGCATTCTGTATTACAAACTTGAAATGCTATATAATAACTTTTAATCTATCTAAACGTACATTATATCTGTTTTCTCCATGTCCAAAATCTTTGTATCCATCTACTATAATAGTTGCTTCTGTTGGGTTATTCGGATATTCACAAATATCTACTACTGTTCCTGTACAATTAATTAATCTAGAAGGTTTAACATTTTCTAAAAATTCAACTCTACTTCCCAACTGAATTGTTGATTTCATCTTCTGTGAAAAATTGTTCTAGATTAGGAGGGAAATAATTAATTGATTTCATTACCTTTTTATCACGAGTGCGATAAACAATCCAATAATTTCCTACTTTTTCATAATGACAAGGTTCACCCTGAGATAATGCTCTAACTTCTACAGTTTTTTGAGCTTCTTCTTCTGTTTTACAAACTTTACTTAAATTGGAAGCTTGCACTTCAGCATATGCTTGAGGAAATTTATCTTTCAAGCCATGCAACATGCAAAGATTACCTACAGCTACATAAGTTAGATCACATAAAGCATCAAGAACTCCAACAATGTCTCCTGTTTCACATGCTTCTTTATATTCTTTAACTTCTTCAAGAACAAAGTCATGAACAAACATCCATTCTTTTCTGCTTTGGGGAATAATAGGAGTAAAATTATTAGGTTTACCCATAACATTATTAAATTCCTCTACTTGATCAACAAAAGGTACTGATAATTTTAATTCCATTTTATATATTTTGTGTTTTAAACCAATTTTCTAATATTTCTTCATTCCAAGGACTTAATTCTTCCCAACTACTACCCATTAAATTTTCCCAACCTCCATGAATCCCTCTTCTAAAACTAGGCCAAAACGAGAAGCTTTCAAGTTCGGTTCCCTTCATCAGTTTAGGATCAAATTCTATCTGATAATATTCTATTTTTGTTATTGGAAATTGTAGCATCCGACAGAGATAGCCCCGAAGGGCTATCTTTGATATTTAGTTATATTATTTTACACTCTTCATCAATGTGATTGGCATTTCCCAACCATATAGGGTAGTATGACCATCCCACTTGTCGATAAATTGCTGTTGAAGCAACTGAGGAGTAATACCACTTGAGATAATACGATTTTGTTCAGCCCTAAGTTCTTCTAGTTCATTAATCTTTGCTTGTTCAATAATTTGTTGGTCAAGAACAGTAACGTTAGCATTTACTTCATTTCGAGTATCAATCTTATCTTTAACTTTCTTAGAAAATTCCAAATTAGGCGAAAAAGTCAACAATCGAAATCCTTTAACTGCCATAGAATCTCTAACTATAGCTTGAACTACTCTTTCAAATTTTAGATTACCACCAGTTGCCATCAAACTATCAGTATGATATTGTTTAGCAATTTCTTTAATAATATCATAGATAAGTGGTTCAATAACATTATCTTCTACAGCTCGCATAAAGTCTTCTCCAGAACCAAATCGAGCATTGCGAAATACTACATCTACTGCCCTATTTTCTACAACTTCATAACTATAAAGAGGCTTTGCAGTAAACGCTGTATTATTTGAAGCATTTAAATTCAATGTTCTGTCACCAAAATCAGCTCGTTGTTCCCATGCAGGTACTTGAAATAATTCAGTACATGGAGCAACAGTACCAACTCTACCCTTTACAAGAGTGTAATCCTCTTTACCATTTTTACCGCAATTTTCCATCAAGACACCATAATAATTTGGTGCTACCCGAGAACAATTGCTCAAGAGAATAGACATACACATCATAGAAAATACCAATACAACCTTTTTCATTTTTAATTTTTGTTAATGAATTTAATTAGATTCGAACCACAAATGTAAAGATAAATAATACCCCAAGCTATACCAAGCCACGGATTAAGATGATTAAAAATCCAAACAGCCGCAAAGGCTCCTATTAGATATAGAAATATATACATTAAATTTTTCATATGATATTTGCTTTTTCTTTTTTTCTACGTTCTAGTGGTTGTTTTTTAAATTTAATTATTTGTCCTTCAAATGCTTGTTTAATAGTTTCAAATTCAATGTCAGAAAAATCTTTTCCATCCATAATACTAATTGCAGACATACAAGCATAAATTACTGCTGTCCAATAATCATATGAAGCTTTAATTTCACCCCAGTTTTTCCAAGTACTATCAGCAATCCAAGTATGATCTTTAGTATAATAATTAGTTTTCCAACATTCTTTGGGACTAATTAAATTAAAGAACTCAAACTGATTTCTAACAAATGGTAGAGTTTTATCAAGAAGGACTCTAGCTACATCTTCTTTAACCCAATAACTTGCAGCATCATAATTATCTGCTTCAAGACATTTCTTTAAATCTTCTATGAGATCTTTTCGCTCATACCAACCTTTACAATAAAGACCTACATGAAACAACTGAAATTTAGTCCCATCCATTTTCTTTGGGTTTTTTCATTTTTTTAACCTTCTTAGGCTTTTCCTTCTTTTTTACTGGACGATCTTGTTCTTCATCCTCCAAATAAACATCCCATTTACTCATTTGACGTTCAAAATTTCTTTAATTTTATCTTTAGTATAATTGTTTAATCTATAACTATCTCCATCAGCATCCATAAAAGTGATGCTTAAATCAATTCCAAGATCTTCTTTTAAATTAATTTGGATAACATAAATATCGTCATCTTCAGGTGTTTGTCCCTTAGGAACAATATCTATTCCATTCCACCTTGACTCTGGTGAAAACTTCTCTTGGGGATAAATTTCCCAGTTCCATTCTTTAAATTCAAAAAACAGAAGCCGACCAATTTGATTGATCTGTTCTTCCGTTAGAGGTTTTTCTAGTTTCATTAATCAAATAAATCACCATCCAACAAATCACCTACGATTCCTCCTAGAAGATTACCTCCCATAATGCCACCCATAAGGGCACTATCGGTAGCTAATCCAATCAAAGTACTTACGAGAAACGAATCATCTTCATCTACATTAAGAAGACCTCGTTTTGAACAATAATGTTCATCTCCATAAACTTGTTCACGACAATGTTTGCAGTACATTTCTTTTTCTTTTGCGAAAGATATGACTTATTTCAAATTTAACCAACTAAAGAAGGTGACTTTTTGGTGACGTCCAAACAATATACATTTTGCCTTATTAAATCACCCCCACTTGAACACCAAAAAGGTTGATTAGGATAAGTAGGATATGTTGGAACTGAAGGATACCAAGGTCCATCTCTAAACGGATTTGTTTTTTCGATAACAATAGGATCTTTCCAAATAGTTGTTATAATAGGTTTTTGTTCTAAAGTAAATTCTTTCCATAATCCATTTGGAAGTAATTGTTCAAGAGTTTCAAACAAATCATTTAATTGAATTACTTCTTCAATTTGAATTGTTTTATTTATAGTGTCTAATATTAATTTCATTTATATTTCCATTTAAAACCAGCATGAGATTTTTGTCTTCCTTTGCAACAACTTATTATTCCCATAGGACCTTTCAAATTATTCTGCCTTGCAGCTTCATTTATTGAATTATATTCTAAAATCAAATTATCATTTAAATCTAATTTTAAAACTGATCTTTTTGTTGAACTAGCATCTCTCATTCTTTCTATAGAATTAGATACTCTTTTCTTTCCTTTATTTAATTTATCAATCTCTATTTCTATAAATTTTTCTTTATTATTTTCTGATACTAATCTACATAAATAGATTAATTCATCATCAGTAAAATCAGATTTAAGTTGGTTTATATATTTATGGACCCACCTTACGTTTCCTTTAATATATCCTTTAGATGAATCAATTCTATCTATTGAAGCTGTTTGATTTTGATAATTAATTCTAATAGAATGTTGGATAATATTAATAGGAATTCCTGTTAAAACACATAATTTATTTTGTTTTTCAAATAAATCCCATAAATAATCATCATCTAAATTAAAATCTAAATTCTTTTTTTCAGCATTATTTTTTACCTTTTTAAGATAAGTAATACATATTTTATTTCCTTTAAATCCTTGATTATTACATACTTCACATATAATATTAGGTTTAGTATTAAAATAATTTCTAACAACTAATTTTTTGGTCGAACATATTTTACATTCAAGTTCAATATTATAAAATTTATCTCCTTCAAATTGAATATCTGTTTTGTTTATAATAAACCCATTATACTCTTTTTCATATTTAGGTTTGGCACATTCGTTGCATTGGAGACCTTTTCCTTTATATAATTGAGATGTTTGTGTTATTTTTTCATTACCACAATCACATCTGCATTTAACACAATATTGACCATTTATAACTAAAGATTTTTCTATTACTTCAAGTTTTCCGAATTTATCTCCTATTTGGATCATCATTTCCTAAAATTAATGTTTATTATAAATACACAGAAATTCTAAGAAAATACTTAATTCTTCAACATATGAGCAGATTTAATTGCATCAAAAAATTCATATCTAGCTAAATTATTATTATCTTTATAAACCCCTGATAATCTAGTAGTTACCATAACAGATTCGTCGTTAGTAGCTCTGCATTTTATGCAGGAATGTTCAGCTACTATTTGAACGGCTACACCTAAATTTTTTTCACATACATTATTTACTGCTTTGTGAATATATTCAGTTAAATCTTCTTGAATATTACCTCGACGGCCAAAATGTTCTACTATTCGATTAAGTTTGGAGAGTCCTATCACTTTTCCACCCATACCAGGACAATATGATATATGAACATAACCATATATTTCCCTATGATGGTGACTACACATGCTACGAAGTCTTATATTTGTCTGAGTAATACAACCTTCATATTCATTAGGAAATGAACTAATTTCATTTAATAAATTATATCTTCCATACCAAAGTTCGTTTACAAAACTTTTAGCAACTCTTTTTGGAGTCTCCATTGAATTGGGATCTTCTTGCCAATTAACTCCAAGAGCAGTCAAGAAATTACCATAATGAATTGAAGCTTCATCTATAATTTTTTGTTTTTCCTCTTGATCTAATGAACGATGTTGATCTAATTCAATTAAACTTTGAAGCTGTGTTGAAATGCCATTAGCAAATCCAGGTTTAGCTGTCTCTAATGTTTCAATAGGTATTATTTTTCTGCGTTTATTTTCCATATGTTTCCCAATATTCTAATATACCGTCATAATTTCCAAACATACCTTTTCCTGTAGTTTGAAGCCATTTAACTAATTCCACTACTTCTTCTCTAGTAAAATTTTGTTTTTTAGATATTTTAAGATATTCTACCTTAAAATCTACCTTTGATTCATTAAATTGAATAACTAAAGATGGTTGACCTGAAATTATTATGTCTTTATTTAATTCTAAATCTCTAGGATCAACTATTTTTTTATCATCAAAAATAAGATAATTACTATTATAAGGATAGTCCTCACCTACTATAATAGATCCGGGATATAATCTAGCTCTCCCAAATTCAATTTTATAACCGTTAGTTACATAACAACTTTCACATTGATTTAAATATTTTACACAACGTTGAATAAAATCTTCAGTAGCATTTTGATCTTTACACATAACTCCTACTGAGTTTCCTTGTAGAGCCCACTGACATGCTTTTTCAATTAAACGTTGAGTTTTACCCGTTTGACGATCTCCTATTATTAATTCTATCATTTTCTGTCATCATATTCAATTACACCTTTTTCAGAAGCATAATTAGTAATTAAATCTTCTCTTGAACCAATCCAATTTTGATGTTCTTCTTCAGATATTGATTCACGAGTACATATAGTATAACAATTGGGAGTTTCCCATAATGTTATTTTATTGATTCTTAAATTATCATATTCCTTAAAAAGCAAACTCATAGCTAAAAATAATTCCTTAGCTATATTTTCTACTGAAGGATTACAATAACCTTCAGTTCCGTTGAGAGACATCAACCAATATTTGCTGCTGTAATCTTTAGTAGTTTGAATTAAAAGTGAATCTTGAGGATTTAGTATCATTCCATGATCAAAATAATCATCAATAAATTGGCAGCCAACTCGTTTAATTTCTTTGAAGTCAATAGCATAACCTATTTCTTCCATTTCATTAAACTCAAATTCCAATTCATAAAGGTAAGTGTGTCCATGAATATTAAAACACTTCATACGTTCATTCATAACTCGATGTCCCGAATCAAATGAACCCTTTCGAGTTATGTATTGTTTTTTCATATTTGGTGATCTTCATTTTTAGGATCATATTCTTCAACCCAATAATCAAGCCAAGAATCCATTTCATCCTCGTAAGCTTGATCAGCTTCCTCTTCAGTTAATCCATCTTCATCCATTATTTCTTGATGAGTACGAATTCCATGAAGTCCTTCATAAGATAGATATTCTTCTTTTGCTTGTTCCCCCGCATGATCTAAAGCTTGGTCTTCAGTCTCAAATTCCTCAATCTCTTTACAATAAGCTCCCCCAAATCCTCCACCTAAACCATAAAATAGTGCATATTTTTTTCATATCAAATGTTTTGTGTTTTCAATTTCTTCAAGAATATATTTACCTCTTTCAATTGTGTCTTCTTTAAACTTAAAGATAGATTTATCAAAGTAATAACCTGTCTTGTAATTTACATTGTCAACTATAAGATTTTTAACTAGATTTTGAATTCTATCCAGAAAAATCTTTTTACTAGTTAATATACTTTTACAATTTCTATGTTTACCTCCTTTGGATTGAAACTTAGACATAAACTTACCACATTTATAACATCTCATACTCCTGTTTTTTTATTCCATATTGTAATATGAAGTCGATCAGTAAATCTAACTCCTTTTTCTATAGCTAAATCAGCCACCATTTCTCTAGTTTTTGATAATTGTTCCTGATTTTGTCCTTCGGGCATTAAAATTATACTTTCTTTACAAATATAAGGAAGAAAATCTCGTTCTATTTCATCCCAATCTTCTTTCTTTGAAATAACAAATTTAAACCAAGAGTTTTGGAGTGAACTTAAATTCTTTAAAATTTCAGGTTTAAGTCTAACCCTTTCCTTCATCCCTGAATTAGCTAATTTGGGACTATTATTCCATTGATCAACATAACTTATTAATCCCTTAACTTCTAATACAGATTCATTTTCTATTTCAACATAGGGTAAAAATCCATATTTTTCTTCAAATAAATAAAGGAAATTTACTAATTGATTTTGCTGCTTTAAAGGTGAACCTCCGGTTAAAATCAAATGTTGACCTTCTTTAAATTTCTTTATTAAATCAGCAGATTCAAACAGATCAAATATTTCTTGGAATGAATATTCATTACCTTGAGTCCACACTTCGAGAGTATCACACCAGGTACATTTTAGAGTACAACCTTGAAGTCTCATAAAGGTCGAGACAACTCCAGTTGATACCCCCTCACCTTGAATTGTATCACAGAACATTTCAGCTATTGCTAGCTTATCTTCTCCTTCTACTTTTTTATCAAAAGTAGGTTTTTGTTCAATAAGAGTCTTAGGCATCTTCTTTTAATCTCATAGCTTCATCATAACCTTCCCAATTATCTACTCCTGCCCATTTTAAGGCATCTAAAGTTTTTTGGGTTTCAATCAATTCATTATATAATTCTTGAGAAATAGTAATTTTATCCTTAGAGAAAACACCAAATTTATCTAAATATTTAATAACTAACTTTGCTTCTTCTTCAGCACATTCAGGAGAGGTAAAATCTATTCTTTCTTGATAAACTTCTTCTTTGATTGAATCTCTCATTTGTGAATTTTTATTGCAGGTTCATAAATTTCAATGTCTAAATCCTCAAAATCTTCTGTATTGAGATATTTTTCAAATAAAGCTTTTACTGGTTCCCAATTAAGTCCACCTAAACCACAACCCAAAGCAGGAATCGCAATACTTTCTAGTTCTTCATCTTCAAGAAATTTAACTAATTCTTTAAGACCTGCTTCAACATATTCTAATTTAGAAGGATTTTTCCAACTAGATTTAGTAGGAAAATTAATAACTAAAAGACCTTCATAATCTTCGTTTTCCTCAGCAGTTACCTCATGAAAATGAAGTAAACCAATTGCTGTTTCTCCTACTATTGAAAGTTGATTATATTCTTTAAAGTTTTCAGGAAATTCCTCTTTAAATTTTAGAGCTAATCCAGCTCCCATAACCCCAATTAAATTAACTGGGTTGACATATGCTTCTGCTTCAGATTCAAATATGTCACCTTTTGAAATATATTTTATCATGACCTTAATTTACGAAATATAACGATTTAAACCAAATTAATTATTCCAAAGATTTATTACTGCTTGTTTTGATTGATTCCCTACTAATCTACCTTTTTCACTACCATCAATTAAAATAATAGTAGGGATGTTTTTAACCCCATATTGCATAACTGTATCTTTATTTGAATCTACATCTATCTTTTCAATAGGAAAATCTAAACTATCCATAATTGGTCCTAGGGCTCTGCAAGGCGAACACCAAGAGGCAGTGAAGTATAATAATTTTTTCATATAGTTTTAACTTTAAAATTTCTCCAAGCCATATAATTAAGTAGAGCAGGAACACCAAATCCAAATAAGAAACACACTATTTTAGAAATTAAACCAGCAATAAATATTCCGCCCAAAACAAACGTTAAACTTAATACTATTAAAGGCCAAAATTCATTCCATTTAGTTTTACCAAAACCATTTTGATTTTCAAATCTAAATTCTTTAAATGTTGCCAATCTAAATTTACTGTAACTGTAATTGACACTTTTTCCATTAATTACAAGATAAGCTGGTTCCTCATAAGGTTGGCCTGCAGCAATAGAAGTGTCTTCATAAAATTCTTTTTCTCCCATATAAAAACCTATTTCATTAGTGTCCAAGGTCATTATTGGAGTATGTTTTGGATATTTCATGATGATAAATATAAAGAAAGGATTCTAACCTTTAAATTCAAAACAAATTTTTTCAACATAATTCTTAACAAAATTCCAAGAAACTAAAATACCATCTTCTTCACAATATTGGATTGGATCTTCTAATCCTAACTTAATAAAACTTTCAATTCTTTCAATAGAAGAACCTGATTTATAATCTGAGACCCATTGACCTGTTTCTCCCGATCTTAATTCTTCTAAATTAGGTTGCCAAGGGTTTTTAACCCAAATAGGAGCATAACTAGTATTAGTTCTTTTATAAATTTCTTTATAATCTAATTCTAATTTTTTACAACTTTCAATACCATCTTTTAATACTCCCGTTTTATCTACTATATTATAAGGAGCATAATAATCTACTTTATCTGAGCCCCAATTTCCTATCTTAAAAGCATGTTCAAGAGCTTGTTTAAATTCTTCTGAACAATCAGGATAAATACCAGATTGTTTTTTATTATCAAAATCACCCATATGTGTACCTAGAGCAATTTTACATTCTGTATTATATTTTTTAGACACAGAAAGAGCAACTGCATATGTGATAGAAGCAAAAATAGCATTTCTGTTAGGAACTACACTAGTAAGAGCATTTTCATGAGCATAATGGCCTTTTTTTAATTCCATGGAATTATTATCTACAAGACCACTTACTAAAAGTTCAGAAAGTCCTTCAAGCTTAATTACTTGATGTTTAATTTTAGGATATTTTTCATCAAAACTTTTAGCTGCGCCTCCATCTTTTTGATACCAATCAAGTCTAATTAAATCTTGATTTAAATATTTAACTAAATCAGTTGCTCGTTCTAATTCAACTTTATGTTTTTGTCCATAGTCAAAACTTAAACATTGAACATGATAACCTTTTTCTAAAAGATGAAGAAGTAAAGTTGAGCTATCTAAACCACCACTAAGACTAAGTATACAATATTTATCCATTTTGTATTGATTTTCTAACTTTTTCTGCTTTAACATAAGATCTATAGATTCCTACACGAATAGGTTTAAAGATTCCATTATTTTTATAAACAGCCCATGACATTTTACCTGTAGCAACTATAAATGCTTTTTCTGCTTCTACTGCTTCTATTTGTTTACTTAGTGGTATTCCTTCTAAAACTAAATCACACTGTTCTCTTCGATAAATTTCGATTCCATCACACCTATTCTGAAATTTTTTAAGGAACTCAAGATCTTGTTTAGTAATAAATGATCTATTATTATCCCAAATACTATCTAAAACATCTCTAAGTTCTCTTTCTAAAAAAGTATATTTGTGATGAGAGAGTCCTTCTCCTTTAGTTTTATAACCCATTTATTGTTCTGAATTTTTTAACATTATATTTGATAACCTCTAAAGTTTCTCTATCAAAAGTCTTGTCTATAACTTCGTCTATTTTAGTTTTGGGTTTAGATAGGAGTCCATAATCCTGGTATTTTACTCCATCAATTCCGGCCATTATTGGGTTAGAAGTATCTATACTAACAATTTGATTTATTCCTCTATACCAAATAAATTCATTTGTCAACGAACAACCTAATAAATGAATTTTATCTTTAATTTCTATTATATTATTTTCTAATAATTTACATATAATCAATAATCTCCCCAAAGCTTTACCTTGATTACCCGGAATTGAAGATATTTCATTATAATATGAAGCCCCATAAGAAAATGCAATCTTTTGATAACCTAATTTTTTATATTCTTTATAACAATATTCAGCTTCTTCATATGTTTTAGCTTGAACTACTACTACTTTTTTTATACTATTAGGGAGTCTATATTTAGACCATTTTTCAGCCGAAATAATTGATTTTTCTACATTCTCCCAAATATCAGGAATAATAAATTCATCAGGTTTAATTTTATTTATCCAATACTTTAATCTATTTTCATCATAACCTTCTCCATTATTAGTATCTTTAAGTTCATTTAAGCTATTATCCATTATTATATATCTTCCTTCCTTTTTGGAATTCAACATATAATTTAGATAATCTTCATTAATATCTAATAAATGAGGAAGTATGTAATCTCCATCAGTAAGAGGTTTTATTTGTTCTAAAATACTTACTGGAGCTTCATGGAATAAAGATATTTTCCTAATGTAATCCCATTTAAATCCATGAAATTCTTTATCTTTTTTCATGTATTTAATAATATTCCCACTATGAACTCCTAAATCTAAACCCGCTTCTTTTAAAGAAGAATATTTTTTAACCAAATTACCATCTTTAAAAGCACCTATAGGTTTACTAATTTTTTTTCTTTGAACCTCAATAGATTCTAAAGAATGTTTAGGTTTTTTTATCTTATTTGCTTTACTTATTTTTTCTCTAGTTTCTTTAGGTAAAACTCTACCTACAGCACTTTTTCTCATTTTATCCTTAGTTTCTTCAAGGATTCTTCCACCCAGACCTCCCTTTTTAAGATTTAAACCGTGTTTAGTATCAAAAGTATTATGAAACTTAATCCAATAAATTTCCCTTTCGTCAAGTAATTCTAAAGAACATTCTTCGATTATCTCAAATTTATGCTCTAAAACCCCATATTTTTGGAAAGAATAATATAATTTAGTTCCCAGACAACTTTTTCTATTCAAATAAAAGTTATATGATTTCCATCTTTTTTCTATATCAATAGATTGTCCTATATAAACCTTTCCTGAAGGCGAAGTAATTTTATATATTCCTATTTTTTTATTTTTCAACTGTATGTGGAATTTTTACTCTAACACAACTTTGAGGTTTATGATGATTCATCAAGTAATTGTTGATATAACCCATTATATTTGCAGACCCAATTGGGTTAGCTGAATGAGTGTATACTTGAGGAAACGTAAAGTATATTAACACATCATTAGCCTCTATCAATTTTTCGTGAAAATCAATTGAATATGCAACTAACCATTTAGCTGCGTCATAACCTGTTTTTTCTTTTATATTATCATAATTTAATTGATAATTAGGAGCTACATTTTTAAAATATTCTTTCATAGCAGTGTCTCCTAAATCATGATCTAAAGATACAACTTCAATATTCTTTAGACCAATTTCTTCAACTTTTTTTATAAATTCTTCATAACTCCTAACTACAATCCATTCAGGATCAATAGGAGTTCTTATATCATCAAGGTAAATTTTCATTACAAATCTAATAATGCGTCTAATACGCGTTAATAAATGAAACTTTGAATTACAATAATACGACGCGTAAATTAAATAAAATTCTATATAACATTTTATAATTCTACTGCTCGAGGTGACATAGTTGTTCCAAGAGCTTTATTGTCTTCTATAACCAAGTACTGAGGGTTATCAAAGATTAGGGTATCAATTAAAATAATACCTTTATCCTGCTTAATACCATCCAATTGAGTAGTATGACCTACTACTTGAATATAACCTTCTATTTTATCTCTTACTAAACTTTCAGGTCTAACCCAAATTGGACTTTGACATGTTTCATTTCCGTAAGGATCATGATAATTTCCTGGGCTAAATCCAAAATAATTAGGTTTAAAAATGAATAAATTATTAATTTGTTCTTCTAAACTGTAGAGTTCAGGAATCCCAAATAAATTATCTTGTTCAACTATATTTTTATACCAAGTCTTAGTGATACCTGCATGGACGAAAAGGTATTCACCTTCAATATGGCAAATTTTAAGATGATCCATATTCTCCCTAAGAACTTCCTGGATATCTAAAGCCATATGACCTTGATAACCTGAGTAATGTTCTTTTACTCCAGGAAGATAATGGTAATCATGATTTCCCAAGAGAAGTACTACTTTTCCAGGATTATCTTTTTTAAACTTAATAATGTTCTTAAAATTCTCTATTTGTTGAAAAGCATAACTACCTTCATCATGAGAGTCAAAGTAATCTCCGATAAAAACAACTTTATCAAAATCTTGTTGAACTGCTTCTTCCCAAAGAGTCCTACCATGAACATCGCCAATAGCTATAATTTTCATTTCATATATTCTAAAAATCCAACAATATCTTCTTCCGTTGAAATGTTATTAAACATTGGTCTCAGATCATTATCACTAGTAAATAGCTGTTGAATTATATCTCCCATCTCCCAAATTTTCGAAGACATATTTCCAAGAGGTGACACAACAAATGCAAGATGATATTTACCTACTCGTTTGTTCATTTTTCAAAGTTTGGATTGCTTTCAAACGTTCAAGAGGAGTCGCATTATTTACAGTACAAAGAATGCGAATGGCTTCTTTTTTAGTCATTTTCATAGTGTAAAGATACGACCAAATTCAGATTAAGCCTAACTTTCTGGGTTACTTTTTAATGACCTAGGCCATATTTTTTCAATAGAAGTTCCTAAGAAACTAGCTATTGTTAAATAAAGAACTGCATCTATTAAAGCAATAGTCACCGGTCCTACATTTCCTGATATTACATTAATCCACATCAGACCAATTAATGAAAGCATACCTATTAAACCAGCAGCCCTCTTAGAAGAAATACCATCAGAAGATAATAATGAATGAATAAAACTTTTTATTTCTAAAAGTATAGCTTTCATTTTATTATACATATCACACTATCTCACAGGCACCTGAAGCACAAGCAACTTGATCTACTAGATCAGTTTCGTCACTAGTTTCTTTTACTTTTGACAAATCAACCGCATGAAGGTGAGTTACCATTTCATCATATTTTTCTTTACTTATATCTTCAAACGGAGCTTGAGTGTAACTGTGGTCTGAATACGGCAGAAATGAAAGAGCAGTAAAGAAATTCTTGTTTGTAAATAGCCAATTTCCTACTTGTTCCCATTCGTCCGGTTTAATGGACACTGTAGCAGACACATTATGAGTATTACCTCCTCTCCTGTGACCTGGTAAAATCCACTCTTTATTTAATTTCTTAATTCTTTCAAGCAAATCAAATGCTGATTCTTGTCTAGTTATAGCTCCTTCGGGTGCTTTTTGAGGGATTGAAATAATTGCTTGAATATGTGGTTTAAAGAAATCATCTTCTAATAATTCAGGATGATTTTGCTGAAGGTAAGAATAAATTGCTTCATTTTTACCTAAACGAATTCTGCGGATATAGTATTCTGAATGCCAAGCATGAATTCCACTTGAAGTTCCAAGAACGAGAGAACTAGTTCCTGAAGGTTTTACTGTTGTTACTCTAGCTGCTTTATTAATGCCAATTAAATTAGCTACTCGTTCGTTTTCTTGAACTGCAATTTTGGCAGCTTCTTCTAGATTGTGTTTTACTACTTCACCAGAAGCAATACCTGTCATTCCTATTCCTAAAAGTGCTTCCTTTTCAGTTGTTTTTTTCCAATCATCTCTTAAATAATGATAATCAGTGTAAGAAGCTTGCAACGTACCAATAAAAGCTGCTACTCTAGTTCTATTGTTTAAATCTTCTTGAGATTCAATGTCTGATGCATTAATTTCACAGAGATTACAGAACTGTTTAGGTTTTAATGAAATTTCAGCACAAGGATTTGTTCCCAAATTGGCATTTTCAGTAAACATGAAACCAGGTTCACCACTATTACTTAATTCTATCTTTTTCCAAAGATTTAAGAAAGTATCCTTGTCTATTTTTGACTTCAGAAGAACAGCAGTATTATTTGCCCTTCCTCTTTGAGGATTTTCTTCCCACCAACTTCCAAATTTGCAAGTCAACATATCTTCATCAGTTAAATCAAATAAAGATATTAGGGCTGCTCTTCTAATTCCACCACCTAAGACAGCGTCAGCTAAATGACACATCATATCATGACATTCTAGAGGAGTAAGTTTTTCTCCATCCTTTTTTCTACTAAATATAGCTTCAATTTGAGTTAATGCTATTTTCAAAGGTTCTGGTCCAGGTGCTTTACCCCCGGTAGTAATTAAAGCTGCTCCTTTAGGTCTAATATCTCTATAATCAAATAAAGGATAGGTTATTGTTTTTCCAAAATAAGCTTTACATAATACTTTAACCGCATCAGCCCAACCTTCTATACTATCTCCTATAAGATATCTCTTAGGTCTTAATGGCTTTCTAATTTCTGGTAAATCATCCACATGATGAGACTGAACACTATATCCTACCCCACAACCTGTAAGAAGTAAGAATAATGCTTCAGCGAAAGCTCTATGATCATCTACAGGAAGATAACAACAATTAAATATTCTTGCATTATTTATTTCTGCTACTTTGCCTGCAAATTGAAGTGATCTCATTGAAGGAAGTACTTTTTTATCATAAACTAACTTATAAGCATTTTCTATTTCCTCCTTTAATTGAGGAAACTTTCTTAAATGCATTTCCTTATTTCTAGTTACTAATTCAGTCCAAGTCTCTCTCCTCTCCTCTTCAGGTAAATATTTAGCATACTTTAAATGAACCGTAATGTCAGATAAAATTTGTTGTTCTATATTCATGCTTTTTGCTTAAAAAATTCTTTTAATTGATTTTTCTCATCTTGATCAATAGAACCATAATTTTGTTTTTTCTCTTTTTTATCCTCAGCATCCTCAATTTGTTCTGTAATGTCTTCTAATATTTCAATAGTTCCAATATTAGTATCGATTGCAGCACTGTAAGTCATTCCGTCAGGACCAAATCTATTTTTCATTATGTGAAAACGACCAGTTCCATTTAATTTGTCCTTACGTTTTCTTGATAATGAGATACTTATGTCTCCTATCATAATTTTATCATAAGAACCAGCAATAGAATGGGCTTCCAAAATATCTTCTTTAGCACCAGTTCTGTTAATTTGTGAAGGTGAAACAATAGGAAGATTTAAATGTCTTGCTAAGCCTTTAGCCTCTAAGAAAATATCATCTATATCATCCTTTTTTTCCTTCCTGCCTTTTTTATTTTTTAATAAATCCAAATAATCTATAAAAATAACATCAGGGATAAAATCATGAACATATTCTAACTTTTTAATATGATTTTCAATAGTAGTTAAAGAAGCTCTTCTAGGTTCATATCCTTTGATGATTATTTCTCCTTTAATTTCGTCAGATATAATTTTTTGCAATTTATCTACTCTAGTACCTAAATTTTCGATTGAAATGCCACTAAGAACAGCATCAAAACGTTTACCCACATAATTTTCGGTTAATTCTAAAGAATAAAATACTACTTTTTTACCTAATTTAGCTGCATGTACCGCCATAGACACTGCTGTCCATGACTTACCTCCACCTGGATTACCAAATATTAGTACTAAATCACCTTTACCATACCCTCCTTGGGTTATTTCATTAAATTCATTCCAAGGAAAAGCTATAGGAGTTCGGTCATCCTCTTTGTATCTGTCAGCTGTGTCTTTAGTATATTCATGACCTACATTTTTGTCTTGGCCTACCTTTAATGCATTATCGATAATTCCTCTTATTTCATCATAATTTCTTGATGATAAAAGCTCAACTGATTCTAATAATGCTTTTTTAAGCTGTTGATCTCTAATAAAATTATGAAACTCACCCTCCACATATTCTAAATCATCAGCTAAATTACAAGCATAAATTTCATTCAATTGTTCTTTTAGAGAAATCTTTAAAAGATCAGTATCAATTTTTTTAACTTCTGTTTTGAAATAATCTAAATTAGGAAGACTATGAAATTGATTATAATATTCTAAAAGATGATTAACTATCCATTTATGAGCCTGATGAGGCCAATCATTTTCATTTAATATCTCATAAACATTATTTAAAAATTCTTTTTTAGTTAAAAGAATAAATAAAGTCTTAATTTGAAACGAATGACCATATTCCTCTAGGGTATTAAGTGTCATATTTACCTAATGTATTTAAAAAATTAAAATTATTACGAACCCAACTGTCTACATTTCTAATAGTATGCAATAACCCATCTTCATGGTATAATCGCAAAAATCCTTCAATATTTAATTCATTTAACTTTTCATTCACAACATTATCAATAAATATTTTATCGTCATCACCTAATAGTGGATTCTTCAAATCCATAATCTTATAGGTGTCCCTTAATTTTTGTTCTTCAAATAAAATTCTAGAATAAATTATATGTTTTTGATAATTTTCTTCTGATATTTTAAGTATATCTTCTAAAGATAATATTTCATCTTTAATAGTAGGAAATTTTTGAAATAATGTTTTAGGACCTAAATCTTGAATTCCTTTAATTTGATCTGAAGAATCACCAACTAATGTTTTATATATTAAATAATTGGCTGCTTCTACTCCATACTTCTCCTTTACTGATTGAGGATAATATAATACCTTTTCTTGAGGTCTATAAACAGATATGTTTTCATTTACTAACTGAAAAAAATCATTATCTGATGATACTATAAAAGATTTTGAAAATTTATCCGATAAATATGCAATAACATCATCTGCTTCAGTTCTATCTATAGATATTACTTTAACTGGTAAACATTTGAGGTAATGAACTAATCTAGTAATTTGATTAGCTTTTGAGTCACTTTCTTCTTCAAATGTATTAAATATATTTTTCTTTGTTAATTTTAATCTAGTACGACCCGATTTGTATTCAGGTACTAAATTTTTACGATTAACAGAAGAACCTACACCATCAAAAATAATATAAATACAAGTAGGTTGTAATTCTTTAATTAAAAATCCTAATGAATTTAAAAATCCACCTAACCCTCCTATATGATCTCCAGACTGATTAAGATGATTAATTTTAGCAAAATTTCTCATAAATAGATTGAATCCATCAATAAGAACTACTCTATCATTTAATTTAACTGAAGAATCTTCTGTATTTAAACCTTCTAATAATTTAAAAATATCATTCGTCATTAGGTTCTAAGGAGATATTAGTCATTTTTTCTTCTGGTAATTCCTCAATTAATGTTTTAACTTCACCTCCACCAGTTCCTAATATAGACAACCAATCTTTAGAATAATTCTTTTTATATTCTTCAATTGCTTTAGGATCGTGAGGAATGAATCCATGATCAGTTACGATAATTGAACCTCTAGTTGTTATTCCATTTATATGGTTTTTATCTACCATAATTTTTGTCAACTTAGCAAATTCAACTGTTTTTTTATCTTTTACAGCCTTAATTTTAGAAGTACCTTGATTCGAAATCCCTCCAAAGGTAATAACTAACCCTGCATCATACCACATAGCGTTACCTCCTTTGTTTTGAACTCTAGGTTGAGCCATAGGAACATCTGGAGGTTGTACCCAAATTTTATTTGTTACAATAAATGTATTAGTATATGGTTGACTTTCTTTTCTAGATAACAGAATTTGTTGATTTACATAATTACCAAATGCTTCAGCTAATGCATTTGCATTCCATTGATTATTATTAGATTTTGAATTAATACTCTTCAAACATGGAATTGAACCAATACTATCCCACATGATCCAAAGATCATAAGGTAGTTTTCCTGTTTTTTGTTCTTCTAATAAATCTAAAATAAAATCAGCTACGTCTTCTATAGATTCAAGAGTTTCTCTATCTTTATAAATAAAGAATCCTTTATAATTAACAACATTACCTTTATCGTCTTTTACTTCTTCTATTTCAACTCCACAATTCTGAGCATATTGCCAACTAAATTTCATTTCTGTTACTATAAAAACAGGAAGAATTCCCATTTTTTGCGCTGACCCAGCAGATTCCAACATAGCTGTAGTTTTACCTGTATCACTGTGTCCTCTTAAAATAATAATATTCCCAACGGGTAATCCAGGTAGTGAAATTAAATCATTAAAAGCTGCACTTAGAGGAACCCAAGTTTGATCTTTAAATTTAGAACTGGCATTTAATAATTTTTTATCTTTCCATTTATCTAAATCAAATTTAGATTTTAATTCTTTTGATACTGCAGCCGTCAAAGATTTTGTAGCCATTTATTTAATATTATAAGATAGAACATGGTAGTTTCCTACCATGTCCTAATCTTCTATGTTAATATACTATCCTTCTTTAAACAAATCCTTAATCTTATCAGATGATTTAGTAGATTTAGCTTCTACTTCTTCTTCCTCAGCTTCAGAATCATCAGTTGTTAACCAAGTAGTTAAGAACCCCATAATTTCTTCATAACTATATCTAGTAAACTGTTCAATTGGATTTGGTTGTTCATTTAACCATGTTTCAACCAATTTCGCATCTTTATGAAGTGGACTAACTTTCATTTCAGGCATAATGGTAGACTTATTATAAGCTGTACCAGTAGATTCAGGTCCTGCAGTAGTTACAGTAATATCTCTTCCTTCTAAAATATCAGTAAAATCACCAATATCTTCATTATCTGCTAAGTTAAGGAAATCCATATAAACTTGTTTTCCAAACTGCCATAGTTTAACACCTTCTTCTTCTTTACCTCTAACAATAACAGGTAAGAAAATTCTAGTTTTATTAGCTATTTTTTTAGAAAGAATCCATTTTTCTTTGTCGTTTTCTTTCTTTAATTTATTAGCAAATTCAACAATAGGATCCTTTTCATTAAAATTTTCAGGTGAAAGAATAGTTTTACCTAATGAATAATTAAGTTCTAATTCAGTAAATGGATTCTCAGGATTAAATTTAGAAGGTACTACTCTAATTTTAACTTTACCTACTTCTGGTTTCCAATAAACATTTTTCTTTTCCTTTTTCTCTTTGGGTTGATTTGAAGAGTTCAACTTCTCTAACTTTGATTTTAAGCTTTTTAAGTCCATTTTTTGATTTTTAGTTTATAACTTATTATACGACAATATACGAAATATAACGATTTAGGCCAAATTAATTATTTTATAAATCTGTGTTGGATGAAATTTTACTACATTATCTTGGATTAAAATAATCATATTTTTATAACTACTCCAATCTAACATATAATTTTTATCTAACTTACCATTTAACATCTTAATTAATTCATTAAGAGCATTAATAGTATATAACGTATTAGATTCCTTTTTTCTATGAACTAATATAGTATTATTAGGTAAATATCCTGTATTATTAGTATCTATATTATATGTACAAAGATAATTTTCTGCTGTTTTAAGAACAAATATCTTATTATACAGTATAGTATAACAACTAGATAAATTAGCAATTACCACTTCCAGCTCCTCTAAACTAGTAAATGTACAGAATAGTTTGTTTCCCACCTCCACTTTAATTTTTATAAATCTTGATCAAATACTTCTCCTTCACCAGGATTTCCTGTTTTAAAATCTTCTTCTAATAATTTAACTAATAATTCAAAACACTCTTGTTGATCTTCAAAATAACCCGATTTAAATCCTTGTTCAGTTAAACTCAACATTAAATTAGAAAGTTTATTAAATTTTTCAGTATCAATATTACCTGCAAACATACTTAAGGGACTTGCTTGTTTTTCAGGTTTAGGCTTAATTGAACTAGGAGTTGGTTTTAATTGAATTTCTTTAAAAACTTCCTTAATTGCATTTTTTAGTTCTGACTTCTTCCATTGGTTATTTTTAATTAACTTTTTCTACATCTACTTTTAATATCGAAGGATCAAAATCTTCTAAAGCTTTTTTTACATCGGATAAAGAAATACCATACTCACTAATAATTCGTATTTCATATGTATTAACAAATTCTTTATTCTCTTTAAGAACTCCTTTAATTATTTCTTTTAATTGTGACTTCTTCATTGATTATTTTATTAAGGATGAACAGTAACCGAACATGATTGACTATCACTATCTATTCTAACTTTTCCAGTTACTCCACTTATGTAAACACATTGACGTCTCCATGTTTGTCTATTAGATCTGCATGAACCATATTTATACCAAGCTCCACAAAGTTCAGTTGGTGGTGCAGGACATACTACAGGAGGTGGGCAAGTAGGACATACTGGACACACTACTGGTGGAGGACAGACTACTGGAGGAGGACAAGTTGGGCATGTAGGACAAACAGGACATGGAACTGTAGGAGGACATTCAGGACATGGACTTGTAGCTTCCAAAGGAGCAACAGCCACTAACTGACATAAAGCATCTGCCTGAGGTGTACCGTAAAGTGGTACTGAAGAACAAGTCATTGTAACCCCATTAGTTGAGAATGACATAGGTTTACATGTGTTTCCTCCTAAACTAGTTGGATTGTAAGATTTACTAGATGTTATTAATAATTTAGTAAACTGACCAGATGAGCCACATTCATTAAATCCAGTTACAGTAACAGTCATATTTGAACCTTGTATGTCAAACGCTGTTGGAACCACAACTCCATTGTAAAGAGCTGAATGGAAACCTATGAATTGAATAGCACCAGCTGCACCTCTAGCATATACTAATGCCATAGGTCTTACTGATCCACCAACTAGATTTTTACCATTTTCTTCTTTAGATGAATATACATTAATATTACCCCCACCACCTTGACCATACCCTGATTCGAAACCAAACATCGCTTTACCACAATCATCTGATTCACAAGCAATTAAGATACCAGTAGATAGAGCAGTTCCTATAAAGTGATAAGCAAATTGACCACAATAAAAACCTCTAGTATTAATACACATAAGAGGAATACCTCCAGCCCAAGCAAATGCATCATTATTAACTCCATTAACTACTATATTAGAAACAACACAAGCTGAACCACTATTTCTAATTGCTATACCATATTGAGTAACACCTGGATTATATGCTTGGAGTGATCTTCCTCCATCAATCATTAATCCATGAATTTCTAATCCTTCAGCATAGCCGCTACCATCATTAGCTGGTTTACCCCAATCATTACATAACATGACTCCCTGAGTAGGCCATATACGGTAGCTCCAATTAGTATTGTCCATTTTTATGCATGTACCACCAGTAGCCCATCCAGCACCTGAATAAGCAGCAGTTCCGCCAAAATCAAATTTAGCAAATTTAGGTTCCATAGGAGTAGTAGATAAAAATACTCCCATTATTTTAAATTGAATTAATGCTCTTTGGTTGTTACCGTCAGCATAATTTTGACCACAAGGTATACAAGTTTCATTAGCCCATAATGCTTCTTGTAAATCATCTTCTGCTCTATATGTTTTCAGAGCAGCTGCTTCAATTTCAGCTTGAGTAAGCCCGGCTGCTTTACCTTTATATTCATATTGACCCATCCAGGCAGGTCTTGCTGCTTTTAATGCAGCGTAGGTACCCCAAGTTTGTAGTGCTGTTTTGTTCCCATTTTCAAAAGTAGTACCATAAACTGAAGGTACATCTATGACAACTGAATAAGTACCAGGGACAAATAAAGCCTTCATAATAGGAGGCGCAATAGTATCTGTTGTAATACTATCTATTGTTGTTGGTAATTTAAAACCTACTTTATGATCTGAACCCTCTTGGCACCCTCCCCAAATAGTAAGTAAGAAAAAGACTACTATAACTCTAAATAAATTTGATATCTTCATTATTATAATTATTGGATTGTTTATGATACATATGTTAAAAATTTTATTCCAAATTTGTTTTTTCCTTTATTTTTGTTTGTAAATTTTTCTTAATAAAAAGTTCATTAATTTCATATACTAAATATCGTTCTTCGTCAGCCAAATCAATAGTAAAAGAATCATAAGTATAAAGAACTAATTTACTCTTTTTATTCTCTAATATCTTTTGAATTTCTCTAATAAAATAAATATTTAAACTAGTTTCTAGTTCCTGAATAATATAGTTAAACAATTTATTATTAGTTAAATCACCCTTAAATTCTACTCCGGATAAAGTAGTGTATTTTTCTTCATCTAAATAAACAGTCCAAATTTCATCAATAAACTCTTGTACCTTAACAAAATATTCTAATTTTTTATACTTAGGAAATATGTTTCCATATATTTGTTTGAATGTTAATTCTTTAGCTTCATCATATGAAACCCCATATAATTTAGCAAAATGATCATGGATATTTTCTCCTTTAAAATCATAGTTTATTAATTGTGCTATTAAACTGGGATGATATGAAGAAATGTCTAATTCATAAAACACATCATTTTTAGGAATAAAAGATCTTTTACATCCACTATTTTTATTTAACGCAGCAAAGTTTACATTATTAAATGAATTTGAAGGTCGTCTAGTAGTAGTATATAAATTATAATTAGTATAAATTAAATCATTTTTAATAGAAAATGAAGGATTATCTAATTTAAAATAACTATAAAAATTAGAATTAATTTCTATTCCTTCTTTTTCAATATTTTTAAATACTTCAACTCCAAAATTATTATATAACAAATTAGGTTTTTCTCCTATTAGATGTTTAACAGAATTAAATAATTCTTCACACCTTTCATAGTGCTTAGTTAAAGGAATAATTGTATTGATCTTTAAATTATTTCCTTGTTTTTTATAAAAATGATCAACTACTTTATTTGAAGATTGAATATTTTTATCTATTAATTTTAAATCATAAATATGTTTATGTTCTTTAATGTCAAAAAAATGTAAAAATTGTTTTTTATCAATTACATACACCTCATTTAGAGAGTCCAATATCGCGTTAATATGTGTTATATTCAAAGAAAGAGCTTCACTGTGCGTATGCGTCACAATGAAGCCTTTACCTATATAAGGTTTTATATACAATAATGAAATATCTCCTAAAATAGGATGAACATTATCATTTAATGGAATAATTTGGACAAACGCCGATTTTATTCCTTTATCCAAAAATGAATTAACTTGCTGTGGAGTCTCTATTATATAAAACATACACCAATATAATACTTATTGTATATTAAGACAAATTTTTTATCCTATTATATTCTTTAAGTAAAATATTATTTTTTCCTTGTAAAGTTAAAATATTATTTAATAATTTTGATTCTGTTATTTCATTTAATGGTTCTAAAGGATAACCATCCTTAGAAATAAATCCATTTTCCGTTAATAAATAATAACCAATAAAATTATCATTTTCTAATTTTAATTCATTACCTAAAGTTTGAATTAATGTATTCCATATAGGATATTTATAACAAAAGTCAAATTTTTTAAAATAATATTTTATAGGGAATTTATTTGAAATTTCTAATAAATGAATTGATTTTTTATTTATATTAATTACATCTATTCTATTTCCCCCAATTTGCCAAGCTAATTCAAATGGGAAAAATAATTTAAATAAATATTTTTCATCTTTTCCTTTAATAGCATCAAAATCTTCTTTATCTATTTCAAATATAAGTTTTTCATTTATTTTTTTAAGAAAATAACGTTGAACTTCACCTAATTTATATTCATCCTCAGTGGGTTTTACTATATAATTAGCAGGTATTAATAATTTTTTGTCAGTATCAACATCTTTCAAATAATTATAAATTAAATTATTTTGAGAATAATCTACATCAGTATCATCTGTTTGAACTTGATTATTACTGATAACTACTAATTCGATTATAGGACTATCTTCAGGAGTCTTTCCTGAGTATATTTTTCCATTATATAATTTATGATAATAACCTTTATAAATTGAATTATCGGATTGAATTACTAGTTCACCCCCCTTAGTATATAAATTAGATATTATTTTGGATTTAGGATAATACATTAAGCTAAAGGATTATAAAAATTATTTCTACCTAAAGAAGCATAAGTATCATTTAAAAATGTACTTGATTCTCCTCTATTATTAGAAGCCCATGAAATATGGATCCAAGGTCTTCCTCCTCTATTAGTTTTATATTCTAATAAAAATTGATCATATCCTCCAAGTAAAGCTTTAATGTCTTTAGCTCTTTGTAACATTTTAGAATTTTGATTTTCTAGAGGACCTACTATATCAGTAAATTGTAAATCAACTGCCTGTCCTACTTCATGTTGACTATTACCTCCTTTATTACGATAACCACTAGTTACTAATATTGTAGGATATTTAGCTTTAATAGGTTCTAATACATTTATTGCTATGTCTTTTAAATTATTTATAATTTGTTGTCTATTAAAAGTACCCCTACCTGTTGTTTTTTGTTCTCCTTCAACTGGCAATGAATATTTAGTAGATAAAGCGGCACATGATAATTGAGCTAAATTATAATTAGGAGATAAAGAAATAGTTGATTCCTGTTTACATGAAATAGTTGTTAATTTTTCAGGACTAATTATTTGTGTCTTTTCTTCAAATGTAGTTAAGGGAGCAGGTACATTAATTGGAGTAGTAATAGATCTTATTTTAGACTTCCATTTATTATTTTCAATTTGATGTGAAATATCTATAGTCAAGAAATTAGTAGAAGGGTTACCCTTACTATCTCTACAAAATGAAGGTAATATTTTAGCTGAGGTTGTGCTAATAGCAAAAGCTTGTCGTATTTTAATACCACTTATTCCATCTAGTGTTAATTCTAAATTAAAAGGTAAAAAGAAAGGTGCAGGTATTTGTTTACTTTCAGAGTATTTACCTATAATATAATCAGCATAATCATTATTTAGAGTTTCCAATAGCTTAATAGTCTCATCAGATAAATTTTTATTAGTATAAATTGAAGCTAAACATTTAGCTATTTTATTAGACGTATTTTTAAACCTAATTTTAGATTCATCCTCTTTTTTAGTTGACCCTACATCTTCTTTAATAGTAAATTTTTCAGGAAATATTCTATCAACTAGTCCTTTATTGTATTGTGATATTGCAGTTGAATTAATACCTGGTTGATTTCCGTTAACATTAGCTCCAATAACTACATTGGCTGCTAAGTCTTTACTAATAGTAATATTAAAATCTACATCTTCAACAAAAGAACCTTGTTCTGGACTTACTCCATATAAGTTCAATTCAACTAATTCGTTATTTTTTCTTAAATTATCATATCTAAGAGGTGCATTTTCTAAAATCTTAACCACCCCTTCATTATATAATAATTCTAATTTATTAATCCCTCCCAATGTATTATTAATTTTACCTAAAATTAGGTTTAAAAATTCAAATATTGTTACATTTCCATCTTTTTCATTTCTTAATGAAACTAGTATACTGGATAAGAAATTAACATTTACTAATAAATACATTAAATTGCCAACATATGGATTATTTGGATTTTTGAATTCTCTTAAATCTGATTGTAAATTTCCTGCTTCTGGATGACCTACAGGGATTAAACATATTCTTGGGTCAGCAGCAAAATGTCCATTAAATGTTAAACAATAATTTTCATTAGAATAATCATATATTATAAGTTTTTTATTATTAGAAAATATATTAATATTATTTTCCATATATTCTAAAAATCCACCTAATGTTATATAGTATTGAACGTTTGTTTGTCTAGTCCAAGCCCACCCCACACTTTCAGTAAATTCTTTTTTAATTATTTTAGTTTTAGGATCAATTAGATTATATTTATTTCTGACTTCTCCCTCATTTAATATAGTAATATCATATAAGAATTTATTAAATTTACTTATATCTTTTAAAAATTCTACAACAGGTTTATTATCTTTCTGATTTGTAGTGGTAGAATTAGATTCATTTAATGAAATATTAGATTTTAAAGATTCAATTACTGCTCCTTGAGACATTAATCTAATAGTAATATCATAACTACCATCTGAATTAAATGACCAATTAAAACCCATTACTAAACCAAAAAAGGCACCGTAATTTCCATAATGTTTTTTAGTTTCCTCATCAATTTTAAGATACACAGTATCCTCTCTATTTCTACCTCCTGCTACTCCATCACCTCCACTATCTTCATTTGAACTCTTAGGATTAAAAAATTGTTCAAAAGGCAAAGTATTAAAATCAGTAAAATTAATTTTTTCCCCTTTATTATTTAAATACATAGTATGTCCCCATTCTATTAGAACATGATATCCTACTTTCATATATAGTTTATCAATTATATCTAATTGTTCTGGTGAATATACTTTTAACCCTATTTCTCCTCTAGCTACTGATCCATTATCTCCACCTAAATAATCTATTTTCATCTTAGTAATAGACGGAATAGGTTTAAATCCATATTCTGTTTTATTATAAGTAGAATTAGTATTAGAAATATCATCGAAACCTGATTTAAAAAACCAGCTATTATCTTGATAAGATGTAGTTCCCCCAAACAGAACATGATTTTTAGCTAAATCATTATTTCCATCTATATCAACAGACGAAATCATTCGACACCAAGCAGTTTTGGCATTATACCAAGTAATCATATCATCATTAATATTTGATATGATTCCAAGTTTATCTTGTCTTATTAATATTTGTTCTTTTATTTCATCTGAAAACGCTTCGGCCTGGATATTTCCATTCATAACTTATTCATTTTATTATACTTAGATATTATCTGTTGAACTTGAACAGGAATTCTAAGTTGAGTTCCTACAGGGATAAATATTGAGTCAAATGATAATTCATAATTGGCCAAAGAAATAATCCACCAAAGACTAAAATCACCATAAAATTGTTGGGCTAATAAATCATAACGATCCCCTTGAGTTGTAATAACATATATATCATCCTCAGAAAAATCAATTTCAGGATATATATTTTGTTTATAATATCTGAAACTTAAATTTCCCTTATCAGTAGTTGTTTTTAAAACATCAATATTTTGATATCTGTTCATTCTGCTAATGTAGGTTCTGAAAGCTCACCAAAAGTAATATCTGGTGTTTGTGCTTGTGAATTTGAATCTGAAGGAGGGAGATTTCTAGCTATAAATTTATTTCCTCTAGAAGCCAAGAAATTATGTATGGGTTTAAATGAAAATGAAACATCAATATAAGTAGGTAATTGAACATTTTCATCTATGTCCCAAGAACTTTCTACTGGGATGTTAAATCCTAACGAACTTATTACCCCGGGTAAATCTTCTACATATTTTCCTAAAGTTAATTTAAATATGTTACCTCTCATGAAACCACTAGGTGAATAATCTGGTGCTAAACATGAAGATAGATAATTTAAATTATCATACATTCTATTTAATGTCTTTCTATTTTTAGCATAAACCTTAAATGAAAAAGCCATATTTCTACTAAAACCATCATAATTAAAGAATTCTTCACCTCTTCCTGCCATTTTTTCTGACTTCCATGAAGCCTCAAAATTATCATTAAAAGTATCAATAAATGCAGGAAAATATAATATTTTATTATCTACTCCTGGATTATCATTATCTATTACAGTAATAAAGAAGCTAATGATGTCTCCTCCTTCTACAAAATCTTCAACCCCCCAAGGATGTAGTAAATAATTTTTAGTATTTCCTTGGTCATTTTTAATTGAAGGAGTTGGAGCATCTATAGTTCTATATGACTTTTGAATAGCTTGATAACTATTTAAATCTAAAGTTTTTGAATCTAAAGTTAATGTAGAATTATTATCTTGGGGTCCATACAATCTTGTTTGTTGACCATCAGGAAAATTAAATCCATTATCTACTGGTTTTTCAAGATCAAAATCTACAAAGGCTGAATCACTAGCTCCTAATAATTTATTACCATTAAATTTTAAATCACTTCTATTAGTAGATGAATTAATTAAACCACCTTTTAGAAAAAATCCTTTATCAGTAGTATATAATATATTATTTATCCCCGTACGTTGGTCTGCAAATTTGATGTCAGTTTTACCAATACCAAGTACAGAACCAGGACCACCACCATAACTAAGTAAAATAGGATCTATAGATGGTACATTAATTTTAGTTTTAGCTAATCCAATTAATCTATTTTTTCCTTCTCTATCATTATTATAAACAACTTTAAAATATTTATTTAAAGATAGTGGAGAATATTCTGTGGGATCTAAACCTTGTTTGTTTAGATGAAGACCAGCTAAATAAGCCGGAATTTGAGCTAAAGTATTAATAGATAAATAAATACCTTCATTTACACTACCTCCTCCATATGAAGGTCCAAAAGTAGCTTCAGTTTTTACAGCTAAACGAGATAATATATTTTGATTAGTAGTAAATAATAATCCCCTAATATTTTTAGTGTCAGTAAAATATTTAAATAATCTCTTTTCGTCTTGTAATATTAGATTAGGAGTAAGACTTCCCCCTCTAAGTATGAAATCGGGTCCTCCTGTTCCATACAAAAAAGGATTATCATACATAGCTTCTCCCTCAGGGATAGCAGAAACTATATATGGTTGACCACTACTTCCACCACCTTTTCTATCCCCCCCAAATTTTAAACTTTTAAGATCTGTTCTTAGCTCTAAAAGAGGCATTATTTAGGTAAATTATCCATATATTTAGGAGGAGTTACACCATTTAGATCTAATTGAGATACTAAAGTGTCAGGATTTAATTTTCCTGTCATATTATATGGAGTCGGTGTTTGTCCATTTAAATCTAATTGAGAACCAGCTAAAGTAGCAGGATCAAGATGAGTTAACCCATTATATTTAGGTGTTAATTGATTCACATATTGTGAACCACCATTTTCGAATTTTTCTAATAAGCTCATTTTATTTATATTTTATTTATGCAGAAAATCCTGCAGGTCCGTTTACTAATGTTGATCCAACTTTTACTCCATCTAGAATAACATCCGCTTTCTTATCTAGAATTTTAGTTAATATTTCTTTTATCTGATTTAAAGAATTATTTATTTCTAAATTATTAATTACTTCTTTTTCTTTTATTATTTTAGGTTTTTCTTCAACCTTATTTTCTTTATCTTGAACAATAGAAGGCTTCATATCTTCTGAAATATAACCTTTATTATATTTAGGTTTTATTTCTTCCGATTTTTCTTTCTTAATTTCAACTTCTGATGCTAATTTAGATAGTTTTAAAATAATATTTTTTTCAGATAATTTATTGTCTGTTTTAATAATTTGAGTTAAACTCTTATCTCTTACATTAGGGACAATTTTTTCAGTTAATTTTACAGGTTTAGGTGCCGTTTTAGGTCTAGATTTAGGCATTAGATTAGTACCTGCAACTACAGTATCTTTATTATTTAAATGTATTGAACCTTCAGGAGTAGATAATATTCTTTTACCATATCCAGGTGCTACTACATCATCCCCATGTTTTATTTTAGATTCATCCTTTTTAGGAGACATCATTTTAGTCAAATCAGGAGATTTTAGTTTTTTTAACATAGCATCTTCCTTCTTACCACCAAAAAATTCAAATACTTCATCAGGAACTATACCAACAATAGTATTACTTAATTTAATGAATGAATTAATCAAGTCAACAACTAAATCTTGAACAATTTGGATAGGACTAATTAAGAATGAAGTAATTGAATCACCAATTTCTCTAAATCCACCAGCAAAATCTCCTTTAATTATTTTTACTAATCCTTTAAATACATGAACTATTAATTTTACTGGTTCAACTATAAATTTAGCTAAAGCCTTCCCTATAAATCCTATTGGTTTTATTATCCATTCAACTAAACCTTTACCCACTTCTGTTAATCCTTTCATAAATGATTGAAGATCTTTAGCTCCGAAAACATCAGCTAATACTTCTCCAATTTCATGAAATCCATCAACAAATGGACTTATTATTTCTCCAATAGCACTAAAAATCTTTTTAATTACCCATAAAACAGGTTTAATTACAGTTTGTAATATTTTACCTATCACAGATAATGTTGGAGCTAATATATCAACTATAGGTTTAATTATAGCCATTAATGGCTTAGCAATAGTTACAAATACTTCTTTTAATTTAGCAATTGACTGATTAAATTCTTCTTGCATAGTAACAGAAGCCATTTGGTTTGCTAATTCACCAGCTCCAAATTTAGCTCTTGCTTGATCTAAAGTTAATCCTTCAGCAATTAATTCATTCCATCTAGCTTGTGCATCTCCAATGTCTTTATATTTAGTACTTTCTAACATTTTTTGCTGAACTAACATATCAGCAATAGCCTCAGTTGATAAACCAAGAGCTTTAGATAAATCTTGTCTTTCGATAAAATTCATCTTACCCCAATCTTCAGCAGTACCTATATTCTTCTTTAATTCTTCTGATAAAGTAGCAACATCATTAGTTAAAGCAGCATATCTAGCTCTATCAAGATTTAAACGTTTACCAGATATAACCTGATATGCCATTTGAGCCTCGATAGAAGATTCAAAATCAAGCAAAGAACTAGCCGTTCCCTCTACTTGTTCAAGAGAAGCACCCAATTCTCTAGCTTTAACAATAGCAGTAGCTAATGCAGTTCCAGATCCTTTTAATGTTAATTGAAGATTTGAAGATGTTTTTGTTATATCTTCAGTTATTTTTTTATAATTTAAAGATAGATGATTTTTACTTTGTAAATAACCAATCTGTCCTTGAATTTCTTCAGTTTGTTGTTTTAATGGTTTAGCACCTAAAACTGATAGTTTATAAAGACCATTAGCTGCTTCTTCAGTGTAACCTACCTTTTTTAATAAATCATTATGAGTTAAAAGATCTTCTTTATTAATTCGAGCTCTAGTACCTAAAACTTCATTAATAGAATTAAACGAATGAAGTATATTTTCTGAAGTAGCAAAGACATCTAATGAACTGTTGGCTATATCAGCCATTTCACCTTTAACCTTGAAAGCTTGATCATAAGATAATCCTAATTTCTTAGCTGTTTCTCCTACAACCTTATCAATCTCAAGAATAGTTTCAATTAATTCATGAACTATAGTAGCAATAATAGCAATTGGGCCCAATCCTTTTAATAAATTTTTTCCAATATTACCTACTAAATTACCAGCAATCTTAAACTGCGTACCCATTCCCGCAGTTTGTTTACCTGAATTAGTTAGATTTGTGGCAAAACTTCTTGTTTTATGGATGGCGTCATCTAATCCAAGAGCTTTACTAAATTTACCAGATTTGTCGATGTGTTCTAGTACATGATGAGTACCCTCTGCAAATTTACCTAAAATACCTAATGAATCTTCTCTGTGCTTATTTTCTTTTTGAAGATTTTTTAGTAAATTTTCTTGGTCTGCTAAATGATATTTTAATAAAGTAGTAGTTTCTTCTTCTAAATCGATACCTTGGCGCTTAAGCGAAGCAACTCTAGATAGGATTTTTTCTTTGTCCTGCTCTAATCTATTAATTTCTCTAGTAATGTCGGTAGTAACATCTAAACCTTTATTTACTTTTGATTGTAACTCTTTTAAAGTATCGGTCCCAATAATTACTTTATCTATAGAAGTTTCTAATTCTCTTCTATATTTATTAGCTACTCTTTTAGTAGCATCACCTAAATTATTAGTGTTTTCGATTCCCTTAATTAAAGCAGAATTAAGACGATCCCCCAAACTTACAATAGCATCTCTAAGTAAATCTAAATTTTCCTTAAATTTGTCTGTAAATTTATCTTGTGAATCTTCTGCTTCTTTTAATGGATCTTCAGCCATTTTGATTATACATACATTAAAAATTATTTTTTAATCTTATGATGATAATCAGGAATATCTACTAAATTTTGCTTTAAATCTTTTAGTTCAGTAGTTAGATCTTTTTTATCATTATCTTTATTATGATATTCTACAATCTTCTCAAAAGTCCAATTCCTTATATGAACCGGAAGATTATAAACAGTTTCATAATCATAACCTCCTTGACCATGAAATACTATCTCATGAACTCTATTAAATATATCGAGTCTATTTTTTGTACTCAGGCCAAAAAAAGCTAGCTCCTAAAGGAAGCTCAACCTTCTCCTGGAGGCCTTCACTTTCATAGTTGAAACTTAAATCAATATCTGGTGAAATTTTTCTAAGGTGATCTCTAAATGCACGAGCATCTATAGCTAAAAAGGCATTATCTACAAACTCCCTAATAATTTTTTGATCTGTTTCACCGTTTACAGATAATAACATATATTTTAATTTAGTAGATAATTCGGGTGAATTATTAGGATTAATTTTTTTAAGACCTTTTAATTCAGCTTCAATTTTTTGTTCATCACCATGAGTTAAAAGTTTAAAAGTTATATCAGCTCCTGATTTAGGTAGTTTGAATGAGAATTCATTTTTACCTTTAGTAATTAAATTAAGATCTAACTCTTTAGCTTCCAATTTAGCTAAATCAACTGTTATCTCTTGTCCTTTATATTCAAAAGTATAATCTTTACCATAACCTAATACTCTAGCACCAATTAAAATTGCATTCTTATCACCTAATAAAAGATCATTATACTCTATTTTAGATACAATTAACGATTGAAGAAGTTTATCAAATACAGTACCTTGATTAATAAAATTCTGATTAGTTAAAATATCTTCATGATAAGTAGTCATATATTTCATCTCTACTTTCCCAGATGACAATGGATTAGTAGCGGGATACAATAATCCTTTTGATGGTAATTCTATTTCTTCTGTTGGAAACTTCATTTTATAAAATTTATTTGTGATTATACATATTACAAAATTAAAAAATTTAAACCAAAATAAAGAAACCCTCTTTCGAGGGTTTCCTGATTCATTGGGTTTAGTAATGAGGGTGTTTAGAAATTCAATACCATATAATCCATTCCTATTGTCATTTCAATATTTTGAGCTTCAGCTTCAGTGTCCCAATTATAGTCGCCAAAGTTTGCACTCTTAATAAAGCCACCTTTAACAATCCACTCACCTACAATATCACCAAGAGGACCTAAGATTTCTACAGTTAAATCTTTCTTATAAAAATCAGAATAACCATTTCTTCCGGTTACTGATTCATGATGAAGACGAACCCACTCCATTACTGCTTGAGCTCCAGAGGGAGTAATAGGATCATATAAATTTAAAGTAATATCATTCCAACTTAATTTACCTTTAACTTTACGATAAATATTGATATGATTTAGTTTAATTTCACCTTGATCAAATCCTATCCCATTTACTGCTTTTATTAAATAAGCAGGAATTCCATCTAAATATAATATAAATCTATTTTTTACCTTTGGTTCAAAGCTAGTAAAAAATATTTCGTTCGGAGATAATATTGCCATGTTTTAATTTATTATAAATATTGCAAAAATCTCTTTTTATGAAGGGAAAGTTGCACCAGTTGGAAGAATATTAAAGTCAAGTAATATGAATTCAGCAGTTTTAGTAGGTTGTAAGTAAATTTGACCCACTAATTGATTTCTATCTATTACATCAGGAGTGTTGTTTTCATCATTCATAATCACTTTGAAAGCATATAATCCTTGTCTTTGTTGAACATTTTCAAGGTAAGGATTAACCTTACTTAAGAAAGTATTTCTAGTTGCCATTGTATTTTGTTCAAATACTAATGTATTAGCAACTTGACCAATGTAATTTTTTAACTCAATTAATAGTCTTCTTACATTAATTCTATCTAAAGCACTTGATTTTGTTTGAAGTGTCTTTTGACCAAATACAGCAATTCCAGTTCCCGGGAAAGTAGCAATTGGATTCACTTTGTTAACATATAAATCATCTCTGTTAGCAGATGTAAGTTTTCTTTCAGCTCTTATTACAGTTCCTAAACCTCCTCTGTTTAGACCAGCAGGAGCAAACCATGGTTCAGCAGCTACATCATTAAAAGCATACACACCTCCAATTAAAGTTGAAGCAGGTACCCAAATATTTTTTCCTGTGTCAGGATCAACTACTTGAAGCCAAGGCCAATATGAAGCAGCATATGAACTATTTCTAGAATTTGCTTGACCAGTTACTGATGTAATTGTAGCTCCATAAGCTACTAAATCTAATACATAAATATTGTCTCCTCTATTTTGAGTATTATTGATAATAGAAGTAGCTTGAGCTGTATAATCAGCATTATATAAACCAGGAGTCAATAATATATTAAACTTATAATCATCTTTGTTAGACATTAAGTTTATCATATTAGTATAGTTAGCAGCTACTAATCCTTGAGTATTTGAAGAATTAATAAATTGATAAAAATTAGCTCCTGCCATTAAATTACCTACAGCTCCAGTAAATGAACCACTAGCTACAAGAGGAAGTGATGCAGTATATTGAGGCTTGAATATTCCGTTATTATCAAAATAATCAGGAGTTAAAGCATTAACTGATTTTACTCTAATATATCTTGAAGCATTAGGATAACTACCTGAAATTTCAACTTGGTTGTTAGTTACATTGTAATTTTCAGTGTAATCACCAATTATTTTAGTTAAGAAATTAGGAGATTTAGGATCTAATGATAAGTTAAGGAATGATTCTAATATTACTTTATTGTTAGTAACATCATCACCTCTTCTAATTAATAAATTGAAAGTACCAGAAGCACTATCAGATGAGAAAATTTCCCATCTAACATTATCCCCTGAACCACTAATTAATGAACCCGCTGAATCTTCAGATCCACTACTATTCATAATTACCCCTTTTGATATTGTTTCCAATACAAATGCAGGTTGAACAGAAGCAGAGATACTTGAACTAATTGCTGTACTTACTGCTGAAGTGTAAGAACCACTCACAACTCTAGATACTAGTAAGGATTTACCTCCACTATTAAAGTAATTGTAAGCAGCTATTGAAGTAAAATATGTATATGTGTTACTACCGCTGGTTAAAACTGAACCAAAACGATTTTGATAATCACTATATGAAGTTACTACTGTAGGAATTTCTACTGGACCTTTTACTGTGGGCCCTATAATAGCAGCACCTACATCAACAGGTTGTTGAGTTAAAAATGAATTATCATTCTCTCTTTGTAGTACCGCAGGAGATATTAGGGTTTCTGGCATCTGATATTATTTTATTATACATACCTGAAAGAAACCAAAACCATTACACTGAAATAAATTCTCCTTTTTCTAGATCTATGGTACCATCACCATACTTATTTTGGAGTTTATTTCCTATCTCTTTTTCTACTAGAGTAAGACTTTTAATTTTGGATGATATTTCTTCTTTTTTCCAACTTAAATTTAATAGTTGAAGTTCAACTAATCCTAAATCAGTTATAAGATTGTTATAATCGTTTTGGTATGATTTTAATTCTTTAATTTCTTCTTCTGTTAAAACGTTTTTCATAATATTTTAATTAAAAATTTCTAAAACAACAATAAATCCTTTACCTCCTGCTCCTCCTGTTCCCGAAGTTTGTGTGTTAAGTGAACCTCCACCACCACCACCCCCACTACCTTTACCTCCAGCACCTCCATTTCCTCCAGCTGAACTTGAACCATAACTTCCTCCAGCTCCTGCAGTCCCTATAGCTAATGAAGAAGTTAGAATAGTGTGTGGGGACATATAATCATACTTAGTATCGGATCCAGATCCACCAACAGTACTCAAAGTTGATGGTGCTAAACCTCCATTTACAAAGGTTTGGTTTTGAAAGGCACCACCACCATCACCACCGTCTGAAGGAACCGCTGCTCCTACACGATTTCCTCCTCTACCACCTTGAGCTGTTACACCATTAGTACCAGGTGTGTTAGCTCCTCCAGAATGAGTGGTACCATTTTGTCCCCCAAAACACCAAGGAATTCCTATAGGAGTACAATTAGCTACTACTGCTGGGTTTGTTGGGGTTACTCCCGCTCCTGCGTTTCCTCCTTCACCTCCTGCCGCTCCTTTTGCTATAACAAAAGAACCAAAAGAAACATCACCCCCATTACTTCCACTTGCACCTACGGCGTTAAGTGCACCTGCTCCCCCAGCACCTCCATTTCCTATTACTACTGCTTCACTAGAGCTTAACAATGAAGCAGAAATACGATAATTAACAAAAGCTCCACCACCACCTGCTCCTCCTCCCCTGCAATTATTTGCGGTAGAAGTTGATCTACCACTACCACCGCCACCTCCACTACCTACAGCAAAAACTACAATCTCTTTTAGATTATCGGGTTTGGTCCAAGTTCCACTAGCAGTAAATTCAGTTAAACGTTGAACGTTAGGAACTAATATTAGTGAACTTGTAATTCCAGGAGCAAATGAACCAGTCCAACTACTACCACTAATATTTACATAAGCATTGGGAATTGAACTAGTAACAGCTGATGCTACAGAACCGGTCCAACTTGAGCCAGAGTTAATTAAATATGTATTAGGGATAGATCCTGTAGAACCATCTGTTAATGTAGTTGAATATGTACTTCCTGAATTTTGGACTCTACTTCCTACAAGTGTAATTATTCTATTAAATATATCTCCAGTTAAATAAGCACTAACACCATCATATTGCAGTACTTCAAATCTTCCTATAGTACCAGAATATGCTAAGTTAGCTCCTGATGCAGTAGTAGATGAAGATGTACTTGATAATAAATTTGATTTATTAAAATATAATAATGTAGTATTGGGAAGATAGTAATTAGTAGATGCACCCGCTACGAAAGTAAAACTAGCACTATTAGTTAATCCAATACTAAGTCTAGGAATTATTTTATCAATTACAAATTTAGCTCCTAGAGTACCTACTGAACTAGAAACACCCACAATACTAGCAACATCCCATATTTCAGTTGAATTATTAGCTGCACTTCTGCTAATAATCATTTGACTTAATTTAATAGGTCCAGGCCATCTTCCTGTTTGAACAACGGATCCACTACCATTACTATCTGTTAGATTTAATATAGGTAATATCAATGAACTAGTTATTCCAGGAGCAAATGAGCCAGTAGTTGAACTACCACTAACACTTACATAAGCGTTAGGAATTGAGCTAGTAACTGCAGAGGGGATTGAACCTGTCCAACTACTTCCACTATTTATTAGATAAGTATTAGGAATATTAAATATAGTTCCATCTTCTGCCGAACTACTATATGAACTACCAGAATTTCTTATAGTAACACCAGCTAAAGTAATTATGTTATTTATAATATCTCCAGTTAAATAATCGTTACCATTAGAATGATGAATTTCAAAAATAGGTATTATATAGTCTGGGGATAAATAGTCACCTGATGATGTAGTTGATCTAACTAATTCAACTAAACTAGATTCAGAATTATAGTATCTAATACTACTAGAATGTAAAGAATAATCAGAATCACCTCCAGAAGCATAGTCAAATATAATATTATTAGATAATCTAATAGCTAAACGAGGAACATAAATATCTATACCATATCCACTCCCCGATAAACCTGTTATTCTGCCTACATTCCATTCACTAATAGAACCACTTAAATCTTCAGATCTAATAGATACATCTAATAAAGATTGAGAAGGATAGTAGGCACTTTGAATAGTTTGACCCAAATAATTCATAAGACCAAAAGGTTCAATTATATATTGACCATTATTTGGATTAGGAAATATTTGAATTTGAACCGGAGTACCACCTGAATCTCGAGCATATATTGTAAAAGGGCCAGAACTACCAGAAGTAGTTATAGAACTAGTTATTCCTGGAGCAAATGAGCCAATAAATACACCACTACCACTAGCTATTACATAAGCGTTAGGAATTGAACTAGTAGTTCCAGCAGAAAAAGAACCAGTCCAACTTGAACCACTATTAATTATGTAAGCAAAACCTGAACTAATAATATTATTTACAGGAATAGGAGAATCAATATAAGATATTCTACGACCAGGAGAAACTTGATCAGGCGAATCTAAACTTGTTTCAATATCAAAAATAACTTGAGATCTATCACTGAATTTCTTAATAAAATTTAAATCTTTTTGGATTAGATCTGGGATTATGTGACCTTTTAATTTAATAGTAAAATTACTTTTTACTATTCTATCTTCTCCAGTATTAATTTCAGTTACTATATTGAATGAATCAATTTGAGCATTAAACTGGAATTTTTCAGGATCACCCCAATAAGAATCAGAAGCATATTGAATTGCTTCTAATATTTTATTTAATTGTTCAACATAATTAGTAAAAACTACACAACTATAAGTTAAATTTAAATAATCAGGGATGACAGAAGCATAATATGTTTTTTCAGGAATTTTATTAGTTAATACATTAAAATTACTATAAGTATCCTTAGAAGAATATTTTTTAACAAATACTCCAAAATTATTAGGATTATTAGCATCTAATTTATTTCCCTTACTTCTATCTTTATCAAATGACTCCATCTTAAACATAATAAGAGGAGCCATTATCTTACCATTTACATCTCTATAATATCCGTCTTTTTGGTATGATTTCCATTTTTCTGGAGAACCATATATTACAGGTACTTCTATTCTAACATCATTTTGAACTACAAAAGGTTTAATTACCTTTTGAAAGTAATACATCAATGATTCATCAATATCTTGAAGACCTATACTAAATGGTTTAGTAGTGTCTCCTCTAAATGAAGTTTGTTCCCCTCTATTTTCTTGACCAATAGAGTTGGGATTTCCCATTTCCTTACTATAAGGATCATGTTGGCTTATACTGATGTCTTTTTGAGACTTAGGAGTTGGTTTTTTAGCCATTATAATCTACTTTTTACTATATCAACTTTATCAGTAGATACGTAATGAGTCTTACATATTACAGAAACATTATATCCGAAATTTTCTAGTCCAGGATTTAATGGATTAGCTGCATAAGGATATTGAGGATCTTTTCCAGTCCATAATTGATTATTAATTACATTATATACTTCAAAATATCCTTCATAATACATGATAATATCTCCCACTTCTGCTACCACATTAGAATCAATCATATCATCTTTTAAAAAAGCAAAATCCATACTACGAGCAAAATCTACACCCATAGCATCAGAAGGATTTTCTTGATCTCCTTTAGTTACTAAACAATTAAATAGCACAGGATCTAGGAAAAATCGTTTACCCCCTTGAACCTCACCATAAACATTAACTTTAGTTTTTTCTAAATTATATTTATAATAAGCACATTGTTGATTAATAATATCTCCTAAAAATTCTCTATTTAATCTTCTTAATAAACTCGCATCACGAGAACTACCAAATAATGCCATTTATGCTATATAAATTAAAAGTGGAATTCCACCTAGTGTATCTTTAACAAAACTATTTTCTTGAGATTGACGTTCTAATAATGCTCTTCTAGAAGTTTCATCAAAAAATATTCTTAATTTTTCAATTAATTTTTCCTTTTCATCAGCTGCAGCAGCTAATAAATCATTTCCATTTAATGTAAATTCAGCATTAGGAACAGGTTTATCTTTATATTTATCTCTTATATATCCAAGAATTTCTTTAACCAAAGCTAAAGCATATTCAAATATCCAAGATCTACCAATTGCATTTATTTGGGAATAAACTGGGTTATTGTATGGTACATTAGATGCATTACTTATTAATCCAGATCCACTATTAATTGAATTAGCAGTTCGTTCTGATTTCTTAAGATATCTAAACCAAATTTGCATTCCTTCGCTATCTTCAGTAGGAATAGGGAATATTCTAAGTAAATTATTAACTAAATCGAAAGTAAAATGAGATTTTCTTATTTGATCATTAAATTCAATAGCTTGAATTACTTGTAAATCAAAATTAATAGGCATCATCATGAAATTAATAGCTGGACTTTGACCTGCCCATCCAAAACCTGAAATTAGATTCTGCATTCCTATTCCCGTTCCAACATATGGATCGTAAAGTCTAGTCATAGCCGGAGAAGCCTCATAGAATACTTTTCTAATTTCTAAATCACTAGCACTAATATTATTCTGAACAGCCCAGTCATTAAGATCATAATCTTGTAAACTACCTGTTAAAATAATAGAACCACTATAATAATTCACATTACCTCCTACTCCAGCTTCAGTACCATATTGTTGAGTTATCCTAATAATATTAGACATATTAGGAGTTACTATTGCATCATTCAAATTAGATCCGGTTGAGCCTCCTTCTACAGTTAAAAGGGTGTCTCTTAACCTAAATGCATAAAGCTCATTACCATAAATAGTAGTTGCAGCCTCAAATGCAGTCCAAAAATTAACATCTTGTAATTCTACATCCAAAATAGGCCAACCTAAACGTCTAGATGCAAATAAAGCAAAATTATCTGCATCTATTTTAAAAGCAACATCATTATCATAAAAACCAAAAGGGGTAGGTTTTTCCCCACTTCCACTGGCCCATGAAGCTGAAGCAGCTGCGAATGAACTTGAACCGACCCAGATAGGTATATTCATGATTGACTATTTTGTTATAAATATGGAAAAAGGATGAAGGCCTTCTTTCGAAGACCTTCACATGCATTCTCTCATGCTGTCACATTATCATATTTTGTACAGTTGCTTGCAGAGCCTATATTAGGATACTCATACTAGGTAGTTAATGTTTAACCTTTTAGCACTTTTAATTCCTTACTTCATTATAAACTTTCAATATTTCTTCAACTATAGGATGTCTATGATTAGTTTCCAAATTAACTATATGAAACCCTTCTATTTCTTTCATTTTTTGATAAATAAAACTAAACCCAGATGTTTTTTTATCTTTTAAATCAATTTGAGAAGAATCCCCACATACAATTATTTTACTGCCTACACATAGACGAGTTAGAATAAGTTCCATTTGTGAATCAGTCAAGTTTTGAGCTTCATCAACTATTACCAAACAATTAGTAAAGTTACGACCTCTCATAAAAGCAACAGGAATTATCTCAATCTCACCTTCTTGAACTAATTTTTCAATTTTTTCCTTATTATAGAGTCTATGCATATTATCATAGACAGGAGCAGTAAAAGGAGCTAATTTATTATTAATATCTCCAGGTAAAAATCCTATATCCGCCCCAGCAATAACTGTAGGTCTAGTTATAACAATCCTATCTATCTCTTTTCTAAATAATAAATCTAAAGCAATTTGAGCTGCTAATAAACTTTTACCCGATCCAGCTTTACCTTTAATAACACTAATAGTACTATTTAAGATATTTTCCTTTGCCTTTTTCTGTTCCTCGTTGAGAACAATATTAAATTTTATAGGATTTTTTGGTTTTCTTTTTTCTTGAAATACTTCATCATTATGATTGTTCGAGCTCATCTTTGAAAGTTATTTTTACCAATTTATCAATGCCAGCACACACGTGATACGTATCGGGATGACAAAGTTCAAAATCCATGTCTTTATCAAGAGGAAGAACCAAATCTACTTGAGAACCCCATCTAATTTGAGAAAAACGTTCATTCTGGTCAAAACATTCATATTGATCTTGGGTAAAATGAGCAATTACATTTACATCCTCATCAGCAATCTGAATAAGATAATAAGTGTAATCTAATCCAGGAACATAAATTTTATTAAACATTCTTTCATTATGATGAAGATATTCCATACTGTTAGGATTAATAACAGCTTCCAAAATATCTTTTTCTAGAGCCAACATCGGTTTATTGTTTGACTCAATAGTATCTAGACCTTTGAAAGTTAAAACTCCACCATAAGGAATCCTATTAATATGAACATCATAGAAGCTCATAAAAATACCAATTACTAATGAAGGTTTATCATACTCAGGATCTCCCATTACATCTTGTAATGTATAGTTAACCCCTTTAATCTCAACTATAGATTCTTTGGGGTTATGAATTACTTTTTGATAAAGTATTACTCCATCTGCAGGAGAGAAAAAATATGAACTATCAACAAACATAGGTCTTGGTGGGTCCCTAAAAAAGAACTCATTAGACAATCTATCTATCGGATACTTTATAACTTTTTCTACGTCAGTATCTAACCATTTTTCTAAACTCTTAGCCATCAGATCAAGGGAGTATTTTCTTCATAATTTAATTGCATAACACAGCAAGATAGCATAGCACCAGATTTCATATATTCCGAAAGATTAAATAGAATCGGTTCCATTCCCTCTTTAGCACAAATATGTTCTAGAGTTGCTATTTTGTGTTTTTCAACAAGATAATTTTCATCTTTAGCTTTCAATTCATTAATATTTGAAGCACATAGAATAGTATTACCCATTCTAACTGAATTACATATTCCTGAATAAGCTGCATCACTATCAACATCTACTAATTCTGAATATTTTTCAATCTCCTTTAATTCCTCAGGAGCAAATAATTCAGTACAAATCATTGTTTTATTCTGACTCAAAGGGAATATTGAACAATCCAAATGATAGAGATATTCATCTACCATTTCAACTGAAATAATATTCATGTCAAAATTATCTTTCATCCATTTATGTGTAGCCAATTCTGTCCTCTGACCATAACCACAAATATAAATATTATCTTTAAGATATTTTAAATCTGCTTCACCTTCCCATTTATATGGGCTCTTAAATGTTTCATAACCAAGAGCTTTGAAATGTAAATCAGCAGGTATCTCTTCTCCAACACGTGGGGATGAAGTAAAATTAGATAATAGAATAACATTTCTATCTTTTATATGTGGTAGATAACAACCAACATTTGCTGTGTATACTTGATCTTGTAATCCCTCTATATTAGGAATTAATGTAACACAACCTGAACCCGCTAGAAAATTATAAAGATCAAAAAATTGCCTATAGGCTTTATTTTTGTTTATTTTTAATTCATCAGAGGTCATTTCTTTCATCCATATATTATTTGGATTTTTAGTATCCAAATTAAATGGAAAACACATAGCATAACTAGGACTTTTTAATTGCGATAACGTTTCTTTCATTTTATTAATTTTCAGATAAATACATCATTTCTTTTTCAAAACCAAATCTTTTAAAAATCTTTTTATTTTCCAAATATCATATATCAAAATATCTTTTCTTCTATCTAAAAATCTTAATAATTGAGTAAATTTAGAACCTTTAGTTAGATAAACACCCTTAAGATAAAACCTAGGATTTATCCTTGTATTTTTATATTTATTTAATAACTCTTTATTTCCTCCAAATATTACTTCTACAGGTTCCATGTTAAATAAAAAATAATTCTTCATAAAGATACCAAACATCATTATTACTTATAATATATAACTTTTGTCTTTTATACCCAATATATTTTTCTCCTTCTTTTACCCCATCACATACCCAATGATTTTTAGGCAGTCTTTTAACAGTACCAAAGGTTACTCCTCCAGTTATAGAAGAACGATACATAAACTTTCTATGAAGTAAATGGTCAATATTTATAAGTTCCAATATTGCGTCTAATAATTGTTAATAACGATTAATGGTTGGCAGTAACGAACTCTGCGGTATAAAGGTAACAATTTTAATAACATGTACAAAACTAAAAAAGAACTTTGTCCGATTTACTTCTATTTTCAAATATTGTTAATGGTTGTGTATTTAGCCAATTAAAAGCTTCTAATTGATCCATTTCATCTCCTATATCAAAATAGTTCAATGGTATAATATGATCTATCTCCCAATAACTACCATAATTAGACCAATTCATTTCAGGAGTAAATAAAGATTCTAAATAAAGTTTATATTTTGGAATTGAACAACCTAAATATTTAATAGTTCTGTATTCTTTAATTTTATCATGTTTCTTTAAAAACTTATAAATATGAACCATGATAGACTTTTTCAACCTAAAAATCATATCAGTTTTAAGTCTATTTCTTTCCCATATTCTAACTTTATGTTTATTTTGAGGATAATACCAAGATCTATATTTTTTCATATAATCTTTATGATTATCTCTATAATTTTGATAGTAATCTTTAGCTTTATGTTTTCTTTGATCATGATAATATATATCATTATCCCTTTTCATACACAATTTACAGTAACGATGTTTACCATCTAGTTCTCCTGTTCTATTACAGAAGTCAGTTAATTCCTTTGATAAATTACATTTTAAACATATTTTCATAATACTAATTTACAAAACTTATTAATTTATATCAAGTTAAAGAATTCCGGCCCCAATTAAACAAAAAGTTGGCCGAGTTTCCTCGGCCAACAATTTTAAATATTAAATATATTATTAGATTGAAGTCAATCCGTTAACATATAGTGCACCAAAAAACTCAGGTCTAAGCATTTTCTTCGCATATCTAGTTAATAGACCTTTACTTGGTGTGTAAGTAACTGGGTCATAAACTAGAGGAGTCATGATTAACGGAATATAAGGGGCAAATACAGCACCTGCTTCTAAGAACTGACTTCCTCTGAAACCTAAGAATATTAAGTTTTCAGTAATGTAAGGGTTCTTATAAACTGTGAATTTACCATTCAATTGACCTGCTTTTTGTACACCGAAAGCATATTGCTTTTTAGCTACATCACCATCATTATTTGAAGCGAATCCAGGGATTGATTCAATAATTGTTGACACTGCTGGTGAGCAAACCATGAAGTTAGCACCTCCTCTTAGAGTCAATTGGTGGATTTTATTACTTAACTTTTGAAGTTTAGTTCCTAGAGTTTGGAACCATCCACCTTGAGTATTGTAATAGTTAGAAGCAGAAGCAACGAACGCTGATTGACCAGCATTGATTACCATGTTGTTTTCAGCACTCCAGTAATCTTTGTTACCGTTAGGAACGTCTTGGATCATCATATCTAATAATTCAAGATCAATTTCCATTGAAATGTATTCACTCATGATACTTGTTAACTCAGCCTCAGCATCTAAGCTTTGGTATGCGTTAAGATCTTGAGAGAATTCAGGTGTCCAGCTTGCTGCTAATTTTTTAGTTTTAGCTACTAAAGCTTCAGATTGCATCTTAATGTCAATCTTTGGAATTACAATTGCGGATGCACTACCTGCGTTAGGGACAGCATATGTGCTACCATCTTCATAATCACCTCTGTTATTGTCTTTTGTTAGTTTATTGAAGTAAACCACGAAAGCGTTAGCAGTAGGTACAGCTCCAGAAGAAGCAGTTACAAAGAAACTTAATACGTCAGTAGTTTTATTGTAAGTAGTGTAAGCTTGTAATAGAGTAGAAGCTCCTACAGAACCTGAACTAATTACGAAAGCTCTAACACCTTCAAAATCCATGTTTACAAGAGCAGATGCACTTGCATTGGAAACTGCTAGTTTTTTAATTTCACCAGCTACTACTGAAGATGATAAATAACTTTCAAAATGCACATCATTGTATGAAGCTGTAGTAATAGCAGCAGTCACACCAGAACTTGAGAATTGGTTAGTTGAGTAACCGAATCTACCAGCACCATAAAGACCTTTAGTTGTATCTAAAGTTGAGAAAGGGAATTGACTAGTTGCACTTCTGTTACCAAATAGTGACTCACCAACACCAAACGGAGTTTTTGCGTTAGCATATTGGAAATCAAGATAGAAAACAAGACCTGATGGGCTGTTCATAGGTTGAACACTTAAGAATTCTTTAGACGAAATTTGTCCAAAAATCTTTCTTACCATTGGTAGAGCAATTCCGCTCCAGTTTTCACCAGTACCAGCTGTGAAAGTGGCAGTACCACCAGCGGTAACGTTTGCTTCAATAACTAACTGCTTAGCCTGATTCTCAAGAATCATAGACATGTTGTTCTTGTCAACTTCTCTATCTAATCCTTTTAATAGACCATATTTTTCCCATTTTCTAGCAAGCTTCGCAGCATCGCTTTGCATATTTTTCCAAGGAGTTACACTCTCAAGGATTTGTTGCATTGTATTTTTTTCGTTCATTTTAATTTTTATATTTTAAATTCCTGCTAATCTTTGCATTCTTTCGATTTGCGGATCAACATTTATTATATTTCTCTTTGAACTAGCCATTGCTTTTGAAGCAGAACCTAATCTTGATTCTTTAATTAGAGTTTTAACACTATATTTAGCTCCTTTTAAAGCTTCGTAAATTAATTTAGCTTCTTTTACTGTACTAGCTTTATCTATTGTTTCTAAAATTCTAACTTTATCCTTCTCAGTTAAATTCTTTTCTTTGAAGAGTTTATTTACATAAAGAAGCTTTGAACTGAAAACTTTAGATTCATTCAAGTCTTTTTTAAGAGCCTTGATTTCTGCTAAAGCTTTATCAAGCATTTTATCTTCTTTTTTAGCTTCTTCAATTTTATCGTCTTTAACTTTTTTCTTTTTACCTTCATCAATGGTTTCTTCATCAATTTCAGATAGTAATTCATCTATGTCGATTTCTTCATCACCTTCTTCAATCTCTTCAACATCACCTTCTTCAGTTTCATCAGATACTTCTTCAGTGTCAGATACTTCATCAGTAACATCTTCTACTTCAGTATCTTCTAATGAAATTTCACCAGAAGCTGTTAATTCTTTTACTACATCTTTGATAAAACTTTCTAAACTTTCCGCAGTCATATTTTCCATGTCGATTTCTTCGTCAGGATCTACTTCTTTGGCTTCAAGTGATTCTGTTTCATCGGCAGATTCGTCTTCTTCTTTTACTAAATCACCTTCTTCTAATTCTTTGATGATTTCATCTAAATCCATTTCTTCTGTTTCTTCTTCAGCTTCTTGAACTTTTGAAGCAAAAATTTCTTTTAGATGAGGTGTTAAAGATTCGTTCATTGCTGCTTTTGCACTAGCTAATGCTGTATCTCTTACAGTTTTTGCATCGGCAATTGCCTCTTGAAGTAAAGTTCTTTTATTTTTTTCCATTGTTTTTTGATAAAATCCCTACATTTATTCAGTGAAATGTAATATATGTTTAAAATATAATATCATATTAGAATGATATATTGTTAATCATAAATATTGCAAATTTCAAAAACCAATACATATATCAAGAAATTTCTTCAAAGTAGGAAAGGCCCGTGAGGGCCTTTCTAGGTCTAAGATACGAAGACTCTTAGAGTGGACATTGTCCGTTAGAACAAAGTATTTCAGTTATTATTTGATTAATTCTTGATATTTTTGGAATTTTATTCTCATTTAATTGAGTTTTTGTCCAACTGTTCGCATTTGACGGGTTACTAACTAAATCCCAAGTTAATAATTCAAAATCATCTTGTACTTCTTGAACTTCACCAACTTCTTCAATTGAACCCATACCTCTTGAAGACACACCCATTTTTAAACCATTTCTTAGGATCGCCCCAGCAATTCGTCCTGATGATGTTCCTTTAAGACCCTCATCACAGAAAATTTCCATTAATCCTACTATATTATCTCCATTCCACCATACTTTTCTAATGGCATGAGACACATTTTTTAGGTTAATAATTTGACTATCTGGATGATCTAATTCGCCACATGTTTCAGTGGTTTCGGCTTGAATACGCTTATTAAATTTTTCTATTTCTCTATCCCATAATTCGCGAGAATAGTATCTTCCATTACCATTAAGTTTTTCAATAGTTGTTAATACTACTTCAACAAATAAATTACCAGTAGTAGTTTGACCCCCAAAACCCTCAACTAGAGTTATTTTAGGATGGTAATTTGTTTCTATTAATAGTTTTTTCATGAATCTACTTCTAAACTTATTTTATTGTTATCTATATAAATGTCAGTTAGAATAAGTTGTTCTAAATCATGTCCATAGACATTATCTGATTCATTCTCATATATTTTTTCATATGTTTTTTTAATCAAATCTATTAAACTTCCTAAAGTAACATCTTTACTAGTTTTAAATTTAACCTGTTTAGGTTTATTTAAAGGATAATCTATAGTAAGAACATATGAACCAGGTTCAAGTGCTAAAGTATCTGAATTTTCTTCGTCGGTGTCACTTCCCCCATTTAATTTTACATCAAGTCCACTAAAATCATTAACGACGAAAGTCCTATCCTTATTCTCATTTAGATTTTTAAATTTTTTCTTAGCATAAAATAATAATTCTCCAGGATCTTCTTCTGCTCTTTCTGCTTCTTCATAAATCCAATCAATGTCGGTAAACCCAGACCAAAAACTTTGAGATGAATGTTGAGAATAAGTTGCCTCATCTTCTGCTGAAACACTATCTTCTATGTATTCTTTCCAATAATCAAAATTTCCCGATTTTTTATAAAATTCAGCTAAATCAGAATTAAGTAATTTTTCTCCTAATTCTTTAAATGTAATTTTTCCATCATAAGCAGATTGAACTAAAGGAATATATTTAGCAGTTAAATCAATTTGTTTTTTGATTTTATCTTTTTTACTTTCTGAAGGAGCTCCTCCACCAATTCCAGAATCAAAATTTTCTAATAAAGCTTCATCCTTAAGAGATTCGTACATTTCAGCTATTGCCTCATTATCCATCTGACCTTGAAGAAAATCAAGCATTTGATCTTTTAATGGCCCAACTTCATAATAATCAAAACCTTCTTCATTATCCATTAATTCACCAATTGCTATTAATTCATCAAGATTCTCATTATCTTGGATTAAATTTTCAATTTCTTCTTTTTTAGCATCCCAATCCTCATCTGATTCATCATAATTTTGGTAAGGTTTACCAAGATCTTCATTTAATTCTCCAACTAAACCTTCATCCTGCAGTAAATCATATATTTTTTGAATTTCTTTTAATGAACTTTCGTCTAAAGCTTTTTGTAATCTTTCTACTACTTCATTAAATTCATTTCCATCTTCTAAATCTATATCTTCTAATTTATCATTTAGAATAAATAAAGATAAAATACGTAAACCATCCTCATCCGTATGTGAAGCAACATCTATTATTTGTTCAACATAATCTTGATGTTTATTATCTTCCTTCATTCCCTTACTAGAAGGTTCATTCATAAAAGCTTTAACTTTTTCAGGAGTATCAAAATATTCTTTTAAATCACCATGTTGTTTATCAACCCAATCATTGGCTTCTTTATCTTCTTTACTGTCCGGATTTTCTTCTATTACATAACCCATAGGAAGACCATCTTTTCTTAAAGGAACATCATCAAATTCTATTTCTTCTCCTTCTTCTGCCATTTCATTATGGTGATACATATATTCTTCCTTGGCGGTAACAATAAGATCATCCTTATTGTCTGAAGAATCTATCCAATCTTTATCTAAACCAGGACCATTTTCAGCATCTCCAGTTTCTTCTAAATAATAAAGAGTATATTTGAAATCTTTATCCCCTTTATAATCTTCATCACTCCAAGGTGAAACAGTATCCATATCCGGCGTTTCTGCTAATCCAAAATATTCTAGTAGAGATGATTCTTTTTCTTTAACTACTTTAAATTCATCCTTATTTAAATCTATTGATTTCCAAGGATAACCTTCTCTATTTGGGTCAAAATCATAGTCAATAATATATGTTTTAGCAGCTTTTTTATGTAAACCGTGTGCTATTTCTCCTACTTTTCCTTCTTTACCTTTATGTTGACCTTTTGTAATTATAACTTTATCACCAGGCTTAATGGATTCTTTTAAATTTAATTTAGACTCTTTATAAATAAAACCATCTTTATTAATCAAAGCTATTAAATCTTCAACTTTTTTAATTTGAGTATCACTAAAAGAAGATTTATTATTATTCCATTTTTTTATGGCTTTACTTAATTCAGTTTTAGATTCGGAAAATTTAATTTCCTTATAAAATTGATTAAACATTTGACCTTTATCTGGCCATAATGTCTCATTTAATGTCTCATTTATAGGAATTTTTTGTTCAATTCCATATTTTCCCTTTAGATCTTCTGTTGGTTTGCTTTCAACATACCCTACTCCTTTAAGACCAAATTGTCCGTCTTTAACATAGAACAAAGGATCCTTAATTAAATTAGCAAATACTATTTGCTTTAATTCTTCTACTGTTTTGTCCACATTTTTTGGATCAGACATCTCAGCATAAAAACCCTTGAGTATTTCGTTAGCATTAAGGTTTTCTACTTTCTTTTGATCTAAATCCCAAACATTAGGATTTAATTTCTTTTGATCCTTAACAAGGTTTTGATTGAAAGCAATAAAAGGATCAATATCCTCCTTAATTAATTTTTTAACACCTAAAATTTGTTTTTCCTTTAATACTTTAACTGCTGTTGAAAAATCAGTGTATTGATTAAAGTAATTAGAAAATTGAATTCTTGCTTGTTTTAAGAAAAAATTCTTATCTCCTTTACCTTCTAGTATTAATTTATATTGATCTCTTAATGTTTTCATTTCAATAATTTTATCAAATCGTCTAAGTAATCCTTAATCAAATCAGTACTGTAAAGTATTTTAAAATCAGGATCAGTTTTATAATATTCTATTGTTTCTTGTTTTGCTTCTCTTAAAAGTTTAACTACTTCATTGAGTTTAGATTCAATATCAGTAAAATGTTGTATTCTATTGATTACAAATTTATCTAATTTAGGATCTCCTTCCCATAAATCAATATACTCCATCCCCTTAGAAGCTTTTCTAGTGGCATTTTTATCTACTAATTTATATCCATCTAAAATCTCTCTTAATACTTTATTTAAACTCATGGATCAAATCGTAATATTGAAGTAAATTAACTAAATTATCATTAGTTACTTTAGATTTTTTATCTACTTCAACTAATAATTTATCTATTTCTTTTAATTTAATTGAAACTGACTGATCATCAATGTTTTCAGTTATTAATTTAAGTTTTCCTTTTATTCTTCCTACTTGTTCATTATAAAAAAGTTTCAACCTATCAAAATTATCAATGTTGCTAATGTACTCTTTTAGAACAACTTTTTGATCATGATTTAAATTATCATACTTAACGTTAAACTTTTCAAGTAATAATTTATAAGTTAAAATTCTTAACCCTTTATCTTCATTCAATTCTTTCAATTCTTCATCTTCTACTTCTTTTGGAGTAGTTAAATGTTCAAGAATTGTCATTTTATTATTTATTATTTCTTCAGGATTAGCTTTAGCTTCTAATAAATTATAAAGAGAAGCATGTACTTTATAATTAGGTAATTTAGTTTTAAAGAAATCTTCTAAATTATAATTATTTTTAATTTCTCTAATTAAATGATATTTTTGTTTTTTTAAAGCTTCTTTATCTAATTTAGCTGATGATTCTAAAACAGAATTTAAAGTTAAATTAGCTTTAGATTCTGTTAATTGAGTTCTAGAAAGAATTTCATATAATTTATATTCTTTTCCAAGCTCTGTCTTAATAAAATATTTTTTTAAAAGACTAGCTGCCTTTGACTCACTTTCATTAAGTGTATCTGTAGTTATCTGGCGAACCAATAGTTCGAATAAAATTCCAGTATTCTTATATTTGGAATGCTTTAATCCCATTAGATTTTATTATACGTATTTAAAAAGGTTAAAAACTTATTCAGCTATTCTATTTTCATCTAGTAAAGTCCCATCATCATTAGATTCAGTCTTGGTTAGAGACATTTTCTTTTCTTCTAGTAAAATTCTATGTTTCTTGAACTTTGACATTTCAGCTTCCAAAGCTAAAGGAGAACCACCCTTATAATTGATTTTTTGTTTTCCAATTTTTTCTCTTTTCAAGTCTTGATTACCTAATCTATCTTTACCAAATGGACTATCTTGAGTATTTCTATTTGATACTTTTTCTTTAGGTCTTCCTAATGGAACATTTTCATCATATCCTGTGGGCACCGAAGCATCTTTATATCTGCCAGTTCCATACATTGAAGCTAGATCATGAGGTGTACCATATGATTTTCCTGATTCAAGAGGATCATTACCTTCTTCAGCTATTTGAGTTAGTCTAAATTTACGTTTTTGATCTTCTGCAATTAAATCTCTCATCTCATCATATGATTCTTCACTAAGATGTAAGATATTTTCATAACACCAATCACTTGGTAAAATGCCAGATTCCATAATATTATTCATTAACTCTACTTTTTCCTTTAATAGAGCAATTTTTTCTTGATCATATATTATTGAAGGAGTAGTAAGAGATAATTCAAAATTAGTTAGATCTTCATCCTTATAACCTTGAGCATAGAGATGGACTAAAGCTATTTTATATAACTCAGAAATACAGATTCTTTGAATTCTATCAATTGTTCTAGCAAATCTAATATCTTGAGCCGCTAAAGTTGCCTTTCCCGATAAATCTTTTTCATACCCCATAAATGCTTTTGGAACTTTAAGAGCAGCAAATAACTCATCTCTTAAGAAAATAACATCAGTAATTCCATCATATGCTAATCCAGGAAGATTATCAATTTTAGTAGAACTATTAGTACCTCTTACAGGCATATAATAATCCTCAGTTAAATTCTGCATATTAAACTTTAGATTATACTCCCCTGTTCTTTGATCCATAAAAGGAGTACGTTTCAAGTTAGTAATAGTCTTCTGCATGAAATTTTCAACTTCATTAGGAGGAATATTACCTATATCAAGATAAAAAATACGTTTATCTGGTGCCCTAACTATTCTATGAATTAACATAGCATCCTTCATTAAAGCATATTGTTTATATGCTCTTCTAGCAGGTTCAATATAACTTCTACCATAAGGTAAATAATTAACATCAGTCAATAATCTAAAATGAGCCATCTCATAATTATCAAAAACTGGTGAATTAGGATTATCTTCTACTACTGTATTATTATAAGTTGTACCTCCAGCTACTATTCCCTCAGGACTATATTTAAATTTAACAGCCATTGGTTGATTTTTATCAAACTGTTCAATTCTTTCAATATGAAATGCAGTAAATGGAATTACATTATATACTCCAAATTTTTCTGAAATTTCTAGTTTTAAAAAGAAATCACCATACTTACACATTTGACGAATCCAACTCCATAAATTAAATTCAATATTTAATACATCATAAAATAAATTATAAAGAGTTTTCTGGATGTCTTCATTACTACTTCTAATTTGAAGTACTTCATTCATATCATTTTTAAGAGTACTTTCATCTGAAATAATGTCAAGAGCTGAAGCTATAATTGCATCCGCATCCATAACATCATAATCAGAATATAGTTGAGGTCTTAATGTTAAATAATTAATTGCCATCTGACCCCCATAAAGCGAAGTCTGATTATTGTATATTCTACTAAATCGGTCAACAAAAGCGTTATTTTGAAGAACACCACTTCGTTGAATTTGATTAATATCTACTGTCTTTAATTTATTATCTCCTTGATTTCTGATTATTACATCAGTAGAAAATAATCTTTGTAGTCTAGAAAATAAATTTCTTTGGGCCATTATTCGTTGTTGTTAAATAACCATCTTATATCTTCTCTATGTCCATTTCCCAAATCCATATCATACGGATTTCGAATAAATTTAGATGAATAAACACCAGAATGATTAGAATTTCTGTTTACTTGAATATTATTCAGGATAGCTCTAGATGTGTCTTCATTTACAGATTTAAATCTAAATGAAGTATCTCTTAGATACATGCTGATCCCCGAACATACAACCAAATCATCATTATACCCCGATTGAGCTTCAGGTCTTCCGTTTTTCCATATAAAAACTTTCATTTCCTCTAAAGTTCTTTTAGAATGAATTATAACAGCATGGTCTGAAATGTATTCTCTAAGTTTATTTAACATTAAAGGTCTAGTCTTTAATGAATTAGTAAACCCAGGAACCATATCCCCTGTATTGTTATTGAAATATGAATCAGCATCTACATTACCTGATTTTGGAGAATAATATAAATTTCTATATCCTTTATCTATTACAGTTCCTATAGTATCCCAACCAATACTTGAATTTTCAATCACTAAAAGAGCATCATTATATTCAGTAGCTATTAAATATAATAGTTTACCAAATTCCCTTGTAGCTATTTGACCTTTATATTCAGCTACTTGAGTATTTGTTTCTATATCATATATTGAAAAGGCAGAATAATCTTCTCCGTTACCTCTAGCAACGTCAGCAATAACAGTATATGTTCTACCACCATCAGCACGTTCCCATATCCAGAGAGAATTATCTTCTCCTCTAATTTCTATTGGATCTTTTATATATGTTTTTTCGTAAAAATCTATATGTTCAGCGGGAAAAAAAGTATGACCTGATGTATTAAAATCACAATCACATTCTTGGGCTGCAATTCTCTTATCTCCTAGTTCATCATCTTGCTTGTCTCTCCATGCTTGATTTCGTTCAGGATGAACTTGCCAAGGTAATCTTATAGGAAAAAATGAATTTCCTTTCTCTTTATTTTCAGCTTTAACCCAAGTTTTATGGAACCAGTTACCAGTTCCATTTGGAGTTGATAATACTATAGCTCCACCACCAGTAGCAAGTGTTTGTTGAGCTGAAGCCCAAATGGGTTCAACACCTTCAATAAACGCAGCCTCATCAATAATAAGAAGAGAAGCAGCTTCTGATCTAGCTGAGTCCGAAGCAGCTGAAGTAGCCTTAATTATGGAACCATTTACTAACTTAAGACTAAGTTTATTCATTTCTTCAAAGTCTACTTTTAACCAACTAGGTAGACCTTCATAAGCAAATTTCACTTTAGTTACCATATTTTTAGCAACATCTTGCTTGGTAGCTAAACAAATAATGTTTTTATCCTTATGAAAAATCATTAACCATAAAGCAAAAGCAGCAGCTAAGGTAGAAATTCCTAATTGTCTTGATTTTAATATAATAGTAAAATCATTTTCTTGCCATCTCTGTAATACCTTTTCTTGGAAAGGATATAAGGCAAAAAGAATTCTTCCCCTTATAGGATGAGAAATATATACAAATTTCTTAATGAAATAGGCTGGGTCACTCGCACATTTTATGTATTCCTTACGGATTACTTCTTTTATATCTTGACTCATTTTATCTTCCAGTATAAGCTAGCTCCAAAAGTAGGTTTAAACTCAGGAGTAACACCTACTTGAAGACCATAAATATGTCCTTTTTTATCTTTATATAATCCACCAACTCCAGGTTGACTAAGTAGACCTAAATAAATTTCTCTTTTGTTCAAAGTTACTTCATTAGTAACAATTTTTGTTGGTAAAATCAAAGAATAATTTATTTGCCTTGATTTTATTTTGTTTTGTTCAATACTATCACTAATATAAAGTGAAAGAGTATCATTAATTATCGAATCTTGGTAATAGTAAGTTGCATAATAATCGTCTAATATTTTAGCAGTATCAATAGGAATAGTATCATAATGTTCTATTCTAGTATGCCACTTAGGTATATAAACAGGAATTTCCTTTGGAATAGTATCATAAACTATTTCAATTTTAGTCTTAATCTCAGGTTCAACAGAAGTTTCACACCCTCTAAACCAAATTATTAAAACTAAAATAATTATAACTATCCAATAGAATTTATTTTCTATCTTCATCTAATTGTTTTTTATGAGACTGTAACTCCTTTTTAACTTCCATTTTCTTTTTTAGAAGTTTAGCTATACTCTGTTTTTCACCAGGTTCAGCTTTTTTTAATTTTTTAACTAATTGTTTAATGTCCTTTTCTGTTTGAATTAAATTCTTAGCTACTAAATTAAATTTATCTTCATTTAAATTATTTTTTTCACGTAATACACTTTCAATATCAGCATAATAAATACCTATTATATCAGGATATTCATCTGGATTTTCATCGTATCTTGATTTAATAAATTCAATAATATTCTCCTTCCATTCTGACAATTCTTTTTGATCATCCAAGTCTGGTCTTGATTTAGTTTTTCCAAAATCACTAACCCAAATATAAGCTAATTCTTTAGCTGTATTAAAATCCATATCTTGAATTTGCTCAATACACCATTCTTCCTGTTTTTTAGGATCTTGTATATGATCCTCATTTAATTCAACATCCAATCCCTGATCAGTGAATTTTTTAATATCTCGTTCAGGAGTGTCTTTTTTTAATTTAACTGCTCCTTTTTCTTCCTCTTTTAAATCTTTATTAACTAATTGGATAAATTGTTTATCTGTTATATCACGATTTTTCCATCTCTTCAAAATAGGATTATTTAAATCTAATGATGCACTAAGTTTAATAGCATCAAAATGGTATTGTTTTAATTCACCATCAGTAAAATCACTACTTAAATCACCTAACCATTCGTTTATTTGATCAGTTTTAGAAATTTCATAACCTGCTTTTTTTAATTTATCAACGATAAATTTAACTACACTATTTTTATCAACATTATCATTATAATAAACCATATGCCAATCTTTTGACGCTAAACAAGAAGCAATTACATTTGAAGCTTCATTTTGATTTTCGTTTAATTCTTCACGGATTATTTCTTTCAAACGAGATTTTTTCATCAGGACTATTTTGTTATAAATATACAAGGACAACGAAAGCCCTTTACGGGCTTCCATCTTCTTTTATGTTTTTAAAACTATTTTATAATTCTCTTAATTTGATCAATTCTTTCTTCTGTAGAACCTGATATTTTATGATACCAAGGAAACCATATTTCTAAAAGAGCAAAAATCTCATCATCTATTTTTTGACGATATTCTGGATTTGTTTCTCTTATCCCATTGTTTTCTATCTCAATTCCTTCTGCTGGGATATAAAATATGAAATCATAATCATCTGCTAAGGCACCAGCTACATTTTCAAAGTCACTCTTAGCCCCTCCCTCAATTGAATTAGCTAAATTAGTGAAAGCAGCTACATCTATGACTGTACGATCAGTTATCATATTTTCATTCAAAAGCTCTGAAGCTCTCTCGGCTAAAAATATAAGTTGACCTTTAAAAGTAGAATCATTATTAAGAGGAATTCCTTTATCTCTCAACTCCTTACTGCGTTCAGTAAATATTTTATACCCTTTAAACTCAGGTAATTCAGCGAGAGTTTTCGCCAGTGTTGTTTTCCCAACACTCATACTTCCTGCTAAACCTATTTTCATTTAATTTTATTTAATATTTCAATAAATCTTTTAGTGTCTTTTGGTTGAAGGATGATTTCATCAAATGCTCCATAACCAGATTTCCCAAAAATATATTTAAATCCCTCTTTTACACGTCTCCAAAATCCTCCTTTTCTTAAGGAAATATGAAGTTGACATTCATTATCTCCAGGGAAATAAGTTATTGAAAATACATGATCAATTGAATGACATTCACATATAAAGTTCTCTTCTTCAAACATTAACTCTTCTTTTTATTATAATTTCCTATTATGTTAAAATAACCAAAACTCTCTGCTATAGCTGTTGTCTTAAATAATGGTTGCGTATTTAAATAATGAAAACACTTCTTTTGTTCTTCTTCTTTCATTAAATCAAAACTTGAACAAGGAATTATGTGATCTATTTCCCAGACTTTCCCATAATTAGACCAATTCATTTCAGGAAGAAATAGTGATTCCAAATATAATTTATAATCTTCTATTGAACAACCTAATAATTCAATAGAACTACTAAATTTATAATTAAACTTCAAAGCTTTATTAATCCTAATTCTTGTATTATGAATTATTTTATTTTTAGGGATTAAAAGATATTTCTTATGATTCCTTTTGTATATTTCTTTGTTTTGATTGTAATAACTTCTAGAATATGCATTTATTTTTTCTTGGTTTATTTTATTTTCTATTTTTCGTTTTTCTTTTCTTTTTAATGTAAATTTATTAGTTCTAACTCTATTACAATCAAAACAATAAGATCTATGCCTCTTTCCGTCTTTAGGAAAATTAATTAATTCATAACTATTTTTACATTGGGCACATTTTTTCAAAATCTAGTCTTCCCTTTCATTCCCGCACTTTTATGAAAAGGTAATCCAGTTTTTTCTTTTATCCTCTTAAGGAAAGTTTTTTCATCAAACTGAATTCCGTGAATATAAAATTCTTTTTTTCCTTCTCCAGTTATCACTGCAGGTCCGATCATGTTGTGGAGTTTACCCTCCCAAATAAACATTACTGTGCCATCTGCCTTTTTAACTCTCCTTGGTTCGTTCTGTTCAAACATGATTTTTATTTTAAGATGAATCTTTCTTTATTTTCCCACCTTTTACCTATTGAAATTTTATATTCAATATCTTCTTCACAATATTTAAACCATTTTCTTTGATTATTTTTAATTATTTCCTTAACTTCTTCCGAAAGTACATTTTGTTCAAAAGCCAATCTTAGAGCTGTATTCAGATAAGGATTGGACATTAAAAACTCAAAACCCGAACTATAATTACCATCTTCTCCATAACGAGAAATTAAAGTAGTACGATAAGGATCTGTATGAGGATGAAAATAATAATCTGCTTCGGAATCACTTCCTAAACAAATACAACTTTGACAATCGTGTTTCCAATTCATCTTTCATAAAGATAAGAACTTTTCTAATTTAATCAAAGATAAAGACCATCTTTTTCATCTGCTTTCATAACTTCAATAAGAGCTTCTTTTCTAAGTAAACTTTCAGCTACATAAATACCCTGGCTACCTGAAACTGTTATCCCTCTAGCACTTAAAGCATCACCTACAAAATAGACATTGGGATATTGTTTTAATTCCAAATTATGATAGTGAACCGAAGGTTCTCCAGTAAGATATTTGACCTCAGGAATGTACATACCCCAATCATCTCCAAAGTTAAAAACTTTATTCATATCCTCAATAAAATCTAAAACATATTGAGCATATTCTCCAAATGCTTCTTTAAATTCCTTTAAATCAGGAACTTGATCACAAGTTACTCCTAAATTTTCAGACGTTTTAGAAGGTTTTCTAGAAGGAGAATAATAAATTCCTAGATTATGTTGACCATCATTAAATGGATATTTTGAATGATGTTGACATTTTTCAACTACCTTTCGAGCCCATTCAAATGGATTTTCAATTCCTCTAATTTCCATTAGAATACCAAAGTTAGTCATGTTGTTTCGATATTTCTCATCGTTTTTAGCATGACCATTATAACTTATAGAGCCATAAGTCTCTTCTACTGCCACAAAAGCTGCATTGTTATTTGTGCAAAAGCTACGAAGACTTACATTATCAAATTTTCGATAAAGTTTGAAATCATAACTCACATCAATTAATTTTTGGAAATATTTTTGTGGAGCCTCAAAACGAACACCAATTTGAGCTGGTTTAGTTTCAAGTTCTATTTTATTTCTTTCTAAAAGCTTTTTGGAAAGATCCATTCCTGACTTTCCAACAGCAAATACTAATTTATCAAAACTATGCTCATATACTACTTTATTAAAACTAAAATCATAATCAGGTTCTTCTGTAACATAAACAATTTTATCATAAAAATTAATATCTACTACTTCAGTCTCCCATAAAAATTTAACTCCCTTTTCAACTAAATAATTATACCAATTTTTTCCAATTTCATGAAGAAAATCAGTTCCTATATGCCAGACAGGGAAAAGACGAAGCCCAAAATATGGTTTAATAAAATTAGGTTCTTCTGTTGGATTTGAACAAGCAATTACTTCAGGTTTAGGGTGAAAACGTCTAAAATTTTGGATTACTTGATCCATCAGTTCCATAGCTTTATCCTCACCACAATATTTACTTAATAGGCCTCCTATCTCAGTGTGATATGTTAATTTACCATCAGAGAAACCACCTGCACCTAACATACCTATCATCACCTCTTCCGGTTGTCTATCATAGGGATTTTTTCCTTTATCTATAATTAGAATTTCTCCTTGATAATCATTATCTACCAATTTTGTAGCTAGATTGATACCAGCCACACCTGCCCCTACTACTATAATTTTTTCCATGAAATTAATTTAATATTTGAAGTTACAAACTTATTTGATTTAAACAAAGTTAGAGAAACCCTTACGTAGTAGGCCACAACTCTACCATGTAAGGGTTTATCAGAGGTTATGAATCTCTATTACTTTTTAATATAAAGATGTTCTTTAGGTTCCCACTTCCAATCACTAGACTTGAAACCTTTCATAGTTTTCATTTTTTTAAATTCAGCAGAAGTAGCTTTTTTCTTTTTTAAGATAGATTTAATTTCTTCTTTTAAATTTACCTTAAGTCCTTTAGGATTTAATTTGTTAATTTTAGCGGTTAAAGCTCTAGATTTAATGTAAAGAGGATCAGATAAAATTATTTTTCCTCCATCTTGAACAATTTTATCTAATTTATCATTAACTTCATTTCTTTGTTGAATTAAAGACTGAAGTTCTTTTTTAACTTTATCATTTAACTTTTTATATCCCGCTGTGTTTTCATCTTTTTCTTCTCCAATAGCTTCGCCTCCAGTTAATTTACCTTGAACTTCTTCTAGGATGCCAGTTGCCTTAGCAACTTCATCTACAAGTTTAGGTCTAAATTTAAGTAATTTCTTTTGGATGTCTCCTAGATTAAGAAGAGTTTCAGACAAGAGATCAACAATGTCCCCCGATATGTTATCTTCTACCTTATCAAGAAAATCTTCAGCTGGTGGGCCTTCATTAAGTCCTTTTTTAACAATATCATATTCTTTAGTTATCTCTTGATAGATAAAATCTTCCACAGGTTGTTTATTCTTATCATTATAAAGACTAGAATCCATTATAGCCTCATGGATAAGTTGTTTAATTTTATCTCCTTCCTCAAGAGTATGGTCTGATCCAGTATTAAGATCTAATTCTTTAAGTTCAGATTTTATTAAATTTAAATATTTATCTAATAAATCATTACTATCTAACAATAATCCACCAAAACCAAAATTACTAAGAAGAATTCCTACTCCTTTTGCTATATCAGTTCCTTTATCACTTTTATAATCCCAACCTTTTTGATCTATTACTTGTTTTAAAGCTTTCCATTGTTTATTAAAACTATCAAAATCTCCTTCTTTATCCATTATTTCTTCTTTTGCCCAATTATAAATTTGATCAAAATCATTTTTAATGTTTAATTCAGAATTTTCTAGTTCTTTTAACTCTTTTCTAATAGCCTCACGTAGTTTTTGTTCTTCGTTCATTTTTTCAAATAATTTATATCTTAAACTTAAGTTATTTCTACGAGGATTATAATCTATATCATTATTTTTAAATGCCTTTTGCATTTTTTCTAATTCAGATGTAGAACTAGTTAATCCATTATTTATCCAATCATTAGAAAACTTTTGTAATAGAATAACTTCATCTCCATATCCTTTTTTATTAGGGATGATTTTATCTATCTTTACATTCTTCCACATGTCCGCAAATCTATACGGAACTATATCTCCTTCCTTCATATTAATGTATAAGTAAATTTATTACCCCAAATCTTAGCTGATTTATGACATACTTCCATAAATATGTTAAAATCCTCTAAACGTTTAAATACCTGACATCCTGCTGACCATTTACCAATTTCTTGGGAATCCTTTCCAGCATGATGAATGTTAATTCCAAATAGACCTTCATCCACTTTTTCTGGGGATAGATCATATTCACTATCTTTATCGTTATCTCTATAGACCTTAACAGGTTTTCTTTGAACTAGAGCTTCATATTTTCCTTGATGCAGACCAATTTGCCAAGCTCCTTTATATTGTCCCGGAACAAGGATGGCAACTCCTGATTTATTTAATAAATGCTGAGAATAATAAACCCCAGGTTCAGTTGTTATTGGATATTCATGATATTGCCAAACTCCTCCTATTTGATATGAAATAGTAATAAGGTCGTCAAATTGGTTTGTTATTGTTGTCTGTGGATTCCTAGTACCGATAATATTAAGATTATAGTCCCCTCCCTCAAACCAAACGAGTTCTTTGGGAAGCATTTGTTTTATGAGGGAGGGACTATATTTCATTAAACTATAGTAGTTTTCTTAGCGAAAATTGACCATACTACAGAAGCTAGGGCAATAACTGAACCAGTTACCATCTGCCAGCTAGCTGCATCTACAGCTTGGCCATTGATTACTAGGAAAGTACCTACGATTGTTAAAATGTGTCTTAAAAGTCCGAATAATTGTTCTTGTGTCATTGTTTAAAAGTATAATATGCGGTCTATACCGCGTTAATAAAAGTGATCTCTTTTTAACATATTATCCCATGTTAACAGGGTTTTAATCTTTATAATTGACTATATATCTTAATTTACCTTCAGGAGAAAAAACAAAAATTAAATCTTCTTGTTCAATAGTTAATTTAATGTCTTTCTTACCTTCAGATTTACCAGCATATTCACGAGCATCCTCTTTAGTATTCTCTACTTTAAATTCTAACTTAGGAGCATCGTTTAGATCTACAAGTTGATTGTTTAAAATTCTTGCTAATTTTTGAACGTCTCCAACCATCAAATTTTCGTTTTCAGTTAAGACCTCCTTGATTATATTTTTAAGTTCTGATTTTTTCATTTGTGTTTACAAGAGCAGCTCTTGTTTTCATTTAATTTTTCCTTAATATTGGAATGACCAGGGACATCATTTTTCTTACTTTTTTCATCCATAAAATATTCTGCTCTACTAATGGCCGAATCTAGACCATCAAAAAATTCATCATCCCCTATAATATTATAAGCTTTTTTCTTAAGAGCTTCTATTTCTTTAATAATCCCCGGAATCTTAGCACGATCTAAAGCCCAAGTACCTTCTTTAAGTTTTTCCTTTTTAAGTTTTTTTACAGTCTCACGAATTACTTCTTTTATATCTAATTTCATTTCTTTTATCAAAGGTTTATTTTGGAATATCTCCAAAGGACTTATATAATCTGTAGTTCCATCAGGTAATTCAACAGTTAATTGATTAGGTGGTTTTTTATCTCTATCTAACACTTTAACTTTCACCCAATTTTTATTTTTTAATATGAAAGCATATCCTCTATTTCCCGAAAATAACTTTCCATTCATCTTTCCGCTTTCATCTAATTTAGGTTTATTCATATCATAATACTCATTATCTGTTATTTTCTTAGAGAAATTTTTGAATTTAGTTCCAGTAACTTCAGCTCCTAGTCTAGTTTTGTAAGGTGGAGCAAAAATAACACCCCAACCTTCTTTTGGAACCCAATTAGCTACAGATCCTTTTTTATACGACCAGCTAATTTTATTTCTAAAATCTTTATGTTTTTTTCCTACTTTTAAAATTGACTTTCCATCAACAAAAAGATTTTTCAAATCAGCTTCTAATTTATTAAGATCATCATAATAATAATAATAAATCTCATCTTCTCCTTTTGTCTCAGTCAATTTTTTGTTATCCACTTGAACTATATTTTTAATTGATTTTCGATAGGTTTGCGCTCCGTTAATATGGACAAATACATTTTTGCGGTCTGGTGAAATATTTTTAATCCAATATTGTTGTGGGTCCCCTTTAAATTTAACTCTTGAATCTGGACCTAAACGAAAATGTTTTATTATTTCTTCTTCAGTCATTTTTTAATTCAACTTTGAAAGTAACCCAATTTTTTTCACCTGTTTCAATACTTAGTTCAACTTTATCAAACCAAGGTTTAGATTGAGCCCAATCAGTAAATTTTTCCATATATCTTTTATATTCTCCAGGAGCCCATATTTGATTATCATTATCTTCTCTCCAATCCATATCTCCATCCATTTCTCTTTCATATCCACTTTCTTCATCGTCAATCCACCTTCCTAAATCATTAAATTCTACTGAAGTATAATTATCCCCTGAATGTTCATCATCAGACGTTTGGCCATCCATTCTCATAACAGACAAATCATTTTTAATTTGATCTATAGTAGGTTTGGTTTTGTTAGGAGTATAATTTTCTTTATTAATAGATTTGATTAGGGCATCACCTTTAGCTTTAGTAATTCCTTCATCATTATATGGGCCTTGGTATGGATTTATCCAAATATCTTTGACATTGGGAAATAATTTTTTAAGTCTTTTTACTATTCTTTCTGGCGACTCATCAAAAAGAATAACTTTAGTTCCAGGTTCAGGTCTTATAAAAGCGAGCTTATTATCTTTTGTCAAACCAAAAGTTTTTTGTTCACCTCCATCATTTCCTACAATATTTAAACCTTGACCTTTATCTTGACCTTCATAAAGATTTCCACTTAAATCTTGATCATCATGTTCTATATTTTGTTGGTCTAAAACATCAGTAAAATCTTGATAATCTTCAGGATTAAAAAATGTAAATACATCCGAATAACCTATTTTAGGTTGTTTGAATCCCATATCTTGAATAATATCTTGTACCTTTCTAACATTACCAATATCTAATATTTTAACTTTCATTTTGAAACCACCATCTTCTGGTATTTCATCCGAATCATCTAATCCCTTAACTTCATTAACATTTAATTCAGGAAGATTTTTTACTGCTTCTTTGAACCCTTTCATAGCTTTAAGTAATCCACCCCATTTAGACTTAATCCACTCAAGCCCTTTATCAATTATATTTTCAGCAATTTTATAAGTTTTGTCAGATGCTCCTTTTTTTACTTTTAAAGCAGGAACTTCCATCTTACGTTTAGTATCTAACTGAGCATTCTCCATAGCTAGAAGAATTTTTTTAGTATTTAAATTTAACTTTTCAAGAGCAGCTTCCCATAATTCTTTATGAGATGCACTAGGATAAGAATATTTAAGAACTTTAGTTAGCTCAGCAACCCAACCATCACCTTCAGATTTAGATATATTAAAATCTTCCATAAATTTAAAAATCAATTTTAATTGTTGATTTCCTTCATTACTTTTTTTCTTAATATCTGCTACTGTATCTTTAATTGAGGCTTGTAATTTTTCAATCTCAGTTGAATTTTTTTGATATTCTTCAATTGCTGCTTTAAGATCATCAGCCGAAGATATTTCATTAATTAATTCAGTAATTAAAATGGAGAATTTACCCATAATAGCATTTATTTATACATATCAACTTTTCATCAAAACATCATAGGGTAATTCAAGAATGTTTGCCTTATAAGTAAATATAGTTTTGTTCTCTGGAACACATTTAAAGTCAAGACCATATGGTTTACCCATATTTCGAGAAAAAGCTAATACAGGTAGTTTACCATCCTTTTCTATATCTTCAACTGTAAAATAAATATTGTTGACTTTAATATTTAAACTACTATTACTAAACGAATTAGCTGGAGAATAACTAAAATCACTAGAACTAAATGTTTTTTCAATAATAATAGGTTTAGGTGTTTCATTACCAAATATAATATTTTCATCATTATATTCTGGGAATCCCTTAATTATTATCCTTCCATAAGGTTTATTATTTATAGGATTTATCATTAAATACTTTCCAGGTAATTCAGTACTTTCCTGTGGTATTAAATTTTCAATATAATTTCCTAAGAATGACGATATAAATTTATCATAAACATATTTATATCGTTTAACACTACTTTCCCATATAAATCCACCCTCTTTTTTAATTGAAACATTACATATTATTTTATTATCTCTTATAAACTGAACATCTGATTTAAAATATTTATTACTTCCCGTGTCTGAAGTATTAACTACTGAATCCGCAAATATACTATGAGATGTTTGTGAAGAAATAAAATTAATATTTGTTCCTTTATTAATATATTTATTTATTTCCTTTTCTAATATTTTTTCATTGAATTTTCCTGGTGAATTATCACCTTGTAATTCTTTAGGTTTAAAATAAATAACTATTTTATCTTTATATTTAAGTCTTCCTAATGAAGAACTACCTTTACCCTCATAAACATAATTGGGAAGCAAAGCAATTTCCTTAATTAAATCTTTACGATTGAATTTTTTGTTTATTAAAACAGTAAAAGATTTCTTAGTAAACTTAAAATTAGTATTATCTAACTTATATCTATCTCCTAAAAAAGTAGCTGCCTCCTTTAATTCGGGCAAACATCCTTTGGGAAACTTTAAACGTCTACCAAAAATCCATCTAAGGATTATATTCATGTAACTTATTCGGTTTCTTCAGGGTCTTCAGGTGCTGCTTCTTCCTCAGGTTTTTCTTGAGGAATTTGACTTCCTTGTTTCAAAACTCTAGATAAAGCATTTGATGAATTTTCTCTTTCCTTTAAATTAGAAAGATAATATTTTTTTCCTTCAATTTGAGCAGTCCAACTTCTTCCAGTATATAGTAAAAAGAAATGTTGATCATTCATTAATACTATTTTAAAAGTAGTTGGTTTGGGTGCTACCCATTGAACTTCCTTAATAAACAATTCATATTGATCAGTTAACAGATCAATAATTATCTTTTTTACTTCAGGAAATTTATCAATAATACTTTGTTGATCTAAATCTAAACTAATATGATCTCCACCCTCAGATTTCTTACCATACTGTTTAAGTAAAATAGATTTAATTCTATTCTTTAACTCAGATTTAGTCATTTCAATACTTTTTTAACTGCTTCTTTAATTCTTTCTTTAGCTAATTTACCTTTAGCTATATTAGTAGCTCTTCCAACCATCACTTTCTCTGCATCTTTACCATATCTTTTAACAAAATCTCTTTTTTGTCCTTTTAGATCTTGCATAACAGAATCTCTTTTTTCCAGAGTTTTATCTGCTAAAGATTCTTTTTTAGTATATCTGCCAGTATTAGGAATTTTAGCTTTAGGAGTCATGTCTTTTAATATTTGTCTACCTTCAGCACCTAACTTACTAACTAAATTACTAATTTCTTTATAATCTGATTCAGATGACTTATAAACTCTAGAATCATCAGAGTAAGCAGCATTCCAATCGTATGACTTTAAAAGATTTATTAATTTCTCTTTGTCATCTTCTTGGATTACTTCTCTGATGATTTCTTTAAGTTTTTTCATTTTACCTTGTCTTCTTGTACAGATGCGTTATTGTATGGACTAATTAATTTCTTAACTTCTCCCAAAATAGCACGAGCTTTCTTATGAGCTACTTTTGTGGTTTTTGGATGTTCTTCGGCAAATTGAGCCATTAAAGTGTTAATCTGCTCAAATAATAATTGTGTTTGTTTTTCTTGTTCCATTGTAATCTTTAGTTAAATTTATGCTGTTATATCTGCTATTTGTTCATTCATATCATTTGTTATCTGATTCACCGCGTCTTCATGGCTAAGTTCCATATAAATTAATTCATTATAATATTCTGAAACTGAATGCATGAAATTATCTCTTAATTTAGATCTGCTAGGATCCTCTTCTTCTTTTACTTCTTTTTTCTTATTTATTGCTGGGTGATCAAAATCTTCATCATCTACTTTTTCATGATCATGTTCTAGGCCATATTCTTTTAAACCGGCCAACTCTTGAAGACGACTAATCTCCATCATTGCCTTGTCTTCTCCACCTTTAATAAGATGAGCTCTGGTAAAATATGTTAAAGTATTACCAATTTGTTGAACTAATTTTTCATCACCAGTTTCTTTAGCTTGAGCCAAAGCATCTTGGAGTAATCCTTGGAGTCCAGAAATATCACCTCCACCAGCAGGAGCTTCAACATCTACATCTTCAACCTCTTCATCTTCTTGTGATGTAGGTTCTAACTCTTTTTCTAGAAGAGATTTTTTTTCATTTAAGACAGAAAATATCTGTTCTTTAATATGTTTTTTTAATTGTGATTTTTTCATTTTATTTTTTCATTTAAAAAATTGGCGAAACCTGAAGCTGTTGGGAATTGATCCTCAAAACGAATAAATGTTGGGGTACCTTCCCCTAATTTATTATTAATTACTTCCCATATTTTGTGAGCCAAACCAGGATCTACACTAAATCCTTCTTCTAATTCACCAAGAGCTCTTTTAGAATTCCATTCACTTATATCAAATTCCTCGTTTGCCATTCTTTTTATCTTTAGGTTCTTCTATTTCTTCTTTTACCTCTTCTATTTCTTCTTCTTCTTTTACTTCAGGTAATTTAATTTCTTCTCTTTGATTAACAACAGTGTCAGTAACTACTTTAACTATTGATTTACCATAAAATGTTTTAATGCTCATGATACGTATTCATTTTTTGTAAGAAGAACCTAAATAACCAGATAAAATCGTTCCTACTGTAGTAGCTTTATTTCTTAGATAATCTAGTTCTTCACTGTTTAATTCATACTTGTGGATATCATATGATATTGAAAGAATACCAATAAATTGATCGTTTAAATCTGTTAAACTTATATTGTAAGAAGACTTAGAATCATATTCTCCAGTTAAAGAAAATAAATTTTTAGTTTCAGCAGTACTATCAGCATGGATTATTACTTCTCCTTCTTTATATAGTTTTGAAACTAATTTGGGAAATAGAGAAACAGGAATATTTTGGAATGTTTCTTTTATTGAAGGTATTGAATCTGAAACTTTTTCGTAGAATATAGAAAACTTTTGGATTGATTTTCCTGTAGGATAAAAGTAACCACCATTATGAAATTGAGAAAGCCAAACTCTATCACATTTTAATTCATCAATTATTTGTTCAAGTTGATTGTCTACTTTTTCATTAAATTTAATAGCTTCCTCAATTGGATTTTCTTTTGTATTAAGTTTACTTTTAACCCATTCTACTGAAACGGGCCCAAGAACCGAAGTTATTAAAGCTACTCCTACCACCACTATTATTTCAATCATTTCTTTAAACTTTGTAAAAATTTAATAGTTTCTTCTTTATTAGATAACAACTTTTCTTTTACATCTCCTGACCAGTTTTCAGAATCTCCTGCTTCACTAAAGAAAGAATTTTGTTGATTTAAATATTCTTCAAACCAAATATTAAAATCTTTAGATACATTATCAACATCTTCATTGATAGTTAATTTTTCATAATTATCCCAAAGACCTCTTACTTTTAAGTCATTTTCAAAATCTATTTGACAATCAGTACATCTTTTATATTGATAATAAAAACTTTTATCTGTGTTTTTCTTCATCAATTTAGAACATGAAGGACAAAATAAAGGAAATAAGATTGCTTTTTTAGCTTCATCTAATTTCGTAATATTTTGTTTTATGCCGTCTTTTATTGTCCAAGTATAATCATTATCTTGCCAAACATCACCTTCCTTATGAGATTCATATTTTTTCTCATAACCTACTCCTGTAACAGTTCCTTCAGTAGACGTCCCTTTAATAAGACTGCGAAGTCGAGTTACATCTTTTTTCTTAAAATCTTTTTTTAGTAAAGTATCTGACATTAATCTTCTTTTTGTAATGCACTCCAAATTTCTTCTGCCAAATAATTAACTTGCTCTTCATTTCTTAAATTATACGGCTCATCACTTAACTGATTATCAAGTATACTTGAAGCTATAATTTTAATTTCAGGAGCATCAGTAAACTTTTGCTCTTTTAGAACTTTTTTAATTACTTCCTTTAAATCTTTTTTATCCATAGGTTTTTCTGTCTTTATTGCTACTTGAACCTGAAATTTAATTCCAGCATCCTTTACTTTCTTTGAAAAACTATCTGCCCCATCTCCATTAATATCTACTACTAAAGTGTCCGGTTTTATTCCTTGTTTAATATCTACTTTTAAACCAGGAAAATCAATTTTTGTTTTAGAAAGATCTAAAAAACGTTTTAGGTCTGATTCAACTTCTTTAACTTTAGGACCGGATAAAATTACTCGTCTAAATGCCATGATTATAAATACATTATAAAGTTAAAGACCTAATTTCTTAAGTTCTTCTATTGTTTGTGTAGTTGATATAAAATGTAAACCTATACCACTATTTGCTTTCCACTCTGTAATAGTTTGTTTATTATCATCAATCAATATTTTGTCTCGGCCCGAATAATTTTGTTTATTTGGTCTTTCAGCAAGTATTAATTGAACTCCAGGGAGATGTTTTTCTACCCATTCCTTCTTTCCTAATCTAGAATTATTACTTCTTGAAGGCGCAGATAATAGTTTTGGATTATAAGGAGCAACATAGTTCCATAATTCTTTACCTTCTGGCATCCAAGACATTTCAGACCAATACTTAACTCCTATTTTATCAATTAATTTCCAAAAGGCTTTAGTTCCATTTTCTTGCTCGTATTCTTTTGAATTTTGGCCAGAAAATTCTTTAAATTGTTTGTCGAAATCAGCTATCACACCATCCATATCAACAAAAATTTCATATTTTGGAACATACAACTCTTTCAGATTCATTTTTCTATTATTTTTATTCCAGGTAATTCTCCTTTAGTTATATCTTTAACTAAATCTACTTTTTCTTCATAAGGCAAACCTGACGTTCTAAATCCATCTCCGGTACCTAATCTTAATATTTCTTCATCTAATCTATCTTCAACCCATTCATGGGGAATATATTTCTTAAATTCTTCAGGAATAACAAAATCGCCTTGATATCCTTTAGATTTTAATCTATCAAAAAAATGCTTAGTAAATACAATACCATTAATATATGATTTAATATTTCTTATACCTCCCTGCTTTCCTAATTTTTTACCAAACCATAATTCTTCCTGTTCATCCCCTACTTCTTCTTCTTCTCCAGGATTATCATAGTTGTAATCATAAGGTTTTACTTTATATTTGTCAGATAATTTATTTCCATCAAGTATAATTCCTATTTCAGGTGTGTTCCCTAATGCTCTTTTTCTAGTTGTAAAGTTTTGATCTCTAGTGGTAGATATAGTTTTACTGTTATCAGATAAACCAGCGGCATCTATTTTATTATCCGCTAATATTTGAAGATAACTCGTGATTGAAGTAAAATGATAAACATTTCCTACTTGTTTAGCTTCATCTAAACTATCAATCACATTAATTTTAATATTTGGATTAATTTTTTCAACTAATTTTATGTAATCTTCTATTTGATATTTTTCAATATCTTCACTTTTTAATTCGGGAAATAATTTTCTAAGACCATATATTAATAAAGATAAAGCTTTACCCCAACTCTTTTTATATAAAGTTATTTCTTTAATATATTTTGAAACATTAGAAATATCTTTTTCTATTACTTCTTCTCTTTCATCTATATCAGCAGCATCCATAGATTTAGAACTTAAAAATTTAGTATCTTTTTCCCAATCTCTATTATAAACTTTAGTTCCTGCTTTAACTGTTCTGGGTTCAATGTCCCTTTGATTATCAAAATAATTAAATGGTTTAATTTTATAGTTTTCGCTTAATTTATCTCCATCAAGAGTTATTCTAACTCCAAAATCTTTCCCAAAAATATATCTTGGTGTTTTTAAGAAGTTTTTTTCTCTAGTTAACGATACACCTCCTTTAGTATGTCTAGTTGACTGTTTTAATTTATTATCTTTTAAAATAGATAAGAATTCACCAAATCCAGTAAAATGATATAAATCTCCTCTTTGTTTAGCCTCAAATACTAATTTAGGATCACTACTAGTAAAATTATTTTTTCTCATTATAGTTTTAGCTATTGCTTTATTAGCAACTCCTATAAACGGAATATTTAACTTTGTTTTACTATCAGTAGCAACAACATTTTTATATTTCTTGAGGAAATCAATAAATTTTTGCTTATATTTAGAAAGACGTTCAAAGAAACCTAACAATTCTTCTGGTTCAATGCCTTCACTTCTTGGATCATTTACTCTGTCAAAGAAATGATCTGAAAATTTAATATCTTCAGGTGCTAATTGATCATCTGCAAACTGTTCAACTGAATCTAAATCTTGATGAGTTACATTTTCTTTAACATCAGGAAATAACCTTCCCCATCTTTCATCTCTATCTTTTTTGTAATCTTCTAAATTAATTAATTTATCTTTATAATAAAATTGAACTTTAGAATTAGTTTCTTCTAAATCTTTTAATAGTTGAACATCAATTCCATCTAAAGCTTCTAGAAAAATATCATAAGAAATTACATATTGATCAAAATTAGGTAACTCAGTTTTATTTATTTTTTCTTCAGCTTCAACTTTATCTAATCTATCTGTTTTAGAAGCCTTTTGGTAATAATTAAAAGGTTCTATTTTGTATTTTTCACTAAGTTTATCTCCGTTTACAGATATACGAACATCTAAGGAATCAGCACCTATCACTCTATTTAAATTTCTATTGAAATTTTTATTTCTAGTAAATGAAATACTAGTTGAAAGATAAGCTTTTAAAGAATTATCTATTAATATATTTGTTAATGAGTCAACATTAGTAAAATGGTAGAGTTTTCCCCTTTGTTTAGCTTCTATAATTACATTTTCAGCTACTTTTAATAATTCCGGATCCTTCACTAAAGGATAGAAATATTCAAGAGCATCTAATGCTTCACCATGTAATCTCAACTTTAGGATGGGGTAAAGATCAGGTTGTTTCTTTAACTGATCAAATAAATGAGCATAAAGAGCCCAATATTTTATTTCTGGATGAGCATCTTCGTATGGGCCTTCTTCTATTTTAGTTAAATCAACCATAAGAACTTCGGGTTCTTTTCCTAATTGGAAAGCAATGTCCATTCTTGTGTTTCCTGAAAAAACACGATAACCACTACTAAATTTAAGAACAATAGGATAATCTATAGACTCATCATTTTCAATTCTCTTGTAAAGATTATCTAAAGTTTTTTCATTTCTGAATTCAGGATAAGACTTATAATTTTTGATTAATCTCAATAAATCTTCTTTACTATCAGTATTTGAACGGTATCCTATTTTTTGATCAAATTCTTTAGATATTTTTGTTGGTTGGGCTTCTTTTACTTTTTTTATAAACTCATCTTCAGATTTAAACCAATCATGTCCCTTGAGTTCATGTTCGATTTTATATTCTAATTTAAGTTGATCATCAGAAGGCATTTGCCAACCAACATTTTTTGATTCAGCCACTTGCTTTAAATTCTTGTTTGCTTCTATAGTATCTTCTAATTCTTTTTTCTTTTTTATTAGTTTAGAAATAAAATCATCTAAATCAACTACTCTATCTTTATGGTAAAAATTAACTTTTGGATTTTTTTCTAATTCTTTAAACTCATTTAAACTTCTTATGCTATGTTCTATATAATCAACAGCACCAATATATCTTTCTTTATCAAGATCATAATATTTAGATAGAAAAATATCATAGGAATAAACATATTTATCAATGTCTTTTACCCCATCTTTATTAATTAAAATTTCTTCAGATTCAACATATTGTTGATTTGAAATTGTAGATTTATTTAGGTTTGAAGCAGTTTTAAAATAATTAAAAGGAACTATTTTATATTTTTCTGAAAGTTTATCTCCATCTAAAACAATACGAACTGCAGTTCCACTAATACTTCTATTTATTTTATTAAACTTCTTATCTCTAGTTAATGAAATTACATCACTATCTTTTTTTTGGTTTAGGTAAGGTACGTATTCAGTATGACTTCTTAAATGGTCACTTTCTAGTATATTTTTCAATGAACCTAATGTAGTAAAATGATAGAGTTTTCCTCTTTGCTTAGCTTCAGTTAAATCCTGCTTCTGCCAACTACTACCTTGAGATTCAGCAACCTTCTTAGGAATCCCAAAGTTAGTATCATTTTCGAGCCAGTAATCTATATCAACCGGTTTGTTATTATAATAAAAATTAACTTTAAGATTATCTTTTATTCTCTTAACTACTGCTATGTCCATAGAAGTATTAACTTTATTTAAATTAACATCATAAGAATAAACATACTTATCTAAATCAGTTATATCTTTGTAAAGTCTTTCTTCTGCTTCAAAAGGTAGTGCATTATATTTTGAACCTTCAGGATTTTTACTAGCATAATTATTATCGTTAAATTGAGTTAATTTATATTTTTCAGATAATTTATTTCCATCTAAAACAATACGAGCTCCACTTCTTACTGAACCTACTCTTTTGCTAAAATTTTTATCTCTGGTTAAAGATATAGAAGTTTTAGACATAGTTTCCCCAGACCAATGTGTTTTTAACAAATTGCTGTGCAAAATCTTTTCTAATGATTCTAAACTAGTATTGTGATAAAGAATTCCTACCTGCTTAGCTTCAGTTAAATCCTGCTTAAGACTATTCTCCCAACCCCTTAACAGAAGATTACCTTTTTCATAAGCTTCCCTTTCCAATTCTAATAATTTAGAATCTTCATTAATATTAGTTGTATTAATAGGGTGAAGTCTATCTTCTAAATTCTGTTGATGATGTACTAACTCATGTGTAAATGTACGCAGCACATCTTTAGGGTGTCTATAAAGCGTGTATAGCGTTATACACTTGCTATCAGGTTGATAATGACCAGTTTTACCTAAAAACTTTTCAGCATTTGATAACGCGTTATAGACAAATTCCACCTTAGGTAATGGTTTAATATTCCACCCTTGAGATAATGCATACTCCGTTACCTTTTTAATATTAGATTTTAATTCTCCTTTATATTTGTCTTTTGTAAGTAGATTTTCAGTTAGTGAAACTTTTGTTTTTGGGGCATCTTTAATAGGCATATGTAAATCTACATAAAGTGTCCAAGCATCCGGAGATCCTACCGAAGTTAGAGCAGCGTGTCTGTGATGACCATCAATTATTCGATTAGTTTCTCTATCTACTAAAATAGGATTGTAATTCTCTTTTCTTATATCCTCAATATCTCCACTAAGTACTTTTTTATATTCTTGAGCTTGTGCTATAGAACTATCATTCCAATAATTTGCACCAGATTGAACAGGAATTAATTTATCTAATGAAACTTTTTCTAATTTGGGATTAAGATGTTGAAGTTGAGTTGGATATTTAGATTTAACCCAAGCTAATTGACTCTTAACAAACCAATCTTTACCTTGTTGATAAACTACATCTTGAGGATTTTTATTCTCTGTTAAATCAAATCCTTTTACTACTTTATCCTCTTGGTAATTGTTAAGTTTTTCTAGATAACCATTATTTCTCATCTTTTTGAATGCCAGATTTTCAAGAGAATATTCACCACCCTCTTCAAGACCTGATTTTCTAAAATTACGAATTTTTTCCTTTAACTTAGTAATATCTTCTAGACTTCCCCCCTGGATTACAGTATCTATTTGATCCATAATAGGTTGGGCCTTTTTATCTATTTCAGTATCAGGAATATTAATGTCTTCATGGGTTGGTTCTTTTAACCATTCACCCTTCACCAAAGAATAAACTCCTTGAGCTGCATTAGGTTCTAGAACATCTTGAACATAAACTTCTATTTGGTGATCCTTATATGAAAGATTATATTTTTCATTAAAGCTTACTTTTTTAGCATCAAAATATCTCTTAAAAATCTCAGGATTAGTTTGAGAACTAAAATCCATCAATAAATGAAGATCAATGTCACTAAATTGAGTCCAATTATAATTAGCTGAACTTCCAATTAATAAAATATCTTTTAAGGGAATGTCTACTTCTAATCCTTTATAAAATTGACTCGCTATCTTTAATAAAGCAACTCTTAGTTTAGGTTTCATTTGATTCCCATCCCAAATTTTAGGATTTAAAGTTTCCTTGTTTTGGTATTCATTTAAATTCTCATCTAATTCAACTTTTTCTTCATCTTTAGACTGCCATTTAGCCTTAGCCATTCTAATTAAACGATCTTCGGGTACTTCTTTAGTTCTAAATAAAGTTTTATTGTCATATTTAACATAAACAATTCCACCATTTTTTATATCTTTTACTATTTTTACTTTAGAAGGATCAAATTCCTCGATATCAATATCGTAATATTTTTTTACTTCATCCCAAGATGATTCTTTATCTTTAATATAAAATTTTACCTTTGAATTATCTTTCAAAGAATTAAGATATTTTAAATAATAAGTATATTCTATATTATCTCCAGGCTCAAATGATTCTTCTTCAGATTGGGGGATAAAAACATCATAAGATATCACATATTCATCAATATCTTTAATGGGACCCATTACTACTTCTTCAGATTCAAAACTATCAGGTATTTCTCTTCCAGATGAATAAGTTTTCCCTTTTTTAGAAAATTGGGAATCATTATAAGGTCTTATTTTGTATTTTTCTGAAAGTTTGTCTCCATCTAAAACTATACGGGTACCCACACCCATAATACTTCTGCTACTTTTATGAAAATTTTTATTTCTTGTTAAAGAAATTTCTTCTTTACCAGTCGTAATTTTCCTGCCCTGTAACTCCCCACTCCTAATTATATTATTTAGATAATATATTTTGGTGTAATGATAAAGATTACCTCTTTGTTTAGCTTCCATTAACTTAGCTAATTCAAGAGCATAAGCTTTAATCCCATAAGGATCTTTATTTTCTGCTGCTATTTTACTAAAATATTTTTGAGTTACTTCTTCTTTTGATAATTCTTTACCCTCAGAAAAATATTTTATTTTATTTTGATTAATTGATATATTTTCAACTTCTAACCATTTCTTAATATTAAGAGTATACTCAAAATCTTCTAAAATTACATCAACAGAAATAATATAATTATTTATATTTTTTATTTGTCCATAAATTCTTTCTTCAGATTCATATGAATCATCATATCTACCATTTCCTCTTTTAGCTGCTTGTTCATCTCCTTTAAATGAAAAATTAGTATCATTATAAGGAACTATTTTATAATGTTCAGATAACTTATCTCCATCTAATACAAATCTAATAGTACGACCTTGAATTGATACATCTTTTTTTCCTAAATCTTTGTTTCTAGTTAAAGAAACATAAGAAGTATTTTCTATCCCACCACCCTCACCACCAAATTCTAATTTAAATGATTTAATTCTATTATCATTTAATATTTTTAATCCAGAATTAGAATTAGTAAAATGATAGAGTTTTCCCCTTTGTTTAGCCTCATCAATAGTAGCAAGCTTATCATAGTAAGAAGGATCCTCGAACAAATGATCCATTGCTATTTCTTCAGCAATGGATTCATCTGTAGTATGTTCTAATTCTACTTTAATACCTTTGTTTAGTTGAGTTTTTAACTCTTCAAGAGAACAATTATGTTTTTTTGCTATATCTTCTAAAGACATCCCCTGAGCTAAACCTCCAGGAACTTTACCCATTATTGTTCTTTAGGTTTCAATTTAGAAGCTTTATCTTTTAAAGTTTGACGTTTAGCATCTAATTCAGATTTAGTTGTTCTAAATTCTTTCATTTCAGCTTCGATTTCTTTAAGAGCTCTTTCATTATTAAGAATAATTTCAGTAGCTAATTTACCTGCTTCTGATTTACTCTTAAATATACCTTTTACTTCTTCAAAAGTCAAACCACCTTTAATTTGATTGGCAAAACCAAAAACATCTAATTCAATGAGAATATCATCCTTAGTTGCTTTATTGGTTTTTGGAGTTGTTACTATAAAGAATTTTCCAATGTCATCCTTGATCTCATAATCTTTAGTAGATTTAAGTTCTTCTTGGACTTGTAATTCTTCTTTAACTTCAAGGATTAATTTACGTAAATCAGCTTTCTTCATTGGGATATTTTGTTATACATATTCAAAAATTTCGTTTCACTTTTATAGGTAATGTCTCGAATATTGGTTTTGCGTTAGGATTTTCGAGTTTAAATAAATCATATACCTGATTAAAATACTTAAAGTTTTCTTCTGTAGAACGATCTGATTCATATAACTCCCACCCCTTTCCTTGAATTTTTTTACCTGATTTATCAGGACCTCTTTTACCAGATTTCAACCAAAGAATTCCTGTTTTATCTATTTTACTTTCAAAACATTCATCCCAACATACAGCATATGCTGCAGTTTGAAGATCATAAGTAGTATGAAGACTCTTAGATGTTTTAATATCTAAAATCCATCTTACTCCATTAATTTCTAAAACAAGATCACAAGTACCAGCTATTTTATGTACATCTGAAAATAAATGTACTTCAGTTTCTAATAATTTAGGTTTATAGGTTTCCCAAAAATCAATAAATTTAAGAAACATCTTCCATACCTCAAGTGAATAATTAGCCGTAAAGGTTTCAGAAACCCAATGAATTTCTTCTCCTACTGGCATTAACAAAAATTGCTCAATTAAATTGTGTACTTGAGTACCAGTTTCAGCAGCTTTTTGAGCAATAAACTCTGCATTTTGACCTACTTGTTTAAGCCAATCATCATAAAATTTACCTTTTGGAAAGCTTGAGAGAACATAAGTAATTGAGGGATAATAGTGTTCTTGTCTTTTATAAAATCTTTGATCTAGAAAATTAATCTGTTTTGAACCTTCATCAAGATGGAGGATTCGACCAATCTGTCTTTTTAAAATATTATCACCTTTATTCATATTTTTAATTTATTTTCTAGTAATTTAGAGAAATTCAATTGTTTTGCTTTTTGAACAAGTAAAGTAAAATTTTCAAATCCTAGTTCGGATGGATCTTTACCAGGTAATTCAATTAAATATATTTTTTTACCTAGATTTAATAATTTTTCACAAAGATTTAATGTTTGTTTAAATGCATCTTTATCCAAAGCAATATAAATTTTATTTACTTTAGATGTGATAATCTTTTTCATTAAGTTTTCAGAAATAGTTTTTCCTAATAAAGGAATTACATTTCTTTTTATAGCAAATGCATCAAATGGTCCTTCACATAAAATTATGGGAAGTTCCCAATTAATAAAAAATTCAAAAGGAATTATATTTCTAGAATATGATGGATTTTTATATTTAAAATTAGAACCATCAAAACTTCTAGCAGTAAAATAATTTAAATTTCCTTCAAAATCATATGAAGGAACAATAATTCTATTGGCATATGAGCCATATTCACAATAACCTAAATTGTATTTAATAATATCATCTTCGCCTATATTTCTTTTTTTCAAATATGAAAGAGCTTGTTTACCCGTAACATCATATTCTGAAACAGAAACTAACGATTTGAATTCTTTTGGTAGGCTAATCTCTTCTTTAGGTAAAAATGGAGATAAATTTTTGCTTTTTATAAATGGCTTAAATCTATCTAACTTTTCTTGAGATAAATTAATCTTCTTTAATAAAGAAAATAAACTTTTACCTTTTATTCCACAAACCCAACAACTATAATTTTGATAAAATAAAGATTCTTCATCAAAATTAATTTCTAACTTAGGTTTTGGATGTTTACATACAGGACAATTATATGCATAATTCAATCTAGCTGTTGGTTTACCAGCACCTAGTATTTTATTAATTTCATTTAAAAGTAATTGGTTTATCATGTCAAACCAATATACAAACTATATGGAATTAATCAAAATTATTCTTTTATAAAATCTTTTCGATAAAAACGTCCATTAACATTATCATTATAGCTATCAATAAAAAGAACATCATATTTACATTGGTATGCTATCTCCCAATATGTTAATTCTCTTTTTTCATAACAGAATTTTAATATTTCTCTGTTAAAATGTTCGTAACCTATTTTTTTGATATCTTCTAATAATACTTTATTAGAACCATAATATTTTTTCCAATCTGATTCCTTTTCAACATATTTAAATTCTTTCCATACATTTATTTTTTTATTCTCTGCTTTTTCAGCTAAAGTATATTTCTTTTTTGTTGTATGAAATAAATATTTTTTCCCAATATATATTTTTTTATTTTCTAAGTTTTGAATCTTATAGACGAAACCAAATACATCTTCATCAAAATCATCAATTGAATTAATTTCTTTTAATTCATTATTATTATCGTAGTAAAACCAGTTTTTCATCTATCTATATTTATTATTATTGAGCTGTCAGTTGTACTACTCATAGGAAGAGGTTGTGCTAATTTAGCAACAGCAAGCAACTCTTTATTATCATCATATAATCCTATTGTAGTAATATAAGGAACAAAATTAGATCCAGTTACAAAATCACTTACTGAACCAGTAGTCCCATTTCTAATCAAACTAGGATTCAGACTAAAATTAAATTCATGATCTTTTATAGTACATTTATATTGAGTTTCATTTATAGTATAAGAACTAGAAAATGAACAACTTAATGTTGATATTAAATCCGAAAGATCATTTACTACCACAGTAAATCTATTTCTAGTATAACCTGTAGTATAAGAACCACCTAAACCAGGATAAACAATAACTACACCATTATTTGGAGTCCCACTAGACCAAGATCCAGTTGAACCCGAATAAGTAGAATTGAATCCTAAGAAAAAAGATGCAGATATTCCATTTGCATTAGCAAATGAATCCATATAACTAGAAGTAGTATTTAATACTGAAGTAACAGTATAATTAGTTAATGCTAAACTAGCAGTTAATTTAGGATAAATATAATTTTGATGCCAATTGAAATAAGTGCTTCCTGAAGGAAAACCTATTATATTAGATCCAGTAACTACAGACGACACATAAAATAAAAATGGGTTATTAATTCCTATGTTAGGATAATCTCTAATTAATAAACTACAGGTCATAACACTACCTGTTACTATGCCTCCATTAACTACATTTATATTTCGGAATATTTCAAAAAAGTTAATATAATGACCTCCATCATCAGTAGAACCAGATATTGGAGGCACAATATTAATTAAACCTTGAGAATAAAATACACTTCCAACTATATCTGTATTATTCATTAAATTCCCTTCACCATCATCCATTATTTGATAATAAGAAGAACCAGATGAAGTTATTTTAACAGATCCAGGCTGAATATTATCACCATATAAAACTTCAGGAATCGATAATACTAACAAATCAGGATATGGTCCTGAAGTTGATGGAAGATGTCTAGGGTAAATTAATGTAGTTTGTAATGAATTATTATGATTAGGAGTGTTAATTGGACCTACATATCTATCTCCGGCTGCATCTTTTCCTGGTATTAATACCCTTAAAAATGCAGGATCTCCTAAATCCGAAGAAGAATAGTTAGAATAAAATTGGAATTTAATAGAATCATAAACCAATTTATTATATTGACTAGAAAGATAACCTGATTGACTTTGTTCTTGATGGTAAAAACTACCAGTTATATTCTTACCTATGAATATATCTATACCCGAACTTGTTATTTGACCTCCTTCAAAGTGGAATCCTTTATTAACAATAAACGGAGATAAAATTAAATCTTGAGATAAAAACGATTTGTAAGCATACATATTAAAAATCTAATTTTACTCTAATTAAAGCTTCTTTAGTAAAATTCTTAGGCAATGGTCTAGATATTTTTGCTACTGCGAGTAAATCATTTACCTCATTATATAACCCAACTGTAGTAATGTATGTTTGTGGATTATAAATAAATGGGCTCAATATTTCACCAGTACTTCCACTAATAAAACTAGGATTTTCTGTGTAATTGAATTCAGAATTCTTAACTCTTATAAAAATATAATTTGAAGAAATAGTTTCTTCACTATTTAATTTAAATGAAGCAGATATTATTCCTGAACCACTAAGTGATTTATATAATCTTTGGTTATTTCCTCCTATTGCGTTTGATGAAGCACTAGCTATTAATCCAATTGATGAAGATAGAGCTAAAGGATTTAATATAATAGTACTAATATCTGGAAGAAAAAGTCCATAAGAACCATAAAGGGGGCTATAACCATTAGATGTAACTCCAGTATTAACATTTCCTTGAGAACCACTAACTAACTGATAAACCCTTCCGGCTTCATTAAATGTTGTTGTAGTTGTTGTTCTACTATCATCAGTTAAAGTAATATGTCCTAAACTTCCCGATAATCTTAAGGATAATGATCCTAAAAATAATTTTTCTTTATATCTAGTTCTATCAATAGAAATAGCCCAAAAATCAGAAGATGTTGTTCCTCCAAAATTAAAATCAGCATTCTCATCCCCTAAAACTAAATTTTGATACTGACCATAAATAGTTCTAGTTGGTGATTTACCATTAACTAACGAATTATAATTTTGGCTACCACTTCCATATTTATTTCCATAAGTGATAGCAAATTGAATATCAGCTTCAGATAATAAAGAAGAAGTTTGATATACATTTAGATAAAAATTACCTGCTGAACTTGCTTCTTGAGTTGAAGAAGTAAAAAAAGTAATTAAATTGGGATTTGCACTAGACCAAACAGTAGCAGAAATTGAATCCGCACTAATTATAAAATCTTCTGCTTCTAATTTTTTATATGACATATTTTATTATATTTATCTCTATTTCCGACATAACCCTTATATCCTAAAGACTCAGCTGTGGCTGTTGTCTTGAATAAAGGCTGTAAATTACTATAATGAAAACACTCTTTTTGTTCCTCTAAATTTTCTAGATTAAAACTTGAACATGGAATTATATGATCTATCTCCCAAACTTTACCATGATTAGACCAATTCATTTCAGGAAGAAATTGATCTTCAAGATGAAGACGAGCTTCCTCAATAGAACAACCTAACAAATATAGAGAAGGATGGGTCTTTTTATTATTTTTAATAGATGAATTAATTCTAACTCTTATTAAAGATAAAAGTCTAAAATTTAAATCATTTTTATATTTATTATTAAACCATTTTATTTTATAATCCATATTTTCTTTATCATATTTTCGATGATATTCTCTTATTTTTTCTTTATTATTTAATTCATAATTTAATAAAATTTCTTTTTGTTTTTCAGGATTATTTAACCTCCAAAGTTTCATTCTATTACTTTGTTCTTCTTTATGATTTTCATAATATTCCTTAGTCTTAATTAAAATTTTTTCTCTATTTTCTTGACCATACTCTGATCTACAGTTTTTACATCTACTATCATATCCATCTTTAGAAGTTCTATCTTTATAATATTCTTCTAAATCCTTTTTATTTTTACATCTATTACAAATCTTCATTATACTATCTGGTTAACAACTACTGGTATGGATAAACGACCACCCGAATCGCGTCCTGTAATTACTAAAGTAGCGTAAAGTGAAGTATTAGAACCAAACAATGTGTTGACTGTTGTTGCTCTCAAATTAAATGTAGTTCCTATTACTGTTTTGGATACATTAGTTCCTAAAGTTACAGTTGTATTAGGATTAAAATTATTGACTGATTCTAAACCAATTCCTTCAAATAAACTAAATAATCTAATGTCAGAAATAGTAGCTGAATAACCACCAGTTTCGAAATTACTAATATAATTTAATGTTTGAGGAGTAATAGCTAAAGAAGCACCTTGATTTATTACTATTGAAGAATAACCAATGTCTAAGATTGGCATTTTGGCTGTTCCCCTAGGGAGAGAAACCAATTTATATTTCATAGTTTGATTTTCATCGGGAAATGCTTCTAACAAGGGTAAATTCTGAATAGCTTCTCCAGAAAATGCTGAACCAGAAGGATGTGATTCATTCCATAATGTGTAATCTATTTCATCATCAGCTAAAGCAAATTGAGTGATTTTAAATGACCCATTATTTTGAGCCATTAATTCTCTACCTTTTTTAGTAAGAATAGCATCTATAGCTACAATACTGTTATTTAAATATCCCATTTCATTTATTTATAAATATTATTAAAAAAATTTCTAACCTCTTCCAGAATTAATTCCATATTTTTGAGTTAGATACACTAAATTATCTGTTACTTCTTTTTTGGTGTCATTAGTTAATAAAGCTCCTTTCCCCGTACCTGATAAAGTATCACCATCAACCATAAGAACTTTACCATTTACAGGTATGTATGCTTTCCATAGCAAAAATCCTTTTTGTCTGTAATTTGAGGGACCATAAGTACCTTGACCTAATTCTATATTATCTCCTATTATACCAATGGTTGCATTAGTAGTTAATTTATCTCCTATTACATATATAACTTCATACACTCCTTTACTAGCTAAAATATCACTATCTAAGCCAGAACCTAAACCAATTCCTCCTACAAATGAAGAAGTTAAAGGTATTAATTCACCATCTATAGGAGATGTTATATTATTGTAAATACTCATAAACCATCTATCTCCAGCAGATAAACTAGCTGACACTTCTTGTATAATAGTCGAACCAGTAATAAAACTTCCGGTATGATATGCACCTATTGTATCTTGAACAACCTCAAAAGAACCAGTTAATCCTATTTGATTAGCTCCAGGTCCTCTAACACCTAAACTAGCAGTACCACAATTAATAGGTATCCAATAATTAGATTTAGTAGGAACACCAAAATTAGATGTAATTACTTGAGTATTTGGATTTATATTAACATTAGTATTGTACTGATAAATATAAGGAATATTTCCCGTAGGAAATTTAGCACTGACAATTTGATCATATACTATTGGTGCATTTAGTTGTTTAGTAAGAGGATTAATTATTTCAACTAAATCATTGCCCCTAAAAGATTCAACTCTATTTCCTATAACCTCTTCAACATTAATGATATTACTCAATTTAAATACTCCTGAATTAATTATTTCAGGATACGTACTTCCACCCCATTCAAATTCAAATATTGTAGTATCTAATATATTGATGTTAGTTGTTTTACCGTAACCTACATCTCCTGAGTATGATCCAGAATAAAAACTAGTTGATAAACTAGCAGTTGCTCCTATACATTCATTTATCACTGCAGTGTAGACTCTAGTTCCATTGTATCTTGGTTTAATATGTCTTCTTAAAGAATAATAATAAGGTTTAACACTAGATCTATATGCTGATCCATTTATTATTTGGTCAAAATTAACTACTCTAGAAATGTCTGTTGTGTAATCTACATCCATATATAATTTATTGAGCGTATTTACCTCAACATTATTAATTAATGGATTGCAGTCACTATATTCATAATATTCTGATAAATAAGGTTCTAATATAGTTAGATTTTCAGAATTGTGAGATGAAGTTATTTGAGTTTGAATCCAAGATGCATTAGATGCAGTAAAGGGCCCAATAGAACCATATTGAATCTTTAATCTTTCTCCTGTTTGAAAAAAATAAGAACCACTAAAATTAATTGAAGTACCAGATCCACTACTATTACCCGGTAATAGTCCTTGGTAATTAGAATAAAAATAAAATGTAGGACCAAAAGCTCCAAATGAAGAACTTACATGGAAACTTATATCTAGAAGTTGATTTGGGGTAGATGTAAATACATATTCATATGATGAAGTATCAAAATAACCTGCATTAGATGATATAATATTTGAGATAGGATAAGTAAGTAAATTTACTCCTGTGGCTGCAAAATTCTGACTACCAGTTTCAATCCTATATGCGAAATTAGTGTAATTAAAATCGGCAGATGAAGTAATATTTGTTGTAATTATTTCATATAAATAGTAATCATTAAACTCTGCTATTATATGAACGGGATAGTCAACAATTCCTACATCAGTAAACTTAACTCTGATGTTTTGGAGTTCTTGAAGAGAAAAAGTATGATCTACCCCTGCAGTGTCTCTTCTGTTAAGTTTTATATATTTTATTCCTACTGACATTATCCTACTATTTCAGAACCAGTATAAGGGGCAGTATAACCGTATATACTACCAGTATCATATAATAAATACATTTCTCCTCCAGAAGGTGCTGTATTCATACTTAAATATTTATCAATATCATAAAAATTAGTTTTAAACCAAAAAGGTCTATAATATACTTCAACTGTACTAGCTTCCAATAATTCAGCACAATCAGGATTTAAACTTTGAGTTACTACAGGGAATGAAGAACCAGTAAATTCACCATTAATAAACTCATCCTGAATTGAATGACTTAAATTCAATCTACCAACAATGGTTTCTAATTCATAAGTCCAACTTTGAGATAAAGAAGATGAATAAGGCATTACTCCACCAGCACCTCCACTAAATGTTTCTATTGGAAGTGAAGAAGTTAAATCATTAGTAGAATTGTATATTCTTTGGTCTAATGATTGTGATGGAACTGCACCTAAAGAACCAGTTAATACAATATTTTCTAATAAATAATATTGATTAATATTAATATTAGCTATAGAGGAGGTAATATTTACTGATGGTTGAGGATGTTTGTTTCTTTCTAGTAAATGAGATTTTATTACTAAACCGGAAACCAAATTAGTATTTGATGGAACATAATTTTTTATTATTTTAAATAAAGAATTATCATAATTTCTTATTAGTCTTATATAATCCCATATATTATATGGTTTAATATATTTACTAAAATAACGTTCTTTTAATCTTTTTAATTCAGGATAAATACTAGAAGTTGAATATAAATTTTGAGGATGTAAAAAATTTCCTAAATTAAATTCACCTAACTGATCAATTATATCATAATTAATCTGATTTTGAGGAGAAAATACTACTTCAGTAATATTATTGTTATTTACTACATCTGAAACAGTATATAATTGTTTTTGGTTTGAAAGAACAAAATCATTATCTCCAATTAATTCATCAGTGTTTTCAATCTTAATATTATCTGTATAAAAAGTTTTTAATCCACTATCTACTTCTCTAAGATAAACATATTCATTATTAGAAACCCAATTCCATTGACTTCCAGATAAAGCTATCTCAGGTGTAAGATATCTGTTAGCATCTACTACTAAAGCATTACCCGGAAATGAAGATGTAGGATTAGATCCTGTAGTAGAAGGATGCATTGAAGGAGGATCATAACAGTTAGAAGATGTATCTAAACTAATACTTCTGTAATCCCAATCCGTATGTTTTAAATCAGTTCCTAATGGAGCTCTAAATGAGAGTATATTATATGCATCTTGAGATCCAGATGGTTGATTTCCTTCAATAGATGTAGGATTTAAAACAAAAGAATCAAAAGCATATTCACTTAATGAAGAAGTATAATATCTAAGTTCTTGAAATGATCCTTCATATCTAGTATAAATAATTCCATTAGTAGTATTATTTACTCCTAATCTTAATATTGCTCTTGTATTTGCAGATACTGGAGTGTCCCAACTACTAGTTGCAGTCGAAGTGATACTAGCACTATATTGAAACTGAATATTTGAATCAGAAAGATCATCATCTCTTTTATTTTTTAAATATAAAGAAATTTTGTCTGATTCTTTATTAACCATTACTGACCACCAACTATCATTAAATATAGGAGCAAATACACTTGCTGTATTATAATCACCACTACCACTTAATAAAAATTTAACAGTAGCCCAATTATAATAAGGATCAGGAATTGAACCTGAGTATGAACCTGTGATAAGGGAACCTGTATGTTCAACAACTAACGAAAAGGCAGAAGTAGGTCCTTCACCCCCTCCACTTTGACCTATATAATAAATAGACTGACTTTGAGGTCCAGCTATCAACCCATTTTGCCATATATCTTTAGGTTTAAATCTTAATACTATAGATTTAGGTCTATTAGTTAAAGAACCAGGTACAGCAAAAGGAACACGAACACCTGAATGAGTGCTACCACTTACATAATAAGCATAATTAAATAATGATTGTTTAGCATTATTTGTTTCACTTACCTGGTTTTTCTTACTTCCTTCATTAACTTCTAGAATACTTTCAGGAATACCATAAATATTAATTAATTCTTTTAGTCCTTGAGCAGTTCCTTTTTGCTTTAAGATATAAATTAAATTATGATGTATTCTTTTAAATACTTCTTTATTTATATCATTTAAACTATAAGGTATAGTTGAACCAGAAAGAACATTAATATAATTAGTAATATATTCACTACCAGTAACAGGAGTTAAACTACCTGAAGGAGTTATACCTATTAATGAACTGTAAATATTTTCTAAAGAAAGTTGATTACCATATATTTTTATTCCTAAAGATTCTAAAACTTTAGATGTTAAATCTTGAGGAATACCATAATCCAAACGGTTATCTTGACTTAATTTTTTAGTAATATATTTAATATATAACCAGATATCATCAAAATATTGACCCATCATATCCACAAATAAAATATATGGATTATTAATTGGGTTTTCTTTTATAAATTCAGGTATTAAATAAAATAAATAATCTTGATTACCATTATCATATAGTGAAGCTGATAAAATAATTCCACCATAATAAGCAGAGGTCTCATCATCACTTCCCATCCAATTAGTTACTTCAATACTTGCAGTAGAGTATAAAGTATAAGGAAAAACTGAATTAGATTTAGGCCAAGCTAATGAACTTGATTCATAATATAAAAAATTATCATAAGAATCAAAATTATAAATAACTTGTTGAATATTATTATTTAATATATTAATACTAGATGAAAATGCCAGAGATTGAGATACTGATCCAGTTAAAGTATTTAATACATTAATTTGATTAGTATAAGATTCAATTAAACTAGCTTTATCATAAAAATTTAATATACGTTGTTTAGCTGATGAAAATTTAATAAAATTAGAAAATTCATTAAAGTCAGGAGTTAAAAGTACTCCTTTATTTTTTATTAAATTTCTTAATTGATTAAATGAACTAGTAAATAAAGTTGAAGTTATTTCTAATTCATTTTGATATAAATTAGAAGGATTATAACCATCAGTATAATCAATATTTAAATTAGGACCTTTTATTTTAATAGCTCCTGTTAAATCACTATAATTAGGTAATACTATTTCATATCCTATAGACTCAGCCTTTTTAGAAACAAAAAATAATTCTGATTTTATTCCAAAATCTAAAGGTAAAGGTTCATATAATTTTACTAATAAAGCAGAATTGTCTTCATCCAATAAAATATTAACTCCTATAGCATATTGATTAAATCTAAAATTTAAATAAAATTCATCAAAAAATTCAATACTACCACTTAAATATTGATTATATGATTCTTTAACTAAATTATAATCAATATTTGTTTTTAATCTTAATTCTGTTCTATCAGAAGATATATCTGAAATATAATATGATGATTCTAATGATGATTCTAATTCATCTTGAATAAAATTATATATTATTTTAGAAGTCCCATTATCTATACCTAAATTATTAAGTATTTCTAATGGATTTAAATCTATAGTATTAATAGTTGAAGTTTTAACTTTTAAAGAATCATTAAAACTACTCCAACCCTCAAAATTATAATCTGAGTATACTAAATTATTTCCTTCATCATAAACAAAAATTTCTATCTTATCTGATAGAGGATTAAACTTCCCATCTAATATAGAAAATGAAACTATATTAGCGTCCTTACTATCTAATTCCTGAGGAACTAATGTATTGGGATTTATTTGATATATCGAAGCTGAATTAGCGTCCAAGATTAATTTCTTTTATACTACCTAATACTTTATTACTTTGTGTTTCTATATTTCCTGTTAATAAATTAAGATTTTCTTCTCTTAATGAATTAATTTCTTTAGTTAATGCTTCAATGGTTGCATTAATTTTTTCATTGTCTACATAATTTCCGCTTCTTTCAACTAAATAGGCATGAGAATTTAAATCGCCTTCTTTTGGAATTTCATAGAAAAACTTATCATACAATATAAAAAAATCATTAATTGTGGCCAAATTTAAATCAAAGAAAGTAGGATCTTTCACATTAGATAATTCTTTGAATCCAGTGTCTACTACTTTCTCAAACTCATCTTTATCATATACTTTTTTTACTAATGTATTTTTCATTTTATTTTAAAGCAATTAGCCTCATTATCTAATACTATAACTGAACCATCAATCACTGTTTTAATTAATACTTTATAATATCTTTGGGGTTCTAATCCATTCATATAAAGATTAAAATAACTACTTACATTATCTGCGGATATTTTAGTATAAATATTATCAAAATCTATTATTATCTCATTAGTAAACATATCTTGAATAGCATATGTAGACTCAAGAGGTAAATAATAATTATTTAAATAAACAGATGATGTTTGAAATGTTCTAGTAGGATATTTAGGCGAACAAAATATTCTAAATCTAGTTATTTCTTCATCATGAAATAAGGAAGGATGATCTTTAACTGATAGAGTAAATTCACTAGCAGTTAAAAATGTAGATGTTGAAGAGCCAGTATTAAAACTATAATCATTCCATTTAAATTCTAAATATGGAGGATAAATAGTATGTGTATCTCTAGAAAAATATTTTAATTGAGGTTGAACACTTGTACTATCAACAAATTCTTCTCTTATTTTAAGTATCAAACCATCATTAGGATTCAAACTAGCAGTTACTGGTATTATGTTATTATATTCAGTAGTTCCCCAATTACTTACTTCCATCCAAATAGATCGATTACTATAATCAGTAGAAGAAGTTAAAGAAAAACGAGCCTCAAAATAAAATGAAGATGAATAAGGTCCAACTCCATAACTAGTGCTAGGAAATAATTGAATGTTATGAAAGTAAGGAAACAAGAAAGAACTAGAAGCTTGAAGTACAGGTAATAAATTATTTAACTGCCAATTATAATAACCCGCTGATGATGTAGGTGGTTGAATAACTTCATTATCTCCACTAGAAGTTAAATTTATTATATTTAAAACATTATAAAAACCAACATATGGACTAGCGTAATCCATAATTTCCATACTTATAAAATTATTAGCAACTAAAGGATCAGTAAGAGCTCCATCAATATATGCTTGATGTATATTGAAATATATTCCTTCAACTACACTCTGACTAACCCAACTATTAACTATAGGTGTAATTTCTACATTTACATCTTTTTCTCCATAAAATGAAAAACTTTGAGATATAGATGAGGTTAACCAATTATTTAATATATTGCCCGCCTGAACTCCAAGATTAACTTCATTAAATCTATAATTACCCATTGAAGCTGTATACCAGGTTCCGCCTCCAGGTATACTAGAATATGATGCCGTTGTATTCGGAGAATATCTTGCCGGTATCCAAAAAGAACTACCTGAATAACTTTTCCAACTCCAACTAACACCATTAGTAGTTGTAGGATTATCAGTATATTTTCCTGTACCCATATTCCACGAACCTGAAATAGGATAAATATCTATAATAGTATCTGAATTTAATCCACTAATATCTGATTTAAATAATCTTAAATAAGTTTTTAAATTAGCTAAAGAACTAGTATTACTTCCTGTAGCAAATGATAATATTTCTTCTATTTCTTCTTGATTAAACTTAATCAATATTCTACTGGATTGAGGTAGAGGATTATAATTTTCACCAACTAATAAACTAGTTTCTAAAATAGTATCTAACCCAGTATTAGTACTAGGAAATATTGAATAAATTGTTGTATCCTTTTCAGGAAAAAGTTTATATATAGCCATGTCTTATAAAGATACTGTTCTTCCTTTTATATCTAATTCTGGATTTTTTACTTCAAATATCATTGGATCTAGAGAAGGATAAACTATATTATTTTTAAGAGCACCAGGAATATCATATGCATATTCACTGTAACCATCTGATGCTCCTGTTTTGTTTGTTATTTCAATATGTTTTATCGTTTGAACACCTTCTATTCTATCAAGTAAAACATACAAATCTCTTAATATAATAGGTTGATTAATTTGCCATTTATCTATATTAAAAAATTCAGTTAAAGCATCTATACATTTGAGAATTACCTCATTATTATTAAAATTAGGTAATGTTATTACATCGAAATTTATTCCAATATTAATAACAAAAGCATCTCTTATTTTAACATAATCATTTATCATCCTATATTGTGATAAATATGTCTTAAGATTTTGTTTTATTAAAGTTGAAGCTTGTCTTAATTTCTTATTATTATCGTAACTTAAAATATATAGAACAATAGATGAAAATTTATTATCTGTATTGTCCTGAAATTTTTCTTTTTCCGAATATATTTTAGCTATAGAACCTAAAGAAGCAGGCATACTTAAAGCACGTATAACATAATCCTCATTAGTAACTGTTCTTAATTGATTTTGAAAATTACCTAAAGCATTATTTCTAAGTTCATTAATATCATCTCCATCACCTCCTCCATCAGCAGCTAATGGGTTAGAACAAGCAACTGAATCAAACACAGATTGGGCCAATGTTGAATTAAGTGTTGAATTTAAAAATGAAACATTAGTAGTATCTAATAAAGTTAAAGTATTTTGAGGAACATTAGATTGGATTCCTCCTCCCGTTAAATATCTAATAGTTAAAGTTGTATTTGAAGGAGCAGTACCATATGAATTAGTAAAGATGAAATTTAATGGAGAATAAGCTGTAGTTAATTTAACTCTTTCAGAAGGTAAACCTAATCCTACATTATCTGCATTAGGTACTATTTCCTCATCCGATTCATTTGTAACTCCAGAACCAAACTGAAGTTGTAATGTTGAATCATTTAAGAATCTAGTTGTAAATCGTTTAGGTACTGATTTTAACTTTAATATTTGATTAACTTCTTCATTATTATCATAACTAGGATTATTTGAATTTTTATTATCTATATAATTATAAATAAAATCCTGGGCTAAAGAAGGTACTTCATACCATATATTATTATCACTATCTACTATATCTAAAATTCCAACTATATTGGAATCATTTATTTCTACAGTTTCAAACTTTTTGGGTTCATTTATAACAACATCTAAAGTGTTAATAGTTGAAGATGTTGCTTTTCTCGATTTTTTTAATAAATAAAAAGTAGGAGATAATCCTGAAATTTGATAAATTGAAACTTCAGTAGGATCATATGAACTACTAAAACTAAAATCTATATCATCTTCTAATAGAAACTTAACATTATTATTTAGATTACTAGATATCTGGGCATTTTTATTAATTTTTAAACAATAAGAAAAATCAGGTATAGTAACTGAACCACTAGTTATTGCAGGAACTTGTTGATAAAAATCAATAATAGTTGATGATATAGTTGTTACTTTAGGTCTATATCCTAAAAGATATGCTAAATTATAAAGATTTTCTTTTTGTCTAGCATATTGAATAAATGTTTCTTGTACTTGATTATCTATATAAAAAGAAAGTACATCACCTACATAGGCTGCCATTTCAATAAATAGCATTCCTGTAGATGAAGGACTAAAATCATTATATGTGTTTGGAAAATATGTTTTAGTATAAGCAATTAGAGTTTCCTTCAATGAAGCAAACTCTTTATTTATATATTTAATATCTTTTAAATTGGCCATTTATTCTAAAGTAAGATTTATTGAGTCATTAATATTAAATTTAATTACTGAATAACTTAATTTAATGTTAAAATAATTTCTGTCGGGATTAGTCTTAATATCTAATTCCTCTATTTTTACATCAGGAAAATATTGTTTTAGTCCAGCTTGAATTGTTTTTAAGAAAGTTGTAGTATTTTCTGTTGTAATATTTTCAAATAATTTTCTTCTCAGATCAGCTCCAAAAAAAGGATTAAACACTCTTTCTCCTCTATTTGTTAAAAAATAATTAATTAAATTACTTTTTATTTGATCTTTAGTTGAAAAAGTAGGATTAAATACAGCCGGTCCACTAAAAGGTAGACTAAAACCAATACTTTTTCTTCTATTTAGAAGATCTAAAGGATGTTTATTTCCTATTCTATAAGCCACCTTTTAATAATTTTTCAATTGCATTATCACTTACACTACCTGCAGGTAAAGCACTTCCTTCTGTTGCAGTATCTCTATTAGTTATTTGAAGTCCTGTATCTAAAGGTCCTAACTGATTAGTAGTCATAGGCCCAGATCTCCCTGATCTTAGATTCTCCATCATAGTTTCTCTAAGAACTGACATATTAGGAGACATATCGGATGCCTCACGTATTTGTCTTACTGGAGGAGTGTCAACATTCACTACTTCATCCAAAACTTCACGTACAGCTTCTTTAATTAAATTTTTTAAATCTATTTTTTTCATCTGTTATAAATATTAACTCTTTTCTTTTTGTAAAGTAGGACCATTAGGGTCAATACTTACTAAATGATTGTCTATTGTATATTTCATTTCATCTATTAACACCTGAACACCAGAACTATATGACCATTCTCCCACATATTTTTGTCCAGTTGAAAGATTAATAGCTAATATTCTCTTTCTCGATATAATAATTCCCGGTTGATTATCTGATTGAATTTCAAACTTAAAACCTTTATAATCAAATTGATTTGAAGAAATATCATCTATTAAATTACCTCCATCAATTGGAGGATTATTAACCTTATTAACATCAATATTAAACTTATCTATAAATTTTAATTTTTCTTCTTCAGTCATTGTATTTATTAATTCCTGAAGACAATTATATATTTTAGAATCTAAAGAATTTAGTTTAGATTTTATATTATTTAAGGATGAACTTAATATATCTAAAGAATTACCACTAACACTTATTAAATTTTCATTTTGAGTTAGATTATCTTTAGTATCTTTTAATGTATCTACTAATCTAGTTATAAAATTAACAGGAATACCAGCTCCTGGAGGAACTGATGTAGGAATAGGAATATTTAAAATAACATTAACTGTTGATTTTAATGTTCTGATTATATTTCTTATGTCTGATGTAGTATTATTAAAACTACTTATGTTATTCTGAATATGAGATGCGTTATTATCTAATGCTTGTTTTTGCTTGATTATTCTTTCTAATTCTTCTCTTGGAGGACATTTATCCTCAAATTTAGATAATAAATCATTTACAGCAAAATCAAATTTAACAGTAGATCTTACAGTGTCTGTTACTAAATTAGTTATAATACTATTTAAAGCCATTAGACTGTAAAATTCTGTTTAGATTTTAATGTAGACATCAAAGGAATTAATTGACTTAATATAGCGCCCAATTTAGTAGCTGCTTGAGTAACAGCCACATTAGGTGTTCCTTTTACTGGAGTTCCTACAGTTGGTAATACATTACATAATTCCTGAAGAGAAATAAATATTTTTTGGAATAATTCAATTGTTTTATTTCCTAAAAGTAAAGGTTCAGTAGCTTCCTTTTTACCTAAAAATAATTTACTAGTATTTACTACTACTTCTTTAGTATCAATATTTACACTGTTTACACTATTTAAATTAATAGTTTTTTTAGCTGAAAATAATATTGAATCATCTTTAGCATTAAAAACTAATCGACCAGATGATAATATTATTTGGGGTTTTGAGTATTGGTCAGGAGAAGTAGGAGGAGTTTTATATGAATTATAGTTTTTACTAGCAACATCAATAGGTAACTGTTGATTACTAGTTAAATATAGTTGAGAAATGTCTTTATTGATGTCTTCTATTATAGGAATCCAAGGTTCTTGTCCGTTATTATATTGTCCATTTCTTAAAATAACAATTGGATCACCATCCTCTCCTTGATTAGACCAAGTATTAGAGATTTTAGCATTTTTTATTGTACTGCCAAATCTTAGTGAATTACCCCATCTTCCTTCAAATATTAAATCCCCTTCATAAAATTGAAGACCTTTAATATTTGATTTTTCTTTAAAGGTAGAACCTAAGTCTATGTCTTCTAATTTATCTTGACTTTTTCTAATATTTCCTTCTGATGTATTTTGATAGTCTTTTTGTTGACTTTTTGGGCTATTATCATCAAAGATATTATCTGGAATGCCATTGTGATGATTACTACCCCAAACATTAATTGGAGTAATATAATAATTTACAACAACTGAAGGATTTCCCTGAATATCAACAGATGATAATTTGAAAATGAAAACTAATTCGTTTTCTAATGGATAGTTTTTAAAATTAGGAAAAAGAGGGTATGCAAAGTTTGTTTTATCAAAATCTGCACTTGGATTTTTAGAATCTTCAAAGAATATTAGCCCTATAGAACTCCACTCACCATATTCATTAAATAATTCGGAATAAGTATCTTTATCTAAAATTATTTTTTTGACTCTGGCTGAGAAAAAAGAACTATTATTTAAATTAAAATTAGGATTTTTTACTAGACTCTGAAGACCCTTCACTATCTTTTTTAAGTTTATTAACTTCTTCTATTAACTTTTCCTTTTCGGCGTCGGATATACCATAATCATCACCTTCTGATTCTGAACCAATTTTTTGAATAAGACTAGCTAATTTAATTAACTGATCATCATTTTTTACTCCTATATCTAAATATTCCTTAATTAGAGGAACTAATAAAGTAGCATCACCAATACTAGTAATTAATGGTTTTAATTCAGCTATTAATGAAGATATTTGTCTAGATTTAGTTTTCTGATTGTCATAAATTTCGGACAATATATCTTCAAATTTCTTATTTTTAAATACATTTTTATCTAAATCCATTTGGGATTAATTTGATCATTTTCTAAATAATAAATATATTGAGGAAAGAAAATGTCTTCATATAATTTTTTAACCACCTTAGTAATACGTGGAGTTTTTATATCAACCATTTCTCTAATATAAATATAGAGTGCTTTTTTATTAAACACTTCTAAATTTTCACGCTTTCTAAATAATTCTATTATTGCATCCGCTGTTTTTCTATCTAAATCATCTTTAAATATAGTCTCAATATTATTGGTACAATATTTTATCCAATGATCAACAAAATACGATAGACGATCATTACTAGTCTTTCCCATCGCATCCTCCAAATTTTTATTTTCGTCTGAAACTGCATCTATTGATGATGTATCTATTTTTCTCCTATAATTTTTCGCATTTGAATTGATCAAATAACGTTTAGCTGCTGTACCAAAATAAGAAAAGGACTTAAAGCCCTTAGTAGCATCAAAAAGATGCATTTTAGACATAAGAAAGATTATTACTTCATGTTGTAAATCTTCAAGATTATCAACTTCAGTATGATAAAATTTAAAATTATGAATTAAATTCTGAGTTAATTTAAAGAGAGGATAATATAATCTTTCTTCAAATATTTGATTTTTTAATTCAATATTTCCTTCTTGTTCAGCTTTAACATAATCTACTATTGCTTGGTCTGTTTCTGCTGGCCAGTATATTCTATTATTTGGTGTTTGGGTTTGAATCTCCATTAATCTCTATCACATTAAAATCATTTAACAAACTTTGAAGTTTTTGAATTTCTTCAAAAAAGAAACCAACTTCATCATCACTTTTAAATGATCCCTTAGCATCAAGAGCTCTTAATTTCTCATCTGAGAAATCAATAATTTGAGAAAATTGAGATAAATATTTTTGATAACCTTCGGCAAGGTCCTCATATATCTCATTTTTTCTTAAAAGATTGAAGGTTGTGAATCCTAAGATCACAACCATCAAACTCAACACTACTATTATTATTATCATTTAAGTGAATTTAAAGTCTCTAGTAAACTAGATTTACCTTTAGAAACCGGAAGTTTTGATGAAGTTTTCTGGTTAGTGGATAATGTATTTTCTTTTACAGGTTTAGCCACGCTACTTTTAACTCCAAATTTAGGAAACCATTCATGTTCAAATTCAATTCTAGCAGCTAACATGTCTGCATGATGTAAAATATGAACTAAAGAGGTTCTAGGTTTTTGTTCTGGTAACCAACCCATTAAATATGGTTTATTAGCATCATCATAAATACCATCATGAAGTTTAATAGATAGTAATTCATTTTTGGAAACCTCAATTCCCTGGGAGTTTAATAGGAATAATCCTCTATCAGGAACAGACATGAATTCAAGTTTATCATTATAAGTGTATCTTTCACCCAATTTATCTTTTCTCCATTGATCTGTCTGAGGAATGTAAGCTGCCTCTTCTAAAGTTCCAAACTTACCTAAATCATGATTTATAGCTGAAAATACTAATTCTTCAACAGAATAATTTTCTGTTACTCCCATAGCTACCCATACCTTATTGATCCCTATAGCTGCATCTACTACTCTTAATACATGATCAATATAACCACCTGGAAAACAATTATGATATTGAGGTTTATGGGATGCTGGCATAAGTATAAATCTTTCCTCATACTTTTGATAAAATTCTAATAACTTCTCTTTTCTGGGAGAAGAAATGTAGATCTTTATTACTTCTAGAAAATTAGTCCAATTCTCTTGGATTTTTTCTGCTGTTAACATAACCTTTATTTATTAAATTAAATGTGTGGATTCATTTCTTGAGCCGACAGAGTTTCAGCGTTAACATAACGTTCAATTTCTTCTATCAACCCTTTAATTTCGTTGGAATTTTCTACATAGGTTGAATGATCCATTCTCTGAATCTGTCCATCCATGTACTGTAATCTTCCCTTTACCCTTTCCAACTTCGTTAATATTATTTCTCTATTTCTCATTTTCTTCTTAAATTTATATTAATTTCATAACCCTGTATTTCGAAGTTACCACATTTATGATTTTATACCAAATTATTTAAAAGATCTCTTATATAGATGCATTTATCATATTCTTCAATCCTTTCAAAATAAAGCAAAGAATCATTAGCACATTTCATAAATTCCGCATTTGGTTTTTCTTGCAAGCATTCAAGATGTTCTAAATTTGTGATATCTAATTGAATTAAAATTTCATAAGCTTTAATATAAGTTAAATGATCACCTGCTTTTTGTAAATCTTTTTCATTAAGATCAGGATGTTGCTTTTTGATTAATTTAATTGTTTGATCTCTAATTACAAAATAATCTACAATTGTTTTCTTAAATAGTTGAATTAAATGTCGGGGATTACTCTCCAATTTAGTTAACACTTCTCTCTCGTCTTCAGGAGTAAAAGAATTCAGAATTTCTAAAATATTTTTAAGTCCCATATCCCTCGTAGTTAAAGTACAATACTATGTCTATTGGTTGTTTATAAACGGTAACTCTTTTACACATCGATTTATGCGTGTAAAATCTTTTAACCTATATAACGCGGATAGTAAAGGATTCGAACCTTTGCAACTCCTTCTTAGGGAGTTCTAGCAGTTTAGCAAACTGCCCCCTTAAGCCTCTTGGGTAACTATCCGAAAAAGAAACCCGGTAATACATACCGGGTTTCTTCAAAATACGAAATTAATCTCAGTACGTCAATCTAAATGAAGCATGACGGTAATCTAATGGTTCAATTTTCCAAGTAGTCAAATAATTATCTTTATTATCAATTACTATTACTCCATTATCTAGAAATTGAACAATTTCACCTATATAAGACCCACCAATATAAAATTCTTCTCCTACAGAATCAGAAGTAATCTTAACAGGAATTACTGTAGTGCTTTGGTATCTTACCTCTTCTTTCACAGGTGATTCATCAGTACGAAGAATAGATACTTTAAATTTATTTTCTATATTTTTAGTATTGAAAACATTTTTAAAATTACTAGGTTCTTCATCATGGATGTTAACCTCTTCAATAACTGATTTAATTATATCAACAGTTATAATTTCAAGACATGACAGATAAGTAATTAATTTATCTTTGTGTGCTTTATTAATAAGTAAATCATCAACTATTTCATCAATTGTTTCGCGATCTAAATCTCGATAATGTTTAATATATCGAATTCTAGAAGGACGTTGCATCATATTTTCATTAATATAAATATCATTAGTAGTTAACAAAAATACTTTACGATAAATAGAATTAAGACTACCATCCATAATAGTTAAGATGGAATGATCGTGTACCCCATAAATTTTCTCATACTCATCAAAAAACAAAATAATATCTTGCTGGATATTATTCAAAAAAGCGGGTAAACTAACACCATCATCAAATTTCTTATGGATAATTAAAACAGGTAATTGTAGTTGTTGACAAATTAATTGAGCATCAACTGTTTTACCAGTACCTTTCACCCCATTAAGAAGAATACCTAGATTTTTATCAGTTGAATTATATGTTTTAACAACCCTATTTACAAATTTTAAACTAGAACCGTAAATTTTCTTAGGGAATGAAAATTCATCAGCTGTTCTAGATAGATAGAGTACTCGCTGGGCTTCATTAAAGTCAATCCGATAAATACCTATAGGAAGTTTATCCAGTTGATCACTAGCCTCACCAATTTGATAGACATTACTGATTTTAGACCAAACGTTCTTCATTTCAATAATTTAATGGTTGAGTTTCACAACTATCAAGTACTGGTAGATCATCAATATAGGTAACTGTTCTTTTAGGACATGTAGTCATTACACCTACTTTCCAAAGCTCATATATTACATCCTCCATTTCTTCATCACTCATATTATTTGCTGCTTTAACATTTAAGCTAACAAATTCTTGTACTTTAGCCATTTGAGCACAAGTACATACTACATTATTATATTTAGTTACTCTAGGACCACAAGCAACCAAAAATAAACTAAGGAGTAATAGCTTACTTAATTTCAAAGCTATGGTAGTTATTACAAGTGATAGTGTTAGCAAGAGCCTTCCAATTACCATCAAACGCTACTGTTGGGTGGACGATCTGTCTTGATTGTTTAGTTTCATCAAAATAGATTACCATATAACGTTCGTTTTTCTTGGTGTAATCATAAACTTTATTGTCTTCCTTCTTAGCCATTGTTTTAATTTTCTTAAAGATAAAACTGTTAATAATTTAAACCAAATTTATTCGAATTCACCTTTGCAGTCTACAAAATAACCAGTTGATCCTATTTCTGATGGTTTAGCACAACGACATTGAGTTAGTTTACCATCTCGTTGTTCAATAGTAATTGTATATTCGTTATGTAAGGGACGATGATCAACTCGTTTTACAGTTCCATAAGTGCAGGAACTCAAAATTAGGGCAAAGATAAGATATTTCATGCAATTAGTATTTTCTATAAATTTTAATATGAGTTTCTTTATAAAATTTAATATCTTTTGCATTTAACGACAGTGATAATCAGCTGCTCTACCTGCAATCAAGCACTCGGGTTTAGTATTTACCTTATAACCAAGGGATTGAGCCCAACCTTTAGTTGCTGAAATCAATTGATTACTCTTAAAGAAAGCATCATCATTGTAGTCCAAATCAAGAGTAACATTTACAGAAGGCAGGTGAGTTTTCATCCATTCAGCTACTTCAATAGTATATTCTGCTTCTTTCCAAAGACGAGTCCAAAGATCATTAACTCTAGGGAGCTTTTGTTTTGAAATAATATAATGAACTCCATTATTACCATACTTATATGCTATTGCGGTGACATAAGTAGTGTGTTCTCCAATAGTTTGGGAATCAGTACCAACAATTACCTGAGTAGAGGTATTTTGTTTGATAGATTCCAAAGTATGTGAAGTAACATTTACCTGGTCACCATGTATGGTTTTGAAGTTCAATTTCATTTAGAACATAATTTTTATTTTGCTGTGTTGGAGTCCGTCTTTTTTAATTTCTAGATCAGCATATTTAGCTGAAAATACTTTACAGTAAGAACGTTTGGAGTCATGCAAAATAATTACTGTAGATTTTATAGTGGCAGCCATAGTTCCGTCTGAGGAAATAATAAACTGACCATAATTATAAGTACCACCTATACCACCTACTTCTCCTGTTTCATAATTAATTTTAGGAGGATTATGAAACCAACTATAATTCTTAATGATATATTCTAGATTAGGTTTCCAACCTTTTTGAAGCAAAAGAGCAACAATCTCTTTTCGTTTAGCTTCAATTTCAGACTTTTTCATTTTCATTATCTAGAGTTTTACGATATTCTTCAAGTTCTTCTTCACTTTTCAAGATAACGAGTTTTTCTACATTATCTTTACCAATATGGAGAGTATGAACTGCTCCAACCGGAGTGATGAAGTTACCTTCTAACATATTTCCATCTACCTTAATGAGGCTATAATAATCACCCATATAAATGAAGTAACCTATAGTTGTAAAACTTTTCATTTTTGACGGAATGATCTTCCATTGGGGTTAATATAGAGAATATAACCATCATTTGTATTATAAGTCATTACTTCATAACCTAATGAAATGACTTCTCTAATAATTTCAATTAAATCCCCTTCAATAACAGTATTATGAAGCCATTTTTCTAAACCGGGGAGATGATAACGAGTGTTCCAATAATAAATATTAATGCTCATTTTTTGGTCAGATTACGCAAAATTTCAAAATGACGCATATAAGCAATTGGTGTACTATTTTGAACTGAACGGCCATCAGGACCTTTTTCGTCATCATCAAATTCTTTCAAAATCAAACGACCTATCACTTTAATTGAATTCAATTCATTTTGAAGTTTATTTTTTTCAAATTTTGCTTGATCTACCAATTCGCTAATTTGCTCAAGAGTCGTTGCCATTTTTCTCGTTTTGCGAAAGATACGACCTCGCGCCTTTGAGGAGCCTTGAACGTATGACTTTTACATTACTGACCTGCGTGAAATGATAAGGACTTCTTTATTTTCATAACCTTTGATTTTGAGCGAAAAACGAGACTCGAACTCGCAACCTAAGCCTTGGCAAGGCCTTACTCTACCAATTGAGCTACTTTCGCTTGTTGTGCAGGAAACGAGGTACGATCTCGCAGCCTCTAGTTTGGAAGACTAGCGCTCTACCAATTGAGCTATTCCTGCAAATTGATCCGGAGAACGGAGTCGAACCGATAACCTCTTGTTTACAAGACAAGTGCACTACCAATTGTGCTACTCCGGAAGGATGGACCCAAGATAATAGTCCGTGCCTGTTTATATCACCTAATAGTAATTAACTCGAGTGACTGATTCGGCCGAATAGACACTGTCCTGTTATTACTCAATAGGTCAGGATTTCCTCCCCTCGTCAGGAGAGATAGTTAGGGATGAAGCCGGGAATTGAACCCGGATAGCCAAAGTCACTATATTTATCCATACTTACGCGTTTTCCGGATAAATACTTGTGGAATTAAACCACACCATCATCCTTTTATGTCTAAGGTAGACAATGCGGAAGAAGTAGGATTCGAACCCACGTTACCCTTTTGAGGTAATCCGATTTTCAAGATCGGTGCAATCATCCTCTCTGCCATTCTTCCTTGCTCTTGCGGTTGGATTCGAACCAACGTGGAATTTCTTCACTCGATTAACAGTCGAGACCTTTCGACCTGGCTAAGGCAACGCAAGAATATTTTCAAAGAACAAGAATACCATCATGTACTTCTCTATGACAATTGGCACATAATAAAGCACATTTATCTGCTTCTAATTTCATAGCTTCAAATGAAAGAGAATTACTAGATATTGAAAAATCCTTTTTAGAAGGATCTAAATGATGAAAATCTAGAGCTCTCAAACATTTATTATAATTACATACTTGACATTTACCTCCTTTATATTCTACTAATTTTCTTTTAGCTTCTTTTTTCCAATTAATTACATTTAAACTTCTTTTTTTCTTCCATTCTTCAGGACTAAGAATAGGTTGAATATGATAAAATCCACTGTTTTTTATAATTGAATATACAGTAACTCTAGAAATAAAATTAAATTGATTATGAACTTTAGTTATATCTTTTATTTCTTTATAAAGTTCAATTATTTTAATTTTATCTTCATCATTAACATAATGTTTAGATTTATCTTCTACCTTAAATTCTTTGACATATTTACTAACAGTAGCTATACCTATTTTTAATTCTTTACTTATTAATTTTAAACTATTTCCTTGTTTTTTTAAATCAATTATTTTATTAATTAATTCATTCGAAATTTTGTCCATAGTATTACTTTTGATAATACATATGGGTAAAATTTCGAAACCAATTTGGTCAGGTAAAGATTACGACGAACTAGCGTTAAGGTAATCCTTACCTGGAAGATATTAGGGAAGTTAATGGACCAATCCTCGGTTAGTAGCCACTGCATACTACTTCTATGATTTTCACTATCAACTTCCTTGTACCCCCTACAGGACTCGAACCTGTACTCAACGGTTTAGAAAACCGTTGCTTTATCCATTAAGCTAAGGGGGCGAGTTGTTAATCAACGCTACGGGACCGAGCTTTAACGATTAACATACACCCGTATTTTGGTCAAACTGCACCTTAACACCATACATCCTAATCTAGTTAGGCATCGGCCACAGTTTCGTTATGGAGTATTTCAACCAATAAGATAGTTAGGTAGGATTAACTTGAGTTCAATAGGTTATCCATGTGTTTGTTATCCTAATGAAATTTCAAACCTACATCACCTCGTTACGAAGTATTTTAGTTTAAAATACTAACTTTATATGAACATTTCAGGTCGCTCACATCCATAATCCGCCTCAGTTACAAACGTGGTGTCCACTCACCTAGGCCCCATACTTCAATGCCCTCAATGATGTTCATTTCAATATGTCAAAGAATCTAGTAGGAACTATAGGACTTGAACCTATGACCCCCAAGGTATAAGCTTGGTGCTCTAACCAACTGAGCTAAGTTCCCATGAGGAGCAATACAATTAACCTGTTGAATTCAGGGTTACCAACAATTACAAGACCCATGATAGGAAAACCGGGTAGTTCTCCAATTGTAGAAACTAATAGTCTAGACACATAAGTTGCGCTTAAATGCCGCTATCTCATTTCGCTCCATAATTTCAAAGAACTTCTTTACTTTGCTGCTGTCTTTCGGTTAATTCCAACTTATTACGCTTACAACGTAATCACCTAAGGTGTCTGTTAATTCAGATTTCGTATAATCCTTTAGGGATTATCAAGACATTGTTTTAGACCCTGAAGGATTCGAACCTCCATCCAATACACCATGCTTAAGCGATGTACCTAACGCCCCTACGATGTTAGTTAAGGTTTAGGGTCAGTATGTTAAAGAACATTTAAGTAGCCCGAGTCGGAATCGAACCGACATGACCTTACAGTCGACAGATTTTAAGTCTGTTGCGTCTAACCATTTTCGCCACCGGGCCATTAATTCAATGAACTCGTTGATTTGATTATTATCTCATCAACCTTGTAAAGATACGACCTTTATTTTTTTATCCAAATTTAAAGGCTGACCTTTATATGACTTTTTATTTTTACCTGAATAAGTCTCTGTGATAGAATGACAATTAGGACAAAGAATTCTTAAGTTTTCTAACCTCCAATCTTTTCTTATTCCATTAATATGATCTAAGTGATGAACTAATTTACTTCCATTCCACTCTTCACCCAAACCACATAATTCACATTCTTTTTTCTTTAATCCTAATTTAAATAATTTTCTTTTAACTAAATCTCCTGACAAATTACATTTGGGATCTAAACAAAAAATTTCTTCAAATGTATATTTTTCTGCAAATTCTTTTCCTCTTTTTTCAACAGCTAATTTTTGAAGTTCAGCCATAGAAAGAAAATGAGAAATATCTATATTATATTCCTTAATTTTGGCATCAAATTGAGTATAGCTATCTTTTCTTCCTGATTTAATTAGTACTTCTCGTTTAGATCTACTTTCTTTTACTAATTTTTCAAGATTTTCTTTTGTGAATTCGATCATAAATATTGAAATTTTTGAAGCTAGTATGAGATTCGAACTCATGTAAATAATTTTGCAGATTACCACCTAACCACTCGGACAACTAGCTATTTTTAATAAATTTATGGCTTCTTGGCTTTTTAAAGGCCAAGGATATGTTTCATAATGATCTCTAGAAGTAAATCTGTATAAATCATAAAATTTTGGATTTATAATTCCTCTTCGATCAGGATAAACATCAGTATAATAACACCATTGAAGATGAAATTTAAATCTTTCATCTATCAAATCATGTAGATATTTTCTACTTCTTTCTATTTCATTTTCTATGTTCATGCACCTGCGAAAGGACTCGAACCTTCACTAGACATAGTTTTGGAGACTATCGCTCTACCAATTGAGCTACACAGGTATTTGAACTCCTTGAAGGACTTGAACCCTCAACCTTCTGATTCGTGTTCAGAGGCTCTTCCAATTGAGCTAAAGGAGCTTGTTTTAAACTAAAGAGGCAAGTTTTTCTTTTAATTCTTTATTTTCTTTTTGTAATTTTACATAATTTTTAGCAAAAGTACTTGGAGTTAAATTATAAATTTCATTAACTACTTCTTCAATTAATTCTTTTAATTTTTCCTTTTTCATATTATTTTTATTGGGTGACTAACGAGGTACGATCTCGCAATAACTTCATCCACAGTGAAGCGTGTTAACCAATTTCACCATAGCCACCATTTAAATTTTAGAAGGATAATCAACTATAATTACTTTAGGATGTAATTCGTCAGTTTGAGCTTCTCTTTCTTCTGCTATTTCTTTTATTGTTTGACGATAAATACAAGCTAATTTAATACATTGTTCAATTGCATCTTCAATATTATCCGCTTTTAATAAAGTATCAATAAAAGTAACATTATCAGAACAACGCATTACACTGCAGTCCCATTTATTATCAAAATAAGCTATTGAAATGCGTCTATGTTCTATAATACCAATAAAACGTTCTTTGGTATGAACATGAATTTTGCTAAATCTTTTAAGATTCATAATACTTTAATTTTGGTGGACACAGCGGGACTCGAACCCAATCTTCCTTATTGCAAGTAAGGCGCATTTGCCATTTATGCTACTGGCCCAATTTTAAATTCTTTCTCAAAATTCTTATCAAATGCAAACCATTGTTCGCAATTGATACCTTCTTCTTTTCTCTTTTTTCTAGAAACTAAAACTGAATTTGAAGTTAAGTCTAAAATAAAGTCTTCAACCCCTTGTTTATCAATAAGTTTGATTCCTATTTTTAATTCTTTAAATTCCATGTGACCCTTGAGAGACTCGAACTCTCACGCCTTTAGGCATAGCTTCCTAAGAGCTACGTGTCTGCCAATTCCACCAAAGGGCCATTAATCTATATCAAAATCTTCTTCAGGACTTCTATCTCCTGCTGTTCCTATTAAACCTAGAAACAAAGCAACTATTAAAATAATTCCTAAAAATTTAATACCTTCAATTATGTATTCCATTTTAATATCCTAAACTATTTGTTTTTGGATGTTCTTTAATAATATCACAAAATAATTCAAATTCACCTTCACTCATAGCTTCAATTTCCTCTTTAAGTTTCGAAACTATAGGGGTTCCATATTTATCTCTAAGACCAACTCGGTGAACTGAACCAATCCAACCACCCGGAAGGTGAATACATGGAAACCAACTATAAGCTCCTGCTTGTTTGAGTGTTTCTAACCTAGCCATTGTATCCATTGGTGTATAACAACAGTTAACATAACTAAACAACAAAATATAAGGAAAGCTAATACTAATTTATAAGCTCCCTTCATATATTTATCAGAATTCATCATTTAGTAGTCTTGATAGGACTTGAACCTACAACAATCTCCGTATCAGGGAGGCGCTCTACCATTGAGCTACAAGACTAAATATTTTCTTTCTAACATTGTTTTAGTTGCTTCATAAATAGCTTCAATTTGAGCAACCAATTCTTTTCTTTCATTTTCCGTCATCCCACAATCTATAGGATATTTTATTTTTTGTTCTTCAGTTTTAGTTAAACCAAAGTCATGTCGATAATTCATGGCTATTTCATGAATATCTTCAAGAGTTAATTTTTCAGGAAGTTTCATATTAATGTTCTACTAAAATACTTAAATTAACTGCCAGCCAATGACCATCAGGCAAACCAACTTTTTCCTTAAAATTTAGAGCTTCTTGCATTGTTTTAAAGATCATTGCTTCACCTAGAAAATCTGTATATTCCCAAACATCAGAATCTTGATCTTTAGCAACAAAGCTATCACCTTCCATCAAAACAAAACCGTAATTAGTCATTTTCGTAAGATTTAATATCAAATACTTTTATCAAACTATTTGGATAAATTTCTTTAAAAATACGAATTTCTAATGCTAAATCAACTTTAGGAATAATATTTTCAATATAAAATTTTACCTCTTCACTTATGTCAAGATAGTTATTATCTTTTCGTTTAATACGTTCAGAAATATAACTTCCCAACAATGAGTTTGTTCCTACTTGAGAAATCTTAATTTTCATTTTCAAATATTTGTAGTTCCTGTCAGATTCGAACTGACGACCTTGGCCTTGTAAGGACCCTGCTCTGAACCAGGCTGAGCTAAGGAACTATTCATTAAAACGGCTATCATCTTGGCCTTCTTCCCATTTTTGATACCCAAAACTATCAATTGCTGCTTCAAGTTCTTTAATTTCTTCTTCCTTAAATCTTGAAGCAAATTTTTGAAATATTACCCAAAGATTATATTCACTATTAGATAGGGAATAATTTTTCCAAGTACTATCTTTATAGGTTATTTCATAATAATCTTCTCTTTTAACAATTTGATATTCGGGATTAATTATCATTTGTTCCAATTTCTTTTAAAACTTGATGGGTTTGGTTCTATCGAGGTAACATTATAAACTGGAAGCCTGTTAACTATTGCTGTTTTGCCTTGAGGAGTAACTATAAGTTTGTCAAGGTTACCTGAAAATTCAGATGTTACTCCGTTTTTAGTGGTACCTTTAACTTTTACTCTAGTGTTTAGCATTTTTAATAATTTGGGCTGCTTTAAGTCTTTCCAAAGGAGTAGCTTTGTTTACAGTAAGCAACACTTGTTTTGCCCAAAACACTTCTTTTTTGGTCGGTTTCATGGTGTAAAGATACGACTTTAACAATAGTTACCAACTAATGATGGTGACTTTTATATTACTTAAGCGGTTTATAGGGGATTCGAACCCCTCTATCTTCTGCGTGACAGGCAGACGGCCACACCAAGCAGCCCCATAAACCATAATGTTCGTCTGACGCATCCTGCAAGGTCATTTTCAGACTGTACCCTATTGAACCAAGGCTAGGTAGGAACATTGTAGAGAAGACGAGACTCGAACTCGCACGAATATCCTGTTCCCAAAACAGGAGGCTTACCAATTAGCCCACTTCTCTAAATTGTGGAACCTATCAGAATTGAACTGATGCAAATGACCTGGTGCTTCAAACCAGCGCTCTACCGTCTGAGCTAAGGTTCCAAAGTTGAAGAGGAGGGACTCGAACCCACTTACTCCTCGAGCCAGTACGCCTATTTATTAAAGGAGACGAATTTTACAGATTCGCGGCGTTACTCTTCAATGATATATAATCTATTACGGCATTTTTGCAATATCCTTTAGCTTTTAATTGTTGAATTTTTTGTCTCCAAAATTCTAAATTATGTCCAAATTTATCTACTAATCTTTGTTTGTAACCTGGTTTAGTAATATCTATTCCAGAATTATTAATCATATCTAACCAAAGTGGAAGATTAGATTTCTTTTTGTTTTTACCCCCTAAAGTAGTAGTTGTTGAGTTACAATTAGGACAAAGAATTCTTAAATTTTCTCTTGTATTATTTTTTCTATTTCCGTCTGCATGGTCAAGAATTAAACTCATTTTCTTTCCCCTCCAAATTTCTCCTTGACCACATTCTTCACATTCTCTTTTCTTTAATCCTGCCTTATAAAGTTTTTCTTTTAAATTATTACCACTTAAAGTTAAAACTTTATTATCAACTAAAATTTCATCAAGTGTTAAAACTTCTGATTGTTTTCTTTCTTCATTTACATGTGAAAAATCTATATTTAATTCAATGCATCTTTTTTTAATATAATTAAGATTTTGAGAATGATTACTAAGATTTAATTTATTTAAAATTTCAATCCAAGTTGATGAATTTGGAATTATTTCAGATAATTGTTTAATATAATCTAGCATTTTGTTATAAATACCGCAAAATCTCAAAGACCAACCATAGTTGTGGGAGAAGGGGTCGAACCTCCACTGAAGATTTCTCTTCCTTCGTTCAAAGCGAAGTAGCCTGCCAATTAGCCGATCCCACATTGCGTGCCTTCGTTACTACTCATGGTTTTGACTCCGGAGACCCATTTTCGTCATCACTGTTTATTGTCGCTAGGCCTACTGGCATTTCCTAGGTGGACGTTTGGTGGGGAGAGTAGGATTTTCGCCTACAATGATCAATTTTCACTTGATTGCGATGTAACTCAGGCTGTTACTACATTACGGACCTAGCGGTACTTATTAGGAGTTTCTAGGTGACATTTGTCCTCGGATTAATCCCCGTGTATTATGAGAAAGTTAGTTGAGTATTTGTTTTAGCTTTCTCCCCTTATGTGCCCCCGATAGGATTTCAACCTATGATCCCTCCGTTAAAAGCGGAGTGCTTTAAAGCAGGCTAAGCTACAGGGGCTTATTAACAATATGTCAAAGAAATGCTTGTCATCCCGACCAGATTCCAACTGGTGACTCCACATTGAAAGTGTGGTGACTTAGAGCGCTTGTCGACGGGACGAATTAAGAAGGCCCAAACCTTTCGATTTGGGCCTCCATGCTTCACACGTACATGTTTACATTAGAGGCCCAATTATATAATCTCTTCCCACAAGACGTTCTGTGGCGTCCCATTTGGGTTGAAAACAAATATGTAAATTGGATTTTTTCATGTTTTTAATTTCTTGATGATAAATATACGAAATTTTCGAAAGCTTATCAAGTTTATTTCAAAAATTTTTAATCTTCATCATTTTCTACTAATTCTACTTGATTTGGATCTATATTATATTTAGAAAGATCTTTTAACTGATCAACTATAATTACAGTTGTTCCTTCATCTTTATAAGATTGAATATTTTCTTTATCTTTTTCAACACTTTCAATCTCTAAAGCATAATACTTATTGGTTGCCCCGCTTTGCCAACTCATACAGCTTATCATAGTCCTTGCTCATCACGTAGGTTACCGGCACATTGGAAGTCGATAGGTGGGCTTCGAGTGCTTTAGGCAGTGCTATTTCTGACCAATACTTCTTCCAAGCACGGTCGCGCTGCTCACCTTGACAGTGGAACCAATTATCACCGTAACCTCGGCATGTGGCAAAACCCGAATCCCATGCGTCGCGAGCCACCTTTTCTATTGCCCCCAATGTGGCTGCGAGGTCCGATAGGGCTTGGTCACGGCCGCAGGTGCAAACATTGTTCATTTCAATATGTGCCTGCCAAGCCGGGTCAG
>ERZ869925.10-NODE-10-length-139461-cov-5.769077_pt1 | contig 139461 bp, 127 predicted proteins | sample MGYA00579311_ERZ869925 | MGnify/ENA primary metagenome ERZ869925 (study PRJEB32216, sample SAMN09231817) | wastewater metagenome | place: USA: Maryland | collected 2016-07-30 | study: EMG produced TPA metagenomics assembly of the PRJNA472060 data set (Reclaimed...
ACATGGAAGAAGAAATGGACGAAACAATTTACGAAATTGAAATGGACATGGAAGAAGAAATGGACGAAACAATTTACGAAATTGAAATGGACATGGAAGATGAAGAAGAAATGGAAGATGATTTTATGTCTGAATCGAAAAAAGAATTTAAAGCAAAAGGTTTGGGATTAGGTAAACCTGATTTCAAATATGGCAAAACTATGGATTTCAAAATGCCAAAACAAAAAGAAGGAACTAAAGGAGTTGGTTTGGGTAAAGGTCCTAAAAAGGATGTTTATCAATCAGAATCTCCAAGCTTCAAAGGTGAATTCAAAGAAGGTAAATACGGAATGAACAAAGGTGATAAATCTAAAACTCACAAAGGAGAAGAAGATTACACAGGAAAGAAAGGTTTGAAATCAAAAACTCACAAAGGTTTAGATTTTGAAAAGGTTGAAGCAAAAGAGGCTGCTCGTACTTATGGAAATGGTTCAAAAAGTGGCCGTGGTTTAAGAAAAGCAATTACTCCTAACAGAAACCTAACTTTTGAATCTGTAGATAATAAAGAAGTTCAAGTCCTTAGAGAAAAGAATGAAGAGTATAGAAAAGCTTTAAATATTTTCAGAAACAAACTTAATGAAGTTGCAATATTTAATTCAAATTTAGCTTATGCAACAAGATTGTTTACAGAACATTCAACTTCAAAACAAGAAAAAATTAACATTCTGAAAAGATTTGATGGTGTTGAAACTCTTAAAGAATCTAAAAATCTGTATAAAACTATTAAAGACGAACTTACAGGAACTAAAGGAAATCAAATTACAGAATCAATCGAAAGACAAATTGAAAAAGCACCAGCTACTGGTTCTGCAGTTACTTTGATTGAATCTAAAACTTATGAGAATCCTCAATTCCTAAGAATGAAAGACTTAATGTCTAAATTAAAATAAAAAATAAATAAACTCGCTAAAAAACAAAACAAATACAAAATGGGAGCATTATTAGAATCGGGTCTTGTTGGTAACATTGGTTTGAAACACCTAAAAGTTATCAAAGAAGATACTATCAACAAATGGGATAAATTAGGATTCCTTGAAGGTCTTAAAGGCCACCTAAAAGAAAACGTAGCTCAGTTATATGAAAACCAAGCTTCTCACCTTATCAACGAAGCAACATCTGATGGATCATCTGGATCTTTCGAAACTGTTGTTTTCCCTATCGTAAGAAGAGTATTCTCTAAATTATTAGCTAACGATATCGTATCTGTACAAGCTATGAACTTACCTATCGGTAAATTGTTCTACTTCGTACCTAAAATCCAAGGTTATACTGGTGGTACTGCTAACTATTCAGGTGAACACTATGCACCTGTAGGTTCTCCAGGTAACTACCCTGGTGAAGTAAACGCTGGTTACGAAGGTACTGGTGCTTATGCAAAAAATCTTTATGACTTATTCTACGAAGGTAACGAAGCTGGACTTAACCCTCCAGGTTTATTTGACTACTCTAAAGGTCGTTGGTCTGCAATCACATCAACTACTGAAGTACAAACTTGGTCAAATGGTTCATTAGTTCCTCTTCAAATCACTGAAGAAGCTAATGTAAGAAAACTAATCATCAAAATGTGTGGTTTTTCTCAAACTGGTTATGGTAAACTTATCGGTCCTGATGGATCTGAAATGGATACTGAAACATTCCTTTCTGACCTTAAAATTATTGCTGGTGCTGGTCTTTCAGCTTCAACAGAATCTCCTTGTACTATTACAAGTGGTCCGTTATTGTTCAGAGTTGTTACTCAACAATATGGTAGAGGTATTGTAAATCCTAACTACAACAAAACTAAAACTACTTGGGCAGCAGATGGTAATGGGGGTTCATTCAATGATGTATGTGATGTAACTGGTTGTATCCTATTAGAAGTTGATTTATCTTGTCCAGTATGTGCTGACTGTAATGCTTCTTCTTTAGATGGTTACACTGGTTCAACTATTATGTCTGCTTCTTCTGCAACTTCTTTCGTAGCTGTATTTAGAAGATACGAAGAACTTGAATTCGAAGATAAAATCGGTGAAGTTTCTTTCGACTTAGAATCTGTAACAGTTTCTGTAACTGAAAGAAAATTAAGAGCTCAATGGTCTCCTGAGTTAGCTCAAGACGTTGCTGCATTCCACAATATCGATGCTGAAGCTGAATTAACTGCTCTTCTTTCTGAACAAGTTGCAGCTGAAATCGATAGAGAAATCCTACGTGACCTTAGAAAAGGTGCTGCTTGGAATCTAAGATGGGATTACAACGGATGGAGAAGAATTAGTGCAACTACTTCTTACACTCAAAAAGACTGGAATCAAACATTGATTACAGCTATCAACCAACTTTCTGCTCAAATCCACAAATCTACTTTAAGAGGTGGTGCAAACTGGATTGTTGTTTCTTCTGAGGTTTCTGCAATCTTTGATGACTTGGAATACTTCCACGTATCAAATGCTTCTCCTGAGCAAGACCAATACAACATGGGTATTGAAAGAGTAGGTACATTAGCAGGTAGATACCAAGTATATCGTGACCCTTACTTCCCAGCTAACCAAGTGTTAATTGGACACAAAGGTACGTCACTTCTTGATACTGGTTACATCTACGCTCCGTATGTTCCACTTCAATTGACACCTACAATGTATAACCCATTCAACTTCACACCTATTAAGGGTATTATGACAAGATACGCGAAGAAAATGGTGAACAACAGGTTCTATGGAAGAATTACAGTTGATGGTGTTAGAACATTTGACTTACAAGAATTGAGATAATCAATCTTAACTAATATCGATGAGAGGGACAAGTTTTTGTCCCTCTTTTTTTTATTATGGGTTAAAATTAAATGGATTGACTTTGATATTTATTATTATATAATTAAATAAAAAATATGTCATTCAGTTTATCTCAGACTCAAACACTAATTGATTTATATATAAATGAGGGTTACTCGACCCACAAATTAGCGGAACTATTTAAGGTAGGTCATAAAAAGATTAGTCAAATCCTTAAAGACAATAATGTAGAGATTAAAAAGAAAGGTGGACAAGTTAAGATTGGTAATAGTAATGAACTAGAAAAGTCCAAAGTGAAGAAATATATCTCAGAGGAAAAAGAACTTGTTGCTAAGTGTAAAAAAACAAGTATCATAATCAATGACCCCAACAATTTATCTGGTAGTTTAACTAGACATATAATAGAATTGTATGGTGATATTAATATCCCAGTAAATACCTACCAAAGAAAGAAATATGAACAATTAAATGGTAAAAAATGGTTCGAGGAATATTTCGATATAATTGAGATAGAAAAAGATGTAAAAAGAAAATGTGGTTTATGTGAATGGGAAACAACTGATATAAATAATAAATCGGGTTGTTTTACCAATCACTTAGAAGAATCTCACAATATATCACTTGATGATTATCTATTTCAATTCCCAAATGAAATAGAATACCATCCAAATTACATAAAAAAAACTGAAAGGGATAAAGAGTTATTATTACAAGAAAACTTCGTTACATGTCAATTATGTAATGATAAAATGAAATCAATTACTAATTCACACTTATTAAACAAACACAGTATGAGTGTTGAGGAGTATAAATTAAGATTTCCTAATTCCAAAATTATTTCAGAATCAACATCAAACATTTTGAGTGAAAATGTTAAAGAAACAAATATTAATTTCCAACCAACTTGGACATCAAAAGGTGAAACTGAAATTAAAGAGTTTATTGAAAGTTTGGGATTTGAGGTATATAAAGGGAAAAATAGAAAATTACTTGAGGGTAAAGAACTCGATTTAATTATTCCTCAATTAAAGATTGCGATTGAATACAATGGATTATATTTTCACACTGAAGATAGAGGAAAGAATTCAACGTATCATTTAAATAAAACTTTGGCTTGTAATCAGTTGGGATATAAATTAATTCACATTTTCGAAGATGAATGGATGGTAAATAAGGAATTAGTTAAATCGAAACTTAAACATATTCTTGGTGTTAGTGATGGTATTAAAATTGGGGCAAGAAAAACATTAATTACAAAAATTGATAAGGAAGATAAGTCACATTTTTTAAATGAATTTCATATTCAAGGTAATGATAAATCTAACATTTTTTATGGTGCATATTACAATGATATTTTGGTTGGTGTGATGACATTTAATTCTCAAAGAAATATGACAAAGAATAATGAAGGTGAGTACGAATTGAGTAGATTTTCAACAAGACAAGGATATGTTATTAGTGGATTAGCATCTAAAATATTAAAACAATTTATATTTGATTATTCTCCAAAAACTATAATAAGTTTTGCTGATAGAAGATGGACTTTAGATGGTAAAAATAATATGTACACTAATTTAGGATTTGAATTGGTATCAATATTAAAACCTACATATTTCTATTATAGCTCAAAAGTTAATAGATATAAAAGATATCATAAGTTTTCCTTTGGAAAAAATAATTTAAAGAAAAGATACATTGATATTGATATAAATAAGAGTGAAACTGAGTTAACTAAAGAATTAGGATTTTCAAAAATATGGGATTGTGGGTTGTTTAAATATCAATTGAAAACATATTTATTGTAATATTTTTGTTTATGAAAAACCTAAGACAAATAATTAAAGAAAACTTACTCTTAGAAAAGAGGATTGGACAAATATCATCTAGAATTGAGGTGGTATTCAGTTTTGATGTAATTAAAACGAGTCATTCTACTGAAAGAGAAACCAGACCTGAATTAACTGATTACAATAAAAAACCTATAACTAATGGGGAAATTGTTGAATTTATTAATTTATTTAAAAGAGACATATCAGAATATATTGTATCTGGTGAGATTGAAGACCAAGTTCCTTTTGTAATTAAATCAGATGCTTGGGAATTAGCGTGTATTCTCGTACCTGAAAAACAGTCCAATGTTTATTGGAAATTGATAATAAAAACTGTCTTTAGAGAAAGTTATTCTAATAGATTAAGAGTTGGTAGAGACCAATTAGTTTTGTTTAAATAAAGAAGGGGGTTGTATCTGAATCGTTGCCTCCCCCATTCTGTTAATGATGATTGTATCTTAATCGTTGCCTTCATCATCCTTTTTGTTAATAATTGTATCTGAATCGTTCCCTTTATCAACAATACAAATATAAGTAATATTTTTGATTTCACATCCTATTGTGTGAAATTTTTTTTATTATCTATAACTTGAGATATTTATATAAAAAACACTTTTATATGCAAAAGAAATTATATTTCCTTAATGAGGAGGAGAAAAATAGAATATTGAATCTACACGAGAGTAGAACGAAAAGACAATATTTGGTAGAACAAGAATCCAAAACATCATATGGTAAACCGGAATTAGGTACGAGTAATTTGGGAGCTAAATTAGATTTAAGTTTCAAGAGTGTTGATGATATTAATAAAAGTGGAGTACTAACAGATAGACAGAAAGATGTTAAGACTATTAGATTAAAGTGTGATCAAAATTTATATGGTGGTAGTGTTAATAACGATGCTATAAAAAGACAACTACCTTTTTTTAAGAAAAATTTTATAGGTAGAAGTTTTTGGTTTACAGATGCAGGTCTTGAGACTGTTCAATATGAACTTAAAAAGTTGGGTAATATGTCAAGTTTTTGTGGATTAAATAAAGAATTTTCTAATCTAACAAGTGGTGAAGATTTACTTTCAAAAATGGATAAAGGTGTTTATACTAATGCGGCATTTGATAAGTACATAATTTCTACTTTAAATGATTTGGAAAAAAATCCTATAGTAACAGATACAAAAATCGAGACCGACCCAGAGATTGATAAAAAAGCTGAATCGGATAAATATTATGCAGGATTAGCTGATAAAACTCTTAAAAAACAAACTACAGATTATGGTATGGGAGTAGTACAACCTAAATTAAAAGGTAATGTGAAAGAGTTATTAGCTAAAGCTGGAATCCAAGGTGAAGAATTAAATCAAAGTACCATTAATCAATTATATAAATTTTTACAAGGAAAATAACATATGAAAAAGTTTATTATATCCGAAGAGGAAAAAAATCAAATACTAGGTTTGCATAAGTCATTTGTTCTAAATGAACAAGAACAAACTACAACAACCACAACTGCAAAACCTATCGACTACAAAATACAAGACATCCAAGCTTTGGTTAATGTAAATACTGATAATATTCTTGGACCTAAAACTTTAGAAGCTATTAATAAAAAGATAGAAGAAATTAAAGCGAAGAAAGCCGAGGAAGTTAAGACTACTGAAGTTGAAAAAACAAAGGAAACTGAAACACAAAAACAAGATAGATTAGTAAAAGTAAAAGGTGAATTTGATAAACTAAAGGCCAATAATTTTGGTGATACCGAAATTAAAGACTACTTAAAAGACCTTGGTTTTACTGACGAAGAAATTGGTTCAGTTATTAGTGGAACTTCAGAACAAACACCAAATAAACAAGTTGAAAAATCAGTTGAAAAGTCTACTGAGACAACTCCATTTGATAAAATGGGTCAAAAACCTAATTTATTAGATTTGGGTTAATTGGTTTCATCTGATTTAGATAGTACTCTTATACATTTAGATATAACTTCAGATTCACCGATACTATAAACACCAGCATGATATGCGTGTTTTACGGCTTGAATTAACAAGTAAGTTGAACGTTCTTTATCTAAAGTTTCCAAAAGGGTGTCTAAATGGTTTTCAGTAAGAAGTGGAACTGAATTAAATAATTTACCAAATATTTCTTTTTCTTCCATATTAAAATTTATACACAATGATAGATAAGATTACACAAATAGTCAAAGAAATTTTAAAAGAAGCAACATCTGACGCATCGGGTTCAAGAGGTTCATATGTTTTACCATTGAGACCTGGTAAGAGAATATTTGATAAATCACAATTAGGTCCTTTTACTGATTCAGTATCTAAATATTTCAGTCAACAATTGGCAACTGATAGTTATGATGGTGAAATGACTACATCAGACAAAAATATTAAAAAGATTGAATCAAAAGCAAAGAAGGCTTCAATTTATGCAAAAAATCATCCAGTAAGAAATGATGATGATGGTGATGTTATTAATCCATTTCCTGGCCATAGGGGTGATAAACCACACAAAAAAGAAGTATTACAACCCTACACTCAAAAGGTTAATGAATGGAAATATGAGGAGGCCCCAATTTTAACTGAGGATTTAGCAGTTTGGTTTGGAACAAAAAAGAAACCCAAGGGGTCATCACAACCAAAAGGACCTTGGGTTAATATATGTAGAAAGGTTGATGGTAAACATCCCCCTTGTGGAAGAAGTGAAGCTGATACAAAGGGATATCCCAAATGTAGAGCAGCTGGTGTTGCGGGTAAGATGAGTGATGCTGAAAAAAAATCAGCTTGTGCTCAGAAACGTAGAGAAGAAAAAAAAGACCCAAAGATAGGTAAGGGAAATAAACCTACAATGGTATCTTACAAACCAAAGAAAAAATAGTTATTTAGAAGGGGTTAAATCATTAATAGATTTAACCTTTTTTATTATGTTCTCTAAAGAGTGTTCAATTTGAGACATAATTTGGTCTTCATATTCTTGTCTGATAGTTTCTACTTTCCCATCATACATTTTGGATAATCTCTCCCAATTCCTTTCATTTAGTGTAACATCATAATGATAAACGTGATTTGTAACACTAATTGTTCCGTGGTCTAATATACAGAACAAATCAAGTTGAGCATTTTTAATATAACGTTTTCCACTTAATGGAGCCATTAAGAATTTTGATTCAGGGTGGGTAATTAATGAACGTGCGATTGATAGACACATTTTTTGGGTTTGGGAAATCTTTTGTTCTTTGGTTGAACTATTTCTATTCCACAATAACCATTTCACATAAATTCTTTTCATTAAACGTTTGACGAACTTTTCCATAATTTGTTTATTTTTTGATTGAGTACAAATATATGGGTGATTTTTGATAAAAAGAAATTTAATGGATATTTTTTTTGAGTATATCTAAAAACTCTAACCAAGTTTCTAAATCATTTTCATTTCTACCTATGTTTGCTGTATAACAACAGATTACTATATTATCTTTTGTATAACCCTTATTTCTATCTAATCTGTCCAAAGAGGGTTGTAGTGGGTATTTGTGTTTAGGTGATGGTGTTAATGGAACTCCAAACCAATAACAAAGACCGTTTTGTTTTTCATAAATCTCTTGTATTTCTTGTGGTGTGATTGTATGTTCTTCACTACGTCTTTTAGATGTATTTACCAAATGATTACACCATAATCTAATACTTCTTTCTTTATATTTTTGAATTTCTTCTTTTCTAAAGTCTGAATCTTTTCTTTTTTCTCTTTTGTAATTTCGAGTCCTAGTCAATATACATTCTTTACACTTAGTTCCTCTTTGTGACTTGTAATAATCCGATATATCTTTTAACATACCACAACCAGAACATAATTTTTGTTTATCCATATATAATAAATATTGGGTAAACATAAAAAAAACAAAAAAAGGTAGAATATTTTTCTACCTTTTTTATATGAAAAAAAATAGTAATTAACAATAAGGTGGTGAACATTTCTTTTTACCATCTAAACCCTTGAATCTACCCTGACACACTTGTACAGCAAACGCATTAGAATATGCCGAGGGATACACTTTAAATTTGGCCTTGGCTGCACTTTTTCCTCTCGCACATAGTTTCGTGCCAGTTTTCTTTTTTCCTTCCATCATAACCATTTCTTCGTCATCATAGAACTCATCAGTATATTCTGTTTCATTCATCATAAAGTCAAATACTTGATCCAAGTTTTCTTTTGCAACAGTAATATGGTCATCAGCCCAATCGTGTCCACCTTGAAGTATTTTCTCTACTTCCATTGGGTCTAATTCCAATAATAATTGAGCTTGTCTAATCATTTGTTCAAGATTACTGAAGAACATATAATTTTGTACTTTTCCGTAATCCTTTTCGTTGACTATTTTTTTAACTAAGTTGTTAAGTTGTGATTCTGTAATTCTCATATTCTTTAATTATTTAATCCGTTCATTCCACCTAATTGTATCGCATCCAATTGAACTACTGTCTGTCCGAATTGATTTGTATAAGATGGATGTGGAACTGTAACTACTGTAGATGTAAACCCAGTACCATCCCAACAAATATTACAAGCTTCATATTCAGTTCCCGCAGAGAATCCAAATAAACATTCATCACATCCATTTTCTATTGAGAAGTTATTAAAAATGATTTGATTTAAATTTGAAAAATCGTAGTCATTATCATAAGTAGTTTCACTAACTTGTATAACTTCAACAACTTTAAAACATTTTGTATAGGTGGTAAAGTCCCCCTTATCATTGAATTCAATTTCAGCATATATTACTTGGTCTACGACTGGTATAAATCCAAATGCTGAGATTGGAAGTGCCGGTGTAATTGCATTATCATCACAAGCTTCTAAACTAACTACACCATAATTATTAACCAAACAATCATAACAAGAGGAATATGTATCGGTTGTCGCAGTTATCCCACCTGTCGGTTCATCAACTCCAGTAATTTCAAGACAATAATTTATGTTATCCGGTGCTGGTGTACCATCAGTTCCGACTACAATAGTACCTATTGGTAATGTTTGTCCTGAAAAATCAACACTTTCTTGAATAGGACCAGTACAATAAATTGCATTTAAAATTGCCATAATATTTTTATTTAATAAATATTTATATTTTATTTATAGTTCACAATTTGGAACTTAATTTGTCTTTTATATGTGTTTACTTCCCCACTACTTTCGACTTTCAAATCAATAAAATATTCGTTAGGTATTTTATCTCTTGTATCAAAAATGAAATAATATTCATTTGGAGTTCTATTAATTTTAGTCCAATCTTGAACTTGAACTTCTGTTTGCCCTTCTCTTACATAAACACGATAATATGCACTTACTTTTGGTAATAACTTATTTGTTGTGTATGCTTGTTTAATTGTTACTCCAACTTTTCTAACATCAGTATTAAATATTTTTTCATCTTGTTTAATACCATAGTAATCGAATCCATAAATTTTGGGTTCAGCTGTATTAGTTCCAATTGTAAAAGTATTTTTGAATGGTTGTAAAACAAAATCATTAAGTACATTCGGTAATGGAAAACCATTATACATTAAATTTGTCCACTTATCCGAGAATGTACAAGGTGTTTTATAGCCAACTAATGGTGGTATGGTAACTTCGTAAACACCTTGAGTTTTTTGACAACCCGTTAACCCAGTCAACCCAGGTATTAAACTACCAGAATTATCTAATATATCAACATTTGGTAGTGAGTCTAAATTAATTGGGTTACCATTTTCATATAGATATAAATACAATTTGTTAACTTTACCTAGTGTAAAATGATTTCTGTCATCCTCTATTAAGTCATCATAAATTGTTTCCAAATATGGTTCATAAAATGTTTGAGTATGTCGTGTAAAAAATTGTACTTCATATGTTTCACTCAAACCAAAAAGTAATTCAACTTGAGGTAAGAATGCGATACCCCAACCAGTAACACCAGTTAAAGACCCATTCAGTATCATATTGATTTCACTAGTCATATCGAAAGCGATGTTTTCATCACCAAATTCGAAATGTTGTGTGTCTACAATTGTAATACCTGAATAAGGTGTATTACCAGTATTTAAATTAGAGTAAATTCCTGGTGTTTCCCAAACACCTAATGTTGTTGTTTCATACCAATTTGAGGGTCTATTTGAAAAGTTTCTATCAGTATTACTATATTCGTAAACTAAATCAGCAAAATCATAACCAACACCCTCATCCCATAATTGAGGTAAACTTGGGTCATTATTTACAAAAGGAATTCTGAAAAGTATTAAATCGAATGAAGTTGCACGTCTTCTCCCTTGTGATGTGAAAGTATTCAATAATTCTTTGGTAAAATTAGATGTATTAGTCATTCTTAAAGTATGTACTAATCCATCAGGACAAGTTGTCGAGATTGTTCCATTATTAACTTTTTCAAATAATAGGGTTAAATCTAAATCAAAAATAAACCTACTATATCCGATTGGATATTGGGTTACTGCAGTAGTTCCATAAAATAATTCAGTAACGGGATTTCTTCCGGTATTTGTAAAACTATTTGATATGATAGTATTATTTCTACTGAAATAAGAATTATTAATTGACATATATATTTTATTAAATAAATATCAATTAATTCGGATATTTTGATTTAGTATCGTGTTTCTTGCATTTGCCAATAATTGTCCAATTTCAGTAATGGTTTGTCCATTTTTAGTTGATACTGGAACAGGTCTCATACCAGGGAATGGATGCACGTGACCTTCAATAAAATTAAATATCTTATCAAGTAATTTTAATAATTCTTCACCTCTAACAACCCCATAAGTTTGGGATTCAATACTTGATGTTGGGTCACCCACGAATCTATCTTGTGGAATACCATATAAAGTATCTTTCAAATTTATTTTTTTTCCCGCAGGTGATGATGAATCTTGAGACAACAAATATATTTTTTGTGCACCCATAACACCATAACTTATTGGTTTATCAGTGAAAATTGAAGGCTGTACTTTTTCAATTATTGGTTGGGCTTGTGGTCCAATTAAAGGGGCGTTGTTGTTTCCTTTGCCTGAAACTAGAAAATAACCCTTAGCACCATTTCCTTTAACTAAAGTTATATTGTTTTTAAATCTTAAGTAATTATTTGTTTCTGCTATTTCAGTTAAAGTACCACCAGTTGAAAATCTTTCTCCTTTTTCAAAAGTGGATTTAGATGGTGTAACAACAAATGGGTAAGTATCTTTAAAATTATTTTGATTGAAAGTATATCCAGTAATGATAATATCACCATCAAAAGCACCTTTAATAAAGGTATTAATTAGGTAAACCGCATCATCAAAACTTTTGTTAGTGAAGTTTAAAGTATCCAATGGTGTTCCATAATTATCACCCATCGAAATTTTAGTGATTGTACTTGCTTTGAAGTTACTTGTATTAACTTGGGTTGATGGAATTATATTATGAATACTAACTGAACCATTAAAAACATTTGCTGTATTTTCTAAATTTTCGATATCCCATATTATCAACTTTTTAACCATATCCACATTTTCTCTAAGTCTGATTCTGGTTTCAGTTTCACCTAAAGTTTTTTCTTGGGTAAAATTTGAAAGTTGTAAGAAAGCTCTAAATTCATTAGGTTGTGGAAGTGTTTCAGGTTGTAAATTATTTGTTTTTCCTGCTCTAACCAAAACTTCATTTTCTTTTACAATTACATCAGAAGTCCCTCTACCTAAAAGTGCGTTATCACCTGGTTTAGGAAAAATCCCTTCAACACCTAATTTGTAACTACCATCAAGTGGATTTCTTAAACTTATAGTTTCCTCATATCTAACACCAGCCGCTAAATATTTTTTAGCTCCCTCAAAATATTCTAATTTAGAGGTTAATGGTGAGGATATTGGACCTTGTAGATAAAATTTGTTTTCTTTATCAAATCTTTTGTTTTGATAAATTATATGAACATACTCTTGTTTTTTTGGAATCTGACTAATAAAGAATGGTAATAGTGGTAAAAAAAGAATCGGATCTTTACTCGTCCATTTGTCAGTTTCCTCATTCCAATTATCAACTGATGCAATTAAAGATGAGTAATCCTCAGTTTCTGGTATAATTCTTAACCTACCCAACATCATTGGGTCATCATTATCTATTACTATACCAGGAAATAATATTTGATGTTCGTTGTCAGGCCTTATGTTCATTTTTTAACTCTATTTTCGTACTCTTTCAATATTGTATTGTAAGTCAATTCTAATTTGTCTAAATGTGTTGTTAGTTTTATCAAAGTTTCTTTTGTTTGTTCAAAGTCCTCTTTAATAAAATCCATTACAAATATTAAATCCTTATTAGAATGGGATTTGTAATCCTTGATAATTTTTAAAGCTTTTTCAGCTGTTTCTTTTTTGTTCATATTAAAAACTTTTTCCGAAAGCATTTGAAGGTAATGATATACCTGCTGGTGTAATTGTCAATGGTGGAATTGCTACTTGTAATTTCCCATTTTCGGCATTTTCATTGGCCTGAGCTTTTAATTGTCCCAAGATACTTAATATACCCAAGTTAGGACTACCATCTGGTAAAGCACCTGTTGGAATACCTAGTTTTTGGAGTTCTTCTATTGTTCCAATAAATGCCCTACTTTCTGAATACCCATCCAATAATTGAGCACCAAATAAAAGTGGTAAAGGTATTTCATTACCAAATCCTGTAGTTGATATTTTTAATAACCATAATATTTCGTCAATAACACTTTTACATTTTCTCCAATCACTGATAAATTCTGCGATTAGAATTAATAATTGAATTAACTTCAAAATTATTATGATTCTTTTATCAACTTTTTCTCTGGCTAAATCTTTTACAATTTGTTGTATTAGATTTTTTATATCTTTTTTTATTAAATTAAATAATTCTTGGATAAAAATAGCCCCTATTTTGGAAACAATATTAATGAAGAATTTTTTAAAGTTTTTAATGAAATCAGTGTAGTTTCTAATTGCATCAAGACCTTCTTGTCCAATAGCTTTCAACATAATGAAAATAGGTAAAAGTACTTTGGGTGATAAAAGGGCTGTAACAATTCCTTGTGCTATCAACTTAACAAAATTTAAATCAACTGCAGCTTGAATATTTCCATTTATCGCTAAACCTTGCCATTCTGGGTTGTTTGTTAGTGTTTGAGTTAAATTATCGGCAGCATTAATCAAGTCATTATCAGGAATGAATCTTAAATTTTCTAAGGCATCAACAATAGATTGTGAATCAATTGGTAATTTTACATTATCACAGTTTTCATACTCAACAACACCATTTTGTATATTTGTAATTCTTTGTTGAATATTCCTCAAATCTAAATCAGTAAATTCGAAAAAAGAATCATCAATTCCATCTAATTCAGCTATCTTAGCTATACCACTTACATCAATTTCTTGTTTATTATCAAAACATAAACCTAACACTCTTTGTAATAATATTGAGAATTTCGATGCGTTTTCTGTTTCTGTAATACCTAAATTAGCTTGGATTGAAATAGCTCCAGTTAGAGCTTCCATAATATTGGGTAGTATAGATTCAAACTCAACTACCTTAATTGTTCTATAATAATCAATTAAGAACTCACCAACTTTATTAACGTTATTTACTCTATTAGATAAAGTTATTTTAAACCAACCACCACTTTGTCCGAATGGTCCTGTTTCAGAAAATTGAATATCGAAAAGGTCTTGACCAGATTCTCCTTTGTATAATTGTAAATTATCAATTGAGTAAGGTTGTGTACTTTGTATTCTTTGGTAAAGTTCTCTATTCATTGAAAATGGAGAACTTTGTATTTGTATTGGTCTTTTTTCGTATAGTACTTTACCCACACCTTCAGTGGGGTCTTTTTTTAATAAATTTGCAATATCTATTGATGAAACTCTAATCCAAATAACTGATGGGTCAAATGTTTGTTGTTGATCACACCCAACGGCATTAAGTGCTTCTTCGTTTAAAATCTCAATTATTTTTGGTTCTATATTTTTTATTGTTTGGAGAAACAATCTTTTAATATATTTGATACTGTTACTACCTTTACCCCCAGTTACATTATTAATATCTAATAATTGGTCAAGTTGGGTTTTTAAATCTTTTTGGAATTTCTTTCTGTCTTTTTTAGCATTTTCAATAGACTCTGTTGTAGTTTCCTTTGATTGTTCAAAAGAACTACCTGCCTGTTTCTGAACTCTTTCATATTCAGATTTAAGGTCTTTGTAAGCTCTTGTCGCTGCAATTTTTTCTTTTGCTTTATTGTAATCAAAGTTTAAATCTATTGACATTTACTATTTTTTCATTTTGTATGTATTATCGGTGTTTGTAATATCTCTTTCCATTAAATCTTTGATAATATCATCATCTACATCTATATCAGAAATAGAAAATGATTCTTTGGAGGAGTTAGATTTTTCCCAAATAGAAGATTGTAATTTAGATAGAGTTAATTTTTTCTCAACACAATCATTAATAATTTTTTGTTGTTTTTCGATAACAGGACCTATCAAAGTCATATCTTCAGGTTCTTTCATCATTGTTAACATTTTATTTTGAATACGTATTGCAGTATTTCTTTGTTCTACAAGTTCATTATAGATTTCTTGCATCAATGATAAAATTGATTCTTTTGATAAATTTATTTCTTTTCTAAGAGGTCTAGCCATATTAACTTTTTTTAGTATTTATTCATTTTATCTAACATATCTAAATAAATAGCTTTAAATTTTTTTATAGAACTTCTTATTTCTTTGGTTGTTAAATTGGTCATTTCTCGTAAAGAAAGGAGAATCACATTTTTATTAAATTTATTGTTAGATGTACCGACAAAAATTTTATCATAATTTAAAAAGATTTCTTGTAAGGCATGGCCTAGTTTGATTTCATTTTCACTTAAATCTTCTTTTTTCAAAAAGTTATCAAGTGATGACAGAAATCCTTTAATTATATCTAATGTATCAACTTGTTCCTCATCAATGTAGTACGATAGTTCAGGATTGTTCTCTAAATCTGTTGAGATATCTTCGTATGAAATCTTTTTAGTTATATCCTTTTGGTCTTTTATTATTTGACCCATTAAATAATTCTTACAAATCGTACCAAAATAAGAGTAAGCCTTCTTCTCTTTAGAAGGCTTAAACTTATCTATTTTTGTCATTAAAAAGGAATGTGTGTCAGTGTGGAGTTCTATGAAATCCATATCTTTACGATATAATTTATATCTTCTGATAATTGAAGAAATCATTTTATCTAATGGATGTCTAAGAAATTCATTATATATTTTGTTTTTCTCCTCGAAAGTCGTTGCATTCAAATAATCCACAACAGCAATTTCCTCTTGAACATCAAAATAATTTTTTTGTTTGGGTTTCCTAGTTTTTCTTTTCGGTTCAACACTCGTGTCCCCCGATAAAATTATTTTTTCAGTCATTAAACATTTTGTAATTCAAAATTTATTTGTCTGTCGTGAATGAAGAAGTATTCTTTTTTAGCAGAGTCAATCCAAAACTTAACTTCATCTTTAGACAAGGTTTCAGAACCATTTTTGTAATTCCAAAATATTGAACCCTCTCTTAAATTGGTGTGTTTGTAACCTATTTTAGGAATTGACATAATTTTAATTGAATTATGTGTTAATCTTAAAAATAATTCATAACCAAAAGTTAGTTTAAACGATGGTTTAAGACCACCAAAATCTGAGAATGATTGTTTTTTAATTGCCATACCAGATAATTGGAAATTTTGAAAGTCTTGTAAAACCTCATTACTTAATATTCCAATTTCATTAGTGATGTTAAGTGCAAATGTAGCTTCGTTAGTAAATCCAACGAACTTACCTGTTTCATCAGTGTCAACAACGATTGGTAAGAACGCATCAACATCAGGGAAAGCCTCTGAATATTTTTTAACATTCTTAATCCAAATGTTAGAATATTCATCATCAAATTCAAAAATAGAAACCCATTTTGAACTTGCTAAGTTAATACCATAGTTAACCTGTTCTGCGAAATTTGGTGTTTTAGTCCATATTTCTTTTTTTACATTAAGAGTAGAAAAATCATAAGAATTTAAAAATTCTACTAAACTTGTTTCATCACTATGAACAATAATTAACTCGTTTATTTGTAACTTTTGTTCTAATAATGATTTTATAGCTTTTTCAAAATACTCTTGAAAGTTCAAGGCTTTTGATGATTTAATTGGTAAAATTACCGAGATATCAAATTTTTCCATATTTTATTTATTCAGTTTCTTGTAATTTATTTAATTGTTCTTCAAATGAGGTTAATCTTGTTTTTACATATCCATCGAAGGTTTCAACAACTTTATTGTTAAACTCCTCAATTGTTTTTAATTTACTTACAGTGGTTTTCATTTCATCAAAAACGGATTCTTTAATATTATCTTCCAACCAATTTTGTAAAAAGTCAGCTACAAAATCAACAACTTGAACTTTATTATTAATCCAAAAACCGTTTTCTTCAGTCATCCAATGTGGAACTAAATTTGGTACTAAACCAAGTACTGGAATTCCTACTTTCATTGATTCTAAAGGAAATGTTCCGAAACCACTTGTTTCATCAATCCAAACAGAAAGGAAACAATCAGATAATGTTTTAGCAAATTCACTTTCAGTTAGTCCTCTCATATCTTTGAAAGTAACCCATCTATATTGTGGGAATTTTACATAGAAACTTTTAATTAAGTTAAGAGTGTCTCTATGTTCTCTAGTGTGAACTGCAATGATTGGTTTAGCTGGTAATTTTTGTTCAGTAAAATTATCTGAGATGTGTGGTTCGATTACATCAATTGAACAACCTCTCATTACATTACTGATGAATTCTTTTTGGAATTCTGATGTTGTAATACATTTATGAAATCCAACTTGTGCCCAAGTAGTACCTGGTTGTAATGTTTCTAACATATGGTCATATGCTTGACATAATACGATTTTAGCACATGGTAGATTTGAAATTTGACTCATTACAAAACCATAAAGTTCAGGAACTATGATAAAATCTTCGGGTGACACTTCAAGATTTTGACCCTCAATTGATTTGTGTGGTAAGTTCATATATTCATCACCTAACCATTGAGAAACACCCATATAGTCGTTTTTCTCGTGTAAAATGATGGAATTGTATCCTGCGTCAGCAAGTGACTTCGCCATTTTATATATGTAAGCAATTGATGCTTTTGCATTACCTCTTGTATCTTGAGCTAAGAAGTAAATTCTAAGATTTTTGTTTCTTAGATTTTCAATAGATTTTTCTAATTTAGATAATTTTTCTTGATCCATATTTAAATTTTGTTGATTAGTTTTTTATATATAAGTGAATTAAATGATAATTTAAATGGTATTGATAACTCTGTATTTTTCATACCTAATGTTTCGTCAACCTCCTCAGCTTCAACTATTAAGGTTTCAACCATCATTCTTATTAGTTCATATTTTACAACACTAATATGATTTTGAGGATTTCCTGTAAAGTCTTGTGGTGGGTCAATTGTAACATATTCTTCGATTTTATCCAAATCAATATAGTAGTTTTCGTTTAATATTTTTAACATTACAATAAATTTTTGAGGATTATATCCAAATCTTTTAACTTACTTATAGTATGATACTTTTGAAATCCTTGATTATACTCTGTTTCAAATTTTATCAAAGTTTTATCGTTCGGATGGTTTAATAATAAGTTAGGATTTGCGGTAAGTAAAATGTCAAACTCATCCCATATCTTATTTTGTGTGATATTTGAGTAAAAAATCACTTTTTCCAATTCACATCCAAATTTAGACAAAAAGAAAAGTGTGGCTGGTTTAGATTTTCCTATTTCATCTGAAATAACAACAAAATCAATTTTATCTCTATATCTAATGTAAATTTCATTTAAATCGATAAATGTTGTCATTTCAGTAGAGGGGGTATGACCAAATAACTCCATACAATACTCTTCATACATAAAAGAATAATATTCTTCTTGACTTTGGAAAGAAAAATGAGATTGTAAATCTAATGAAGTAACTGGTGATAATACCTTATATTCAAATGGTTCAGGTAATAACTCAACTTCAGTATTACCTGATAAGTCCAATATATACGTTGGACTAGAAAATTCATTATGATTTCCATCCACTAAATGTTTTTCATATAGTTGTTTAAATTTTCCAATAGTGTCTCTAAGTACACCATTAACATCAATAGCAATTCTCATTATTCTTCGTATCTTTTAAGTATTTTTCCAATTAATGGATTTCTTACAACATCCTTATTATCAAATTCAAAAACACCAACATCATCCAAACCTTTAAATTTTTTAATTGCATCATAAAGACCTGAGTGAGTTTTGTCTTTGTATCTGTCAGTTTGTTCCAAGTCACCACTAATGAAGAATTTACTATTAAATCCAATTCTAGTCAAGAGTAATTTCATTTGATTGGGGGTTGAATTTTGAGCTTCCTCGAATATTAAAATTGAGTTGTCAATATTCATACCTCTCATATAAGCTAAAGCAAAAACTTCGATAACATCAATGTCTTTTAGTTTTTCTCTCGCTTCTTTACCTATGATTTTATTCATAAGGTAATAGGATGGAAAGATATAAGGGTCAAGTTTTTCTTCAACATTACCTGGTAGTGAACCTAGTTTTTCTTCAGCTTCAACTGCTGGTCTTACAATAATAATTTTTTCATAAGGTGAGGCTGGATCAGCTAGTATATCTAATGCCGCTTTCATAGCAATATAAGATTTACCAACACCAGCAGGACCTGAACAAATTGTTATCTGATTCTTAGTTAGTAAATCATAATACAATTTTTGATTTTCAGATAAAAACTTTTCTTTGGATTTCTTTTTGATAATTTCACAAATTATTTCTTTTCTTGTTTTTTTTGGTTCCTCAGTATGTTGAGGTTGTGTAGGTTTTTTTCTTGTTGCCATTTAAAGTTGTTTAACTTAATTTATTGTAGTACGATATTGGTTTATTTATTAAAACACATTTTCTATCATAAAATTCAAACACTGATTCCCAAAAAATAGAATCCTTAGCATTTTTTCCTGGTCTGTGTTTTGATGGCCATTCACAATTACTTAAACAACTATGATGTACTAAAACATTACCTGTATCAATTTTAGTGTACTTAGGTTCATTAGCAAATAATCGTAGTTTGTCGTTTTTATCTAATTGTTGACCAATTATCATACCTTTGTAGTTTTGTAAAGAATATTCATAATAATACTTGTACATATTTTCATGAAAGATGGTATCGTCATCCAAAAAACAAAAATATCCATCTTTTATTTTTTTTAGAACTTCATTTCTTTTTTTGTATATCTCATTGTCTTCACAATCAACGTTGTATAAAATTATACGATTGTCGTTTTTAGTAAATTCCAGATTAATATCTTCTCTTTTATTTGACTTAGTAATGTGCCAACGAATATCTAAGTCAGCATTAATAGAATAATATATTTTTTCAAGATTTTCAAATCTATATAATGGTGTAACTATGTGTAACATTGTTTAAATAAATCATTTTTAGTTAAATCTTTATAGTCTTCAGGTAAATCATTGTTATTTTGAGGTAAATTTTGCATTAACATTAATCCTAATGCCGCTTCCATAGGTGTCATATACATATTCCACCCCATACTTGTAATATTGTCATTTTCATACTTTATTTCACTTCTACCTTCGTATCTCGCCTTTCTAAACCATTCAACAGCATCTTTATTATCAGTGAGAATCATACCACCTTTTCCTATTTTTAAGTGTTTTTTTATATGGAATGATAAACACATAAATGTATTTGGTACATACATTTGACTTGTAAATCTTTTTGCGGAATCATAGATTGGGTATGGTTTAAGTTGATATAAACCTTTCCATTCGATATCCTCGAATTTTACTTTTCCTCCTGAATGTATGATTGATTGAGGTACTGATAGATATGTTTTTTTTGGTATTGTGACCTCATTTACATTTAGATATTTACAACAAAGAAACAAGGCATTTGTACAAGAATCAACTGAAACTGCAAAAGGTGCTCCAGTATATTCTGCCACCTCCTCTTCAAACATTTGTACAATTTTGTATGGATTGTGTTTCATTTAGTTCTATTTAAATGTGGGATTTCTGAATTAATAATTTCTTTTCCTAAAAATTCACAAATTCTGTTATATGTTTTTTCTTTTTCAAAATCAATTATTAGTAATTTATTTGTATTTTTAAAATATTCAATAATTTCTTGATTTCTTTCATGGTATTTTAAAATCATTTTTTTTTCGTCACTCAAGAAATCAAAGTTATCATAACAAATCTCAGAAATCAAAGGATAAAACCATTGTTTATTCAATTTAATTTTTTCATTGAATCTCCTATATGATTGAATCCAATTTTCTTGGTCTCTTATAGTTAAAATAAATTTCGAATTAGGAAATTTCTTATCAAGAATTTGATAAAAATTTGTATGATTCCAAGGTCTATCTTCAAAAGCATCATATTGTCCTACCAACTCAAATAAACTATTGTATTGGCCTTGTTTTTGATTTTCAAAATGTTTAGAACCGTGTCGAAACATAATATCTTCAGGACAAACACTGAAACCTAAATTTTTTAGAATTTGAGTAAGTGTTGTAGTTCCAGTTTTATTAGAACCAATACAAAAAATTTTATTCATTTTTTCTAATTATTTTACAAGGTGAGCCATATGCAATAACATTATCAGGGATGTCTTTTGTAACCAACGAACCCGCACCAATTATGGTATTTTTACCAATTTTAATCCCATCAATTATATTTGTTCCCATACCAATCAAAGACTTTTCTCCAATGGTGACAAATCCCGCTACATTAACTCCAGGATTAATTGTAACAAAATCTTCAATTATAGTATGATGTCCGATTGATGAATTACGATTGATTGAAACGAAATTACATATTTTTGTATGAGCTGCAACACTAACTAATGAATTAATTAAACATCCATATCCAAGAGTAGTTGTTGATGATATTTGAGAAGAACTATGAATGATATTTATGAAACTTTCTATTGGTTTTTTAAAATGATTAAATACTGAAAGTTTATTGATACTTTTGTTCACACCCAAAAAGTACTTGTTTCCATTATTATCATTTTCAAGAAGATTAATGATAAATTTGGGGTTTAAGTATGGATATACATTGGGTAATTTTAAGTTATTCACTATTTCAATATTAGGATAATAATGGTTAGACTCGAGATTATCGAGTATCATAGTTATCACAGCATCACTTTTACCTAATATTGTTAAGTTTTTTATTTCCATACCCTAAATCTTTGAATGAACTTGGGTTCATATATTCAACACCCATTTCATCCATAATTCTATGAATTCTTTTTAATAAATCAATATTGGTGGTTTTTTCCTTATCTTTGTAGTAAAGATTATCTTCAAGACCAATTCTAATGCCATCGAAGTATAATAAACCCATAATGTTTGATTTCAATTGATCTTTACCTATTCCTCCAACACACATTAGAGAGTCTTTAGGTTTGTTCACTAAAATAGAAGAAACACTAACAATATCACTTTGTGCGTTGTATATATTACCGAAAATTGTGTTAATATAATGTGGTCCTTTAAGAACACCTTTATTAATAAGGTAATTTGTATAATTCAACATTCCTGAATCAAAACATTCAATTTCCGGTATAACACCATATTCTTCCATTTTGTTAATCAATTTCAATATCATATCAGGTTCATTGATTGAAGCTGATTTAGGGAAATTAAGTGAAGACATCGTAAGTGACCCCATATCAGGATAAAGTTCTAATACTTCAGAACGTTTTTCAAATTCAGGAAAGTGTCTTCCTGTTAAGGATACACATATTGTTAAATTAGGACAATATTTTCTAATACCCTCAATAATATCCGAATAGACACTTTTTTTATAGGTATTTGATAAATCCTTTGGGTCTCGTGCATGAATATGTGTTAGTGTAATCCCAAGTTCATATGCTTGATGGACCTCTTCAATTATCTCATTAGGTAATAAAGGAGCAAACGAATTTTCTCTATTTGTTTGTGTTCCTGTGGGTGTGAAATTTATTATTTTGTTATACACTATCTCGGGGTTTAAATAATCTCTAAAGAATTTTACTGATTAATTTTTTTATTAATATAGTAATCTATCCAATATTCTATCATTTCATCTAACATACTTTCGAATGTGTATTTAGGTTGCCAACCAGTTGTTTTTATTAATTTTGAGGAGTCACCTTTTAAATTATGTAATTCTTCGGGTCTTAAGAATTTTTCATCTATTTTTACATAGTCTAAATAATTCAATCCTAAATAAGAAAAAACGTACTCACTTAATTCTCTAACACTATGTGAAATACCTGTTGCACAAACAAAATCATCAGGAGAATCGAGTTGTAAGATTTCCCACATAGCTTTTACATAATCCTTAGCGTGTCCCCAATCTCTAGTTGCTTCAAGATTTCCTAACTTAAGTTCATTAGTTAAGCCAAGTTTTATTTTTACAGCTTCTTTACAAACTTTATTAGTTACAAAATTAGTTCCTCTTCTTGGAGATTCATGATTAAACAATATACCATTTGATATGAACATATTGTATGAATTTCTATAATTTCTACTGATGTTGTAACTAAAAACTTTGGCACATCCATAGGGTGAAACTGGATTCATTGGTGTAGTTTCTCTTTGAAACCCATCAGAATCTATAGAATTACCAAACATTTCAGATGATGACGCTTGGTATATTTTAGTATTTGATTTTATCAATCTGACAGCCTCTAATAAGTTTAATGTACCTAATCCAGTTACATTACTCGTATATATTGGTTGGTCAAAAGAGATTCTAACGTGTGACTGAGCAGCTAAATTGTATATCTCATTAGGTTGTACTTTTTGAACTATTGAAATTAATGATGATAAATCGGTTAAATCCCCATAGTGGAGTTTTAGTTTGTCAGATATTTTGGAAAGTCTACTGTTTTGATTTTCTACGACTGAATTTCTCTTAAGAGTTCCATGAACTTCATAATTCTTTTCTAATAGAAATTCAGCTAAGTAAGAACCATCTTGACCATTAATACCAGTAATTAAAGCTTTTTTCATTGTTACAATAATTTGTTGTTTACATACCAATCTTCATAAGGTTTTTTATACCATAATGGATTAGTGTCCTCACACACGACATCATTATTTGTTCGTGTAAATCCTTTTTTAGTGAGTAAATCAAATATTTTATTTTTATTATCTTCTCCTACCAAGTAAGAATTATGTTCAACAGTAATAAGTCCGATTTCAAAATAATCGAAGTCTAAACTTTCCAAAGCAACTATTTCAAATCCTTCAATATCTAGTGAAAGGTAATCAATTATTTTTGGACAACTATTCTGAATTAAAATGTTATTCAAAGTGTCACAAGAAACTTTAGTTCCTTGGTTTGTGACTTTATCACCACCGAAAAAACATTCTCCTTTAAAATCATTTACCGCTAAATTAATATTTTTTGATTTTCTATTAACTTTTAATTTTTGAAAAATCTGAGGGTTAGCTTCAATACAAATACCATCCCAATCTAAATTTTTTTCAAAAAAATATGTGTTACTGGTTTGAATACCATCATAAGCCCCAACTTCGATGAAAAACCCTTTTTTTTTAGAGTTAAAAAATTGATTAACCCATTCGTCTTGTCCTGATTGTGAATAATATTTCATTCTTATTTTGTGAATATATAATTGTATTCTATTTTATGTCTTAATTTATATCCGAGTGAATTCATAAAAATCTCATAATCTAAATTATGAAGAAAGTTTTCGAGTAGAACAACATCGGGTTTGTAAATATTAAAATCTAAACCTTTTAACACTTCTATCTCCCAACCCTCAGTGTCTACTGAAATAAAATTAATTTTATTTATATCTAATTTAGATAATAGTGAATTTAGTGTTGTAACTTCAACTTGAATTGTTTGAATTTTGTGAGTTTCTTTTAAAGGATATTTTAGTCCCAAAGAAGAATAACTAATTCCATTTTTTTCTGAATCCCAACTTGTCTCAACAATATTAAAAGTTTGAGAACCTTCATAGTCAGCACAAGCGAGTTGATATATTTCGTGTCCTAATTTTTGGTGCATAGTTACAAATTTTGGATTTGGGTCTATACATATACATCTCCAACCTGATTCTCTAAAATGTTTAGACATACTATAAAATTCCGGTGGTCCTGCCCCAACTTCAACCATAGTCAATTTTTCATCAAAGTTAGAGAAAAAGTTTTCTCTAATATATTTGTCAGTATCAAGTTCTGCGTAATAATTCATTTTATATAATTTGGAATTTTGGACAAGGTACTATAAATTTACCTCCATTTTGTAAGAATTCATTTTCTCTTACTATAAATTCATTTATGAAATGCCAAGGTAATATTAACAGATAATCTGGTTTTTCTTTTCTCATTTCTTCTTCAGAATAAATAGGTATGTTTGTACCTACTGTTTTTAAACCAAATTTATATGGACTTCTTTCAGCTATACCATCAATTAATGTATTGTCTAAATCAAAATATTGTAATAAAGTATTACCTTTTGTTGACGCACCATATCCCCATATTTTTTTTCCTTTGGTTTTTTCAGCTCGAATAAAATCAACAGTTTCCTTTTTTAATTTATTGATATCATTAAAGAAATCTAACCAAATTTTTGGTTCATCTAATTTTAGTGTTTTTTCATAACTTAATGTTGAGTCAATTCTAAATTGACATACATCTCTATATGGTTGAGTCCCAAAATATGACTTATCACTATTTTCCTTCATACAATATACTCTAAAAGATCCACCATTTACATCATTAAGTTGTACGTCTACTATCTCTATTCCACTTTTTTTGAATAATCTTTGTAAATTAAATAACGAATAGTAATATATATGTTCATGACAAATATTGTCAAAGGCTAGTTGTTTAATCATAAGTGGGGTATAGGAAAGTTGTAAAACCCACAAACCATTTTCATCTAAAATTTCAGTTATATCATCTACAAATTTTTTTGGATGTTCCAAATCATAGAACATTGCTATTGTAGTAATAACCTTTGCTTTTTTATTCCCAAACTTTGATTTTTGGAAAACATCGGCACTGAAATAGTCTTGAATTATCAAGTCAGCTATTTTTTCAGATTCTTGTTTAAAGGAGTCATCTGCAGGGTCGATACCTACTTTTAGAATTTCATTTGGGACATAACTCAGTAATGTCCCATCGTTACAAGCAATATCAATCCATAAGTCATCCTTTTCTAATCTTATTACAGATTTTATGGATTCAACAATTTCGTTGAGTTCTTTCTTCATTGTTGAATTGATACCTGACCTATACCAATATTTTCCATACATAGTATTAAGTGGCGCGCATTTTTCGAGTCTGACAGCACCAATTTCGGTGTCCATTATCAATTTCATTTCTACTTTTTCAGTAATTGGATTTTCATCCTTTTTTAAAAAATCAGAAATGTGTAATTCGCCTAAGCTAAATAGTTCTTTCATCTTGTTTTATTTAAATAATTAATAATTTATTTTATTAAGTAAATCTATTATGTTGTCGAAATTTTTACCATAATTTTCACCACTCCAATTTTTTTTGAATTGTATTAAAGGGTTAGTTCCTCTGTCAATAATTTCTTTTAAAGAATTTTTTTCAATCAAAATTTCATCTTTACAAATGTGTCTAAACATATCACATTTTGTAATGGCCAATGGAACATTAACCGATAACGCATAGTCAATCACAGATGAAATACCTAAACTAGGTTTGTTATGATAAAAAAAACAATTTAGAGTACTTTCTGACAACCAAGTCAGTAGTTCAGTATTAGACATATAATTTTCAGATATAACTAACTGATTATTATTACTATTAGATAGTTCACATAATTTTATGATTTCTTTTTTCATAAACTTGTCTTCACTCACAATAGTATTATATGGTAAATGTAATCTAATTATTGAATCTTGGAATTCTTCGTTGACTTTTTTAACAACATAATCAAACCCTTTGTCAAAAAAAGCAAAACCGAAGGATGAAATAATTTTTTTTTCACTTAACTTTTGTTGATTAGTTGTGTCAAACAAAAATCTACCTAAGTTAAACTCATTTATGTTATTGGTGGTTTTAGTTGGGTCTTGGTGTAAGATGTAATGGGTAGATTTAATATTAGGATAATTAAAATCATGAAAAATGAATAGTTTTTTTGTATCACTATATTGTCTTAAAAGATTATCATCAACCCACTTCATTTTAATATTCAACCAATTGAATATAAAATAATCATAACTTCGTCCATTTAAAAAGTTAAGAAATTCGTTTACACTATCGGTTTCTAAATATTCTACTAAATTTTTACTATATTTCTGAAGAACAACACCAAAATTATATCCATACTGTTGTATTCCACAATGTTGGGTCTTGTAATTAATGATTAAAATTTTTTTCATATATTTTCTAACATTTTTTTATAGTCTAAAGTCATTTCTTTTGGTGTCCATAGATTATACAAGTCAACTACTTTTGTTTTATTTTTTATGAAGTATTCGAGATTATTTTTTTGTTCATAGAATCCCAAATGATGGTGTAAATGTCTATACATATAAGTTGAGTTTACAACTAAACCCGATTGAGAACTTATTGCTAAGTCAGCACTTCCACCGACACCAACATACTGGTGAGGTGGATTGTAGAAGTATATGTTCAAATCATTTTGACTTAAGTAGTGAATAAGTTGGATTTCATCCTCCATATATGTGTGTGTAATATTTAATATTACATTTTTCTTTTCTATTTTTTTTCTCCACTCGTCAAAAACTTTGTTTGAGTTATTTCCAAAGGTCGCATTTGTTATGTTAAAATTAATAATAACTTCATCAAACTCATATTGAATAATGTCGATAATGGAGTCAAACATTTTCCAGGGGGAACAATTGAAACCATGAGATCCAATTTTGTAAATTTCGTTTTTATTATTAGAATTTCGTTCGAATCTCCTTATAGGTCTAATGGTTGTGAATTTCTTTTTACTTTGAATTGGGTTCGTGTCATCATGAATAATCCAAGCATCGAATGTTGTATCATAAAACGTGATATCTTTTGGACTTAAAGGATCATGGATTATACCAATATGTTTAATATTTTTAAATTTATCAAATAAATTTCTATTTACATATTGTAATGTAACTGAAAAGTAATTATATATTACGTATTTAGGTTTATGAATTTCAATTATTTCTGTAAATTCGTTAAGTCCATTTATACTAGTTTCAAAATATCCAACATCTAACAAAGATTTATCTAAAAGTTCGTAAATTCTTTTACCAATTTCATAAACACCACATTGTGATTTTTTATGATTAATAAAAATTATTTCCATAGTTCGTAGTTTACCATTTCGTTTATTAACTTGTTCACATCATACTTTGGTTGCCATCCAATTTTTTTAAGTTTGGTATTATCACCAAAGATATTAAGTGTTTCATTTCTTTCGTCAGGTACGAATTTCACATATTTTTGCATATCTAAATTGTACAAGTTGAAGAACCTTTCAACAAAATCATAAGTTTTAATTCGTACTCCACTACTCAAAACAAAATCATCATTTATTTTTTTTTCAATTATCATTTTTAAGCCTACCATAAAATCATAAGCATGACTTATATCCTTTATAGCACTTAGATTTCCCAATTGTAATGTTTCTGATTCACCTTTTAGAATTTTTGCAATGAAAATTGCAAGTTTTTTACTTAAAAAGTTTTCATTCCTATATGGTGATTCATGATTAAATAAAATTAACGAACTACATTTTACATTATATTTTTTTCTAAATTCTTGTATATAGTTGTGAACAAAAGCTTTAGTTATACCATAGGGATAAAGTGGTGATAGTGGACTTTTTTCATCTATTTTTATTTGATTGGAATTTCCATACATCAAAGAAGAGGATGATTGTACAAAAAATATGTTAGTATTATTTTCAGAAATATACCTAAGAACATTTAATGGTAATTTACAATTAAGTTCATAAATATTGTCAAGATTTTCCCAAGGATTAAAAACATTTGTAAGTCCGGCAAAGTTTACAATGATGTTAGGTTTTATTTCAGATAAACAAGTTTTAACATTTTTATATTCAGTGAAATCGGATTTTACTATGTTAATAGAATATTTTTCCCTAAAGGTATCAATTCTACTATCGTTCGTATCTGGTTTACAAATACCCCAAATTTCATACTCATTTTTAGGTAAAATTGAGCAAAGTAAATTTCCATCTTGACCTAAAGGTCCTATTATTAGAATTTTTTCCAACATAAAATTTTATTCAGTACCATACATTTTAGTGAACCCTTGACTGTAAAGTTTTTGTTCTTGTTGATTTTTTACCATAAAATTTATTTTCTCGTCAATTTCTTGTATCAAATCATTTCTTTGTTGATTAGCAATGTTTGTAATTTTAGTCGCTTTAACAATCTCGTTGTCAGTCGAAGTTGAGTTTCTTTTAATGTCTTCAGCAAACCAAATCCTTAAATTAACGACAGTTAATTTATCAATTAAACTTCCTATTGTATCCATATTTTTTATTTTACCATCTTCCTGGTTCAAAATAGTTAAACAACACAAAACAATCAGATAAGTAAGTTGTTTTGTAGTTTTTTACTAATTCAACCACAAATTCTCCATCACCATGAGCTGTGAGTGGAATTTTATGTTTTTTCAACAAGTTACCTTTAATAAAAAATTGTTCAACTCCAACACCACCGACTCTCATATTCCTACTATCTGCTAATAATGGTGTTGTAGGGTGTCTCCTTATAGGAACAACATCAGTAGGTATTTTATTACCTCTTAGCATAGAAACAATAATCAATTCAGGATTGTTATTTTCAGTGAACTTATTTTTTATTTTTTCAAAAAAATTTTCTTCGTAATTATCATCATCATTCAAAATACCATAGTATTCATTTTCAAGAGGTTCGAAGTTTTCAACAAACCAGTTAATAGCATTATTACAACGTACCCAAAAATCAGAACCTTGATTTGGACAAACATATACATTAATCCATTCATCTTCTTCTATTTGATGATTTGTACCCTGGTCTACTAAAATATGCCAAACGATGTTATGTTTACGTAATGAATTTTTTAACTTTTCAAAATTCTCAAAACGTGCTAATGGTGTTATGATATTGAATTTCATATTTCTTTTACAAATGGTGAATTTTTTTTAATTTATTCATATTTCTAATTACAAAAGGTAATAAATTATTTTTATAGTCTTGTTGTAATTTATTTAATTTATCAGATTCGTCATTTCGTGTTTGACTTTCATAATGGTAAGCAACACAGTTGGAACATAAATAGTTTTCCAGACCCATAGTCACACAAGTAAAATTTAACTCAACATCTTCAAAACATGAAATATAATTTTCGTTAAACATTCCACATTTTTCAAATGTGAATTTACGTATCATAACTAATGCCCCGGTGTTCCCAATAACTTGTGTTGTTTTGTCTAAGAAATTATAGTATGATCCTAAATTTTTATGTGTGATTTGGAAGGTATTATTTTTAGCTATAAATGCAAACATACCATCATGTTGAATAGTATTATCCTCAAAATGTAATCTAGCACCAACAGTCCCAACTTTCGGTTGGGTTTTGAAGATGTTTAACATTCCACTAATAACATCATTTAATAACTTAACATCATTATTACAGAAAAGTAAAAACTCATAATCTTTTGATATGTGATTTTTTACAACGTCATTATTTATTTTTGCAAAGTTATAGTAATCGTATTTTATCAATTTTATATTACCAACACTTTTAACAAGTTCCTCGATTAAGTTTATCTCTTCTTCTGAAGAACCGGTATCTGCAATAAAAATATCAAATAGATTTGTATCACAATGTTCATAAAATGATTCAATACATTGAAACAACAAATCGAGTTTACTTTTAGTCGGTATAATTACCGCAACTTTCCCAACATTTTTTAAATTTATCTTTGGTAAGGTTGGAACATAAACTTTTTTGGGTTTCAAATCTAATGGTAATACATCCTTATATTTTTCAACGAATTTAGTTTTACTCTCAAAAAATTCTTCATTTGGTTGTCCAATAGACTCGTGTGTAATTTCAAATGATGAGGTTACACCTATTTTAACACTATCTATATAATTAGGTATAGTAAATCCGTGATCATAAAAATGAAATTTACCAATACTCTCGTCAAACTTGTGTTTTATTTTCGTTTTGTCAAAAGCAATAAACAATCCATCAATCGTAACTACAGGAACTAAAAAAGGTAATTTTGGAGAGTAATTGTTAATCCACTTTTTCTGGCTTATAGGGTGATGCCATACTTGACCTACCATAGTTTGTTGCATTCTTTCCCAATAAACACTTGATTTGGGAAAATAACAAGACCCAGCTTTTCCAATTATACCAAATTCAGAATTGTTGGAAAAATCTTCTAACAATTTGATTCCCCAATTTTTCTCCAATTTAATATCATTATGACAACATACAATGATATCATAGATTGATTCTGTTATTCCACTATTGTAAACTTGTGCTAAAGAATATTGATTGTTATTTTGATATTCCAATATCTGAACGTCATTAAGACCCACACTATTTAATAGGTGAGTCTTAAATTTTTCATTATATTCTTTATCCTTATGTGTTGAGTAAATTATTGTTATCATATTCCAGTTGACCCAAATCCTTTATTTCCTCTATCTTTATTTCCAATTTCCTTTGTTTCCTCTAAACTAACCCATTTACCATTAACGACTGGACACAGAACTGCTTGTCCTACTTTCATTCCTTTTTTAATGGTGAATGGTTCTTGATTTGTATTGAATAATATTACTTTTATTTCACCCGTATAGGAATTATCCACAGTACCTGGTGAATTTAAAACAAATAGACCTTGATTGATAGCTAAACCACTTTTCGACCTAACTTGAATTTCATATCCATCCTTTATGTCAAACGACAAACCAGTTGGGATTAAAGCTCGTCCTAATGGTTGAATTGTTATTTCTTCAGTAGAGTATAAATCAAAACCTGAATCCCCATCATAATTGTAGTTAGGTGTGATTGCGTCACTACTAAGTTTTTTAAATCCTAAAGACAATTTAGGGGTATAATTTTGCATATCCTTTTCAAGTTGTTTTACATCTAACCCATATTCTTCATAGATTAAATCAAAATCAATTTCCTTGTCATTATCATTCAAATATTCTTGTAACTTTTGAGACTTTTCATATAAGTCATTCAAATTATTTATATCACCCAACATTATTTTAAATCTTTTAATTTTTTAATTATATCAATTAATACTTCAACATCTTTCTCACAATATTCACTAATACCTTTCAGATTTTGTTTAAACCAATATTCGTTGTGAACATTTTCACCAATAACTTCACCATCTTTAGGTGTTGGTATTTCTAATGTAGAACACAATAAATCTAATGAACCAATAGAAGTATATGCACCATATTGCCAAATCTCTTTGGTATCAATAGCTTTTATTTCCCAAGGTTTGGTATCATAAGATGGAAGAATTGGTGGTGGCATTAAACCATTAATAATCATACGTTTTGCTAACATAGGGATATCAAAATTTTTAAGATTGTGACCACACAACCAAAAATCAAGTTTTCCACATTTTATCAACAATTTTTGGACGTCTAACAAAAGTTTGTGTTCATCATCATTAGCAAATGTTTGTTTTCTAACTTCACCATTGTCCAACACAAATGCAAAACTAACACAAATTATTTTAGCAAACTCAGGTACTAAACCAGTACGAGTCATAAAAATAACATTTTTTTGGTCTGTTTCAATATTAGAATCTTCAGGAAATCTTTTTAAAAACCAATCAAAATATTTATCAAATTGGTTAGCAACATTTGGATTCAAATTGGAACAAACATCATAGTTGGGGCAACCCCCAACTGTTTCGATGTCCATAAATAAAATCTTGGTAATAGGGATTTTTATCATATTATTTTACTAAAGTTTTGTACCACTCGGCACGAGTTTTTGTTACATTTCTCAAATCATATGTGTCCTTAACAGTTTCATATAATCTCTCACCCAAATCTACGATTAAATTCGGATTTTTCACAAGAAATTTAATATTTTTTGCCCAATCACTATGATTTCTTTCTTCTTTCACTAAAAGGGCGTTACCATCTTTAAATTGACCAAATTCTAACGCATGTTTCAAATCGATAGTATAAGGACCCACTTCAGAAGCGATTAATGCTTTTTTGTAAAAACCCGCTTCAATTACTTTAAGTTGAGATTTAACTCTATTAAAGATGTGGTTTTTAATCGGTGCCATAGAAATATCAAACTTTGAATAGTTTGTAGCATATGTATTCACAGGTTTAGTCCAAACTCTTCTATATGGTAAAGAAGAAGGATTTGGATATTCTTCGTCTTTAAATTGCATTAAAAATTGTTTGTATTTGTCATCAATGATAGAATACTTATTCGTGAAAATTTCTTCATAACGAGCCCAAACAGTTTCTTCAGGTTTAATAACCCTTTGTTTCCTTTCACCTGTTTGTTGATTAATTTCAGTTACAGTACCTCTAGTGTCAAATCCACATAAAACATATTGTATTTGATTTTTCAAGTCATTATTTTTACTAACAAAACCTTCTAATAACTTTAAATCATATAAATGGGATGAACCACCTAACCAACCGATTCTAATTCTTTCTGATTCTTCAGTTGGTTGATTAAATTGTGCTTCCGTTGGGTTAATTGCGTTCGGTAAAACAACAACATTTCTATTCACTTTTCTAATCTCATCAGCAAATATTTTTGTAGTTGTTGTTACATAACTCGCTTCTTTAAGATTAGCTACAATCTTTTCATGAATTTTATCTTGTACAATTAATGAATGAATTGGGTGTTCTTTTCCAGGTAACCAATAATCATCTAAATCAATTATCACAATAATACCCAAAGACTTCAAACTTTTTATTAAAGATGGCGTTTGGTCATAGTTTCCACCTATGTTCCTATGTATATGAACAATTTGGTATTGTTTCCAATAATTTATATCGTTAACTCTTGGTTGGTAATCAATATCCACATGAAAATCATTTGGATACATATTTTGTAACATTACATGGGGGTCTACACTTCGGAATTTACCTCAGCCAACCCCAGTTGTATCCGAGGGTAGAACAAGAACTCTTATTCTTTCTCTGTGATCCAACCGGGGTTGATTATCATTTTGAATCATATTTTTTAATTATAGTTAATAATTTGTCGTTATTTAATTTGAGTTCACTTTCCCAAATTACCTCTAAATTATAGCCATAACTTTTTATTAATTCAAGTTTGGATTCATCATATTCCCAAATTTCTTTTGCTGAAAGTTTTTTCTTAACATTATAGTATTCGGATTGATATTTTGTAGGATTACAATGCCAATAATCTCCGAAATATTCAATAATTAAATTTAAATTAGGGATGAAAATATCACATATTTTAGTGTCCACTCTAAATGATGAAACTACTTTATATCCCATTTTTTTTAATATGTTACATATTTCAGTTTCTTTTTTTGATTTGATTACTGACTTTAATTTACCTTGTCTTCTAGTATTTTTCAAAGTGTCAGACATTTTTTTTCTTGTTTCCTCCAACTTACCACTAGCCCAGCTTTTTTTCAAGGACTCTGAAAGTTTTTTTCTATGTTCTAACTTTGCCATAGAATTTTTTTGACCTACAGCTTTCCCTTTTCTAGTTTGTGAAATATTTTTTTTTGTTTGTTCAGTGTGTTTTTTTCCAAAGAATGGATTACCCTCACCTTGTTGAAGAATCAAGCTACATTTTTTACAGTTTGATTTTTTTGTTATACTATTGTAGTAATTTCTACATACTATAGTTTTATTTTTAGCTGTAATAAACCCAACATTACCACAGGTTGGGCATTTTTTTTCTATTTTGAAAATTTCACCATCTTGTACTATAGGTAGTTTAGAGCATCTATCTCTTTTTCTTGTTAGATTGTGTTCTTTCAATATTTTTAAAACCTTTTGTTTAGAAACTTTTAGTTTTTTAGATATGGTAGTACTTCCTACACCACTTTTATATTCATCGATTATTTTTTTTATTAGTTGTTTATCCATAATAAAATTGTTTTAATATAAATATACCCAACTCCTGTTTAATCTAAAGGATAAATTTTAAAATAAAAAAAAATCCCCACTTTTTAGTGAGGATTTGAATTACTTTATTTTTTTTATTTTGGTTACTTTACCTTCGAATATGTGACTTCCGACTCTAAATTGGAAAACATCATTACTTTTACTTGTACTTTCAACTAATAGTCCATTTTCACTCAGAACCTCTTCAATTGTTTCTCTTATGATATCTTTTAACATATTTTTATCCAAACTTGAAGTTGTATTTTGTGATTTCAGTGTTTCTTGAACTTGTTGTTTTTTTGATTGATATGGATTTACATTATTTGCAACATCGTTGTTCATTAATCTTGCCGCTTTTTCAACTAATTCATTACTTAATACTGAACCTCCACCACCCATAGTATTAGGTTGATGTATTGGGTGTTCTATCATTAATCTTTTAATTTCATCAGGTAGTTTGGATGAAAGAATTCTGTCCTTTGGATTAATATTTGATGTTACTTGAGTTGGTTGTGATTCCATCATTAAGTCTTGAGGAATATTGTAATTAATATTTGGTGTTTTGAACTCTTGTAATTCAGGTGTTTGTAATGTATTTCCTTGATTTTGATTTCTAGGTACTTGATTGTGAATATCCATAATTTTTTTGGATATCATCAATTTCTGCATTAAATCATTTTCACTTGTCATAGTTTAAAATTTTGCATTTATTATTACCCTCGTCATACTTTTATCACCCCTTGGATTGTAATTAGGTCTCATAGTATCAAAATTTTCACCAGAGGGTTTAAATGATAAAATCTTATCTACTCTAAATAATCTCCAACCAGGTAGTGGTTTTGTACCTAGTACATTAGTATGTGAAGCCCCCTCTGAATCCCATGCACGTAAAACTGGATTTCCTGCTTTACTATAACCGAAACAAACAGGTTCAATTTCTCTAAGACCTTTTCCACCTGGTTCATCTCCATCGTAATAAATTATCATCCTCTTCTTTTTCTTTATTGCATCAACGATTGATTCAATAGAGGCTATTTCTAAAATAAGAGATTTGGTTATGTTGTAAAGTTTCATTATGCACTTGGTGTTGTGTATGGTTTGTTAGGTTGGTATTCATTAACAACAATCAATGTTTTTCTTTCTCTGATATCTTGTATAGCACCAGCACCTTGATTGTAAACATCTAAGTAGTTACCAGTTCCTTTACCCTTTTCGTCACCATTTGCAATAGCATCAGGATTAACAGCTGAATAAAAATTTTTCTCAAAATAATCATTTTTTGGTAACAATTTTTTTCTTTCAGCTTCAGCGATAGCTGTAAGTTCATTACTTGGTTGAGTAAAAACTAATGGTTCTAATGATGGCATATTAAATTATTTTTTTAATTAAATCGTTTATTCTTTTCAAACTTTCAGTAACTGCCAAATCATATTTTTCTAAGGTGTTACTATGTTGTTTGCTTGGTCTATTCAAATTTTTTATTTGTCCCTTTTCGTGGGTTTTGATGTATTGATTAGGTAAAACTATTGATTTGATTTCTTTTCCCAACTCAACCTCATCTCTCAATGATTTTAATTTTTGATTTACCCAATTTTTAACAAAGTGTCCTCCATTTAAAATAAAAGATAAATCATTTTCATCGCCATTAAAATTGTCAAAAAAGTTCTTAATTCTTTTTAGTTGTTGATATGTTACATATCCACTTTTTCTTAACTCAATATTTCTTCTGTAACCATCTGTACTAGTATCACTACCATCAGCGGCATGATAACATTGTTGTAAATAAACAACAACATTTTCAGGTAATTCAAACTTTTTTCCGTATAAATCTTTATTCACCTTTTTTTAAAATGTTAATTAATTTATTTAAACTAATTCCTTCTTTTTCCGCTAGTTTTTTTATTGCTTCTAAATTCTTAGATAAAATTCTACTAATAGCACTATCTTTCTTCACAATATCAGAATCACCCTTTTCTTTTTGAGTAATGATATCTTCAACCATCTTTATCATTTTTTGTCTCTTAATTTCATCCAAGGTTTCTTTTTCGAACAAATTAAGATTTTTGATAATTTTCTCACCCTTTTTGTTTTTTACTATTTTTGTATCTTTTCTTTTACCTAATTTTTTCGCTCTTTCTAATTTATTGACTGGGTCTTCAATTCCCATTTTTTCTAATTGTTTTAATGTTCCTTTTAAATCTTTGTCTTTAGTTTCTTCATAACCAAAGGTGTCTTCCATATTAACTTCACTTAAAACTTCATCATTCTTTTCTTCGTTCTCACCATAATAAACACGATAACCTCTTGTTACTGGGTCATTAGAAATTCTTGCGGCAACTACAGTTTGATCCATCGTCTTTTTTGGATGTAAGTACATATTAAGATAAGGGACTTTAGATGATAGCATAGTTCCATCTGAATCAACAAGCTCCTCTAATTCCTTTTTACTAACTTTTTTGTTTGTCTTGGTAATTTTTTTTACTTTATCTTCAATTTTATTTAAATCCTTCTTCTCAAATTTTTTCTTACTATTTTTTTTACCTTCAGTTATCACGTTATACGATGAATAGTGTAATGTAAAATCTTCACCATTACCTTCGATAAGAAAATAATGATAATCGTTGAAGTATTCTTTTCTAAATTTATTCATTAGTAAATTTTCTTAATAAATACTTCGATTCAGAGTATTTATCATAAAAAAACTAATGTCCTATCAAAATATAAGACAATTCACACCAAATAATAATTTTCCATTGTTGTCTTTGGAAACTTATGATATGTCATTAACCTCTGATGAGCAAAACTATAATGAAGAGGTTGTATTTTCACCATATTTAATAGCTCAAACTTTTGGTAATAGATTACCATTTTATTTTGATATTAATAGCTCTGCAACAACTCAGAACATTAATTTAACATACAAAAACTACAATTTTGATAACATATTTGTCTCTGAAAATTATTACAATCCTAATGATGAAAATTTAGGTTGTGAGTTATCAGGGACATCATGTGATATTGGTTTAACTGGGATTGATAATGGGTTGGTGACTGGTATGACAGGTGAAACTATAGTGTTCACAAATGGTTTATTACCTAACAATTTAAAGTTTGAAAGGTTATATTTCGATAGACGTTTGAAGTTCCACCAAGTAACGGGTTTCACATCCTCAAATGTTAGATTCTCAGGTTTTGATAAAACGGTATTATACGAGGTTGTTAGTGAAGTAAGTCCATATTGGGGTAAATATCATGAATTATATGGTGGTTTTTACCAAGGATTCTATAAGTTGTTCGGGTTCGATTACGATATATTTCCTGAAAGAATGAATAAGGGTTGGGCTGTAGAAATGATTTTAAAACCAAGATTATTTAACATATATTCAGGAACTACAGGTGAAACTACTCTGAACGAAATATATCCAAATAATAAAAATATTTTCTTTTATATAGGGACTAGAGCTGAAAATAAATTTTATCACCATGCGGATGGAAGTCCATTATGTGATAGTGGTTATACGAGAGTAACTTCTGGTTTAACAAAATTACAAACTTGTGCTTGTTGTGATTTCAATGTCACAAATAGTCGTTGTATTTATGCTTATCCACCACGTTCAGTAAATGGTGTTCATGACCCACACCTCAATTATGATTGTAATAAATGTGGTGGTAACCCCGAAACTCAAGTAAGTTGTGGATGCGGATGTAATGAATTAGCATGTCAAACTTGTGGCTGGGAATGTCAAACACATACTTGTGGTACTATAATTCCAGCGACACCCACACCTACTCCAACACCAAGTCCAACACCATTTTGTGACCCATTCCCACCTCAAACAACTTGTACACCGACTTGTACAGATTGTGTTGAGTGTAGTGATTGTACTGATTGTTCTTCAACTGGATTCACATCAATAGAAGATACTTGTGAAAAAAATCCATTATTAGATACATTATCAAATGGTTTGGCTTTGAAACTTTGTGGTGACCCAAAGAATCCTGGTATTGGTATTAGATTTTTAAGATTCACTGGTGGTTGTGAAATGACTGGTACTTGTACAACTGGTATGACATATGAAACTGGTTATACAATAACTGAAATATGTACACCACCGATTTATCCTGATTGTGAACAAATTAATCCAGCTTGGTTGGATGAGGAACATTGGTTTCAAGTTGATGTTGTTTGGGAAAGATATAATTACTTCGATACTTGTGATTTATTTTGGAAAGGTGGATTGGGTGATATTACCAAAAAATTATATTTGGAGGGATTGGCCAATAATGCGGTGAGTTTGATTGCACCACCTTATACAAGAGGTGAGGAAGCATTACAAGTTGAATTAATTAACTTAAATGAAAAATGGTTAATTGATGGTGATAATAGATTGGGTAGATTGAAGATTTACATCAATGGAAAGATATTTTATACAGTTGAAAACTTTGAAGAAATTATTCCAAGAGCTTTGAACACTGATAAGGAGAAACAAGTAGGAGTTCCATTTAATATTTCTTGGGGTGGTGGTACTCAAGGATTGAGAGAGAATTTGACATTCTCATCAATGACTGAACCTTATGGTCCTTATATCCAAGATCCAGAATGTTTACCAAATAATGATTTGAGTGGGACAACTTTGAGTGGATTAAACACAAATATATTAATTGAACAAAATTTTGCGGGAACATTTGAGGGAGCAATATCTCAATTTAGAATGTATGTAACACCACTATCAGCTCCAGAAGTTAAACACAATTTTAACTTATTGAAGAATCAGTTTATGATGTTTAATCCTGATTGTCCTGATTGTTCAACAATTATTTGTCCACCGAATGATTTGACATATATTATTTCCGAACCAATTACTACAACAACAACTACGATAATAACACAACCATTAGTATTTTTCATTTCTATTTCAATTGTACCAGGTTCTATTATTGGAACTTACACAATTAGAATGAATAAGCTACAAAGTGTAGACGTAATTTTATCCTTCGTATGTGGATTTAAAATGGTCGATGGTAGAATTTTGTATGAAAGTCAAGAAGTTGTAATAAAAAAAGGTGAATTATCAACTGAGGGAACAATTACAATAGATGAACCATATAATAACTTTAGTAGAGAAGTTATGTTCTCTGAACCGATTATTTTAGGTCCTAAAGATAGTAGTGAAATTATATTCAATTTTGAAAGTAAAACTGGTGATTATGTTGAGGTACTTCCTACACCTACCCCAACTAATACACCTACACAGACTACAACACCGACAGTAACACCAACTAATACACCAACTAATACACCGACACCAACACAGACAACAACACCAACTAATACACCTACAAATACAATAACTGCGACACCAACACCAACACAGACACCTACTAATACACCATCAAGTACTTTAACACCAACACCAACTATAACTAATACACCGACACCAACTGTCAGTGTTACACCATCTGTATCTGCGTCACCTAATTTAACACCAACGGCAACACCAACTAGTACTTTAACACCAACTCCTACAGTTACACCTACTATGACACCTATTAACCCATCAGAACCACTGATGGTAATGTTAGATTTAGTAATAAGTGAGGGTTCAATAATTGTTGATGTTACTGCGACTTTACCTAGAGTTTTAAATGAGGACTATACTAAATCATTTACTAAAGAGTTATGTACTACTGGTGAAACCATGTTAGAGGTTACTGGTATTATTACAATACCCGCAGGTGAAATATCAGGCTCAACTCAAATAGTTGTAGAAGAAGATTTCAATTGTTTAGTTGATGATGTTAGACTTAAAAATGTAATTCATTACACACAATCAAACAGTTTCCGTTTTGAAACTGAAATTAGAAGTGTAAAATATTCTAAATCAGTACCAAAACCATCGGTAACACCTACAAGTACACCAACACAAACCCCGACAATTACCCCAACCCCAACTAATACAATCACACCTACCCCAAGTGTGACTGAGACTCCAACACCAACACCGACCTCAACAACAATTCCACAGATTGTTGAGAATACAATTTATTATGGTAAATTATCTTCAATTAATGTTACAAATGAACAAATTTCAGGGTTCAGTAGTACCGAAAAAACAACTGGTGTTGAATTTCACATAAACTTACCAAGTGGTGCGGGTTATGGTTACATTTTGATACCACAAACTATGGTACAACCATCAATGTTCAGAGATAGTTTATCTGGTTGTAATGGATTTGTAATACCAATTATTAACCAAGATATGATGGAAATTATTGACAATGATGGTAATTCTTCTATATATAGAGTATATCGCACATATGTTTCTACAAGCGCTGCTTTAAACATATGGCTTTGTGAATAATATTGAAGATGAATATCAAGGATTAATGACCGATTTTAGTAGAGTCGGCGGTGTCGGTATAATGGGTTTTGTTAGCCCAATGGATACTTTAGATACTTATGCCGTTATAGACCCCATTTATGGTATTGATGGTCTAAGGAATGTTGATACAATAGAGGATTTAAATAATATCTCACTCGAAAGAAGAAGAGCTGGGATGATTGCGGGTGCCGATGGTGGCAGTAGATACTTCAAACTAAGAGACATATTATGGACTTTCCAACTCTCAGATTGGGAAGAGATTTTTTTTCCTACATCTAACACTGATAATACACAACCAACTACACAACCTTATGGTTCTTTCATTGATAGAGAAAAGGTTGGTGGTGTAGTCGATGGTATCAATAGAAGTTTTACTTTACAATACCTTCCATCTTTAAATTCTGATCATTTATTTTTAAACGGATTATTACAAGATAAAGAAGTTGACTACACAATAAGTGGTAAAAATATCACTTTTTTGGTTACTCCACCGAGGAATTCTAAAATTAGATGTAGTTACAGAACATATTCAGATATTAATTTTGTTGATAGAGAAATTCCATTTGGAGAAATTAATGGAATTAATACAAATTTTACGCTAAGTATTTTACCTAAATTGAAGTCGGAACATATTTATTTGAACGGATTACTACAAGATTTTGGAGAGGATGATGACTATGTTATTGATGGAAAAAATATAACATTTAATATACCTCCATTAATTGGTAGTAGAATTACTGTTTCTTATAGATACACATAAAATAAACTTACAAAAATAATACCAAAAAATAAATTGTCAACCTAATGGAATGTTAAAGTTTTGTTAAATATTACATAATCAGTAATTTTTTAACGAAGTGGAAACTATTTATTTTAGGTTTTAACCAAAACTGAAATATGAGCAACTCAACAACTTATGTAACTTCTGATTTATATTTAACCGCCTATCTTAAAACTAAGGGACATAAAAACACAATAGAGAAATTAAAATCAAAATCAAACTTTGTGTTTATTGAAAGTCCAGAACTATTATCAGATGTGAATGACTATTTAACCGAGAACGGAAATTGTGAACCATTAGCATATACTAACGCAATTAAGAATCTCAAGAATTTTTTGCACAATAATAAATAAACCTAAAAAACAAAAACCAAATTTTTTATGGCAAACACAAGGATAGTCTTAGACTTACAATCCGACTTAGTATTAACCCAACCCACCATTACGAGTCCTATTGGTCTTGTACAAGGTGACATTTCAGGTTTAACTTCAACGTTAACATCTATTGAAATGTCTACATCAACTGCAATGTCTACTGAGGTTGCAAATCGTTTAGAAGGTGATGCTTCTGTTGCTGCTAACTTGTCTTCTGAAGTAGTAGCTCGTACAAATGCTGACGCTTCTTTGGCAACTAGTTTGTCAACTGAAGTTGTTGCTCGTACTGAAGGTGACCAATCTTTAGAAACTAAAGTTTCAACTTTCGAAGGTAGATATGACAGTGAAATGTCTGCTGAAATTTCTAACAGAATTGCTGGTGATTTAACTGAACAATCAAGAGCAATGGCTGCTGAGTTAGGTTTAGCTAACGACATCGAAGCTTTAGAACTTGAACTACAACAAGAAGCTTCTACACTTCAAGCTAACATCAACTTAGAACAATCAAGAGCTGAAGCTGCTGAATTATCATTGACTAACTCTATCAATGCTGAAGCTTCTTCAAGAATTGCTGATGTTGACGCTGAAGAATCAAGAGCTACTGCAGCTGAAGGTTCATTGGCGACAATGATTTCTACTGAAACTTCTAGAGCAACAGCTGCTGAAGGTTCTTTAGAAACATCTATCAACACTGAAAAAGGTCGTATTGACGCAATCTTATTGGCTTCTGACGCTGATAAGGATTCATTTGCTGAAATCGTAGCCTTAATCAACTCTGTTGATACTGAAAACGACCAAGCTTTCGCTTCTTATGTTCTTTCAAATGACGCAGCTTTATCTGCTGAAGTTTCTAACAGAATCGTAGGTGACGAAAACCTTGACCAAGCAATAAAGGATGAAGAAACTAGAGCTATTGGAGCTGAAGAGTCAATTGCTACTGACCTTTCTTCTGAAGTTGTTAGAGCTCAATCTGTTGAGGCTGTATTAGAAGCTACTATGTCTACTGAACGTGCTAACAGAATTGCTGCTGACACACAATTAACTAACAGTTTGAACAACGAAATTTCTGATAGAATTGCTGGTGACCAAGCTGTTCAAACAAACTTAGATAACGAAGTAACTAGAGCAACTGCTGCTGAAGGTTCTTTAGCTACAGCTTTAGCTGCTGAAGTATCTAACAGAATCGTAGATGTTGATGCTGAAGAAACAAGAGCTATCGCTGCTGAAGGTTCATTAAACACTAAGCTTAATGATGAGATTTTCGACAGAATGACTGGTGATCAGACATTACAAACTAGTATTGATAATGAGATTTCCGACAGAATTGCTGGTGACGTTTCTTTAGCTACTTTAGTATCTACTGAAGTTTCTAACAGAGTTGTTGGTGACGCTTCTTTAGCTACTTTAGTTTCTACTGAAGTTTCTAACAGAGTTGTTGGTGACGCTTCTTTAGCTACTTTGATTTCTAATGAAATTTCTTCTGAAGTTGTAAGTAGAGTTGCTGGTGATACTTCTTTGGCTACTTTAATCAACAATTCAATTTCAACTGAAGTTTCTAATAGAGTTGCTGGTGATACTTCTTTAGCTACTCTTATTTCTGAAGAGGTTGCTGCAAGAGAAAGTGTTGATTTAGTTATCATTGACCAACTTGATCAAGCTGTAACTGAACTTGAAGGTGAAATCTCTACTGAGGCTTCTATTAGATTGGCTGCTGACCAAGATATTCAGGCTAACTTAAACAACGAAGTTTCTAGAGCTACAGCTGCTGAAGGTTCTTTAGCAACATCTATCAATGCTGAAAAATCAAGAGTTGATGCTATCTTATTAGCTGCTGATGCTGACAAAGATTCATTTGCTGAAATCGTAACATTAATCAACTCTGTTGATACTGAAAACGATAGTGCATTTGCTTCTTATGTATTATCTAACAACGCTGCAGTTTCAACTGAAGTTTCTAACAGAGTTGCTGGTGACCTATCTTTAGCTACATTAGTTTCTTCTGAAATTTCAACTGAAGTTTCTAACAGAGTTGCTGGTGACGCTTCTTTAGCTACATTAGTTTCTGCTGAAGTTTCTAACAGAGTTGCTGGTGATGTTTCTTTAGCTTCACTTATTTCTCAAGAGGTTGTTGCAAGAGAAAGTGCAGATACTTTAATCCTTGAACAACTTGACCAAGCAGTAACTGAACTTGAAGGTATGATTTCAACTGAAGTTTCTAGAGCTGAGTCTGCTGAACTTTCTTTGGATACTAAGATTGATGAAAAAGTTGCTTACTTCATTGAAAATACTGATTTAACTGCAATTGATTCATTTGCTGAAGTTGTAAGTGAAATTACAAACTTAACTTATACAGTATTCCAAAAAGTAACAGTAGTTGGTACAGTTGATGGTGTTAACACTTCATTCGAATTAGCTAACGCAATTACATCTAATACTGAAGCTATCTACTTAAACGGTTTGTTACAAACTGAAGGTGAAGACTACACTATGAATGCAAATGGTGTTGGTGTGAACTTCCTAGTAACACCTCCAAGTGGTTCTAGAATTACAGCATACGGTGTGTATAACGCAAACGTATAATTAGTAATTAATTAAACTCAAATAAAAAAGGGACTCATATGAGTCCCTTTTTTTGTTGTTTCTTTGTTTGGATTTTATAGATTATCGTAGAGATTTGTTTGAGGATTGTAAATTAAGTCAAAATTACCACCATTAAAAAGATTAAAGATTAATTTGTCATAAGTCTCGATTAACTTCTCATTATCTGCATGATATCTTTGTAATACTAAATCATTTTTTTCGTGATATTCTTGAATGTTTTTATCGTGTTCGGTTAAAATATAATCTAACATTTTAGCACCCATTTTAGTATCAGAACCTTCATAGTAGTAACCTAAATCTTTACAAAGTTCAGCATTATGTAGAACTGGATAACCTAAAAATGCCGCATCTAAATATAAATAATTAAGAGGGTTCATAATTTGATGACAAACCAAAATATCAAAATATTGTGTCATCACAAATGCTGTTTGGTATCTTTTTTCAGCTGTAATTTTCTTATCCTTTTGTAAATCAAAAGTTTTAATAATTGATAAAAACTCGTTGTGGGTTGTTAATTTATCTGAATTGGTAATCATCAATTTGTTAATTTTATTTTTACCAATTTCACCCCTATATGATTCTTCAACAATCATTGTTGGTATTAATGCAAACTTTATCACATTCAAGTTTGGTTCCATTATACCAATAGTTTTTTGTTCTTTGTCAGGATTATATTTATATCCTTTTTTGTATTGACCATTTTTATGACCATACTCAATTTCACTTACAGCATCCAATATATACTTATGATGCCACACAAACGGAACAATAAACGCATTAGTTCTATATAATGTTTTGTAATAACCATTATTAGTTTCGTGTTGTTGGGGAATATACCATATTTCATCAAATGTTGTTTCGAACTCCAATTTACCCTTTGGACTATCTCTAAATAAAACATTTTCAGCGGTTATGATATAATTGTTACCACATTTATAGGCAATTACTTTTTTATTTCCACTTTCTTTAAATTCTTTTAATTTTTTATCTTCAACTTGAGCCCCCATCATAACAATCAAATCCATTTCCATATATAAATCGTCAAAGAAACCAACATTCAAATCTGATAAATATTTTGGTTTCTTTTCAGTGAAATCGACTTTAAATGAGTTTAAAATATAAACTTCATAATTCTCTTTTGATTTTTTTAATAAGTGAGCAAACATTAAAACATTTTGTTTAATACCATTTGTCCAAATGGATTCATCATTTGATTTTAATCCTAGTGTAATTCCTATTTTCATTGTTTGGGTGTATTTTGGTGTATGAATAATTCAATTATTTTATTTTTTTCTACTTCATTTGGGCTATAGACCCATAACCACAAAAAGGATTTCTCTAATTCGTTTAATTCTTTTCGTTTTTGTTCTATATTTCGTTTTAATAAAAAAACATTATTTTCATCAATATCAACAAGTATATTAAGTTTCATTGATATTGTGTATAGGGTTAACAAGTCATTTTTTTCATAAGCCTCTTTTGCCAAAAGATACTCATTAATATATTCTTCACCACCACTTTTATCTGGATGACAAACTTTAACAATTTCTCTAAAAATATTTTTTATTTTAACTAATTCCTCCTCTGAGACATCAGTAACATTTTTTGGTGTGATACTTTCTTCATCTTGAGGTGGTGGAGGAGGTGTATTATTAAGTTCAGCTTCTCGTTGTTCTGGAGTTTTTTTTGCTTGAACTTCTTTCATGAAAAGAGGTTTATAGTGGTCAACAAACTCATCTTTAAACTCTTTATCTATTTCAAGGAATTGAAATTCTTGTAATAATTTTTTTAGTTCTAACCCTTTTAATTTGTCTTTCATTTCATTTAATTAACTATAATAAATACTAAAAAAGGAATCATTTTATGATAAAAATGAATAAATATTTATTAAAGAGTATTTATTCTTAAAGAGAACGAAATGACTTCAATTTATATTGAAAGTATTAATTATGATGGTGAAGAGGTTAATGTAATATTTAATCCCGCTGGTACATCATTAACCATAAATTTGGGTACTCAAACATTACCATTTGAGTTTGACCCTTATTTGTTAGTACCACCTATGGAAGTTTATGGTACATATACTTTTTTAACGTTAAGTGGCGATTGTACTTTAATTTTAAATGTACCACAACCAACTCCGACACCAACACCTACTGTAACACCAACAAGAACTGTTACACCAACACCTACTGTAACACCAACACCTAGTTCAAGTTATGACCCTTGTCAAATTACACCAACACCTACAACTACACCAACAATAACTGTAACAAGAACACCAACAAGGACTCCGACACCTACCCCAACTAGTACTTGTCCTGGTCCTACTCCTACACCAACACCTTCAGCGAAACCTGAGGCTTCAAAAATTTATTGGGGTAAATTTAGTGGTACTTCAGTTACTTCAGCCGAAACAACATCATTTAGTAGTGGTTATACTAATAATCCAACCAATGGTGCAGTTATACTACCAAGTGGTTCAAGTAGTGAGTATGGTTATATTTTGATTCCAATAGGATTAACACAACCAAGTGATTTCAGAGATAGTAGTGCTGGATGTTTTGGTAATAATATACCATTCAACAACATAGGTACGATAAATATATTAGACGCTAATGGATTTAGCATAACTTACAACGTATATAGAACTTTCTTCCCATTTGTCACAAATGTGAGTGTGTGGATGTGTTCTTAAAATTAAAATATAAATGGGTTCATTTAGTTTATCAGGTGGTGTTGAAGTTTTTGGTTTTATCTCTCCGAGTGATACTACGGATCAATATCCCGTTATTGACCCTTTGTATGGGATTGATGGTTTAAGAAACGTTGATACTTTAAGTGATTTAGATTTAATTCCAACTCTTAGAAGAAGAGCAGGTATGGTCGTAGGTGTAAGTGGTGGAACAATATATTACAAACTCAATTCACCTCCTTGGAACTTCAATATAAGTGATTGGTCGATTTTTAGTTCAGGTGGTGGTGTTAGTGGTGATTATTTACCATTAAGTGGTGGTACTGTAACAGGTGCTACAACATTTAATAGTGGTTTAACCACAAATACAATATCAGCAACAACATATCAAAATTTACCCATTGATGTATTTGTAACTGGTGGAACTTTTAGTAGTGGGGATATTATTTTTACAAATAACACTGGAGGTACATTTAACGTAACAGGTATTTCAAGTTTTGATACATTTGTAACAGGTTTTACATATAATGATAATACTTTAACAATTTTACAAAATAGTGGTAGTAGTTTGAGTGTTAATATTAACACAATGACTGGATTAACAATTAATGGTGATTTTAATGTAACTGGAACTACGTCATCAAATATTATTTCTGCAACCACATATCAAAATCTTCCAACTGACATCCGTGTGACTGGTGGTACATTAAATAAAAATACCGACACTATCACATTTACCAATAATACTGGTGGGACTTTTAATGTTACGGGGGTAACTGATACATTTGTTACTGGTGCAACTTTTAGTGGGACATCATTGATTATATCTCAGAATGAAAATCAACCTGATGTAACCGCAAATATATCAACAGTTTCATTATCTGGTGCATTATCATCAGTTACATTTAATATAGTCACAACTGGAGGTATTTCAGCATCAACAATTAGTGCTACTACTTATCAAAATTTACCAACTGATATTTTTGTAACAGGTGGTACATATTCTAACGGTACTACTATATTTACAAATAACACAGGAGGGACTTTTAATGTTAGTGGATATTTTACAGGATACACAAATGTAGTTAACTCGTTAACAACTGGTGTTGGTTTATCGGGTGATGTTACAACAGGTGATGTGACAATAATCAATACTGCACCTGACCAAGTTGTAACACTGAGTGGTGGAACAAATATATCTGTAACTGGAACTTATCCTAATTTCAATATAAGTTTCACGGGTTCAACAACATCAACTTTTGACTATGGAAAGTCATATGTTATAGGAAATAATAATCAATGGTTTTAATAAAATTAATATAATATGCCAGCAAATACATCACCAATATTTACAATTACTCCCAACATTAATTGGGCGGTATCTGTAAACACGGCAAATACTACTAAAGACTTAACTGCCGGAACAATTTATTTATGTTTTAGTGCCAGTACAAATGGTAGTTTTGTACAAAGAATTAGATTTAGGACTTTAGGTACAAATGTTGCTTCAGTAGCAAGGGTTTGGATTAATAATGGTAATTCAACAGGTACTGCGGCAAATAATACTTTATGGGATGAGATTTCATTACCTGCAACCAATGTAACAGAAACTACGGCACAATCAAATTATGAACTACCACTAAACTTTGCATTACCACCAAATTATACAATTTATGTTACTTTAGGTACAGCAGTTGCTGCTGGATGGGACACTATTGTTATTGGTGGTAATTATTAAAATATATTCTTATGTACACGTATAACTTATGTGAGTTTAATTATGGTTATGTTGGTAGATTTTACCAACGTGCCGATGAATACGGAAATCCAAGTAATGTTGATTTGAATGGTAATCTTATGGAATTAGTTGGTGAATATGGATATTATATTATTGAAGTAAATGTTACACCACCTTGGGGTTAATAATTCAAAGTTAAAAAACTTTTAAAAAAAATGATAGATTACTATAATTTAACTAATTCAGCAATAAATAATCAAGTTTTTTTTGCAACAAATAGTGGAACTGCTTGGCAAACATGGTTAAAACCGAGGGGTTGTAACTTTGTGTATTTTTTCATTCTAGGTGGTGGTGCTGGTGGTGGAGGGGGACAATCAGGTGGTGCTGGTACAAATAGAAGTGGTGGAGGTGGTGGAGGTGCTAGTGCCGTAACCAGATTATTTATACCTGCAATTTTACTTCCAGACCAACTTTATATTTTAGTTGGAATTGGTGGTAATGGTGGTACGGCCGGTAGTAACGGAACTGCGGGTACAAGAACTTGGGTTTCAACAAGACCCGCAACAGCAATTAATTCTCAACATATATTAGTAAGTTCAACCGCTAATAACACTGCGGGTGCTTCTGCTGGTACAGCTGGGAGTGGTAATGCCGTAAGTGCGTTTTCTGAAGGTTTAGCTGGTATTTCAGGTATTTTAAATTCAAATGCTGGAACTAATGGTACTGCTGGGGTAATAGGTAATGCAACTAGTATCACTATCGCAAATATAACATCAGGTGGTGCAGGTGGAGGAGGTGTATCAAACATAAATGTTGATGGAACTGGTGGAAATATAACAGGTAGTGGTTTTGTACCAACTATAAGTGGTGGTGCAGTATTAGGTGGAGATGGAGGTAATGGGTTTATCAGTATGACACCCTCATCGGTATTAAATATTCAATTACCCCCATTTTTTACTGGAGGTGCTGGGGGTGGTGGTAATAATACAGGTGTTGGTGGTCTTGGTGGTAATGGAGGATATGGTTGTGGTGGAGGTGGAGGTGGTGCTGGTTTGACTGGTGGTAGAGGTGGAAATGGTGGAGATGGTTTAGCAGTAATTACTTGTTGGTAGATTTTTGATATTTATGACATATAACACACAATATATGTTAGTAAGTACCAACAACACAATAATTGATTTCAATGGGATATTAATAAATTTCGATATTCCACCCACACCTGGTAATATTGTTACAGACCAATTATTTATGAAATTGGATGCGACTAACTATTCTGGAACAGGTAATTGGTTAGATGAAACAATAAATGGTAATAATGGAACAATTAATGGTGTAACTTGGTTACCAACAGATGGAGGTATTTTCGATTTTGATGGAATAAATGATAATATACTTATTCCACACAAAACACAATTTTCACTTACACCTATTACACAAAAAACATTACAAATTTGGGTTAAATTTGATACATTAGGTGGGTTGAATCAACAAATTCCTGTATTTGGTAAATTATCATCTAACTTTGCTTTTGATGGATATTGGGGTGGATTATTCTCTAATACAGGTAATGTAAGGGTTGTAACAAATGGAACATCTATACAAAGAATAACAACAACATCAACAAATCCAATAACAATAAATACTTGGTATTTATTCACATTTATATCACAGATAACCTCTACATCCAACACAACAAAAGTATATTTAAACGAAAATGAAATAGCTAGTACAGCACACGGAAATGATGGTTATAGTGAATCAAATCCATTGTATTTAGGATTTATTGGGACTGGAGTGTCTTCACTATACTTAAATGGTAAAATTGGGGCTTGTTATTTTTATACTAAGGGGTTGTCTGTAGCTGAGATATCAACAAACTTCAATTCAACTAAATCTAAATATGGATTGTAATAATATTTATAGTATATTTTATTGAGGGGATTAATTCTTTAAAAGAACATTTAACAACAATTATTATTACATCATATGGCAACAAGATTAAATTTAGGTCAAATCTCAGGTTTAACTGAGAGTTTAGAAAATCTCAACGAAGAGATTAATAATGAAGAATCAAGAATCGACAATATATTATCAGGGACAACAAGTGATTTGGATAGTCTAACGGAAATAATCTCTTTTATTCAAGACATTGACCAAGAAAATGATGCGGAATTATCATTAGCGATTCTGAATAGTTCATTGAATAGTGGTGACACGTATGTGGTTGGTGGGACATTCGATTCTAATAATGGTATAATAACTTTCACAAACAATTTAGGTAGTTCTTTTGTAGTTACAGGTGTAACTTTAGAAACACAAAATTTTAAGTATGTAAAAAATAATTCAATAAGTTTTTTAGAGGCTAATATCAATAATGCTATTAGAACTTTTTTATTTAATGAAATTATTTTTTATCCAATTTATGTCAAACAAACATTAGAAATAACTCACGCACAATTACAAGTTACATCAACTGCTGGTGCAACATCAAGAACAATTATTGGTATATATGACAATGGTAGTGATGGTTTACCTACAAATCTTTTGGGAAGTTTGATAATCAATACGACTAGTAATTCACTTTTTTCAAATACTTTTAGTTCCCCAATTTCTTTAACACCTGGAATATATTGGGTGGCCACTAACACAAATATTAGTTATTCATGTTATTCTTTAAGGGGTAGTACTTTGGGAGCTATGCAAAACACTTTTGTGAATGTTGTTTCTAGTGATAATGGTGGTGGTCTAAATATATATGAAAGATATAAATTAGCTTACACATATAATGGAACACTTCCAAGTACAATAACTAGTCCATTAACATTAGTTGTTTCGGATTATGCAAATCCATATGTAACTTTTAAAATTAATTACTAAAAATGAAAACATATAAAATAAGTAAAAACTCTGAAACTATTTATCATAATTTTAATAGTTTAGAAGAAGCTCAACAATGGACTTCAGATAACTATGATAATACTTGGATTGTTTCATTAGCTACTGAAAATGAACAATTAAAACCATTGACAATTGAATATAGACTTCCATATGATATCGAGTTTGGTAATCAATTAATTAATGAGTTTTTAAAAGATAATAGGTTACATGGTTATATTTCAATTGAAGATAGTATTAGTTTATTGGGTAAGTTTAGTGATATTGAAAAACTTTGTAGACTTGGTGCTATTAAAGATGTCGAGTATTTGATGCAAAATATTGTAGTTGACAATGTTTTTACTCAAGTAAGGAAAGATAAATACCTTCAAATGATTTCCGAATATCTTAATTACTATAATTAATGCCACATCAAGTAAGTATAACTGGTGTAACTGGAACACCCCCTTATTCAATCACAGTTTGTGATACCACATTAGTTTACTGTTATTTAATAACAGGGTCAACTACTATTCCACCTACATTTACTTTCGATGTTCCACCACCATTAGATGTCGCTGATAGTGTAATTGTGAAAGTTACTGATAGTAATGGATGTACAATATTTTTACCTTATTCTTGTCCTCCTACACCTACTCCAACACCTACATTAACTCCAACACCAAGTTCAACACCAACAAGTACTTGTAGATGTATTCAAATAACAAATACGGGTACAACTGGAGGTACATTCTATTTTACACAATGTGATGGAACTGTAACAAGTGTACTACCAATTAATTCAGGAACAACATTATACTATTGTGGAAGTAATCCAATTGCATTAACTGAATGTGTTGTTTATATCGGTGATAATTGTGTAAGTAATAGTTGTGTTGCGATTACACCAACACCAACTCCAACTGTTAGTACTCCACCATCGATGTGTTTTGAACTTGATAATGAGGCAATTGCAAGTCCACCTTATACTTGTACAATAAACTATACTATTTTCCTAAATGGTAAACCAGCCTATCCAACATATTTATCGGATTGTTCTACACCAACAGGAAATTATGTTTATTGGAATTCATCTTCAAATAGATGGGAACATACTGATGGTATCACTTTATTTGCACACAATGACAATCCAAGTTACTATCCTGAAAGTAATTTAACATATCCTTGGGTAAACGATTTTGGTGGGGCAATTTTCGATAGAATAATAAATTCAACATTTGGTAATTGTTAATTTACATTTAATTATGTCCTTTATTTTTGATTTTTTTATTTTTCTATAAAAAGTAAGAATGTCAACAATATTTGTACAAATAGCCTCATTTAGAGACCCCCAACTCAATCCTACCTTACAAGATATGTTATCCAAAGCCAAATATCCTAAAAATCTTAGGATTGGTATTTGTAATCAATATAATGAAGAAGATAATTTCAATTTAGATGAATACAGAAATGATGATAGATTTAGAATAATTGATGTTTTAGATAAAGATTCATTAGGTGTTTGTTGGGCAAGAAATCAAGTTCAACAATTATATTTAGGTGAAACATATACACTACAGATTGATTCCCATATGAGATTCGAACAAGATTGGGATGAAATCTTAATTAATATGTTAAAGGACTTACAATCAAAAGGTTATCCAAAACCTTTATTGACAGGATATGTATCTTCATTTGACCCAGACAATGACCCAGCTGGTAGAGTTAATGAACCTTGGAGAATGACATTTGATAGATTCATTCCTGAGGGTGCTGTTTTCTTTTTACCTGAAGTTATACCAGGTTGGCAAGAACTCACAGAACCAATTACTGCAAGATTTTATTCAGCACATTTCTGTTTTACATTAGGTGAGTTTAGTATTGAAGTTCAACACGATCCTGAATATTATTTTCATGGAGAAGAGATTTCAGTTGGTGTTAGAGCATATACCCACGGATATGATTTATTCCATCCGCATAGAGTTGTTATTTGGCATGAATACACGAGGAAAGGGCGTACTAAGCAGTGGGATGTTGATAAAGTTTGGTTTAAAAAGAACGAAAAGTCACACGCAAGAAATAGAAGATTATTCTCAATGGATGGTGAAGTATTCGATTCTAAAGAGTTTGGTAAATATGGTTTTGGTACTGAAAGAACATTAGAGGATTACGAGAAATATGCTGGACTTAAGTTTAATAGAAGAGGAGTACAACAATATACATTGGATAAAAACTATCCACCAAACCCATATAATTTTGATACTGAGGAAGAATACCTAAATAGTTTTTCAAGTGTATTTAAACATTGTATTGATGTTGGGTTTTCTCAAGTACCTGAAAAAGATTATGATTTTTGGGTTGTTGCATTCCACGATAAAAATGATGAAACGATGTTCAGACAAGACGCTGACATTAATGAAATAAACAGAGTTATACAAGACCCTGATGGTTATTGTAAAATATGGAGAGAGTTCCAAACAATAACAAAGCCAGCTTATTGGGTTGTATGGCCACACTCCAAATCAAAAGGTTGGTGTGATAGATTAACTGGAAAATTGTAATTATGCAAGGACATTTTATATATAAAAATCTTATTATTAGTCAACACCCTAATATTAAAAAATATTTTGAGAAACTAATTGGTGAAACTAAACCTAAACAAATTCTAGAGATTGGTACGGCTGATGGAGGTTTAACTTTAATGATTAGAGACATATTAGATGAAATGGGTATGTCTAACACAACACTACGAACTTACGATATTTTAAATCCAATAAATCTTAAATCACAAAATAGGGAAATTGAAATTTACCATCAAAATCTTTTCACATATCCTTACGATAATTTAGTCGATGAAAATATTTTACAAGATTACATCTCAAGGGATGGTAGGACTATTGTTATTTGTGATGGGGGAAGTAAAAAAAATGAGTTTAGATTATTGTCTAAGTTTTTGAAACTTGATGATATTATTATGGCTCATGATTATGCACCAAACGAAAAATACTTTAACGAAAATATAAAAGGAAAAATATGGAATTGGTTAGAGATAGAAGACAGTGATATTGATGAAACTTGTATAAAATATAATTTACATCCTTTATATGAAAACGAGTTTAGGGATGTTGTTTGGGTTTGTAAAATTAAAAAATAATGATAACATTAGTTACTGGATTATGGAATATAGGTAGAGATAATCTACAAGAGGGTTGGTCAAGAAGTTATCAACACTACTTGGATAAATTCTCCCAATTATTAGAAGTTGATTGTAATTTAATTATTTTTGGTGATAATGAATTACAAAAGTTTGTTAAAGAAAGAAGAAATGAAAACAACACCCAATTCATATTAAGAAATTTGGATTGGTTCAAGAACAACGAGTTTTACAATAAAATACAAACAATTAGACAAAAACCTGAATGGCACAATCAGGTTGGTTGGTTAAAGGAATCAACTCAAGCAAAACTTGAGATGTATAATCCATTGGTAATGTCCAAAGTATTTTTATTAAATGATGCAAAAATATTAGATAAATTTAATTCGGACTATTTGTTTTGGATTGATGCTGGTATTACAAACACAATTCACCTTGGTTATTTCACTAAAGATAAGATATTAAATAAACTTCCAAAATATGTTAACAAGTTTCATTTTGTTTGTTTCCCTTATGAAACATCAACTGAGATTCACGGATTCGAAATTAACTCGATGAACAACTATTCCCAATCAAAAGTGAATAGAGTTGCAAGAGGTGGATTCTTTGGTGGTAAAAAAGAATTAATTAATGAAATTAATACTTTGTATTATATGTTGATGAATGATTCTTTATCCAAGGGTTATATGGGTACGGAAGAATCTATTTTCACAATAATGACTTATCTTTATCCCAATCTTATTAACTATTCAATGATAGAAGGAAATGGACTGATGGGTAAGTTTTTTGAGGATTTAAAGAATGACAAATTGGAGGTATTAAATGATAAGGTTAAGATAAATGAACACCTTAGTAATGATATATCAAAGGTTGGGCTTTATGTGATTACATTTAATTCTCCAAAACAATTTGAGACATTAATAAAATCGATGCTAAAGTACGACCCAGATTTTATTAATAAACCAAAAAAGTTTTTATTAGATAATTCAACTGATTTATCAACAACCCCAAGATATATTGAGTTATGTAACGAATATGGATTTGAACATATCAAAAAAGATAACATCGGTATTATGGGGGGTAGGGTATTTGTTGCTGAACATTTTAACAAAACTGATTTAGATTACTATTATTGGTTTGAGGATGATATGTTTTTTTATCCAAAAAATGAAACTTGTAAAAATGGATTTAATAGATATGTCAGTAATTTATACCAAAAGAGTTTGGAGATTATTCAAAAGGAAAACTTTGATTTCTTAAAGTTAAACTTCACCGAGTTCTATGGTGATAATAGTGTACAGTGGAGTTGGTATAATGTTCCACAAGATTTTAGACAAAAACATTGGCCGAATAATCCAAAATTACCACAGATGGGATTAGACCCCAATTCACCAAAAACGGAATTTAAACACATTAATATTCATAAAGGTATTCCATATGTGAGTGGGGAAATATATCTTTGTAATTGGCCAATAATAATGTCAAAGGAGGGTAACTATAAATGTTATTTAGAAACTAGGTGGTCACATCCCTTCGAACAAACCCTTATGAGTTATTGTTACCAAGAAACAATAAAAAGTAATATTAAACCTGGACTTTTGTTACTTACTCCAACTGAGCACAATCGCTTCGAACATTATGATGGAAAGTTAAGGAAAGAGAATTGATTTTCATTTTTTATTGTATTTATATATAAAAACTAAATGGAATTCTTCATACGCAAAAATGCGACACTCCCCCTTCTTAAATTACAAGTTGTAAAGAATGGAAGATTGGACTATAACAACTTTATGTCGTTGATAGAACAATCAGCTTTATTTTTTTCTATGGTTGATGTTGAAACTGGCGTTCCAAAAATTACATCGAGACCTGCAGGATTTGTAGAAAAAACGAATGTTGATCCAAATGCTGACCCAGAATATTATTTATATTATCAATTCCAAAATAGAGATACAAATAGGGTAGGAAGATATGAGGGACAATTTATGTTAAGAAGTACTGATGGTGTATTAATTTTACCTATTAGAGAAAAATTATATATAAATGTTCAAGAATCTTTCATAGCGGATGATTTGGAATATAATTCTTGTTATGTTTCAGAGTTTCCTTGTTGTGTCAATGGACCTTTTACTACAACAACAACGACAATACCAACCACAACTACGACAACCACAATGGTATAATTAAAAATACTTTTCAAAGTAAATGATTGAAAGAATTATTGTTAAAGGTGAAAGATGTTCGGGAACAAATTATTTGAGTTCACTAATACAAACTAACTTCAAAAATGTTTTGTTAAGTAGTGAGTTGGGTTGGAAACATTCTTATTTAAACATTTTTAATGAGAACTTATACAAAAGAGAGGAATTATTAGTATTAATAATTTTTAGAAATCCTTATGAATGGTTAAATTCTTTGTATCAAAAACCTTGGCATTTAAGATTGACTGATGGAAAAAGATTTTTAACTGATATTAGTTTTTCAGATTTTTTAAAATATAATCCGTATTCAAGTGGAAACGAAGGGGATAAATATAAAGGATTGTTTGATGTAAAATTTATGGAAAGACATCCATTTACATTAAAATATCCTAATGATGTGTTTGATATTAGAAATTGGAAAATAGAAAATTTTTTGAATCACACGGAAATTTTTCCAAATGTAATGTTTATTCAATACGAAAAACTAGTAAACTCAACGAAAACCATTCTTGACCAAATAAACGAACAATATTTATTTGAGGATTATATTTTTAATAATGTAGATTTTTACAAAGGGGTTAAAAAAGCAGGTATTTACACTCCAAAAAAATACCCAAAAATGAGTGATATTGATTTCAATTATTTTTTAACTAAAATAAATTGGTCTTTAGAAGAAAAAATTGGTTACAATAAAAAGGATATTGAAATTATCCATAATAGTTTGTAAACAATTGACTAAACAATCAAATCTAATTATTATATTTGTGATAAAGTAAATGTCGATTCACTCGGCAGCTAATATACTAACTCGTAAACAATATAATAATGATATCTCAAGAACAAATTAAGTCATTCTTGGAGGGTAACGACCCCGAAGAATTTATCGTAGCAGTAGAATACGATTACGCCTCAGATTCAATCTTTAAGATTAAAGAAATCCCAAATAAAGGTAAGGAAATAAGAAAAGACACATTCACCCCATTTGCTTGGGTTGGAGACCTCCGTGGATTAAACTTCTATCAGTCATCAAAAGGACTTCAAAAAGAAGCAATGACAAAACACGGAATCATAATAGACAAGTTAGAAACTGGTGGAAATCAAAGAATGGAGAATGGACTAAAATATTTAGTCAAATCCCTAAAAGGTTATAGAAATCTACAACAATTCTTCAAAGAAGGAGGATTAGATATTTGGGCTGAAAACACCAAAGATAAAGTATTGATGTTACCCCCAGTAGAACAATATCTTATCCAAAAAGAAAAACGATTATTCAAAGGATATGAAGAATACAATGATATCACAAGATTTGGATTCGACTTGGAAACAACATCTTTAGAACCTAAAGATGGAAGAATCTTTATGATTGGAATCAAGACAAACAAAGGATTACAAAAGGTAATTGAATGTGCTGATGAAGACCAAGAACGAGCTGGTATTGTTGAGTTTTTTAGAACCATAGATGAAATTAAACCAAGTATTATTGCAGGATATAACTCCTTCAACTTCGACTGGTATTGGATTATGGAAAGATGTAAAGCTCTACATTTGGACATTAAAAAGATATGTAAAACATTACATCCAGAATACAAAATCAAACAAACAACAGGGATGTTGAAACTTGCCAACGAGGTAGAACAATTTAACCAAGTTGGAATGTGGGGGTATAATGTTGTTGACATTCTACATTCAGTTAGAAGAGCTCAAGCAATTAATTCAGGTATCAAGTCAGCTGGATTAAAATATATCACTAAATACATCAATGCTGAAGCTGAAGACCGTGTTTATATTGATCATACAAACATAGGACCGATGTATGCTAAAAAAGAAGAGTATTGGTTAAATGTTCAAAATGGTAATTACAAGAAAGCTGACAATCCCCAATTTGATGATTTAGATAAAAAGTTCCCTGGTGTTTACATCAAAACAACTGGTGACAATTTAGTTGAACGATATCTTGATGATGACTTGGAAGAAACCTTGAAAGTGGATGAGGAATTTAATCAAGGTACATTCCTACTTGCATCAATGATACCAACAACTTATGAACGAGTTTCTACTATGGGAACAGCAACCCTTTGGAAGATGCTTATGTTGGCTTGGTCTTACAAGTACAAATTAGCAATACCTGAGAAAGAAAAGAAAACTGATTTCGTTGGTGGTTTGTCAAGGTTGTTAAGAGTGGGTTATTCAAAGGATGTATTAAAACTTGACTACTCTTCACTATATCCATCAATTCAGTTGGTACACGATGTTTTCCCTGATTGTGATATTATGGGTGCAATGAAAGGTATGTTAGCATACTTTAGAGATGCTCGTATTATGTATAAGAACTTGGCAGCTGAGTGGTATGATAAAGACAAAAAGAAATCATTGTCTTATGATAGAAAACAATTACCTATCAAGATATTCATTAACTCGATGTTTGGTGCGTTATCAGCACCACAAGTGTTTGCGTGGGGTGATATGTATATGGGTGAACAAATTACTTGTACAGGAAGACAATATCTTCGTCAAATGTTAAAGTTCTTTATGAAAAGGGGATACACCCCACTAGTATGTGATACTGATGGTATGAACTTCTCTTTACCTGAGGGTGGTGTTGACCATAAAGTTTATATCGGTAAAGGATTAAATTGGAAGGTAAAACCTGGTAAAGAATACAAAGGGTACGATGCTGATGTTGCTGAGTTCAACGATACATTTATGAAGGGTGCAATGGCATTAGATTGTGATGGTACTTGGCAGTCGTGTATTAACTTAGCAAGAAAGAACTATGCAACAATGGAACACAATGGGAAGATTAAGTTAACAGGAAATTCAATCAAGAGTAAAAAACTTCCATTATATATCGAAGATTTCTTAGATAAAGGTATTAAACAACTATTGGAGGGTAACGGTCAAGAATTTGTTGAGTGGTATTATGAATACCTAACAAAAATATATAATAAGGAAATACCTTTGATGAAGATAGCACAAAGAGCTAAAGTTAAATTATCAATTAAAGATTATTATGAAAGATCAAAACAGACAACTAAATCAGGTGGTGCAATGTCCAGAATGGCCCATATGGAACTCGCGATTAAACACAATCTAAAAGTTAATCTTGGTGATGTTATTTATTATGTTAATAATGGAGTTAAAGCAAGTCATGGTGATGTACAAAAAAAGAAAGATGAAATTGTTCTTAATTGTTATATGTTAGATACAAATGATATTGAAAACAATCCTAATATGACAGGTGAATATAATGTCCCAAGAGCAATAACAACTTTTAATAAAAGAATTGAGCCGTTATTGATTGTATTCAAAGAAGAAATTAGAGATAGTTTGTTAGTTGATAACCCTGACAAAAGAGGATTTTATACAAAGAGTCAGTGTGAACTAATCAATGGTATTCCATTTGAACCCGAAGACCAAGATACTGTGGAGGACTTATTAACTATTACTGACCAAGAAATAAATTATTGGGAAAGAAGAGGAATTGACCCCAATTATATTTACGACTTGGCAGAAGAAGGATGGGAAAATTTAATTTAACATCATTTATATTTATAGATATAAAATGAATGAATAGTACGAATGGGAAAACATCTATCCGCTTTAGATTATTTAACAGACCAAATGCCTTATTTATATAGTTATAGGGGTCATGCGGTTTATGATGTATCTAAATGTATTGACCAATATGGTAATTATTTTTTGAACTTTTATAGTTTGGAATTTCCAGAGAACAAGAATATTCTAAATTCAATACAATTTTTAAGATTAAACTATCCAGATGCTTATGGTGATGAGGAATATTCAATAAAAGAAATAGCGAAAATGATGGATGAATATGTGAGTTATTTAATTGAGATGTTATGATATTTCCACCAAAACTTATTTTGTAATGAAAATAAAAAACCCCACTTAAAAGGTGGGGTTAAATTTTTAGTCAAGTTTCATACCATCGGAGGAGATAATGTACCATTGACCTTCTAAATATTCTAGTTCAACACAAGCACCATTATCTATTTCAATTTCTTCATATTGGTCATCAATTAAAGAATATTTTGGTAAAATGGTAGTTTTTGTTAACACTTTAATTTTAACTGATTCAGTAGTATAACCATCAAGTGTGATTGTACAATTATCAACATCTTTAACAACGATAAGGTATTCACCATTTGTTTCGTATGTTGGTGTATTAACTATTTTTTTAATTTTTGATGATGGTGATTGACCATATCTTAATGTTTTGGTTACATCACCTACTTTTTTCTTTTCCATATTATCTCGGTTTTACCAAATTATAGATATTAAGTGTTTCTATATCAATAATTAAATTACATATATTTGTCTTGGCATTGCTGTTAATTTTTTAACTTTGTTTAAGTTTTCAGCTATTAAGGCTTCCCTCTCCATCACCTTTTCAGGTCTTAATCTAGTCAATCTACCTTCAGCACCAATTAGTTCTTCAACTAATTTGGTTTTTTCATCCTTACCTTCAGTTGCTAAACTTTGATAATCCATTGTTAATTCACTGTCAGGAGTTTTAATGTTTCCACTAAACTTACCTCTCACTTTAGCTAATGTTTCTTTTGCTGAAGCGAAGAACCATTTACGAACCCAGATTTGTGCTGGATTATTTAAATCAACCCAACTTATTTTTTCGAAAGGAACATCCGATGGTAATCTAATAATGTCTGGATTTTTCTTTAAACAATCATCTCTATCCGCTCCATCAACTTCATAATACCAATACCATACTTTACCTCTCATCAAAGTAGCATTACCAAAGTCAAATTTACCACCAGGTGTTTGCATAAGATGAACGGCTTTTTTACCATCAGGTAAAGCTGTTACACGATATGTTAAATCACCAGCAATAATTCTTCTTTGGATATTAATTTCCTGCATTCTTAATAACATATCAAATGCTGGCATCATAAAGTAAGACCCTGAATAACCCATTTGTGAATATCCAGCGGGACCACCAAGACCAACACCACCCAACGCACCAAATGTCCAAGGGTCAAATAATAAATTATTTAATTCAGAGGGTGTAAACCACAATAATTCATTTAATTCTCTACCTGCAGGTATTTCATAGATTTGTTGATTGGGTACAAGTTGTATATAATCCTTTTTCATTACAGAATCACCACCAGCTTGAAGTCCTACTATTTTGGAGTAGGCATAGGTGTATCGTTCTTCAAAATCAAAACTTTTTGTGATAAAAGCTTTGGATAATGATTGTGTATCTAAATTAAGATTATACAATGATGTCCATTGAGATTCAATTAACCAATCTTGAACATATTGTGAATAGTCCTCGATTGATAATTCTAAAAGAGAATCCAATTGTTCATCCTCTAATTCTATACTTCTAAGTGGAGCACCTAAAGTGTGTCTCAGTTTAGTGTAAAGGTTAGTTCTGTCTGGTTCAGGAATTATTGACATAATTTGTTTTTATATATAAATATCATTTCAACAAATTAAGTATGTCTTGTTTAAATAATTCACTCTTTGTAAAAGTATGTATTATGTCTTGTGGTATATTACCACCAAAGTTTTTAACATTATATTTTTTTCCAAGTTGATTCAATAAATCTAATGTTTCTTGGGTTTTTTCATCACCAAGTAAAAAACTTTTATATTCTTCTTCTGATATTATTGGAAAATAAATTTTACCAACTAACTTATTACCTGAACTTGGTGTTTTTTGAAACACTGATTTTTTGAATCTTATTTGTTGAGATCCTTTTGTTTTAGGAGCACCCAAATTACCTTCTTCTAAAGCTAATGATTTAATACCATCCCTATCAAAATAAAAAATATCTATGTTGAAATTTTCATTAGGAATCCCAATTAATAATCCATCAATTTCAGGAAGAATGAAATCTATTAAGTCTTCTGCTATATTAATGTAATCATTGTTACCTGAATTTATCAAAAAACTTAAAAGATTTTCATTATCTTTTTGTACTTCTAACATTCTCTTGTTTTCATCAGAACCATTATACAAATCTATGAAATTTTTAATATTTCCTTTAGCTGATTTCAAAACAGGACTTTCAGTTAAATTTCTTACTACTTTCATAGAAATTTTTCTACCATCTTTTGTTATTAAATCATATGGTGAATTAATATCATCTGAAATATCAGCATCCAAAAATCCAGCAATCATACCTTCAAAATCCAAACCTCTTGTTCTACTTCTATAAAATCTATAATAATAGTTGTTGAATCTATATTTGTTTCTTATTGAAACATTTGATAAATTCATATTAAATAAACCTTCAATTGTTCTGTTAAAATCCAAATTACCACGACTAATTTCAGCTCTAACTATCTGATTTAAAGCTTCTTTTGCCGCATACATTTCAGTTGGTATGGGTCTTAATTTCTGTAATTCTCTACTAATGGTTAAATCAGTATCATTTTTAGGTTGTTGTTCTTGTAAGTTTTCAGTGATGATTTTAAATAAATCTGATTTTTTTATTGTTATTGAACTACCCATACTACCTTCTTTTATTATTTTTTTTAAATTCAATGAACTACTTTTGAACTTAACATTTTCAGGTTTAAAAATATAAGAATATCTGTGTAAAGATTGTGTTCCTTCATCTAATATTTCAACATTTTCAAAATCGAAAAATATGTAGTTATCTTTATTATCAATAAAAACAAATATTTGAATATTTTCAGGTTTATATTTGTTTTTACTTTTGAAGATATAATTTACTCCTCCATCAATTTCACTTTCAAACAAATCTCTTGTTGGTTTTACTTGAATGTATTTTGATACCCCATTTTTGGTTACCATCATATCTTGACCATTATACTTGTCTCTAGTATCACCATCACAATATCTTAATACATCTAAATTTTTATATTTAGAATTCAAAAGTTCAATTGCTAAGTTTTCACGATTTGAGCCACTATCTAATGTTCCTTTTTTAGTTTGGGGGTTCATTATTATGTCAGCTAAAGTTTTTGTAAACTTACCATCTTCACCAAATAAAAGATTCTTCATTCGATTCATCCAAGTACCAAAGTCCAAATTATCCCTATTATATTTTTCAAAAAACTCTAATATTTTATCACTTATTCTTGTGTTAGCGTCAAACCAATTTACAACTGACCATTCACCAACACCACCTCTTTGACTTACAGCATATTTTCCACCAATTACCCCAAAGTTGGTTTTACAATCATTTGTATCAATTTTACCATAACAAGGAGAATCAGAATGTTTGTTTGGAGAATAATCTTTAATAATTTCAGGTGAACATTTTGGATATACTTTTGACAACATTTCTTGAACAAATTTATAGTTAACTCTACCATTAGGTAATAAAGGTTCAACTTGTTCAGTTATCACTTTTTTTGTTGTAATTGATTCTTTTAATTTGGATTTAAGTTTTGATTTGAGTACCTCGTTAACATATTCCCAATTCACAACATCCCAAAACTTTTTAATATATTCGTCTCTTTTGTTTTGATATTCCAAATAATAAGCATGTTCCCATAAATCCAATCCTAATAATGGAAAACCACCACCATCAATATCATTCATTTGTGGATTATCTTGATTTGGGGTTGTCATAATTTTCAATCTATTATTTGGTGTTAGAACTAACCAAGCCCAACCTGAACCAAATCTTTCCATTGCCTTTTCGGTAAACTCTTTCTTAAAATTGTTATATGAACCAAACTCCTTATTAATTTTAGTTAGAATTTCACCTTTAATATTTTGTTTTTCAGGTGATAACATTTTCCAAAATAATGAATGGTTGTAAGCACCACCACCATTATTTCTAATTGTTTTTGGGAATCTTGTAATAGATTTAATTATATCTTCCAATTCTACATTACCATAATCTTTTTTTGATAAGGCATCGTTCAACTTTTTAACATAACCTTTATAGTGTTTGTTATAGTGAACATCCATCGTTTTTTCATCGATAAATCTAGTTAACGAGTCATAACCATATGGTAATTTGTCAATACCAATTTTTTTGGCTTCAGTTATTAAACTTTCACCTAGTAATATAGTTTCTTTGATTAATTGTAGTTTCTTCTCCATAAGATATAAATATCATATAAATATTATTGGGGGGAGTTAATCCTATTCATTATTTGTTCAATAAACTCGGCTTTGTCTAAATTATCTCCCATAACGGTATCTATGATATTCTTTTTGTTTATTAACATATCATAGATAACACCTTCAATTGTGTTTTCGAATAATGGATAATAAACTGAAACACAATTTTTTTGTCCATATCTATATGCTCTATCTTCAGCTTGTTGGTGATGTGCGGGAACGAATGATAAGTCATTAAAAACAACGGCTTCACCAGCCGTTAATGTAATACCCACACCTGCTGCTTGTAAATTACCCACGAACACTTTAACTTTGTCATTTTCTTGGAATTGGTCTACAGCATGTTGTCTGTGGACTTTACTACAAGTCCCATCCAAATAAACTGATTTTTTCCCAAAGTGAGAATGTATCTTATGTAATGTGTCTGTAAAGTTTGTAAATATGATTACTTTCTTACCAAGTTCCAAAATATTTTCAACCACCTCGATAGTATTATCTATTTTTTCTTCAGCGATTACTTGTCTTACTTTCATCAATTTGTTGAACTGAACAGTTAAAGATTTTGACTCATCGGGATGTTTATTGAACCATTCATAATATTCTCCCATCAATTCTTCATATTTCTTTGATTTTAATCTCAAATAAATTGGGGTAATAATCTTTTCAGGTAAATCTAAAACATCTGTTTTCAATCTCCTTAAAACTTGTCTTGATGTTCTATCTCTAAGTTCTTCCAAATTGGAAGCTCCATTAACATTCCAAACTTTTCTATTTCCAGCTTTAAATTGATATCCTTGACAATAACGAATCACATACGCCATCCAATTTTGAGCTACTGGACTTTCAATAAGATTCAATAAATTGTAATAATTAATTGGTCTTGATGTCATAGGTGTACCAGTTAACAACCAAAGATATTCTGTATCTTTGACAAAACTATTAATTAATTTTGTTCTTTGAGCTTGGGGATTAGATATATAATGGGCTTCATCAATAATAACTAAATCAAAGTTAGCTTTTGTAATTGGTGAATTCTCTTTGTCTTTTAAATCATAAAAGTTTTTAAGAATGTCATAATTAACAATTACAAAGTCGTGTTCAGTGGAAAAGTTTTTACCCTCTGAAATATAAACACTTCTATCAGTATAATTTCTTATTTCTCTTTCCCAATTTATTTTTAGTGAAGCTGGGCAGATGATTAATATTTTTTTAATATCAGTTTCAAGTGCTGCAATGATAGTACTAGTGGTTTTTCCAAGTCCCATATCGTCAGCCAAAATAAATCTTTTAGAACCAACCAATTTTTCAATTGCCACTTTTTGATGATTAAGTGGAGGTCGATGGTCGTACTTAGAATAATCTATTTTAACTTCGACTGTGTTATGAGTTTTTAATAATGCGGCCTTAGGTAACCACATATCAGTAATAGTGTCACCTGTGTTAAATTTACCCCAAATATGATATGATTTATCTTTGTCAACCAATAGTTTTTCAACCCAAACATCAGTTGGAATTGATAACATATTTTTTTCGTCAGCTATTTTTTTTGCAAAATAAGGTTCAATGTTAACCCACTTCTTCGCAATTTTTGGTTCAACATTATGATAATTAATAATATACTCGGCTTGTGAACGAGTTGGGTAAAACTTTTTGTTTGTTTCTTTTAGGTATTTTAACTTTTGAATATAGTTATTTGTCCCCAAATAATTATCTAATATGTCGAGGGCTTTTATTTCAATAAGATTGGATGTATTACCTGATAAGTTCAAAATAAGGTTTTAATATAAAAATAGTTGAAAGTTTAATATTTATCAATATGAATAATAGAGTACCCATAACTAGAATAGGAAAGTTCTTTGGAGCTGAAGATTACAACTTAGATTTATCCATCGGTGAAGAATGGTTATATGGTGATATGAACTTTACGGTTGTTTTATATCGTATTGATAGAATGAAAACCAAAACTGATGATGTTTATGGTGAAGCATTAAAAGATGGAATTAAATTTTTACCACCAATTGAATTAAAGGGATATGTTCAAATAATGGCACCTGAAAATAAACAAATCGCTGGTAATAAAATAAATCAAGTTGAACCTGGTAATATGAGATTCTCAACTTATCAAAAACAATTAGATGAGTTGGGTATTGATATTAGTTTTGGTGATTACTTAGGTTATTATGAAACTGAGGATAGAATTAGATATTATACTGTCAACAATGATGGTAGAGTAATTTCAGATAATAAACATAACTACGCAGGATACAAACCTTATTATCGTACCATTATGGCTTCAGCTGTAGTTGACAACGAATTCAGAGGACTATAATATGCCACTACCTAAAAAAATAAAAAAAAACATACCATTAACTGAATCTAAAACACTACTACCTAGAAGACAGGAGTTATTAGATAAAATTAATAAGGATGGGACTTATTTACCTAAATCATTATTACATGCCGATTTAGATGGTGGATTTTTGGATTTTGTTAAAAACGAATTGAAAACAATTGTTGATGGTAAAATTATTCCAACAATAGATATTCTAATTACAACCCAAAATTGGTCTCAATTTACAGAAACATGGGAATTACAAAATATTGATAAAAACGTTGAATTACCATTTGTTTCAATTGTTAGAATTCCTGAAGTTAAATATGGTACTAACCCATCTTTATTATACAACATTCCAAATAGAAAACAGTACTTTTATGCACAAGTCCCAACTTGGGATGGTAATAGGGTTGGTATGGACATATATAAAATACCTCAACCAGTACCTGTTGACATTTCGTTTCAAGTAAAAATTGTATGTAATAGAATGAGGGAACTGAATCAGTTCAACAAAAATGTATTAGAAAAGTTCAGTTCAAGACAAGCCTATCAAGTAATTAAAGGTCATTATATTCCTATTGTAATGGGTAATATTACTGATGAGTCGGTTATGGATGTAGAAAAAAGAAAATATTATATCCAAAGTTACGAATTTACTATGTTGGGGTTTTTAATTGACGAAAACGAATTCGAAGTTTCTCCCGCAATTACTAGGGTATTACAAGTGTTAGAAGTAGAGACTCAATCAACTAAAAGAGGTATAAACAAGATGAATAAACTTCCTGATACATTTAATGCAGTTTTTGTCGTTGGTAATCAGGTTTTAAATCAAACTTTCGACTATACAACAAACCTTAAAGTAACATCAACTGAAAACGTTGATAGTTACGATGTTTACATTAATAATGATTATTATGGAACTGATGTTAGTGAAATACAAATAAACACAGGTGATTTGTTAAGAATAGAAGTTTCCAAAACTAATAATTTGTTAGAGGCAGTAGTTAAGATTGATAGTCCTTTGTTATATTAATTGTCCCCATAGATATCTTTCTTTTCCTTACATTTTTCCAAAATAAGTCTTTCCAAAAATCTATACATTTTTATCCCATTCTTGTCACAATAGTTTTTTAAAACATTGTGTACATCGACTGAAATCTTTAAATTCTTAATTTTTTTTTCACTTTCTGTCATAGTAGAAAAAAGGTAGAATTTATTCTACTCAATTTATCAATACATATCTCAAAGTAAAGTTTTTTGTCATTGTGAGTAATATTTATTAAAAAATAAAAATTTAAATACAAAAAAGAATGGCAAATAAAGTATTCGTTTCTCCTGGTGTATATACATCTGAAGTCGATTTAAGCTTTGTGTCACAAAGTGTTGGTGTAACAACGTTAGGTATTGTTGGGGAGACTTTAAAAGGTCCTGCTTTCGAACCTATTTTTATCACAAACTTTGATGAATTTACAACTTACTTTGGCGGGACATCTCCTGAGAAATTTATTAACACTCAAATTCCAAAATATGAAGCGGCTTATATCGCTAAGTCATATTTACAACAATCCAACCAATTATTTGTAACAAGAATTCTTGGTCTATCTGGTTATGATGCGGGTCCTTCTTGGACTATTACAACTAAAGCAAATGTAGACCCTACTACAGTTGACTTCTATTGTTTGAGTGCAATAACTTCAGCTTGTACTGAAGTTTGTGTAACACCTTTAGTGATTGACTTTGCTGCGGACTTTTCAGGTTGTACTGATAGTATTGATAGTATATCTTTCGTTGATTTAAATCAATTCCCAAGTTATATTGTAGATAAATTATTTTTACCATATGAAAAATTCGATGGAAGTGTAACTTCTTTGTATGCTGATATTACACAACAAATTTTTGATGTGATGAATGCTCCAGCAACTGAAAATGATTCTATATATTATTATGGACCTATTTCAGGTTCTGATTATACAGCAATCAGTGCAATTTACTCAGCAGGTACTAATGTGTTTGGTGTAGATAATGTAAATGCTGATTTATGTGATTTAACAGCATCAGTAAATGACCCATGGTATTATGCTACCTTTGATAATTTAGGTAGTGCACAATATTCAGGATTCTCTTTATGGTCTGTTGTTGATATTACTTTAATACCAACAACTACTACAACTACAATACCACCTACAACTACGACTACAACCACTAATCCTTGTGTAACTCCTACACCAAGTACGACTACAACAACTACCACGGCAAAACCAGTATTCTGTTACACTGGTGAAATTTCTGGTAGATTATATGTTTGGGATGGGGTTACTTATACAGATTATGATGACCTAGTAATTGCAACTTTACGTTCAAGAGGTTTAGCGACTTATAGTTCTGATGATGGAGCTGTTTATGAAGTTTCAGGTTTAACTGATGTTAGTATGGATTGTACTGGTTCGTATTCTGGAGTTACAAAAAATCCTTTTGCAACATTTGGTCTTAATATGACTAATAAAGATGGACAAGCATTTTTCTTTGAAACTTCATTCACAAATTCTGACCCTAAATACCTTTCTAAGGTTTTCGGAACATCTAACTTTGCAAAACCTAGAACTGCAGTTCCTCTATTTGTTGAAGAAACTTTCCAAGCTTTATTAACTTATGCTTATAGAAAAGGTTATATTAGAGGATTGAGTTGTTCTTTAACCGCATTACCTGATGCAAGACAAAGTGTTGATCCTACATCAATTGCTTGGTATTTAGAAAGATATCAATCCCCAGAATCACCATGGTTAGTTTCTGAATTAAGAGGTAATAAAGTATATAACTTATTCAAGTTTGTAACAATTGCTGATGGAAATGACGCTAATACTGAAGTTAAAATTTCAATAGCAAATATTTCTTTCAATAATGGTACTTTTGATATAATCGTAAGAGACTTTTTTGATAGTGACGCTAATCCTGTTGTATTAGAAAAATTCACAAACTGTTCAATGAATCCACAAGAAAATAATTTTGTGGCTAAGAAAATAGGTACAATGGATGGTGAATACGCACTTAACTCAAAATTTGTAATGTTAGTAATGAATGAGGACGCACCAATTGATGCACTTCCTTGTGGATTCGAAGGTTACCAATTCAGAGAGTATGCTGGTGTAAGACCTCCATTCCCAATTTACAAAACAAAATATGATTTCCCAGGTGAAGTTGTATATAACCCTCCTTTCGGTTTAGCATCTGGAGCTGATGATATCATTAGAAGTGCAGGTGATAATGTTAGAAGAACCTACTTGGGTATTTCAGATACGATTGGTTATGATGTTGATTTTTATGGTTACAAAGGAAAACAACTTCCATTATCAGTTTGTACAGATACAACAGGTGACAATTGGTTATATAAGACTAGAGGTTTCCATATGGACATTAACGCAAGTGCAATTACAATAGCTAATTCATTTGCAACTAGTGGAACACCTGCGTTCTTTGTTGGTTCAGCAGAATTTACATCAGACCCAACAAATGAATCAAATCCTTATTACAGATTGTTTGCACGTAAATTCAGTGTATTATGTTCTGGTGGTTTCGATGGTTGGGATATCTACAGAGAATCAAGAACAAATAGTGACAGATTTATTTTAGGTAGAAATGGTTATCTTAATGGTTCTTGTCCTACAATCAAATATCCAACTGCAACTGGTTGGGGAGCATTTAAACCAATTACTGTAGGTAATAATACTGTAGATTACGCTAACACTGACTACTACGCTTATTTATTGGGTCAACAAACTTTTGCTAACCCTGAAGCTGTAAACATCAATGTATTTGTTACACCAGGTATCGATTATGTAAATAATTCTAATCTTGTTGAAGCCGCAATTGAAATGATTGAATTCGATAGAGCTGACTCCATTTACATTACAACAACACCTGACTACAATATGTTTGTACCAACAACTGGTGACCAACTTGATTTAATTTATCCTCAAGAAGCTGTTGATAACTTAGAAACTGCTGGTATTGATTCAAATTACACTGCAACTTATTACCCTTGGGTATTAACTAGAGATACAGTTAACAATACACAAATCTATATTCCACCAACTGCTGAAGTTTGTAGAAATTTAGCTTTGACTGATAATATAGCTTTCCCTTGGTTTGCTGCAGCAGGTTACACTCGTGGTATCGTTAATGCAGTTAAAGCAAGAAAGAAACTTACTCAAGAGGACAGAGATACTCTATATAAAGGTAGAATTAATCCAATTGCAACTTTCTCAGATGTAGGAACTGTAATTTGGGGTAACAAAACTCTTCAGATTAGAGAATCTGCTTTAGATAGAATTAATGTAAGAAGATTGTTGTTACAAGCACGTAAGTTAATATCTGCGGTATCAGTAAGATTGTTATTCGAACAAAATGATGATAAAGTAAGACAAGATTTCTTAAATGCAGTTAATCCTATTTTGGATGCAATAAGAAGAGATAGAGGTTTGTTTGATTTCCGTGTAACAGTTTCTTCGGACCCTGCGGATTTAGATAGAAATCAGTTAACTGGTAGTATCTATATCAAACCAACTAGGTCTTTAGAATTCATTGATATCACATTCTACATAACACCAACAGGTGCTTCATTCGAAAACATCTAATTGTTAATAGAATAATCTAAATGGGGGAGACTAAATCTCCCCCTTTTTTTTAATAATCGAATATTTATCAGTATGAGAAAAACAATTATTAAACTACTTAGGGAATTTGAAGAAAGAGAAATCCCTGTAAAATATTACGCCTTTGATTGGGATGATAATTTAATGTACATGCCAACCAAAATTTATCTATTAGATGATGATGGAGAGGAAGTTGGTATGGGTACTGAAGAATTTGCTGAATATAGGACTAAAATTGGAAAAGAACCATTCGAATTTAATGGTTTCACTATTGTAGATTTTGCACCTAACCCATTCAGAGATTTCAAAACAGATGGTGACAAAAAATTTTTAAGAGATGTTATGTCTGCACAACTTGCTGTTGATGCGGCTTGGCCTGATTTTGTTGAGGCAATAAATAACGGCTCTTTATTTTCAATAATAACTGCTAGAGGACATCACCCAATGACTCTTATGAAAGGTGTTAAAAAACTTATCGATTCTAATAGAGGTGGTATTGACTCTGACGAATTATACGAATCCTTAGTTAAAATGAGAGAAAATGCTGGAGAAACACCACAAGACAAAGAAACTGAAATAATGAAGTATTTGAGAATGTGTAGATTCTATCCAGTTTCATTCGGTGAAGGTTCAGCAACAAATCCTGAAGTAGCAAAAATAGATGCTATGAATAGATTTAAGAATTATGTTCAGTCTCAGGCAGAAAAACTAAATCTTAGATTAGCAAAGAAGATAGAAAATGAAATTGGTAATAAATTTGTTCCAATGATAGGTTTCTCTGACGATGACCCTAGAAATATTGCCGCAATGAGTAAAGGAGTTAAGGATGTTAAAATATTTTCAACCCATGGAGGTAAGAAAAAATTATATAAACCAGAAGAACAAGAATTACAATTAGAATATAAAATAAAATATATATTAAATAATATTATTAATAATTAATATATTATATAATAATATTAATATTAATTAAGTACTTATATTACTATATATAATTTTTAGTTCAGAAAAGTAAATAGAAAAAAAAATATAACGATATATTTATTAATAAAATAAAGAATAAAATTTAAAAAAATATACAATGGCTGATTTATTGATGAAAATGCCGATTCCTTATGAACCGAAAAGAGCGAATCGATTTATTTTAAGATTTCCATCTTCATTAGGAATAAACGAGTGGTATGTTGAAAGTACAAGTAGACCTTCAATTACTATTAACCCAGTTGAAATTCCATTCTTAAACACTTCAACTTATGTTGCAGGTCGTTTCACTTGGGGTACAATTAATGTTACATTCAGAGACCCAATTGGTCCATCTGCTTCTCAAGCACTTATGGAGTGGGTAAGACTTCATGCCGAATCTGTTACAGGTAGAATGGGGTATGCTGCTGGATATAAGAAAAACATTGATTTAGAAATGTTAGACCCAACAGGTGTTGTTGTAGAAAAATGGATTATGGAGGGTACTTTCTTAAGTAACGTAAACTTCCAAAACGTTGCATATAATTCTGATGCAATTATGACAATACAAGCAACATTAAGACCTGACCGTTGTATTTTAGTGTACTAATATTGTATATCCTTTACAACCTAAATATAAATCCATATATTTATCACCAAATGATAATATATGGATTTTTTATTTTTTTTAACTGACAATAAATCGGGATATAAAACAAGGGAAAAATGGTTGGCTAAAAACCATCCCGACCTTTACAAGGAAATCATTGACTACTCAAGTCAATTTGATTTTACTCTTTCTTTCAAGGAAAAAATATGGTTTTTCTATCAAAAGATGAAAGAAAGGCCTAAATGTATAAGTTGTGAGAATGAGTTGAAATTTAGAGAACGATTTGATAATCCATATGGAGAATTTTGTTCTTTAGATTGTTTTAATTCGAATCACGAGGAAATGAAAAAAAGACAAACAAAAACATTCCTTGAAAAATACAATGTTGAATTTTTTCCAAAACATGAGGACTTCGTAAAAAAACAAAAGAAAACTAAGTTAGAGAAATATGGAAACGAAAATTACAACAATGTAGAAAAGGGCAATAAGACTAAGGAAGAAAGATATGGTAGCAAGAATTTCAATAATATTGAAAAACAAAAACAAACTTGTTTTTTAAGATATAACTCTGAAAACTATTGTACTTCAAACAATTATAGGAATTCAGTAATTTCCAATTACAAAAAACTATACCCCAATTTAAACTTCATAGAAGTGGATAAAGAGTTCGTTACAACTAAATGTGATGAATGTGGTGAAATAAGTAAAATATCTAAACAATTAGTATATGAAAGAAGTAAAAGAAATTATAGTACTTGTTTGACTTGTAATCCTATTGGAAATCAACAGAGAAGTGGATATGAGTTTGAGGTTTGTGAATTCTTGAAAGAAAACAACATCCAATTTATTACAAATAGAAAATTTAAAGATAGTAAAACTGAAATTGACATCTATATCCCTGAAAAAAACATTGGTATTGAGATTAATGGTGTTTATTGGCATAATGAACTATTCAAGCCAACTACGTACCATTTAAAAAAAACTATGGATTCTCAGAAAGAGAATATAAGTTTAATACACATATTTGAAGATGAATGGATGTTTAAAAAAAACATTGTAAAATCTATCATAAAAAATAGATTAAAAATTAGTGATACAATTATATATGGTAGAAATTGTTCAATACAGGAAGTTGATACTAAAACTAGTAAAGAATTCTTAAATCAGAATCACATACAAGGAAATGTAAATTCAAAATATAGAATTGGTTTATTCTTCGAAAATGAACTTGTTTCCTTGATGACCTTTGGTAATGGTAGAATTATGATGGGTGGAAAGAAAGATGAGTTCGAACTAACTAGATTTTGTAATAAAATTAATTGTAATGTTATTGGTGCAGCTTCAAAATTACTAAAATTCTTCATAAAAAAATACAATCCTAAAAAAATTGTATCTTATTCAGATGTGAGATTATTTGATGGGAATTTGTATGAAAAATTACAATTTATTAAAATTAATCACTCGAAACCTAACTATTGGTATGTTTTAGATGGTATTAGACGAAATAGATTTAATTACAGAAAATCTATACTTGTTAAACAAGGTTATGACGTTAATAAAACTGAAAAGGAAATAATGTTCGAAAGAAAAATATATAGAATATATGACTGTGGTAATATTAGATGGGAATTAAATTTATAGTATTGATTGTTTCTTTTTTTTTATCCGTGATTATTTTTTAAATTAAAATAATATATGGATCAGAATTTAATTAATGCTGGAACGGATAATTTTAACTTACCACACGATGTGGTACAATTACCATCTGGTGGAGTATTTTACAAAAATAAAAAGAAATCTATCAAGGTAGGTTATTTAACGGCTAATGATGAAAATATTTTAATCAATGCAACACAAAATAGTAATCAAAATATTATTTTGTCTTTATTGAGAAATAAAGTTTATGAACATGATTTAAGACCTGAAGAACTATTAGAGAGTGATATTGAAGCAATATTAATATTCCTAAGAAACACTTCATTCGGTCCAGATTATAGAGTTACAGTTACAGACCCAAAAACTGGTAAACCTTTCGAAACAACTATTTTATTAGACGAGTTAAATATTAAAAGAACTGAATCGAATCCTGATGAACAAGGTTTGTTTACTACACAATTACCTAGAACAGGTTCGACAGTGAAATTAAGACCTTTAAATTATAGTGACATTACCGAGTTAGAAAAATTAGCTAGTCAATACCCAGCTGGTAGAGTTGCACCAACAATTACTTGGAGATTAAATAAAATTATTCAAGAAGTTGATGGAATTGTCGACAGAGAAAAAATTGCAGCATTTGTTGAAGCACTACCGATAATGGATTCCAAATATATTAGATCATTCATAAAAAACAATGTCCCTTCATTGGACTTACAAAAAACAGTTTTAACCCCATCAGGAGATCAGGTAATAGTTGATATTACCTTTGGGGTTGAATTTTTTCGGCCTTTCTTCTAGTTATCGACAGTTGATGATTGATGAATATTTTGCCTTGGGTAAATTTATAGGAACATCATATTCCGATTATTTGATTATGCCCACATATTTTAGGAAATATTTAATAGATAAAATAATAGAATTGAATACCCCCAAAGACAAATCCTAAATTGTTTTTGGGGTATTTATTTTATATAAAATTATTCAAGAATGGGTAAAAAACAAAAAAAGGTTGGTAGTTCTTTTATTGAAAACATGTCTGAGGTAACTAATTTAGTTGATCAGTTTCTTGGTGCTGTTTTGAACTTGGAGGAATCTGCCGTAAATGTTGCAAAACAATTTGGACAAGGTCGTGAAAATATTGTTAATATAAAAGCAGGTCTTGTTGATGCTGCTGATAGTTTGACTAAAGTAGGTGTTTCAGTGTCTGAATCTTTAGGTAAGGCTCTAGAAATCCAAACTGCCTATACCCAAGCTTTGGGGAGAAGTGCACTACTTACTACTGAAACTTTCGGTAAATTACAAGCAATAAGTTCAGTAACTGGTGTTGGTGTAAAAGAAGTTGTTGAAGGATTTGCAAATGCTGGTATCTCAGCTGTAAATTCAGGCGTGGAAATGCAAAAGGTTGTAGATAGGTCGAGAGCAATTGGTGTTGATACTAATGAAGTATCTAAAATGGTTGTAAGAAATCTACAGTCAACTAGTCAGTTCAATTTCCAAGGGGGTGTTGAAGGTATGGCTAAGATGGCAGCACAAGCAGTAAATCTAAGAATAGATATGAAATCTACATTAGATATGGCTGACAGACTATTTGACCCAGAAGATGCTATCAATATGGCTGCGGCTATGCAAAGATTGGGAGTTCAACAAAGTGCTCTTTTAGACCCATTAAGATTAATGGACTTAGCACAAAACGACCCAACTGAATTACAGAACCAACTTGCTGAAATGAGTAAGGAATTTGTAAGATTGAATGAAAAAGGTCAATTTGAAATTATGCCTGGAGCTAAAAGACAGTTAAGAGAAATTGAAAAGGAACTTAAACTACCTACAGGTCAACTTTCAAAAATGGCTTTAGCTGGAGCTGAGTTGGAAGATAAATTGAGTAAAATCAAAATGCCTGACACTTTCACTGATGAACAAAAACAATTTATTGCTAATATGGCTCAAATGGGTCCTGGTGGTGAATATAAATTGAAAGTTGATGGTGAAGATATTGGATTGAACGAAGCAATCGACTTATTCAACAAAGACAACAGAAAGTTAACTGAGTTTATGGAAGCTTCCAAACCCAAATCTATGGAAGAATTAGCAAATGAACAATTAACTATACAAAAAAGGTCATTGAATGCTTTGGAATTCATAGCTCAAGCCGGAACAAGAGCTGGTATGGCAATGGGTGCCACAAAGGGTGCTGATGAGTTATTAACCGGTGCTTTAGAAATTACCTCAAAAATTCCTAAAGTATTTGGTGAAGAAGAATTTAGTATCCAACAACTGAGAAAAAGTATGGGTGCTGGTTCCGAGCAATTTATGGGTCAATTAGCTAAAGGTGATATAGACGAAGCTTTACAAGGGGTTATAGATAATTCATTCGAATACATTGGTAACTCTTTCAAATCAGCTATGAGAAGACTTGAAGAATCTGTTTCTGAATTGTCAAATTCCTCCAATATGGGAATAGCATCCATTAGGGGTGTAGTTGGTGCTGCAGGTGTTGGAATTGAACAATTAACTGGTTATGATGTAGGTGGCCAACAGATTTTGGATAAGAATAAACAAATAATGGATGCTACAAACAGAAGTGCCACAGAAAAGGGAGAAAAACTTGAAAAAGTAATGACACCTGAAGCACAACAACAAATGACAACCAAAACTGAGTTAACTTATTCTGGAAAAATTGATTTAAATATTAATACACCAGCTGGATTGAGTGATATGGAATGGAAAACACTACAAACAAGATTACTAAACGAACCTGAGTTTGTTCAGAGATTAATATCTCTTGTTAATAATCCACAAGGTGATAAGAGTCCAACAGAACTTAATCAATCTATCAATAGTGTTAATCCAACTAAATAAAAAAAAATAAAAAATACCTATTTATTAATAAAAAAGTATGTCAGATAGTGCATTATCATTCGTATCTACATCAAGTTTCAGGAATAGTTTAATTGCAAGGAATTTAGCCCCATATAACATACAAGGGGTGTATTCACCCCCAGTTACTAATACGAATTATGAAACTATTATTGGTGATTTAAATGTTGTAGATTCACCAAATGACTTAGTTGGTAATAGTCCTTTTCCTGATAGACTTTACCCATTAAATGAGTTTGGACCTGAAGGTGGATATTCCAATGTTGTAATAAACAACAAATATCCAATTAAACCAAACAGAGGTGAGTATGACCCAAATGATACTGAATTGGATTTAATTAACGAATTCTATATCGATGCGGCTTACATAGAAAATAGATATGGACCACAAGGTGGTTATATGAGTATGGTTGTTATTGACTCAATTCAAAATAACAACAAACTTTATACACCATATTGGGATCCACCTACCTTTATCCCATCTTCATATAGTCCATATCAGATTCTTTTATCAAATGACCCAAGTGGTTCAGAGGGTTTACTATCTCAAGATTCTTTTATTGCTAAATTAGGTGCACAAACACTAAAAAATTTATTACAAGATAGAGTTGATGTTGAAAATGCACAAGTTAATGGTAGTGCTGGAAACTTAGACGCTTTCAGTAACCCACTTGATGTTAGTTTATTAGTTTCAGGTAGAATAGATACAAATACTAAAAACTACAAAATTACCATTCCTGAAAATGGATTGGGAACTAGTCAATCATTAACTACAAGAATATCAGCAAACTATGTCCCATCATCACCAATTCCTGGTGACTATTTTGTTGAAAGTCCAATAGATGGTGGAGCTTCAGCTCAAATTGCCAGTGGAGTTAATGCACTAAATCAATTATTGGGTGGAGCTATTGGTGGTATTTTGAATACAATAAGAAATCCATCACAAATATTTTTAGCAAATACAGGAAATGGTCAGAGGTCAATTTTATTTGCTAATTTAGATTACAATAGATATAGACCAGCTTACGATAGAAATTTAGGTGGTTTATTAACTGCTGCTGAATTTGCGGTAGATTTGATTGATGGTAGGTCAGGTGGATTTTATGTTGGTAGTAAAAATGCTGACCCATCCACAATTACCTCACCACCAAATCAAATTCCTATTGATGCGTTTGGTAGACAAATTGAGACACCAGTTTATGGTCCATCTGAACTTGGAATTTTATTTGAAGGAAATCAAAATAGTATTAATTTTGGTTTAGCTGGAAAATCATTTACTGATGGTGGTGGTATTGATGGACAATTTGTTTGGACTTCACCAAAATACAAGTCTAATGCTGGATATAAAGCAACACCTGGCGGTGGTACTGGTTCATTGGATAGTGAATTTAATCAAATTAGTTCACAATACACAAGTAATGAGTCAACAAACATATCTTTTAGACCTTCGTCAATATTAGACCAAACTCAAAGATTAGTAGATTCTGCAGACAAGGTCGCTGGTATTACAAGATTGAAACACGTTGGTAATGCTATTAATCAAGTAAGTAAGGTGTTTAACGATGGATATAAAGAACTAACTAAAGGTTCAAGAGTTTTATCTTATGTTGATAACACAACAGGTGGTGAAGCTGGTATTGAATATTGTAGAGTTTTTACGAAAGATACTCCATACTACACATATAATGATTTACAAAAAACTGATGGTATAACAACATCAGGAAGACGTTTTGTTAATTCTGTATTTGATAACACATATAATTTAAACATTGCACCATTAAGAAACCCAGGGTCAACAAATATACAACCAAATGAAAAGGGACAATTAGTTGCAAAAAAATATATGTTTTCGATAGAAAACTTAGCTTGGAGAACATCAAGTAGACCTGGATTCACTTATGATGATTTACCAGCTTGTGAAAGAGGTCCAAATGGAGGTAGAGTTATGTGGTTTCCACCATATGATTTAACCTTCCAAGATACAAGTACTGCTAATTTTACCACAACAAACTTTTTGGGTAGACCAGAACCAATGTACACATATAATAATACTAATAGAACTGGTTCAATTAGTTGGAAAATTATTGTTGACCATCCTTCAGTTATGAACACAATAATTGAAAAACAATTAAAAGGTCAACAAAAAGAAAGAATTGATTCTATCATTGATTCTTTCTTCGCTGGATGTGTTAAATATGATATATATGAGTTAGCAAAAAAATTCAATACAATTCCTTCATCTGATATCTATACCTATCAAGAAGCTCTTAACAACCCAAGATTAACAAGAGAAGAATTGGATGGTATTAATAAAGAAATTCCTAGAACTGTACCTGAACCAGTACCTAATTCTCAACAAACTAGTGTTGCTGAAAAGAAATTCCAAGACGACCCACAACAAAAAGAGTTTCAAGACAAATATCAAGAAGTTGCATTTTATTTCCATGATGATGTACCTGGACCATCATCAAGTGAGACAGCAAGTGAACCATTTGATGTAACATATAGTGCATATAAAAGTTTACTACCAACATATGAGACAAATGCTGAATCATTGTTTGGTACAAATTCAAATTTTTGTAAAAAATCAGGAACTGTTAAAGTTTCAGAAAATAAAAATCCAACATTAACTGATACTGGAAAATCATACCAACAATATTGTAATGAAGCTAAGAATGTCAAACAATTCTTTGACAGTGTAATTGAATCTAACTTTAATTTGGTATCACAAGGGACTAATAATTTTATTGTTGATGCTTTTAATATAATTGAAAACAAAGGTGAAATAACAATTGAAATGGTTGGTTCAGCATCAGCTTTGGGTAATCAAGATTACAACAAAAAATTATCACAAAGGAGAATAGATTCAGTTAAACAATTTTTTGAAAACTACACGGTTGGTAATGCAAATCTTAAAAAAGCAATTGAAAACAAAAAATTCATAATTAAAAGTACCCAAGGTGATGGTGAAGATATTTCGATACCAAAAGCTGGTGGTGGTGATTTTGGATTTGAAGTTAATTGTCGACAAGATATTAGAGGTGGTAATGAAACTTTAAGTGACAATTCAAAAGCACAAAAGTTTTCTGTATTGGCAATGGCTTGTAGAAGAGTTAAAATTAAAACAATAAGTGTTAAATTACCACAAGTTGAAGTTCCTACTGAACAAACTAATATAGAAACTAATCCAGATATTGAACCTAAGACTGTAGGTGAACAAACTAAAATAATACCACCAAGAGTACAACCAACGGTTAATATTACGAAAAAACTAAAAGAAGGTATTAGTAAAAAGATACTTAGAAACTTATTCTCAGAATGTGATTATTTTGAAGTCATAGAGAGGGAAAATCCGATGATTTACCAAACAATTAAAGAAAAGATAAAATACTTTAATCCTGCTTTTCATTCTATGACACCAGAGGGTTTAAACTCAAGACTAACTTTCTTGAATCAGTGTGTTAGACCGGGTGAAACAATTCCTATTATTGGTGCTGATGGAAGGCCAAAATATAATGATGCAGTTAATACATCATTTGGTGCTCCTCCAATTTTAATATTAAGAATCGGTGATTTTTACAATACTAAAATTGTACCAGGAACTATTTCATTTACATACGAAAATAATTTGTTGGATATTAATCCTGAGGGTATTGGAATCCAACCTATGATTGTGAAAGTATCATTAAGTTTCAGTATGATTGGTGGACATGGTTTGGCAAAACCTGTTGAACAATTACAAAATGCTTTATCATTTAATTATTATGCAAATACTGAAATTTATGATGAAAGAGCAACACCAACTGATGATTCGTTCTTAAAAATAGACAAGGAATTAGAACAATCTATTTTAGCAGGTGAAACACCAGCTACTGTTAATAATGTTACAAATCCAAAAACTAATAATGGTGGTGATACAATCGGTGAAATACAAACGAATATACCTATACCTGATGGTCAAACAGGTGTAACTTCTTACCAAAAGGTTATGGATAAATTATTTGACCAAACTAGTACGTATTTCAATACTATTGTAAATCAAATAGAAAAACTCAATTCTACTTACAACTATGGTGTAGTACAATTAGTAAATAATACGAGAGTAAATACATCAGGTACAATTTATTTAAATGGGACACCAAATATTCAAGAAAATGTTATTTGGGGTGAACCTACTAAGGTTGAAGATAGTATAACAAAACTTTTTAATGATAACATTGAGAATGTTGAATCAAATTCAAATCCAATAATTTCAAAAATGTTGAAAACATCAACACAAAGTGGATATGAGGAAACTACCACACAAATTAAAGATTTAAAATTAAATTTAACTAACTATTTAAAATCTTTAAGTTCTGATTTTGCAAATGGTATTACAACAACCTTCAATGATATCGTTAATTTTGAAATTGATTTTGTTCAAACATTTAAGGAAATAAATTTAATTGAAACTAGGACTGATGGTAAAATATTAGAAAGTGGTATTCCAAGAGTGTATAATTTAACAGCTACGAATGAAACTAGTAAATCGAGTGAAAGTGGAGCAACACAAAATCCTCCTACTGATACTTTTGACGAGTTAAATATTGATTATAGTAATACAATAGACTCATTAAAATTGTATGGTGTTTTATTAGAAGAAAATGGAATAACGACACTAGGTGTCTATAACTCTGGAGATTTCGAACTTGCGGATTCTAAGTCTGATTTTGAATTAGAGGATAAATTATTTTTTATTATTATTTCTAGAGTTTTGGAAAATAAAAATAAAAAACAAGAATTTATTACGGCATTAACTAGTGGTAATCTTTCTAAAGACAATGCGTTTAAAAGAAAACTTAATAATGTAATTGACAACTTAGATAAGAAGTACACCAAGGAATTGAAAGCAGAAGAAGAATTATTTAAAAAATTCAGAAAAAATAAAGAATTTAAAAAATATGCTGATAGTCCATTAGAAAAATTATTTGCTAAAGGTAAAACAAGAAAGTTTGAATATACTACAGTACCAGGTCCTAATGATACGGCACAAAAATCACAAATTTCTGCATTATATACAAAACAAAATAATAAATTAAAATTCTAAATATGGCCAGACAAGTATATAGTAGATATAATGAGTTTTTGATTGATGGTCAACAAACTATTGTACCATATATTAATCTACCATCAAAGTCTACAGATAAGAAATACATCTATAGAGTTGGATTGACGAGGATGGATAAAATATCACAACAATATTATGGTACACCAACATTTGGATGGTTAATATTGGTTGCAAATCCAATTTATGGTGGACAAGAATGGAATATTCCAGATGGTTCTATATTGACAATTCCATACCCATTAGTAACATCTTTACAAGACTATAAAAACGAACTAGAAAATTATTTCTTTTATTATGGTAGATAAGCCAGAAAATATATTAGTAGAATTTGATTACAATAATATTACGATAATCGACCCAAATAAGGTAGTTGATGAATCGGGTGTTGCAAGGGAAAGATTAATTAATTCTGAAGATTTAGTAATGTATGCTAATTTGGAGTGTAAGTTATTACCTCGAACTAAATTGGCTGTAGGTGTTCCAAACGATGATGCTATACAAACAATATCAATTGCTTCCATTAATTTTTTGAAACCTGGAGGGAAAGAATTTTTAGATAATTCATATACTGATGAAATTACTGGTAAAGATACTTTAAAAGGTGATGGTATTAATCAACCAAAACAAACCGCAATTAAAAACCCAAATAAATCTGATGATTTTTACATACGTCAAACTATAAATTCTGGTGGTAAACCAGGACCGACTGATAATGGTTTATTGGGTATAACTAATATTAGTATAAGACAAAATACATCTTTTACACCACAAGTAAAAATAGTTTTGGAAGATATTAAAGGTAGAGCATTGTTTGAGTCTGGTGACCAATCTCCTTATGCTGCTTTTTTTAATTTACCATACCCAACGTTTTATTTAACTATTAAAGGTTATTTAGGAAAAGCAGTTAGATTAGCTTTGATGTTGAATAAGTTTGGTGCTAGTTATGATACAGGTTCAGGAAACTTCAGAATTGATTTAGAGTTTGTAACATACAAATATACTGTGTTAGCTGAAATTTCTATGGGTAATTTATTAGCTACACCTCATATGTATAAATCAAAACTAAGTATTCAAAGTACAAGTGGTGGACCAAGTCAATTTACACCTGTCAGTGATGGTGTTGTAGAGAGAGGATATCAAAAAATACAAGAAGTTTATAGTGAGTATAAATCGAAAGGTTTAATTCCTGATGATTTTCCAGAACTTACAATTTTACAATTAAGAGATAGATTAGATGTTTTCATTAAAAACAAACTTGATACATTTGCTAAACAAAATATGACTCCACTTACAAATTTGGAGACATACAGAACTCAATTAATAGAATATCAAGGTAAAGTTTTTACATTTACTGCGGGTGAAAAATCTTGGTTTAACACCTATATGGACACTAAAAACTTTTATGTTTTAAACGATTTAGTTACTAAAGTTTACACATTTAAAAGTGATGTAACGATAAGTGAAGCTTTAACTAAACTAGGAAGTATTATTAACAAATATAATGATGATTTAAATAAAAACAAAACTTGTGGAACTGGACAATTAGATTTGACAGGATACAAAATTGGAGAAAAATTTTTCCCAGCTTCTATACCTAATAAGATCACGTCAGAAGTATTTAACATAACACTTAAAGCAAGTGATATTAATTTAAGTGAAACATATCGACAAAGAACAGGTAACGAACCAACATCTACTCAAATTGAAGAATTGAAAGCTGAGTTGATGAGAACAAACCAATTCAATTCCTCTGAAATTATACAAAAGAATGGTGAACAAATAACGAAAAAATATTACTTTGTTTTTGAAGGTCAAAACAGATTTATGAATTTGACCAAAGAAATGGAGACTGAGCGACTGAAAATAAAAGAAACAGTTGAAACTGAAATTACTAATTTGTTATCTGATTTACTTAAAAACAGTAATGATGGAGTTGGATTCGTTCCTAATATGAGAAATGTTTTAGCTGTTGTTTTTGCAAGTGGTGAAGCATTTCTTAGATTAATGGAAGAAGTACACACAAAAGCTTGGGATCAAAGAGACAACAATAAAAGAAAACAAGTGGTGTTCAACAAAGAAGTTGCTGGTGCATCACAAGATAACATTGACTCAGGTAATAACACAAATACACCAGTTTATCCTTGGCCACAAGTTATTGTTGCAACAAATGGTACAAATGGTCAAGAGAAATATGAAATCAGATATCCAGGTGATAATTCTTTATTAAAAGTTACTGGTGGGGATGACTATGTAGCATGGCCTGAAATTGAATTTGTTGAGGAATTTATTAAAGGATTTACACAAAGAACAAATCCTAGAAAAGATTTAGGACCAACTCAAAATGAAATTTATGACATTAAAAGAGTTACCTTCAATGCTATTGAGTTTCCAGTAACAAATCAACTTTATAGTAATAAAGAAGAAGTTAAATATTTCTATGAAATATATGAAAGGTTAATTTTCATATCTAATTATTCTAAATTGTCTAGGGTATATAATACAAATTCAGAAGTTGGACAAATAACTGAGATTATTGCCGAATCTGAAAAAATTAATATTGTAAATAGTCTATCTAATAACAATCCTTACATCATTCAAAAATTGAAGAACTATGGGTTTAATTCAAGTAACTTTACAACAATATTAAAACAATTTTCTAATGGTGGTACTGGTGAAAGTTGGCAAAACTATATTAGAGGTATTTTTAACACAAAATATATTAAAAATTTAATTGATAATAGTCAGTTCGAGTTTTTAGACCCAAGTATTTTTGGAAGTAAATTATCACAACCACAAGTTTCAATAAATGGTGAAGATAAAATAATTAATTTTTTAACTGGTTCTACAGCATCGAATAAATTCGATTTCACTGATACATTCCCATTTACAAATCTTAATTGGGTTAAAGCCAATTTAGCAAATGGTAGTACCATTTCAGATGTTAATTCTAGTTTTGATACTAGAAAAACACTGAATTACAACACAAGTAAAAAAACAATCACAAACTTCTTAGAAACAACATCGATTGATAAAATTAGACCTATAACTAATTTTGTTTACAAGAATGTAAATGAACCAAAACCAATAGGTCAAAATAATAGTGTTAACTTAACTTCTTTTTTTAACGATAGAATCGGTGATTTTAAAAATCAGTTAGTAACTGAAGGTAATATCAAATATACTAATTATAGTGGATATGTTAACAATGAACAAACAACATCAATATTAAACACCCCATACTTTATTAATGCTATTCAAGAGGGGGTTAAGAATTTTAGAAATTTTGATAAATACCCTTTTGTTGCAGCAGCTTATTTGTTCTTAAATAGTTTACCACTATCAACATTAAGAGAAAAATATAAATCCTACGAAAACAATCAACAAGTTGATTTGGACTATATTTTTGCATCGTTGAAGAAATTTGGTTCTCTTCACAAAGTTCCATATGCCTGGATTCTTAAGATTGGTTCTGTTTGGCATAGATACAAAAAGTTTTCTGAAACTGGTGTTGATATTTTAGATAATTCTTGGAAAAACTTTGATAGTTTAACCAATTATGACCCAGCAACTTCTGCTGCAACAAAAACATATAGTTTGACTTATGAAGGTGCTAATATTGACATTATATTGGAAGATATAAATGTATTAGGTAATCAAACATCAGTAATAATTAATACTGGTTTTTATCCGAAATTAATTAATGATTTTAATGTATTCCTACAAGGGTTTGAAATTATACAAACAAATACCCAAATAAATGGTGCTTGTAGTGTAAATGGAACTACTTTAACTGTAAATCAAATTAATGGTGGATTATTACAAGTTGGGGATATATTGGCTGGATTAAATTTAGAACCAAATACAACTATCGTTTCTTTTATTGACACTACAGGTTCGACAGGTACATATGAAGTAAACATATCACAAACTGCAACTACGGCCTTGTTTTCGGTTGTAAATGTTGCTGTAGGTGGTTACACTAGTACTAGTATTAATGAAGCATTTAATTCTGGATTAACCTTAAACTATGTCGCTGAGTCAATTATCAATTGGTCAAATTCAGGTCAAACTAAAAATGTGAGAGTAATACCTTGGTCAATAACTATTGATAATTTAGATGATACTTTTTCATATTTGATTCCATCAAATGGAAGTTTACTTAATCAAGCACAGTACGAATGTTTTAAAGATAACGATTTAAAAATCGAATTAACAGGTAATACTTCACTTCATAATGGTTCGGTCAGAACATTTTGGACTTCACCAAACTATGGTTATTACGATAACTCTAGAGTTCAAAAACCAACACCAAGTGAATATATGAAAATGATATTACCAAGTGGTAGTACACAACAAAATTATTCAATTAGTAAGGATTATTCTTCAATAGAAGAAATGTTATCTGTTTTTGAAAAGTCAATTTTAGATGGTTTTGAGAAAGAATTTTTGAAGTTTTCTAAATCAGTGTATGATGCTGACGATAATATTTTGACTACAGAAACTATCAATTTATCATCACCAACTATTGACTCAAATACATTAACTGAAATTACTCAAAATGACCCAAATAATTTCAATGATGGACAAACATTAACTGACAAGATAGTAAGAAATTTCCAAGCATTTATGAGGGAAATGTTAAAACTTCCTAAGTTAACTGCTGACACTGGTACTGAATTAGTTAGTGCGTATCAATCACAACAACTTGAAAATATTAATAGTTATGTACAACAATTTTTAGAATTCGATGTTTACTTTAAGTATGGAAATCCATCGAATTATGATAAAAAATTATTTTATAGTTTTTCTAATTTACCATTTGTTGATTCTTATGAATGGGATAAATATACAATTGTTACACCTAATGCACTACCAACAAATGGTGGTAATGTAACTTTGAATACTTCTAGAATCAATCATCCTCAAGCATGGAAAGCATTAGAAACATATGTGGGATTTTCTGAAATACCTCAATTGGTGTATTCTAACAATGGTTCATATATTACAGATTTCTTCATTGATTTGAATGTTGCATTCACGGAGTTTAATATCAAACAATTTAATAGTATTATTAAAATATATGCAACACAAAAACTAAATCAGTTTCAATCAAATACAATCGCTCCACCAGCACCAGTACCAAGTACACCACCAACCGTAGTTGCAATTGCTGTATTGAGAAATCAATATACAATTTCTATTGAAAGTTATGGTCCACAAGTTCGAGCAGTTTATAGAAATCCTGAAGGTTTAGTTTTATTTGAAGGTCAAAAAACAATACAAAGTGATTACCAAGTATTGTTTGATGAAGTGATTGTTGGTGCATATGGTTCGACATCAAATAATCCTACTGATCCACAATATATTGTGACTATAGAAGAAGTAGAGCCACCTAGTTATGATACAACACCAAACTCATTAAACAAAAAAGGTTTGAATGCTTTCTACGATAGTATGACAACTTTTTTAAATGGTGTTGAGGATTTCCAAGGAAAAATAGTAAATATTTTAATTCCAAAGTTACAAAAGGATTTACCTGATGTTAACAATAGTCCTGAAAGACAAAATATAGTTGAAATGACAAGTGAACCACAACCAAAAGCTGAATTGTGGGAAACATTTAAATCTTTAAATGATAAGTGGATTGCCGGTAATGATTTTAAAAACAAAACATTGTTTGAGGATGTATTACTTTTAGATAGGGCTAGTAGAAATATAGGAGACAAAGTATTAATAGATATTTTTAAACTTAGGGATACAATTTCAAGTATCTCACCTAAAGTTAATATGTTGTCCTTTGTTCAAACAATCATTATCGAAAATAATTTTGTTGTTATGAACATTCCATCTTATGTAAATTTCTATAATGTTCAAGAAGCAACAAAAAACCCAAAACCAAGAGTTGATGGTAGTTTGGACTTTGCGAACACACTATTTGGAACTTTCTTAAATGTTGATTATAGAAATTCATCAGCTAAAATGGTATGTTTTTATGGTGGTAAACCAAGTGAACAATTAGATATAAAGAATGTAGATTTTAGATTCCGAAATGATGCTTTCGATTTAAGAAGAGTTAGTGATAATCCTTTGATGGAAGACTTAGTAGGGAAAAAAGACTGGGATAAATCAAATAAGGTTGTAGGATTTAATGTCGATATTGGCCCTCAAAATCAAAGTGTGTTTAAAAATTTTAGTATCGGTCAAAACTCAGGATTGGCAACAGCTGAATCATTGGAAATATTGAATCAAATGGCTAATCAGGCTGGTAATAGAGGTGGGTCAACACAGAATGTTTCTTTATATAATTTGTATAAAAATCGTAGTTATACTTGTCAGGTAAGTATGATTGGAAATGCGTTAATCCAACCTACAATGTACTTCAATCTTAGAAATGTTCCTATGTTTAGTGGACCTTATATGATATTAGAAGTGAATCATACTATAGGTCCTGGTAACTTCTCAACAGACTTTAGAGGTATAAGACAACCTACTGCGGCATTACCAAAAATAGATAACTACTTACAAGCATTAAAAACAAATCTTGTTAGTAAAATCAATGAAATTATTACTCAAGAAAAAGATGTACAGACTGCTCAAAATCCAACAAACATACAAGGATTGTCTAGTCAAGCTCAAACATATTTAGCGACTAATTCAAATACAATTAGTAGTAATCAAACTTGTACTACAATACAAAGATATGATAGATTTGGTCTACAAACACCAACTAGACATCAAGTTACTGCACAATATGCTATTGAAAGAACATTTGAAAAAGTTTTCGCGAATGCACCACAAAATTTACAAGTTAAACGATTACTTTTGGGTATATCTATTTTTGCAAAATTATATATTGGAAGTAGAAGTTCACAGAAAAATACTTTACAAGCCTATGGATTTAATTTTATGGGATTACAATTAAATGTAGATTGGGGTGATTTAAGTACTTATGGTTCTGATAAGTTTTTCTGTTCTAATAACAATACACCATTCTTAATTTTTGATGGTTTAGATAAAAACATCGAGTTCCTATTTAACAGATGGCAACCTAGAATGGATAACACAACAATTCCAACATCAACAGATAAACAAATTAGAATTAATTTTGTAACTAAGTTTGTAATTGAAAATGGATTTAACAATTATCAAGAGGGTCAAGCGTTCTATAATAAGTTACAACAAGATGGTACTTTAAGTGATTATACAAAAGTAGTTACTGAAGCTTTTGAATTATTTGCTTCAATAGTTGTTAGATAACTTTTTAATACTTTCTTATATTTATATAAAAACAAAAAACTATGAGTGTAAAATTAATTCTAGATAGTTATTTAGGTAAAAATACTAAACACACAGAGAAAGATTTAGGTGATGGTACTAAACAAGTTTGTGATTTAGATACTGGCGAATGTTATGTCGTTAGAATGAAAGATGGTTTGATAGAAAGAGTTGATAATACTTTGAAAACAAATAAAAAAATTCAGGTTGAAACCACAAGAGGAATAAAACAACTTTTAAACGGATAAGAAAATGAGTATCGATATTAAAATTTTGAACGAAATTAAAAGATATAGTCAAATTAATAGATATATTAATGAACAAGAATTACCACCACCACCAACTGGTGAAGTACCACAAGCTCCTACTGGAACTGAAGACTTAACAGGTATGGGGACTGAACTTCCACCAATGGAAACAACTCCACCACCTGTAGCACCAACTGGTAGTACGGAATCTGAAAAAGTTGATGTTGAAACTGACCCAGATGTTGAAAAATTAGATAACAAAAAAGAAATTGAAGTTACTGATTTAGTAAAAACACAAAAATCCGTTGAACAAAAACAAGAAGAATATTTTGAAACTTTATTTAATCATTTAGAAGATTTAGAATCTAAATTAAGTTCTATGGATGAAATTATGAACAAATTAAATAGTTTAGAATCAAAAATTGAAAAATATAGAGTTAAAACACCTGAAGAAAAGTTAGAGTTAAGAACTTTAGACTCAGGACCATTCAACCAAAAATTGAGTCAATTTTTTGAAGATAAGGAAGGTGAAATGGAATTAACTGGAAAAAATGAGTATGTTTTAACATCTGATGAAGTTGAAAATTATTCACCAAATGAAATTAAAAGAAGTTTCAGAGATTTTGGTGATACTGAAATGACTCCCGAAAACGATGTTTCAAAATTCAAAAAAATATATTAAGACTTCATTTGACAAACTCACGGCTGACACTTACTATTGTGTATAATATTTTCTAATCAAAAAAACTTTTTACAATTATGGCGACAAATGCTTTAGATGCAATCTTAGCTCAGTATGAGCAATCTCAAAAATCAAGTTCTACTTCTAACAAAATGTCTCAAGATGAGAGAATGAAGAAATACTTCGCAGCTCTTCTTAAGGACAATGAAAAACAAGGACAAAAAAGATTAAGAATTTTACCAACAAGTGATGGAAGTTCACCTTTTAAAGAGGTGTGGTTTCACGAAATCCAAGTTGATGGTAAATGGCAAAAGTTCTACGACCCAGGAAAAAATGATAATGAACGTTCTCCATTAACAGAAGTGTATGAAGAACTTATGTCAACTGGTAGAGAAGCGGATAAAGAACTTGCTAAACAATACAAACCTCGTAAATTTTATATCGTTAAATTAATTGATCGTGACAACGAACAAGATGGTGTAAAATTTTGGAGATTCAAACACAATTACAAAAACGAAGGTATTTTAGATAAAATTATTCCTATCTTTAGAGCTAAAGGTGATGTAACCGATGCAGAAAAAGGTAGAGATATCATTCTTGAAATGACTAAAGCCAAAACACCAAAGGGTGCAACATATACAGTTATTCAAACTATTATGTATGATGATCCAGCACCACTTCATACAGATAAAGAAACTGCTGAAAGTTGGTTGAATGATGAACTTAGTTGGGCTGATGTTTACTCAAAAAAACCAGTTGAATACTTAGAAGCTATTGCCAAAGGTGAAACACCAAGATGGGACAGTGAAAAAGGTGGTTATGTTTATGGTAACTCTGATGCTGGTGAAGTATCTTTCGGTGGTAAATCTACACCAACTTATATGGATGATTCCGAGGAATTTGAAGTAAGTGGTGACTTACCTTTCTAAAATTATTATCTAATCTGAACCCCATTATCAAAGTGGGGTTCAATTTTTCAATTTCAAATGAATTATCCACTAATTTCTTGTAAATGTATTACCTATGGAAGAGTAAATCTCTTGGAAGAAAGTTTGTTTTCATTCATAAATCAAGAGTATCCTGGTCCAAAAGAACTAATAATAGTAAATGATTACCCTTTACAGAAACTTAAGTTTGACCATCCCGAAGTAAAAATCTATAATTTAGATAAGACTTTCGATTTCATTGGGGAAAAAGAAAACTTCGCTGTTTCTAAATGTAATGGAGATATTATTGCAGTTTGGGATGATGATGATATTGCACTACCAAATCACTTATCTAACATCCAAAAATTCTTCACAACTGAATCTGAGTTATTACATTGGGAAAGAGGGGTTTTTTACAACGAACCTGAGATAACTGCAATCACAAGTTTGGGAAATTCAGGTATTGTTTACAGTAAAAGAATTTGGGAAAAAATAGGTAAACACCCAATAGAAAATGCTGGTTACGATATGACATTTGTACAAAAGATAATGAGAAGTACCACCAAAATTGTTAAAGCTAGACCAAAGGATGAGGAAGTTTCATGGTTTTATATGTGGGGTGGAAGAGATTACCATATGAGTGGCATGGGTACTGACACAAAAGATAGACCTAATGTTGTGGTGAGACATACACAACATATTGAAAAGGAAAGAAGAAAGGGAAAAATTCCTATTGGTGAAGTCGAATTGAAACCAAAATGGAAAAAAGACTATAAAAAACTTTTAACGGAATTCATAAAAAAACAAAAAAATGGCAATTAAGAAAAACGACTTTAGTAGTATTAAGAAGAAGTTCTCAACTTCTGCTAAATACAAACCCCAAAGATATTTTGATTTGGGTACTGAATTTTTGGATGCAGTTGGATTACCTGGTCCAGCAATTGGACACTTAAATATGTTATTAGGACACTCTGATACTGGTAAAACTACTGCACTTATTAAAACTGCTGTTGATGCTCAAAGAAAAGGTATCTTACCTGTCTTTATCATCACAGAACAAAAATGGAGCTTTGAACACGCAAAACTTATGGGACTTCAATGTGAAGAAGTTGTTGATGAAGAAACTGGTGAAATGGATTGGGATGGTTTCTATTTATTCAATAACTCATTTGAATATATCGAACAAATTACCGATTATATTAACGACTTGTTGGATGCTCAAGAAAAGGGAGACTTGGACTACAGTTTGTGTTTTATGTGGGATTCAGTAGGTTCAGTTCCTTGTAAAATGACATATGAAGGTAAGGGTGGTAAACAACATAATGCTTCAGTACTTGCTGATAAGATTGGTATGGGTATCAACCAAAGAATCTCAGGTAGTAGAAAAGCGGAATCTAAGTTTGAAAATACTTTGATTATTGTTAACCAACCTTGGGTAGAATTACCTGACAATCCATTTGGACAACCAAAAATTAAAGCAAAAGGTGGTGAAGCTATTTGGTTAAACTCATCTTTGGTATTTTTGTTTGGTAATCAAAAAGGTGCTGGTACAACTAAGATTACTGCGACTAAAGACAAAAGAAGTGTAAAGTTTGCAAGTAGAACTAAAGTATCTGTCCTTAAAAACCACATTAATGGTTTAGGCTATGATGATGGTAAAATTATTGTTACTCCACATGGATTCTTATCAGGAAAAGATGCTGCTGAAGAAAAATCTTCTATTGAAAAATATAAGAAAGAATACGCAGATTATTGGAAAGAATTGTTAGGTTTGGAAGGTGATTTTGATTTAAAAGAAGAAAAAGAATATGAATAAGTTAAAAGTAATATCATTATTTTCAGGTTATGGTACACAAGAATTGGCACTAAAATATATTGGTGTTGATTTTGAGAATGTTGCAAATTGTGACATACTCAAAACTGCAAATATTGCTTACGATTCATTACATACAACAACATTGGGTAACTTGGGGGACATTTCTAAGGTAAATGAGAATGAATTCCCCCAATGTGACCTACTTACATACTCTTTTCCTTGTCAAGACATTTCAATATCAGGTATTCAGAAGGGTATTCAAAAAGGTACAAGAAGTGGTTTGTTGTATGAGGTTGAAAGAATCTTGACAAAGAATCAACCCAAGTATCTTTTGATGGAGAATGTTAAGAACTTGGTATCACATAACCACATTGATAACTTCAAAGCTCATATTTCATTCTTAAATGAGTTAGGATATGGTTGTTCTTGGCAAGTATTAAATGGTGCTGACTATGGATGTCCACAAAACAGAGAAAGAGTTTTTATGATGTCTGTTTATGGGATGACAAATGAAGAAGTGGAAACTAAAATGCTCAATGTTAATAGGTACAAAAAGGATAGAGTACCAATGAGACCATTCATAGAAAATGTTGTCATAGACGACTTATTTATTGAATGTGAGGTTACACCTAACAAACCAAAAAAAGATAGTGTGTGCAAACTTGTGGCAAGGAGAAACGATGTAAGTTACGACCAAGCAAGACGTATATATTCTATTGATGGTTGTTCACCTTGTTTAACAACAACTGGTTCACCACAAATTATGGTTGATGGGAGAATAAGAAGTATAACAGGAAGAGAAGCTTACAGATTTATGGGTGTTAGAGAAGAAGATATTGATTTATTGTTATCAACAAACTTAACAATAAAGAATCACGTTGCTTTGGCTGGTAACTCCATTTGTGTTCCAGTTATGGAAGCAATCTTCACAGAGTTCTTAGGTGAGTATATCACAGAAACAAAAAAATCGTTCACACAATTAAGTTTATTTTAACATTTTTTTAAGTATAAAAAATTATACTTTTATTTTATTTGAGATATTTATTTATATATGGGTAGAAAAAAAATTGATGACGAAAAAAAGAAAGTTAAGGTAGCGGTGTCACTAGATCCCGAAATACCAATCTTAATTAAAGATAAGTCAATTAATTTATCCTCATTGGTAAATAAACTTCTTAAAGATTTTCTAAAAAATGAATACAAAAGTTTGTAGTAAATGTGGTGAAACTAAAAGTTTGGATGATTACCAAACCGACAAATCCAAAAAGGATGGTAAATATAGTTCTTGTAAATTGTGTGTAAGTTTTTTAAGAAAATCATATAGAGAAGAAAATACGGAATTAGTTAAAAAACAAAAAAAAGAGAGTTACAAAAAAAATGTTGAAAAAATTTCTGTTAAAAACAAATTGTATAGGAATACACATAGGGAAAAACTATTAACTTACAACAAAGAATACTATAAAAACAACAGAGAAGAACTTTTACAACGAAATAAAGATTATTGGGTAAAGAACAAAATCTCACTGAATTCAAAATACAAAGAGTATAGAAGAAAAAAACAAGAAGATGTAAAAAACTACCAGAAACAATATAGGTCTGAGAACTTAGAAAAATTAAAAGAATATTTTAAAAATTATTGTAAAAATAGAAGAAAAAATGATATTTTATTTTATTTAAAAGGGGTTTTATCACATCGAGTTAGAAGTTTTTTGCAAACTAAAAATATTAGTAAAACAAACAAAACTTTAGATATTGTTGGGTGTACTCCATTGGAATTAAAAATACATTTGGAAAAACAATTTAAAGAGGGAATGACTTGGGAAAATAGAAATTTGTGGCATATTGACCATATTATTCCATTATCTTCTGCAACTAACGAACTTGAAATATATAAATTATGTCATTACACCAATTTACAACCACTTTGGATTGAAGAAAATCTTAAAAAAGGAAACAAAATACTATAAAAATGACAAAGACATTATTGGTCGATGGGAACAACCTTCTAAAAATTGGCTTCCATGGGGTTAAAGATTATTATCACAACGGTAATCATATTGGGGGTATATGGCACTTCCTAAATACAATTAGAAGATTCATTGAAGAACATAACTTTGATAAGATAGTGGTCTTTTGGGATGGTGAGGGAAACTCAAGCAAGAGAAAGATTTTATACCCCCAATACAAAGAAAACAGAATCCAAGAACAAAACGAGTTCAAAGTTCAATCTTTCACTTTCCAAAAAGAGAGGGTTAAACAGTATTTGGAGGAAATGTTTGTAAGACAAGTTAATGTTGATAATAATGAGGCAGATGATTTGATTGCTTATTATTGTCAAATTGCAAAGAATGAAAAGATTACCATTTTTTCTTCTGACAAAGATTTAACTCAACTTATTTCCGAGAATGTTTCAATTTATTCTCCATCTGCAAAACAGATGTATAAGAATGGGGACAAAATTAAATTAAAGGAGCACGAAATTCCACACAATAATATTCTAACTTACAAGATATTAACTGGTGATAAGTCAGATAATATTGATGGGATTTATTATTTGGGAGATAAAACTTTATTTAAATTATTTCCCGAACTACTTGAACAAGAACTAACAATTACCGATATTTTATCTAAAGCAGAAACCCTTTTAAAGGAAGATAAAGAAAACACAGCTTTGAAGAATCTTTTAACTGGAAAAACAAAGTCAGGAATTTATGGTGACGAATACTATGAAATTAACAAAAAGATTGTAGATTTGTCAGACCCAATGATTGATGATGAAGGAAAAGAAGTTGTTGAACTTTATTATACGGAAACATTGGATCCTGATGGTAGAGGACATCGAAATCTAATTAAAATGATGATGGAAGATGGTTTCTTTAAGTTCCTACCAAAAGGGGATGATGCTTGGGTAAACTTCGTAAAACCATTTTTAAAACTAACACGAAAAGAAAAAAACAATTTTAAAACAAAAAAGTAAAACAAAATGAGAGAACAAGACATCACAAAACTGGAATTCTTAATGATGGTTAACGATAACATCATAGTTCAAAGATATTTCAATGTTAGAGACTACAATCCTGATGCAAGAAATTCAGTTGACTTCAAGGAGTTTATGGATGATTTAATTGAAAATCTTAATTACCAACTGAAAATGAAAGCGGTAAGTTATCTATTGGAAAATCAATACGATATTACTAACAATCCAAATCTATTAAACACATCTTATGTGGATGGTCCAGAGTATTTTAACATTTATTTAAAACAGGGTGATAAATTACTTTGTCACAGAAGATTCGATGCAAAAATCTACCCCCCAAAGGTTAGATACACAGTTGACATCAGACAAACCATCAAAGGTATTTTGTCGGAATTGACAAGTTTATTTTCAGCAAAAGACCTTTCATTTGATTATCTTGGACTTAGTACAAGAGTGTAATATTTATTCATACAATTAACTTAAACTTATGTCATCTAACAAAAATTTTGATTACTTAGGAAGCTCATTCCAGATTCAACTACTTAATCAAATTGTGGTAGATAGTAACTTCTCTAGGTCGATTATAGACGTTATAGAACCAAATTATTTTGAAAACAAATACTTCAAAATCATCATTCAGATGATTAAAGAGTACAATCAAAAGTGGGACAGTGTTCCCACTTTTGACACATTGGAACAAATCACCAAATCTGAGTTTCAACAAGAAAGTATTGCGAAAGTAGTGATTGATACTTTAAAGAAAATTAAAGAAGCACCAATATCTGGTGGAGATTTTGTTCAAGAAAAAGCTTTGAAGTTTTGTAAACAACAAGAGTTACAAAAAGCTATCACAAAAGCACAAAAAGTGATTGATGGTGGTGAGTTTGAAAACTACGACACATTAGAAGAAATGATTCGTGATGCCCTACAAGTGGGTATTAATGAGGATGGTATGTTAAGTGTTTTCTCAAATTTGGATGACGTTTTAAATGAAGATTTTAGACATCCAATTCCAATGGGTATTGGAGGAATTGATAAATTATTAAAGGGTGGTTTAGCGAAAGGTGAAATTGGTGTTGTATTAGCCCCAACTGGTGTTGGTAAATCAACATTCTTAACCAAAATAGCAAATCACGCATTTAACTTGGGATATAATGTTTTACAAATATTTTTTGAGGACAATCCCAAGGTTATTCAAAGAAAACATTTTACATTGTGGACTAAAATACATCCAGATGATATGTCCAACAAAAAAGATGAAGTTTTAAGAAAAGTTAAGGAAATTGAACAAAAAATGGAAAATCAACTTATCTTAGAGAAACTTCCTTCGGATACAATGACTATGACCCAAATCAAAAATCTTGTAAGAAAAAAGATTGCTGATGGTGTTAAAATTGATATGATTTTATTAGATTATATTGATTGTGTTGTACCTGAGAAAAACTTAGGTGATGAGTGGAAATCTGAGGGTTCAGTTATGAGAGCATTTGAAGCTATGTGTCATGAATTAAACTTAGTCGGATGGACAGCAACCCAAGGAAACAGAAGTTCTATATCAGCTGAAGTTGTAACTACAGACCAAATGGGGGGTTCAATCAAGAAAGCACAAGTTGGTCACGTAATCATATCTGTAGCAAAAACATTACAACAAAAAGAAATGAAGTTAGCCACAATAGCGATTACAAAATCTAGGATTGGTGATGATGGAATTATTTTTGAAAACTGTAAGTTTGATAATGGAATGTTGGATATTGATACAGAATCTTCAGTTACATTCTTAGGACATGAAGAACAAAAAGAGGAAAATAATAGACAAAGAATTAAAGATTTATTAGAAAAAAGAAAACAAAGAGAAAACACGATTTAATTATGACAGAAAAGATTTTAATGGAAAACCCTGGTAGATTTGTTATTTTCCCAATAGAATATCACGATCTTTGGGAATATTACAAACAACACCAAGCTGCGTTTTGGACTGCTGAAGAAGTAGATTTAACTGGTGATATTAGAGATTGGCAAAACTTATCAGAAAATGAACAATATTTTGTTAAGAATGTACTATCATTCTTCGCGGCCTCTGATGGTATTGTTAATGAGAATTTGGCGGAAAACTTCTACAGAGAAGTTCAATATCCAGAAGCTAAATTTTTCTATGGTTTTCAGTTAATGATGGAAAATATCCATTCTTTAATGTATTCTTTATTAATTGATACTTATATTTCAAATCCAAAGGAAAAAGATGAATGTTTCAATGCTATTGATAGATTACCTGCGGTTCAAAAGAAAGCTAAGTGGGCTTTAGATTGGATTTCAAACGCATCATTTCAAGAAAGATTGGTTGCATTTGCTGCAGTAGAAGGTATCTTTTTTTCAGGTTCATTTTGTTCCATTTTTTGGTTAAAATCAAGAGGAATCATGCAGGGACTTTGTAATGCTAACTCCTTGATTTTCAAAGATGAAAACTTACATTGTGATTTCGCGATTCATTTATTGAATAATCACGTTGAGAATAAACCAAGTGAAAAAAGAATCAGAGAGATATTATTGTCTGCCTTGGAAATTGAAAAAGAATTCATCACAGAATCATTACCTGTTTCATTGATTGGAATGAACTCAAATTTAATGAAACAATATCTAGAGTTTGTTGTTGATGGTTTGTTGGTTAAGTTGGGATGTAGTAAACAATTCAATGTAGAACAACCATTCAAATTTATGGAACAAATTGCTGTTGAAACGAAAGGTAACTTCTTTGAATCTAGAACGGTAGAATATCAAAAAGCAAAACTTAACGAAACTATTTCATTTACAGACGATTTTTAAAATTATTATTATGTCATTAAGAATTCAAAAAAGAAATGGTGAGGTTGTATCATTCAACCCCACCAAAATACAAACAAGGATTAAGAGATCAAGTAAAAACTTAAATGTTAATGCTGACCAAATATTCATTAAAGTTATTACATCAGTTCCTACTGAAGGTATAATTTCCACAAAACAACTTGATAAGTTGATTTATGAAATTGCCGCATCATATACAGGTAGCCACCACGATTATTCGAGGTTGGCTTCCTCTGTTGCTATATCATCTTACCACAAAGAAACTGACCCAAGTTTCTCAAATGTTATGTACACACTTCATGTTGATGGTGTTGTAAATGACGAAATGATGAAAATAATTGAAAGTTATGGTGCTTCTAATATTGATAGTGTTATCAATCACGAGAATGATTACAACTTTGATTACTTTGCTTGGAGGTCTTTATATGAGATGTACTTGTTAAAAAATCCTAATGGTGTAACGATTGAAAGACCACAACATATGTATATGAGGGTTGCACTATGGGTTACAAAATCTTTTGAAGAAGCGGTTGAATATTACAAGTCGTTGTCAACTCAACTTATCTCTCCAGCAACACCAATTATGATTAACTCTGGTACAAAGATACCTCAGTTAGCATCTTGTGTTTTACATTACAATGATGCGGATTCACGAGAAGGGTTACTTAACACTATGACTGATATTTCAACATATTCTGCTGATGCCGCAGGTATTGGACTTTGTATGTCAAATATTAGAAGTAAGGAGAGTAGATTATCAACATCAGGTGGATTTGCTGGTGGATTATTGAAATATCTAAAGATTGTTAACGAGTCTTTAAGATTCTTTAATCAACAAGGTAGAAGACCAGGTTCTGCGGCAATTTATCTTGAACCTTGGCACAAAGATATCATCGATTTATTGGAGATTAAAAAGAATACAGGTGCTGAAGAACTAAGAGCAAGAGACTTATTTACCGCTCTATGGATTCCAGACAACTTTATGAGAGCCGTAAGAGAAAATGGTGATTGGTATCTATTCTGTCCTAACGATATTAAAAAAGCTGGATTACCTGCTTTACAAGAAGTGTATGGTGACGAATATGAATCAGTTTACAATCAGGCTGTAAGTATGGGATTGGGTAAGAAAATTAAAGCTCAGGATGTTTGGACTAAAGTTATTGAATCTCAAATTGAAACTGGTGTTCCTTACCTATGTTCAAAAGATAATGCAAACAAAAAGACTAACCACCAAAATATTGGAGTTATCAAACAATCAAATCTTTGTAATGAGATTTACCAATATACTGACGAAAAGACTACAGCAATCTGTACCTTATCTTCAATGGTATTAAAGAACTTTGTACACGATGGACAATTTGACTTTGAGGAACTTTACAACGAAACTTGTAAAGTTGTTAGAGCACTGAATAAAGTTGTCGACATCAACAATTATTCAACAAGTAAGGGTGAAAAAGGTGGTAAAGAACAAAGAGCAATTGCGATTGGAACACAAGGTTTAGCTGATGTATTTTATCTTATGGACTATGAGTTTACCTCCGAAGAAGCTAAAAAATTAAACAAAGAAATATTTGAAACAATTTATTATGCAGCAATTAGTGAAAGTAATAAATTAGCTCATGATGGTGAGTATCCAAAATATGATTTCTTTGAAGGGTCGCCAATGTCAAAAGGTATATTCCAATTTGATATGTGGGGATTAAGTGAATCCGATTTATCAGGAAGATGGAATTGGAATGATTTGAAAGAAAATGTTAAGAAGTATGGTATATGTAATTCATTGTTTACTGCACAGATGCCAGTTGCAAGTTCAGCTAAGATAACTGGTTCTTATGAAATGACTGAACCAGCTCACTCAGCAATCTTTAACAGAAGAGTAGTTGGTGGTGAGATTATGATTGTGAACAAATATCTAATTGCTGACTTCGAGAAACTTGGAATTTGGGGTGAAGATTTGAAAAATGAAATTATCTATAACGAAGGTTCAATTCAAAATATTAACTTCAATAATTACTTAGATCCTGAAGACAAAAAATACAACCAAAAGGTGAAAAGAATTGAACATTTGATGAAGAAGTATAAAACGATTTGGGAAATTTCACAAAGAGAGTTGATTGATATGGCAGCAGATAGAGGACCATTTATTGACCAATCACAATCAATGAACATTTATATGAGTAACCCAACTTTATCGAAGATTACTTCTTCACACTTCCATGGTTGGCAAAAAGGTTTAAAAACACTTTGTTATTACGTGAGAACTAAAGCAATTTCAACTGGTGCTAAACACTTAGCGATGGATATATCGAAAATGGATAAACCAAAAGTGACACCAACATTACCACATGTTGAAGTTATACCAAGTAAACCAAGTGATTCACCATTTGAATGTTTCGGTTGTTCCGCTTAAAAATTAGAAATCACGACTCTTAGTCGTGATTTTTTGTTTTATGGTATTTATAGAAATAAATTACAAACTATATTTATTTTTATGGCTGATGGTTTTAGTTATGGTATAAATTTTCCTTTTAGAGATTCATACAAGGGAGATTATTTGAGTCTTTCTCAAACAACTGATGAAGAAATTAGAAGTAATTTAATTCATTTGTTGTTGACGAGAAAGGGTACAAGATATTATTTACCTGACTTTGGTACTAGACTTTTCGAATATCTATTCGAACCTATGGATGGACCCACATTTTCAGATTTAGAAGCGGAAATAAGAGATTCTGTAAATGAGTACTTACCTGGTATAACAGTTACTAATATAACAATACAACCAGCGTCTGAGGGTGAAGAAGATAAAGGTTCTTACATTAATGAAAATGATGAGAGAGTATTTCGTGTACCTGGTATCAGTCAAGCAGAACATACAGCAAAAATTAAAATAGATTATTTAGTTACTGATACAGCGTTTAATTCAAGTGATTTTGTAATTATTAATATTTAATAATATGGCAAATAAAAAAATATCATATACCACGAGAGATTTTCAGTCGATCCGTACTGAATTAATAAATTTTACTCGAACATATTATCCTGATTTAATAGATAATTTTAATGATGCTTCTGTTTTTTCAGCATTATTAGATTTGAACGCTGCGGTATCAGATAATTTACAATTCAATATTGATAGAAGTATCCAAGAAACTGTATTACAATATGCACAACAAAGGTCATCTATCTTTAATATTGCCAGAACATATGGTTTAAAAGTACCAGGTCAAAGACCATCTGTTGCATTAGTTGATTTTGCAATAACTGTACCAGCATTTGGAGATAGAGAAGATTTGAGATATTGTGGTATTTTAAGAAGAGGTGCTCAAGTCAATGGTGCTGGTCAAGTATTCGAAACAGTATATGATATAGATTTTGCGTCAGCAATAAATGCTGAGGGTTTTCCAAACAGACTAAAAATTCCAAATTTTGACTCAAATAATCGACTATTAAACTACACAATAGTAAAAAGAGAAACTGTTGTTAATGGTATAACCAAAGTTTTTAAGAGAGTTATTACTCCAAACGATGTGAAACCATTTTTTGAACTCTTTTTACCTGAAAGAAATGTTTTAGGTGTTACCAGTGTTCTTTTAAAAGATGGAACACAATATGTTAATATACCTTCTGTACAAGAGTTCTTGGGACTAGAAAATAGATGGTACGAAGTAAAAGCATTAGTTGAAGATAGAGTATTTGTTGAAGACCCAACTAAGGTTTCTGACTCACCAAGTATTAAAGTTGGAAAATATATCACAACATCAGATAAATTCATCACGGAATATACACCAGAGGGATTTTTCAAAATGACATTTGGTGGTGGAAGTCAATCAGCTGACGAACAACTAAGAGAATTTGCGAGAAATGGATTCCAATTAGATTTGTATAAATACTCTAATAATTTTGCGCTAGGTAGTACATTAAAAGCTAACAGTACTTTATTTGTACAATACAGAATCGGTGGTGGTACTGGAAGTAATTTAGGTGTAAATGTTATCAATCAAATTGGTACAGTTTCATTCTTTGTAAACGGACCATCTGATTCAGTCAATACAAGTGTAATTAATTCATTATCATGTAATAACGTTACTGCAGCAATTGGTGGTGCAGCTAATCCGACAACGGAAGAAGTAAGAAACTTAGTTTCATTTAATTTTGCAGCACAAAACAGAGCTGTTACAATTAATGATTATGAATCAATAATTAGAACAATGCCATCTCAGTTTGGAGCTCCTGCTAAAGTAGCAATTACTGAAGAAAATAACAAGATTAAGATAAAAATATTATCATTTGATGAGTCTGGGACTCTAACCGAGATTACATCTAATACACTAAAAAGTAATATTGCAAATTACCTTTCTAACTATAGAATGTTAAATGATTATATATCAATAGAATCGGCAAATGTGATTGACTTATCCTTCAATATTGATGTCGTTTTAGATAATAGTCAAAACCAAGGGGCTGTTATATCTCAGATTGTTGACACTTTAAGTACATATATGAGTCCATCGACAAGAAATATGGGTGAAAATGTAAATGTTTCAGAAATCCGTAGATTGATTCAATCTCAAAACGGAATAATTACTGTGTCAGATATACAAGTGTTTAATAAAGTAGGTGGACAATATTCATCGTCACAAACATCACAAAGGTATATCGATAGTGAAACAAAACAAATAGAATTGATTGATGATACCATCTTCGCTGAACCAAGTCAAACTTACCAAGTTAGATTCCCTAATAGAGATATAAATGTTCGAGTTAAGAATTTGAAAACAGTCAATTTCTCATAATAATTTATTTCCACCATAATTGTTTTATCTTTTTAAAAAGTCAAATAAAGTATTTATTTAAAAAGATAATTTAATGTCAAACTCATATAGAATAAGAACCCAAGTTGGGGTTGATAAGTCATTGAAACTACTATTAGACCAAGATTTTGAACAATTAGAAATATTATCCCTCAAAATTTTATCAAGTCAAGTATATAACAGACAGTGTTCTGATTATGGAGTTGTGGTAGGTAGAGTTTCAATAAACAATGGGTTTGGTTTACCTAATTGTAAGGTTTCTGTATTTATTCCCTTAACTGACCAAGACCAAAACAATCCAATTATATCGGAATTATATCCCTATAAATCCTTGTCAGATAGAAACGATGATGGTTATAGATATAATTTACTTCCATATACAAAATCTTATAGTGCCCACGTACCAACTGGTAGCTTTCCTGACAGAGAAGATGCTTTAGTTGATACAAATGTTATAGAAGTATATGACAAATATTACAAGTTTACTACTCAGACAAATGATAGTGGAGATTATATGTTATTTGGTGTACCATTAGGTTCACAAACTATCCATGTTGACATTGATTTATCGGATATAGGTGAATTTTCTTTATCACCACAAGATTTAATCAGAATGGGAGTTGCAACTGAAGCCCAAGTAGCTGGTATTAGTTTCAAATCTTCTACTAATCTAGACTCTTTACCTCAGATTGTTTCTTTTAATAGAACAATTAATGTCGACCCATTTTGGGGTCAACCTGAAGTTTGTAGTATTGGAATTACAAGAACTGATTTTGATGTTACTGGTGAAGCTAATGTGGAAATTACACCCACCGCTATTTTTATGGGGTCAATATTTTCTTCTAATGATAAAGATTTTTTAAAGTCTAATTGTAAACCCAAAGTCAAACAAGGAGAACTATGTAACTTAGTTGCAGGACCTGGTGAAATTTTGGCAATAAGACAAACAATACAACAAGATGACCAAGGAAGACCAATACTAGAAGTCTTTGATTTGGATTCGGGTGGTCAGGTTATTGATGATAATGGTACTTGGTTGGTTGATGTCCCAATGAATTTAGATTATGTATTCACTAATGAATTTGGTGAGAGGGTATTATCTAATGACCCAAGTGTTGGTGTTCCTACGAGAGCAAAATATAGGTTTAAAGTTAAATGGAATCAGTCACCTAAATTAGATGAAGCAATAAAAAGAGCTTATTTTCTTTTACCAAATATTAGAGAATATGGTTGGGACTCAGGTGGAAATATTGATCCATTGACAAGTAATTCGGCAACCCCTTCAGCAACTGAAGCTGCAATCAAATCTTATGCTTTTAGTTTAGATTGGAATGATTATGCTGATATACAATCTGCAATAAATTGTGAGGATACATTTTACTTGATGAGTTACAATAAAGTTTATACAGTATCCCAATTGATAGACCAATATAGAAAAGGATTTTTACCAAATAGAATGATTTCGGTTAGAAACATTTTGGATGATGTTTGTGAAAGTGATAATGTTAGATTTCCGACAAATGATGCAATTTATAGATTTGATTTATTATATCTATTTTTTGTAATTGCTTTATATATTTTTAGACCAATATTATATATTTTATTAGTTGTTTCACACTTTTTGGCCTTTGCTTTACAATTCATAGGTAGTCGTAAATGGAGAAGAATCGCAAACTTACAATTACCAAATTTATCTTATCCTGACTGTGATTTATGTGAATGTAAACAAGGTAAAACAGCAACTGGAGGTGAACCGACAGATGGTGAATTGGAAGCATCTACAGCTTTGAGTGTAAATGCTTATATTACACCACTTAATCAGTTTACAAATTACAATGGAGAAAATTTGGAAGGTCCTAATTTTGGTATAACTCAATTATTATCTGGTAATCAAGATTATGGTACACAAAATCCATTTGCTCAAGCACCACAGCTAGAAGTATTTCAAACAGACCCAAGATTACAAAAGGTCTTTACTAATGCAATCCCAATGTTTGAAAGAATAAATTTATTTAATACTAAAGCGAAATATTTTGACTATGATGGTTGGAATAATCCCGCTGGAAGTTGGAATAGAATTAAAGTAACATTTAGACCGAATCTAAATGACCCTGATGATAAGTATCACTTGGATAATGTAACAGTATTGATGGTAAAACCAGATAAATTAGCTGATTTACCTGCAGGTCAAATCATTACTTTTCAAGACCCTGAATTATCTAAAGACCCTAATTTGACAGGGTTTACTACTTTTAATCAGTTCAACACACCATCTGCTACAGGACAAACAATAAATAATGGAACTAATCTTATTGCAGTACCTTATGCACATCCAAGTGGTACTGGTAATACCTTGGGTGCAAATCTTAATGCCATTTATTGGATAGACCAAGGTACTGATGATGCTCAAAATTATATATTTCCCACTGATATAGAGTACTTTCAAGTTATTACTGCAATGACTTGGGATAATTATATTTCTAAATGTAACCCAGTTCCATTCGCCAATGCAATTCAACCAAGACTTAATAGTTTACAATTCAGATGTTTAGATCCTTGGACTACATATCATAAAATAAACAATGGTCAATGTTGGGTTAATAACTATCCTGAAACAATTAGATCTTTCAGAGAGTACGAAGAATACAATCAACAAGTTGTTGTTTTTTTAGTTAGGGGTGTTGACCCTTACTCAACAAGAGGTGAAGTCGAATATGACTTGTCACGTTTATTTTCATATGACTTGGATGGTAGTGGATTACCACAAGGTGAAATAAAGGTTAGAGGTAATTACAAATTGAACATACCTATCCAAGGTAAATATACTGCTATCAGACAAGACATTTTTATGTTAGGGGACATAACAATTACTGACCCTTATACTAATTTTAACTTGTATCATAATTCATATCATTTTAGACCAAACACAACAATAGGTACACAAGCACAATTTAGTGGTTTTACATCAAACCTACCAAGTTTTTATAGCTCATTGGATAATTCAACAGCACCTACCTTTTTAAGTGGAGCTGATGGTTTAAATTTATATGCTGAACCTGGTTATGCCTATAACCCAACTTCACCTTATTTGATGAATTTAGATGGTTTTACACATTCATCACCACAATATCAACAATTTTATGGATATACCAATTTAAGAAACGGTTTTACTTTTACATTAGAAGATAGATACAACCCATTCTCATGTGTAAGATATCGACCAATAAGAAATGACCAAACAACTTTCTTTTTGAGTTATCCACCTAATCAAGGTTATTATCCTAGAGAAATTGTTGATGGTGGTACATTGATGGGGCAGAAAATTACTATGAGGGATAATATATTAGAAGTTAAAGCATATCACTATTCACCTCGATACCCATCATCATATAACTATAACTTCAATAATGTAGGAAGTACTGGGAAAATTATTATGAGATCTGATAGACTTCCACTATCAACTAACAACGTTAATAATTTAGAAAATAGTTATGCTTTGATGGCAAACGTTCAGTTGGGTATTTTTACTATATCTGATGATGGAACATCTGAAGCTGCAGGCGGTACACCAGTTGGAAGTCCAACTTTTAGTGACCTAGGTCAAAACTTAGAAGACCAAATATCTGGTGTTTCTGTATTAAATACATTTACATGTAATGGTATGATTCCATTACCTTGTTACTACGCACCTATAGTAAATGGAGTACAATCTACAGAGATTGCAGTTCAAGATAAACCTAACAGATGTTATGAAAATGGTATTGATGGTAACGAGATTATGGAAAATGGTTGTTATGTTTTAATAACAGCACCTTTATTTTCACTATCAAAAGACATTCAGTTATTAACTGAATGGACATCTAGATTACAAATTACTTTTGCTGCTTGTAGAAATGTGTGGTCACATATTTTCACAAACAATTGGATAAATGGTTCACTTTATGCCTTTTCTTTCAGAAACAGAAGATTATTTGATAACAATAATCAACCTTTTAGTGATTATTGTGAAGATACTATGATATTACACCCTACTAATAATTTTTATTATAGAAGTAGTCCATTTTATTCAGGAACAACATTTAATCCTCAAAAAAGATTTGTTGGTGCACCACAAGCGTCACCAAGTGATTTTGCACAGTTCTTTGGATTTAATAGTTACGGTGGAAATGAAAAAAATCTTAAGTTCCCAACAACATTAGTGGATTTAGGTCCTCGTAATGACTATATCCAAGAATTAGTTTTTTCTGATGAATATGATGGATATATCATGAATCAATTGAAAGATACTACTTTCCAAGATGTTTCAGAAATACTAAACTTATTGATTATTAATAGGTTAACTAATACAACCTTTTTAGCAAAACTATTTGGAGGTAATGGTGCAAATGTATTAACTTATTTCGACAAGAGGTCTAAAAATTTTGTAGATGGTGATTATGCTCAAATGATTTCAATTAGCTCTGAATTAGGTGTGGTTGAGTTTGAATCGTCTAACTATCTACCAATTGTTAATAAACAAGACCCAATTTATTTTGCTAACACATCAAGTAATGACCCAGTTTTTGGTATTTTCTTTTCATCCAATACTCAAACTAGAGATTTCTTGAGTCCGAAACGAACAATAATTAACCCATTAGCTCAAACAAATTCAAATTGTGCTTTCAGTAATTTTTACGTTTATTCACAACTAGTTCCATTTTATCAGTGGGAAATTAAACCAAGTGAAGATTCGGCTTATGATAATATCTTTGGATCTCAAAGAAATGATTGGTACACAAACAAATTAGGAAATCAGTTTTTTAGTAAACAATACCAATCACTAGATAGATTAGATGATAGTTCAAGATATTTTAGAACTAATACAAGTAATATTAATAGAGATTTCAAAGGTTATATTTATTCATACGATAATAATGTATTATCAACAACATATGACGAATATAATCCTAATAGAATTTCTTGGGATCATAATACTCCTGACAACAATGCGGTAACTGTTGGTTCACCATTTTATTTTTACTTTGGTTTGAAAAAAGGGAAAACTGCTTGGGATAGATTTGCCAGAAAATGGATAAACTTTGAAAATATTACAGAATAATGGGTAATACTAACGAAACACGAATAGTTTTGGGTTCACTTAGATTTAAGGGTTCTCCAAATACTGATTTATCCATACCTTTTAGTTTAGACCAAGTTGGTAAACAACAAATAGAATATGATAGGACAGCGGATATAAATTTGGAACAAGTTTTTCAAAATGAGAGGGAAAATTCTAATTTATTTAGACCCACTGGTAAATTTTCTATAATTTTTAAAAATTCTTATTCAGGTGCAACAATAGGAATACCACCTTACAAACCTTTTGAAGAAAATTTGTATTATTTAAATGCTATTGAGGCTGTAACTGAAAGGTGTAATGGTAACACTAATTTCCCTTGGGGTGGGTTTCCATTGTATAATGAGTTTGATTTCATTAGAACTGATTATGCGGTCTCAGGATATACAATTCCATCAGGTACAACACCACCTCACATACAATTTGTTTCTAAAAGTGCTAATTCATATAATTGGGATTTTTATTTGAGTTATCCATTTGAAAATGACCCAAACAAAGAACTAAGAGCTACTTTAAAAATACCTACAGATCAAACACCATTATATCCTACTCTTTCTTGGAAAGCAAGTGATGGAATCCCTTTTGTAATTAGAAAATCAACATATAATGGTAGAAATATAATTCAATTCAGATGTCCAATAAAACACGGACTGAATGTAGGTGAATACTTTAAGGTTAGTTCGAATCTTACCTATACAGGTAATGTTGTTACTGATGTATTTCAAGTATATTCTTTGGGTGATGATGCCTTTGGTAGTCAAGAATACATTTTTAATATTGCGGATGTTGGTTTTACAGGGTCAACATTTGACAATAATGTTCAAGGTACTGCAAGAAGAGTAATATTCAATGATAATGTTGATGACACGATTTCGAAATATTATATTAGAAAACATAAAATATTAACGAACTCGAATCAAGTTGTATTAACTAAAACTGGATTCGAACAAACAGCATTTAGGACTGTAAAAAAATATGAAAGTACTAATTTAACCCCAAACTTACAAGCGAGAGTTTCAGTTAAAGAATCATCACAAGCTTATTCATTTACTGTTAACGATGTTATAGATATCAACGGATTACTTGATAATCAAAAAAGACCATTAACTGAATTGTTTTTTACAATCAAATGGAAAGGGTATTTCGGTTGGACATTCGGAAACAACTCAATAATGAAAGAGGGTTGGGAATTTAACTTACCACTTACATCAAATGGTTTACCAAATCCATGGTGGGATAAATTTAATTCTTTATCTAATACTCAGTTTACATCATCAAATTACACAAGAACCATAAATGGAGTGGATTACGACTTTTCATATATAAATCCTTTACAAAAGGATGATATCTTAGATGGTGACTTTTGTGAATGGAATGATTTCGAACAAACTGAAAGAGTTATTTCTGAAATATACCACAAAATTACTTTTAATCCAAATTTATTTGATATTAATCAACAACAAGTAACAACTAATACCAACCAAAGAGGTTATTACTACAAACCACATAATAGTCTTAAAATACGAGTATTTTCAGATTATATTGAAGAAGGTGACAAACGATTAGTAGAAAATATTCCAAATTATTCCTATTTCTCAACTACAACCGACCAATTCAGATGGAGAGATTTATATCCTTATGGTTTTGTTGACAGTTCAGGTTTAGGTGTTGATTATCCTTTTTTAAATGGTGTTCATTATCCATTTCAGAACTATATTTTTAGAATAATACCTGAAGGAACTAATTATAGTGAACAAACCATAATCGCACAACCAATTACAGACCCTTGTGAATAAATATTATCTTAGACTACCAACAGCAGACCAAGGATTAGAAATTCCAATCGAGATGAATTGGGATTTTTTGGGTAAACAAGACAGTATTGAAGATTATGAATCTACTGTTATTGAAGAAATTATTGGTACGGCGGTAGACTTTGAAGTATCTAGGTTTTCCCATGCCGAATATTCACAAACTGACTTAAGAACAAGTATAAATTACGAATTTAATTTTTACTCAAGTGGTTCTACTTCAGTTACTGCAACAACAATAGCAAACACAAATCTTTGGAAAAATAGTTATTTAGACGAAGGTTTCACATCTAGTGAAATTTACTATTTCAGTAATTCATTTACTAACTCTTTTTTCAAATTAGACTTTTATGATACTAACGATGTGAAGAGTCAAACAAATTATTTTACGGTAATTATTCCAGTACAACAAGGTTTAACTCAAACAGCATCAACTTCTAGTTTATTATCTAACGTATCAATAAAAAAACCATATTTTGTTTTGGACTTTGTTGGTGATAAAGAAGGTTTCTTTTTTTATTGGTTGACTGATAGAGAATTTTTAGACATAGATACATTTTACATGTCAGCGAAGTTTTTTGATGCTAAATTAGGTGTTTTTGTAAAAATGATGATAAGACCCCAAGCGATTTTACCAAACAAATTTATTTTTGATGGAAGTAAACTATTTTTTAACAAAGTAATATTAGATTATTCAGATAAAACATACAAAATATATGATGGTGATAATCCAAACCAAAGAGTTGGAACATCACTAAATCCTATGAGATGGTATGAATACATAAATCCACCATCACAATAATATGAGAAATAGAAATCAACATATAAAGATATCACCTGAAGTAATTAATAGTGATCTGTTTTTGGTTAAATACGATGCTGGAAACTCTTCAACTATAGGAGTAATTGATGAATGTTGTGAAATCACCACAACAACTACTACGACTAATTATACCGGTTTGACATTTGTATATTCCTCTATGACACAAATTCTCTCGGGAGGTACTAATGGTTCATCATTGTTGACTGGTTTAACTATCCCTATTCTTTTAACTGAAACTGCTACTGATATGGGATACTACTCGGTTTTTGATGGAATGGTATTACAACAAGATGTAATGACTAATTTTGTATTTACTGGTGATTCTGTTTTTCCATATTATACTGTGGTTTTGTATAATACATCTGAAAACGAGTTAAAAAAATATTTAAGTTTTTCTAACTATCAAATAAGTTGGGGAGATGGAAGTTTCGAACCAGTTTCACCTTATACTTCTTTACCAATCACTCACAAATATGCTGGACCTGGAGAATATACAATATCAATGTCTGGAATGAGTCCATGGGGATATAATCAAGTAAAAAAGGTAGTTAACATACCAATTACTGGAACAACTATAAGTAATCCAAATGGTACTGCTTATTTCACACCTTTAGGTGGAAGTTGGTCGGGTACTCCTTTGATGTACGACTATATCTTCAGTGGTGATTCGGATTGTGATGCAACAATCGATGGATTTAATAACTTTTTAAGTGGTGACTTAATCATTACTGGGTTTACGAAATCAATACTTAGAGATTTACAAGTTTACGGACCTAAAAATGCGCCAAATATGTTTGATGGGAAATATAGAGTTGGTGTACAAGTTACAGGTACGAGTGGTGTTGTTGGAACATTTTATGGTCCTTCACCTAACGGAGACTATACAGCTTATACAATAAACAATATTGATTACTATGATTATAGTGATGGTACAACCGTTTTTGTCGTTTCAGGTGTTTCATCTGTAGATTATACTTGTTCCGCAATAACTAAAAATGAGGTCTTATTAAATGTTGTTTTTGAGCCCGAAATCCAATCAAATGTATTTATCGAAAGAGGTAAAAACTCGGGATTGGAAAGGACGATAAGACTAGGTGAAATTGATAATATTGGGGATTTGGAAAAATACGGATATAGATTCTTTAACATAATAAATACATAACTTCAATATTTATAGAAGTATAAACAAAAACAAAATTAGAATTAATGGCTATTGGTAGTTATGGGACAATAAGACCCGCAGACGTTTCACCTGAAGATGTTGAAATTATATTAAATTATACTCCATCAAGAGATGAAACTGATAACTTTGTATTAACTAGATTGGATGCTCCATCTGTACTTAGACCATATTTCAATAATACACAAACAGGTGGTAATACGAATATAGAAATATTAGGTGGATTGTATAATCTTAGACTACCCGCAGAACAATTCAACAGAATTGGAATATATACTTTGTATATTAGACCAGTTCAAATAAGAACAACTATTTTAGATTGTGGGGTTCTATCAGCTTTACCAAATGTTAGAGGTTTAATCATAGATTTGAACGCAGTTCCAAGTCAGTATAGAAATAAATTTGTTAATCAAGGTTTGGTTGGATTTAGAGTTGAGTATTTGAATGATGATGGAAGTAAAATACCTAATTTTTTTAGAATAATAACATCTTCATTCTTCTGTGAACCAGTTATACAAAATCTAACAAATACTTCTCAAAAAGCGATTAGATACAGATATACAGATAGTACGACAAATTTAATTTTTTGTACACTATCTCCATCTTCTGCACCAACAAATAAACCTAATGCTATTCCATATATCGGTCAACCTAATCAAAACATTATCATAACTCATACCTATTTCAATCCAATTACATTAGATGTTGAAATAGCAGAACATGATTTCTCAACGTTAGCGATTGCTTTATTTGGTAATCAAACTAAGTCTATTGATGATGGAATCTATACAATGTATGATACCGATAACAATATATACAAACAATACAATTTGTATGAAATTAGAGACCAGTTTAACGAATTATTATATGAAGTTAGACAAGATAGAGGTAATAATATTGATTTTAGTAAAAACTTTACAAATATAACACAATAATGGCCAATAAATTCACTTGTCCCCCACAACCCGCATCAGGTGCTGGTAGTTTTTCTAACAATTTAGTTGGTTTACAACTTGTTGCTGGGGGAGGATTGACACAAGGAAACTTTGAATTTACACAATCAGCAAGTGAAAAAGTTAATAGAACATTTACAACTGGTACTTTTTCAGAACCAATCAATTTAGAGGGTTTAGGGTTAGACAGTGTTAGTCAATCAAAAATAGTTGTTGAGAAAAATTTTAAAGTTTACCCAAACTATGACCTTTCACAAATTACAAACTTTACTTTGTATGGGTCAATGGTAAAAAGAATGTCTGCAGCAATAACAACAATAATAAGTTATTATCCCGCGGCAATTGAATCTTTATTTTTAGGTATAAATTACACAACTGGAGAAACTGCGTATAATATAGTATTTGATGAAGTTAATAACGTAACCACTTTTAGTTTAGATTTAACAAGAATTAGAAACCCATTTGGTGTTGACTTTACAGTTAACTCAACGAGAAATATTCAATTGAGAGAGATTCAGGTATCACCGCTTAGGAATATGACAATTCAATATGCTAATTACTCTTTATATCTAAATGGAGATGGTTATAGAGTTGTTAGTATTATTCCAACAACTAATTTAACAAATGGTGAATTAATATTAAGTGTTGAAGGTAATCCATTTTCAGGTCAAAGTTTTGTTTATGATGATTTGGTAATAAGACCAAACGATTCACAAGTTAACAAAGTTTTTAATGAAAATTTGGATCAAGTTGAGAATTTTTTACTAAATAGAAATATAACTCCAAAATACACTGCAACATTTAAAGTTCCAAGGGAAGCTGAGGATGGTACGTATTATATCCAAGACTTATTTTTAACTTGGCCGATATACGGTAGATGGAATATTGATATAATCACAGCTGCCTTCCAAACATATTTGACACAATTAAATGATGTTAGTGAATCATTTGATGGTTATAGAACTAATTTAGTTTCAAGATTCTTGACGACTGGTGCGTTCAAAGAATTTGACACTGATGGTCAGAAGGTTGAAAAAGTTTTACAAATTTATGGTAGAAGTTTCGATGAAGTTAATAAATACATAAATGCTTTGTCATTTATGAACTCAGTTAACTACAATGTAGGAAATAATATACCCAATCAACTACTTAAGAATTTAGCACAAACTTTAGGGTGGAATACAAATATTTCACCAATAACTAATGACGACTTTTTATCTTCAGTTTTTGGTCAACCAAATCAACAAAAATCTAATTTCAGTGGTGTTGATGTATCACAAACACCAGATGAATTAAATTATCAATTTTTTAGAAACATAATATTAAACTCCGCTTATCTTTTCAAATCAAAAGGTACTAGAAAGTCTATTGAGAGTTTATTGAAACTAATTGGTGCACCTGACGCTCTAATTGAATTTAACGAGTTTGTTTATTTAGCCGATCAGAAAATTAACATAAATCGTTTCGATAGTGAATTTGCTGCAATTTCAGGTGGAACATATGTTCAACAATTACCAGTTTTAGAACCAGCAAATACCTTTACCATTTTTGGTATTGAATACACTGGGTTCACAACAGAGGCAATTATCCAAGATGTTAATATCTCTAGAGATGAATATCCAATTGATGAAGAGGGATTTCCAATCGCACCTATTGATTCTGAAAGTTTTTATTTCCAAATAGGTAGTGGATGGTTTGAACAAACACCACAACATAGAGCACCAGAAGAGGTTAACTTAACTCTTAGTGTTTTCACTGGGAACAACCCAAATTATCAAACAACTTTATTACCATTCACATATGGACAAGAATATTTAAATAGATTCAGAAAGTTCCCATATATGAATATAGGATATAGATTAACACCCTCAGTTGATAATAATAAAAGTTGGTATGATGATGAAGTTGAGTTAAGAACAAATTTAGATGGTAATATAAATGCTAGATATTTTGTTTCTGATGACAAATTAGTTTTAAACGTAAAAAATACTGAAATATTTTTAAATCCAGCGCAAGGATTGTCCTATGATGTTTGGTTTTTATCAAGAGAATTTAATTATCCGATACCTAATCAAGGTATGAATTTTGGTCAAACTAATCCTTGTGATTTGTGTCCAATTCCAAGATATCCATATAGAGGTGGTGTCGATTGGACAGAAATTAATCCACAACCAAAAGGTAAATCTTTCTTTGAATTTGCTCAAACTTTTTGGAGAAATATGATTAATGTCCGTAATAGACAATATTCTTCAAATGGTAAAACAGGAGGTTATCCTACGTTAGAATCAATTTATTGGAGATATTTGGAATCACAAGATGTTAATATTTCTAATAACAACTTTACATATCAGACAATGATTGATTATGTAAATGGGTTGGGTGATTATTGGATTCGTCTAATCGAACAAATGGTTCCAGCAACCACCATATTCAATACTGGTGTTAAGTTTGAAAATTCTATTTTCCATAGACAAAAATTTGTATGGAAAAGACAGAGAGGTTGTCAAATTATATTAGAAACACCTCCACCAACACCAGAAGGTGAACCAAAAAATAGACCACCTCTATGTAGACCATGTGAGTTGAATTCGAATATGTTCAATTTCGATTGTCCGGTTGAATCAGTTGAGTGTCCTATTTATCCATGGGAATCAAATCCTTCTATCACTAGTTTTGGTTCTGTTTTAGGTAACGTTTTAACAACATACTTAACATCAAATGGTCAATCAACAAATAACTGTGATTTAAATAGTATGGTAACAACTTGGTATGTTGATTTGAGAATAAATGATACACAATTAGTTGTTTACCCATTCTTTAATGGTGTTGGCTATAACATACCAACAATAAGTACACCAAATGTTTCTGATTGGGACAGTGCAATTGTTCCAGCACTCGATTTACTTAAAAATTATGGATACAACTATTACTTGACAAGTAATAATACTGTTGTAGTATATACTGAATCTTGTTCAATATCAGATACAACAATAAATCTTAAAATAAATGTAGGGATAAACTTTCAAATATATTGTAGTTAATGGCTTGTGAATTAAATTTTTCGGTAGTAGGTATAACGGGTGATTGTACAAACTCGAACTTAGGAAGTTTCGAGATATCAATTACCGGTACAGCACCAAATTACTCGGTTGAATGGATTACCCCATCATTTGGAACTATTCCTTTGGGTACTGCTACAACATATAGTGTAAGTGGTTTATCAGCGGGTACTTATACCTTTTATGTTTTTGATAGTTGTCCTAGTGGAAATACTGAAACTGCACCATTTAGTGTTTACATATCAAGTGGTTCTTGTGTTAGTATCACAAATATAGAAAATACTTCTTGTGGTTATCCAAATGGTAGTATTACAGCACAAACACAAAATTTGTATGACGTTGCTACTTTTTATCTATATGAAACAACATTTGGATTAATTAATATAAGAGAAAGTGGAGTTAATCAAGTTACGTTTAATGGATTAAATTCTGGTATATATTATGTAGTGGCTGACGATGGTGGTGGTTGTACTGGAGCTTCAGAATCTTGTATAATAAAAAGTTCAACTACATTATCTTTTGGTTTTTATTCAATACCAAATGGTGGTTGTGGCGTTAATAGTGGTTCAATATATGTCACTGGATTAACAGGTACTCCTCCATACACATATTTGTGGTCAAATGGGAATACAACACCGACAATTACTGGATTATCTGAAGGTTCATATTTTCTAACAATAACAGATGGTACTGGATGTTCTGCATCAAATGGTATAACTTTAGATAAAGTACCAACACTTAGTATAGTCTCACTGACAACTACAAATCCAAGTTGTTTTGTTGCTGATGGTGAAGTTACTACTTTTGTGACTGGTGGTACTGCTCCATACTATTACTCTGGTTCAAATGGGGACACTATAATATCATTTTCAACATCCTATACATTCACAGGTTTAGCTGCGGGTAATTTTTCAGTAAGTGTTACTGATGCAGGACTTTGTCAGGCTTCAAGTAATACAACATTATTAACACCAAATTCAATTTCGGTTGTAAATGTTAATACTATTAATTCAATTTGTAATAATAGTGGTGGTGAAATTATAGTATCTATTTTTGGTGGTTCAGCCCCATATACATATACTTTAACTGATTCATTATCCAATTCAGTTGTTTTCATACAACCAATACAAAATGGTGGTGCTAATTTTACAAATCTAAATTCAGATACCTACTCATTAACAATTTCAGATTCTGCAGGTTCTTGTACTTATTCACAATCCGTTGTTGTTTCTAACACTGTTTTATATACACTTACTACCTCTACGACAGGTACTACTTGTAATGAGAATAATGGTTCTGTCATGTTATCATTAACAACTGGTGGTACAGGACCATACACATATCAGATTAATGGTCAAAGTGTGGTAACTAATAGTTTATCATATACCTTTACCGATTTACCATCAGGAAATTATACAGCTTCAGTCACCGATATTAATTTGTGTCAACAGATAGTTCCAGTTACAATCAATAGTTCACAAGGGGTTAATTTTATATTAAATGGAACCAATCCAATTGGTAATGATGGTATTATCCAAACTTTTATCACTAGTGGTGAACCACCTTTTACTCTTAATTGGAGTCCTAATGTGAATGGACAAACTGGATTGACAGTAAGTAATCTATCAGCTGGTACATACACATTGAATGTTATTGACGCATCAGGTTGTACACAAGAAAGAAGTATAACATTAGTTGGATACAACTTATTCTCATCATATGAAGTATATAACATTTGTGATGATGATTTAATTAATTCAGGTCAATTAATTAAGAAGGGTTTACAACAAATGTTAATTGAAGGTTATTTTGATTTAACATCGGGTGATACAAATTGTATATTAAACAGTGCCGCTTTTGAAACTATTGTATCCGTTGATGGTGTTGTACAAAGTATTGGTTTCTACTTGAGTACAGGTTTAAATGATTTCCCTTCAGATAATACTTTTTATGAGGTCGTTAAGTCTTTATTATTAACTTATCCTAACATTGAAAGTGTTAACATTGACCCAATAACTGGTGATTTAACAGTTACAACATTATGTAATCCACCAATAACAATAATGGATGCTACAGTTATAGTTGATGTTAAAATTTATTACGATATAAGTTGTGTTTCATGTGCATAAAAAAAACCTCTCGAAATTGAGAGGTTTTTTTTTACCATTTTCCTTCTTGTTTCATATAACCTAATACACAACAATAAGCGTCACTCATATCAAAATTCTCCTTTTTAAGGGTATTATTTTTTGTGTAAGTCCAAGTAATTTGTGGTTCTCTTTTTGCAACTTGTTCCCATATTATTTGTTTTTTATCACAATCTTTAGGAAACCCACCAAAAAGTACAAATTTACCTTTTCCATTGTCTTTAACTAAAAATGGAAAAGCAGATTTACGTGAATTGTAAGTTGAAATATAACTAGGAACAATTCCTAATATATCATATATTTCTTTTGAAATTAGTGTATTGTACCTCATTAATGTCTGAACAGTATATATATTGTTACTATTCAATAGTGGTTCTTCAATGACTACCTCGGTAATACCTAAATTTCTATATTGCTCCAATTTTATTCTAAAAATATCACTTTTTAGAATTAATTCCCTCATCTTATTTTCATCCTTTGTTTTAGGTCTTGGTGAAATGTGGGTTAACTCAAGAAGTTCTTTTGATTCTATATCAAAAAGTGCCCAACCGATTGTACTTGTTGATACATCCAAACCGAGTACTTTTGCAGATTCTTTAATATTTTTACTCATTTAATTATATATCTAATTTAATTAAAAATTGTTGAATTCCTTGTCTTAAAACAGGGGATTGTAATTTTGATATAATCATAAGATTTTTGTCAGAATCGTAAAGTCCTATTTCCGTAATGAATCTATTGTTAGTTGATGTCCAAGTAGGATTAGAAGGCGTTTGAAACTCAGCTTGACTAAGATTTATTTTATATACCATTTCATATATTGTTGCCTGAATGTCAGTTTCAATATTACCATAGAAATAATATTCATCACCAAAATTTAATTGTTGACCTGAAAAACTATTTGGTGTCAAATTGATGTAATCATTCAATTCATAGATTAATGCAGAATCATACAATTCTTGTGTAATAACAAAAGTATTTGCTGTTAATGATTCCTGAGTGATATAACCATTTACCATATAAGGTAAAATTTGATCAGTAAAATCGATTATTCTCCATTCTGAAGATTCTGGTCTTCCACTACCATCTACTTTTTGACAAATAATCTCAAATTTATTAGCATAAAAACCTGAAGTAATATTACAAATTGGAGGACAAATTGTCGTAGTAGTTGTAGTTGGTAAAATTGTTGTTGTAGTTGTTGTAAATGTACAAGCCGAAGTACAAGAACTAAAACTGTCACCAGTATCATTTACATCAACAAAAGTAAATCCATCAACAGTATAGCCGCAACCTGTAAAACTTTCTCCAATATTCAAAGTAATAGGTCCATTTACAATTAAATCACAATCAACATATTTAAATGTTGTTTCACTTGTGACATTTTCGAATGTGAAACATTCACAAGACGCTGAGAAACAATTTGTAAATTCTGTAGTTGTTACTGATGTATATGATAAATCAGTAATAGTCCAAGTTCCATATGGTGTACTTGTTGAACTAACCGTGGTTAATTCAGCGATTTCTGAAGTTCCACTCATTACCCATCTAGTACTTAAATTATCGTAGAAAACGGAAATATTATTGGAAAAAGCTAAGTATATAAGTTGACCATCAATCAGATATGGTAAAAGTGTATCTTGTATATCACCATCCCCACTTGATAACTCAACACAAATACTTGGATATGAATCACATGTTGTAAACCCAGTAAAATCGAATTCCCCACTTACAGCTTCAAAATCACCTAATGGTGTAATTTGACTAGGTGAATCAAAAGTAATAGTATAAGCTGTTAAGTTTAATGTACTTAACTCAAGTATCCAATTACTTCCGTTGAATTCTAAATTCAAAATCCCTGAACCTAATAAAAATGTAGAATAAATTGGATAACCATTCGAAAATTGACCAGTAGGTGTAAAGTTGAATATAGAATATCCCTCAATGAATACTCCTGGGTCATACAAAAACAACGAAATATTATTATACCAACAAGGAACATTTGATGTTGTTGTTGTTGTGGTTATTGGTGATGGTTGATTGATACAAGGAAATTCAGATCCGAATCTTAATGCTACATTTTGTGAAGTAATTGGATTACATGTTATATTAGGACCTTGAATAGATGAATAATAATTACAATGTAATGAATTTGTAAAATCAAAGGTATTAGACAATCTATATGTGACATACATATATTCAGTATTTCCTGTTAAAATACCCTCAACAGAGTTGTTATCTACCCCACATATGTTAGGTGTTACCAAACTTATTTTTGGTGCAGGAAGTGTCCAATTTCTATTTGATTTATAGGACATTGCTGCAATTATTTCTTCATCGTCAATTACTATAACCTTAGAATCAGGAAAAACTTTACCAACTCTACTAGGAAAGCCATCTATATTAGCATTAGTATCCCAAAGGTGGTAATATCTGATACCAGGTGTATTCATATCTGTATTTTTGGTAGACTGAATATAGTTAACCGTAAACAAATTTAAATTATCAAATCCTGGAGGGTCAACATAAAAGGATTGACCATTACAACAATCAGGATTTTTATGCCACATTAACCACGGCAAATCAATTTTAAAGTTTCTTGCTTGACCAGTTGTGTCTTCTGTTGTTTCATCAAATGGTTCTAATGCAAACTTTTCTCCATAAAATAAATCGACAGTTTGATTTGTATAATGTATAATAGCTATTGCCTTTTGTTCTTCTGGGGTAACAACTACTTGTTCATCAAAAGAATTATAGTAATAAACATTACTTGTATCTGTTTGCCCACTACTTGAAGCGTACCCAAAATATTCTTTTGACCCCAAATAATTTATAGACCCAAAGTTAGTATAATCCTTGTAAATGTTAGAATCTAAACCAGCAGGATTTTCAGACCATGGAATATTCATATTCCAAATCTTCACATCAAATTCATCAGTAGTACAAATTGATTCGTAATTAATTACATTATTAGACCAATGATTACTTGGTGTAATACTATCATAAATTTCTGTAATAGTTGGTGGATAAACCAGAACTCTTGCATAGCAACCTGAATTTAAATACGAGAAATCAGGGGTTACTCTGTCGACAGTGATAGTATCTAAACATACATTGGTAACTTTATATGTTAAAATTGAGTAACAAGATGAAACATTTACGGAACAATCTATTGATGGTGGTGGACAACAAGTATTAGTGAAAGAACATATTGTTGTCGTTGTAGTTGTTGTTGGTAACGGTGTTACACAAGGATTAGTAGTTGTTGTCGTTGTTGAGGTAGAAGTTGTTGTAGTTGTACCAGTTATACATTGACAATCATTTAAACCATTACCATCATAATAAATTGTTAGTATATCCCCAACTTGAATTGGTCTTATTGGAGTTTCGTTACAAGAATTATATATTACTGTAAAGAATTCTTCACCAATTAAAGTACTCATATCCACAATGTAATTAGAATTAATAACGTGTGAATTATTAGTTATTGCACTCCAACTAGTTGTTTCGTTATTTGTTGTACCAGTAAAAAACCCTCTAGGACTTGCTCTGTTGTAAATTGGTTCAACAACAGATGACATAAATGGAATTCCATAAGTATTACCCTCTGAACCATCAACATAATAAGGATATTTGATGTTTTCTTTATTCGATTGTGGAGAACCTACTGAGTTTTGAGCATTAAAACTAGGTTCTAATACATGACTATTATATTGATTGTATGTTGACTGAGGTAACACATTGTACGAAACCTCACTATCCCCAATCTGAAAGTATGTAATATTGAAATTACCTTGAGAAATTTTTAATCTCCCAGTATCTGTAATTCTTGTATTTATTAGTCCTGATGTATTTTTTAATATATATCCCATAAAATATAAATATAATGTTTTGTATTATATACTTGAAATTGTACAACAACTACAACCATAAATCCTCACGTTACTTAAAGTATAAAACTCTTCACTATTTGATAAATAACAATTTACTTCGGTGTTCTTTATTGTTGATGTTGTGGTGTTTAACGATAGTTGAGTCCCACCACTAAATGTTAATGAGTTCCATTCTTCAGTTGTTGTTGTTACATACAGAGTTTCATTTTGACAACCTGGTATTTGATTGTAGGTAGCACCAGTTGTAACCCCTGTCAATGATGCGGGAATTGATATTGAATCAATTAACAATGAAGTACTTGTATTTGTCGTTGAAGCTGTTATTGTAGGTGATGATTTTGTATTGTTAGTATGTAACAAATCAAAAGTAATGTATGTGTTACCTGTTAAAGCTGGAGTTACATTCAAGGTTGTTACATAGTTTAATGTTAATGTCACACCATTATTCTGAATTACACTCGATGTCGTTGTTAAATAGGCGTTGTAAGATATTGGTTCATTCGGCTTAGTTAAAGTTATTGAATTTACTGACTTACCTGATAGACTATCGTTTACAACAATAGTATAAGCTCCTGAACAAAGATTAGTGAATAGTGGCGTGTTTCTGAAAGATATACCACCATCTATTGAATATGAATATGGTGGTGTACCATTTGAAGTGTTGATAGCTAAAGAACCATCACAACCACAAATTCCTTGATTTATATTTACTGTCGTTATTAAAGCCATTTTGTATTTTAAAAACAAAGACCCTCAGTCGCAGTGACAGAACTATTAGGTTTTTTATTAATCAAAATAGTCCAAGCTGTAAAGTTGGGGTTTATACCGGCTATAGGTGGATATGAAGGTTCAGAATTGAACGTAATAATATTATTTAATGTTATATCACTTGTTGGTGAACCAGATAATGACCAACCTCCATTATTAGGGACGTTAGGGTCAAAGTAAACAATCTCTTGACCACTTGGGTCAGAAATCCAACTTGGATAACCATTAATGGTTGTGTCAGGTAAGAAATTGTATTGGTATAACTCTAATACATTGTCATTAATGTCCTTAACAGAAATCGTTAGACAAAATTCATATGTATCAAAAGGTGTTGGTAATGTAGTTGTTGAAGTGGTAGTTGTAGTAGGTGGAAGACCCACAACACAAGAAGTAGTAACAACAAAGTCACTATAATAATCTCTTACTGTTGCAGTATATGTCCCTACAGATAGATTACTAATTGTTTGAGAACCTTGAATATCCTTTCCGTTTGGATATGACCAAATGATAGTATATGGTGGTGTTCCTCCTGAAATAGATAATGTTATTTCTCCATTAGCTGAATCTTCCTTTCCTGATACATTTGTTACATTACAATCAACAACTAATGGTGTTATAGTGAAAACATTACAATCATTAACTGGAATATAACCTGGTGTAATATAATTTCTTGTTGTTGTTGTAGTCGTTGTTGTCTCTTTAGCACAAGGTGTTCTTACAACTCTAACACAATACTGAGTCGGTGAACAAGAATTTAATACATAACCTTCTGGACAAGTATAACCTGAAGAACCGATATTTGGAATATTTTGACCTATCAAATCTGATGTCGAAAAAATAGTCAAGGCACTTAAATCGATTTGAGTTGTCGTTGCGGTTAATGTTTGTAAATCTCCTGAATAAATTTCAGCACCAAAAGCTGCAGTACCACCAGCATTAAACCCTTCTAGCTCAATATAATTTTGACCAGCTTGAAGAGTAATTGGAAAAACTGACCATGTTGCAAAAGTACTACCATAAGGTGTATAAGCTTTACCATTTAGTAAAAATAATGGATTAACTTCGAGTATCAAATTACCATTTAACTTAAGTCTAAAATAGTCATCGGCAGCAATCCCTATGTAATAAGTCGTAGCTGATAGAATATCAACACATGATGTAAATCCAATCCAAGTATTAATAGGGTCAAATGGATTAGTTGTTGTTGGCCATAAACCAGTAAAGTTTAATCGACCGATTGTTGTTGATTTACCCCAAACTGTAGTATTATCATTATATGCTGGGAAGATTTCAGGACCATAAAAAGTTGAACTCAAACCAGGTGTTCCTTCACCATGACCTGGACCACCAAGTTGATGATTTAATACTCTACCACTTGAATCAACCCAACATGACGTGTTGTATAAAGGTGTACCATTTTCAGTTGTGTAATTTCCACTATTACCTGAACTAATAATTGGAAAATCTAAATTAGAAATATCCTCATAAAATACTGTTCCCATATAACCAAATATAGAACTTGCACCAGCCTTTAAAGCTTGTGTGGTAGATGGTGAACCGATTGTAGATGCTGTTGTAACAAAAATACATTCACTATTATCAGGTACCGTACTATAAGGTGGAAAACAAAAACAACTCATTTAATAAATTTTCTATAAATAGATTTATATTTCATTTTTGATTACCTTTTTCATCTGTTCAATATATTTTATAGTTGAACTATTACTATCTATGTAGTCAAAAAAATTGATATTTTCCTTTAATTTTTCTAAAGGATTTACATTAATAAACTCCCCTTTGTAAAACTTAGACCTTTTTAAGTCATCAGTTACGCCTGCCATATGAAGAATTGGATGTTTTTCATAAGTTGAAATAGTATCTGTAGCCCAAGAAAAACTTAAATCATCAACTATCTTAGTTTCATGATTTGTTAACCAAAGATTCCAAAGGACAGCCCACATATCTGCAGTCCACATTTGTATTTCACCACTTGGAATTCTATGATTTCTATCAAATTCATAAAGTTTAAAATACAAAGATTCACAATCAGCATAAACTTTTTCCCAAAAAGTATAATCAGTATTTTTAATTAGATATTGTGCTCCACCTGAATTCTTGTTATTCTCTCTAATCACATCTAAAGAAACCCCTATTGTATCTGCCATTAATTGTATCAAATGACCTTTACTTAAGTGTTTGTGATGATTTTCATATCTCAAACAACAACCCATAATGTAATCATAATTTATATAACTTAATGTGTCTGATAAATAAACAATATCATCTTTGAGTAATTTATCAAAATTGGGTAATTCTCTAAATATAATGTCAGAATCGTGGTAAAAATAGTTTTCGCCTAATTCAGGGTATTCCTTTAACCATCTGGAAAGTGCCAATGGTCTTAAACTTGGAATGTATTTTTTATTTTTTCGATCATCTAAATAATGATGAACATTAATACCAATTTCTTTTAATTTTAAGGATTCTTCAGTCGGTGTTGTTTTTCCATTAACCATCACAAATAACACATGAATATTTTTGGGATTAATACCCTTTTCTATGAAATTATTTGTGTACACCTTTGTTTGCCAATGAAAATAAGGGATGTCAGGATGAGCAGAAACAAATATCAAATTATTATCCATAAAGTTTTTATGAAAAATATAGATAATAATTTGACTATATAAATAAATTAATACTAAATAAAGTTACCAAGTTGATAAACTAGAACGTTTCCAACCACCTGATGTTTTCACATAAATATAACTCGTATCCCAAGATATATCACCGACAATACCATTAGTATCTGTAGTACCTGAAGGGGTATATGTATTTTGAAGAATTAACTGATTATATCCAGTTGTTCCACTAACATCAACAGTTTTACCATAAAATGAACTACCTGATATATAACCATCTGCTCTTATGAATGAGGTTGTTGTATTAGCAGAACTTATACCTTCAAATAATTTAGTGACATTATCAGCATTACCTGTACCATTTTTGATTGAAAACCCATCTAATGTTGAATTAATTACAATTTCTGGTTCGGCTGAATTATTATATGCTTGTTGTAAAGTTGTTGTTGAAATTCCTCCAGTTCCACCCAATACCTCCCCAAATTTCGAAACAAAACTGAATACAGCGTAGGTCGTATTAACTAAACCACCATTACCTACTGAAGCGTTTTTATTAACTGATAAAATTCCAATCAAAATACCATTATCTCTATTATTAACAAATTCCACAAACGATTCTGTTTGAGCAGCCGCTACAGCCTGAGCTAATGTTCCATATACTGTTTGACCATATTGTATTCTTACCACACCTGTTGGAAATATATAAATTCTTTGGTTTGTTGAACTATTTGAACCTCCTCCCACTGCGGTTAGTACACCACCATTATCATAATTGGCTGGGTCAATTGTTATGGTGTCTGAGAATGTACCACCAGTTTGGACTCTATATTGGAATGTTGTTGGTGATGTTCCTGAAAGATAAACATTATTTGGACTTAATTGATTAACTGGCCAATTTATCCCATTACCCCATAAAATACCTGCTGATGTATTAATGTTCATATTAACACCATTCGGTGAAACAATAATACCCTCATTAATTAATTTCAGCGGTTCCCATAAGTCACGTAGTGATGACATTGGTGATACATCGTGATCTACAGTATTAAGTACATTTTGTATTGTTGTTTTTAATGGATGGATTACTTTACCTAAAAATATATTTTCTCTTCTTTCTTGTGGTGTTGGAAAAGTTGTTTGTAATAATAGTGTGGACGCACTTGTAACTAAGACATATGTTTGGGTACTTGCGGTTAAAAATGGTGTTGTTGTTCCTGTCGTACCACTATAGTCGATATTTATTACTTCAGGTAATAATGAAAATTGACCGGTATTTTTAACAATCCATCCACGCATTGGTGCGACCGAGAACAAAGTATTTGAAACTCTTGTTAATCCTGTAAAATCGTATGTTCCTGTTGATAAGGTATTACCCTCAAGAATATTCCTTTCAATATCAGTTAATGTTAAATTAGTATCCTCGTTATTAATACTCACATATATTTTACCGGTTGTTGTACCACTTTCAATAACATAACCAATTTGATGACTTCGCGAACTAAATTCTAAACTTGTAGTTCCGGAAACATAACCACCTGGTACGGTATCGGACAAATAAAGAATAGTACCAACTGGATAACTAGTTGTTAAACCTGAAAAAATACCTTGAGTTAAAACAAGGCCGACTTCCCCATTTTGAATATCCTCAGCGACTAAACCAACAACTTGATTGTTTGTACGACCTGAAGAAGTTAAAAGTGTTATATTCGGAATACCATTTGTTGCACTTTGTATTGCAACAGCCGAACCTCTAGGTATAATTGAACCCGATGAATTAGTGGCGTTTAAAAATAATTGTTTACCAACATTTATTTTTACGTTTGGGTTAATATATGAATAGTAAGTTAAACCGCTATTTATGTCATCATAAAAAACTCGACCCGAAACGATAGATGGATTACTAGAACCTGTATTGAATTGTAAAAATTCTGATACGTATGATGTCGTTGCTGAAACAACATCAGAAGTTGTTGTCCCCGTTACTAATACATCACCATACACATCAACTTGATTACCTACAGCAAAAACTAAATTACTTCTGTTTGAATTGTCAACTCCATTACCGATAATAAATGCACTTTGAGTTGTTGAACTTAAGTTATATTGTCCTTGAACATGTTGATAATCACCACCTGCAATAGTACCCCAACCTTCGGAGTGTGAGTATTCACCAAAAGATTCGGTTTCTCTACCTTCAGCATGAGAATGACCACCTGAAGCAATAGTACTTTGTCCTTCGGAATGTGAACCCACCCCACTTGATTCAGTTCCATCACCCTCACTATGTGAATAAGTTCCACTCGAAATTGTTGCAACTCCCTCAGCGTGAGAATATTGTCCAAGAGATTGTACAGCTCGTCCTTCAGCATGAGACCAATCACCTGTCGCGTTGGTTAAACGTCCTTGTGAATGAGAATAGTTACCTATTGCGTTTGTAATCTGTCCTTGAGCGAAACTCAATGTTCCACTAGCCGTTGAAGTATTAAAGTTTAATTCTGATTGGATTGTTATTGGAGAACAACCATAAACGTTTGTAACATAAAAATCAGTTATACAATTACCACTGCCGCCACTAAATGGAGGTACTATACTTAGTAATTGACCTATATTTGCCTTATATGATGAACCTGCCGGATTTTGAGATGTGTCATTTGGATTTACTATATGAAATAAATCTGCAGTTGTTAGACCAGTTGTTAAAGTTCTATCCGTTAAAAAAGCCATTTTATATTTTTAATATAAATAGTTATGACATAAAGAAATATCCAACACCATCCATAAAATAAAAATCTTCTAAACTCATAAATTCTTTTATATCCCCAGAACAATAAATTATTTTAAACCTTTCACATCCATCACTTGTAACCACTTTAACACCTATAGCTGGAGCCGAATTAAATTGTTGTGGTAATACGAATGTGTTATTGACTGGTACTGATGTGTCTATATAAGCTACCAAAATACATTGATTACCATAAACATCACATATATAAATGGTATAGGGTTCATTTAAACCAACAATCGATGTAAATTGTAAAGAAGTCATAATATTTAAAAATAAATATCAAACTAAAAGTTATTCAACAACACCAGTATCACCAATTGTAAAGGTACAATCCTCACAAGTTTCATAAAAAGTATTACCTGAAGTTGGGAAAGTATTACCATTGATAAAACTTGAAGTCGAACCTAAAGGTAATGATGGATAAGTTGATGAATAATAAACAAATTTCCAACATTGTTCACCAACTATAGTTCCACCCGATGTAGAGAATACTTCATTTGGTATAAAAGTTGGTCCCGGTTGAGTTTGAATTACATATTGTGAAGGAATACTACATCTTTGATATACATAAAAACCAATAGCTACCGATGGTGTCGGTGTTAAAGTTATTGTTGGTGTTATTGAAGGTGTCGGTGTAACTGTTGGTGTTGGTGTCACGTTAGGTGTACATACAGAACAATCTGCATCAAAATCTAAAGGACCATCTACTAAATCAATGTAGTTAACTCCACTGACATCTAATTCGATTCCAACATATACAATACATCTCGAAATACCATCAACATCAGCTTTAAATACTGAAAGTTGTGTAAGTGTCCCACCTGAAGGTAATGGTAAAGGATTCGAAGCATAATAAATAGCACCATTAGAACAATCAACAAACTTTTTACTACTTGGGCATTCAATTAAACCTAAAACAGTGTTAAATGTAACATTCCCTGATACTGAACAAGGTCTTGTAATTTCAGGTGTCATAGTTGGTGTTACACTGATTGTAGGTGTTGGTGTCGGTGTGTAACCTGTAATTGTTGCATCTACAGCTCTACCACCACAAGGGTCACTTGGAGTAGGTGTTGGTGTGACTGTTGGAGTTACTGAAATAGTTGGTGTAACTGATGGTGTGGGTGTAACCTCACAATCAAATATTGCTGTGAAATCTAATACAGAACAATTAACAGTTGGGGTTGGTGTAGGTGTAGGACAATTACCACTAAATACATAATCATCACACAAATCTGGACAAGAGGAAGTACAAGGATATGGTCCTTGTAATAAACAAACTCCATCCAATGTTGTTGATAAACACCAAGTTCCACCAGTTGTGTAATAAATTAAATAACTACTAGATATACCACTCCAATAAGTTTCACCATTGTATGTACCTGCGGACAAGAAAGTATCATCATATCCCAAACCAGTGTCAGTTATACAATAAATCGGTGAACAACCTGAACAAGGTATAATTTCTGCTGATAGATTTATAGTTGAAGCTGTTAAATCAGTCAAACAATTTAATGCGTTATCTATCGTAGTTGAAGTAAATGATGGACAATAATTAGATGTTAACACACCAGCACCTCTTGGAACAGATGTTGTAATATTATCCATATTCCAATCTGAGTCACTCCAATACATAACAATTGTACCACCAGTTATATTACTAAAAGTATAGAATTGTCTTCCATTAATAATTCCTTCGTTATATAAGGCACGATAGTAGTAACCACCACTATACTCAACACTTAATAATAAACAACATTCATCGATGTCACATTGGTTGGTATTTATACAATCTGTACAATCTGTGTAGGGTGTAACATCATCAAAAGATAATGCTGTAACGTATGGGTATGAAGGTCCATTATCAGTTACATTATGACAACCATAACCAACTTGAGAAGTATTTGAAAATGCTGCATAATATACATAATAAGATGAACCTGAGAATCCTGATAAAGAATTTGGTAACTCAATAGAAAAAGAATCGGTTGCACAACAAGCGGAAAAGTCGTAAGTTATATCTAAGTCACCAACTAAAGTTACAACTAAATCCCCATAAGTTGAACCTGTTATACTATTATTTGCTGTAACATAAAATGTTTTACCAGCTGGTATATTAATTGTTATGTCATTAAGTTGTGAATCCAAAAATGTAAATCCACTATATAATGTTGAACCGGTATTTGCTACGTAAAAGCCGTAATTAGCCATTCTTAAACTACTAAATTGGAGATTATTTCACAATTATTGTCATCAACAACTTTAAGGTTATATGATAATTGTCCATCCATAATTAATGGAACATCAAAGGAATATGTTCCACCAGTTATGGTATCAACATAAACACAAGTTGTAAGGGGATCATCACAAAGATAAATGTCGAAAGGTGTTGCACCTGAAACTCCATTTATTGTTATTGTTGTTGGCATTTGACAAAATTGTTTTTAATAAATATATTAGGTAAACAAACTTTGTGAATATTATGTCTGATGATGGAGAAATAATCGTAGAACTACTACGAGATATATTTGGGGATGAAAAACAACACTACGAGTCCAAGGGACAAATTAGTCATCATTGTCCGGAATGTGATGAGGGAAGAAAAAAAGGTAATTTGGAAATAAATTATTTTCAACATGTATTTCATTGTTGGAGTTGTGGTGATACAAATGATATGCACGGAACACTCCATAAGTTAATTAAAAAATATGGTAAGAAATCCCACCTTAAAACTTATTCTGTATTAGCACCAGAAGAAAACTTACCAAAAACAAAAAAGAAAGTTAATAAACTAAAATTACCTGAACATTTTAAGAAATTCAACGAGGTATCATCGATATATCCAGTAAGAAGACAAGCATATAATTATTTAACCAATAGAGGTATTACAAATGAAATAATAGAAAGATATGGAATTGGTTTTTGTGATAATGGAAGTCACGCTGGTAGAATAATTATTCCATCTTATGATAAAAAAGGTGAATTAAATTACTATATTGCAAGAAGTTGGGATTTACATACAAGAGCCAAATACAAGAATCCCGAGGCTGAAAAAGATAAAATAATATTCTTTGAAAGTTTGATTGATTGGAATAAAGACATTACCTTGGTTGAAGGAGCCTTTGACTCAATATTCATTCCAAATAGTATTCCAATGTTGGGAAAACATATGAGTTCATTATTATTTGACACTTTATATGAAAAAGTTAGTGGGAATATAACAATTGCTTTGGATGGTGATGCTTTTGACAATGCTGTTAAATTATATCACGAGTTGAATGGGGGTAACTTATATGGAAGAATTAAAATAGTTAAATTACCTTTGGATAAAGATATTGCCGATTTAAGGGGGCAAATAAATGAATATTATATAGAAATAAAATGACAGATTTATATAAAGTAAGAGACGAAATACTAGAAATAGTTAAAAAAAGACAAGAAGAATTACAACTAACATTTGAGGAAGAATCTCACAAATATACAATGTTAGATAAAGATGGTAATTTGAGAGATGATTGGTATTCTGTATCAAAAATCTTAAAGAATTATTATGACCCATTCCCAGCTGAAGAAATTGCATTAAAGAAAGCAAAAGGTGATGTTGAAGAACAACAAAGATTATTACAAGAATGGGCTGATGCTGGAACTTATTCAACAAATTTAGGTTCAAGAACCCACTTTTTATTGGAACAAAAATCACTTGAAATGTTTGACATCAAAAAAGAAGTTAGACAACCTATATTTGATTGTGACTTTGAGCAAATATTAAAAAGTGATAGAATGGTAAGTGGGGGAATGAAATGTTTGGAATTAATGAAAGAAAGAGGTGGGGTATTACTTGATACAGAGATGGTATTGGGTGATAACGAATTAGGTTATGTTGGACAACCTGATAAAATGTGGTTGATTGAAAACAAAGAAAAAAATCAAATTGGAATATTTTGTACTGACTGGAAAACAAATAAGAGCAAAAACTTTGAATCCAATCACTTTACAAAACCAATGAAATATCCTTTTAATAAATTACCAGACAACGCGTTAGGACACTATTATTTACAACTCCCATTATATTTAAGACTCTTATTCAAAATGTTGAAAGGAAGTAAATATGAAAATATTGGACTTTTTGGGGCAATAATAGTACTATTGAAGGAAGATGGAACATTCGAGGAGTTTAGAATACCATCATCAGTTATTAATCAAGTAATGAATTTGAAAATCTTTTAAATATTAACTATGGAATTAGAAAACGAAGTATTAACAGAAAAAGAAAAGGATTATTTGGATGACTTAAAGTTCATTTTGAGTAAAATGAAAAAGAAATTCTCTTTTGAATATAACGGAGTTAAGTTTGTATCAAACAGAGAAATAATTGGTATTGAACCAAAAACATATAAATTAATTTACAAAAACAATAATTAAAAAATGGAGAGTCAAAAATTAAAAACTGTTGAAATATCAGTGTATCAATCTTATACTGTTTATCTAAGGAAAAAACCATTAGTAATTGATATTGAGAATTATCCAGAGTTGGAAGGTATGGATGAAGAAGAAATCCAAACATATATTCTTGAAAATGGTGATTCAATGAAACCTACGAATACAGATGTATATGAAAGTTTATTAGATGAACTAAAAGACCAAGAAACCGAATGGGATAAATATGATAACGAAGATTTTAATTTAATTGTAGAATAATATGGAAAATTTAATTAACACGGAAAGTAACTTACCAAGAATCGATTTAAAAGAACAACCAACATTAGTTTGTGAAGAATGTGGGTCTAAATACTTCAAAGAAGTTGTGATGATTAAAAAAGTATCAAAACTATTAACTGGAAGTATGGAAGATACTGTTGTACCTTTTCCAACTTATAGATGTGATGATTGTGGACACGTTAACAAAGAATTCGAACTATTTTAATTTATGATAAACAAACTTGTCCATTTCTCGGACTTACATTTAAGATTGATTAAAGACCACGATTTATATAAATCCGTGTTGACTGATATGTTCAATCAATTCAAGGAAATACAACCTGATAGAGTTGTATTCACTGGTGATTTAGTTCATAGTAAAAACCAAGTCAGTCCAGAATTGATTGAAATGGTAAGATGGACATTGGAAGAATGTTCCAAAATTGCCAAGACAATCATTATTGTGGGTAATCACGATATGTTGGAAAACAACTTATCAAGATTGGATACATTAACCCCCATCATTGAATCAATGAATAATGATAACATTGTTTATTACAAAGATAGAGGTGTATATGTTGATGAGAATATTGATTGGGTTGTATATTCCTTATTTGAACATAACATTCCACCAGTCATTGAGAAATCTAATAACATTAAAATTGGATTATTTCACGGACCTATTGTAGGATTATATACTGACATTGGATATAAGTTTGAAACAGGATATGAGGTTAGTAAATTTGATGGTTGTGATATCGTTCTATGCGGAGATATACACAAGCGTCAAATTATTTATTTGGATAAAACTCCAATAATTCAAGTAGGATCAACCATTCAACAGAACTATGGGGAAACAATTAATAAACACGGATTTGGTATTTATGATGTAGTTAAAGATGAATATAGATTTGTTGATTTGAATAACCCCAAACCATTCTTAAAGTTTGAAATAAGTTCATTTGATGATATAATTGATGGAAAAGAAAAATTAATAAACATATAAAAAATATATTATGAAATTAAAAGACAGATTATTATGGGTATTGTCCTTTATATGGATGAGATTGTTACCAATACTAGTAGTGTGTGGTTTTTTTGTGGGTGTACATTTTAATCTTTGGAAAGAACAGGAACTCCCATTTGGATTAGCTTTATTTATTTCAGTATCAACTGGAAGTATTGTTCTTTATGGATTTGGAAAACTACTAAAATTTTGGTAATTCTGAAAAATTTAACATTGAAAGGTGATTGTAGTTGATATTTATGTATAAATAAACAATTCTCGACCTGCCCGTGGATATGGGGGTTTCCAAAAGAATCTTCAAGTGAGAAAAAATAAATCAGAATATTATGAGATATTTTTTCTTTTTACTTGTTTTCTTGATTATTTCTTGTACCAAAGACTCAACTCCAAAAAAAAGTCAAAATTTAGATAATTTTTACTATAACAACTATTATGTTGAGAGTTGGTTTTTTGAAGATTTTACTACAAACGAAAAATATGATTTATTTGTGAATCGTGAAGTAGATTCGATTATTTTATGTTTTAGTTCTTCCAAATTATTAGTTGCACGATTGGAGTTTACAAGTGGTAATAAATTTGGTATAAATTCCGATGTTTGGGAAATATTGAACATTGACAATCAATTATACTTTAAAAGGGATCAATTTACCTATTTTCGTTTGGTGGAGTCAAATGAAGAAAGTATGGTTTGGGAAGGTGAACATAGTTTACACAAACAAAAACAAAGAATCACAATTAGATTAAAACAAATAAAAGAAAGTTCATCTTTAATTGACGAACTGATTCTAAGATTTTTATGATATGTTATATATATTATTTTATTTATCGGTTTTCTTAATTTTTTTGGGGAAAGGTATTGCTGATATTGTTTCTGATGAACCTAACTGGAGAAAATCGGTATTCAGTAAATTTCCAATTGATAGTTTTTGGGGATGTAAAGATAATACCTGGGTACGAAAATATCGTGAAAATAAAATTACGAATTATCTATTTTCAACAATATTTGTTTGGACAACAGATATATGGCATTTTACTAATATGATTGGTAAATTGGGAACTTACTTGAGTGTATTTTTTGCAATATTGATTGGTCAATCTTACGAATTAAATTTATCTCAATCTTTTTTAATAGTAGTATTATTTGCCTTCTTTAATATCCTTGGATTTCATTTAAGTTATACATATTTCTTAAGGAAAAAAAATAATTAATGGATATAAAAATAACCCTTAACAAACAATATCAAAAAGACTTAACTGATTATTGTAAGTTAAATAATATCGAGGATGTTGATAAGTTTTCCCAACTTTGTTTCAAACAAGGATTTGATATTAAAAAATATGGATTATTAGGAGAAAGTAATGAAAAAGTTATCGAATATATCGAAAAGGAAGTTCCTATTGAGGTTATCAAATATGTTGAAAAGGAGATAATTAGAGAAGTTCCCATCGAGACTATTAAAGAGGTTGAAAAAATTGTCTTTGTCGAGAAGGAAGTCCCAGTTGAGAAGATTGTTGAAATTGTCAAAGAAGTACCCATCGAGGTTACTAAAGAAATTGAAAAGATTGTTGTTGTTGAGAAGGAAATCCCAATCGAGAAGATAGTTGAGGTTGTTAAAGAAGTTCCAATTGAAAAGATTGTTGAAATTGTAAAAGAAGTTCCTATAGAGAAAGTCGTTGAAGTAATAAAAGAAGTTCCAATTGAAAAGATTGTTGAGATTGTTAAAGAAGTCCCAATTTATTTAAGTGGTGATACTGAGACCAAAATAATAGAAAAAATTGTTGAAGTTCCAGTCGAGATTATTAAACAAGTTGAAGTAATAAAAGAAATCCCAATTGAAATAATAAAAGAAGTCGAGGTCGTTAAGGAAGTTCCAATAGAAGTAATAAAAGAAGTAGAAATTGTTAAAGAAGTCCAATTAATCAAGGAAGTCCCAATTGAAATAATCAAAGAGGTTGAAGTAATAAAAGAAGTTCCAATTGAAATAGTTAAAGAAGTTATCAAGGAAGTCGAAGTAGTTAAAGAGGTTGAAAAACCAAATGAAAAGATGGGAATGTTACAAGATACTTTGATGAAGTTGAGAAGGGAAATGGGGGATAAAGACAAAACTATAACTGAACTTAATAATAAAATAGAACAACTTGAAAAATTAGTATCAAATACTGGTGCTGTTTATATGAAGGGGTCTAATTTATCTCAAAATCTGTAATATTTATTGAAAAAAAATTATGGAAAAACTAATAAGAAGAATATTAAAAGAAATTAGAGAAGAAAATCCTTATCACCAACTTAAAAAGTTTTTGGAAGATAGAATTGATTTTGAGGGATATGGTATCAAAGTTAACCCAAACAGAAAAATCAGTCAGTTATATGATGTTTTTGAAGATGAGTATGGTTGGGCTATCAAAAGAATGGGAGAAAAGAAAGCAATCATTGAATGGTTACAAGGATTACCTAGTTCGTTAGATATCCCTTTCTATTACGATGAAATTAGTAATTTATTGTATGCTTTAGGTTTTGATGAAGTTAAGGAAATGGAAGATACCGAAATTGGTGATTTTTACTATGACTTACTCGCAAAAACCATTTTGGAAAACAAGTAAATAATTTAACATTTAATTTTCACAGAACCCCACTATTTTAATATAAAAAAAGATAGTGGGGTTTATTTACTTTATCAAAGATAATTCCAATCAAGTCAAAATCGGATACACAAAGAGGGATGTAAAAAAGAGGGTGAAAGAATTGAATTCACCCAATTTAAGTATTATCCTTGAATTTGAGTCCAAACATCCCACCAAATTAGAAAAGGCCTTACATTTTAGATTCAAACAATATAATATTGAAAGGGAGTGGTTTAATTTAACTGATTTCAGTATTGAAGAATTGAAGAAAATTTGTTATACTCTTGAAGAGGGTATTAACACTATAAAACAAAATAATAATTTTTTATGATTACAATTCAAATTTTTACTTGGTTCATTTTATCTTATGGACTTATGAATATA
>ERZ869925.11-NODE-11-length-137433-cov-8.930964_pt1 | contig 137433 bp, 200 predicted proteins | sample MGYA00579311_ERZ869925 | MGnify/ENA primary metagenome ERZ869925 (study PRJEB32216, sample SAMN09231817) | wastewater metagenome | place: USA: Maryland | collected 2016-07-30 | study: EMG produced TPA metagenomics assembly of the PRJNA472060 data set (Reclaimed...
GACTATGCTACTCTTCTAGCAGCCCAGTCAAATGATTATAACAGCTATACTACCATACAGGGTGAGTATCGTGCAAACGACTATAACAGCTATACTACCATACAGGGCGAGTATCGCGCTAACGACTATGCTACTCTACTTGCTGCACGTGCAAACGACTATAACAGTTACACTACTCTAGCTAACGAGTATCAAGCAAACGACTTTAGTACTTATACTACGCTACAGAGCGAGTATCGTGCAAACGACTATGCTACTTGGAGCGGTCTAAATAGTGCTATAAATATCAAAGCTAATAGCAGCGTAAATGTTGTAGCAGGTGATGGCATTACTGGTGGTGGGCCTCTGACCGGAAACGTAACTGTTGCAGTAGATGCGACTGTAGTTCGCACTACGGGTGATCAAACTATTTCGGGACAAAAGACTTTTAGTGATAGTATTATTGTTGAGGGCGATCTAACAGTAAACGGAAACGTCGTTTCCGTAGAGAGTACTAGTCTACGTGTTACTGACCGTTTTATCGAGCTAGCCTCAAACACAGTAGGCGCTCCAGCAGGTGATGTAGGTATATATCTAAATCGTGGTAACTCTGGTAACAGTGCTTTCTTTTATGATGAAAGTGCTGGATATTTTGCGCTTGCGCATACTGCTGATCCTGCTACAAATAGCGTAGTAAGTCCAACTAGCTTTGGTGCTCTGCGTATTGACACACTACTAGTAAGCAACACCTCAGTGGTTACAAACCTTAACGCTGATTTACTAGATGGTCAAACCGGTTCTTATTATGTAGACTTTAATAATGCTACTAATACTAATCTAATTACTCTCGCGCGCGTAACTGCTAACGGAGCTAGTACAACTGATGCTATTACTGTAGGTGGTCTAACCGTTGATAGTAATACTCTACACGTAGATAGCACTAATAACTTTGTAGGTATTCGCACCGTTACTCCAAATGCGCCGCTACAAGTAGAAGAAGCTGGCTTAGATACTAGCTTGCTTGTAACTAGTGCTACTACTGCTGATCAAGTGTTAGACAGCTTTAGTGCTACTACTTTCAGAACTGCAAAATATTTAGTACAAGTACATGATACTGTTAATAACTGGTATCAAGCTAGTGAAATTCTACTAACTCATGATGGAGTTAATACTTATAGTACTGAGTATGCAATTGTTTATACTAACAGTTCGCTAGCCAGTTTCAACAGTAGCATTAGTGGTGGCAGTGTACGTCTGCTAGTTACTCCAGTAAATGCCGTAAACACTATCAAAGTATATAGAAGTGGGATAAATGGATAAAGAATTTAGATTAAAAGACGGATTGCATGTTTCTGGTAATGCTGCTATCATTGGCAGCATTACCACTGTTGATTCTGTACAGTTTAATCTCACTCACAACGTTACCAATGGAATTGGTATGCTAGATTGGAGCGTAGACGATAGTACTATTGAACTAGGTCTTACTCCTAATGTTACGCTACAGGTAGGTCAAGAGCAACTTTATCTAGTAAAGAACCAGAGCGGCGCAGATATTCCTGATGGTACTGCAGTAATGTCTGTTGGCACTATTGGAGCTAGTGGAAGAATACTAGTAGCCCCTGCTATTGCTAATGGCAGCGTAGCTAGTAAGCGCGTAATGGGCGTTACTACTGAACGCATAGCTGATGGTGCTGACGGCTTTGTTAGTTATTTTGGTAAAATTCGCGGACTCAACACTAGTATGTGGAGTAAAGGAGATATTCTTTATGTATCTAGTAGCACTCCGGGCGCGCTAAGCAATACTCAACCAGTAGCTCCTAATAATAAAGTTACACTAGCTTTTGTTATAAGCAAACATGCAAATAATGGTACTATATTTGTGCGTCCTACTTTTGGTAGCGCTATTAGCGAAGATGAAAACGTACATATTGATACTCTACTAGACGGGCAACTGCTAATATGGAATAGTACTACAGGGCGTTTTGAAAATAAAACTTATACCGGATATCAAGCTAATGACTATAACACTTATACTACGCTAACAGCTAATGACTATAATACCCTGCTTTCTGCTCGTTCTAACGACTATAATACTCTACTTAGTGCATACTCTAATGATGGTAGTACTCTATTAACAGCTCGTTCTAATGATTTTAGCACCTGGAGCGGATTAAACGCTTATGTAAATTTAAAAGCTAATAACGAAAGCCCCGTCTTTACGGGATATGTAGAGATTAGGCCTTCTATAAGTAGCTCAGATGCCAGCTTAAGTATATATCCAGAAGAAACTTCTAATACGAGTAAACTATATTTACACTATAGCAATACTGGATTTGATTCTGATCTATTTAGTAGTAGCAATGCTAATCTTACTATTGATTACTCAGGTACTAGATCTTTTATAATTACTAATGCATCACAGCCTAGGATAGCTATAGATCAGACAGGGCGTGTAGGTATTAATAAAATACCTACTAGTGCAGAACTAGATGTAGAAGGTAGTATACAAGTAACCGAACAGCTTAAATCTACAGTACCAGACATTGCTCCACTAGAGGTAGTTTCTACTACACTAGTAACAAATTTAAACGCAGATTATTTAGATGGTGTACATTTATCTGCCATTCAACTTGGATATGCAGCTAATGACTATAATACCCTACTTAGTGCCCGAGCTAACGATGGAGCTACGCTGCTAACAGCACGTGCTAATGACTTTAGCACTTGGAACGGATTAAACGCTTATATAAATCTAAAAGCTAATACTGCTGGTCCTACTTTTACAGGCGACGTAACTATTGCTGATAAAATTATTCACTCTGGAGACACTAATACTGCTATACGCTTTCCAGCTGCTGATACTTTTACTGTAGAAACTAGCGGGCTTGAAAGAATTAGAGTTGATAGTGCGGGTAATTTTGGTATAGGCACTACTCCAACAGTAAAGCTACATCTTTATGATGGAAATACTGCTATTTCTCTAAATGAAGTAGCCTCTGGCGGTAGTGGAGTAGCTTCCTGGAGACTAAAACACGGACTAAATCACTACGGCGCTTATGTTTCAGCAGCTAACGCACTAGTATTTTACGACTACGGTGCTACTGCTGAACGCATGAGACTTGATAATCTAGGCAATCTAGGTATTGGTGTGATTAGTCCAGCGCAAAGATTAGATGTATCTGGTAATGTAAAGATAAGTGGTGGTATAGTAGCCAATAACTCTCTAGGTAGCGCTAGTCAAGTTCTTACTAGCAATGGTTCTGGAATATACTGGTCAACTCCTACAACCGGGTCTACTGCTTATAGTGCTACTATCGGTAATGGCTCAGCTAATACGTTTATAATTACTCATAATCTTGGTACTCAGAATATTTTTACTTCTATACGAGATACTGCTACAAATTACTTTGTCTACCCAGACATAAAGTATAATAATACTAATAGCATAACTATAGAGTTTTCTAGCGTTCCTACTGCAAATAGTTATTATGTAGCTATACTAGGAGCGTAGCTTGAGCATTTCTGATAAATTTGACTTAGACGTAGTTAACTCAGCGTACGGCGGAGTGCCTGCACATGATGATTCTGCTATAAATGGTACTTTAGCAGAGTGGGTTGATTTTAAAAATGCTCTAGATGCTAGTGTACGTGCGGGTAAAACGTATAGTACTGATATAGTAAGTACTTATAGTTTGATATATACTGTTGGTAGTGCTTATCAGGGAGGAGTAGTAGCATCTAATGGTGATCTACATCTCATTCCTAGATCAGCTACTGTAGGGCAAAAAATATCACCTGCGGGCATAGTAAGTACTTACAGTCTTGCATATACTACTACAGGGGCCTATGAGGGCGGAGTTCTTGCTCCGAATGGGGATATACATTTTATTCCGTTTAGTTCTCCTATTGGACAAAAAATATCATCTTCTGGCTTAGTAAGTACTTACTCGTTAGCGTATACGACTACTAGTGCTTATTCTGGAGGGGTGATTGCTCCTAATGGGGATATACATTTTATACCTAGATCAGCTACTGTAGGACAAAAAATATCTGCTAGTGGTGTAGTAAGTACGTATAGTTTAGTATATACAACTACAGCTGCCTATATAGGAGGAGTACTTGCCCCTAATGGAGATATACATTTTGTACCCTATTCTGCCGATAGAGGGCAAAAAATATCTGCTGCTGGGGTGGTTAGTACTTATAGCTTAGTATATGTTGGGGATTTTCTATATAAGGGCGGTGTAATAGATTCTAATGGAGATATACACTTTATTCCTACTTATGCTGATCGTGGACAAAAAATATCTTCTGCTGGAGTGGTAAGCACTTATTCATTAATCTATACTACTACTAACGCTTATTCTGGAGGAGTGATTTCGCCTAACGGAGAGATACATTTTATACCTTGGAGTGCTTCTATAGGTCAGAAAATATCTACCGCGGGGGTAGTAAGTACTTATTCTTTAACTTATACTGCTAGTACTGCTTATAGTGGAGGCATACTTTATCTGGATGGGGATATTCACCTTATTCCATATAGTGCTAATAGAGGTCAAAAAATAAATACACAAAGCCCAAGAAATTTTAAAATAGGAATAGCGGCTTCCCCGTTTTTGAATAAGTTTTAATAATGGTATATAGTCAGTCACAGCAATGGATAGATAGTGTTAAGCAAGAAGCATGGGGTACTATTCCTAATGCTCAAAATAGTAGTATCAGCACTGATTTAGTAGCTTGGAATAATTTTTCTAAACTAACTCGTCCAAGTGTGAATGGGGGGAAGTTATATAGCACTGATATAGTAAGTACTTATACTCTGCCCTATACCGTTGCAAATGGTTACGTAGGCGGTGTTCTAAATTCAAATGGTGAGATACATTTTGTACCTGCTAACGCTAACAGAGGCCAAGAAATATCAGCTAACGGAACTGTCAGTACTTATACGCTTGTATATACTGCTACTAACGCTTATAGAGGTGGAGTTCTAGCCCCAAACGGAGATATACATTTTGTACCTCATTCTGCAAATAGAGGGCAAGATGTTTCAGCTAGTGGAGTAGTAAGTACTTATGCTTTAGCGTATACAACTACCACTGCTTATGTAGGAGGAGTCCTATCTCCTAGCGGAGAAATACATTTTGTACCTTATTTTGCTAATAGAGGTCAAAAAGTATCTGTTGCCGGAGTTGCAAGTACTTATGCTTTAACTTATACCACTAGTAATGCTTATTGGGGCGGGGTGCTAGCTCCAAATGGTGATATACATTTTATACCTTTTGCAGCAGCAGTAGGCCAAAAGATATCTGCTGCTAACGTAGTTAGTACTTATTCACTAGTATATACTTCTAGTGGAGGTGCATATGGCGGTGGGGTTGTAGCGCAAAATGGGGATATTCATTTTATACCTTATAATGCTAATAGAGGGCAAAAGATTTCTCTAGATGGAACTATAAGTACTTATAGTTTAGCATATACAGTTGCAAATGCTTATATTGGAGGAGTTCTTGCTCCTAATGGAGATATACACTTTGTACCTAGTAGTGCAGCTGTGGGTCAAAAAATATCAGCTGCGGGAGTAGTAAGCACTTATGCTTTAGCACACACGACTACTACTGCATATTGGGGCGGAACGCTAACTCCTACTGGCGATATACACTTTATACCATATAGTGCTAGCGTAGGACAAGAAATAAATACCATGTCGGCAATTCCATTACCTCCAGCAGCCGCGCTGAGTCCATTTTTAAATAAGTTGTAATCATGTCAAATACAAAATATATAGGACCAAAATTTACTGAAGAAGTTATTGAGCAAACTCAAGGTACTATTGCTGTTGGGGATAATAGTTCTATCGACACTACACTTGCAGCTTGGACAGAAACAAAAAAGATACTAGATCGTGGTGTTGAAGGTGGAGCATTATTTACTAATGCTACTGTTAGTACTTATAGTTTAGTGTACACATCTTCAAGCGCTTATCAAGGAGGAGTGTTATCTCCTAATGGGGATATTCACTTTATACCTAGAAGTGCTAACAGAGGGCAAAAAATTGCTATTGACGGTACAGTTAGTACTTATAGCTTAATATACACTACTACAAATGCTTACTCAGGAGGAGCATTAAGTCCTAACGGCGATATACACTTTGCTCCATTATCTGCTAATAGGGGCCAAAAAATATCTACTAGTGGAGTAGTAAGTACTTATAGTTTAGTATATACTAATGCAAGCGGAGCATATTTAGGAGCAGTTCTAAGCCCTAATGGTGATATTCATTTTTCACCTCTAGTCGCTAATAGAGGCCAAAAGGTAGCGTCAGATGGTACTGTAAGTACATATAGTCTTGTATATACTACTAGTAGTGGGGCTTATGCAGGTGCTGTATTGGCACCAAACGGCGATGTACATTTTATACCTTATATTGCAAATCGTGGTCAAAAAGTAGCATCAAATGGGACCGTAAGCACTTATTCATTATTATATACTACTAGTACTGGTGCTTATTGGGGCGGAGTAGTAGCGCCTAATGGTGATGTGCATTTTATACCTAACAATGCTAATAGAGGACAAAAAATATCTATTACTGGTACAGTTAGCACTTATTCCTTGGCATATACTACTACTAATGCTTATTCAGGTGGAGTTCTAGCGCCTAATGGCGATATACACTTTATCCCTTATAGTGCTGCTGTAGGTCAAAAGATATCTGCTGCTGGCGTAGTTAGCACATATTCCTTACTAAGCGTTGGCTCTACTGTTTATGTTGGAGGAGTACTAACTCCGAGCGGCGATATACACTTTATACCATTTGCAGCTAATCGTGGTCAAAAAATAAATGTAAATGCAGGATATAATTTTGATATAGGCACTTGCCTACATCCACACTTTAATAACCTTTAACCAATGGACTATCAATGTACAACCGAGATAAAATAATACAAACACTTCGAGATATAGCAGAAGAAAGTGCTGATATAAAACCTTATGTGGTAGTAGCGCAGCCGCGTCGTAGCGCGGAAGAAACTCCAGCGCAAACATTTAGTGGTCATGGCAAAACACAGATAGATATGATGGGGCATAGTCATGGCTATGTAGAAGTTATAGGTCAAGTAGTAGACGTAGCCCGTAACTACTTAATTGAACAAGTAATAGATTCTGGCGCAAAATATATGTTTTTTATAGGAGACGATACAGTAATTCCTTGGGATGGCTTTAGGCTACTGCATCAGACCGCAGAACAAAATCCTGGATCAGTTGTTGCAGGTGTTTACTATATGAAGTGCAGTGATGCTATGATTATGGTAAAAACTGCAGAAAATCATATAGTAATTCCAGACGTGTCTCCCGGTCAAATAATTGAAGCATGGCAAACAGGTATGGATTGTATGTTAATTCCAGTTAGCGTACTAAAGCGAATGAAGGAAGCAGAACCTGATTTACCTTTTTGTGTTGTAGCTAATGGAATTGAGAATTTACCCTTTATTGGAGAAGATAATTTCTTTGTGCATAGGCTAAGAAAGCATGGAGTACGTTTACTAGTAAATACCGATGTTCAATGTCTGCATATGGATATGGCTACAGGTAAGTATACTGCGCATCCTAGCGTAGACCTTCGCAAGTATTATACCACTGTAAAGCCTACAGAGCCACTAACTTTTGAAGATAAAGCACTATTAGACCATCGTTGGATATCTAGGCTACCTACTCCATTTGCACCTCCTGCAGATAAGAGTGAATGGCTACCGGGACAGGACATTCCTAGTTTAATAGCTCACATACAAAGCCCTACCGGCATAGAAATAGGTACCGCAGAAGGGTTCACTACACAATATTTATTAAATACAGTGCCTGGATTAACTCTATATGGAATAGATCCTTATACAGATTATGTAGATTGGAATGGCAGAAGCATTACTGGCAGCGATATAGGATATGCTCAACTGCTACAAAAAACTGAAGGTAAAAATTACACACATATACGAGCAACATCAGATGATGCAGTAAACTCTTTTGAAGATGAATCTATGGATTTTATTTTTATTGACGGACTGCATACTTATGAGCAAGTGCTCGCTGATTGTAAAAACTACTATCCCAAGCTAAAAAAGAACGGCATATTTATAGGACATGACTATGGCACTATTGAAGCAGTACGCAAAGCAGTAGATGAGTTTGCCGCTACTTTAGGAAAACCCATAGCTCGCGCTAATCAAGACCTTTGGTATTGGGTAAAATAAGGAGAAATAATGAGTATAGAATTAACAGGTATATATACCCCCGCACTCCCAGAAACTAGAGATTTAGCATATCTACGTGTTATACATAATAATACGGAATATGCATGGCAAGCTTACGTACCTCGTGGAGTAGATATTGGAGCTTATATAGCGTCTATAGAAACTAAAGTTAAAGCAGAAATAGACGCACGAGAAGCTGAATGGGTGCAGTTAGATCCTAAACATAGAGAAATAGTGGATCCTTTTAGTGGTGAGCCTTTTTTAGCTCCTATTGATAAGTCAGAAATAGTTAAACCAGAAATACCAGACTATTATGCTAAACGTAGAGACGCATATCCTGCTATAGGAGATCAGCTAGACGCTATTTGGAAAGGTACTGACTCCCCTGAGTTTACTAATCTTTTAGAACGTATAGCTGCGGTCAAAGCTCAATTTCCAAAATAAAAATTTTTATATTGACATTTGTGCACCAAGTGTTATACTCACTTATAAGGTAAGAAAAGCATGTCAAATACATTTATAACTCCACGCTCTGTAGCTACGCTATCTCAGTCTCGTATTGATTATAACAATACGGTTACAACTCTACTGCAAAATTTTGCTAGTGAGGGGCAGCCTAGTGCTGGCAGTGTTAATCTAGAAGGCGTAACTGGCTTAAAAACAGGTATGCTATGGTACAAATCTGGTAGTAATACTGCTGATGGCCAAGGTAGGTTTATGGTCTACGATGGTAGCTCATTTGTTCGAACTGGGTTGGCAGTATACCGTATGCCTAACGGGGCAACCGCAAACATTGCGATTGGCAATAATAAAATTTCTAGCGGTGAGCTAATTGATATTGGCGATAACCGTCTTTATATGGTTAACTCATCTAATACCGGTTTTGTAGATGTAGGAACTCCCCCTGCAGGATTTTCTCTAACCGACGCAGCTACTCTAGATGGGCTAGATAGTACTCAGTTTTTACGTAGTGACGTAGCGGATACTATTGAAGGGCCTCTCACAGGCAACCCAATGCTACGTCTTACTAATAGTACTAGTAATAGTAAGAGTATTGCTTCACTATGGCTTAGCGGCACTAACGGTGCTTTACTTATAGATAGTGGCGGAAATAAACGTATTAGTTGGAATGATGGTGTTAGCTTTGGTATGCGTGGTGGTGTATACTTTGATGCAGCCGAACGTTATACAACTACAGGAGATGGTGCTGCTCAGCTATTTATGAACCATGAGTCGGTTCATGGAACTATGACTATTAGAATTGCAGATATTGGAACCGCAGAAGCTACTCCTGTATGGCAACAAACTTTAACTCTTTCAAATACTGGATTAACGCTAAACGGTAATACTATATGGAATGCCGGTAACGATGGTACTAATAGTGGGCTAGACGCAGATACACTAGATGGAGTACAGCTAGTAACTATTCAAGCTGCTTATGCATCTAATGATGGCGTTACGCTGGCTAGTGCTCGCGCCAATGACTTAGCTACATTTAACGCAGTAACCGCTAACTTATTTAATACTTTTAGCACGCTAAGTGCTAATGATGGGACTACCTTAGCTAGTGCTCGCGCTAATGACTTAGCTACTTTTACAACTTTAACAGCTAATATATTCAATACTTTTAGCACGCTAAGTGCTAATGATGGAACTAGCCTACTAACTGCTCGTGCTAATGACTTTTCAACTTTTACCACACTATCTGCTAATGATGGCGCTACCCTACTAACTGCTCGTGCTAATGACGGAGTTACTCTAGCTAGCGCACTCGCTAATGATGGAGTTACCATATTAAGTGCTTTTGCAAATGATATAGTAACACTAAATACTGCTCGTGCTAATGATGGAGCAACGCTACTTACTGCTCGTGCTAACGATTTTACTACTTTTACCACTCTAAGTGCTAATGATGGAGTTACTATTAACCTAGCATACGCTAATGACGGAGTTACTCTAGCTAGTGCTCAAGCAAACGATGGAGCTACCTTACTAAGTGCGTATGCTAACGATTACACTACTTGGTTTAATATAACTTCAAATAGTGGTATGAGTTTAGATGCTGCTTATGCTAATGACGGAGTTACTCTAGCTAGTGCTTTAGCAAATGATGGAGTTACAATAAATCTAGCAAGAGCTAATGACTTAGCAACTTTAAATAGCGCCCGCGCAAATGATGGTGTAACTTTACTAACTGCTCGTGCTAATGACTTTAGTACTTTTAGCACACTAAGTGCTAATGATGGAGTTACACTACTAAATGCATATGCCAATGATGGTATAGGTGTTTTAAATGCTTATGCTAATGATGGTACTACTCTTACTAGCGCACTCGCTAATGACGGAGTTACCCTAGCTGCCGCACGTGCTAATGATGGAGTTACGCTAAACTTAGCATATGCTAACGATGGCGCTACTCTACTTACTGCTCGCTCTAATGACTTTAGTACTTGGAGTGGCTTAAATAGTGCTATTAACTTAAAAGCAAATATTGCTAGCCCTACATTTACAGGTAGTGTTGCAGTACCCGAACGTATAGTACATGATGGCGATACTGACACTGCCCTAAGATTTCAAACAGATACTATATCTCTAGAAACTGCCGGTGTTGAGCGTATGCGACTAAATAGCCTTGGCAATATTGGTATAGGTACAGTTATTCCTACTTCTACTCTTCACGTAGTAGTTGAAGATGCTTTAAATGGCGGCGTAACTGACGCTATGAGAATACAAAAACAAACAAATGCTACGCCTGCGGCAGGCATAGGTGTTTCACTAGAATTTGCTGCAGAAACCTCTGTTAGTAACATAGAAATAGGAGCAGTTATTGAAGCTCTTACAACAAGTGTTACTGCTGGTTCTGAAAACTTTGTTCTAGTATTTAAAACAATGAATGGTGGTGCTGCTGCTACTGAAGCTCTTAGATTAGGCTCTGCAGGCCAGATTGGAGTAAATGGTGCTAGTTTCGGTGCGCAAGGATCAGTACTTACTTCTGGCGGTATTGCTGCACCTGCTACTTGGTCAAATGCTGAGTACACCATAGCACCTACTAATAACCATACGCTTACTAACACTACTGCTTTACAAAAAATATTTGGTACTACCCTAACTAATGGGGCACTAACATTACCTGTAGGAAGCTATGAATATGATATTGCACTACATATATCAGGTATGAGTGCCAATATAGGAAACGCACAAATTGATTTTAAAGGTGCTGGAACAGCTACTATATCAGCAGGTAGATCTATGGCTATAGGATTCGATGCTACTACTACAACTACTCCAGGAAATGCAGAAATAAGTACTTGGACTAGTACAGCTTCTTCTACTAATATATTTACTGCTGGAACTGGTACAGGACTCGTAGCTTTTATTAAAGGGGCATTTAGGGTCACCAGTGCAGGAACGATTATACCATCTATAGCGTTAGTTAATGGTGCTTCGGCAATTATAGCTCCTAACAGTTACGCTCGTTTCCGCAGAATATATGAATCTGCTACTACTACTAATTTTGGTCCATGGAGTTAATTGATGTTTGTAAAAGCTAAAATAGAAAAGGGTGTTATAGTTGAATCTTATCTACTAGATGAAACACCTGAACATTTAGAATCTTGGACTACACTCCCTATAGAGGCAGGGCCAGGCTGGAGGTACGATGGTGTTAATTTACTACCCCCTACAGAAGAATTTATGTGGGATAGAGTATATCCAATTAGAGAAAAAATGAAAATTACTTTTGCACAACTATTAATAGGATTTGCGGAGCAAGGTTGGATTACCCAATCTGAAGCCATAAATTGGATGAATGGGGCTCTTCCCGGGTTAGTAGCATCCGCAATAGCTAATCTCGCTACCGAACAACAGTTCGCTGCCACAATAAAAGCAACTAAGCCTACTGACATATCAAGAGTAGAGCCTTGGCTGCTTTCAGTAGCTAAATTGCAAAACAAAACCGTTGAACAGATGGATGAGTTTTTTAATAAATACGCAACAATATGAGTAAACGATGAGTAATCAAAAATATTTTAGAGTTCCAATTGACAGGTTAGTATCTAAGCTACCAGCTAAATATGGCTTCACTGAATTTAATCCTAGTCAAGAAGCTATGATTGAAGGTCTTAGTGAGCGTCGTTTCTGGGTTCATATAAGTGCTCGTCGTACAGGTAAGTCCAGTGCTGCGGCAGTATTAGCACTAGGAAAATTACTAGAACCAAATCAACAAGTTCTGGTAGTTGCACCAAACTTTAATCTAAGTTCAATTATCTGGGACTATACAACTCAGCTTATTGAAAGTTTTGGTATTGAGACTAAGCGCTTTAACCAAAAAGATCACGTAGTTCAGCTTGTAAATGATAGCACCCTGAGACTACTATCCGCAGAAAATAGACAATCGCTGGTTGGACGCGCTGCAAATTTACTAATTGTAGACGAAGCTGCACTGATAGCCAATGATGAGTATTTTACTCGTGACCTTAGACCTGCGCTATCTACTTTCTCTGATTCTAGAGCACTTTTTATTAGTACTCCTCGCGGTAAAGAAAATTATCTTTATAACTATTATTTACGTGGTCAAGATACAGACTTTCCAGAATGGGGAAGCGGTCTTTATCCTTGGCATTCTAATCCTAGGCTTAAAAAAGAAGATATTGAAGAAGCTAGAAAAACACTACCAGAAGCTATATTTAGACAGGAATATTATTGCGAGTGGAGTGTATTCGAAGGGCAAATCTATTCCATAGATGAAGAAAAACATCTAGCAGATATAACTAGTGAAGATGCTCATTTTAAAATAGAGCCGGGAGATGAACGCTTTACTTTTATCGCTGGTCTAGATATGGGTTATCGAGATGATACTTCTTTTGTAGTTATAGCTACTGATGATGTAAATTTCTTTATTGTAGATGAGTATAGTGCTAGTGAACAGGCTACTAGTGTACACGCTGAGCGTATAAAGGAACTAATAGACAAGTGGGGCGTAGAACTTATTTATATAGATAGTGCGGCTCAGCAGACTAAGGCAGATTTAGCTTATGAGTACGACATATACTGCGATAACGCTATAAAGAGCGTTACTGATGGAATTGCACATATTCAATCTTTAATAGTTCAAGATAAAATTATTGTAGATAACAATAACGCTATGCACACATATAAGAGTATGGTAGCTTATCGTTGGAATAGTAAGACTGAAAAAGTAAAACCGGTACACGATTGGAGTTCACACTCGTGCGATGCTGTTAGATATGCTATTTATTCTTATAGTAAAGCTAGTGCTATTGATATTTATAGTGGGTAAGGCATTACTATTTTTTTATATTTTTATTTTTGACAATACGATTTTTTATATCTATAATGGAGAAAGAAGTGGAAGATAAATCATTTACAAGGCTCCCCGTAAAGTGGCTTCGTGATGGAATGAAAAGCAACTATAAAGAGCGAGAACCTTGTTTTATTTGTGGTACCACTGAAAAAATAGAACTTCACCACATATATAGTGTTAGCGAACTTTGGCATACTTGGGTAAAACAGAATAAAATCTTAATAACTTGCGATGACGATGTGCTTCAAAATAGAAAGCAGTTCGAAGAAGATAACGCTGAGTTTTTAAACAATGATAATCTATATTCACTATGTAAGCCTCATCATTTAAAGCTACATCAGTTATATGGTAAAAGTTATTCTAATTATATGGGCGATCGTGTGAGAGCATGGTTGCATAAACAAAAAGAAAAATACGGAGGCAATCAACAATGGCAACAGGACCACTAGGTTGGCTTCGAGAAAAGCTTAACCCCGCACAAGCTAGCATACACACTCGTCAGCCTTATGCAAGTCCAGAAACAAACGTTGACTTTAGAGCTGCTTACGACCAGATAGAAGTAATTCATCGTGCTGTAGAAATGATTGTTAGTGCATGCGTAGAGGTGCCTTTTGATATAGTTGGTGGACCAGAAAAAAAGTTAACAAAACTACTTAATGAAAGGCCAAATCCTTTTGAAGATAGAATAAAGCTTTTTCGCAGAGCCTACTTCGATTTACTAATGGATGGAAATGCGTTTTTTTACTACGACGGCGCCAATTTATATGTGCTACCTGCTAACGACGTACAAATAATAACTGACCCAAAAACTTTTATAAGTGGGTATTTATTCTTAGTTACTAGTAATTACAGTAGTTATAGTGCTACAGCTAGAGATAGTAAGCAACAACAGACTATTCAGTTTAGTGCAGATGAAATAATCCATATAAAGATGGATAACGACGAAAGCATATTTAGAGGAAAAAGTCCGATAAAGAGTTTAGGCAAGATTATAAATATTTATAACGCCCTACTCAAGTTTCAGGCTCAGTTCTTTAAAAATAACGCAGTTCCGGGAGTAGTTCTTACTACTGATTCAGTTTTAAACACTAAAGTAAAAGATAGACTACTACAAAGTTGGCGTTCTAGCTATGCTACTATATTTGATGGGGCGCGTAGCCCTGCAATTCTAGATGGCGGACTAAAAATTGATAAGTTTAGTGATATAAACTTCCAAAGTTTAGACTTTGAATCTAGTATAGAGCGTTTAGAACAAGACATGGCAAAAGCTCTAGGAGTACCTTATGTACTAATGAAGAGCGGTAATAACGCCAATATTTCAGCTAACCAAGTATTATTTTACGAGCAAACTATTCTACCTATAGTATCAATGTTTGCTAGTGCGTTTACTCAGTACTTTAATTCTAGTACGATAAAACCAGACAAAAGTGTTATTACCGCACTGCAGCCAGATTTAAGAACCCAAAGTCAGTATTATGTTAGTTTAGTAAACTCTGGAATTATTACTGCTGATGAAGCTAGAATTAAGCTAGGGTTCTTACCGATAAACGATCCAACTACAAATACAATTCGTTTACCGCAAAATATTACAGGAAGTGCTACTAACCCAGATGTTGGAGGCAGGCCATTAAATGAAGATGTGACTGATATTCCTGCAGATGCTGCAAAAGAAACTTAAGGAGCAATAAATGCAAAAAACGTTTTTTATAAACACAGACGATTTTAGCGTTAAAGGCGTATCAGATAACAAATCGTTAAAAATTGCCGGCTACGCTAATACGTCAGATAAAGATAGAACAGGTGATATAGTACTTTCAGAAGCTTGGGTAAAAGGCGTCGATCATTTTAGACGTAACCCTATTCTTCTATATCAGCATGACCATAGTAAGCCTATTGGCAGAGTTAACAACATTAGAGTAGACAAGAAAGGTATTTTTGTTGAAGCTAGTGTTAGTGACGCAGCTGAATCTCAGCACGGAGTAAAAACACTTATTCGTGATGGAGTTCTAAAGAGCTTTAGCGTTGGATTTAGAGTAAAAGATGCTACTTACGATAAAGTAAGTGATGTTTTTTTCATCAAAGACCTAGAACTTCTAGAAATTAGCGTAGTTAGTGTGCCTGCTAACCAAAATTCTCTATTCTCAGTACGTAAGAGCTTTGAAAGCGACGCAGATTATGCACAGTTTAAAGCTAGTTTTGCTACTGAAGAAAAAGCTGATATTTCAGAAGAAAAAACAGATACAGAAGAAGCAGTTGTATCTGAAGATCCAATGAAGCCAATTCCTTTTGTTAATTTACTAAGTGAAGATACTAGTAAGATAACTGAAAAAACTTTTGTAGTCATTTCAGGTGAAAGATATAAAACAAATAGAATTGCTACTGCTGCTGATCCAGTATTTGAATTTGAGCTATGCGATGCAGTAGGCCAAGGGCTAGGTAAAACATTAAGTGTAAGTGCTATAGGTACAATTGTGCTAAATAGCTGGGACCTAGATACTGAATATGACATTCATCTGCTTCTAGTAAATGAAAAAACCTTTAGTGATGAAGAAAAAGTTTCTATCATTAATAAGTTTAAACAAAACATAAAGAAATCTGAACTAGAATTATTTGCACTAAAAGATATTGACGGTGTAAAAAATAATAAAGCACTACAACGTGCATTAAATGACACAATAAATCTTATTTCGTTAGGTTACACTAACTGGAATGATTCTCATTTTTATCTAGCTAATAAGTCAAATATGGTTGTAGAGACTCTACAAAGCCTTCCAGCGGAGAGCAATAGAGATCTTATGTTGAAAGTATATGGCCATAATATACATCAAACTCATGAGGAGAACAAAAAAATGTCTACTGAAAACGTAGGTGAACCAATCACAATTAGCACTAAAGCATCCGCAGGCGAGGTAGAAACCAAGACTGCAGTAGCTTCAGTTGCTGAGCCACGCGTTGCACAACTAGTAGAAAAGACAGGTGAAGCCCTACTAAAGGCCGAAGCTGCTGAATACCGTGCAAGCGAAACCGGAGGTCAAGCTGACCGTCGTGTTATGGAAGAACTAGCAGAACTAAAGGGCCAGCTAAAGGCCTATCGTGAGCAGGCAAGTGCAATGCAGTCAAGCAAGATGCATTTTGCTGAGCAGTCACGTACCACTGAGCAATTCTCAGATAAGGACAAGACTAACGCAGTATTCCTAGCTCGTGCACTAAACAAGAGCATATTCAATACTCGTATGGGCGACCGCATGAAGGCCGTTCTAACTGATACTAATCTAAACGAAGCTTTCAGCACAAACGTTTATCACGAAATGCAGCAGCAACTAGTAGTTGCTCCAATGTTTAACCGCATTGAAGTAAACTCAAAAGATTTCCGTATTCCAGTTGCTGACGAAGATACTAGCGATTTCGTAGCTCAGTTCCCAAGTGGCAGCTTTGCCGCCGGTGTAACTGACTGGACTACTGTACCAACTAGCCGTCAGGCACAAATCGGTGCTGTAAACATTCAGCCAAAGAAGTTCATGGTTGCAACCCACATTGCAAAGGACGAAGAAGAAGATACAATTCTACCACTAATCGACTTCCTACGTCAAGCAGCTACTCGTCGTCTAGCTCGTGGTATCGACAAGGCAATCCTACGTGGTGATGGATCACTAAGTGCATTCTCTGCTTCTAACGCTCTAACTGGTGCAGGTGCCTACGCTTCTGTTATCAAGGGCCTAGTAGAACTATCAGCAGGAGTTGGTGGACTAGTTACAAAGACTGGTACTACTATTGATAAAGCTGATCCAAGCGATATTGCTGCTGCTCGTCTAAAGCTTGGAAGATACGGTCTAGCTCTAGGAACAAACCTAGCCTACATCACTAGCGTAGAAGGCTATAACAACCTAGTAACTAACACTGATTTCCAAACTGTTGATAAGTTCGGTGCTCAGGCTACTTACCTAACTGGTAGCGTCGGTGCTGTATACGGTATCCCACTATACATCTCTGAGTTTATGGATACTGCATCAGCTGCTGATAGCAATCTAGGTGTTCTAGTTTACAAGCCAGGCTTCATCATTGGTGAGCGCCGTGCAATGGAAATCGAAAGCGAATACCTACCACAACAACAAGTTACTGCAATGTACCTAAGCACTCGCTTTGATTTCAAGGCACTAACTACTGTTGCAGATGCTGCACTAAGCACTCGTTATTCTTATGCTTCACTAATCACTACTGCAAGCTAATAATAACAATAATTAAAAACTACCTTGGGGTGGGGGCGCTGCCCCCACCTTTTTTATTGGAGTAAACATGTTAAAACACATAATATGTCATATTCATACGCTAGACCACCCAGCTGTATTAAAAATTCTAGAGACGCTAGTTAAACATAATAATGTATTTACTGGTGAAAAAATAGCTACTATAACTAAAGTAAATACTGAGGTGCAAATACATGAATTAACCAAAAAAATACTAGAAACTCTAGGTTTTAAAGTTATTACTGTAGAAAACGATGAATTAAGAGAAACAGCTCATTTTTTTAATACTAGCTTACCATATTTGCTAAGTAAGAGCAAAGAAGGTGTTGTATATTACTGCCATTCTAAGGGAGTAACATATCATCCAGAGAGCGAAGATGGGATAGCTACTTCTACTTGGACAGATGTACTTATTAATAATACTCTTACTTTAGTAGATTCTATACCTTTTGCCAATAAAAAATATAAAACCTTTGGTAGTTGTAGAGTATCTAAAAAAGGATTTTTACCCGACAATATAGGTGAAGCATATTCTTATGTTGGAACTTTTTATTGGATTAAGCTAGAAGCACTAATAGGCAAAACTTTTAAACCTAGCTCTAAATTTTATCTAGAGGCTCTGCCCGGACTAGTATCTACCGTTTCTGAAAGCTTTAATCAAGGCCCTACTTTTTTATCTGGAGAAAGCCCATATAAATTAGAGACATGGAGAAAGAAAGGGGTATATAATGATTAGTTTTGAAGAAAAAATACGTATTATAGATAGAGCTAGACACGATTATATAACTTTTGATGAAGAATTTAAGACTTATATAGCAAGTGGGAATAGTTTTAACGGCGCTTATAACTTTTTCTCTATTGCTGATGTTGAAAAACATAAAGAATTAACTATAAAAAGACAAGAATTAGACGCTTGGAAGATTCTACATGGCAGTTATAGAGATTCATCTCCTGCTAAGTTATTGCGCCATTCTATCATAAAAAAATTGGAGACTTTGCATGAGTCAATTAGTAACCCTACCTGAGATAAAAGACTTTTTATCCATCAAAACTATAAATACAGATGAAGATGGAAGACTTAGTAATATTGCAGTACAAGTAAGTAGCTTAGTGTCTTCTTACTGTGGTAGAGAATTTGGTGCAGATACATATACAGAATATTTTGACGGAGGTAGTGCCTCTGTATTTATTGCTAACCCCCCAATAAACTCCGTTTATGAAGTTTCTCACTATGATGGAATAGAACAATATATTCTTGGCGGTCCAGATACTAATGGACAACCTATAGTAGTAGAAGGCGTGGCACACTCAATAGCGATTACTGGAGCTCCTGTATTAAAAACTAGAGTAAAGCAATTTGGACGTTCTAGCGTAAAATTAGATGGTGCTAGTGCTCTTAGTGCTTCTAGTAGTGAAGATTGGGATTTAGGCGTAGATGATTTTACTATAGAACTATTTGCACGTTTTGATAATATCACTACTACTTCTCAGAATTTAGTTAGTAGCAGTAATACTACCGGCAGTTGGGTTCTTTCAGCAAATTCTAGTGGGATAAGTTTTAGTGTTGTTGGTGCAGAATCTTTTAGCATAACTCAATCTAATTCTACTATTGCTTCAAATCAGTTTTATCATTTAGGCATAAGTAGAGACGGTAATACTTTTAGACTATTTAATAACGGCAACATAGTAGCTACTTCTAGTAGCGCAGTATTTATACCTAACTTTAATACTGGCGTAGATATCGGTAAATTTATGACTGGATATATAGATAGTGTAAGAATAACTCATAATGCCGAGTATACTGCTGATTATGAATACCCAAACTTTCCTCTTCCAGCTACTGGAGTTACTAAACTACTGATGAGGTTTGATGGTTCTAATAATACTACTAGCTTTTTTGACCTATCTAGAACAGTTAATCAATATGCTTTTTACCCAGTAACAGGTGAAGTTACTTTTGATACTGGTGATGGAGGAGGTAAGCCTGAATTAGGTTTCTTTAGGCCACTAAAGTTTAGAAACTATCCTCGTGGGGTACAAGTTCAGTATAATGGCGGATATGCTACAGTACCTGAAGATTTAAAGTTGGCTGCACTAGAAATGATAAAGGTAATTTATAAAGGACGTAGTGGTAGTGTGAGAAATACTCTGCAAGGAGATACATCTGAATCTCATAAACTAAGTATTGATGATTTTCCACCACAAGTACGTAGAGTGCTGAATCTATATAGGCTAGTTGTGTAATGATTGTTAATACTAAAGTAACTATACTTACTCCACTTATACTAAGACAATATAGAAATTATGTTAAAGAATATGCGAGAGTTAGCGATAGCAATAAAGTAGAGTACCAAAAACTAGTAAATGAAAAATTACAATCAGTACTTAGTGCTACAGTTAGTGCAGGGTCTAGCCCCTCTATAAATATATTTACAATACCTACAGAAGATGTTAGAAATAGTTTTATACGTTTATTCTCTACTGTAGAAATGTCACAAGCCATAGAAGAAGATTTGAGTAAGTCTAGAAGACAGATTAAACAAATAATAGTCAGTGATAGCTCTCTATTTGAAACCTTCTATAAAGAATCTAGTAGTACTGATATATCGGTAATAGCTGATGGGTTAGCAAAATATTATAAACTAACGTTTACCAAGGAATCTTTTAGATCTAGAGATTTTAGCATAACTTGGAACCCGTCTACAGAAACTTTTATTACTAAGCTATCTCCAAAAAAAGATAATGAAATATCTTCTAAAGTTAGATCAGCCGCAGATGAATTTAGAGCTAAGACTATTGCTGAATTTGAGGAAGGATTAACAAATTTAAAAAAATCTGGATTAACTTCTTTTTCGGAATTTACAGTGGATATTGGCTATTTAGGAGGAAATGGCATAACTACTTCTTCTGCTTCTTTATCTAAGGAAAAAGAAGACTTTATAGCGGGTAGATTTGTTAGTTCTATGGATTTAACAATACTAATACGCAGAGAAATAAGACGTAGAATGCGGCCTACCCAGCCACCTAGCGTTCCAGGTAGGCCACCTATAATGACTACTAGAACTGGTATGTTTAGAGAAAGCTTTACTATAACTGCTCTAGACTATAGACGTGGAGTTATGAATTATTTTTATTTGCCATATTATGATAAAAACATGGAATATGGATATGAAGTAAGTAGCTTAGTTCAAGGTTCGATTCGTTATGTTTTACAGCAGCGTTTGAGACGACAGCTTAATTTAATTAGAGAACTTGATAATTAAAAAAATAATATTTGTCAACCCAAAATTGACGTGCTATACTTAAGAAAGAATAGAGATATGAGTAACAGGACTGATATAAATAATTATATAGTAGAACAACTAAAACTAATTGATGGGTATAGCTATATTGGCTCTTATCAATTTAAAACAGACTTGCATAGAAACGTATATATCGGCGCTAAATTTTTAGACGAAATTAATGATTTTCCATGTATATACTCAGTTAGCCCCGAAGAAGTTAGAATATATAACACTACTGGAACTTCTGAAGCGTATATAACTACTATATTAAAAGTATATGTGTATAGCGATGATAGTATTCAACAACTAAAAAACTTAGTAGATGATATAACAGAAATAATTTACTCATTATCCCCGCCTCTTAAATATCAAGTAAAAGATATAACAATAAAAGAAATAAATTTAGATTCAGGGCTATTACAACCTTATGGTATGGCCGAAATATTTCTAACTACGCGTTTTGAAATATAACTCAAAGGAGAAAGCTTAAATGGCTACAGCATTAAACCTTCAAAGAAACTCTGAAGTGTATATGTCTACCGTTGACCTAAACGGTGGAGCAGCTAGCTCTGACATGACCCCTAGCAATACTTGGAGAGTAGAGGTACTCGCCGGTTACGCAGCAAGTCAATCAGCAGCTACACAAGACATCACTTCACTAGAAAGCGGTCTTACCCCCGACCGTTCTACTCAGCGCTTTAACACAGCAGTTAACCCAACTGAGTGGAGTTTACAAACTTATCTAAGACCAACTGGTGTTACTAATACAGCAGCTGGTAACGCATTTCCACTAGCCGACTGGTTCATGTGGCAAGGTCTACTATCAAATACTCCATTTGCTGCAGGACTAGGTACTTCTTCAGTAAACCAATCAACTTGGGAAAATAATGGCGTATTCCGTCTAGCTACTAGAGCAGGTGCAGCTAACGTTGCTCCACACTTATCAAACTTCGCGGTTGCTCCACAGTATCAAGTATACATTAAAATGGACAACGTTGTTTATCAAGTAAAAAATGCTACTATGAACGAAGCAAGTATTGACGCTGCTATTGATGGTATTGCTACTACAAGCTGGAGTGGTTTTGGTACCAACTTCATTGAACTAACAGGAAATCCACGTAACGAACTTATTAGCGTTATCGGGGGTATTCTAAACAATGGTACTCTAGCAACTGCTAACTCTGTAAACGTTGCAAATACCAAGGAACAAGCTTATCATGCTTGGAGTAATTATAATGGCGTAACTAGCGCATTCATTAAGAACCGTCTAAGCGCTATCGAAGTTACTCACACTCCAGCAGGTCAAGCAGTAGATACTTATACTTTCCCAGTAACAGGTCTAGGCTTTACTTATAACAACGCACTAACTTATCTAACTCCAGAAGAAATTGCAACTCTAAACAGCCCAATTGGTCAGTTTACTGGTGCAAAGACTATTACTGGTAACTTCACTGCTTATCTAAGAACTGGTGATGATGAAAGTGCTCAGTTCCTACGTAACATCGTTAATGATACTAGAACTAGTATTGCTCAATCAAGTAGTGCAAACTTAAAGATTGGTGGAAGCAGTGCTCCATACGTAGCAATTAACATGCCAGCAGTGCAGTTCAACTTCCCAACTCACGCAGTTGAAGATATTATCGGCATCAGCGTTGAGTTCCTAGCACAGGAAACTGCTGCTACTCGCGGAACAGGTTCTGAAATAACTATGTTCGTATCAGGAACTGGTGCGTAATAAATAAATAAAATAAAGCCTCTTGAGGGGGAGGCTTTACTATAATTGATGGGTAGCTACCTCAACAAGTTATTAGAAATCCCCTCACTAATAACAAGTTGTATATGGTAGCTACCCTTTTTACATAATGAGAGGAAACAATGAGTCTAATTAAAAAGTTAATGGTAACTGAAAAAGTAACTAGTGTAGAATTTCCAGATATAGATGGTTTCGTAGTAGACCTATGCTATATTGGAAGGGAGCGTATGGTTAAGATACGTAACCAAAGTCTAGAGTATCGCTTCAATAAGAGAACTCGTCAGCGTGAAGAAGAAGTGAATAATGAAAAGTTCCTAGAAGCTTATGCTGAAGCAGTAATTAAAGGTTGGAGTGGTTTGACTATTCGTGGTTTATCAAATCTTATTCCAGTAGATATGAGCGGCGTAGACCCTAATCAAGAAGTCCCATATAACGCAGAAGATGCGTTACTTCTACTAAGAAACTCTACAATATTTGACCAGTTTATTACTGATAGCATTAACAACTTTGAAGTTTTTGAGCGTGATTCTAAGGAAGCTGCAATAAAAAACTAAAAGAGTACCTCAACAGTGAACTAGGTGGTGGTGGTATCACTGCTGAGCAATATTTTTTAATGTGTGAACAAATGGGCTGGGAACCTAAAGAAGAAGAAATACCTAAGGATCCCAGCTCTTTACCTTACGAATGTCAAGAAGCGCTTATGTTATTTAATATCTTACCTGATAGGGTAGAAGGTATGAGCGGAACGTGGTTAGGTAAAGATTTAAATTCTCTATCAAGCATAATGGATATATATGAAATAGAAAATAAACGTGATGTTCTAGAGTATATATTAGTTATTCAGAGAGTTTATTCTGAGCACTATGCTCAACAGCAAAAAATGAGAGAATCAAGAGCTAAATCAAAAGGCAGACGATAGTTGGCTACTAAAAGCATAATTCAGGTATTATTTGAATCTAAGAACGCAAATAGCACTATAGCAGATATAAATCGTGTAGATAAAAGTCAGACCCGCCTAGCACAGACCAGTGCTAGCGCGGGTAGAACTTTTGCTGCACAGTCACAAGGTCTTGGCGGCCTTGTAGCTGCTTATGCTGCTGCTGCGGCTACTACCTTTGCTCTACAGCAAGCATTCTCTAAACTTGCTGATGCAGCTAGAACTACTCAGACATTACAAGGTCTTGCATCTCTAGCTACAGTAGCTGGAGAAAGTTCTTCTAAGCTTTTAGACAGCGTTCGTGAGATTACAAATAGCCAACTTACTCTTGCAGAAAGTGCAGCACAAATTAACTTATCTCTAAGTGCTGGATTTAGTAGTGAGCAGATCGAAGGCCTATCCGAAGTAGCCCTAAAAGCTTCACGTGCATTAGGTAGAGACCTAACAGACGCTTATGGTCGTGTAGTGCGTGGTAGCGCTAAGCTAGAAACAGAATTATTAGACGAATTAGGTATTTATACTAAGATTGAGCCTGCAACTAGAGCATATGCTGCCGCTATAGGTAAAAATGTAACAGCACTAACTGAATTTGAACGCAGACAAGCTTTTGCTAATAGTGTTATAGCTGAAGGGCAAAGAAAGTTTAGTTCAATTAATACTACACTACCTACCTCTGCAGAAGCTATTGAAGCTTTTGGAGTTAAAATACTTGACCTTACTACTAAAGTAGGTCAATTTATAGCCGATGCAGTTGCCCCACTAGCAACTTTCTTAACAAATAATTTATCTAACGCTTTTGCGGCTGTTGGACTAGCTGCCGGCTTAGTCGGTTCTAAAGGTATCGCTGTTTTACAAGAAGGTATTAAATCTTTTGCTGAATCAGGCGTTAAAAGAGTAGAAAAATTTGAAGAAGCAATAACGGGTCTTGTTCCTTCAATTAGACAGGCACAAGAAAGTACAAAAACATTCTTAGAAGGGTTATCAACAACTCCTCCAAGAACTCTCGCAGATAATAATAAAGATTTAGAACAGTTTATAGAGCAAAGTAAGAAAGGTAACTTAACGCTAAAAGAAACAGAAGCAGTTTTCAAACTATTAGCTGAAAGAAAAGATTTATATGCAAAACAAATTACTGGCCAACAACAATTCTTGGTTAAGCAAGAAGCAATATTAGAAACAACTAAGAAATCTCTAGCTACAGATAAGCTATCTGAAAGACAAAAAGAAAAGCTAGCTCAAAAAGTAGATAGGTTTACCACTCTAGTAAATAAATTAAATAATGAATTAAATGCCTCAGTAACTTCTTCTGGAGCAGCCGCTATTGCTTATGACAAAATTGGTAAATCTTATGATACTCTAGGTAAAAAAGCTAGTTCTTTAATTGCTACTATAGGTAGAGGGATACCAAATACTATTAATTTTGTTGGTAAAGCCGCTACTTCTTTATTAAGCTTAGGCAGCACTGTGCTAAGCGCAGTATCCTCATTTACTTTATTAGGGACTCAGATTGCTAATATTTTTGGTAAAGAAGCAGAATTTAACTCTTTCGTAATGGGTATTGGAAATGCTGTAAAAGGTCTATTTGTATCTATAGAAGATGCTAACTTTGAAAAAGCTGCACAGAGTTTAGTGGCCGGTGCCTTAACAGAATTAGAAAAAACAGATGAAGAATTAAGAAATATTGAAGAATTTAAATTTACTAGTAAGATACTTGGAGTAGAGGTTGAACTAACCAAAACACGAGAAGATTTAGTTAGAGAAGTAAGTAATGCTTTTGAAGCAGTTAGAAAAGGTGAAAGTATTTCTTTTGGAGATAGTTTAACTTCAGAAGCAGGAGCTGCTGGAGCTGCTATAGGCGGCGTTATAGGCTCTAGTATAGGCGCAGCGGTACTATCAGTTGTTCCAGTAGTAGGAACAGTATTAGGCGCAGCACTCGGTGCTGCAGCAGGTGTCGCTATAGGCGCTGTTGTAGATATGCTTAGAAGTGATGTGGATGAGCTTTCAAGAAATGAAGAAGCTAGATTATCAAGACTATACAATAATGAAGATTTATTTGCAGGTGATTCAGGAGAAAGGCTATCTAAAGTACTAAATTATATAACTGACCAAGTAGGGGCAGCTAAAGACCTAAGCATTGAAGGTTTTAGATATTATGATACTCAAGTAAAGTTAGCTATAGCTTTATCTGAAAATGTAGATAACTTACTATACCTTCAACAAGTTGCAAACGAATTAGGCGTAGATGCTCAAAAAATATTAAATAGTTTTGATATTATTAATAGTAGTATTTCAGAAGGAGTTCAACTTACTAGTAATTTAGCAATACCTAATGTAGAAGGTAGAGTAGAATTAATAATAATAAATGAGCAGGAGTTTTTAGCTAACATTGAGGCTTTAAGAACTGAAATATCTGATAGCTTTAGAACTAGTCCTGATGTTAATGATGATGTTATAGACAACACAATAACAAGATTAAAAGAGTTAGCCGCCACACTTCCCGGTATAGATAGTCTAGCTAACATTAATTTTGATACCGCCACTACTGAAGAGCTAATTGCTTTAACCTCTGCGCTTGAACAATACTCTACTAGTGCACTAACTAGTCAAGATCTTATGGCTATTGGATTATCTGGATCAGATTTAGAAAAGTTAATACCTACAATAGATGAAATAGTAGGTCTTATAAATGGTACTGCCAATGCGTGGGGGTATGGCACACAAGGGCTTATTCAATTTAATAGGCAATTTACTCAGACTTCACAAGAAGTTAAACAAGAGTTAGACGATATAGTTAATGGCATTATTTCTTTAACAGAAAATACTAAAAGCTCTTTCAATGCACTAGCTGGTTTTTCAATAAATATATCTGATTTTTATGGCGCAATAAGAGGTGGAGTACTTACTCTAGATAATATATCGCAAAGTTCTGGGGCTTTAGAAAACTCACTTCAGTCAGCCACTGAAGAAGTAATTATAGCTACAGGTGTTTTAACGGATTTACAAGCTAGACTAGCAGCTAGCGGCGCTAATGAACAGATTAAGTCACAAATACAGCTTCAAATTAATGCAGCTGAGGCCCAACTAGCTATTGCTAAAGAAAGTCTTTATGTAGCTAATCAACAATATGAAGCAGTACTAGATATACTAGAACCACGCCGTAGACAATTAGAAATATCTAAAGAGATTCAAGAATCTTTTAAGGCTGAATTAGAGTTAGCTAAGCTTACATTTTCTGAATTAGGAGAAGGATACGCTTTAGCCTCTGATGAATCTGAAAGAGCAGCTAATAGACAAGCATTTTTAACTTCAGTAATAGCAGAAGGTGCTGATGCTTATCAAGCTCAAAAAGATCAAATAGACGCTATAAGTGAAGTAGGCGGTCTTTTACCAAACCAAATAGCGCAATTTAATCAAGCTACAACAGAAACTATAGATTTACTACTGCAAGCGTCTACATTAGAAGAAGGCCAAGCAGAAGCTATTAGAGCTGCAGTTAACTTAACTACTGCACAAGCAGATGCAGCAAATAACGTTGCTGTTGCTACTGAAGCTCTATTTGGATTACAGCTAGGAATAGTTGAAAATTCTAATACGATACTAGGAAAGATAAAAGAACAAAATGAGTCTATAGTACGTCAGATTGACTTACAAGAAGCGGCTGCTAGAGTGGCTGCTATAGAAAATAGTATCGAACAAGCAACTATACAGAATGAGGAGTTAAATGCCTCTATACAAACAAGAATTGATACTTTAACTAGAGAAGCTGATTTACTTACACAAGAAGAGAATTTACTAAAAATAAATGCTGATCTTGTAAATGCTATAAGCGAAAGTCAGATAGATAGTTTCAATGCCCAGCTAGGTATATTAGATTCTAGATATTCTTCAGAAATAGGATATTTAGAAACTATAGCAGAAATAACACAAAGCAATAGAGAGCAATCTATTGCTGCAATACGTGAGCAAGCCCAAGAATTAAATAATTTATTCGATATAGCGGGTATGCAAGAAACTATAAAAACTAATGTAGAACTATCTTCGTTAGGGTTAGAGCAGATTGACACTAGTAATTTAGACTCTGTATTAGGTGATGCGATACAGGCTCAAGTTAATATATTAACTGCTGAAATATCAAATTTACAAGCTGCATATAATGATAGAATAGCAATTCTAGATGTAGAGCAAAGACAAGCTCAAGAAACCTATAACTTAGAAAGACAAATTCTTTCTGAGCAATTAGAAGTCGCACAAAGAAATATAGAATATGCTCAAGCTAATGCTCAAATTACTAATAGACAAGAACTTATCGCTTTACGAACTTTAGAACTACAAAGACAATTAGAGATTGATCAATTAACTCAGCGTAGAGACATTATAGAATCAGAAAGGGCTTTAGAACAGCAAAAAAATACTAATGCTCTAAACGATATAGCTGCACAGACTAATCTTAATATAGCTAAAGAACAGGCATCAGTAGATGATGCTTTAGCGCAATTACAGGTACTAACTCAACAAGAAAATGTATTTACTATTTTTCTAACTGAATATGCTCGTTTAATAAACGAACAGGCTAAAATAATAAATCCAGAAGCTGAAGATATAACCACTGATATAGTAAGACAAAACTTCGATACATTAATTTCTGATCTGAATACTCAAAGATCAGAAATTGAAAAGTCTTATTATAGATTAGCCGATTTACAGCGTGCAACCATTACTAACAATAGTAATATAGCTATTCAAGCTTTAGACTCTGAAGCAAGAGTACTGGATACAAAAATTCAAAATTTAGAAGAAACTAGTGCAAGAGAACGTGAGTTAGCACTTGAAACTTTTAGGCTAAATGTTGAGCTAGCTGCTTCTGAAGTTACTAAAGCAGTAGAAGCTAGAGATAGTTTATTATCTGAATTAAGTGCTTTAGATGAAAACTATACTATGGATTACAAACAAAAAGCTTTAGAAAGAGCTAGACTGGAACAAGAATTAGCTGTTAATATGCAAACAGCAATGGCTGAATCTACTGATGCAATACTTGGATACTATAACCAAATAAATGATGGGCTTAATAATTTTATAGCTAATGCACGTAGTCAAATAGGCACATTAACAACTCAATTAGCGGATTTACAAAATGAAAAGCTAATTTTAGATATTCAATTAGAATTAGATGCTATAAATTTACAGCAGGAGATAGATGAGCAGTTAGCTAATGCACAAATATCTAATATTCAGGCACAAATTCAACTTGTAGAGAGCCAAGAAGCAGGTAAAGTTTTAAGCGCGGTAGAAGCTGCTGAAAAAGTTAATGAACTACAACTTAGAATACTAGATATTGAAGAGGATATGCTTAATGATAGAGTAATTGCTGAAAATGTTAGTTTAACTCTACAAAATGAGCTTATTGCTCAAAAAGCTAGACAAGATGAAGATAATATAATAGCACAAACCAATCTTCTAATATCTCAAGCGCAAGGTCAATTAGATTTTCTAACTGGCTTGGCTACTTCTTTTAAAGAAGGTATTTCTGGACAAAGGACTGTATTTCAGAATTTTACTACTGCACTAGCACAAACATTTGTAAACGCCGCTAATGCTGTAAATAATGCAATAGTGAGTGCTCTTGGGGAGTATGCAGGTGAAAGAATTGGTGCATCTGTCACCGCTGGCATAGTTGCAGATGTAGATGTTTCAGGTCTAGAAACTTCTTCTACTAATGCTATTGCTACTTTTGAAGATCTTCAAAGTGCTGCAATTGATACTGCAAATACTCAACTAGATATTGTTAGAGCTACTGCAGACGCACAAATAGCTGCTAACGAACAAAGAATTGCAGCCTCTCAAGAAGAATTTAATACCGCATTAGCTACTGCAGAACTAAATAGAGCAAATCAAGAACAACAACGTCAAAACGCACTAGCAGATGCTGCGGATAGTGGTAGCGAGCAAGAAGATAAAATAAATGATATGCTGAAGTCTCTGCAAGAAAAGTTTAGAGACACCCTTCAATCAATTACTAATCTAGTATCAGAGATACTAGGTAAAGTTTTTGATATTATTAGTGAAGGTATTGTACGTGTACAGCAAGCTAATATAGACCAACTAAAACTACAAGAAGAGTTAGTATCTGGTATATTAAGTGGCACTGAAGCAAGACTATCAGATGTTCAATCGTCGTTGAACGAAACTCTAGAAGAAGAAATTAATCTTAGAGAGCAAATAAAAACTCAAACTGAAGAACTAGTAAAAACTCAAGAAGATTTAATTAAGTCATTCACACTACAAGATACTGCAATTGCTGATACTAGTGCACTATATATTGAAAAACTACTAGAACAGAAAAAGAGCATGATATCTCTAGGAAAGGCTAGTGATACTGTATTAGCTCTACAAAAAGAAGAAAAAACATTACTACAGCAGCAAGCAGACCAGCAGCAAGCTCTAGAAAGCATAACAAACAGCAGAATTGCAGCTGAAGAAAAACTAGCAACTACTCAAGATATACTAGGTATAGCTTCTGATGTTCTTTCTGGTAAGTTTATGGAACTACAAAATACTTTCATGGAGCTAGCGCAGACTATACAGGCAGTAATGCAAATGGTAGGTATTGCTGGGGGAGTTCCTGGAAACTCTATGATTGGGCTAAATGAAATTGGCGAAGTAGTACTAGAATTTAAAAAAGGTGCTGAGGAAATTCTTAAGGCTGGCGGAAACCTTAGCGGTCTAGGCGCTGATGCCAGTATTCAAGCACAAGCTGCCGATGAAATATCAGAAAGTTTAGGAATTAGTGCAAATGCATTAAGCGTAACTGCTAGTGCAGTTGCAGGAGCATTTCAAGGCTTTAGCATAGGTAATGTAATAGCTGGTATTGTTGGCGATACTAGTATGGCTACTTCTATAGGCGGTGCTATAGGTGGGGCAATTGCTAGTGGCGTAACTGCTGCTGCAACTGCAGGACTAATTACTATTGGTAGTACTTTCCTTGCAGTAGCACTGCCTGTAATTGGCCCAATTATTGGAGCACTAATAGGAAGTTTATTCAAGAAAACTCCTGAAATTTCCGTAGGCGCTGTTGTTAGCGCAGAAGGAAGTGAGGTAACTCGCGAAACTAGTACTGGAGGCGCTCAAAAAGAAACTTCTATGGCACTAATTGATATCGGCATACAAAGCGTAAATGCTATGATTAGTATGCTAGAAAGTGCCGGTATTCAATTTACTGAAACAGTTGCTGTAAGCATTGAAATGTCTGGCGATAAGATTAAAAATGCTACTCTACAGTTTGGCGATGATGTACAAAAGTTTACTTCTGGAGTATTAGGTAAAGGACAGGCCGGTGCAGAAGCTGCTGCTGAATTTTTTACTGAAAGTTTTGTAAAAGCCCTTCAAGTAGGTGACTTAGTAACTGCTGATGCTCAACTACAACTAGCACTAGATAGATTTGCTAGCATAGCGGATTTAACTCTAAAAACTCCAGAAAAGCTAGAAGAAACTATAAACTTTGTGTTTGCTTTTGAAGATTCTCTTGCTTCCCTAGAAAGTACTGGAATATCTACTGCTTATGTACTAGATACTATTACTAAAGCAGCTACTGAAAATGCTGATGCCCTAGCTGCTTACTATACTAGTTTCTTAGCCCAGACTACTGAAGTTTTTGGCGAAACTTCTACTCAGTTTGCCGAAGCTGAAGCTGCTGTAAGAGAAAATGCTCTAGCGCTAGTAGGTCTAGGCGAAATAACTATAGACGGAGTTACTAGCATAGTTTCTCTAAGCGAAGCTTTAGGTGAATTAAATACCGGTGCTATAGTAGTATCAGAAGCTATTGATACAATTCTAAATAGTACTAGCGCGCTAACAGCGGCTGGTATCGAGAATGTATCCGAAGTTCAAAGCATAGCAGTAACTAACGCTATTGATACTCTATTAACTGATATTAGTGTAGAGCTAAGCGATGCCATCGCTCTGCTAGAAGACCCCGCTAATGCTGCTATTTCAGAACTAGAAAATATAATTACTCAAAGTACTGATGTTTTAACTGTCCAGCAAGGTATTTATGATGAATTAGTTGCTAGACAAGAGGCAGGCATTGCTGTAACTGCTGAGCAGATATCTCAAGCAGAACAAAATATTGCGCTACAAGAGCAACTAATTGATTTAAATCTAACTGAATATTTAAGTTCTCTATCATTAGCACAACTAGAAGTAGTTGCATCTTCAGAGCTACTAACTGAAGAATATAAGCAACTAGTAGATGCTCAACTAGAAGCTGCTAAAGCAGTTGAGCAACAAAAAGCTTTTAAAATCATAATAGAATCAACTGAAGATTTTTATGATTCACTAAAGGTTGCTGGTGCTAGTGTAAATAGTTTAGATGTACTAGGATATGCTACTGATTATCAAACGCTAGCAGATTCAATTAATGCTGCAGAAATAGATCCATTTATTATCGGAATAACTGACTTAATAAATAATATATCTATGGGTACGGACGCAGTAGCTAGCTATGAAGAAGCGTTAGCTCTACTAAATGACCAGTATGGTGAAAGTTTACTAACTACTGAAGAAGCAGCTGCTCTTCTTGAGCAATTAAATGCTACTAGTGCAGAGTATGTAGACGCGTTATATGCACTATATCAAGAACTAGAAAGTATCACAGAAGATATACGTCAAGTACTAATGGATTCTATTAGTGCTGTAGAAACTAGTATTGAAGAACTAGGAAATACTATAGTAGATAGCTTAGAAAATCTAATTTCTTCAACTAATGATATTCTAGGTATCTATGATGATACACTAAGTAGTGTAGCTGAAAGCGGTAACAAGTTATTTGATTTAAGAGATAATGCTGTTAAGTCTCTAAATGAATCTTCTAAGGCACTAAGAGACTTTGAAAAGCAAAATAATCTTAGTGGAAAGACTAGCGCCGAACTAACTGCTGAGTTAGCTCGAGTACAAGCCAATCTAAACGCTATGTTAGCTGACCCAGATATTGATCTAGCAGAATTTATGCAGATTTCTGCACTAACTTCTCAACAGCGTTATCTACAGAATGAAATTAGTGGCTTAACTGAAGTAGAAGCTGAGTATACTGAGCTACTATCCTCTAGAGACCAAGCAATACAAGATTTAACTTATGCTGAGAGTGTTATACTATCTCTAGGCGACCAGCTAATTGATACTCGTAAGACTGAAAGCGAAATCATTCAGGAAATACAAGAAGTAACTACTACTTTTGTAAATGCACAACAAGATTTACTAGATATAACAGTACTTCTTGATGAAGCTAATTTTAATCTACTACAAGCTCGTATTGATGAAGAAGATGCAGTAAATAAGGTTAAAAAAGCACTAGATCTTTATACTGGTTCTTTAGATGTTTTACAAGAAAATATTACCGGCTTACTAGAAGAAGACTTAGTTTCTACTACAGTTCAAGCTTCTATTGATAACTATGCGCTATCTCTAGAAATGAGTGGTATTGTAGGTGAGGAAGCTGCTGAAAAACTAGAAGAATTTACTGCTTCTGCACTTGCTGCTGGAGAGCAGATAAGTAGCTTAATAGAAAGTATTAACACTTTCTTAAATCCAGAACTACCAGATGCTTCTGAAATATCTACTCCTGATTATGGTCAGATTGTAGGTATGTCTCTAACTAATGCCTTTACTAAGTTTAATGGTGACTTAGTAAGATATCTGGACACCGAAGGTTTAGCACAATTCTATGGTCCCGGTGGTAAGTTTGCTGCATTTAGAGATGCACTAGTTACTACCCTAGCAGTAGATGGTTTTGATGTACTAACTATCTCAGGCGGCCCGCTAGAAAACTTTAACTCATACTTAATCGGTGTTGGTCAAGTAATTAGCAACTTAGTTCAAACTAATGCCACACTAGACCTATCTGTTGCGGCTATAAACTTTGAGTTTGGTGTATTGATTACTGCTATTGGAGAAACTTCAGAAGGATTAATTTCTGCTGGTTCTGCACTAGTAATAGTAGGAGATGGACTAGATAGTGCAACTAATGGCGTATTTGATTTAAATACAGCAGTTGGTAATTTTATAATAACTCTTAGTGGTCCTAGCGGTGCTAAGGCTATTGAGGTATTAACTAGTGGACTACCTGAATCTATTACTACATTTACCAATAACATTATAGCTTTTAATACTAGCCTATCACAACTAACTATTTCTAATAATTTAGGCATAGTTACAGGCAGTATAACTAACGCTATAGCGCTTTATAATAGTAATGTAGGAAGCTTAACAGTTTCTACAGACGCTACTACTATATTTGGCGATATAGCTACTCTAGTAGACGTATTTAATAGCACAATAAGTAATATAGAAATATCTACTGACGCTGTAGAAAATGCTGGCGATATTTATACTAATTTAAATATTGCTAATACAGCAGCTACTAATATTGCTAATATAGTAGTAAGTACTAATGTAGGAACTAATAGCGGTAATATATTTACTAACCTAAATCTTGCAAATACCGCAGCTACTAGTATTGCTAATATTGCTGTAAATACTAATGTAACTACTAATAGTGGAAATATTTATACTGCATTAAATACTGCTAATACTGAAGCTACAAAAATAGGCGCTCTTACTATAAATACTAGAGTAACAACAAATAGCGGTAGTATAGCAACTAATTTAAGTAATGCTAATACTTCTGCTACTACTATTGGCTCTTTAGTAATAAGTACTACAGTAACTACTAATAGCGGTAATATAGCTACTAACTTAATTAATGCTAATACTGCATCTACAAGTATCGGAACTCTATCGGTAAGTACTACAGTGGGAACTGTTACTTCAAACATATTTAATAGCTTAAATACTGCCAATAGCACCCTAAATAGTATTGGTGGTATTTCAGTACCTACCACAGTAGCTGGGGTAAGCGCTAGTATATTTGAAAGTTTAAATAGTGCAAATGAACAGTTAAAGAAAATAACCACTATAGCTTTCCCACCTGTTCCAAATATTGATAGCATTGCTAGTGCATTTAGTAGATTACTAGGATTATTTACTCAGGCAACTGCTTCAGCTGTTACTACTTTTAGTACTAGTATAAATACTCTAGTTACTACACTAACAGCTGTTAGGTCTACTCCAGGATTAGTAAATAGTCTTACTACTCCTGCACAAGATATAGCTAAACTAACTGCAGAATGGACTAAACTAAGTCAAACTCTTGTAGGCTACGTAGGCAGTGACGGCACTCTTCAAGGAATCAGTGCTGCTATAGCCGGTATTGCGCAAGACTTAGCAGATGCATGGGATGATGTAGTTGGTGATCTGGGTGCTCCAGGAACTATTAATGTAACTGCAACTGTTCCAAATGTTACTGTTAATAATAGTAATGCTTTATCTCAGGGAGATAAAGATAACTTAAAAAATATAGCTACTAACACTACTAGATATATGCAGATTGAAGGTGTTGTCTATAAATCAACAGCTACTAGAATCCCAGATACCTTTACAGGCGTTAGTGGATATGCTGAGGGCGGTTTAGTAAAAGGCCCAGGTACTAGTATAAGTGATAGTATTCCTACTAGACTTTCTAATGGAGAATACGTATTAAAGGCAGAAACAGTTAAGAAATTAGGGCTAGATGCTTTAAATATGCTAAATGCTACTGGGGATATAACATCTGTCCTAGCAAGTAATGGAAGATATGGTGATAGTTTAGTAGCTCACATAAACGAATCTGAAGCTGCGCTACTAAAACGCCTAGGCGGTAGTGGAACTAGAAATCCAATGACTGGACTATTAGAATTTTTCGTAGATCCAGGAGCAGTAGGTAGTGTTTTTGCTAAACAAGAAGCTGCCTATCTAAAAAGCATAACACCAAAATTAGATCACGGTTCTATATCTGCTAATTATGATAGATTTGGCTCTCCCGGAAGTAACGACCCTCTTACAATGACTATGAGCCCCGATGGTAAAATAACTGTTCCAGAGAAAAAATTTATAATATATGGCGAAGATAAAACTAAGATTAAAGATTCTATGTTAGATACATATAAAATACTTAATGAATCTAATGCCGCTAGAAATATTCCTACTCCATCTCAACTTGCATATACTTATGCTGGTATAACTCTTTATAAAAATCAGCTAGAACAAAACGCAATTAAATTAGGTAATTTAGTAGCTAAATATCCTAATGTCGGTACTGGTCCAGGAACTACTGAAGAAGGAAAAATGCCAGAAAAAGCAGGTACCTTTAGAAATAGACCAGCTCAGACATTAGCTATGTGGGCAAATAATTCTATAGCTAATTTACCTACTAGCATACCAGATCCATATAATAAGGCTATTGATGACTACGTAACTGGTATGAACAAAAGAAATGGTAACTTTACTGATTTCTATATGTTAACTAATGGAGGTTTAGTTGGAGATGATTTATCAGTATCAACAGCTAGAGATAGAGCTCCAGCCTTACTAGAGCCAGGTGAGTTTGTACTTAGAAAACAAGCAGTTGATGCCCTAGGCATTAACAACGCTATGAGATTAAATGCTACAGGTGATGCAGGCTCTGATCCAAACATAGAAGTAAATATAGTAAATAATGGTACCCCAGTTAATCCAGTCGATACTCCTACTATTAGAAAAGAAAATGGTAAATTAATAGTAGATATAGTACTAGATGACTTAAGAAATAATGGACCAATAAAAAGACAAATAAAGAGTATTAGATAATGGCAAATTTTCCTCAAGACGCAACATCAACTTTTAATGCAACTACCTACTATCTGGCTTCTCGTAAGCCAGATAGAGGTATTAGCATAGATAGTGATTATAAAACAAGTATTTTCATAAGCCAGAGTGGTCATGAGAAAAGACAAGCATTTACTCGCAGACCTAAACGAAAATTCTCTCTTAGCTATACAAACATAAGTGGCGCTTATAAACGAGCATTAGAGAATTTTTACAGAGATAGAAATGGAGAAGCTGGTGCTTTTGAATTTGACTTGACTTATATTGGACTTTCTGGTAGTATTATAGCTAGATTTGATGGTTCTTTAAAGATAAATCAAATTGTTACCACATTAAATGAAGAAACAGATATTTATACTGTTACTTTTACTCTAACGGAGACTTTTAGCTAAATGACTACTCGTGCATACGATTATATAGTAAGCGTTGCGAATAGCAGTAATTTTACTGTAGGCAACACTGTTTTTGGGCTATCATCTAATACAGTAGCAGAAATAGTAAGTATTGAAGGAAGCAATCTTAAAGTAAGATTATCTAATATTTATTCTGAGTTTTCAGTAGGTGAAATATTGCGTAGTAATAGCGCGTTACTTTACTCTGTTAACGTATTTCAACAAACTACTACTGACTACTCTAATCTTAGTGTCGCACTGCCAGTGTCAAATGCACTAGCTGATTCTGTCACTGTTTATATTGATAACCAAGTGTTACCTAAAGAATACTATACTGTAACTACAGATAATGTAGTTCTTGATGCTAACTATACTACATTTGTTAATTCTATATCTACTAATACTGATATACTAGTTCAAGTAGTAACTGGAAATACTAATGCGCATAGCTTTATTTCTAATAATATGTATTCCCAAGTAACTACTGCTAATAGTGAGATAGTAAGTATTTTTAGTGCTCCATATATTGCAGAAAAGAACTCTGTAGAGCAAACACCTATAGTAAGACTATACACTATATATTATCCCGGAGAGTGGTACCCAAAAAATAGTAATGGAAATCCTAGTAAAACAGGAGAAGGATATCCTTGGCCTTTTAACTTTCCACTTAGATATGCAGAGTTCTTAGGAGAGACTTATGGCGATTTTAATTACTCAATTAGTATGAATAATACAGAATATAGAGTAATAGCTATGAATGGAGGAGAAATATCTACTGACGATAGCGGAACTATAAACGGTACTGCGCTAGATATATCTAACTTTGATGGTGTAATATCTAGTTTAGTAGATAACCCTAATATAGTAGGTTATAATAGCTCCAACTCAGTAATAGCTACTGTAAATGGTGAACTAGTAAAAAATATTGACCCTAGAACTGTTCCGGGTAATTTCTTTTATGACCCAGACGTAGCTGCACAAAGAGGTACAAATGCTGCTTGGGATTATTCTTCTAGCATAGCAAATGGCGATACGTGGGTACCCCTAAAAGATGATAGTAGAGATTTGTTAGGTGCTATTGTAGAAATAAAAATGACTTATGCTAAGTTTCTAGACTATTGGCCTGAGTATTCTAGAGTTACAAATGTAAATAGCAATATAATAACAGTACAGTCTAGTACTCCTTACAGAATAGGAGACACGGTATACACTAGCACAAATGCTACTAGCAACGTAATAACTGCAATAAATGGTAATAATATTTATGTAGACGTACCTGCAACTACTGGATCTATGCTGCTTATAAGTAATCCAAGCGCAGATCCTCAAGCTTTTGTCGAGCATGTTTTTGTAATAAATAGGCTTGAAGAATTAAATGATTTTCTAGCAAAATTTAGTTTGACTAATTGGCTACAATATTTTAAGATGAGTGTACCAAAAAGAAAATTTTATAAAACTACTTGCCCTTGGGTATACAAAGGCACTGAATGTAAATATCCAGCAAATGGTAGTGGCCCTATAATAGGAAGTAATCCTCCTATAACATCTAATGGATTTTTTACTTATAATAACGTTCCTACCCTGAATGACAGCGAAGATATTTGTGCTAAGACTCTAACTGCTTGTTCTTTAAGAAGAAATTTAGCAAACTTTGGAGGTTTTTCGGGTGGAACTTAATACGTTACTAACACAATTAGGAAATCATTCTATAAGTGAATTACCTAGAGAAGCATGCGGCATCATAACAAAACAATTTGAGTACTTCCCAAGTAAAAATATTAGTAATAATCCAACTAATTCATTTATTATAAATCCAGTAGATATTATAAAACATGAAGGAAATATATGGGGATTTTTCCATTCTCACCCATATGTAAAAGACCCAATACCTAGTAAAGCAGATCTTAGCAGTACCGTATTTTCTCAATATAAATTTATTGTAGGTTTTGCTAATAATTTTTATATTTACTGGGTAGATTCAGATACACTAAGGTTTGAGCAATTTAATGAAAATCACTGTACTATTTAAAGATGCACTAAAAGATATATTAAATATAGATAAGATTAGTATAGATGTCTTTTCTTATAGAGATATTATATCTGCTATAGTTAATTTAATACCGCAATCTAAGCAACTAATTAATACTAACGTGTTAATATTAGATACTGATAAGCTAGTTAACAAGCACGAACTAGATTTCAAGCCTAGATCAGATACTATTTACATTGTACCTGCTATTAGCGGTGGTAATGTTTCTGGATTTGATAGCTTAGGTAACTTAACTCAATTTTATGGCACTAGTACGGCTATTGGAAATCAAGAACTAGCACTTACAGGTATAACTAGACGAGTTGTTGAAAGTAGTTTATATGGTAAAGCACAAACTGCATTTGACGTATCTCAAAGAGCTGCTAATAGAGATTCAAACTTAGAAGAAGATACCAATGATCCCACTACGGGTTTTGGCAGTTTAAATCTTACTTCTATAAACGGTCAAAATGTTCCTTTAATATTTGGAAGAGTTAGAACAAGCGGTGCTGTAATTTCTCAATATATAAAACATATACAAAGAGGCGGTATCGACATTGTTCGCATATCGGATTATGTGTAAGAAATGGCTGATGTTTTAGGTTCCGTATTTGCGTTTGACTTTACGTCAAGTGTAGCTTTTACTAGCAATAGCGGTAAAAGCACTGATATATTATTTACTCAGATAGCTTTAGGCGAAGGGCCTATTTATAGAATAAATCCTAATGGACCTCAAGACATAGAGATAGATGATAAGTATATAGACGACTTAGTAGACTTTACTACTAATAATACTAAATCTGAGCTTTTTGCAGCTAGATATAGTACTGGCTCTATAAATCCACCGCCAATGCCTTCTTTCTTTAATGAAAGAATTGTAAATGTGCAGTTATCTAGTCCTGTGGTGCTAAAAAGTGGTATATCTCTAGACAGCGACATAGAAGCTCCTCCTGAATCAAAGGTGCTATTCTTACCTACAAATGCAGATGCTGACTTAGGGTCAATAGATTCTATAAGAATAAAGTTGAATATAACGCAATTAAAAAGTCAAAATGTTAGTGGAGTTGCTCCTGGGCAAATAAGTATTGTAGGTTTAGTACATGAAAGAAGTGAAACTTCTGATTTTATGAATTATATAGCAGCAGGCGGTATTTTAATTAATAGTTTAGTTGAAGGTGGTATGGCTGCTGAACTAGAGATTAGAATACCAGAAGATAAAAGATCTATTCAAGGTTACAGAGTAAGTGTGTTTAAAATCACTGAAGACGTGGCAGAAGAAGGTTTTGTTGCTGAGGCAGAATTTTTAGGGTTTGATGAGATTAGAACCGCCTATCAAAATTACCCTAGAACAGCAGTAGCTGGATATGTAGTTAAATCTAGTGATTTTAGAACCGGAAATGCTCCTAATTATAGTACAGCAGTAAAAGGACTTATAGTAGATGTTCCAAGTAACTATAATCAACCAATACTAGAAAGCGGAGAAGTAGACTGGAGGCAAATTGAAGTTCCTTCAAGTGGCAGCTTTAGCTATTCAGTAAATGGCTATAGAACTCAAAAGCATCAGAAGCAGCTGCTAACTAGTACGCCTGTAATATATGATGGCATATGGGATGGGACTTATAAAAAAGACTGGACAGAAAATGCTGTTTGGATAATTAAATATCTACTAACTGACCCTACTAATGGGTTAGGGCTTCCAGAAAGTGTTATTGATAAATACAATTTTTATAATACTGCTCAATATTGCGATGCAGTTAACAGCATAACGGGTACTTTTGAAGGTGTAGATGGCTTTTCGGATGGTAGTTTTAGGTATAAGCCAAATAACTACTTACCAGAAATTGAAAATGTACTATTAGGGCTTCCTGATGGCACCCCAGTTAGGGAAAGACGTTTTACTACTGGAATAACTATAACAGATACTTCTGAGGCTTTACAGTTAATACAAAGTATATGCAGCGGCATTCATGCTGTGCTAACTATTAAAGGTAATAAGCTATGTTTTGTACTAGATAGGCCTTATCTACTTCCAGATGCTATGTTTAATGAGACTAATATAGCGGATGGTTCTATAAAAATTTCAGGCATACGAGAAGAAGATTTAATCACTGGTGTAGAGGTTAGCTTTATTGACTTTATGAACCACTTCAAGCGTGATACTGTAGTTTTAGACATAGATAGACCTGGAGTTTATAGAGAAAATAGACTTAAGCTAGAAGTAGTAGGATGCACTAGAAAAAGCCAAGCTCTACGTTTTGCTAAGTATATTCTAGAAAGCTATAGAAGCAGTAAACGTAAAATACAGTTTACTACTTATTCTACTGCATCTGATTTATCAGTAGGTAGTATTATATCAGTATCCCAAAAAGTTAATAATCTGAATTATGGATATGGGGGTATTATATACTCTAATAGTTCAGTTGGCTCTGCTAATGTAGTATTAGAACACTTAACTACTCCTGAAATAACTTCTCAAGTATTTACTGCTAATACAAATCCACTAATATTAAAAATATTTAAGCAAGATACTAATAAGATTGATTACTACTTACTTAATAGTGGTTATTCATTTTCTAGTAGCTCCGATTTAGTACTAGGTAACAATATAATAGAGCTTAGCATTTCTAAGAAACTAGATTTTACAAATAACCAATTTGTAGCAAATACTGCATTTTCCACTATAACTGCCCCAAGCAGAAATGATCTTTGGGCTCTTGGTGAGATAAACATATCTAATTTTTACTCTGCTAGTTCCGATAAGCTATTCAGAGTTGATAGTATAAACAAAGGCAGAGATGGTTTTATAGGAATTTCTGCAAGTGAGTATAACTCTGCTGTTTTAGCTAATGCAGAATCTTCTATTAGTTCTTTAATATCAATAAGCGGTACTAATCAAAGCTATATTACTCCTCCAGTACCTAATTTAACTCTTAGTTCGATACCTTCTAAAACTAATGAAGGCATTATCTCATATAACATATTAATATCTAATAGTACAGATACTGGTACATATAATATACCAATTAGTACTGTTATTGAGTACGGCGTAGTACCTAATATAATAGAAATCGACTCTCAATTGAGTATAGAATGACAAAATATAAAATTAATACTGTATCTACTAATGGAATTAGTAACAATTCAATAGCGGTATACGCAGGTAAATCTGGATTTAATACTAAGTTCGGAGTAATACCTATTATTGCTTCAGCATACACTGTTACTGCTCCAGAAATAGAATTTAGTGTGAGTAACCTAAATCTAATTTATAATGACGTTTTTAGCCCTGTCGCTACTACAGGGCTATCTAATGTATTTATTCAAGCACCAACAAATCAATTTTCTATTTCGGATTTTCAACTAGGTTCAACGGGCTATATTGATAATCCTAGTTTTACTAACTTAGAAATTAGATCTATAAATCTTCAAGCAAATACTATAACAGTATTTAATAAGTCAGAAAATGGCAGAAGCATTTCTTCTAGTCTACAGAGTGCCCCGCTAAGGCTTTTTGCATATCAGCCTAGTGTTTCTAATAACGTAGCGTATGTATATGGCTCAGATGCTAGAATAACTGAAAAGTTTTCTGTAAGTGGGTATTCAGGCGACTATATAGTAAGTTTTAAGGTAGAGCCCCAGTTAAGACGTGATATAGTACTAATAGTTGACAATGTAGTAAAAAGCTCATTTAACTGGCCACTTGAAGGTAATGCTAGACAAGCCTCTATTTCCTTAACAGGTACTGACGATGAGTTAGAATATATTATAAACTCTACTAGAATACCAGCACTTGAATCAAATGATACAGTTAGTTTATACTCTAGTAATACATATAAAATACTTGCAACTTCTTATCAATCTAATAATGCATTAAGTAATTCTGAATTGACTAATGCTGGCATATTTAAAGTACAACTAGATAAAGATTTTCCTGCGGAATATCTAGGTAGAAAAATAGTAAATATAAGCCCTGACGCAGAAGTTAGAGTTAGTAATGTCCAATCTAACTCTTTTGAGTTTGAATTTGCAAATTCATATCCATACTCTTATTCTCTAGCCAATAATAACTTATACTATTTCTACAACAAGAACTCTGTTAGATTTACTCAAGGTAGACTTGACGAGTACGGTAGATTATTAAATGTCCCTACCGGCACTTATGTTATAAATCTGCATAACGTAAATAGATATAATAGAGTAAGTCCTAAAATATCAGATGTAGTAACTGTAGAAAATATTAGGTTACCTAAAGTTCAAGGCGTAACTGTTACTGAAAACATTATTATCGACACTCTAGGTGGAGCATCTATAAATGCTTTAATCTCTTTCTTACCTATAACTACGGCGGACGTAGATACTTATGAAATTCTTTATAAGATAGATACTGCAGAAGGACCTAACTCTTCTCAATATACTAAATTACTAGTTGCACACAATCAACAAGCGGATAGAATACGATTAACTATAAATAACCTAGTGCGTGGTAGAGTATCTGGTAGCAACATATTAAATCTTCTTATAACTCCCATAAAAGGTAACTTTAGAGGGTTATCAGTTAGTTTCTTACATCCACTAATAGGTAAAACTGCTAAACCTAATGGAGTTAGAAATTTAAGCGTAGCTCAACAAAATCAAAATATTCTATTTACTTGGGGTTTAGTTCTTACTGCTGATGGCTATCCTCAGGACTTAGATGCTACTGAAATTGAATTAAGAGAGTATTCTCAAGCAGTAGATATTTCCAGCCCTGCAAGTTTAGAAGCTGCTTGGAATGCTGCTCTTACTATTGATAGAATACCTTATAAAAATACAAGCTTTATTACTCCAATAAGTAAGTATGGTACTTACACTTATATGTTAAGAGTGCGAGACACTAGTAATATAGAAAGTGATGTTATTGCAGCTAAAACTATAACTCTTACTAGACCTTACTCTAATAGAATATTTAAAGCATATAATGAGTCAGACCCTGCTACCTCTTACCTAACACAAGATGACCTACCTTTTCCTAACTCTAACACTACTCCTGAAGTAAGTTACCCTAGCGTTAATGATGTTATAACTAATGGATTTGTAATAGCAGGACTAAGTTCAAATACAGATAACTCTAACGGATCATCTATAGGATTTAGCGCTGTAGCTAACTCTGAAATTATTACCACGGGTAGTTCTAGCGTCGCTGAGTATATTACTCAGATACGAGATATGGGTTCAGTAATAAAAGGCACTATACGTATTAGCCCTTCTATTACTATAACTACGCCAAATAATACCTTTACAGCGCAAAAAGAAACTTTAATAACAGGAGTTACTGACTTTCATGGCAGTGAGGGGTTATCTCCCAGTTCAAACGTACTTGTAGATAATGCTTTTGGCGGTATTGGGCATATACTAGGTTTTAATAATGCTAATGCTGCAAGTGTATCATATAACTCATATCATAGAACTCTTACTAGTGGCGGGGCTTTTGGAAATGTTTATGCAATATTCACCGGAGCTTCTGACTTAGCTAATGCGAATAGCTATGCACTAATAGCAGGAGTAATAAACGCAAATGCTATAGCACTAGGCAATAGTTATCATGCTAATGGTAATGAAACATATAGCAATGCTTTAGGTAATGTTACTATAGCAGGAAACTCTTATCAATTAGTTAACTTATACCAGTATGGGGACCCTGCAGGAGCACTTACATATTTTGGCCCAGAAAGTGGTGTTACTCAAAATTTATTTATTAGATATTCTACAGATAACGTTTATTACAGTGCAGCAGCAAACGGCGTTGTAGGATACCCAAACCATGGTAACACTAATCCATTTGCATTTATAGGCGCTACTACAAACTCAGAATTAGGTTTTTCTAGTTTCGTATCTGGTGAAGTAGATTTTAGGTATTTCCAAATTAAACTGACTGTATCAAATAAGTTTCCCACCACTACTCAAGTAAACTTAGACAGTTTTAAATATGAAGTAGACGTACAAGAAAAAATTCTTAGAAGAACTTTAGATGTAAATAGTACTAGCGGCCTTGTTTTAGATTATTCATCTACTCAATTTATATTGCCTCCTACTATAACTGCAACTTTAGTAAATGCAACTAGTTCATATACTACCTCTATTAGTGAAGTATCTAATAATTCTTGCAGAATTACCGTTAGAGATTCTCAATCTGGGCTTTCAGTGGACACAGAGTCTGTAAACGTATTTGCTATAGGTATATAAATTATTTAAAAATATTAATTGACTACTCAATTTTTTGTAGTATAATTAACGTATAGGAGTAAATAAATGGCAGATAAACCTTATTCTAATAGCCCAATGAAAACAGACGACTACATGTTTTTACCTAACTCTAAGCATAGAGTTTTAAACGGGCAAGTATTCTTACCTAATGACGACCATACTTTCATACTTCCTACTAGGGAGTTGCTTCATAATATGATGCATCACCAAGAAAGTGGGGATTTTCCAGTAGTTAAAGAACAACCGGGCCCTGTTAAGTTTCGCCACAGTCCAGCACCTGGCGGAATGGTCCCAATTAATAATAAAGCAAAGAGATAATAGGAGAAATTTAAATGGTTACTAAACAAAATATGGCTAGTGGCGATCATACAATCTCTGGAAACCCAGCAGAGTACTATGAAATGACTACTCCAGGAACTGATATTGGCTACCCAGCTAGTGACACTTCAGGACGTACTGCAGGTGAACGTATTGTTACAAGAAATACCCCAAATATGGCAGGAACTCCTGCAATGTGGGGAGTTCCTATAGCATATCCAAATTCAAACGTAGAGGGAATTCAAAACTCTACTAACGATGGAATGGCTCGTTCGCCAAAAGGTGCGCCAGCTGCAAAGATTGGTCAGCGTGCTCCACAGCGCCATCCAGTAAACGGCGTCAACCCAATGAAGCCAATTCAGCGCAAATAATAAAGCAAAAACCCCGGATTTCTCCGGGGTTTTTTATTAGATAAAGCTTTCGCTATCTGAGAAGAAGGACGCTTTGTAATAAGCTTCTAGAGCATCGTATCCGCCAAAGAAGGCATGATTTCTAAAAATAGCAGGAAGCCTACGAGTATTCTGCTCTACAATGATTCGTCTCTGCCACTCTGGAGTGAGCGGAATAAACTTTATATTTTCTTTATGAGCTTTTAGATCATTAAGAGCTTTTTCAGTCCAAGGACAATCTGGAAGTCCGATAACAGTCCAAGTAATATTAGAATCTGTATCTTTTAGTCTTTTTAGTGGAATTTCTTTAACTGCTGAAGTAGTAGCGGTTGTAGTAGAAATTGTAGCATTAGCTTTTACAGTCATTAATTATCACCTATAGTTTGTATCATTGGAAATATTTTAGAAATTGCGGCAGCACACTCACGAGCTATTAACATATGCTCTAGTTGAGTTCCATTAGCACTGCGCAATTGAATATAGTGTATCCAGCTTCTCATACTACCTTTTATGTATAGCCTACTAGTAGTATTGCCTTCTGGTAGAATTACTCTCGCACACTCTTTCGCTATTTTATTATCTAATGCCCAAGAATAGTTTTGTTTAACTAGATTAATTACTTCTATTTGTCTACGAATCCACTCGTCTTTAATTTCTTGCGGTAAGTCATCAATAGAGTTTTGTCTATTTTGTTCATCTTGCCTTCTAGCTTGACGCAAAACAAAACGCATACCACGATGTTCTTTTTCATTTAAAGATTGATACCTTTGGCTAAACTCTTGAGGTTCCATTGACGCATGTCTAATTATTTGTCTACCAATATCTCTAGTAGTATCAATCTCTAATACTGCATCTGCCATTGCTAGAGGTGACCAATGTTTATGTTTAATCAAATACTTTATAAGTCTTTCACTAGATTCTTTATTTATTTGATGATCCGGATTTGATACTCTAGCACAATAAGCAATTAGTTCTTGAATATTATCTAGAGTTAAATCTTCTTTTATTAGAAAATCTTCACTAGGTTGAGTGTAAGCTACTAGTCTTACAGCAGCGTAGTCTTCATAATTTTCATAATTCATTGAACAGCCTTTTGTAGTGTTTCGATAATGCTATCTGACTTTTCTACCGCATTGATAGCACTCATATTGTAGTCTAGCAAATTAATTAGTTTTTCATTTAGAACTAATGTATTTGCACCTTCATTAAGGTTTTTTATATATTTAGCTTTTCCAGGGATAGGAAGTGCTGATAGCAGATTATCAAGTGTTCCATACTGAGATACTAGATCAGCAGAACGTTTAGGGCCAATTCCTTCAATACCCCGAATGTTGTCGCCTTTGTCGCCTTCGATAATTCTAGAAAAAGCGTATTGCTTAGGGGTTAGCCCTGTATCATTTAGTAGAGTATCTACTGTAATTTCTTTTCTAGAATATAGATTAAAGATACTTACATTTTGTTTTAGCAGTTGAAACAAGTCTCGGTCACTAGATACAACCCAAGTGTGAGTATACTTTTGTGATAGATTTTTAGTAAAGTAAGCAATTAAATCGTCTGCTTCAATACCTCTAAACTTGTAGTATTCAAATGGTAGCTGTTCAATAGTGTCGCTCAGACATGCGAAGAACTTTTCAAATCGTTCTTGATCTTCTTCACTACGTTCAATTTTACGGTTATCTTTATATTCTGGAAAGATACCTTTACGATAAACACTAGCACCACTATCAAAACAACATATAATACGTTTAGCTTGATAGCTTTTACCTAGACTAGCTACAGTTCTGATATAATCGTCAGTATAATTAGCATAGTTATGTCGTTGCAGATATCTAAATGCAATGTTAACTCCGTCTAGGAGTAATAGATTATTAGCAGTAGCAGCTTCTTCTTTGGCTTGTACCACATCGGACAAGTCATCCCAACTTACAGTCATAATTTTTCCTTTCGTTATTATTACTATAATTACAATATACTATATTTGAGGAATATGCAAGTTTAAAGTTAATTTGGTTTTTTGTATGCTTCTTTAGCTGATAAAAGCCAATCATCTAGTAATGTCATTTTAAAATGTCTTGAACCGCTTTTAACTTCTACATAATTTGTAGTTTTAACTAATTCATCATTCCAACAAGCAAAAAGTTTACTTCTATCCCATTTATATATTAATAGCGGATTTCGCTTCATTACAGCAGCTTCTCTAGTAGTCTGGTCCCAAAATTCTAGTAGTAAACTTGTTTTTGCTGTTAGCACATTATTCCATTCAACTTCTTTATGGTGCTTAGCTTCTACAGTCCAAGGAAAATCTGGAAGCCAAGGAGCATAAACGTCGCCTTTTAAATAGGTAAGAGCGCCTGATAACGGAACCCGCTCAAACTGTGAACCGAAAGTATCGGTAAGTTTGTCACGAACTACGTATTCAAACGCTCTTCCTTTATTTTTACTATTTATTGTCATTATGTATCCTTTCCACAAAAGAATACAAAAGTTAACACAATTAGTCAATAATATTTTTATAATTTTCCATGTCTTATCAGATTTTCTACATATTCAACAGTTTCGTATTTATATTCTAGTCTTTGTAGATTTTCAGCTATCTGTCTTGGTTTTTCTACCAATTTAAATAAGGTATGAAGTGTTATGTGCATTTGTTAAGCTCCTATGTGTGTGTCTATTCTCTAGTATATGCAGTCTTCTTTCTAAATCGGCTAAGTCTTTTGACTCGGCTAGAAATAGTTCATCTTCTGTCTTTTGCCTAAAATCGGCATCTAGAAAATTACGTATGTGTGTAAATAGTTTTTTCATTTTTCTGTAAACTGAACTAAGTCAGTGTATCCTCCTATATATGTACCATTAATAAATATTTGGGGTACGGTTTTAGCCGTTGGTACGGCTTCTAGCATATCTGCTTTTGTGTAATCTTTAGTTATATTTCTTTCTTCGTATGGTATAGCTAAGGAGTCTAATAACTCCTTAGCCTTAAAACAATAGAAACAATTATCTTTTGTCCATATTATATTCATTATGCCTCGCAACTGACGCAGTTCATAATATCTGTCACTAAGTCTTGACTTGGATTTGAACTACGCTGATAGTAGAATGTCTTAACTCCTAGTCTCCAACCTTCAATAATTAGCGCATTTATATCTTTTATTGGAGCATTTGGGGGTATTAGTAGGTTTAGACTTTGTGATTGGTCTATATACTTTTGTCTAACAGAAGCCTGTTGAACAATACTTAGAGGTACAATCTCGTCAAATGTTTTAAATACTAGTTTTTCATTTTCAGTTAGAAAATCTAGATGTTGTACCGAGCCTTTATGTGTAAGTATACTATACCAAGTATCATCGTCATTTTTATTATGGGCTTCTAATACTTTAGCTAGGTAAGGATTTTTATAAGTAAATGAACCTTTAGCCAAATCTTTAGTAAAATAATTAGAACGAAGAGGTTCGATACTTGGAGATACTTGACCTAGAATAAAAGAGCTAGAGGTAGTAGGAGCAATAGCTAATCTAGTTAAGTTTCTAACGCCATATCCAACTAGTCCTTCTGGTTCACCAAATAGTTTAGCCATTTCTGCTGAAGCTGCATTTGACCTATCATCCATAAACTTACCAATTTCAGCAGTTAGTGCCATTGCTTGATAAGATTCAAAAGGTATTAGCTTACTTTGTAGATATGAATGCCAACCTAGTTGTCCAATTCCTAGAGCTCTCCAGCGACGGGCAAAATTATTGCTAGCTTCCATAAAAGGAATTTTAGATGTTTTTTCAATGTAGTCTGTCATTACTGCATCTAGGAAATAAGTCATTACTTCTACTGCATCTGTATTTTTCCAGTCATCGTAAGTAACTATATTCATACTTGCTAGATTACATACAAAAGATTCGTCTTCTCCAGAAGGAAGGCAAATTTCGCTACATAGGTTTGAAGCATGAATTTTTAATTCTTTATCTTTTAGTACTTGAGGCTTATTATTATTTACTGTGTCAGTAAAGAATAGATAGGGATACCCACTTTCTTTACGTTTACGCATAACTCTAGCCCATAGCTTTAGTTTTTTAGCTTCTGCAGAAGGCATTCTGCCTGCTTTTACTGCTTCGCCTTCTGCAATCATAGCGTTCATCCAAGCATCTGTAATACATAAACCTAGACTTAGATTTTGTATCGTATGTCCAACTTCTCTTATTTCTAAAAATTCTTCAACGTCAGGATGTTCAATATCTATGTATGCAGCAAAACTACCTCTACGTACGCTTCCTTGACTAATTACATCTGTATTAGTTTCAAATATTTCCATGAAGTGTACTGGGCCGTCTGCGGTTCCTCCAGTCTTGATCTTACTACCTCTAGCACGAATATCTCCAAAGTATCCACTTGTACCTGCACCGTGCTTAGTTTGCATTCCAACTTCTGCACTCTTAGTTAGAATACTAGCTACTGTGTCTCCAACATATACTCCATTACAGCTTATTGGTAACCCTCTGTTATTACCAAAATTAGACCATACAGGTGACGAAAGGCTATAAAAACCTTTTGCCATATACTCATAAAATTTATCTGCAAATCCTTCAATATTAAGAATACGCTCTGCTGTTTTAGCAATTTCTAGTATTCTATCCTCTGCAGATTGGTCCTCCCCCAAGTACCCTCTAGATAGAAATGTTCTAGAATCATTATTTAGCCAATCAAAATACATATGTATGCTCCTTAAAATAGTTCATCTTCAGATATGCCTTGACCTTTTGCGTATTCAACAGGTCTTTTTTGGAAGAAATCAGTCATGTTTGCTCCCAGCAGAGCTTCGTCGAACCAAAAAGTTTTCTTTAGTAGTGCTTCATCTAACTGTATAGCATCACTATTAAAACCAATTTGAGTTAAACTATCTTTCATTCTTTTTGCAATAAATGCTTTAAGAATTTCTGCGTTTAGCCCTTCTACTGAGTAATCTCCAAGTATCCAGTCTATAACTTTGCTCTCTGCTGCTATAGAGTTCAGACATTCCTCTGCAATTCTATCAGTTAGCTCTGTATCAAATAACTCAGGATACTCTTGTCTTAGAGTGTTGATTATTTTAATACCTACTTGAGCGTGTAGTTGTTCTTCATTTCGGGTATACTGTACTTGTTGCGCACAATCTTTTAGAACTGCTTTATTTCTATTGAAGTGCATAATTATGTAAAACTGAGAGAATAGACTTACATTTTCTACGAATAGTGTAAATAATATAATTGAATAGATATACTGCTTTCTGCTATCACTATAGTTTTTATCTAAATATTTTCTTAGATAGTTTACTCTGCCTTTAATTACTTCTTCATTAAGATTTTCTTCAAATACATGAGTAAGATGTAGAACGTCTAGTAATTTCTCGTACGCCATATTATGTATGACTTCTGAGTTAGCCATAGCAAATCCTAGATCTCTAATAGATGGATGAGGTAAATGCTTTCCTAAGTCTGACCAGAATGTTTTTACAGCTACCTCTATTTGACCGATAGCCGATAGGGTTCTAACTATAACTTGTTTTTCTTCCTCAGTTAAATCTGTTTTAAATTGGCTATAATCAGATTTAAAATTAAATTCATCTGGCGTCCAAAATCCTGCCCATATAGCGTCAATAAATTGTTTAGTCCAAGGGTACCTATCAGGCTTTCTAGCAATTTGTTCTTCAAAAAGCATTTATTTTTCCTTTTAATTTGAATTTAAGCACTTATTTTGCTTATATTATTCTTCTTTTCAATATCAATCTTAGGTATTAGTGGATGAGTGTATTCATGTGAGATTAAAAAAACATTTAAGTTTTCTTCTTCATTCAATACCTCTATTAGCTTTTCTTTACCAGAATCATCTAGTACAGCAAGTATTTCATCTAAAAAGAGTAAATTTATACTCTTACTACCTAGCTTAGACAGAGTATTTCTTACGGCGAGCAGAACGCTAGTCTGGACTCGACTAAATTCGCCTCCAGACAATGACTCAATGGCCACTTCTATTCCATTATTTATGATAATAATATTAAGTTTATCTCCGCTAAGTCTAAATACTACTTGAAATTGACCATCGCTGAGAGACGATAAATAGTAATTTATAGAATCTTCTAGCTGCTTTGTTACGTTTTCTAGTTTATACGCTACAATACCACTAGTAGAAAATGCTTTTCTTAAGATTCCAAGGTTAACTATCTCGTTCTGAAGTTCCATTATATCATCATTTACTAATGATTGTCTAGCTTTAAAATTTAGAAGTTGGTCTTTGAGGCCCTCAATCTTAGCATTTCTAATTTTTACACTATCGTTATACTTTAGCGCATCTTCTCTATTCTTTTGTTGCCAAGCATACTCTTGCTCTAGTTGTTTTAGCTCTTTAGATATATCACTATAGTTTGGATACTCTTTTGGTAAAGAATTGTCTATTAGCTGCCCTAACTGATTAAATCTATCAATACGCTGTTGGTTTACAGTATATTTTTTTAGTAATGCATTATACTCATTAATTTGTTTAGCTAGTTCGTTTAATTTAGTTTCTGCTTCAGATTTTTCTTCACGATAAATGTTAATTTCAGAGTTTAACTGTTCTACTAGTTCTTTACTTTTTGAGTTATCAATAGGTTGATTACACGCATAACAGTGGTCTGATGTGTCTAAGCTTTTCAACTGCTTTGTAGCTTTTGATATATTAGCATCCGCTTTATTTATACTAGCTTTTAATTGCTCTTGCTCTGCAAATAAACTATCGTTTATTTCAGGCTTAACCATTGATATATCAAATATCAATGAGTTTAGTTCTCGTATATACAGATTATTCTTATCAATCTTTTCACAGATACTAGTTTGTGCCTGTAGTTTCTTTTTTAATTCGCTAATTTGAACTGGTAGAGTATCATCTACAGCAGGAACTGTTTTTTCAACGGCTCGTTCAGGCAGAGGATTAGTTTCTATAAAATCAATAATAGTTTTTAGCTCGCCTTGTTTTTTGCTGAGTTCACGTTCTTGATTTGTTACTCTAGTTTTTAGCTCATCACCAATTTCTAGATATCTGCTTAGATTGAATAGATTAACAAGAAACTTTTTTCTATTAGTGTCTGTTGCTTTCAAAAACTCTAGACTGTCTACACTACTTTGATAAGTTAGCTGGCTGAATGTTTCAAAGTCTCTGCCAATAATTTCACTAATCTTTTTATAAGTATCTAGTACTTTATGCTCACTAATATCTACACCATTCTTTAGTAGCGTTACACTAGTGCTAGCCCCAGTACGCTTACTGCTTACAGTATATTCATCAGAGTCAACACTAAATTCTATGGTGCCATCCCAGCTTTTACTCTTAGAATACCTGTTTAGAATATCAGACTTCTTTAGTCCTTTTACATTCTTGTTAAATAGTAATTCTTGTATAGCTAGTGATATGCTAGTTTTGCCTTTACCATTTTCTGCAATTAGTTGGCAAATTCTATCTTTGTTTAACTTTATCGAGTTATTTTCGCCATAGCTAAACATATTACTAAATTCTAGCTTTTTTAGGATTACACTCATAGCTTTATTCCTAGTTGTGAAAATAGTTTTAACACTGAAGATTTATTCTCTACTTTAATGTGTGATAGATATAAATCTAATTCTTCTACTAATGACTTGTTTGATAGATTTAGCTTAGAATTTTCAGCAGGCTTTTCAGCTATACGCTTATCTAGTAGTTCATGATTTTGAACTTTACTTAACTTATCTATACTGCCAGTTACTTCATATACTACATGATTTGGAGGTTCTGGCAGTAGTGGTTGTCCTGCTTCTACAGTCTTTCTAATAAGCTTAGGTAAATTTAAATCTTCAAAGTTTACCGTATAATCGTCAATACTACGAAAGTCAATTATGTCTACTCCATAACTTCTACTTTCTTCTCTATCAAAAGTAGTATTAATAGGGCTTCCAGGATAATAGACGTTATAATCTTTGTAGCGGTGACGGAAATGAAGGTCTCCAAGTAGAGTTAGTTTCCAAGGTCTTAGCCGTTCAAAATCAAATTCTGGACTAATATGCGGAGGAACTTCTCCACGTATGTGAGTTACTAGTATATCTCCTTCAACATAACGAGGCATATTGTTAATTTGCATTTCGCCATATGGAAATAGTTGAAAACCTTGACCTAGAATTTCCACTCGTGCATTGTGCGTAAATAGCTGAAAATTAGGATTGTTTATAGCATTTTTTATTTCAAAGTGTTCTAGAAATGATTTGCCCTTACTAGTACTTTCGTGATTTCCCGGTATTGCTATAGTAGGATTGCGAACGGAGTTCGCGTAGCTGAGAAACAAACAAATCTCATCTGGCTCTGGCTTCTTGTCAAAAATATCGCCAGCTATAACGGTAATGTCCGTTTTTCTTTCTAGTTTTAGTAACTTATCGAATAGCTCGGTAAACCTATTAATTTGCCATTCGTAAGGAACTTTCTTTTTATGTAGATTTATATGAATATCAGCTACGCTTAGTATTTTCATTATTATCTCTTTTGTAAGATGTTGTTTAAGTTTCCTTCAAACGTATAGCTACCTACATGGTTTAGCTTAGTATTTGGATCAACCCAAATCTCTCCGCCTATATTCTGCCAACGACGGCATAGAGTATAGTCTTCACTTAGATATCTACGATCAGTCGGGTCAATCATAGTGTCCCATAGTGCATAGCAGTATTGATTAAATTTAGGGTCGATAGAGCTATCATTCTTATAGTGTAGCTCTGGGTACGCTTGAATTAGTTTTTCAATAGTTTCTCGCTTAATTAAAAAGAACCCAGTGCTAGCATCTAGTACTTCAATGGCACCCATACTAGTTCTAACCTTATTACCTTCATGAACTTTTAGGTTTATTGCATAATCTGCACCATAGCTAGATAGATTTTGTTCTCCATTTCTAGCAGCAGCTTGTACATTATTCCAGTTAATTGTCTTTTTTGGGTAAGCTCCGGCGATAATGTCTTTGTCCATTGCAAGCATACGTATAATGCTATCAGGTTCAAATTCAATATCTGCGTCAATAAACATTAGATGTGTGCAGCTTTTATCTTCTAGAAACATTGCAGTAAGAATATTTCTTGCACGAGTAATAAGACTTTCATTGCGTAAAGTAGTGAGGCGGAATGGGATTCCGTTCTGAATTAGTACTTGGCTCATTTTAAACATACTTAAAAAGAACTGGTCAGTAACTACTCCGCCATAACAAGGAGTTGCAAAAAAGATATTCATCTTTCTTAGAAAATCCATGTCTACAGTTACCCTATCCCCGTCTATTGCTTTAAAACCGCGTGGTAAAGACGGATTTTGGGCAGGAGTTTCCCCCTGCCCTTGTTCTGTTGTTAAATCAGATAGTTTCTTCTTAACCATTATAGATCTTCCATGCTTTCGTTAATTCTTAGGTCATCACCACTGTCATCAGAGAACAGCGAAGTATTTGCAAGTAGCCACTCTTTTTGTTCTTCATAAGTAGACTTCTTGTATATTGCGTCTAGATTGTACAGCTCTAGAGCTTTCTCTCCGTCATTTAGTGGTACTGTGCTGCGGCTTGGCATTACAGAATACTTAACGTTTTGTGGTACAATTATGTTATCGTAGTGCATTTTATTCACTACTTCTTATAGTTCATATTACTATAAGTTCAGACTATATCATCCTACTAACTTTTCTCTCCAAAGGAATTTCTTTTAAATCAACATACCAAGACTTTACTAAGTCTCTTATCTCTTTCTTTTGTACTATTAAATTTGCAGTATTATCTCTATCTGATAGATATATTTTATGATCTTCATTTTTTAAATAACTATTTAATTTAGTTAAAAAAGATAGTTGACTTACATGCTGTGTTATACTTATTTTGTACGAGTATTTAGTTTTTACTATAGATCCATCACCATCTATAAGCCCCACTATAAAATATGGAAATAACTCATGATTAAAAATCATATTAGGTATTTCATAAGGAATATAAGTTTTTCTAAATGAAAACCCCCAAAATTCCATTATAGTAGGTACGTACTTCTTACTATATACAGATATAGAGCAACAATTATCTTTAGAGTAGTAAATTTCATTGTTAGTATTTAACCACTTTTTAAATTTAATAATATGCAACTCATCTAATATAGATGATGATAGAGATATCTTTACCTTTCTTTCTTCTTTACTAAAGCATCCATCGGCTAGTAAAAAACCTGCCCAGTACATGCTTTCTTTATTTATTGTTAAAAGTTTTTTATATTCCCAAGTTGGGTCTTTTAACATCTGAAAGGTTAGTCCTAAATCTCTTTTGTATTTATTAATAGTACTTTCGCTACAGCCGGCTAATATTGCTAGTTGAGCATTTGTAAGATTGTTGTTATTTAGATAAAATTCTTTAGTTTTATAGAGTTTCATAGGTCGGGCGCTCGTGGTTGGATTATTGTTAGGCTCACCAACTAGTCGTTGCTCCTTCTAGCTTCTTTTAACCTAAAGCTAGCTTGGGTCAGGATTGGCATCTCAGCTTTTCCCTGAGTTCACCCGATTTAAGGACCGCTATTAGTTTAGCGTTAACGGTCCGGTCTTTTCTCTCTTAATTGTAATGTCGTATCCGTTATCAGGGTCTGCTGGAGAACCATCATTAAATACTAATATTTTCATATTAGATTAGACCATATCATGCAAAATTCACTCTAGACCATTTTCTATCCAGCGATGGTACTTTATAGCTATGCTCTTTTAAAGTTTTAACTATACTTTTTTTAGCTAATCTCCAACGTATAACAGATTCATTCTCAAAATAGATAGAAGAGTTGCAATCATCTATTCTTAGTTTAATATCTGCTAGTAGTTGTTGATGAAAAGGTAGATTACTTACATGAGCTACATAACGCACATTAACTAAGTTTTCTCTATCTTTTCTTTTTACTATACTACCATCACCATCGGTATACCCTATAAACCAGCTTAGCCACAAGTCATATGGCATATTTTTATACTTTTCATAAGGTATACAAACATGAGACTTATTATTGACTATATCAAACTTATCACAAAATGTTTTTATATGCGGGCTAGATACAGATATATCATTACTTTGCTGAATACCTGTATAATTAATAAATTTTCTGAACTTTAGTGTGTGCTCAAAATCTTTATCTGATAGTCTCATATTAAACGACTTATAATCTTTAGAGATTGACCCATCCGCAAAAATAAATCCAGCCCAATAGTAGGCTTCATTAGTTTCTGCTAACAAGTTATTAAAATCATTATTTACTTTAGGCATTAAGAACTCATTATTAATTTTAAATTCGTTCCAATTCATATCATATATAATTTTAATTTGTTGCCTAGAATAGGTTGTATCTGTATTTCTATAGGTATCATATTTAAGTATGCTTATAGATTTGCCAGTTGTACTCTCTAAATCTTTTATAGTTTTTATAGTGTTAATAAGCTTAGCTTCATCATGTTCTAGTTTTTTCATTTTGCCCTCCCGCTTCGGACACTTGTCCTACTCTACTCAGTTATACTTAATAAGTATCTTTTCGATGGTCGTTGAACTTTTAACCTATTTATTAATAGGAGACTTAGCTGCTGATTGCCCAATCTTAAAATCTTTTTAAAGCATTCACACTTCGCGTTAACCACGTATGTTGTAGCGTTTTAAGCTATAAGGGTTTTCCAGCAATTCAAGAGGTTTAGTTTTATATCCTGGCCTAGGTATTAAGCAGCAGTTAAGTCAGGATCACGAGCGTATTCAATTAGTTGCTTATAAATAGTAGTCTTTAGGTCCATTAACTTTAGTTTACCGTCAGCACGGTCGATAACGTTAACTACGTATGCGAATTGGGGCTTTTCTGAATATACACTTTCATCTATTTCTTTGAATGGGTCTCGTGCGTTTGTAAATTCTTCAGTTTCTCCGTTAAAGCTTAGGCAGTCTAGTGGATGCTTTTTACCTTCGTTAGTAGTTACCCAGTAAATATAGCGAGGCTTAACATTACCTACAATACGTACTTTAGTATTATCCTTGTCTATGCGTAGGCGTACAATCTCAGTGCGCTCTCTATTTCCACCAGATGTTGGCTTCTTTAGTTGGCTCCAGTCTCTGCCCATTTGTGTAGTTGTCATTGTTTTTTCTCCAGTTTAAAGTGTATATTGTCGTCGATTAGTGTTATAAAAGGATTAGTGTTATACTGTTTAGTTTCTACATAGTATTTTGGTATCCAATTATTTTTTGAGTTGATAGGTCGCTGTGCCAGCATATGCAAATAGTTTGTTTTATGTTTAACATGTACATCTACATACATAAAAGCAGCATTTGTCATATAGTTTTGGGGTTCAGCGCATATATAGTTTGATATTACTCCATTGTAATGATTTATTATTAGCTTTTTTGATATTAAAGATGTAGATACACTTTCTATCTTTAGCTTATTTTGTAAATCATTTATATTCTTAGCCATTTTGCGTGCATGAGGGTTTAGGGTGTTTATAAACATGCAAAAAGCTAGTATTAGTTGATTTTCGGGCACTGCACTTATAGAAGTGATTTCAGCCCAATTAAATTGTATAATCATATTATCATTTAAATAAGCAGTTAGCAACTATTATTTTATTGAGTTTAGTTCAGCTTGAACTTTAACTAACACTGTATTCCAGTCTCCTATACTATCTTGTCTTATGTTTTTTATGCTAGGATACCAATCAGATTTATCTGTATCAACTCCCCATCGCCAATCAGAGGAATATGCGTGCATAACAAGAGTAGGTATATTAGCTCCGCCTGCTAAATGCGCTATCATACTGTCTACAGTAACTAATAACTTACAATGGTTGAGTGCAGCCAATAATATTTCTAATCCTGAAGTATCCATATGTGTAACATTAGGAAATTCAGAAAGTTCATTATCTAGTTGCATATTTACAAATGTAATATCGGGATTTGCGGAAACTAGCTTTTTAACATATTCTAGTGGCATAGACCTATTATAATTATTACTGTGATGAGCGGACCCTTTATAAAAAAGACCTACTCTATTTCCTTCTTTATTCAGTAATAAAGCATCTGTAATAAAAGGTAACACTGGTGGTATGCTATCTTTTCTAGTTTTTAAAATGTAAGGAAGACTCATTAAAGATGCACTATAAGTATAGTCTTTAGATATTTTATCTACACTCTTTACTAAGACTTGTCTGATATACTTACCAAAATTAAGCTCTACAAATCTTTTTATAGAAGGTATTTCATTATTTATTGGCAGATAGCTATTTGGTAGTATAACTACATCTATGTTCTTGCACTTAGCACTTATTATTGGTATATATCTACTAAATTGTAGAAAATCTCCTATTCCTTGTTCTTGAAATAGCAGCACACTATCATGTTCTGTTAGTGCTTCAAAATTTAAAGTATTCGCTATTAACAAGTCTCGTTGAGAATATTTTACACTGTGTAGCCTAGATTCATGTAGTCTCCAGCCTTTTGCGTAATTACCATTCATAAGTTGAAGCATACCTTGCTGATACATAGAATCAATTTTATCACTCACGTCATCAGACATTTCAGCTATCTTACATGCTTCAATAGCTTTATCTATTTTTCTTAGATTTGCATATACACTAGCTAAATTCTTATTAGCTACTATATTGTATCTATCTAGAGATACTGCTTTTTCTAGTACTACTTCCGCTTGGTAGTTTAGCTTTTGATTTAAGAAACAAGCGCCCATAGCTGATATAATATCTACTAGTAGCGCATTACTATCTGCTTGAGTAGTTAAAACAATATCTAAAGCATTTTCTAGATGCTGAAGCGCTTGTTCTTGCGCATCAAAGTTTTTACTATCTTGTTTACTAATTATAGTAGCTAGTGTTAACATAGTTTGAGCACTTTGAGGATTAACTATCAAAGCTTGCTCAGCGCACTCTCTAGCACGACTAAAGTCTCCTAGCTCTAAATAACTAGCTGCAAGACCTATTAAGGTATCTTCACGTATAGGATTTTTTAAAAGAGATTGTTCAAATAACTTTATAGCTAGTTCATGTTTATTTTGTAATTGTGCTTGCCACCCTTTAAAAAATAGGTAAATATCTGTATTTTTACTAAAGTTATTTAATATTACTCGCATAGCACTAGATAACTTACCTGCGGACATTAAATCTATAGCTTTGTTTATAGCTAGTTTTTTAGTATTGGATAATTGTTTTTTTGATACCATTCTTGTCTGCTTTTTTGTTGTGAATTTACTATATGTCCTGCTAACCAAAAATCTACTATTAAGGGTTCTTGCTTATCTGGATGGGCTCTTAGTATTCTACCTATTCGCTGTTCTAACTTAGCGTAGTTATTATTTGGGCAAGTAAGCATTATAGTGTCTAGCCTATGGCAGCTTATTCCTTCGTCAAATATTTTTGTAGTTAGAATAGCGTCATACTTAATTCCTGCATTTTCTAGTATATCTTCTCGCTGTTTAGCTGGAGTTGACCCTACTAGTAGTACGCTTCTAGGAATTAGTAAGTTTAGTTTTTCTAACATATCTATACGCTCACTAAGTATTAGTAAGCAACGTTTATGACTTATCTTATCTCTAGCAGTAGTAGCTATTAAATTTAGATATTGGTCATTGCTGCCAAGTTTTGTTAGTTGCTTTGTCCAATCACGCTGTGGATTTAAAACTGTAAATGGTATACTAGTTTTAACTATCTGTACAGATGGCTGCAACTTACCTTCATCTCTAGCTACTATTCTATTAGGGCCGAAATAGTCATTAAATACAACATGTAGTCCATCTTTTCTAATTGGCGTAGCTGTAAGAGCTAGTTTTACTTTAGCATCAATTCCATTAATAACCTTACTAAAAGTCTCAGCAGGAGCAAGATGTGCTTCGTCTGTAAGAGATACTTCAAACTTACCTTTAATCTTATCCATACGAGTTACTAAAGACTTATATATGGCTACAGTAATCGGTTTTATACTTTCTTTGCCATCGCCGATAAATCCTATTTCAGCACCAATAATTTTTTCTTTTAGTAAGTCATACCACTGATACGCTAATAGTTTAGTATGGCAGATAATTATGGTACTCTTACCATAATTAGATATTAAATATCCTCCAAGATAACTATTGTGATTTATGACGCCTTCGGATACGTAACTAGGGGTATTAGCTACTTGTATATCATAAGTGTCATGTTGGCCAATATTTTTTATTGAAACTACTTTAGAACAGTATTTATTTAGAGTAAAGTTTAAAAGTTCTGGGTATTCTACTTTTTTAGTCTGTAAATGATTAACTAAGGTTTGCATCTTGTATATGCTAATATTACAGTTTTTATAGTTGTAAAATAAGTTACTATCACCATAAAGATTTTTATCTTTATTCTTCTGGTAAATTTCATAAAATACTTTATTTAGTCCTATAAAATTACCTTTTGTAGAACTTCTAGTAGTATATTTAGAATTTAGTATTATATCACGTTTATTAGCCAGTCCAAAACCTATTAAGTCCATATACTTATTTACTTCGCTAGAAGAAGTTATAGTTATTACATAAGTATCCTTAGATTTTGTCTTTTTTTGTTTTATAGTGCATAATATGCCTAAATTTAAAAGTTGAGTAAACACAAAAAATGCTAATTCTTCAGAAGAAGAACAGTATTCAATTGTCCTATTTAAATTAGCACACCCATCAGTATCAAAAAGACCACGAATAAATAGTTTAGTTTGTTCTTCATTCAAGCTTCTTAACTTTTTACTTGGGTTTTTTAATATAGATAAACAATTTAGTCCTAAGTCTATACCATACTCCTTATAAAATTTTGAATCTCGTACCGTTAAATCTATTGCTTTATTATTGTTTTTTTGATAAACGTTAACTTTTAGCCCCCTCTTAACAAAGGCTTTTTTACAGTAATCAAGTAATTCTTTATCCATATTTGTGAAAGATATAGTATTATTTAGGGTAAGCCCGCCATCTCCAGCTAATAATCCAGCTAAGTAAGGATCTTCTATTTCTTCTGTTCCAAATAGTTTCGAACCATAACTACCTATTACATAATCATTTTTATTTATTTCTTTTAACGTTTTATAATAAACAGTAGCAGTATTTGCATCCCAACATAGTATAGGATGTGTTTCTGCGCCTCTGACTCTACTACCAATATCTGTTTGTATCTCTATAATATCTTTTTGCCCAGATGGTTCAAAGGCTATTATATTTTCATAAGTATCTCCAGTAAATACTTTGGTATCTTTATATATATTTTTTAGCTCTTCAAAACTTAGAACGCCTTTATTAGTTAAAACTTTTGAAAATACGGGCTTACATTTGCCAAATCCGCAAGGGGCTTGTATTAACCCGCTGTATAACTTATCGCCTACTAGTATTTTATCTACTATTTCTTGTTGCGCTTGTCTTAGTGTTCCGTCAAAAGTCCAACAATGTTTTTCAGATATATATCTTTCATCAGTTAGATTTTTAATATCAAGTTTTCCCCAGCCTCCGCTAGGAACGCTACATACACCACTGTTTTCATTGTATTCTAGAGTAGAGTGAAAATCACTACCCATATTATATGTAAATAATACATATTTAAAGGTCTGAAAATCAACTCCAACAATATCATCTGCTCTAAAATAAATTTTATCTGATATTGTAGCGTTATTTACGGTATACTTGATTCTATTGTTCATAATTTTATTTCTTTTATATCCTGCTTAAACGGAGTAAATTTATACAGCACCCATTCATTGTCTATGTTAACTATTGTTGTATATTGTTCTATTATTAAATTGTGGTCTAGTACAGATTTTCTAATCTTAAAAGGATAACTAACAGTATCTACCCATATTAGATCAGCTTTAGCTTTCATTACTGGAACGCTTCTAGCTTTAAATATTTGAGGAGTACTAAGATCAAAAATTCTTGCTTTAGAATCTATGCCCCACGCTAGCCCTTTTGAGATAAGTTGAGTAAGGTTTAGGCAAGTAGCGTCATATAAGAAATCTTCTGGATTACTTTCTAGATACCTTGAAATTATACTTTTGCCTTCGATAACCTTATCTATAATTACCCAATCACTTTGTTGAGATAATTTTATTCCGATAGTATCTGCCCTTATGTAGTAATCATAAGGGCAGTGCTTTAGGCCAATAAAAGGAAAGCTTATGTTAAAGAATTTACTTTGCATATCCCTTTAAATCACCCCAGCTAGGGCCTACTTCCACGTCTACTACGATAGAGCATCCGGGAATATTTACTCCTCTATCTTTTTGTAGATTTTTCTTTAGCATAACTACATATTCATCGAGTATGTCGTCTGCTACTTCAGCTACAATAGAGTCGTGAACAGTTGCAAATATTCTAATTTTATCTTCTAGATTATTTGCTTTTACCCAATTGATAGTGTCGATAAGGCCTAGTAGGTTTACGTCACTAGCAACGCTTTGAATTAGGAAGTTAAGACCACTTCGAGCAGCATGAGAAGCTACACCGCCACTTTCTGCTTTTACTTCTGGAAGTCTACGCTTACGTCCAAATGCGCTGTAAATAAAATAGTTAGACTTAATCATACTCAAACAAGCATCAATCCAACGCTTTAGTGCACTTGCATTTTTAAAGTAACTTGCGATGAATGCTTTTGCTTCCTCAAAAGAAACGTTTGCAGTTTCTGCAATCTTACTTGGACCTGCTCCATATAAACACTTATCTATAATTTTCATTATAGGGTGGACTATACCATAACCCTTCTATTTTAACTTATCTAGTAAGTCTATTATCCATCACAATAGTTTTTACATATAAATCGTATTTTCTATCTAATCTATTCTCATACTGAGAAGTTTCATATAAATAAGATAGTAGTGTTTTAGATTTATTAGTATTCATAGTTATACTATACATATTTTCTTTTTCAAATTTTTTATAAGAAATGTTTAGTATATTAGTCAATATATTATCTAACCAATTATAAGATTGCTTAGCTATAGCAAACCCTGTATATAAGGTAGCTGTAGCGCTGTTCTTATTAGAAAAACTTTCGCTTATAGTACCATCTCCATCAAAAAACCCACGTAAATAATCTGAAAAGTATTCTTTGAATATTTCTGGATCTGGGGGAGTTGCGATTAAGGTTTTTCTAGGTATTATATTATATTGTTTAAAAATAGTTGCTATTTCTTTTGAAGTAAATTCTAACGAAACTCTATTAGGGTACTTATCCGTATAAGATATCTTATGTTCACAGCCTACAAAATTTTTAAATTTTTCTAGCTGAGCGATATCTGATTTTTGTAGCATTAGGCGTATCCTGTCATCCTCAGTTACGCAACCGTCTGCCATAAAAAATCCTAGCCAATAAGCTGAGTTTTTATTTAAGAAATCAAAACATCCGTTATATTTATATCGAATTTGTTTTGAGCCCCATCCTTCTTTAGCAATTATCTTTTTTAGCTTCCAATCAGGAATCGAAAATCTATATGCGATTTCTGCTCGTTTTAGTTTTTGTGATTTTAAATTAAAATAGTTTTCTTTTGTTATTTCCATATTATACCTCATAGCCATTTAGGATTCTAATGAGATGGAAATAGAAGGGTTCTCGCCGTGTTATAGCTTTCGCTATCGCAGCATTATCTGGTCTAGATAATCTGTCAGTCTCTGAACCATTTATAAATATTCCTATTTATTCTGGCTGCTGATTAGCATATATTTCTACTTAGCTTTCCAGCAATTGAGCGAGTTATTCTCTATATTTTACTACCTGAGATAGTATTACTACTAACTGGGACCTTTATACGTTAATCCCAAAGGTAATTGCTTTAGCGTACTGTCTTTCATCTGGATAAAGCTTTTTAACTTCATCTACTTCACAATCTAGCTTAAACATATTTTTAGCAACATAAGAGTGGAAGTCCATTTTTTCAATGAAAGCTCGCTGTAAAAACTTATCATTGCTTAATGCTGCTGCAATATATACTTCTGCTGTACCTAAGTCACACTGTACAATACTGTATCCAGGACTAGCCTTAAATACTTTTTTGATACCAGCGTCTTTATCTCGCGGAAGGTTTTGATAGTTTAGAACACCGCTTGAACTTAGGCGACCACTAGTAGTACCTGTAAGGTTAAAGCTACTTCTAAGCCTGTTATCTTTGTCTACACCTTCTTTAATGTTTTTCAGATAAGTCTGGCTTAGCTTTACTTTTTTACGAAGTTCAAGAATAGCTTCAGCAAGAGGATGATTTAGTTGTTCTAGAACTTCTGCATCAGTGCTGTATGCGCCTGTATCTGTTTTCTTGATAGGTTTTAGTTTTAGAATATCAAAGAAAAGCTCACGAAGATGATATACGCTGTTAGGATTAAATGTTTTGCCATTCTTACTTTCAAACTGTTGAACTGCTGGATGAAAGCTTAGTTCGTTAAGTGTTTCTTCAATATCAATTTGATAATCAGAAATTAAATGATCTAGTACTCCAATATCAATTGGACCCCCAGTATTTTCTAGATATATAAGAGCTTCTGTACATGGTTTTAGGATTTCGTTATATAGCTTGCGAAATTCTGCGTTACCTTGAACTTTAGGCATAAACTTGTGATAAAGCTGCATAGAGCCATCAGCGTCTTTACAAGCGTATGGAGCTAGAATTTCAGTTGGTAACATACCATAGTTGAAATCTTCTAATTTTACTTTGTTTTGACGAGCCCAGTTTTTCTTATATTCATCTAGTTCTCGTTCATAATCGCCTAGGTCAGTAAACTTTAGTGCTAGTTGTTTTAGACCATGGCTACCTACGCTTTCATCTAGACAATAGTGTAGCAGCATAGTATCTTCAAATAGTGGAAACTCAAAACCATATTCATACTTGATAAACTGCATATCGAATTTAGCGTTGTGAAAAATACAACGCTTATTACTGAAAAGCTCCATAAACTCGTCGAAATAGTACTCTACGATACCTGCATCTACATATATACCTTCATGTGGCTTTGTGCTAAGAGCAAAACCTAGAATAGCCCCCTTTCGTGGGGCTAGTGAAGTTGTTTCGATGTCAACTACAATCTCTGCGGCTTCAAATAGCTTTTCTAGATATGGCTTAAATTCAGCTTCATCAGTGAAATGCTTGTAGTATTTATGATTAGTTAAAGCCTCTTCGCCTTTGATTAGCTTTTTAATTCTGTCAAAGGCTTTTATCAGCTCATCTTCGTATTGTGGTTTAATAAATACTGTATTAGGGTCTAGTAGTGGTACATACTTATCTTTTATCACAATACCATTATACTTAGTGATACCAGTAAGTCCACAAGTATACTTTAGTGCTTCTGCGCCTACAGGACATACAATATCGTAGTTATCAAGTAGATTGAAATCAAAGTCAACGTCTTTCTTCAGAATTTTATCTTTAGGCTCGCTACTTAGATAATGTGGCTCAAAAGTAATATTACCTGAATACTGTTTTAATAGTGATGGTACGTTATTTTTTAGGGGGGAATTTAGAATTAGGGCTATTTTCATTAGCTTCTGTTCCTCGTTGGTTGATTGTTATTTTATAAACCTATCACAATATTTAACACTAGTCAATAAAAAAATCACCTAGATATTCTACTGCTTGTTCTGGATTTAAGCTACCTGGGTCTAGTCCATCAGGTAAATCAATAATAATACTTGCAATCGAACGTTGTTCGAGTAGGCGTTGTATCTTTAGCGCAGCAGTACGACCTGCCGTATCGCCATCCATCATTATGATAACTTCGCTACATCCATATTCGTCTAGTAGTTTAGCTTTAGTAGCATTAAAGTTTTGTACTCCAAAAATACATAAACTATTAGTAAAACCTAAATCATGTAGGTTTACTACATCATATAGACCTTCTACTAGAACAATTCTAGTAAAGTCAGTAATTTTATCTAGTGGAAATAGTACATCTGAAATATCTACTTTACTAGGCTTTCGCATATACTTTGGTATGCTTTTGTCAGCATCTACAACTTTATATCTGCCTTCAATAAATCTGAGTTTATTTTTCTGGTATACAGGAATACATACGTAGTCTTGTAGGCCTTCATACTCAGTGGTAAAAGCTTCAAACTGCTGCATAGTTTTATCACTTATACCTTTAAACTCACTCAAAAAGTTAATTCTAGGTTCTGGCATAAATACTTCTGCGCTAGAAGTCAGAAGTTCTAATTTATCTTTAAGTTTTTTAATCTTAAAGCCTTGCTTAGTTAGGGGAGCTATTGTAGTTTTAACTCCGAGCGCTTTTAGCAGTTTTGTAGTATCTCCACTAAATCCACACGAAAAGCAATTAAATAACCCTTTTTCAGTGTTATACGAAAGACTAGGATTTGAATCTTCGTGCCTACCACTAAAACAGCGCATAGCTACTTCACTAGGGTTATTTGGATTTAGCTTATACTCTATTCCTGCTTCAATTAAGGAACTTTCAATTTCAAGCAAGTTGATTATCTCCAGGAGCTACTCTAAAGTTATCTTCATCACTATCAGGAGTACTTACTTCTAGAATTTCGCTATCATCTGTAAGAGCTTCTAGCTGATGCACAGTAAGAGGAAAAACTCGTATAGTGTCTCCAACTATTAGTATTGTTTCATTTACTTTGCCAGTTCTAGTATCAATCAAACGAAGTTTGAATGCGCCTTTTAGTACATGCCACGTTTCATCTTTATTTTTATGAAAATGCATACTAAATTTATTTCCTACCTTATCAAAATGTAGAAACTTTGCGCAATACAGCTCATTAGTTATAATAATGTTTTCGTGGCCCCAACCCTTTTTTACAAATCCTTCATATCTCGTTACGGTTGACATAGCTAGTTCCTCTTTTGGTTACAGAAACTGCAGCAGCTAAATTAGCAAATTCTACAGCTTGAGTTAGTGATACGTTTTCATCTTCTATTGCTACTGCTAGTGCAGCAATAAAAGTATCTCCAGCACCAGTAACATCTACTACTGGTACTTCAATAGTTGGTATTTGTGTAATATTATCTCTACCTACTAGTATGGCCCCTGCTGGCCCAGCAGTAATAACCATATACCCTATATCTAGTTTGTCTAGCAAATCAGATGCTTGGTCGGAAGATAATATTTTACTTACAGCATATTCTATATTTTTGCTCATAGGTACACCGATTTCTGCATAGTATTCTTTAATATTAGGCTTAAGTATATACGCCCCACGATACTTATTAAAGTTACTTTTTACATCAACTATAGTACGTGCGCCAGACTTGCGTATGCCTGCAAAATCAGTTACAGTTCCTTTATTATAATCACTTACTACAATAGTAGAATACTCTTTGCCTATAGATTTTATCAGCCGCTGCTCATCATGCTTTATGGTAGATTCTTCATCTACGCGAATATAGTATACGTCGTTAACATAAATTCTAGTTTTTATTATAGAATTTGCAGTACTATTTAAACTAGTAGGTATTTTATTGCCATGAATTAGCTCAAGTGTTTTTGTATCTGAGCAAGCACCAAATAGCTTTACGTCTAATCCAAGCTTCATTATGTTTAGCGCAACATTTGCAGCACCGCCTAATTTATACTCATAGTTATACACTACGCCTACTGGCGCGGTATCACACTCTGGTGAGTTTCGTACACTGCTAGTGTGTATATATTTGTCTAGTATAATATCCCCTATTACACCTATCATCCTAAATCCCCTACTTGTTCTTTTTCATCACTACCATATTTATTCAATATCTTACCATTTATAACTTCACTCTTTTCTGGTATTACTCTTAGACAATCCCAGTCCATGTGTACATCAAACTTCATGCTTTTACCGTTACGAATCTTTGTAATTTCAAATGGAAGCACACTAGGGTCTTCATTTAAATCGGCAGGAGTAAATCTAAAACTTCTATCTGCAGAGTCTAGAACACCTTTAGCAAATCGTGCTTCACCGCTAGCGTCAATCTGATATGGACTAATCATCATCTGCTCATATTTTCTACTAAGAGTTTTTAGGCTATCAGCTAGACTAATCTGACTTTTCCAATCCATTCTATCTTCCACTTTAATAATGTTTAGATAGTCTACTACAGTAGTACGCACATCATGCTTTTTACTAAGCATATTTAGATAGTGGTCAATTTTAGGAATAGAAAGATTAACATCATCAATAATATGAAAACGTTTTTGTTTTAACGGAACTTTTTTAGCACGCAGAGACGCATCGAACTCTTTAGTATTGCCTGTACGTACAAGGTCATTTAGTAGTGTTTCGCTTTCATCACATTTTTCATAAAAAGTATCTAGCTTGGTTTTAGCCACAATCAACTTCTCTTCTGGGCTTAACTCATTCCTTAAAAATTTCATAAAAGGAACTCTACTAAGCATACTCATCAGTCGATAATACACTTCAATATACCGCATTTCGATTGAGAAGAAAGCTACAGAATTATTATTATTTAAAAACTGATGTTTTGCTGCATTTAGTGTTATAATACTTTTACCAGAACCTCGTCTACCTCCAAACATTATTAGTTCTTGTAGACCAAAACCACCATTTATAGAATCATACTCTGCGGATAGTCCACTACTAAACATAACAAAACGTTCTTGGTCTTGAATAATGTCTAGGTTAGCAACGTCAAATAGCTCCTCACCTTCTGGTAGGAACTTGTGTAAGTCTAGAATATGAGACTGAATTTTATCAATAATTTCAGTACGTTCTAGGTGCTCTAGCTGAGAAATAAACGTATCTAGCCAATTTATAGTTTCTTCTCGGATAAAATAGTCTTGTAGCTGATTAGCAATAAAATCAGTTTGTAGCTTATCGCCAATAGCTGAATCTACTAGAATATGTGTTTCTAGATATTCTTTAGCTGAAGCTATATTTACTAGCGCATGAAATTCATCTGCGCTAGGTATGCGCATGTTATCTTCATAAAACTTTTGAATACGTCTAAAAAGAACTAGGTTATTATCCGTAAAGAACTTATTAACTAGTTTATTATAAAAATCAGTTGACTGCGTATCAAGCAATCTACGAATGGCTACTTTTTGAATATCTATCATTATTTATGTATCACCGGAAATAATTCAGACCTGTATACAAATAACTTTTTACAAGAAAACTCGCCTTCTGTATAGATAGCGTAAGTTTCTTGCCCTGTCTCTGCAATCAGGTCTTCAATTTTTTTAATATGAGATTTTAAACTTTGTAATTTCCAAGAACTACCATCTTCTAAGTCGTAGTATACTTCATAGTGAACTCCTTGGGCAGGCTGAGGGAATTTTAAACTAGGCTTCCACTTAACAAGTTCTACTCGCCTAGTTAAGCCTTGTCTGTGTTTTTCTGCGTATTCTTCATCATATACTTCAATAATAGTAGCCAGTGTGTTCTCGCGTGCATAAAATACTTTTTCATTTACTGAAAACTTTATATTTAAATCTTGAACTATGTGAGAGGTGTTTGCCTCACCTTTTTTAGATTTTGCACGAATAGGAACTCCTAGCTCTAATAAAATCTTTTTAACCCTAGGAGCAGTAATAAAAAACTGCTTAGCAATAGCGCTCTGAGCCTCTCCATTAATATATAATGAGGCTATAACCTTTTTGTCGTCAATAGATATCTCTGACTTCTTTGCAGCTAGTCTAAGTGCTGCTTCTCTAGCTTCTGAATCTCTAAAGTCTTGAATTATTTTTTCTAGCTTTTTAGTGTTATAAGGGATGCCTAGATGCTCACATACAGATTTTTTAGTTTTATTTACCTTAAGCATCCATATAGCTTGTCTTATCTTAGCTTCAGATATTTGTTCATTAGACATAAAAAAACCCATCAAGTTATTACCGATGGGTTAGAATAACAGATATTTATACACCTGTCAAGTTAATTTTTTAATTAATTGATAGCTTAGTAGCATCTATTGCGTAAAGGTCACTTACTATCTCTCGTATAAGTCCAGTTTTTGTGTATATAGCAGTATAGTTATCACTAAGTATGCCGGTATGTCTATAAACTTTTTCTAGTATAAAGCTGGCTTTGTATGCTAAAACTAAAGATAAATATGACTGAGAGCCTAGTTCTATTTTTGGATAGTAATTTAGTATTAGAGAATTAATATAATCCTCTAAGTCTCTAATATCCAAATTTAAAATTTCATCTAATTTTGAATCTTCTAGTTCATGTAGGTAAAAATATTTATCTGCTACCATTTAAAAATAAAATAGGGGCGGCAACGGCTGCCGCCCCTCAAATACTATCAGTCTTGAGCAGCTGCTGCCTTAGGAGTATAATCCTTAGCAGCTAGATTACGGCGAGAAAGAACAGTCTTTACACCGCGCTCAGTCTTACCGAAGTGCTCAGCTAGCTCTGCTACAGTGTGAGTAGCTGCTAGAGCGTCGATACCTTCGTATGCGTCTGACTTTGTAGTCTTCTTATCACGCTGAGGTGCGGTCATCTTCATTGATAGAAGCTTGCCACGGATTTGTGGTACTGTCTTGCCTAGTGCTTCAGCGATATCTTCTACGAAAGCGCCTGCGCCTACCATTTCTTCAATGCGGGCTTCTTCTTCTGGAGTGTAGGTGCGTGGAGCGACCTTCTTCTCAGTTGGCTTGATTAGCCCAGTTAGCTCTAGGCTTAGAGCCTTACCATTAATTTGGCGAGCAGTGAATGCACCACCTTCAAACTGCTCAGCAATTTCCTCAGCAGTAAATTCGCCATCATGGGCTTCTAGGAAGGCACGTAGTGCATCAGTCTGGTCTTCTGAGAAGATTGGAGCGGGCTTTGGCTTGTGTGGTACGTCAAATCCCTGCTTGCGTAGCTTAGCAGTTACAGAACGACGTGGGAACTCGAACTCATTGCAAAGTTGTTCGATAACTTCTTCGGTAACGCCCGAAGCGCATAGGTTTTCCATACGAGCGATCATTTCTTCAGTATATTCAAATTTAGCCATTATTTCCTCTTAAACATATGTTTGTGTTGTGTTTGGTTTGTTAGTGTTGAAACGTATTTTTCAACATCTGATTTAGATTATCAAATAAAAAACAAATAAGCAAGAAAAAAGTTTAAGTAATTTTGCTTTAGCTGTCTTGCTTTTTCTTTTTAGTTTTGATAAAAGTATCATACAGTTAAAAATAGCAGTATGCAATTATAATTTAAAGTTAAGATTGTTCTTTGGTCACTTTTAACTTAACTGCGTCTACTAGCGCTTCTAAGTTTTGCTTCTTATAAATATTTACACTATCTAGTTGTATATCAAGAAGTTGCTCTAGCTCTTGAATCATATGCTTAACGCTTCTTTTTTGTGCTTTTGGTTCAGGCTTTCTATAAACCTTTAGTTTTACTAGCTTACTAATAATACTTCTATTATTTTTTCCGAAGTATTCGGCTATTTCTAATATTGACCAGTTATCTTCGCAATAAAGCTTTAAAAGCTCATCTTCTTCATCTGGTTCCCATGTTCTAAGTTTCATCGTTATCCTCAAATAGTTCTAGCTGTTTTTCTGGCAACAGCATATTTAGATCTCTATAGTATATATGTGTAAGTAACTGTCCTACATCTGAAAGTATAAAAGTAGTAACATCTATATATTCAGATGGTATAGCTATACCTTTTTTAGTAGGAAACCATATGTCAGTATCACCATCATACATATATTCTCGTATGTGTACATACCACTGAGATCTAAACTTATTTACTGTTATTTTTACTCCCTTACCGTTTGTTGGGGGCTGTATAAAGCCGAAGTCGTATTCTTCCACATATTATCTCGCTCTCTCAGGATTTTTATCAGAAATTGGCAGTAATACATTTATATATTGCTTTGCTATTTCTGACCATATATTGTTAGGAGGCGTAGTGTTGTTTACTGGTAAGGTGTTAAAAATTGCGTTGTGTAGTAGTGTTGCTAAATGATTTACATCTGGTTCTAGAACCCATTTGTGCTGTCCCATATTGCTCATGGAATCTCCGGGTTTAAGAGCAAAAATATCATACATGTTAACAATTTGTCTGCCTGTATTTATCTTTGCTCCAGTAGTTATAAACTCATCTGTAGGTCCGCCAGAAGAAACAATAGGTATTGCTCCACACGCTTGCGCTTCTTGTAGGTGCATACCAAAGCCTTCGCCTCTATATGGATGAACTATATAATTTACACTATTATACAATTCAGCCATTTCTTTTTCGCTCTTATCAGAGTCATCATATATTATACTGCCGCATTTAGTTTTATACTGCAATGATATAATATCTTGTTGTAGATTAGTTTTTCCGTATATTTTAGGAGTATCTTTTATTATTAGTTTAGCTCCTGTATTTTTACTAGCAGCTACCCACGCTCTTAGTAGTACGTCTAATCCTTTTCTATACTGATTGCACCCTACAAATAAGAAAGTAGGTATACTAGGTTTAGAATTGCTATTAAAGAATATATCTGGATTATAGCCATTAGGTATAGTAAATACTTTTTTAGGATTTATTCCAGCATTTTTATATACGTCTGCAGTCCACTTACTAGGGGTTATTACGGCATCTGCAAATGTGTCAAATTTATATTGCCACTCGCTAGGTATTGATGAAAACTCCCAAGGTTGGATATAAACAACTTTAGTGCTGTCTTGATCAGGCCATCCCCAAATTATCGGATATGAATGTCTAACTTCTATTTTAGCAGGCTTAGAAGACTCTAATGATAGAAGTGTCTTAATAGTATCATTGCCAACTTTATATTCTGGCCTAGGACTATCTATAGCTTGTATACTAACACGATTAGATAATAGTTTATACATATTTATAGCTAAGTTTCTATTAACTATAGACAGAGAATGATTATCGTAAAATTTTCCTACAAGTTTTATATCAGACATATATTTTATTAGCCTCTTGACGTAAGAACATATCTAAATCTGCATCAGAAACTAACGCTAGTGTTGGCCATTGAGGGCCCATATTGCTAGTTTTAAAGTTTTTTAGCTGTTTGTAATTCTGCGCTGTTATATTGCTTCTAATAGTATAAAAAGGGTCTTGTTTACTCTCTACAGAATGGCCGAAGTTATTTATTTTTATATCTAGTTCAGAATCAGTTCTACAAAAGCTATAATGCTTAATAGCTAAAGGACTTAATATCTTTTTAGGATGATTAGTCCATCTGCAATAAGTAAAAGTGCCTAGGTCGCGATGAGCACTAAAGCCTTGTACATCTTTTTTGAATACGCTATTACCTGTTTCGTCTGCTATTAGTAACATACCTTCAGGTAACTGTTTATACATTAAAAACCAAGTAAATAGCAACTCTACATCATCATAGTCTTGCACAATAGGACAGAAGTCTATAAAGAACTCTTTAGCGTTTATTAGTATTTCATCAGCATCAAAACTAAATACCCAATCATGCGAACATTGTTGCTTTAAAAAATTTCTTTCATGAGTATCATTTTCTATCGGAATACTACTACGATGAAAGTTATCTTCAATAACAACTATTTTACTTTGAGTATCAAGCTTAGCTAGCTCAGACCATAGTTTTGCCTCATTAAAGAAAAACCTATTACCGCTCCAGCTAATTCTGTCTTCGTCTACACCTAATATTATCTCATCAACGTATGGGTAATAACTACTTATGCTAGAAATAAGCATATCTGCATCATAACTAATTAGGCTTATTACACTCTTTTTTCTTGTACTCATATTCCTATCCCTAACCTCATTAGATGCTTTCGCTTTTTAAATTCTTTTTTACGCTTAGTTTCCAACTTATTTCTTTTTTGCTTTATCTTTATGTTTGGGCGTGCTTTTTTCATTATCTACCACTCTATTTATATTTTCTAGCAAACTGCTATTAGCCCATTTTTTAAAGAATATTTGATGGTTTATAGTTTGTTGCTCTAATCTTTTATTATCTATTAGTCGTTTATTATCTCGTCCTTCAAAGTGTAGTAGTCGTATTGGCGTTTGATAAATCTTCCAGCCGCGGCTACGGGCAGTAAGACAGTAATCCACATCACGATAATAAGTCCAGTAATAGCTAGGATCAAAGGGCCCACAGTCATTAATAACACTACGCCTAATATAAACACCGCCGAAAGTGCACCAGGGAACTTCTCTAACATTTGAATATTGACCTGTGTCCGATTCCAATGGTCTAGATGCTGTTGAATTATATAAGTTAAGGCCTCCTCCGTAATGTATCGCTTCTCCATTTAAAAATTGACCTCCAGCATGTTGTATATAGTAATTATTTGAATCATCTTTTGCAGGATATAGTAGAGTTGTTCCAAAAATTCCAGCTTCTGGATACTTGTTTACTGTTTCAAGTAACTCATAGTACCATTTATTATCAGCGTCTTCAGGCATCGCAGCCATATCTGAGTGTAAAATTATTACATCTCTATCAGGAAACATATTCCACAGTGTTTGATATGCTAGGTCGCTTCCTATTCTACCAGTATCTTCCCAGAAAAATACTGGTAAATATATAAGTTTAGTTCTTAAACTTGCTATCTCTGACTCATGTATATACGGAATTATGATTATCGGCTCACGCATGTATGACCTCGCTCAGTATACCACTCAATAAAAGCTTCTACCATCTGAGTAGAAGTTATGTTATTCACACAACTCATTTTATTCTCTGTGAACTCACAAGTTTTAGGCCAGAAACCAAATTTAGCTTGCGGCCCTTCCGGGTAGACTTGTGTTGAACTAAGCTTTTCAGAAACGCACGCATACGTTTGACAATGGATTTTTCCCTTTATTGGTCGGTGCCACCCAGAGTGGTAATACTTTGGGCTATCATAGTGCTCTGGAAACACGCTTGTAGCATGTATAGTATCTACGCCAAGCCCTGCGGCAGCATGTACAAATAACCCTAGCGGTCCTATAAAGATATGTGAGTTATTTATTTGTCTCATTGCCTCAAGTATGGTAAAGTTATCTACGTCCTTACCAAGAGGTATTATTTCAGCAGGAATGCTATTTTGTTTTAAGTAGGTTATAATGCCAAAAAGAGTTTGTTGTCTTGTTTTTTCACTGTGTAGCTTTCTATTCCAGTCTAGTGGGCCAGCCGTAGTAATAACTAGTCTATCGTTAGGTAATTTCTTTTCAGTGCCTACGTTAAATTCAGTTTCAGTATCATCAAAACCATCTTCTTTAATTTCAACACTTTGACTACGTACTATTCCTAGGTCGCTAAACCATTTATCTTGAACTATTATCTTATCAAATTGTTTGCTGATAGCCAGTTTAGTTTGTATATTGCCGTCTGGAGTTATTACGCCTATATTATCTACGCCATACTGCATTTCTAGTATGTTTAATAGCTCAGCAGTATTTTGACTGTTTTCACTAGTAGTAGCTGTAAGATTGTGTCTAACTAAAAAAGTTATATTGCTACTAGGATATCGTTTTTTGTATAGTCTTGCTGTGTGAGTTCCTAGCAGACAATCTCCTAGTGCTTGCGTATTTACTATTGCTATGTGCTTCATTTATTAAAGAGCCTATCAGTCCACGTTTTAGGAGTATGTTCATTTACTATTTCAAGATTTATATGATAATTAAATGGGCGTCTTGGGCTATTTTTTATCCAAGTAACTGTATCTAATATAGTATCATCAATAGATTTAGTAGTATTATAATTTAGCAGTGTTTTAGCTTTATTTGTGCTTACCCATGCGTCTTTTACTTCTCTGGGTCTAGCCGGCACTAGTATTATATTAGGTTCAGTGTTAAAGTATGTATGCACTTTTTTAGCTAGTTCTAATACTGTTATTTCTGTACCGTCATCAGGACCTATATTAAATACTTCTTTATTGTTGATGCTATCTTTTAGCGCATACAGTGTTGCATACGCATCTACGCAATCTGAAATGTGTGAGAAGCTTCTTTTTTGTTGTCCATCTCCATACACATATACAGGCTTTTCATGCAGCACTCTATTAGCAAATATGCTCATAACATTTCTAAAAGGGTCGCTATAGCACTGGTTAGGGCCGCATACGTTATGTGGCACCATGTGAAATACTTTAATTCCGTGTATATCACTCAGTAGGTTTAATTGTTTTTCAGCGTGTAGCTTAGCCATTCCATAGGGGTCAATAGGCTGTTCTGTCATATGCTCTTCAAACGGAGTTTGAATTGCCCCGTAGCGAGCCATAGAACTAGTATTTATAAAATATTTAGTTCCTACCGATATTGCAGCACTAGCTACACTTATTGTACCTGTATAAATACTTTCAGTTATAGTTTTTGGGCTGAATACGCTAAGACCTTCATGTGCTAGTGCAGCACAATGTATTACTGTTTCAGGCTTGTGAGTTTTAAAAATTGCCAGTAAAAATGAGTTATCTAATATATCCCCTTCATAAAAGAAGAATTTGTCATTTCCACTAGGTACATTATCTATATAGCCACCTATTAGTGAGTCTATACCAATTACAGTATAGTTATTAGATAGAAAATATCTAACTAAGTGGCTTCCGATAAGGCCTGCACAACCAGTTATAACGATGCTGGGCATAATGTTTCTCCATATACACAAAAGCTATAAGCAGCATCTCGCTCTGATTTAAATACATTTACAAAGCCTACTCGTTCCATTACATAAGCTACTGCATCTGGAGTTAAATTATTAACATGTCTGCGAGTTGGCATAAATCTAGTATCCCAGTACTCATTATCAGTATGAGGTAGATATAAAAATACTTTTCCACCCGGCTTTAATGCTGTAAGCCAGTACTCTAACACATATTCCCAGTCTGGTATGTGCTCTAAACAGTGCGAGCTAAAAATATAGTCTAGCTGCCCTGCTAAAGGTAAGTTTAGCGCCTCAAATCCATCACCAAAACTTAAGTCTACGCATACCGAGCCTGGATAACTCCATTCAGGATACTTACAGCCCACATCTACGCCTACACCTTCTCCTAGCACTTCTTTAGCTACTGGCATAATAAATCTTGCGTGATTGCCGGTGGTAATAAAGTCTGGATATTTTTTATCTCTAAATTCTATTATTTTCATATTTTTACTTTACACAGTACTACATTACCCTGTTCAGTCCAAGTCATAGGGTATGATTTCACTTGTTCTATAGCGCCTTCTGATATTAGTTTTTTTATTACGGAATCAATACCATTTTCATGATTCTCAATTACATCATCATAAACTAACCACTTAGCGCCATAATGTATACCTAACCAACTATCATTTAGTGCTCCATAATAGCTATGTTCTCCATCAATAAAACATATATCTATTGGGTCTAAATATAATTCGTATGCTTGTCTATCTTTACTATCGCCTAACCACCACTTAACAGTAGCCTGTTCTTTATATCGTTGTGCGGTAGCTCTAAGTGCTTGATAAGTATCTGGATGTCTGTTTATATCAAATACTATTAGGTTCGTAACACCACTCTCAATCCATATACTAGCGCTGTATCCAATATTAAAGCCTATTTCTAGCATACTAGTAGCGGATGTTTCAGCTAGTATATCTTTAGCAATAACTACGCAGTCTCCACTGCTCCAATAGCCTTCATTACTTTTAAAATCTTTTAGATGCTCAAAATATAGCATTAATAATCCTCAATATTTAAATCTTCGTATAAAGCATCCCAATCTATTAGGGGAGTTTGGTGATGTCTAGTCATATGGCTTGAAAGTCCGGGTATAGGACTTATGCATGGTATTTGCTTATATATTTCTTCAAATACCTTATCATTACTTGTTGGAGCTGCTATAGCCAGTGCATCTATTACTTGCATCCAAGTGTTGCCTTTGGCTAGTACAGTCATTGTACTGCTAGTTATTGTTCTCCAGTGTCTAGTACGTCCTAGTCTTATCTGCACTGGTATATTTTCTGTATACCTATCTGGATAATCATATGGAACTGCAAAATAAGGAAAATCTAGTAAATCAGCTTTTATGCAGCTTATAGCTGTAGGAAAGTGTAAATAGTCATCTTCTACTATATAGTGTAGTTCATCTGGATACTTAATTGAATATTCTCTTAAAGTATTTATTAAAACTACAGTATGTAAATGATAAGCCCACTCATGTTTAAGTACTGGAATAAAGGTTAAGTCTTTGGTTTTAGTAGTATCGCGTATAAATTGTAAAGTCTCTTCACTTACTTCATCGTATATAACTATAATCTTATCTTCACTAGAAACTCCTGATTTTTGGAGGGATAACCAGCATTTTCTTAGTAATATTGATTTTTTAGTATAATTATATCTATCTACATAAGATATAGTTTCTTGTTTTTCACACGCTCTAAAATATATAATCATTATTGTTGATTCCCAAAAGTAAAAAGCCCTTAGCAATAAGGGCTTATTTATATTTTAATAATATCGTTAATAGTACCACTAAGCAAGGATTATTTTATTTTATTTTGCTTAGGTGCTTTATTATTGGGTTTCTGTCTAGGATATTCTTTTTCTAGCCTTTCGCGAATCAGCTTTAGTTTTTTCTTTGTTCTAACTGTACCTCTAAGCTTATCTTCTCTTCTTTTTTCAGCCTTACTCTTAAAGAACTCTTTTTCTTTGAGTTCTAGGTAATGACCTTCACGGCTAAGCTTGCGCATCAACGCTTTGTAAGTTCTAAGAGGGTCTCCTCCAAATTTTTTTGTACTAAGTTGCATTTTACTCCTATATATTTGCACTTTTTGCCCAATTTAATATAGTATCCATATTTTGTATGCCATACATTGGGTATGCTGGAATACCTGCTTTTACTATATAAAAACTAGGCAATAATCTTATTTCTAGATTATACTCAGAGGCAGCTTGGTCTTTATCCATACTTTGTACTGTATAACCAGCTTCAGTTAACATGTCTACGCAGTAATCTACGAATTTTCTAGTGTAATTACTATAAACAATTAATATGCTCATTGTATTCTCCTTTACTAAATTATACACTTATGCGGTTAACAGTCAATATTAATTTTTAAATACACCACACTTGCTTTTTAAAAAATGGTAGCAACTAACTACTTATTTTAATTTTCTTCTTGCTAGTTCCTACTTTTTGAGTTATATATTAACTATATAAATACTTAACAACTAAAAAGGGGAAAATGAATAAATTTTACTTAGAGTTTTTTGAACTTAGCAATAATATTAAGGGTAACATTGATAAAGAGAATCTTACTAAGAAACTAATAAAATTAAATAATCCTACTTATCACTCTAAATATGCTTATAAAAATCCTATTGAAAGATATGGATATTCTGGTAAGACTATAAATCCTATATTCGTAGCTATTAATAATATGTTAAAAATAATAAAGTCAGATAAAAAAGATGCTGATATTATAAAAATGCTACAAACAGAGTTTTCTTGGGCTTTTCATAATTTTAGCCATTACAAATCTATAGATTTGTAATTTTTATTTTTGACTTTGCTTTCATGGTGATATATACTCTAATTGAGGGGTTGGAGAAATATCACTATGGAAGCGTTATCAGAAATCAAAGAAGAAATTAAACAACTACATGATAGGTCTCAGGGTACTAAAACATCACTAAAGGTGCTAGAAGCAACTTCTAGTGAGCGTCATGCTTCTATAATAGAAAAAATTGAAAAGTTAAACTCAGACCTAGAAAAAGTTAATTTAGATTTAGAAAGGTTAACTGTTAAAATGTCAAACGAGCTAGATAGTCTTTCTAAAAACATAGCAGAACTACATTCTTTAGCTCTACAAGGCAAAACTAGCCTAAAAACTTTATGGTTCTTAGGTAGTGTATTTGCTGGTATACTAGCTGTAATAGCTACTTGGTTGGAAATATTTAAGGTATGATTAATATTCCTGATAGTTTATTAGAAAAAATTAAAGATATTTTAACCTCGGAACCTTTAGATATTTATGATTCAGAAGAAGAAACAATAACCGAATCTAATTTAGAACTTGTAGATTCTAGGTATGAGACTGATTCTCTATCTGAAGAAGATAGATATATAGGCAGCGGAAATATATTTATAGCTGCTACTATTTTAGCTTATATTTCTTTAAAAGAAACAAAGATACGAGAATTAACTGATGAAGAATTAGAATTATCGAATCAGTACTGGGATTTTGTAGTCAACAAGCTAAAAGCTGAAAGATTTATTAGAGATACTAAACTACAAGCTAATGAACAAATTAGGGTTGTAGTAGATAACACAAGGCTGCCGCAAGGGGCCTAAACATTCTTGCTTTATAAGGAGAAAAATAAATGAATATGTTAAATGATCCATTTTTTATTGGGTTTGAAAATATTATGAAAAATGCAGCACAAAAAGCTGTTAGTTTTCCGCCATATAACCTAGTTAAGGTTGGAGAACATAAGTATGTACTAGAATTGGCAACTGCTGGATTTTCTAAATCAGAGCTATCAATTACACTAGACAATAATACTCTGCAAATTCAGGGTAAGTCAGAACTCCCTAAAGATACTAATTATATATACAAAGGCATTAGCAATAAGGCTTTTACTAGAAGTTTTGCAGTTGCAGAAACTATAGAAGTAGAATCAGCAACTTATAACGATGGAATATTACAAATAGTGCTAAAAAATAATATCCCGCAAAAAACTACTAAATCAATTAGTATAGTATAACCAATAGCCAAGGGAAGAAACATACTTCCCTTGGTTTTTTATTTTTTTATTTTGTAAACCTTTGAGTATTATGATAACATATAATCAGTGTAAAGAATTTAGGAATTTTGATAGCGATACTGGCAGGACTTACGAAGTACCTACTGGAGTTTATCCTAGCGTAACTACTGTCTTAGGCGCCACAGGGCAAAAAGGCTGGTTGACTGCTTGGAGAGATTCTGTAGGCGCAGAAGAAGCAGATAGAATACTTTTAGAGGCATCCGAAAGAGGAACAAAAGTTCACCATATTATTGAACAATTATATACAAAACACTCTTGTCCTAGTTTAGAAGATGCCGCCTTATTTTTCAAACAACTAGAAAACGAGCCTAGCCATATAGTAACTATGGCAAAAAATTTAATAAAGATACTAGTAAATAACAATTACAACTCTATAGCTCAAGAATTTGTTGTTTGGGATGACGAGTTAAAAATAGCTGGAAGGTGTGACAGTATTGGGTATTGGAACGGAAAGTTTGCATTAGTCGATTTTAAAACATCTAGAAAGAAAAAACAGCGTGCTCATATAGATAATTATTTTTTACAGGCGTCTGCTTACTGCAAAGCACATAACAGACTGTTTGAACAAAAAATAGATAGATTTATAATAGTTATCGTTAATGAAGAAGGAACTAGCCAAATTTTTACAGGTAATCCGATACATCATATCCCAGACTTACGCTATAGGGTAAATAAATTTTATAGTGCAAAAGGGAATTAATGACAAAAAAAAGATATAACAGTCTTTCAATAGAACCAAAAAATGCCAAGCAGCGTGAGTTTTTAAACTCAGTTAGTGACTATCCAGTTACGTTTGCTATAGGCTCTGCAGGCGGCGGAAAAACTTATCTAGCTACATTCAAAGCAATTGAATATCTACAATATGGTTTAGTTGACAAGATAGTAGTAGTTCGCCCAGCAGTAGCAACAGAAAATTTAGGCTATTTGCCTGGAGATTTGATAGAAAAAATTGACCCATACCTACTTCCTATATGGGACGCGTTTGAATCATTAGTAGGTATTGAAAAGTTTGAAGAATATAAAGAAAATAGACAAATAGAAATAGCTGCTCTTGCATTTATGAGAGGTAGGACTATTAGCAATGCATTTATAATTTTAGACGAAGCTCAAAATACTACTATTGATCAAATGAAAATGTTCTTAACACGTTTTGGAGAGAATGTAAAAGTAGTAATTACCGGAGACCCTTCCCAAAGCGATATTAACGGCGCTAACGGGCTAGAGTGGGCTGTTGAAAAACTACAAGAATGCAAAAGCGTAAATATGATTAGGTACACTAAGCGTGAGGTAGTGCGCAGCGCTCTTACTAGAGACATCTTACATTATCTAGAGCGAGGAAATGATAAAAAAAGTACCACTATACCCGATAGTACGGACGATCCCGTTAGAAACGTTCGAAACACTGCTATCAGCGAATTTAACTGAAAATGATAGAAGAGTAGTATTATCTTTTAAAAGTGCCCAAGAAAAGTATAAAATTTTAACAAAAAGAAAATATGCGTATTTTTGGACAATATATAACAAACATTTTACTCCAGTAGAATTAGAGTATCCTGATACTGTATCTTTTGTAGAGTTTGATGCGCCACTACCCCTTTTAAAGAAAAAATTTACAGTAAGGACAGTAACAAATGCCAATTCAAAAAGGTGGAACCAAAAGTAAACGGGTATCTAATACCATTAAAGAGCTTATGAAAGATAAGCCCGGAAAAACTAGAGCAAAAGCTATTTCTACAATTGCTAAAAAGCAAGGAATAACAAGAGAGCAAGCAAAACAACGTCAAGCAGTTGCAATTGCATTGCAAAATAGGGATGCAAGATAATGGCAGTAAAATCTAAAAAGCCAGGAATGAAACTACTTACTGGAAAAGAGCGTAGCGCACTAGCTAAACGTGCAGTTGCAGGTAAAGATATTGGTAAAGCTGGAAAAATGTTTTCTAGAGTTGCTGAAAGTGCTGCTGCTAAATACGGGAGTGAAGAAGCTGGAAAACGTGTAGCTGCTGCTGCAATGTTTCGTGCTCGTGCCGCAAAAAAGAAATGAAAAAGTCTCGCGTTAATGAAGCTGGTGTATACACTAAGCCAACTCTCAGAAAAAACATATTTGAAAGAATAAAGGCTGGTAGTCGTGGAGGCGCTCCCGGACAATGGAGCGCGAGAAAAGCGCAGCTACTCGCGAAAGAATATAAAGACGCCGGTGGCGGTTATAAAAAATAAGGAGCACTAAAATGGCTAAAAAACCAATGATGAAAAAAGAAGGCGCTATGGAAAAGAGCAAAGCCCCAATGAAAGATGCTAGCGCATCTGCAGGTCTTACTGCTGCACAAAAGAAGCTACCTCCAGCTCTACAAGCAGCAATAATGAAAAAGAAGAAAAAGTAATGGCACTAAAGAAATCCCAACGCTCGCTAGTAGAGTGGACCAAACAAGAATGGCAATATCATAGTGAAAAAGAAGCTGATAAGCCTAAATCTGCTCGCGGCAGGTATCTGCCTAAGCGTGCTTGGGATTCCTTATCTAGCGGTGAAAAGCGTGCTACTAATAAAGCTAAACGCGAAGGTACTAAGAGCGGTAAACAGTTCGTTAGTCAGCCTAAAACAATAGCAAAAAAAGTTAAAAAGTTTAGAGAATAAAAATGGCTATTGCACCTAGTTTTCAACGTGCTATTGCAGGACAAAAAATAAAAAAGGCGGACAAAAAGAATGGCAACAACAAAGGACGTAAAACGTCTGCCAAGCGGAAAAATTGAATATCGCGGAGAACAGTTTGAAGGTTTTAATAAGCCTAAACGCAATACAAGTGGTTCTCAGCATAAAGAAGTTGTTCTAGCTAAAAAAGGCGACGACATAAAAATAGTTAGATACGGCCATAAAGGATATGGCCATAACTATAGTGAAGAGGCTAGAAAAAATTATCTAGCGCGCAGTGCCGGTATTCGTGATGAATCTGGTAATTTAACAAAAGATGATAAGTTTAGTGCTAATTACTGGGCGCGTAAGAGATTATGGGCAGGCTCTGGCGGTTCAGTAAAACGACCCAATCCAGGAGGCCCAAGGAAATAATTATGGCAGATGATATGAGTGTTTCTGAGTTAAAAATAGCAATTAACTCAGCTAATAATGTTCTAGAAATGTTAGCAGAAGGTAAAAAGCTAGAAAGATGGCAGGTTAGTAAGATAGTTCTTGCTTCTGATTATTTATCTAGTGTATGCACTAATATGCGAGCAGATACGCATTTAGAGGACTACGAAGATGAAGAAGAATCGGAAGAAGATGAGGACGAAAGTGAAGAGTCTGAACCCGAAGAAGAGGAAGAAACAGTTAATATAGTTCTTACTCCATAAAAAGTAAGATTATAATTGCCTAGTGCTTAAGTATATAGTATAAATAGATATTCTCAAACATTAGGACAATTTATGACTGAATATTTCAATAAAACTTCTCAAGACTGGCGTATTTCTCAATGTTGTCAATTTCATGATCCAAAACTAGTAAAACAGTATAATGTAGGAACTGCTACTAAAACTACTGCGCTAAAATCAGACGGCAAACAAAAAGTGCTAGATAAAGCAATTTCAAATCTAGAAAAACTACACAAAACACTACAATATTTTAGCGCACAGCCAAAAAATCTGCGTAGTTTTCGTATCAGTAGCACTCTTTTTCCTTGTTATACTATTCCAGAAGTTAAAAACTGGTATAGTGAGATTGAGCATAGGCTAAAAGCAAAAATGGCTATTATTGGAGATTTGGCTCGTGCTAGTGAAATTAGACTATCTACACATCCCGGTCAATACACGGTTCTAGGCAGTAACAATGCTGAAGTAGTACAAAATACTATTGAAGATATTGAATATCATGCTCTTTTTGGAAAATGGATGAATATTCCAGCTCGTGAATTCGTAGTAAATATTCATCTTTCTGGAGTATACGGCGGAACACGAGAAGCTGGTATTGTTAGATTTGCTACTAATTTTCACTATCTTAGTGACTACGCTCAACAATGTCTAGCTGTAGAAAATGAAGACAAGCCAAACTCATACGATATTGAGCATGTGCTAGATCTTACTACTCGTATTGACACGCGAGCAACTCTAGATATCCACCACTATGATTGTTGGGGTAAAAAATCTAGGCCATATCCAAGCGTAAATAGTAGTTTCTTTAAAGATAGTGTGCGTACTTGGAAAGGTATTAGACCACTGTTTCATGTAAGTCACACAAGACAAGAAAATGGTAAAGATGTGCCAAAAGCGCTAGAACATAGCGAAACTCTACACGATAGAGAACGCCTAAGCGACATGGTACCAATGCTTGAATGGGCAGATTTTGATATCGAAGCAAAGCATAAAGAAATTGCAGTATTAGACGCTTACAAGTTTATTCTAGAAGAACAAGAATACGCTGGAGAGCGTTTAAACATAAAAAGGTGAATAAATAATGTTTAAAGCATTAAAAGATGTAAACACAGGTATTGTGTATAAATGGACTAACGCAGAAACTGGAGAACAAGTAGTTGTCTCTCAAGATCAGTGGCGAGTAGAGTCAGAATGGTCTAGCGAACAAGTAGCTGCATTATTTGGTTCTGTTAATGACCAAATAACAGATGCTGTAACTGTAGAAGCTTCTAACTTCTTAGCAGAAGTTCCAGGGGAGGTAGAACAACCCGAACTCCCTTTAGACGTGGTATTTACACACGATTTTTCAAAAGATGATTAATGTTTTTACATTAAGTTATTCTAGAGCTAACCAATATTTTAAGCAAACCAAACCAATAGATAGTGCTAATTACTATTTTATTGACAATAACAAGCAAAAGTATACTCCTACTTTTGCTTGTAACATTTATACTACCTCTCAAAATATTGGATGTGCCGGTGGCTGGAATTTAATCTGTAAAATAGCTTTTGAGCACCTAAACCTAGATAAAATAGTAATATCTCAAGATGATGTTAGGATAGCCCCAGAACTAATTGTACAAGCGTATGAAGAATGTGGTGATAATGAAGTTTTAGGCGTAATACAGCCATTTTTTGAGTTTTCTACTTTTATCATGCCTAAATCCGTATGGAATACGGTTGGCGCGTTTGATGAAAATTTTATATTCGTATACTGCGAAGATGCGGACTATAAACAACGAGCTCGTCTAAAAAATATACAAATTAATAGTTTACATGTGCCTAATAGGCAAGTAAATGATAGTGCTAGTGTAGCCGATAATCCTAGCATAAATAGGATTAAGGCGAATAGAGAGTATTTAAAGATGAAGTGGGGAGAAAGTATTCATCCTAGCTCTATAGCTAGAGCAGATTTTCAACCTCCATATGAATATTCTCGTCCTTTTAATGATAGTGTAATTCCTATTGATTTTATACCAAAAACAAAAACTTTAAAGGAATTATATAGTATTTCAGATTCATTTCCTAGCGAAGCAGAATACAAGAGGTTTTTAGAAAATGGATTTCAGCGCGTTTGAAACAATAACCGAACTGCCTAGAGAAATAACTACAGCAGAGCTTCTAGGTAGACGAATATTTGTACGGTTAAATAGTTTTATGCCAAAAATTAATACTGTAGGCGAAGTACTAGACTGGACTAGTTATAGTATAAAATTTCCAGAAAATACTCTGCTACCTGAACAGCATTTAATTAGTACCATAGAATATGATATTAACTATGCAGAAAATATACTAACTATTAAACTAGCAGAGAATACTACTCCTCTAGAAACTAGAGCATTTATTCAACATATACTAACTGAGGTTACAAATTGTCTAAAGAAAAATCAGAACTAAAACCTATTGATACAGAAGACGTAGCAAAGACTATTAATCTAATTGTTTCTCTTATGGAAAGCATTGATGCAAGCAGAGAAATGATAAATACTAAAATTAAGTATTTAAAAGATACTTATGGTATTAATAGTGCAGACGCTCGTGCTGCTGCTACCGCAATTAAAAAGCAAGCAGTAGAAGAAATTGATGAAAAAGCAAAGCGTATTCAGGAGCTAATTGATATATGTATATCTTGATTAGTGGGGGTTTCGACCCCCTACACTCAGGCCATTTGAGAGCTTTTGAAGAAGCTAGTAAAATAGGTAGACTAGTAGTAGCAGTTAACAGCGATAACTGGCTTATCAGAAAAAAGAAAAGTTTTTTACTTCCGAGTTGGGAGCGTGCTAATTTAATTAAGCAGTTAAAATCAGTTTATGCTGTACTAGATGATTGGGATGATTCAGATGGAACAGCATGTGATGCAATACAATTTTTCTATAGTGAATATAAACATACCAATCTTCCTCTAATATTTGCTAATGGTGGTGATAGAACAGCAGTAGGTAGCAATGCAGCAGAAAACGCTGTGTGCGAGTCTTTAGGTATATACACTATGTATGGGTTAGGTGGTGGTAAAACTACAAGTTCTTCTGATTATTTGGCTTCTTACATCAAGCGTATTTCAAATAACGCTTGATATGCGCTTATTTCTATGTTATAAATATTTATATTCGTAATATGGAGATACAAATGGCTTATTGTAGGATTTGTGGTGAAGAATTTAGTGATCGGCGTGCTGCTCTCGGTTATCGTACTTGTTTGCAGCACGCTGAACCACCTAAACAGTTTACAGTCGCTCCTGCCTTTAATAAAGGAGCGTATCAAGTTATCACTCGCAGCGAGGTAGCTGACATTGGTCGATAAAGCATACTTTGATAGTGTAGCTCTTGATTGGACAGTAAAGTGTGAGAACGAAATTCGTACTTGGACTGGATATGAAAAGTTTAAACTAGAATATTTTCGTAGAGATTGGTCGCCTGCCAGACGCTGTAGTAGAGGCGGATGGTATGCTAAAGGACCGGGTATCAATATTGCTATGTTTCGTTATTGTTTTGATACTCCTACTGCCAGAGTATACGAATACCCTAGCTTTGACTCTGACCCAGTAATTGGTGGATTTTATCCTAGTCATAAAGACCACTATCTTGCATCAGTGGTGTGCCATGAAATGGCACATGCTGCACAAGGCTATGCTTATATGGTTCTACAAAAACCTAGAGGCACGCCTCATGGGCCTGACTTTAAGACGCCCTACGCAATTTTGAGAAAAAAGCTTCTTAATCATCTAATCTAAAATAATATGGAGTAACTATTGGATTACAATTCTCTAAAAAATATGGTAGCTTATCACGACAAGCTATATTTTGATGATGCTGCACCTGTTCTAACAGATGCAGAATATGATTCTTTGTATCAACAACTAGTTACTATGGAAGATAATCAGGGTTGGAAAGACCCTGATAGTCCTACTGTGCGTATTATCGGTAAAGGCAAAATCAAACATCATTTTAAGCTTTACTCACTTAAAAAAGTGTACGAAGAACAAGAAGTAGATTCTAGCTTCGATATTCGTATGCCTAAGCTAGATGGGGCCAACCTATCTATCAGCTATGTAAATACAGCACTTAGTACTGCGCTAACTCGCGGGGATGGTGAAGTTGGTGAAAGTGTTCTACATATCGTACCGTATATTAAAGGTATTCCTGAAAGTATTGCAGAAAACGCACTTACTGTATTTGTTGGTGAAGTAGTAACTGACAATACTCAAGTAGAAAACTTTAGAAACTATGTAGCAGGAGCTTTAGGTCTTAAGGATGCTCAAGAAGCTAAAGGTAGAAATCTACGTTTTATTGTTCATGATGTTCTAGGTCTGGCTCTAGACTACCTAGATCGTCTAGCCTTTGCAAAGGCAAATGGTTTTGACACTGTGGCTGATTCTAACTTTAGCCAATACCCACAAGACGGTATTGTATTTCGTGTAAACTCGTATGAAGTAGAAAAAGAACTTGGATATACATCTAAGTACCCTAGGTTCGCAGTTGCACTAAAACAAAAAGAAAGCTTTAGTGCAGTAACTTATCTAAAGAATATTGAGTGGGCTGTAGGTAGAAGCGGTGTAGTTACTCCTGTAGGTATTGTAGAACCAGTAGTACTTGACAGCGCAACTGTATCTAGAGTTATTCTGCACAATATTGAATTTATTGAGCAGCATAGTCTACGCAGAGGAGATAAAATTCTTATTGAGCGTAGAATTACTCCGCAGTTTGTTAGAGTTCTAGAACATTCTAAGTATGCTCCTTTTACTATTGATGATGTAACTTCTAGTCTAGGTATTGAGGTATTTAGAAAAGGTCCAAAGCTATTTGTATCTGAAGCCGATAATTTTAGATATATTGAGTACTTTGCAAAAACTCTCGGTATTAAAGGTTTGGGCGAGGCTACTATTAAAAAACTAAATATCAATCACCCTATTGATTTGTATTCAATTAAAGATTGGAGTTTTCTAGGTAAAAATGGGGAGAAGATTGCAGAAGAGCTTTACAGACCAAAAGATTATGCAACAGTGCTTGCAGCTCTAGGTATTCCTGGTGTCGGTAAATCTACCGCTCAACTTATTGTTAGTAAGATTCCTAAATTTGAAGATTTAGAAAAAGTTAGCACTCTTTCTATTCGAAATGTAGGCCCTACTACAGTAGAAAATATTATGAGCTGGCTAGAAGTTAATAAGTATTGGGTAAAGGATTTACCATATTCTCTAGAAGCTGAAGCTACTCCAGTATCTATTGCTAAAAGAAAAATCGCAATTACTGGTAAACTAGATATTAAGAAAGCAGATTTAGCAGCCCATCTAGAACGATACGGTTTTGAACTAGCTAACTCAGTAACTAAAGATTGTTATGCTTTGATTACTGGCGGAGAAGAAAGCATTAAAACTGCTAATGCAACAAAATATGGAGTACCTGTGCTAAACTACTGGAAAGACAAACAACAAATTATGAAAGGTGACTTTTAATGTCAGATAATGTAGTTTACTTATCTGCCTTTAAAAAAGAACCTACGCAAAATGTAGTTAATGAGTTTCTAACCGAAGTTGTTGATTATTATAATTCTGCTCTAGTAAGGTTTGATATTGATACTCAAAATCTTGATACAGCTTTTGATGTAGCCACTATTCAATTCTTACTACGAGGCATGGCTCATAGAAGTCAGGGAGAGCAGCACCCCAGCCAAATTATCCTAAATGCTTTAAAGGATAAAATGCTGCCATAAGGAGACTAGCAATGTCTAAACTTGAACGTATTTATACTATTTCTAATATAGAATCAAGAAAATTAGGCATTCCTACGAGCCAAGGAGATTATCAAAAATGGCTACAAGAAAAAAGAAAATTACGTCGAACAGCAAAACAGGTCTTAAAAAATGCTATTAAGAGTGAGTTGTGCTAAAGAGCTAGTAGAACAGTATGAGGAATACTATTATTCTAACGGTTTTTTACTACTGAATAAAGAGTATCAAGGGGATGAGGCTCAACTTGTATTTAAAGCAATAAGTTCTTCTCATTCTGCTGAGTTTTTAGCATCAGATACAAGTGCTAGAGCCTTTCTAGAGTTCTCTGACGGTAGTACTAGTCCACTATACATTCGACGTACCCATTCATTTGACGACTAACAGAAATTTTTTAAAAATTATTCTTGCTAATTGTCAAAGAATCATTTATATTAAATTTAATAACTTAAGAGGTATGCATGTCTGATGTAAGTAAAAACTATAGCACAGCACAAACTGAAAAGCTTATTTCGCTATATGCAGAACTTGGTAATGATGGAATTGAGCAAATAGCTGACTTAATGGAAAAACCAGTTAAATCAGTTATTGCCAAATTAGTACGAGAAAAAGTATATGTAGCTCGTGAAAAATCATCATCAAAGCGAACTAGCACAAGCAAAAAACAATTACTAAATGAATTAGAAAATCTAGTAGGATTTGATACCACTGGGCTAACTAATAGCACAAAAGAATCATTAAATCAACTATTAGATTATGTAAAAAAGTCTTCACTAAGAGATTAGAGTGGACTGGTAAGATTGCTAATATGAAGATTATTGTATTGGTCCCAATTGGGAAGAGCAGTAGTAGCAATCACAAGATAGGCGGAGGTGGGGCCATATCTTATAAACTTCTCAATCAAATATAGCTATTTGAGCGAGGGGCCTGTTCTGAGTTCTCAGGTTAACAATAAAACTCTGTAAAGGTTTTGTAAATGGTACCTTTGCACAAAAACAATTTACCGGGCAGGCTAACCGTAGTAAATCCTAGTGTGCTCTAGGTATAGTCTAATTAAGGCGTGTACTCATACTACACGCCTTAATTTTTTACTTGCTCTACGCTATAAACTAGGTTATTATATCTTATAACCGGGAGAAAAGAATGTATCTAGTCAGACAAGTAAAAAAGAATGTGTTTGAAGTAGCTAAGTTTGAAGATAGAAATTTTCCAGTAGATGTTTATACAATCACTAACAACAAGTGTAATTGCCCAGCTAGTTGGCGTAGTTCTAGCTGCAAACATCGTAAGCTAGTAGACGAGTTTAAAAAAGACACAAATACTGTTTACGAGTTTTATCTGTCTGCCACTAATGCAGTTACAAAAACTAAGATAGCAGAACTAACTTTTAATTAAATTTATTGTTGACATGTGCTTTAACTAATGGTATTATGAGTAATGAAAAAATGGCCCCGTGAATATTACGCAACTCCTCGTGAATGTTATATAAAAAAATATAGAAAAGCTTCTATTCAGATTGCTATAAAATCAGGCATTTTTGGATGGCGTAGTTGGAAAAAGCCAACGCACTAGACGTAGCGAAACCTCGGGCTTTATACGAGTCATAGAAAGCTAGTGGATGCAGAGTAGAGCAGCGTAATCTACCAATGAATAACATGTTTCGGTCGTCTAATTGGTGAAGGCCCCCCGCTCATAACGGGGTTATTGGGGGTTCAAGTCCCTCCCGAAACACCAAAAATAAGAAAGAATGCCGCACTGGCTGGAGACCATTGTCTGTAGTGTCTATGAAAGCTATCCGCTTCTTTCTCCCCTATAAGAGTCAGACCCTTATAGGCATGGTTAACTAGATGTAGCTCAGCTTGGTAGAGCGTTCCGTTTGGGGCGGAAAAGTCGGGAGTTCAAGTCTCTCCATCTAGACATAGCTGGTAGCTTAGTCAGCAATTAAATTAAGTAGGCGAAAAGGGTAGCTCCCCTGATAATACTTACCTATTATCTAGCCTTAATTCTGGTAAGAGAGTAAAAATTATGAAAAGTACGTCAAATAACAATATAGATTTATCATTACTATCAGCACTCACTATATCTTTTGATAAGCATAAGTATAGTGTCCCCCCAAACTCTAAAGGAATATCTAAACAATCTTTAATAGAGTTTATAGCAAGTAGAAAGCCTACAACTAACGGGGCTTTAGGTTACTCTTCTGCTCAAGGATGGACTAAATTTATAAAAAAAGTTTTTCCAGATAAACCTAAGGGAACTAATTATTATGATTGGCTCTTATACAAAGATAACCTTAAATTTTGTCCACGTTGTGAAAAAGTAAAAATATTAGATAGTTTTTGGAAAAACTCAAATAAACCTTCAAGTTATAATAGTTATTGCACTAGGTGCATTCAACCACTCAATACTAAAGCTCATAGAAGTATACAAGCTAAGAGAAGAGCTGCAAAATTACAATCTACGCCTAAATGGGCTAATTTAGATAAAATAAAAAATATTTATGATAATTGTCCGATTGGCTATCATGTAGACCATATTATACCATTACAAGGTAAATATATTTGTGGGCTTCATGTAGAAAATAACTTGCAGTACCTTACCGCTTCTGAAAATGCTTCTAAAAAGAATTATCATCATTCGGAAGAATGCTGGCGTCCCATAGCGGCAATTGGAACGGATTTGTAATCCGTCGGGCAACCTACCGTGAGTTCGAGTCTCACCGCCAGCACCAAAAAGGAATATAATGTCAGAACTTCAAAGATTAGCAAGCATACCTTCAGATATAAATGAACATCTGCATACTATGAATAGATATGCTGCTAGCTGTAGTCATATCACAGAAATGGGTGTTCGAGATATAGTATCTACTTGGTCTTGGCTAGAAGCAAAGCCTACTAAACTAGTTTGCTACGACGTAGCATTGCCCCCACAGGATAGATTTAACCAAGTAGTAGAATATACAAAACAGTATAATATTGATTTTGTATTTCATCAGGCGGATGTTCTCTCAGTAGAGATTGAGCCCACTGAACTGCTATTTATAGATACTGTACATACTCACGAACAACTAATTTCAGAACTCAGACTTCATTCTGGCAAAGTATCAAAATATATTGTACTTCATGACACTGAAGGATTTGGAGAAGTTGGGATAGACCAATACGGTAAAGAGACGTTAGGTCTTAGGTATGCTGTACAAGAGTTTTTAGCTGAGAACCCAAACTGGGCCATAGAGCTAGAACACAAAAATTGTTTTGGATTAACAATTTTAAAAAGGAGTTAATTATGTTTGAAAGACATAAAACAAAGATTATAAGTGTACTAGCTGCTGCAGGCATTGCACTGATTGCCATTCTAGCAGAAGCAACTATCGGATATCTAGAACTATTTACAGATGCAGAAACTGTAGAACAAGTTTCTGAGGTTGTAGAGCAAGTTTCAAAATAATATTTAAAGGCGAAAAGGGTATCTCCCCTGACTTGTGCGCACTCACAGTCTAGCCTATATTTAGTGACTAGTGCTCGATAGTGCCCCGAATGGTAAGGGAGCTGACTGTTAATCAGTAGCTGTAATGGCCCTGCAGGTTCGAGTCCTGCCTATCGAGCAGTAGTCACTACACGTCAAAATAACGATGAAGTGTTACGGAAGCACATTAGTCTCCAAAACTAAGAGCTAGGGTTCGACTCCCTACATCGTTGCCACTTTTTAATCAGGAGAACTTTAGTGGATAAAATATCGAATTTCATTCGACACAATTACTTCGCCCACCCTACGCTTGTTTTAGATGTTGAAAAAGTTCGAGAAAATTATCTTAGTTTTAAATCTGCATATCCTACTGCTTCTATTTTTTATGCAGTAAAAGCTAATCCAGATACTAAAATTCTTCAACAACTACATGAACTAGGCTCAAGTTTTGATGCCGCTAGTATTGGTGAAATCAGGCAATGTATCTCTATCGGAGTACGCCCTAGCCAAATTAGTTTTGGAAATACCGTTAAAAGCGGAGAAGCTATCGCAGAAGCGTTTGCACTAGGAGTTACGCTATTTGCCGCAGATAGCGAGCAAGAGCTGCAAAAAATTGCACGATTTGCACCGCATAGTAGTATCTATATTCGTATGCTAGTACAAAATAATCTAGCAGATTGGCCTCTTAGCAGAAAATTTGGGTGCGTACCAGAAAAAATAGTACCACTGCTGCAATATGCTAAACAACTAGGACTAGCGCCAATAGGTATTAGTTTCCATGTAGGAAGTCAAACTAAACACCCAGATATGTGGGATGCTACAATACAAACAGCTTCTAGGATATGGAATCGTGCACTAGAGGTAGGTATTGAACTAACTCTACTAAATATTGGCGGAGGTTTTCCAGTTAAATATCAAGAAGAAGTTACCAAACCTGCGGAATATGGCAGATATATTAGCGAAAAAATAAATACCGCATTTAGTGGAATTAAGACTCTAATGCTAGAGCCAGGACGAGCTATTGTAGCAACAGCAGGCAGTATCGCCGCTAGAGTTATGTTAGTTTCAAATAAAGGTGATTTTCAGTATAACTGGGTATACCTAAATGTAGGTAGATTTAGTGGACTAGCGGAAACTGAAGGTGAATCTATTCGTTATCGTTTTACTGTTCTAGGCAAAGAACAAGAACCTACTAGGCAATTTAAAGTAGCAGGTCCTACATGCGATAGTGCAGATATTCTATACGAACGAAACGTAGTTTCGCTGCCCCGTTCAATTACTTATGATGATATAGTTGTAATTAATGATTGTGGGGCTTATACAAGCACATACAGTACTATTTGTTTTAATGGTTTTGAGCCGCTACAAGTAGTACATGTTTGATGGGGGCTAGCTCAACTGGCAGAGCAACTGGTTTTGGTCCAGCAGGTTTGGGGTTCGAATCCCTGGCCCCCAGCCATAAAAAAGGAGTTGTGCATGAACAACAAACAGATACAGCAAATTTTAAAAGACGAGCAGCTATATAGTGGACAGGTAGATGGTATTATTGGCCCTAATACTATGCGTGCCGTAGCTACTCTGCTATATCAACGTAGAAAACAATTACCTCCGACTTATGAAGGTTGGAGCAATGAGCGTAAAAGCATAGCTGCCGCTCAGTTTATACTATCTGATCGTAAGTTTTATGATTCTACTGTAGATGGTATTAGTGGTTACGCAACTGAGTATGCTCTTACACAGTGGGAAAATTTTGTAAAAACAGGTTCTCGTGAGCCTACATGGAGACAGCCGGAAAAAGGCGGAAAAGGAGTGGCTCCAACAGATAGAGAACGAGTATATGGGATAGCTGGAGGCCCTCAGTGTACTGCTGGGATAGCGTATTCGCCTTTTAAATTGCATCTATCTTGGGATTTAAAAAGCACTATCACTAGCTTTAAATGCCATGAAAAAGTTGCGGGAAGCATAACTTCAATTTATAGGCAAATTGACTCTGAGTATTCACAAAAACAAATTGAAGATTTAGGATTAAATATTTGGGGCGGTTGTTATAACTTTAGAAAAAGCCGTGGAGGCTCTACTCTATCCACTCATGCATATGGCATTGCAGTAGACATAGATCCAGTAAGAAACCAACTTCGTTGGGGAGCTGATAAAGCTAGGCTTGCTAAGCCAGATGCTAAAACTCTATGGGAAATTGTAGAAAGTGAAGGCGCTACTTCACTTGGCAGAACTAATAATTACGATTGGATGCACTTCAACTTCTGATCGGAGGATGAACACATGAATGTCAAAAACCTACAAACGAGAAATAGCCAGTGCCAGTTTACTAGTTCTATACGTTTTTATAGGGTATACTCTATATACGCTATCTGTAGCTAACGCACTAGATGCTATGGTAGACTTAGTTTCAGTACTAATAATTCCTACATTTGCTATGTTAGCTGCTGCTTTTGGGATAGACTCTTACTTCAAGCAAAATCCTAAGACTGGAAACAGAGCAGAAAGTACTACAGAACAATAATTTATTATTGCTACCTGCTTAACTTTTTGATATTGTGTAATATAACTAATAGGAGTTGCCCAATGTCTACAGCTTTTACCGTTGTAAGAAATTTTGAACGTAAAGGTTTTAAGTTTTTAGGTTGTGGGTATTATGCTGCTGTATTTGAATCTAATGTAGACCCCAATCTTGTTTATAAGATTGGGCGTACTCTAAGTGACCCATTTCTAGAATACGCTGCAAATAATACGCTAAAGCAAAATCCTCATTATCCTCGTATTTATGACCTGTACACAGACATTGATAATGACTGGTACCTTGTTAAAATGGAAGCTCTTACTCCGCTTCCAAAACATAAATATAGTTTTGCCACAAAAGTTTCTAGCTTCGCACGAGAAGAAATTACTGACACAGACATCTCATTAGAAATGAACCAGCTTATTGATGAAATCAAAAGAATGTCAAAGCTTGATGACAGTGTAAATCTAGACCTGCACAGTGGTAATATTATGATGAGAGGCGTTACTCCTGTTATCACAGATCCGCTAGCAGAGTATTATCTTGAAACAGACCTAGATATGGAGCAGTGGTATGAAGGATAAAAATTATGGATACTAATTATATACACTCATCAGCAGGTACACAATTACTTGTTCACTATAAGCAAGAGCTTGCCAAAGCTATCAAGAATAGAGATGAAAAAAGAAAAAATGTAGTGCTAAGTGTTATTAAGGCACTAAGACCAGATATTATAAAGAAAGTTAATAAAAGAGAATAATTATGGATACGCTAGTAATAAATGCTGATGGTCTTCCAGTTAGTCTACTGCCTATCAGTGCAGTAAGCTGGAAAGATGCAATTCTTTATATGTACCATGATAAGTGTGACGTTCTTGAGTGGTACGATGACTGGATGGTGCATTCTGCTAGCTGGGAAACTCGCGTACCTGCTGTTATTATGTTAAAGAATTTTCTGCATAGAAAAAGTGCAGTTCGTTTTTCAAAGAGTAATGTATTTTTACGAGACGAGTACCACTGTCTTTATTGCAGTACTAGAATAACAAACGATAGTGGAACGCTAGACCATGTATTGCCACTATCTCGCGGTGGAAAAACTAACTGGGAAAATATAGTTACTGCATGCGGTCCTTGTAATTCTAGTAAAGCAAATCACACTCATATGAAACCTGCATATGCTCCGTATAAACCGGGATATTATGAATTAGTTAGAAAACGAAAACAACTTCCTTTCAATCTACGACATGAAAGCTGGAGTCGTTGGTTAGGCCTAGAGGATGAAATAGTATAGTATGGGAAAGAGAAGCGATTTTGAACGTAAGCCAAGGGACTATTATCCAACACCGATAGCTGCTGTAAAGCCTCTAATACCTCATCTGCCTACAAGTTTTACTTTTGCAGAACCATGTGCTGGCGACGGTAGGCTGATTAATCATATAGAAAGTCTTAGCGATAGTGCTTGTGCTTGGGCTAGTGATGTTGAACCTCGTGGTGAAGATATTTTTGAATTTGATGTGTTTGAATTAACCTCAAACGATGTATCAGATTGTAATTTAATTATTACTAATCCTCCTTGGGACCGTAAACTTCTTCATCCACTTATCACACATCTTAGTGCGCTAAAACCTACTTGGTTGCTATTTGATGCTGACTGGCCCCACACAATACAGAGTGCTCCGTTCATGAAACAGTGTGAGAAGATTGTTTCTATTGGCCGTGTAAAGTGGATCGAAGAAAGTGCGGGCGTAGGTAAAGATAACTGCGCATGGTATTTATTTGATGCTAATCATAGCGGACGAACGGAGTTCGTTGGGCGATGAGAGTACTCATAGGCTATTCTACATCAACAGAAACACTACATGCATTTCAGCAGCTAGGTCATGATGTATGGACTTGTGATTTACTACCTGCTAAACATGGAAATCACATGCAATGTGATATATGGGAAGTAGTGCACGATAATTGGGATTTAGGAATATTTCACCCTATGTGTACTTATCTAACTGTTAGTGCAGCTTGGGCGTTTTCAGACCCTAACTATGAACGGTACCCCGAATCAGGGTATCATCAACGAGTAAAAAGTGGAACGCTAGTAGGTGAAGCTAGGCGGAAAGCTCGTGAAGAAGCTATTGAAAATTTTAAGCGGCTAGATGCGCTACCTTACCCTCATGCTATAGAAAATCCTGCTCCTAGCTTTATTTCTAGCATGTATAAAAAACCGACTCAAACTATTCAGCCTTATGAATTTGGCGATAACGCAAGTAAACGTACAGGTCTTTGGTTGCATAAACTTCCCAAACTTGTACCTACTAATCGAGTAAGTGGGAGGCTAGTGCAGCATGGCGGAAAAATAGTTGAACGCTGGGAAAATCAAACAGATAGTGGTCAAAATAGACTATCTCCATCTAAAGATCGTTGGTTAGAGCGTAGCAAAACATATCCTGGAATAGCCGCAGCAATGGGAGTTCAGTGGGGAAACATTTAACTTGCTTGTTTGTTGAGAATCAGTTATATTGAATATATCAATGAGCGGAGATACAAAGATGCAGTTCAATAATCCTAAGGTGTTACGCGATCCGTATACTATTGCTAAAAATCTTGGGCGAATCGCAGAATTTAAACTCGGGTATGATCACGCAGTAAAAGATATTTCATTTAACTATCAATACCAAGACGAAAAGCGTATAGCATATTTTAGAGGTCGTGCATTTGCTATTTACAGCAAGGAAATAAAATTTCCTAGGGCTACTTGGCGTGACAGTGTTCTGTCAAAAGCCGCAACTGAAAGATTAGTTCAAGCGATACGGCAACGAGTAGTTATTTAAAAATTGTTCTTGCTAACTGCTTAAGAATCATTTATATTGTAAGAATGAATATTGCGGGGTAGAGCAGTGGTCAGCTCGTCAGCCTCATAAGCTGAAGGTCGGTGGTTCGAATCCGCCCCACGCACCCAATCTAAATTAACTTTTTTCTTGCTAACTGCTTAAAAATAAGTTATTATAAATTAATGGATGAATACAGCAAACCTTATGAAAAAATGCTTACCATAACCAAGCACTTACTCAGAACTTCATCCAGTTAAATAATTCTGAACTCTAGCTCGCGGGCAGGTAGTAAGATAGAGAGGAATTACCACCTCTCGACTAAGGCAGTTGCGCAATGCTCCTAAATACTGCACAGTAATAAGCAATCGAGGATGAGCTTATTGTTTTGTTCTCAATTGTCAGTCTGATGAACAAAACTCTTAATGACTGACTAAAGGGCTAGTGTAATAAAAACCTTTCTGTGGTGTAACTAGCATAAACAGAATATAGCAATATACTACTCGGTGTTGATTTTTAGTAGTATATCATTATATTGCGGGTATTGTGTAATGGTAAGACCTCTGCCTTCCAAGCAGATGACACGAGTTCGATTCTCGTTTCCCGCTCCAAGTTCAGCTATGAAACACGTAATACAGATAAGAGTTCTGCCTAATCTAAGTTATACTTAGTCGTGTTACTCCTACGTTAAAATCGTAGATAGCTGTTGCTCAATTAATTACTGTACATGCGGAATATTAATTGAGCAAGTATACGATTACTGAGTGGTTTCAGATATGGTATACTAGTCCGTCCTGCCTAAGACGAAAAAATAAGCAGGGGTACACTACTTGACCTTATTTAGTAGCAGGACTACCACTGGACTTAACTCAGTGGCTGTAGTGTTGCACAGACAGTAGCACAGCGTGGATTACCCGGTTTAACAGTGGTAATATGGAATCGTTGTTCCATAGAGGCCTGACCAGTCAACAGCAACCTACTCAACTACTCCTGTTCACAGCTAGAGTCGTAGAATGTTGAGCTACAGTGCAAAGCGTGAGGCACTGTATCCTTATTATACAAGAAATGTTAGCATTTTTTCTATAATTAGGATGGTTTCAGCAACACTTTATGCATTATATTAGGGATATATCAAGCAAAACCACCATCCTGCATATCTAACACACACACGGGAGACAAACAGATATGAGCAAATCAGGTTACGAAATTCGTTCAGATATTCTTGCACTAGCTAAAGAGTATCTAGACCAACAAACAAAACTAAATATGGAATATAGCAAGCGTATGATTGAAGCAGGTAATAACACGCTTACACAAGTTGTACAGAATATGCCAAAGCCTTATACGCTTGATGAAATGCTAGACATTGCAGAACGTATGTATACCTTTGTAGGTAAAAAATAATTGAATTTAGGATAGTTACAGCAACACAAATAGCTTGAAAAGCACTCCACTATTAATGGACCAAACAAACACTATCCTGCTAACATAACGGAGTTATGAATGCCCTTTGAAATTAGAGTTCTTGGTTCTGTGCTAGGCACAGCAGAAGAAACTGATATTGTCAGTGATTTAATGTATACTTATTATGATTTTAAATCAATGATGCCAGAACTTCCTGATGCGAATGCTATCGCTATCGACTATGAAGGCGGAACTCTAGAAGTCTTTGACGAAGAAGGTAATGGTATTCAGGTTTATCAACTAAAACGGTTAGTATAAGTAAAAAAGCTTAGCGCGTGTGGGCAAATTGGTAAAGTCGTTGCGCTTAGGACGCAAAGTTTTGGGGGTTCGAGACCCTCCACGCGCACCAAAAGAATAGACAGAGAAGTCTTTAAAATCCGGAGTCCTAGTGCCCGTTAGGTGAAATCTAGTAATAGACGTAGCGGACTGTATCCTACTAAAGTCCGAGGAGAAATCCTCCCACGCTAAGAGGGTAAAACCCTCAAAGGGAAGCAGCTTGATTTGTCAGCCACGGCAAATATATGCAATAATTTTAGGAGTGTATGGGTTGGCACCCAATTAAATGTAATAATCAAAGATTTAATGCAGGTAGCACTGCGTATGCTCACGCTAAACTAAAAGAAAGTGCATTTAGTAATGCTTCGAACACTTAGATACATGCAAAGTATTGGGTGTTTAGACTGATAGAGGCAGATTTGATGAATCTGTTTTCTTGAAAGTTAGTCCGGCACTGTTTGCAGCAGTAATGGGCATATCGGTGTGTTGTATTTTGCTACTAACAAGTAGTAAAGCAACAGGGTCAGCACATCGTAGTAGGTTCGGCGACGTAGCTCAGCGGTAGAGCAATAGTTTTAGGAACTATAGGTCGAGAGTTCGATTCTCTCAGTCACAATGATATATTGTAAAAGCCAAAGACTGACCCAGCAATACGTGAAAGACGCCTAATACCTTCCTAAAGAAGAAGGTGCACTTAAAGCCGGAAGCTTGATGTGTTTTCTAGATAATAAACTCATATGGCCTCGAAACCAGAATTGTGCGCAACACAAGTGAATTAAAACTAGAGAGTAGCGTATTGTGATAAGTGAATAGCAACACTTTAAAAAATGCGGCGTTGAGCAATACTAATAGAGGTAGCACCTATTAGTGGATAACGAGGAACCATGAACGCCAGTTCATATGCGGATAATCTCTCAAGTTGCTCATATACAGCTGTAATCTCAGGCTGCGTATTTATTTGTGGGTTGTTTTGTGTCTTGTAGTGTTAGTAAGCTGTGTAGCTAGCAGTTTAAATAGTATAGTCTCATAAACTTTACTTTTTTCACTATGTATGACGTACCCTAGAGGCAGTCTTAGGCTGTCAATATCGTCGGCGCTATAAAATAGACGCAAAATGTTAGCAATGTGGTGGTGCTATGCAAAACAATCCTCAAATGACTACGCAAATAACTCTTGAACAATTAATAGAAATTGCTAAAACAGCAGAGTATAAAAACCCTATTGAATGGGGTGAGCTACCTGTAGATGAAGATATTATATACAAAGTCTACGCAAATGCTGTGTATATAACCTATACAAAAACTAGCCCAGAATATAAAGATGTAGTTTTACTTGCTAGTATAATTAAGTTGCATGTAGAAAATTATGTGTTAAAACAAAATAATGCTCAGTTGCGAGAAACAATTGCTATGCTGAGCAACTAGTAAAAGGAAGCGTGGCCGAGTGGTCTAAGGCACCCGCCTTGAAAGCGGACAAACCGAAAGGTTTCGCGAGTTCGAATCTGCGCCGCTTCCGCCAGTTTTTGCGAAGGTAGATACCAAGATATTTTGATTTCGGTCGAAATGCTACCAAGCATTCAGGACAATACGTGAGTTCTAGTTTTATGATTTTTAGGAGTGTTGGCCGAGAGGCTTAAGGCAGCGGCTTGCTAAGCCGTCGTACCTGAAAGGGTACCATTGGTTCGAATCCAATACGCTCCGCCAAATAAAATGGGGTTTTAGCTCAGTTGGGAGAGCGGTAGCTTTGCAAGCTTCAGGCCATCGGTTCGATCCCGATAAACTCCACCAAGATTTCTTGCCGATGACCGCGCACGGTAGCGCGTTATCTAGTACTAGATAATTGCAGCATATTTTAGCAGGTTCGACCCCTGTCATCGGCTCCATATAATAAGGCCATTTAGTACATGGGTAGTGCACTCGGCTGTCTACCGGGAAAAACGGGTTCGAGCCCCGTATTGGCCGCCATATTTTAATTGAGAGAATAATGAGTTATCTAGAATATTACAGCGATAATAAAGAGGAAGAACTTTACGCACTTCGAGAGTTCGTAGGACGCATAGCTCGTGCTCTACCAGAAGAACGAGTTGATTTAGCCCTTTCTCAACGTAATGAATGGTTTGAGGCTTCTAAAGAACTATATCATAAATTTGCTTATCGGTAATTTAACAAAACTTCGGTTTTGTACAAAGGCAGAAAAGTATTGTATAAAATACTTATATATGCTACACTGATAATTTCTATTGTTGGTGTAGCATATTTTTATTATATCAGCACTACTCAAAAAATTGAGCAATTAGTTGCACAAAATGCAAGACTTGAGATAGTAGCCGCTTCAAGCGAAGCTACTCTTGAATCTCTAGAAACAACTATAATTCAAAATTCTGAAAGATATTCTAGGCTTCAAAGCGAGTTTACTGAAATACGTAGACAGAACGCAGAACTGAGACAAAGACTTTCAGAACATGATCTAGAAGCATTAGCTACTGCAAAACCTGCACTTATAGAAAATACTATAAATAGTGCTACGCAAGATGCATTAAGATGTTTTGAGTTACAGAGTGGAGCCCCACTAACGGAGGCAGAATTAAATGCTAAAAATGCTAAAGATTTTAACAGTGAGTGTCCTTGGCTTTGGACTCGTTAGTTGTACTAAACCAGAGCCTGAAATACAAACAGTGTATATAAATACTCCAGTAGTAGCTCCAACAGTTCCTAGAGTTGATGTATTGACTTTAAGGCCAGTAAATTGGATAGTTATAACTCCCGAAAATGTAACTGAGCAACTAGCAAAAAATAACACTTTATTTGCACTCAATACTCAAAGTTATGAAAATTTAGCATTGAACATTAGTGATATTCGTGCTAATATAGATCAATACAGAGCGATAATAACTATATACGAGGAAAGCTATGAATGATCTTTGGGAAAAAATAGTATATGGCCTGCAAGGAAGTTGTGATGGTCTATTTGCAGTACTTGAGCAACATGAAGCACAATATCTAAAAGATGATATGCAGTTTCTAGAATACCTAGATATGCATATTTTTTGTTGTGAAAGTTGTGGCTGGTGGTCTCCTGTTTCAGAAATGGGTGAAAGTCTACATGGAGCAACCTGTTTAGATTGTGAAGATAGTTCGTGGGATTAGCTCAGTTGGTAGAGCATCACGTTTACACCGTGAGTGTCGGGGGTTCGAGCCCCTCATCCCACACCATAAAAATGTAGCAAGCTTCATGGAAGTTAGGGAAGCCGCACGCGACCCGGCTAAAATCTAGAGACTCCTAGGTAATCGTCTAGACGTGCCAAGCTACAGGTGGTAAGAAAAGCTGTGATAGAGTATTCCGGAAAATACGAAACACAGGCGCTAAATGGCCAATATGCGCAAAAGGAGCATGAGACAACGGAACTATTTTGGTTCTTAAAGATGTTATGTATATTGCACCTGCCACCATCCAATTTATTCTTGCTATTTACTTTTTTATTTGATAATATGCATTATATCAACGGAGAATGAGATAATGCTACACATCCAAGGAAAAATTCCACGGAGTATTTATTTAGCATACAGCGGCGGTGTAGATAGCACTGCTGCTTTAGATTTTTTGTGCAAGAATCATCAAGTTACTATTGCACATGTAAATCATGGTAATGATATTTCTAGCTATGAAGAACTAGCTGCTCGTGCAGCTGCAGAGCATTATGGTGTGCCTATCATTATTTATCAAGGCAATTCAAATACTCCACGAGGTAAAAGTAAAGAGCAGCATTGGCGAGACCAGCGTTACAACTTTTTTCATTCGCTACAAGGCACTGTTGTTACTTGCCATCATCTTGACGATTGTGTTGAGACTTGGATTTTTAATACTGCAAATGGCAAAGCTAAAACTATTCCATATCGTAATGGAAATGTTATCAGGCCCTTTAGGCTTAATCCAAAAGTAAAATTTACTAAATGGTGTATGAAGCGAAATCTCACTTGGTTTGAAGATCATACTAACGCAGACCCTGATTTTGCAACCCGCAATAGAATTAGGAATGAGCTGATGCCTATTATGTTAAAAGTAAATCCCGGTATCCATACTACAATTAGAAATATGCTTCTTAAGGAAGATGTAAATGGATAAAAGATTTCCAACAGACTATACACATGAAGAATTAGCTAATTTAGTTATATATCATCATGATAAACACATTGAAGCACTAACTAAGTATACTGATACCTTAGAAAAGTTAAAAGAAGCTCAAAAAGAGCTATCAAAACTAAAACGTAATAAGGCTTAGGAATTGCCTGGGGCATCGACGGATTGCAAATCCGTTTTTATGAGTTCGATTCTCACCTAAGCCTCCAAGGTGCTATAGTTCAGCGGTAGAACAGCAGACTCATATTCTGCGTGTCGTAGGTTCGAATCCTGCTAGCACCACCAACAAAATAACGGGACATGGGACTTCTTGGTGAAGGTCGCCGCCCTTTCAAGGCGGAGAAACGGGTTCGAAACCCGTATGTCCTACCAATAATAAGGAGAAGTGTGATGAAGCTATTTATAGATTCTAGAAACACTCTAGCAGAGTGTAAAGCCTTTCTTAAAAAGATTAAGGCAGAAAACATTAATGAAGCTGCTGAAGCCAAGCTAATGATTTCTAAAATTGAATCAGTAATAACTCGTTTAAACCGTGCAATAGATAACTAATGACAGATACTAAATTAGTACGTTCAGCAGCTAATGGCTTAGCACTAGTAGCAAACTACATATTTTGGGATAGTGTATCAGACGCAGAAATTGATAGTGCTATTGATATTTTTTCAAAAACTACTCAGTACCTAAAACTAGCAAAGTTGCCTATCCATGGTTTTATCACTACTTCTTCAGAACTTGTTATCAACAATTGTGTAACTGAAGATTCTGTAAAACTACTTCAGTCAGATATTCTCACTATCCGTAAACAGATTACTAACTCAGACACTAGTGCTGAAATATTGGAAATACTAAAGAATATTAGTTCTGTATGCAATGGTAATGAAAAAGCATACGCACTACTAAATACAAAACTACACATACTAACAAATGAGTTTGTAAAGCAATCTTTTACAGACAAAATATCTAGTTCAGATATAAAAACTGTAGTACGTAACTTTGTTAGAACTCGTGGTTCTGCTCTGGTAGATTACAGTGATATGCTAAAGTATCTTAATACTATGGGAATAGAGCATAAGTATCCAGATACTTTTGTTGGATTTATAGATGAAGCAGGTATTTTCTATACCAAGGCAAAAAAACGCATAGAAGGAATACCATTAAACTCTACTCTTGTAATGAACAAGAACTATGATCCTAAAGCAGATTCTAGTTATGTATTTAGTGCTCGTGCTGAAAATGCTAAAAGCACTACTTATTTTTATACCCGTGAATATAAGCTGCGTAGCCGTAAGGAAAAGTTTACTGCTGTAAAGCAACTAGGTATAGATATTAAAGGTATTCGTGGTAAGTGGAGTAGAATTATTAAGACTCGCTCAGAAGGCTATGAAGAAGCTATAATTCTAGAACTAATTTACCAAACTCAAGCTAGAATTGGTTCTAGTAGCAATATGACGCTAGATAAGCGTACGGGTAAGTATTTAAAAACATATGGAATTACTACTGTACGCGCAAAACATTTAACCGTGGATGGCGGAGTTATTAATTTTAAGTATCCAGGCAAAGGTGCTTTTAAGGGTGATGTGATACATTACCAAAATCATGTTATAACTAGCGAAGACCCTATACTTGCTATAGTGATTAAAGATTTGACTGCTAGGATTACTAAACTAAGCGCAGATGATGAAGTATTTAGCACTAGTGCACCAAAAGTTAGAGAACTATTTAAAAATCTAGGTGCTTCAGACTATGTAAATGTACATAAACTTCGTACTCTAAAAGGTACAATGATGATGACTGAACGTATCAAAAATCATCCTTTTAAAGGTAAACGTGTTAGCTCTACGTCTATAACTAAATGGCTTCGTGAAGAAGCACTAGAAGTAGGAAAACAGCTAGGTCATATGTCTGGAGAAAAATATACAGCAGCGACAGCTTTAGCCCATTATATCGACCCTCAGATTATGACACGTCTTTTTAAAGAGCTAGACTGTGTAATTCCAAAAACACTAGCTAAACTATCTGGAGAAGTAGATTGATTACTGATTATGATACAGTACTACATGAAAACATATTAGCGGATAAGCTAGCACTAGAAGCAGCTAAGCTTACCCTATTAGGAACTGTAGCTGCTGTACAGCAAGAATGCACACACACGCTAGTTGGGGTTTGCGATTATCAAAAACTAGAATGGTTTCCTAGTTTACGGCCAATACGAATTTGTTTACAGTGTAGACTTGAAGAAGAAGCCCCAGGAACTTACTCTAATATACGTGGTAACTGGAATAGCGTTATTAGCAATAAATATGCTTTAGACCCAAGTCCTACACGTATTTATGTAGATATGGAAAGAAATAAATTAATGAGTTTGAGGATGCGATGAACCTTAAAGATATGATGTATAACGAAGATAGGACTAAAAAGAAAGTTGGTTTTGTTCGTTATTTTGATGGCAATTTATGGTATACCACAGAATGTGGTTTTGAGTTTCCAGTACCTGTTTCGGATATAGGAAATGCTACTTTCTATGGCCAAGACGATGCACCTCTATTTATGCGGTATATTCGTAAGCATATTGAAACTGTGTCTCAGCAATGAAAATCGAGTATCGTTTTGGAGATGTGCTAGGCACCGAAATTAAACATATAGTTCATGGATGTAATGCTCAGGGTGTTTTTAATGCTGGTATAGCTAAGCAAATTAGGGCACAATTTCCTGAAGCCTACATGAAGTATAAAAGTAGGTATGACAGTGGGTATATTTCAGTAGGTCAAATACTTTCTGTAGCATCAAAAGATAAGATAATTATTAATGCTATAACGCAGCAGTATTACGGTAGTAAACCACATATTAGATATGTTAGTTATGATGCTATTGATGAAATAATGTATAGCTTAGATAATATCATTGAAGAAGGTATCGTTGCTATGCCACAAATAGGCTCTGGTCTAGGCGGCGGCGATTGGCAAGTTATAGCAGCTATCATAGAATCAAGACTAACGCGAGTTCAACCAGTAGTGTATATTCTTTAAATTTTAATTTGCTATCCGGTTATTTTTATAGTATAGTATTTATATCAAGGGCGTTCGGTCAAGCGGGAGAGTGGCAGCTGGCTGTAACCCAGTTTCGGTAACGATGAGTAGGTTCGAATCCTTCAACGCCCACCAACTATATTGGATAACAAATATGTACGATTTTACTGAGTTCTATAAAAATCCTAGTGCAGACAATCTTTTACTACTACTATTAATGAATAAACTAACTAATTCAAATATGTACGATTTCCTTACGGGGTATACTCATTATCTAGAACATCAAAAGGCTCAGGACGAATGAAAAAACGTATTGTTATTGAAGATCTAGAACTAAACGATGTGTATAGTATACTAGATCTATTTACAGATTATATTTATGATGTTGGACTAAAGAAGCTAAAAAATCTAGCCCTAAACACAAGCGAGTTAGATAGGCTTGGCTTAGATGATTGGTACGAAAAACATATTCAATACATGATTGACCTCAAAAATAAAGTAAAGGTAGAAGAATGCTAATTACTCGTGTTTCTCCTGTAACTGGTATTACCAATTCTTGGGAGATTGATATTACTCCCGAACAATGGTCCTCTTGGTGTGGCGGTACGCTAATTCAAAATGCAATGCCGCATCTCAGCCCTGATAAACGTGAGTTCATTATGACTGGTATGACACCTAATGATTGGGATTCGCTATTCACTGATACTATTGGCGTTGAGTATGATTGATGTTATCATATACGTATTTTTAGCAGGATTTATAGCTCTGCTAGTTATTGGATTTTTTAATATTTAGGACCCTTAGTTGAGTGGTTTAACAAGGGATTTTTAATCCCTGCACCTGGGTTCGATTCCCAGAGGGTTCACCATCTACCTATAGGCAACTAACTTGAATAAATCAGAAAAGGTAGTAGAAATACTAGTTAACATAGGATTATTACCTAAAGCAGGTAACTTTATTATTACTGAAGAATTGATAGATGAATACCAAAGAGTATACAATTCTATATACCAAAAAATAGGTACTCCGCTAAAGGCTGGTAATAGAAACTATGCTAGAAAGCTTGCAGGTATATTTCTTTTAAAAGAGAACCAGAAGCGTACAGGTTTAACTAAAGAAATTAAAGTAAAGAATACTAGTTATAAAGAAAATTGTGGTATACTGTATATTATCTCAAATAAGTCATTTCCAAATTGCTATAAAGTAGGCATAACAAAAAATTTAGATAAAAGACTACAGAGCTATCAAACATACGATCCATATAGAGCTTACAAAGTTGAGCACTATCGTTTTGTAGAAGATTCAAAAAAGTTAGAAAAAGAAATTCTTGATGAATTTAAATTTAACATAATAAAAGGCGAATGGATCATGGGAGACGCTATTTTAAAGCATTTTGTAGATAAGATTAAAAATATTTAGGTATGCGCCGGTAGCTCAGAGGCAGAGCAGGGGCCTCTTAAGCCCAAGGTCGAGGTTTCAAAATCCTCCCGGCACACCATAAGGTAAGATTAATGACCCCCCAAGAAATATTTGAATATAAGTTCACTTGGCTAAAAAATGCCCACATCGTTACTATAGATGAGTATCTAGATTTAGAAGGCAAGCGTTGGTGCAGAGAAAATATCCAAAAGCATAAATGGAGTTTTTCAAAATATACAGGAGTATACGAACATTCTTTTTATTTTGAAGAGGGCAATACTGCCGAAGCATTCGAAGAATGGTTGCGTAGTCATTAATTTGATGATACACTAGAGAGCAGATAGCCCTTTGTAACTAAGACAACTCCGTAGGTTGCAAATTTGAGCGCGATTAGGGTTAGGGAGTTGCCGGCTAGTGTATCTTCTAATTAATGGAGAAGAAGATGAAACAAGTAAGTAAAACAGAAAGTGCAGAACTGCTGGCTTACATTAATACTTGGATGGAGCAGCATTCAGCTTTTGATAGTAAAAGTACACTAATACAAATAGCTATTGCTGAATTTGTACTAAATAGACAGAAAAAAACATTATTCGCTTAAGTAGCTCAGTTGGTAGAGCAACGGAATGAAAATCCGTGTGTCAGCGGTTCAATTCCGTTCTTAAGCACCAGATTATAGTGGAATAGCTCAGGTGGTTAGAGCGCTCCCCTGATAAGGGAGAGGTCGCTGGTTCAAGTCCAGCCTCCACTACCAAAAATAGAGGTACTAAATGGCTAAGTCTAGCGTATTTGGTCTAGGTAGAAATCTAAAACATAGACCTACAAAAAGTACTTATCATGCTTCGGCAGGAAATATACATATGCGAGGAAAGCGCAAGCGCCTAATGGGCTGTGGATGCTGTGTTTGTGTAGATATGCGTGAGCAGCTTATGGCTAAAGAAGCAAAGAAAGAAATCTTACAATGTACCTAGTATTTTTAGATATTGATGGCGTGTTAACTAGTGATAGGGTACACTTAGCTAGTGATGCGCATTATCCTATCTGGTCAAAATTCGACCCTATTGCAATTGATTTTTTTAACAAAATTTATCGTAAGTATCCGATTAAATTTGTACTAATGACTACTTGGAAAATAAATTTACCGCATATAAACGGCAAGCTAGATACTATGATTGAGCACTGGATTTATAGTGCATTTACTAGTGCTGGATTTATTGGTGAGTTTAATAATCCAATTCGTACTAATCCTACTGATGATTATAGCCTTGCTAAACAAGATAGGGCCGTTCAAGTTATTGATTATCTAGATAACTTCGGTACTGGGGTAAAAGACTATATTCTATTTGATGATAATGCTTATTCATTTAATCAAATGCTAGGTAAAAAACGATTAGTACAAACTGACCCTGTTAACGGGTTGTTACATAAACATATGCTAAATGCAAAAGCTATAATGGGGAATTGGAATGGAAGAGTATAGTACAGGGCAAATTGAGTACGACCCGCTCGCCCAAGAATATGCTAGTAGCAGTACATTTTCTTCAGCAGTTAAAAAATATCCTACTGCAACTTATAAACGTCAACTTATTGAAAACACAAAACAAACAAAGGAACTAACAATGGAAAAGCTTTATGAAGTAAATGGTAAGAATCGCTATGGCGTATTTATGACCGAAAACTCTCGCGGTCAAGCAATTCTAGAGATGAAAGACACTGGACAGTATGAAGCTTTTGCCTATGCTGATATCTCTAAGGTTATGCCTTACACTTTTGATGTAATGTTTCAAGGTAAGGGCCAAGTGTATTCTTATAAGGGAGTTGCTGGTTCAGTAGAAGTAGGAGATATTCTAATTCTAGAACCCAACTTCACTATCGTTACAGTAGTTGGAGTAGACACTAAGAGCGAAAGTGCTACTAAGGCGTTCACTGGTCGTAAGCTAGTAACTACCCCACTATAACATATCAAGCCCTAATAGCTCAGAGGTAGAGCAACAACCTAGTAAGTTGAAGGTCGGGAGTTCAAATCTCTCTTAGGGCACCAAGCTTTAGTAGCTCAATGGATAGAGCAATACCCTACGAAGGTATAGGTTAGGGGTTCAAGTCCTCTCTAAAGCTCCAATTAGCTGAGTTAGTGTTAACGGTTAGCACGAGAGTTTGTGGAACTCCTAGAGTGAGTTCAAATCTCACACTCAGTACCAATACTAGGGTGGCTACTCAATAAGCCCGCGAGAGACCACGGTTAGTCTCTCATCAATATTTTTCTTGCCATATGCTTAAACACATGGTATAAAGGAGTCACTATGAACGAAGATCTAATTCAACAATTAAAAGTTGCACTAGCTACAGTGTTTAGCTTTGGGATGAAAGCCCAAAATTATCATATCAACGTAGTTGGAAATGATTTTGCTCAGCACCATGAATTTTTTGGTGAAATATATGAAGAAGCTTTTGGCTGGGCAGACACTATTGGAGAGCTAATCAGAACGCTAGATAGCTTTACTCCATTTTCTTACTCACGTTTCTCAGAACTAACTAAGATTGCAGATGAAACTACTGTTATCGAAGTAGCTCAGATGTATAAAAATCTAATTGCCGATAATGAAACGCTGCTTGAACAGCTTTACATGGCGCACGAAGCTGCCAGCCAAGTAAAAAACTGGGGCATTACAAATCAGCTAGAAGATTTCATTACCGCAACACAAAAACGTCACTGGATGCTTAAATCGTTTAGGTTCTAATCATCTAGGATTGATTCAGCACACTACAATCACAATCCTGTAACCAACGAGGTTAAAAAATGCGTTTCTCAAAAGCCGCTGCACAGTATGTAGCACCTGTCCGTACTACTAACGGTATGGCAGCAGAAAAGGAGTCTGGTTCTTTAGTACTAGACCTTTTCAATAAAATCGGCTCTAGTCGAGGTCTAGACCTAACTGACCTATTTTTTCGCGCACTTGCAGAAAACGAAGAACTGACTCTACGAGTTATGCTTTGGGCTCGTGATATTCGTGGTGGAGCTGGCGAGCGCGAGCAGTTTCGTAATCTGCTTCGTGCTCTAGAACTTCGTCGCCCTGATCTAGCTACACGTGTACTACACAAGGCTCCTGAACTAGGTCGTTGGGATGACGTGCTGGCAGTTAATACTGATGAAGCACGTAGTGTAGCGTTCTCAATGGTTCGTGAAGCGCTGAACCTTAAAAACGGTCTTGCAGCGAAGTGGATGCCTCGTAAGGGCAAGACTGCTGCACAACTAGCTAATTTCTTGGGTCTAAGCCCCAAGCAATATCGCAAGCTAGTTGTTGGTCTTTCTCAAGTAGTAGAAAGTCAGATGTGCAAAAAGCAGTGGAATGAGATTAATTTTTCTCATGTTCCTAGTGTAGCTGCTGCTCGTTATCAAAAAGCATTTAAGCGTAATGCGCCTGAGTATTATACTGCTTATTTGCAGGAACTGCAAAAGCCTGTAGAGCAGCGCGATCCTGCTGTAAAGATTAATGCTTCGGCAGTATATCCTTACGACGTGCTAAAAAGCCTATATAATGGTAACGAAACTGCTGCACAAGCACAGTGGGATGCTCTGCCTGATTATCTAAATGATAATAGCGTATTTCCTATTGTAGATACGTCTGGCAGCATGGGCTATATGTACGGCACCTACGGATCGAGTCCTGCACCTATTCAAGTGGCAGTAAGTCTAGGTCTTTATGTAGCAGAGCGTAATAAGTCAGATTTTAAAGACCTGCTTATGATTTTCTCAGAGCGACCTGCACTAGTTCAACTTCGTGGCTCGCTCGCAAAGCGTGTCAAGCAGATGAAAGAGATTATAGCCTCAAATACTAATCTACATGCAGCTTTTGACATGCTACTAGATATTGCGGTTAAAGGTAAGGTTCCTCAAGAGCACATGCCCAAAACACTACTTATCCTAAGCGATATGCAGTTTGATGAGTGCGTAGTATACGATGATACTGCTCAGCAGATGATTCGTAGAAAATATACTGCTGCTGGGTACGAAGTTCCTCGTATCGTTTACTGGAACCTAAATGCATATAACAATAACGTTCCTGTGCGTATGCTAGAAGATAAAACCGCGCTAGTAAGTGGTTTTAGCCCTGCTATTCTGAAAGCAGTACTAGCTAACGATCTTGAGGAGTTCACTCCTTACAGTGTTATGCTTAAAACTATCATGACTGACCGTTATGCTGTATGATAGGTTTTGTGTTTGGCTACAGCGATACAGAATGTCTACGCCTCCTTATGGGCGTAGACGACCACAAGTAAACGAAAACCTACGAATTAGTAGATTTCTACTTTCAATTTTACGACAGGAGTAATAAATGGCAAAAGGTAAAAAGGCATCAGGTAAAACATATACCTCAGCAGGCCTACATTCTAATGTACGGCGCTCCGTGCTTACAGCAGTTCGTGCTGATCGAATTGCTCGCGGGGACCGTGTAATAAATCAACAAAAAGCCTTTCGTGCAGGTAAGCGTGTAATGGTCACTATCAAGAATCCTGTTGAAGACCCTAGCCGTCTTTACATTCGGGTTTCTGCCGACACTATCTGGAAGAACCGTACTGGTGAAGGTTATGTTATGGGTGGCGCTTAATGCTTAGCTTTTATAAAGTAATTCCAGAGGCACATATCCCAGCACTAGCTACACTAGGTAGTGCTTGTTTTGATATTAGTGCAAGTTTAGTGCCTGACACTGATGTAGTAGTTTATGAGTTTAGTGGTGAAAAGACTCTTCGTAGAGTAAACAAGTTTGGTAGTATTGAGATTAATCAATTTGATCGTATGTTAGTGCCCACAAATATTATTTTAGATATTCCAGTTGGGCATAGCGTGCGAATACATCCTCGTAGCGGTCTCTCACTAAAGCAGGGCCTAATCCTAGCTAATTGTGAGGGTGTTATCGACAGCGATTATGTAGATCCGCTATTTGTTATGCTTTATAATATTTCTGGTAGGTTTCAAACTGTTAGCGATGGAGATCGCATTGCCCAAGGGGAGCTTGTTCAAACAGTGGGGTATATGCTTTCAGAAACTACAGTTAAGCCACAACAAAAAACTGATAGAATTGGCGGATTTGGTTCTACTGGAGTATAATGAGACTACTAGTTTGTGGCGGTAGAGATTATGGAATTGATAGCAGAGGTAATGAGATTACCTCTGCTACTTTTCGTTTGTACGATATACTTCAAGATTATCTAGATGAGTACCATAATTTAGTTATTATACATGGCGGAGCACGAGGTGCGGATAGCTGGGCAAAACTATGGGCTACGCATGTAGGCGTGCCACAACTAGAATTTTTAGCAGACTGGAATAAATACGGCAGAGGGGCTGGAGCTATTCGTAATACTAGAATGATAGTAGAAGGCAAACCTGATTTAATTTTAGCCTTGCCTGGCGGTCGCGGAACTGCTAATATGATTTCACAAGCTGAAAAATACATGATACGCACAAGGATAATCGAATGACGACTCTAAATATTGGTGATACTTTCTACGAAGTTACTACTGTTGGCTTTAGTCGTAAAATAACTAAAGTTGACGAAGCTGGCGTTACTTGGTTTCGCTATGAAAATCCAACTGAATTTAAAGCCGTAAAGTATTCGGTAGTAGGAATCGTAACTCAAGTAGTTCAAGGCGAAACAGTGAAAACTGAAGATGCTACTGATTACGAACTCGGTACCGCTACTTTCTACCATGTTAGGAGTGTTTCAGGGCCTGAAGTTATCTTTGATAAGTACGATCTAAGTAGATATATAGAATCTGCACAACGTTACTTTCTACATCTAGAAGATGTACTAGCTAAATATCCAGGAGTTATAATTGAAGGTTAATATTGGTCCTTATAAAAGTTGGTTTGGCCCTTATCAACTAGCAGAATTGCTTTGCTTTTGGGCAAAGCCAGTAGAAACAGATGATGTCATAGTTGCTAGTAACCCTAATTGGGTTCATAAGTTTGGAGAATGGCTAGCTCACGGTGACATTGAGCCAGAGCCTGCCCCAGGCGAAATTCGCAGTGTGCGACGTAAACGCCCAAAAACTTGGCTATATAGACTACTGCTTTGGATTGATAGTAAGCGTAAACGTAAGATTTATGTGCGCATTGACCGCTGGGATACTTGGTCGCTAGATGAAACGCTTGCGCATATTATCTATCCTATGTTAAAACAGCTTCAAGAAACTAAACATGGCGCTCCTTTTGTAGAAGATGAAGATGTGCCTGAACAGCTACGTAGTACAGCAGTTAGTCCAAAGCAAAATGAATGGGATACTGATGACAATCATTTTAAGCGTTGGGATTGGGTTCTTGATGAAATGATTTTTGCTTTTGGTAGTAAACTTGATACTAGCTGGGAAGAACAATTTCATACTGGTGAAGTAGATCTAGCCTTTAAAAAACTAGATAATGGTATGAACAAATTAACTCATGGCCCTAACCATACTATACGGTACGATAGAGAAGGCAAACGTGCCTATGAAGAACGTATCCAAAATGGATTTCGTCTTTTTGGAAAATATTTTCAAGCATTGTGGGATTGACATGACAGAACCTACTTGTAATTATTGCGGCGCTAGTGATAAGTTTCGCTGCGCAACTCTAGCACAAGCAGCTAGGTGTAGTTCTTACTATGCCCCTATTGTAGTTGAGAATACTGAAGTTGGGACAGAAGAAACTAGTGAATATGGCCATCTAACGAAGTTAGATTGGGTTGAATATGAACTAGCTACTATATTTTACGATTATAGAGTTTTGCCAGAAGCCCAAGCAGCAATACTTAGATGTATAAGGACTTACGTAAATGGCTAATATATGGGTAATATCAGATACACACATAAATCATGCGAACATACTAAAGTTTAAGGATAGCGAAGGTAATCTTATACGTGGTTCTAGATTTGCAAATACTCGTGAAATGGACGAGTGCATACTTGAAAACTGGAACAGCGTAGTAAAGCCCGGCGATAAAGTATATCATCTAGGCGATGTTATGTTTGGAGACAGAGAGTATTTTCAAAAGTTCTGGCCTCGTTTTCATGGTAGCAAGCGCCTTACTCCGGGTAATCATGAAGATATAAAATATCTATCTAGTGGAGGGTTCTTTGCCCAAGTGCAGCTTTGGAGAGTTTTTAGTGATTTTGGATTAGTACTTTCACATTTCCCATTGCACGAAAGTCAACTTTATGACTACAAAAGGGATAGGCCACTAAAGTCTGTACATGGCCATGTACATACTAATAGTCTTAATTCAGATAAGCATATAAACGTAAGTGCAGAAGTTGTTAACTACACGCCAGTAAATATTGAAGAACTAAGAATATATTAAATTATCCTCCACTTTCTATCTAATACAGGTAGTGCATTATTTATTGCAAAATTATTTAATTCTCTCAAGTATTGAGTATTTGTAATTTCTAATTTTGCACTACCTCTAGACGTTTCTCTGCTTAAAAGACCAGAAGTACGCCTAGTACATTGATTAAAATAACTATATAAAATAGTTTCAAATACTTGTAAATTATTTAACCAAGATATATCGGTCTCTATTCGTAGTCTGCTGGAGTTATTTTCACTTTTTGAAATACTGCCATCCCCATCAATAAACCCTATAAATAAAGCTAGTATTAGCTCTTCTTTAAAAGAATAGCTAGATATATTAGGAGGATTTTTTGTTTTATTATTACATATATCAAATTTTTTTCGTATTTCTGCTATTATATTAGTGTTTATAACACTAGTGGAACATTGATAGTACTCTTTATCATTAAGTATCCTAGTCCTACTATAAAAATTTGTAGTTTTTATAAACGAACAAAATTTCTTTAAATGTTCTATGTCTTTTGTAGAAAGCTCTAAGGACAGGCCATTATTAGTAAATGACCCATCAGCCAACAAAAAACCTATCCAGTAAAAAGATACTGGTGTATCCTCTAGTAAAATAGATAAACCTTCGTTTCCTTTTACTCTATATATTTTTTCTTTATTGGCTTTGTCTTTAATAGCTTTCCAAGTTCTATTAAATATATTTTCTAGTTGATTTTTATCCATAGATGGGTAATGTATTTTAAGTAATTCTATTTCTTCTGTTGTCCAATATTTTCTCATTTTGTTCTCCCTAAGACTAGTCTACTAAAAAGTTTTGTATTTGTCAAAATAAAAAATCTAAAACTTAACTATTAGTAAATAACATTTTACTAACGAAGCATATAAAAGGATCTTAAAATAAGATGATTATACAACTAATGGGTGTTCTAACAGCTACCTCTATATTTACCGCAGGTATTTATTTTATTGCAAAAATAATTATTCGTACAATTAACCAAAAGAAAGATGAAAATAATGAAACTAAGTAATATTCTAGGTAGTGTAGCTATCGGTGTTACAGCCCTAGTAGGACTTACAGTACTTGGTGGTTCTTGGTACACTGTAGACGCAGGCTATCGTGGAGTTATTCTTACTAACGGAGCAGTTACAGGAATTGCTGAACCTGGACTAGGGTTTAAATGGCCTATTATTAGTTCTGTAGTAGATATTTCTGTACAAAATCAAGCTGTTGTTTATGACGGAGTTCAAGCATATTCACGAGATCAGCAAACAGCTACTTTTAGTATCTCTGTGAACTATCGTATACCAGCCAGTGAAGTAGCAGTTGTTTATTCTGACTTTGGAGGTGTTGAAGGAGTAATTAATACTCTCGTGGTTAGGCAGATGCTAGAAGAATCTAAAAATGTATTTGGACGATTTAATGCTGCTACTGCTATTCAAGATAGAGAACGTTTAGGTATTGAAGTACAAACTGCTCTACAAGAAGCAGTAGTTGGACCAATTATTATTGATTCTGTTCAAATCGAAAATATTGACTTTAGTGATGAGTACGAAGACTCTATTGAACAGCGCATGCTTGCAGAAGTAGAAGTACAGCGCGTACAACAAAACGCCGAGCGAGAAAAAGTAACCGCCGAAATTACGGTTATTCAAGCGCAAGCAGAGGCAGATGCTCAACTAGCACGTGCAACTGCAGAAGCTGAAGCTATCCGTATTCGCGGTGAAGCCGAAGCTGCTGCTATTGATGCTCGTGGACGTGCACTACGCGATAATCCTGCACTAATTGATTTAGTTCAAGCAGAACGCTGGAACGGCCAACTGCCAACCACTATGGTTCCTAATGGAACTGTACCATTTATGGATGTAAACTAATTATGAACGAGAAAACTGAGGAAATGCCTGAACGCCCGGATGATATTGTAAGTTCAGAGGAAAAGAGTACATTCTTAATGTATTTTAACTTTATGCTCGGTTTTCTCGCTAGTATACGTTCAGATATAGATGATGATGCCGTAGTAACAGACTTTTCATTTGGAGAATGGCAAGATCCTAATATACAGCTCACTCTAGGACTTCTTGATGAAAATCTTGAAATAGGAACTGATAATTACCATACTGTTTATATCTCTAAATATTGGGCTTATAACGACTACAATAAAATATTTGGAGATACTTATGAAATATAAAATTATAGTAGCCAGAATAAAAAAGGTAGAAATGGGGCTAGGCGGGCCCTACAACTCTGAGTATGGCCTACATCTAGATATCTCAGCTAAACTAAGCGTAGATAGTGATGATTTTTGGAATAGTAAAATTTTTGTAGGCACACGACTTTTTAGCAATAAAGAGCCTTCTCTAGAAGAAGCTATTTCATTAGTTACTAATAGTATAGATATTGTAAAAATGCTAGAGACTACTGGAGTACAGTATATACGTGAACTAGAGCATAAGCCTATAAGATGTATGGTTAGTGAAGATGGAGCACTACTATCATGGGAGATACTGGATACGATTGGGTAACTCAACATCTGCGTAGCAGATATTTAAATAGTACTCTGCATACGGTTTGGATAGGTGAAGATCTGGCCACTTTTCCACTATGGAATCTTTCAGGTAATTTAGTTGGTTATCAACAGTACCGACCGCTAGCTAGTAAAGAACCTGAAAATAATCCAAAAGAAGGTAGATATTTTACTAGGCTAGAGAAAGGTAAAGTCGGTGTTTGGGGCTTAGAAAGCTGGAATCTATCTAATACTCTTTTTGTATGTGAAGGAGTTTTTGATGCTAGTAAAGTCACGTGGTTAGGTTATAGTGCTGTAGCAGTGCTATCTTTTGATGTAAATCCAGATACTGCTAGTTGGCTTAGTACTGTTAGCAAATTTAGACATACAGTAGCACTGTGCGATTCTGGTAAACCCGGCCTAAAATTAGCTAAACACGCTACTGAGCACTTTCAAGTTGAAAAATATGCAGACATTGGGGACTGCCCAATTGAATATGTTCACGACCTATGCAGCAAGCTCAACAAACATTGAGCTTGCTTTTTGCTATTCTATTTGTTATTATACTGTATAGCAACGGAGAATAGAGCAAATGAACATTCGAGATTTTGTAAAAAAGAACCGTCACTTTGGTTGGCAGAATGCGCGTCGAGTTCGTGAGCTGTCTGCGGTACACGAAGCGATCAATACTCGTGCCCATGTTTACAACCTTATGCGCCGCTATATGCGGGATGGTGAGATTGGTATCATGGTTAACGGCATGGATTGTGACTGTGTTCAGTTTTCGTACGGTTCCGTAATTCGCGTAAATTCTATCACTGAACTTACTGATCGCATTGAAAAAATGTATGAATACTCAGATGGGCCGCTAAACATTAGCTACTGTACTCCTGAACAGGCTAATAAGGTTAAGTATACTAGCCGAGACTTGGCTGCTGAAGCTTTTGAAGATGGACATAGCCATGTGGTGTATTACTAATGACTAAAAAACGTTTTGATATTACCGCTATTATTTATGATAAACGTGGGCGGGTTCTGAGTATCGGTAAGAATAGTTATGTTAAGACTCACCCTCACCAAGCTTTTCATGCTGCTTGTGTTGGCCTGCCTGACAAGCAGTTTTTGCACGCTGAAATTCACGCTATCGTTCGTTGTAAGCAACTAGAAAAGGCTCATCGAATTGTTGTTATGCGTTATGATAGCGATGGCAAGGCTAAAAATGCTAAGCCATGCCCTGTTTGTGAAAGTGCTATTCGCGCTGCTGGTATTAGTCGAGTAGAGCATACATAATGAAATGGTATGATTACATAGTAATATTTTTTATTGCAGATGTAGCTTCTGCTAGTATAGTAACAGGCAATATTTTAGGACTTACAATCTCTGCGGTTATTTATTTTATTTATGAGGATATGAGAAAAAATGACAACGAATCTGATTGATATGCTACGTGCTCATGTAATGAGCGTGCGTTTTAAGAAGGCAGACGGATCTATTAGAGATATGATGTGCACGCTGCTTGATTCACACATCAAAGTAAAAACCGCAAGTAAGTCTGCTGGCCCTGCTGGCATTATTACTGTTTGGGACATTGAAAAGGATGCTTGGCGCTCTTTCAAGATTGATAGTGTTATTGAAGTAGCGGTTGCAAATGCATAATCCATTTACTCATTGTCACACAGAAAATATTGATGGTAAATGGTATGTGGTTAGCGAATACTGGCGTCTAGAATGTGTAGATGAAAAAATCGCTAGCCGTATCCAAGAAATTATTTCAGGCGCTTATCGCTCAGGAAAACTTGATACTATTAACGAAATGCGCAGCGTACTTAAACTTTCTCCGCTATCACCATGGACGGACAACTGGAGTTAATAAATGACAAACTACAATGATGGAAAGTGGCATGGGTGGAATGGTCTTAGCGACACTTGCCCTGTCCATAAAGAAAGCTTAGTTGACGTTGTGTATGCAGGCACCATATGCAAGGGGGTAAAGGCAGGTGAATGGGTGTGGGGAGATGAATTTGTTGGTGCCTTCCGTGTGGTGAAGGAATACAAGCAACCTATTCAGTGTTGGGTTAACGTATATCCCTGTGGGGTTGGCGCATATACCTATTACACAAAAGAAGAGGCTCTTGGTGATGCTATTTCTAGTGCAAGGCAAGCTTTGTTTCGTGAGGTGATCGAATGAAAGTGTATATTGTATGGGCTGGTTATAACTACTACCCGTCAGGGCCTGGAGACTTGCGTCTGATTACAACAGACCGCGAAACTGCCGAGGCGGAACTAGAAAGACTAAAGCAAGAAAACAATTTTGATTGGTATGAAGTGACGCCGGAGTTTGTGAATTGATTTGGTTATCCATCTGGCTTTTTAGTCAAGCCGTGACTGTAGCTGTTTTTATTCTATCAACTTATGTTCTCACAGAACGCAACCCACATAAAGGCGGAAACCCGCTTGGTTTGTTGCCTTCTGTGTTCTGGGCTTTTATTATTGCAACTGTGTCGGGGAGCATTACTGCTTACGGCCTAACTCAAATTTTTATGTAAGAGGTGAATTATGGAGGACACTCTACTTGGAATTATTTTAGGTCTTATAATGGGCCTCAGTATATCATACGGTCTAACTACGGGGGCTTGGAAAGCAGATGCTGTACAAAAAGGCTATGCACAGTATTGCGCAGATACTGGTGCTTGGGCATGGTCAGGAGAATGCAAAGAATGAAACTGTGGCAAGATATGACTCCAGAAGAAAAGGGAGCCTTGCTTTTGGCGCACCACGAAGGCAAGACGATTGAGTTCTTTGATTCACGTGAATGGGTTAAGACTGCACCAAACTGGCTTCCACGATATGCCTATCGTGTTGCGCCTACCATTGAAAATGTAGTTATGTATTTAGGAAAGGGATTTAACGGTTGGGCTATAACTGAAGGGCAAACTAACTCCGATACGCATAAAATTACATTTCGAGTAGTTAATGGCGAACCAGATTCTGCATCTTTCAAAGTAGAGAAACTATAATGGAAATACAAAATAGGTATGGCTTTATAGAAACTTGGTCTAGTGCTAGATGGGTCAGAGAACCCAATCCATATTTTGGGATGATTTATAATATTCAAAAAGGAAAATATGTTTCAGCAGGGAATGGTGTAGAACTATTCCCCCTAGACACCATTCGCCTTAATAATATAACTGGCGAGTGGGAATTAACTCCAGAAACTTATGATGAATGACCTAAAAAATTGGACTGGCAAGACTAGATATAGGATTTCGCTTATTAGAAGAAAGTGTATTCTGCAATATGAGTTTTCAGAGAGACAAACTTACATGATCGGACTTTATATTGAACATAGGACTGTCTATAGATGGGCAGACGCAAAACCGGAATGGCTACTAGAACATGAACATTATCTTTGACATTGATAACACAATTGCAGATTGCAAACATCGTTTGCACTATATTGAGCAGAAGCCTAAGGACTGGAACAAGTTCTTTAAAGCTTGTGAGAATGATAATGTTATTTACCCTATGTATAGGCTGTATCAACATCTAGAACCTAGTAATATTATGATTTTAGTAACTGGGCGCAGAGAAAATGAAAGGGAAATAACCGAAGATTGGCTAGCTGAAAATGGATTTGAGTATACTTCTCTTTATATGCGAAAGTCCAATGATTTTAGGCCTGATTATGTAGTAAAGAGCGAGATTCTAGATCACCTACTAAATACTCTAAAGACTATTCACCTAGCTGTAGATGATTCACCTGAAGTAATAAAAATGTATAGATCACGTGGGATCTATACACTAGACGTTAATCAAGGAGATAAGGCATGAAATCTTATAAAGTAATAGAAACTCGTTCAGTGTTCACACATAGATATCTGGTAGAGGCTGACGTAGTGATTACAGACGAAGAAGTTTTAAACCTAATACACAGCGGTGAGCTTGACGAAATCATGCAGCGCCATGAAGGCGAAACTATTTCTAGTGTCACAGTAATGACTGAAGATGATGTTTTACAGCTAGATAATAGTTATTTATTTGACTACTCTAGAGAAAGTCAATTAAACCTAATTCGCAGACTCTCACTAAAAAATAACTAAATTTTAGTTGCTAACTGCTGTGATATTTGGTATTATAGTGTATAAGGAGAATTAAATGACTTGGAATCTATTTGTAGACCCGACCCTAGACCCTATTCAAATTACTGAAGCTCCTGATATGCTCGCCACTAAGTATCGCACCGCTGAGTGGTACATTGTACGTTCAGTAGAAGAAGCAGAACGGTTAATTTACGTTTACGGAATGCCTGATTTTGTAAGTTTTAGTAGCGACACGCTCGGCATTAATGTGGCTTCTACAATTTTAAGTATTGATAGAGGCACTCATGCGTATCCTGCCTTTGCAGGGTATAAATTAAGTAATGATTTTAGTTTTTGGGTACACACCCCACACGACGAAATTAAACTTACAGAAATTTTAGAAAGAGCATTAGCAAATGACTGATTATGTAAAAGTACTGAACGCTATCGCTGATAGCGTAGAGAATGAAAACGTAGATCCTTTTGTAGAGAGTGCAGCTTTGCGCGAAACTGCTGAGTATATCACTACACTTGAAGCTGCGCTTAAAGCGTATGAAAAGCTACGTAATCTAATTATCTCTACAAATCCAGAACGACTTAACACTTATTTTATTAACGGTGAGGGTGGAACAAAAGATAGTAATGGTCTTCCAGAACGTATTTATGTCTGCCCTGCATTTGGAGCAGACTTTTCAGTAATTTATACTAGGGCGCCAGAAAATGGACAATAAAATTTTAGAAACTCTTTCTGAATTGGGTAAATTGTACGAAGAATCTAGCCGTGCATATGAAGCTGAGAATGATGCTTGGTGGAATAACCTTAGCGAAAAAGAACGAGAAGATGCTTTTTATGCGGTAGTTAAGCGTATCTATAAAGGTGAGATAGTAGAAAAAGGTTCTTACCGATATGTTCTATATGACGTATTTGGGTTCGACTTTCATATGTATGCTCGCGGTATGGATTGTGGTTATATGTATCTGCACAATGCTATTTTTGATGGCGAGAACCCTGCCGAAGTAACTACTTTCTACGAAGGACAATAAAATGCTTTATTTTTTGGCGGGACTGGTAGTAGGTTTTATTGTTGGAGGTCTCTTTATGTTCTATATTGTGTTAAGTACAACAGGCCCACGCTGGTAACGCAGTAAAATAATTCTTGCTTATTGCAAAAAAATTTGGTAATATACATTATGAAATATAGAATTACGCTCATTGACCGAAAAACACTAGAACCAGCACAAGTAGATGGTTGGCCTGTAGTAGTTACTACTATCGACGCAGAGCATACAGAAGAGCAACTAATGCGTAATCGGTCTCCTGAACAGTACTACTGCACACGCGAGAGGATTGGATGACAAGACTAGAATGGCTAAAAAAGCGGCATAAAGAACTAGATTATCAAGTCTCAGAACTAGAACAGCAGCGCGAAGTAATTCGTAGTGCAGAACATAAAGCTATGCTAGTAGACTTAAAAAAACAACGACTAGCAGTAAAAACTGAGATGCTTGAACTATATAATAATTGAATTTGTGCAGTTGGACTAGAAGTGTGAATACACGAATAGACTAAGTCGTCTCCACTATAAGGAGAAAACGCAGGTGTGAATCCTGCATTGCACATTTGTGACGTTGAAGTTCACTGAACGCGGTTTGGACTCGGGGGCGGTACCCGACGACTCCACCACAGATACACCATAATAGTTTCTGAAAAGAAATGGGTGGATTTAAACCTATGTAGGTTGTAGCTCTGAAACATGAGTGAGTTTAAGGTAGGTTGGTGTATCTTTGCTGGGGTCGAAACAGGATCGACAAACGAACTAGGCAGGATGGAGTCACCCCGATCTAAGCTGGGTTAACGCGAAGAAACAAACAATCGCAAACGATAACTTTGCACCAGAGGCAGCTCTAGCAGCTTGATTCTGTGAGGAACGCCCTCTGCCTCATAACCAAAAGAGAGGGCACTAATGTTTACATATAACGTAGAAGATATATTTCAAGATATAGACGGCGACGACGAATACTGTCTTATGGTTATTCCACAAGAAGTAGCAGAACTAGCCGGATTTAACGTAGGGGATACACTCTCAGTGGAGTTAGTAGACCAAAAACTTATAATAAAACGAATTGGAGAACATAATGAATAATATTTTTGCAGTTTCTGCTTTTGCACTTTTCTTTGCTACTAGTGCCAACGCATTTGAACTAGGTAATGGATTTGCATGGGATACGACTGCAACAGCTACTTATTCAGTAGAAGCAGAAGATTTTGCGGTAGTACTTGATACCGAACTAAATTTTGAACTAGCTGAAGGCGCTGTAGCGTACCTTTCTACTTCATTTGATCTAGAAGACCCAGTATTCACTGGAGCAGAGCTAGGCGTTGATTGGGCAGTACCACAAGCTGAAGGTCTAAACGTTAGTGCATGGGTAGATCTAGATGAGAACGCTGAATACGTAGATGCCACTATTGAGGCAAGCTTCTCCTTCTAATATGGAAGATAGCGATGCTTGGCTGCAATATCCACAATATCGTAAATGGTTTGATAAGTTACATCTATCACTGCAACTAGGATATTGCTGCGGTCCAAGTGGTTTAGCTCCGAGTAGGTCTGATAAGTATATTGTCAGACCTACTTATAATCTATCAGGAATGAGTGCTGGGGCGCGTATTCAGCATATCAAAGCTGGGGATGCTTCTACAGTAGAACCCGGTTATTTTTGGTGTGAACTGTTTAGTGGTATTCACACTAGCATTACTTATAATGCCAATAAACAGCCTACTAGTGCCTGGAGTGCAGAGTATTATGATACGATACCTTTGCGAATAAAACGTTGGTATCGAGATAGCAGACTATTACCACTGCCACTAATATTTAACGATATTGTAGGCGTAGAAACTATAAATGCAGAATTTATAGGTGATAAATTAATAGAAATCCATTTTAGAGGTAGCCCGGACCCAGAGTTTGACGAGCTAATTCCAATATGGAGTGACTTGCAGTATCGCAAACCACCAGAATATAGATTTGTAGAATCCTTTGACGATGCTAACGGTTTTCTAAAAAATTATAGACTTGGCTTTTTTGTAAAATAAGAGGAACTAATGATCGCTAAATATGCACCAATGATGTACTGCCTAAGCCCTTATCTAGCGGATGGACGACTTTACCACGTTATTCATACTGTTAGGACGCTACTCAATGCCTAAAATAGGATTTACTGCTAGTGCGTTTGATTTGCTTCATGCAGGGCATGTGATGATGTTAGCTGAAGCAAAAAGTAAATGTGACTGGCTTATTTGTGGCCTGCAAACTGACCCTAGCGTTGACAGACCGCACAAAAATAAACCAGTACAAAGCGTAGTAGAACGGTATGCTCAGCTATCCGCATTGGCATCAGTAGACGAAGTTATACCATATACTACAGAAGCAGATTTGCTACAAATACTGTCTCTGTACCCAATAGACATTAGATTTATTGGAGAAGAATATATACTAAAAGACTTTACGGGCAGACAGCTATGTGAAGATTTAGGTATAGAAATATACTATAATTCTAGAAAACATAACTTTAGCTCTAGCGAATTGAGGCAAAGAATTAAATGCGTGTAGCAATTATTGGCGTAGGATTTGTTGGCAACGCAGTTGCACGGGCGTTTGCAAACTGCGAATTACTACTAGTTGATCCAAAACTAGGAAATTCTATTGAAGCTCTAGCAGACTTTGAGCCTCAATTTAGTTTTGTTTGCGTACCGACCCCTTCTGATGATGCCGGTCGAGTAGATACTAGTATAGTAAAAGAAGTAGTAACTTACATATTGCGAAATACTTATTCCACCGTAATTGTAAAAAGCACAGTTCCTCCTAGCTTTGCACATTACTATAGAAATCGTATAGTTATAAATCCAGAATTTTTAACTGAGCGAAATGCGATCGTAGACTTAATTAGTGCTCCTAGAATCGTATTAGGTGGGGATAGTGTTCTAGTAGATAGAGTAAAAAATCTTTATATATCACATTCAGAATGTTGGGCTACTGACTTCGTTCATGTTTCTGCCGAAGAAGCTTGCTGGATTAAATATATTACAAACACTTTCTTAGCAGTAAAAGTAGCTTATCTAAATGAACTACGACAAGCTGTAGATGATCCAGATGCTTGGACTAGAATTGTTAGAACTCTACGACTAGATGATCGTCTTGGAACCTCACATTGGATAGTACCAGGTATAGACGGAAAATTAGGTTTTGGTGGAGCTTGTTTCCCAAAAGATTCAAAAGCACTCTTGCATGAAGCCAAAAACTTGAGTATATTGAATACAGTTATTGAGAGCAATAACAAAATCAGAAGCATTTACGAATTAGATTCAAGAGAACGAGAGCAAAACATAAAATATGACAACTAGTAGACATCTTGTGGCTATCACAAGCGAAAAAACTACTCAATTTTATCTGGCTGATCTAGACCATACAATGACTACGACAGCTCAGAATATTTCAGGCACTAAAGTAAAGTTCGGTAAAGACACGGAGAATACTGAACTTGCTGTAGAGTTTGTAAACTACATCGAAGATAATTTCGATACGCTAACACTACCAATTAACATTCCACAATCAACCCTAGTAACTATTCATATCGGAGCTTAAAACTTGTTTATTTCTAATCTATACCGTAACTCAGAACTTCAAGACGTTGTAGAAATCATGGTGCTAAATCCTCGTGATGAGCACTTTCTAAAGCGTAATGGTATTCAAGTAGATATGGAAGATAAGACTTTTGATATTGTGCTAACTGCACGAAATGCTACTGGTAAAACAGTAGAAATCTCTAAAGGCACTTCTACAATCAAAGAAGCCTTTGCCCGTTTAGTATCTGTGTGTTCACAGAAACTAGTAACAGTTCATTAAGGATTATATAAAATGAAATTTATTCTTGCAGCTACTACTGCTATCTTTCTAGCTACGGGAGCGGTAGCTCAAGTAGAAATTTGTTCAAATGTTGCTGAGATGACACATTCTATGGCTGAAGCCCGTGATCGTGGTGTCCCTCACAGCATGTTGCAAGATTTGGTCCTAGAGCAGGGTGGTCCTGAATTTCTAGAAGACCTTGCACTAAAAGTACTTGATGCAGTTTACGAAATGCCTGGAGTTAGCCCCGGAGTGCTGCAAGCAAATGCTTATATAGCTTGTATGGAAAGCTTTAATGAGTAAACTACGTATTTTAATACTTATTTATAAGTATGCAATACTAAAAGGATATTATTCAGGCGCCTATGAAGCAAGTAACCGAGTACGTGATGGCAGGCTTGCAAAAGCGTATGCCGCACTAGAACGAGAAGCTACTAATGCCTACTTTAATTTTCGACGTTGATAATACGCTTACTCCACCTCGTGAACAGATTAGTCAGAAAATGGCTAATCTGTTTATTGCTATCTGCAACCAAAATACTGTTTGGCTCACTACTGGTAGTGACGCTACTTCAATACACAGACAACTAGGTTCTTTAGTATCTCTGCCTAACCGCATATTCACTAACTATTGCGTAGAAAGTGGATTTACTCCTCACCCGCAAAATGTATACGATTACTTTAACGAATATGAATACTCAATATCTGCACATAAATTAACTCTAACAACGGTCTCAGATATTGCAATTAGACAGAGTATGGTTAGGCAGTTTAAGAAAGATTGGCCCCAGCTAGAGTTTTATGTTAGTGGTAGACGCAGTATAGATATTCTGCCTGCTGGAGTCAGCAAACACACCTTTCTAGGCGTGTTATCGGGTACTTATACATATTTTGGCGACGAATTTCATGAATTTGGTAATGATACCACAATTTTAGCATATGAACATAAGGTGCTAGTTCACAGAGTATCAAACTGGCAAGAAACATATAGTAAACTACGGGAATTTTTATGAAAGAAAAACTAATCTTAACAGACTGTGATGGAGTATTGCTTCACTGGGAATGGATGTTTGACCGTTGGATGGCAAAGCACGGGTACACTAGAAACTCTCAGAACAGCTATAACATGGATATTAACTATGATATTCCTAGGGCTGAAGCTGAACGGCTAGTAAAAATCTTTAATGAAACTGTGTATATCGCAAATCTACCTCCTTATGCAGATGCTATTAAGTATGTTAAGCAGTTACATGAAGATCACGGCTACGTATTCCATGTAGTTACAAGTATTAGTAACGATCCACTAATAGTTAAGTCTCGTATTGCCAATCTATATGCTGTATTCGGATCTAGTCCTTTTTATGCAATTGATTGTGTGGTAGATAAAGAACCAACTCTATCTCAATACGCTAGTAGTAATTGTTGGTGGATTGAAGATCATGTGAAGAATTATGAACTAGGCATTCGACTAGGACTTAGTAGTGTTATGATGACCCAGCACTATAATGCCGCACACCCAGCAGCTATTCGAGTTAGCAACTGGAGACAACTAACGGAGGTAATATTAAATGATTAAAACAGCAGGAACAAATGGAGCACTAGCAGTTATTGTACTAGATGGTAGCGGCTCTATGCAGTCGTGTATTGATAGTACTATTAGTGGATTTAATGAGTTTTTACAAGTCCAGCAGCAAAGTGAAATTAGCACTGATATTTGTGTATACACTTTTCATGGGGGTAGCGTACAAACTATAGTGCCTAAGCAACCAGCGGTAGGAGTAACTCCGCTAACGCCATATGAATACAGAACACATGGCATGACTAATCTTCTAGACGCTATTGGACATGCTATACATAAAACTAATGAAGCTATATTACATAGTGAAGACCCTCCAAGCGTAGTGATGTGTATTATCACTGATGGAGCTGAAAATAGTAGTATTGAATATAAACAAGCGCAGATTAAGCAATTAATTGCAGAGTGTGAAGCTGCTAACTGGACATTTATGTTTTTGGGAGCTAATATTGATGCTTTTGCAGTAGGCAATACTCTAGGACTAAAGCAGGATAGCGTACTATCATATAATACTGCAAATATGAGCAGTGCTATGACTAGTATGGCCCAAGCTACTGAGCGAGTAAAATATGCTCGCGCCGCGGGTATGGATACTTCTAGCGTAAGCGCCTCGATATTCACAACAGATGATAGAGATAAGAATGGACTTTGATTTTCCTTTTCCGACCACGCCAAGCACTTCTGGCATAAACGAGGCAACTCTTAAGCAAGAGATACTTAACTTTGCGAACAAGCTTGGTGCCCCTACAGGAAAAGAGATAGAATGGGTTATCGAGTATCTTAGGATTTCAACTCCAAGTGCTCGTGCAATGAAATTGCACATGCTAGAAAAGAGTGGGCAAAGATACCCAGATTTTTGGCGTGTAGGCGATATTGTTGAATACGCTATTACCGATGAGTATGGGTATAAGCAGGCCGGCGAACAGGCTAGAATTATGGAAATTCCGAAAGACCATATAAATCTTGAAGCTAGTAAGTGTCGTTGGTTCTATACTACTCCAGTAAAATCTCTATACAAAGACTTTGCCCCTATACTATTCACCACCCCATCTGATGTTATTTTTATCTCTAGAAGCGGTGTCGAGTAAACAATAATATGCTTGCTGTTAGCTTTTGCAAATGCTATTATGAGTTATTGATAGGAGAAATAAAATGCTAGACACTGACCAGTATGTAATTGCTCAAGTAACTTATAAAAAGATTGAATACCTTTCTTGGGATTCTATGGGGTGGCCAGAAGTAACTCCTAATATTACAGCGGTAACCAGTAAAGCTTTAGCCCTAAGCTGGCTAGATATTGCTAGAGCGGAGCTTCTGCCTCAGGCGCGTATCTATAAGCTGGCACTGGTATCATGATGCAAAACAGACCTTATAGTATTTGGTGGGATTTTAGCTGGGAGCTGGACGAAACCGGCCCTAGCCATATCATCGTACAAACAGATCATCCAAAATACCAAAACGTAGACTACATATATAGATTTGCAATACAGGATTGTGAAGATGATGCTGGCTATATTGATAGTTGGGAAGAAAACTGGTTTAAACCATTCCGTGCAGATGTACTAAGCGGGCGTATTAGTATTAACTCAATTATGAAAGGTAAAAAATGAATGACTATTTTCGTAGCGAAAGCTATCTAGTTACGGTAGAAAATATAACTGCTGAATATATGAACGCAGAAACTCCCTATGCTAGGTGGCGTGCATTTAATAAGCTGCTGCAATGGATTGATAGTCTAGAGGAGATTAACTGGAGACTGAGAAATGACGGTAGCCGAGCTGATTGAAGCACTTCAACAAATAGAAGATAAAAATACACCAGTAGTAGTTCTTGGGTATGAAGGTGGCCTTAGAGATGTTAGTGATGTAGCCAGTGTGCAAATGCATTTAAATGTAAATACTGAGTGGTTTTATGGCCCTCATGAAAAAGTATACTCTCAAGAAGATTTAGAAAATTCAGTTACAGGAGTTCGTATATGCTAGCAATTGGAACAGTAGGGCTTTGGATCGTAGGGGCTCCCGGCCCTGATTATGATCTTTGTGTAGTCACTGGTTATACAGTAGATAACAAGTATATCATCAGACATAAAGTATTTGGTAAAGGTCCGTGGTATGAATCTATCACTAGTGAAGTATACCCGTATAGCGGCAGTCTAAAAGATTCTGATTATTTAGAACATGTTGAACTAGGTCATGGACTGGCAGATGAGCATCGAGAACAAACTGAATAACCGCATTGTGTATTTAGAAGAGTATATCGAGCGCAGTAAGGCTGGACTTAAACAGGCTTATGAACCAGAAGATAGGCTAGAGCTACGCACTGAAATTACTATGATGAACAGCGAGCTAACATTTCTACGGAGTTTGCTAGATGCCTGAAGGACTTAGTGATTGGGAATTTTGGCATAACGGGGTTGGCCAAACAGTTTTTGTTAGTGAGCGAGAACCTCTAAAACTGCTAGATGCCTCTGGCAACCCTATTTATTTTGAAAAACGTGAACCTTTCGGATTTGACCTGAGTAAAAGGAATACTAAATGAAAATTCTATCAACTGTATTTGCACTTATGCTTGCTACTAGTGCAGTACTTGGAGTAACGCTAACTGCTTGTGCAAAAATTCTAGATTGGTATCTAAAATGATTTTAGTAATCACTCATACTGCGGATCGTACGGAGTACGATAGATCTGGTCGTATTGTAGAAGAAGCAGGGCAGGTATCAGTATCTCACGGTATTGACACCCGTAGTGGAAAAACTATTATTCTTCCAGCAGAACGGTGGGAGAATTTTAGACACAACTGTTTTATGTTTGACGGAGAGTGGTATTTAAAATGAGTACTATTGAACAATATAAAGAAACTAATAGACGTCTAAATAGACGTATTCAGGTTATCGAAAGTGTACTAGCCCGTGATCGAGACTACAATATTAAATGGGCTAGATATCTTAGAGCGATATGGTACCCACAACAAGGTAAGATGTGGCAGCAAGAATTAATTACCAAGTTTGAGGATGCGGTACAATCTGCTTATGCAAAAGGTTGGAGTGATGCCATTAATCAACCTACAATGCATCCAAGAAAAGTAAAACCGCGCAGTATCAACAGTAACATCTGATTAACAAATCTGATTGCTTATAGCTTTCAGATTTGTTATTGTTTATTGTAACAAGGAGAAATCACCATGATCGAATTTCACGCAGTAATGATTGATGAAACTGGTTGCGAGTTTGGAGCAACTATTCGAGCAGAGACCCGTGGCCAAGCGTGGGAGTTTGCACGTGAGTGGTACCCTGAAAGCCGTTGTGTGCAGATGGAAAGCCCTGAAGATACCGCTGAGCGTGAAAAGCGTATCTATGATGAGATTTGGGCAGAAGAATATGGCTGGGGCGAAGATTATTGATTGGAACATAAAATGATTGTGCATAGACCACTTCTTGACACTGCGGCAGTAGAGCAGATGTATACTGAGCGTGACGGCGTGCCTGTAAAATACGTGTGCACTAGTGCTATTACGCTAGACGGCACTTACTCAGGTGATATTTTTTACCGTGAAACTCCACACCCTGAGTTCGGTAATCATTATTTTATGCTATTTAGCCGTAATCGAGAATGGCTAATCACTAATGCAGACAACATCGAGAATTTAGATTTTGAAATGGTGAGGGTAAATGACGAGCTTCATTACAGTCAACACCGCCATGATTTCTATAGCATTGCGGATACTGCTATTGATGGCGGCAGAGCGTATTTTAGGAGACTTGGAAATCTAAGCTATCCTCGAGTTACTATGCGAGTAGTTGATGGGCAGTTTGTGAATAAAGATGTTTAATATTATGAAGGAAAATCTTATGAACTGGTACCAACCCGATAATTGGGTTATCGTCAAAATTACTGGAGATGACCCACACTACCGTGTTCTTGCTGGATGGAGCGGTGGATACACAACGGGTGACTCTTGGCGTATGAATAGTGGTATTACAGACGTAGAAGAAGATGATTATTGGTTTCGCTTTCGTGGCGTAACAGGATCATGGTATCGTTGCCCGAAAGAGGGCTATGGCTTGAGCATGAGTATCGCTTATGTCTGGACTTCTCTGCAAAAAAAGCATGGTGATAAGGTAGAGCTAATGCCAGAAAGCACGGATTGGCATAGTGTAGATTGGATTTTGAAATGAAAGATGCAGACTGGAGACCTAGTCACTGCCCTGAATGTGGTAGATTACGTGCAGCTGCAAAATATCCTGTATGCACTAATACAGAATGTAGAGATTACGGTCGAGGAGGTCCAGACAAAGTGGAAAGAACTATGAAAACTGAACGGCAATACCTATGGGTCAAAGCAGATCGTGCTCCTGCGTTTGTGACTGAGCTTGTCGCACTATATAAAGATCGTGACTTTGATCCTGTTGAGGATAAGATTTACGAAATTGGGCCAGAAGTAAAACTGGAACTTAACATTAAAGTTATACCTACAACTCCCGTAACTCGCACATTCTATGACCCGAGTAATAAAGAATGAAAACATTTAGAGTAAATACAAATTCGTGGCACTATCGTCTAAATATGCGTATGTGCAAAACTAATGAAAGGCTATCCGAGCTAGAAGCGGCAGAACGATTTGTTCGCAGTAAAGATACTATCTGTAGCTACTGGCAACTAACTGCATGGAGTGTTTTTAAGGTCGCTGTTATAGCCTCTTTTTCAATTGCGGTAATAGGTATGATACTATCATTAGTATATCTATTTGTGCACGCACTAGTTACTGCTACTGCATACACCTTACTATGGACGGGCATTACTATTGGTAGTTTTGTATTATTAGTTGGCATTATTGCTCTAGGGGCTGCTCTCGATAATCGTAAGCGTAAAAAACTAAATAAAATTCTAGTAGAAGGCGAAACTGAATCTAGTCTAGCTGCTGCTCGGTATTCTAGCTGGCGAAGCAAAGTATGCGTTCCGCTGGAGTTTAAAGAATGAAAGTATCAGTAGGCCCAGAAAAACTAACAATTTTTGATAAAACACACCCAATCCTAGATAACACGCTAGGCATTATCAAAGAGTACATTGAGACTCTAGCAAAAATACAGCAGTGGCACGAAGAAAAAATTAAGTTTATTGAAACTGAATACGAAAGTAAGCGTACTCAACTAGTTACTGATACTGAGCGTAAATTAAGCGCGCTGCATGAGCAAGGAGAAAATAAATGAAAAAGCTAATTCGATTTACTGTAAAACTACTCACAACCCCCGTATTCTTGCTATGGATTTCAAGCATGCTGCTGGTTGGATATGTACATATGTTTATTGATTGGGCGTGGGAACAATCTGATTTTGAAAAGGGTATTACTCGCGACGTTCATGAACATTTCGTAGGTATTTTCAAGCGATGGTTTACTCAATTATAAATAGAGCTAGACTATTCGTTGGGTGGTATACTATACTAAGGAATAGGCAATATTCGCGATATAACAGTTTTGTTAGTGCGGTATATAATAGCAAATACTACAATCTTGATGGAGCAAGGCTTAAAAAATGACTATTCAAACTCTTTACGCTATTCAGCAACGTATTCTAAATACCGCAGCGCAAGTAAATATTTTTCACACTAGCGGTTTTTGGCAGCCTGAGTTCTGCTTTGACCAGCTAGCAGAGGCTCTTGGCTCAAAAGAGCCACAGTATTTCAAAAAAATCACTGTAACAATCGAAGAACTAAAAAAACTAAATCTCCAAGAACTGTATAGTTTTGGCTTTGGCAAATGGGATGGTAACATGGTTCTGATTCCGCTTTGGATTGTAAACTTTATCGAAGGGGACCCAGAACTGATTCATATTACTGGTACAACTCACAAACTAAGTGAGTACGAGTTATATAATAGGAATGGCATTACTTCGTTTGGATTTTATTTAGAATGACTGTATACACAAAACGAACGTGTCATGAATGTGGCAAACGAGACATTCAGCCAAATATGCGCCAAAAAACTATTAGCGTAGTTACTGGCAGCTCTAGTCAACAGATTGGCTCTAACACATGGCTAGGCGTACTAGCTGGAGATAAATCTAGCGGTCGAGCTGTGCGAAATGCTATTTTTGGCAGTAACTCGCGTAAATATAGCAGAAATAAAACTGTGTGGGTGTGCAAATCGTGTAAAACTAGCACATCTCCACCGAGCAAGCCTAAAACAGAGGTTAACTCACAACCTATCAATCGAACACTGCTTTATGTGGTCGGATTTTTTATTTTACTACTAGTACTAGGATCAAAATAATGAGTAATTTAGCTAGAGATTGTAGGCTTGCAGCTCAGGCACTTGCAGACACTAACACGTTTGAGACTGGTCAAGATATTTTTCTAGACGCAGCAGACCGTATTGAGCAACTAGAGGCGTGCGTTCGCTGGTTTGCAGAAAATACACATGCTCATCCTAAAAATATGCTTGAAGTAGCTGCGGAGGCGCTAAAATGGAGCCGCTAATCATTCTACTACTTGTACTACTCGGTATCAGTGCACTAATTAACTTAGCGGTTATTGCAGTAGTTATTTATGTTGCGTATGATGTAATTATTAAAGGAGATGGCGATGATAACAGCTGATGAAGCTAGACAACTAAACCCTGATAATGCTGCTAATAAACATCTTGATGCTATATACGATCAAATCCGTGTGGCGGCTGCCTCAGGAAAAACATCTATACGCTTTCCGTATGAGCTTACTAGCAAGGCATCGCAAGGTTCTGCAATTCCGCGCGGAGCAGTAGGGCATAGAGTAGCAAAAACGCTAGAATCACTAGGGTTTAAGCTCGTTGACCATTGGGATGAAGGCCAATTCGTAGATGTTTATATAACTGTGGAGTGGTAAATGTTTATGAAAATTACAAATCCAGATAGCGGCGTTAGTCGTATCGCGGGCCCAGGACTAAATCAATCACAGCCTCATACGCACTTTTTAAATAACATTGCAGATGAAACACTAGCCTCTCAGTTTGAAGCAGCAATGAATTATGCCTATGTACTCGGCAAAAGCGATCGCAGTGCAGAAATTCGTCAACTACTGGAGGATGGAGATTGATTAACGAAATTTTAGAATCAGCTAAGCAGCTAGTACAGTATCAAATGGATACATACCCGCAACCCAATTATGTAGCTGCAAAGCTAGGCGAAGAAGCAGGCGAAGTAATTAGAGCGTATATTCACATGGCAGAAGGTCGTGGGACTCACGAAATGCTAGTAAATGAAGCAATTCAACTAATTGCGCTTACTCTACGCCTAGTGACCGAAGGCGATCAAACTATTCTACACAATTTACCGGATA